>Ga0190274_10000007_pt1 | contig 531149 bp, 469 predicted proteins | sample Popmic531T_FD_133002 | JGI IMG/M metagenome (GOLD analysis project Ga0190274, IMG submission 133002) | Populus adjacent soil microbial communities from riparian zone of Yellowstone River, Montana, USA - 531 T | ecosystem: Environmental > Terrestrial > Soil > Riparian zone | place: USA...
GGCGCGCAGGGCGGGGTTCGGGTCAATGCCGCATTACCGGAATCCCCGCCCTGCGGTGGGTGGGGGACGCCGCCCCCGCCGGAGCCAGGGGCGGGCAGCTCCCGGGCCGTCGGGCGGGGGAAGCTTCGGTGATGCCACGGACGCTGCGGGGCCATGGTTTTCGGGGGAAGCTCAGATGGGCGGGCGGGAATTGGGGCGAAGCCCCGCCCCTGCAGGATGGAGGCTCTGACGGCGAAGAGGGGGAGACGCCGCCGGTTGAGCGGGGGGAACGGGGTGGGTGCAGGAGCTGAACCGGCGCGGCCACAGAGGTCCGGTGGACGCGGGTGGTGGGTGCCTTGGGTGGGGGCGATGAGGCTGGCAGGCACGAGCGCTTCACCGACGATGGAGCGAGTACGCTTGCGCACGGAGCTGCATCGGCGGGCCACGGCGGCTGGCAGGGGAAAAGCTTCAGGAGGGAGGGCGGGTGTGGAATTGGGCGTGGGCGTCCCTGGAGGACCGGAGGCCGGCTGTTGGGCCGCAGGCTCCAGGGCGGCCACCCCGGCCTTGCAGGATGGAGGCTTCGACCGCGATGAGGAGATGATCGAGCGCGGGTGGGAGCAGTCTGGCGAGCAGCTTGCGCGGAGCCAGTCTGCGGGGCGGGAAGCTGGCAGGCCACGATGGCTTCACCGCCCGATGGAGCGAGTACGGCGGAGCCGCACGGAGCTGCATCGGCGGGGCACGGTGGCTGGCAGGGGAAAAACATCAAGAGGGCGGGCGGGTGTGGATTGGGTGTGGGCGTCCCGGGAGGACCGGAGGCCGGCTGTTGGGCCGGACACGCAGGCTCCAGGGCGGCCACCCCGGCCTTGCAGGATGGAGGGTGCCGCTGACGACGAGGAGGTGATCGAGCGCGGCCGGGAGCAGTTCGGCGAGCAGCTTGCGCGGAGCCGATCTGCGTGGCGGAAAGCTGGCAGGCCGTGGCTTCTACCGTCGATGGAGCGAGTGCGGCGGAGCCGCACGGAGTCTGCATCGGCGGGGCACGGCGGCTGGCAGGCGAGGAGGTGGGGCCCGTATCGTGCCCGGTCCGATGGCAGGAACAAGCGATGAGGTTTCGCACCGTGCGGGCCCCGGGGGGAGCTTGCCGTCCACGCGGAGGCCGGAGCTCGAGAGGTGGAGCTTGCGCAGCTTGAACGGTGGAAGCTGCCCTCCCCCACGGCCGGTGGACCTTGAGCGGATGGGCGGATGGGTGGTTGTCCAGCGGCGGCCAGGCGTTCGCGAGGTGGAGCTTGCGCCAGCGATATGGGGGAAAGGTGCCGACCCTCACGGACGTCGATCACGAGCGGGTGGGCGGATGGGTAGTTGTCCCACGGTGGCCGAAGCTTGAGCGGGGAGCAGGTTGGTCCGCAGCGCTGTATCGCGGAGCCAATCTGCGGGGGATTGTGCCGGGACGGCGATGGCCGAGGCGCCGGTTGAGCGGGGGGAATGGCGGGTGCAAGGAGCTGAACCGGCGCGGCGTCGGCGGCTCGGAGGACGCGGGCGGTGGGTGCCTTGGTCGGGGCAGTTTGGCGGGAGCGAAGCGGGAGCCAATCTGCGTAGGGGGAGATTGAGATGGGCGGGCGGGCCGTGGGACCGGGCGTGGGCGTCCCTGGAGGACCGGAGGCCGGCTGTTTGGCCGCAGGCTCCAGGGCAGCCACCCCGGCCTTGCAGGATGGAGGGCGCGACGGCGACGAGGAGATGATCGAGCGCGGGTGGGAGCAGTCTGGCGAGCAGCTTGCGCGGAGCCAGTCTGCGGGGCGGGAAGCTGGCAGGCCACGATGGCTCACCGCAGATGGAGCGAGTACGGCGAAGCCGCACGGAGCTGCATCGGCGGTGCACGGCGGCTGGCAGGCGAGGAGGTGGGGCCCGTATCGTGCCCGGTCCGGTGACAGGAACAAGCGATGAGGTTGTCCCGCGGCGTCCAGGCGCTTGCGCGGTTGGCTGGGCGGAAGCTTGTTGGTGGTCCCGCGACGGGTGGGGCTTGAGCGGGGCGGTAGCAGTCTGGAGGAGCTTGCGAAGCCAGTCTGCGGGGCGGAAAGGCGCGTGTCCGGCGTCAACTAGATTTGAGGGTCGGCGACAATTAGAACTGCGGGATCCTTCCTCCGGGTTAATGGCATCTCTTACGGGGCGGGGGCTTCTTTTAGGGGGCTGGGTGGGGGCAGGTCGGCTCTCCACCTCCTTCCGGTAGTGGGTACCCAACCGCTGAAGGAGGCCCGCAGCTGCGGGCCTCCTTCAGCGGTTGCAATTATGCGCCGCAGCATGGTCTATTCAACCTCCGAGCTTATGCCCCGCGATCCCGTCTCGCAGCTCTCTGCTTGGCCGCCTGCGCCCGGTAGCTCTCGATGCTGAGCTCCAGGATCACCGAGTGGTGGACGATCCGATCCACCGCCGCGGCCGTCGTCATCGGGTCTTTGAAGATCTGGTCCCACTTGCTGAACACCAAGTTGCTGGTGATCAGCACCGAGCGCCTTTCGTACCGCTCGGCGATCAGGGTAAACAGCACCTCCATCTCCTCGCGGCTTTGCTCAACATAGCCGAGGTCATCCAGGATCAAGGCTTCGAAACGGTCCAGCCGCCTCAGCTCGGCCGCCAGGCGCAGATCCCGCTTGGCGCAGAGCAGCCGCTGGACGATCTGATACGTCGGGGAAAACAGCACCGTCCGGCCCCCGCGCACCAGCTCCTGGCCCAGACCGCAGACCAGGTGCGACTTGCCTGTCCCAGGGTTGCCAAACACGATCAGATTGGTGGCTTGATCCAGAAACGAGCCGTCCTGAAGCGTTGCCAGGGCCACCCCGGCTGTATCGGCCGCAGGCTCCAGGGCGGACACCCCGGCCATGCAGGATGGAGGGCGCCGTTGGTGACGAGGGGATGAACGGCGCGGGTGGTAGCAGTTCGGCGAGCAGCTTGCGCGGAGCCGATCTGCGGGGCGGGAAGCTGGCAGGCCACGGTAGCTCTACCACCGATGGAGCGAGTACGGCGGAGCCGCACGGAGTCTCCATCTGCGGGGCACGGCGGCTGGCAGGCGAGGGGGGGCGGGGCCCGTATTGTGCCCGGTCCGATGGCAGGAACAAGCGATGAGGTTTCGCACCGTGCTGGCCCCCCGGGGGAGATTGCCCTCCCCGTGGCGGCCGGAGCTCGAGAGGCGGAGCTTGCGCAGCTTGGATGGGGGAAAGGTGCCGTCCCTCACGGACGTCGATCACGAGCGGGTGGGCGGAAGGGTGGTCGTCCCCACCGAGGCCGGACCACCTCGGCCAGCCATGTCCCCTGGTCGTCGTTGTGCTCCAGCCGGTGGCTCGCCGGCGAGCGAAGGACCGGGCGCCGCTTTCAGGCCTGAGATCAGTCTCTGAAGATGTCCCGGAGACTCTCAGCCGTCAACACGCGCTCGCCCCATTCCAGGAGACGGTCCGGATCCGCAGAGTGCACCCGCTCCTCGATCTCAGGATCAAGAGGTCCGAACTTCAAGCGGAGTTGGCGGAGCACCAGCCGGGCTCCCTCTTCTTGACGGCCTTCCCGGCGACCCTCTTCTCGGAGCTCTCGATTCCAACGGTCAATGCTTTCAGCCAGCATGGTTTCCACTGCCTCCAAGGTACGCTTGACGGAAACTCTCTCCTCAGTCACTGCAAAGCGCGGCAGGATGACCTCCTGCAGCCAGTTCCCAAACGCCTCCCGCAACGAGCCCTCGGTCGGCGAGAGGCTCTGCCGGAGCCGGTGAACGCTGGACTGAACCTCCGACCAGTCGTCGCTCTGCTCCAGCCGGAACAGGTCGGCCACGGGACTCGTCAGCGCCTCCAGCTTCTCACGAGGACACGCCGCCTCGTCAATCAAATGGTATCGCAACTGGGGCCGGTAGATCTCGGCCGAAGGGTCGAGATCCCCAATCAACGAGCCGAGGTCCGTCGCCACATTCCATAGCTCCGGGCCAGTGTTGATGACGATCGGAATGATAAAAGGCAGCTTTCTTCTGGCAGCCGCCGGCTGGCTGTCGAGCAGGGCCTGGTAGAAGTGCCCCACATAGACCATGAATCGAACCGGCATGGTGGGGTCCGGCCGCGACTGGAACTCAATGAGGATGTAGACATAGACTGGCTCTCCTCCATCCTTACGGCGGAACTTCCAGATGACGTCCGTCTCGCGGTTCTTGAAGCCTTTGACAAAGGACGTATTGACCAGCTCACCGGAGTCGAAATCGATGCGCTCCACCCACTCTTCGCCCACAATCTCCTGGAGGAGATCTCGGATCATTCGCAGGTGAGAGAAGAAATCTCGGTAACTGAGGTCGTGTTGGCCCATGATTTTTCCGCTCTGACTCTATCATGGGCTTTGGTGGCGGCAACAAGGTCTCCCCTCACGGTCGCTTCTGAGCCGTTTCGGGAGGGTGACGGTCTCCATGGAGGCCCGGAGCTTGCGGGTAGACGGGAAGGTAACCGTCCCCACCGAGGGTAGCCCGCAAGGGGCGGGCGGATGGGTTGTCCTCACCGAGGAGGGCACACAGAAAAATGGCTATATGCGCCCGATTACTAGTCCTCTCCGACCTTCTGCTCAGGCTTGTCGAGTGAGAGTCCGAACCTGTATGCAGGCCTGCATGGCCGCGTCCGGACCTGCACGTAACTCTGCGTGCGGCTTCCCGGAGCCGCGTGCGGATCTGCGTGGGGCTTTGCGTGGCCGGATTCTGCGCCCCCATCCCCCCTCCGCCCCCTTCGGTTCACCTCCCTCGCGGAGGGGGACCTGGGGCGAACGGAACGAAACTGGCAGCGGGTCTCAGTGGGCGGACGATGTCTGGCTGGCAGCGCCAGCCGCCCGGCCCCAGGTGCTGGCTTCACGCAGCCAGGAGAGAAGAGAGTTCCAACTCGCGCGCAGTTGGACTACCAAACATTCCTCCTTCCGCTCTGGATCACAGCCGAGACGCAACCCGCCAAGAGAGCCGTTCGGTCCGGAGCCTGATCCAGACGCCGCAGATCCCGGGAAACCGCGGGAGATCTGTGGATCTGCCGCAGATCTACAAATCTGGCGGAGATCTGGAAAAGTCACGCCAAATCTGCCGATTTTGCGCCAAATCCCTGGATCTGCCGGAGATCTGGGCATCTCGCGGCAGATCTGGATATCTGCGGGAGATCTGGGGATCTACGGGAACGTCTACGGATAAGGCCGGTCCTTCCGGGGGGATGCTTTTCGCGGGACGCCAAGCTCGTATAGTGTCCCTCTCTTCAGAGAGGTGCGCGGATGACCAGCCTCAGGCTCGATTTCACAGATCAGGTGGCTCTCGTGACCGGCGCGTCCGGAGCTCTGGGGAGCGTCGTGGCCCGGCGGCTTCTCGATGCTGGCACGCGGCTCGTCCTGCCGGACCGCCAGCCGGAGAAGCTGCGTGCTCTCTTTCCGGAGATCGACGGCGGCGGCGTCCTGGCGCAGGCCTCCGACGTCACCGATCCCGATGCGGTGGAGGCGCTGGTCCAGGCGGCGGTGGAGCGGTTCGGGCGGATTGACATGCTGTGCAACGTCGCCGGCGGCTTCCGCGGCGGCCCGCCGGTCCACCAGTCGGACGTCGCCACCTGGGACTTCCTGATGGATCTCAATGCCCGGGCGGTCTTCCTCGTCTGCCGGGCCGTGGTGCCGGTGATGCTGCGGTCGGGCGGTGGGCGGATCGTGAATGTCGCTTCCCGGGGAGCGCTCGCCGGGGATGCCGGAGTGGCGGCTTACAGTGCGTCGAAGGCGGCGGTCTTGCGCCTGACCGAGAGCTTGTCGGCGGAGCTCAAGGCGCAGGGTATCCGCGTCAACGCCGTCCTGCCGGGGACGATCGACACCGCCGCGAACCGTACGGCCATGCCGGGGGCGGACACCAGCCGCTGGGTTGATCCCGACGCCCTGACGGATGCCATCCTCTTCCTCCTGTCGGATGCTGCGCGGGCGGTGCACGGCGCGGCCCTCCCAGTTTACGGTTTGGGCTGATGATAGGCTCCCCCGCGAGAAGGCCCCCGGTCGGGGTTTTCCCGGCTGTGGGAAAGATTGGGGCCCCCGGCCCCGGGAGGAATCGATGAGCCGCATTCTGGGTCGATACGCCGATGCGATTTATGCCCTCCTCAGGTTCGTCGCCGGATTCATGTTCATGTTCCACGGTCTCCAAAAGATCCTTGGGCTGGTCGGTGGCCAGAAGGTGCCGGTCGGTACTCTGATCTGGTTCGGCGGGATGATCGAGCTGATCGGGGGGATCCTGATCATGATCGGACTGCTGGCCAGCTGGGCCGCGTTCCTCGCCAGCGGCATGATGGCGGTGGCTTATTTCATGGTTCATCAGCCGCAGGGGACCTGGCCGGTCCAAAACCAGGGAGAGCTCGCCGCCCTCTATGCGTTCGTCTTCCTCTACATCGCCGCCCGCGGCTCCGGACCGTTTAGCGTGGCCCGCGCCTCGCGCAATCCCGCGCTGGATTGAATTCGGACGCATTTGGGCATAATGGGGGCCGATGGGTGATGTACCGCGGCCCCCGAAGCTCTTCGCCGACGCCATGCTGGGCGCTCTCGCCCGCTGGCTCCGTGCCCTCGACCTGGACGTGACCTACGATCCGTCGCTCGACGACCCCGAGCTCGTCGAGCTGGCGGTGGCCGAGGGGCGGACGATCCTGACTCGCGACCGCCGCTTGACCGAGCGGCGGCGCGCCCGCAATCACATCCTGATCCAGTCCGACGACGTGGCCGAGCAGGTCCGGCAGGTCTTGGAGACTCTGGGCGTGAGCCCAGACCCCGGCCGCCTCCTCGCCCGCTGCCTGCGCTGCAATCATCCGCTCGCCGAGGTCGATCCGGAGGAGGCGCGGGCCAAGGTCCCGCCCTGGGTGGCGCGCACACAACAGGAGTTCCGCTCGTGCCCGGAGTGTGGCCGGATCTACTGGCCGGGGACGCACGCTTCACGGATGCGGGAGCGTCTGGAGGAGATGGTCCCATGAGGCGCGCCTGGCTCTCCTGCGCGGCCCTGGTCTTGGTGGCGGCGATTTTCTCCTGCGCTCCCCGCGTGCGCCGCCCCGGCGAAGAAGCGCGTCTGGCTCTCGAGCCGGCCACCTTCGCCGACCTTCCGGGATGGAACGAAGACCCGATGGCTCCCGCCCTCGACGCTTTCCGCCGCTCCTGCGCGAGGATGGCCGCGCTGCCGGCCGGGGCTCTCTTGGGAGGGGCCGGTTTCGCCGGTACCGCCGGGGATTGGAGCACCGCCTGTGCCGCGGCCCAGAAGGTTCCAGCGGGCAACGATGCCGCGGCCCGGGGGTTTTTCGAGACGTGGTTCCTCCCGCTCTCCGCTCACGCGGAGGGGGGAGAGGGTGGAGACGGCCTTTTCACCGGCTATTACGAGCCCTTCCTCGAAGGCAGCCGGACGAAGAGCGAGCGCTACCACGTTCCGCTGTACGGACGCCCTCCGGACCTGGTGAGCGTCGACCTCGGCGTGTTCCGCGAGGACCTCAAGGGACGGCGGATCGCCGGCCGGGTGGAGGATGGCAAGCTGGTCCCCTATGCGAATCGCGAGGCGATCGAGCAGGGCGCCCTGGCCGGCCGCGATCTGGAGCTGGTCTGGGTGGACGATCCCATCGACGCCTTCTTCCTGCAGATCCAGGGATCGGGACGCGTCCGGCTGGCCGAGGGAGGGGAGATGCGGGTCGGCTACGCAGGGGAGAACGGGCACCCCTACTTCGCGATCGGCCGCGAGCTGGTCAAGCGGGAAGCGCTGCGCAAGGAGGAGGTCTCCATGCAGTCGATCCGCCGCTGGCTGGAGGAGCACCCGCAGGAGGCCCCCTCGGTGCTGGCGACCAACGCGTCCTACGTGTTCTTCCAGAAGATCGAGGGAGAGGGTCCCCTCGGCGCCGAGGGCGTCCCGATCACCCCGGGACGTTCGCTCGCCGTAGACCGCAAGCACTGGCCGCTTGGGGTCCCCCTCTGGCTGGATACGGCGGCCCCCGCGGCGCAGGAAAGCGCGCCGGACCGCCCGCTCCGCCGCCTGGTCATCGCCCAGGACACCGGCGGGGCGATCCGGGGACCGATCCGCGGCGACGTCTTCTGGGGAGCCGGTGACGAGGCCGCCGCGATCGCAGGCCGGATGAAGCATCCGGGGAAGTTGTGGGTCCTGCTGCCGAAGGAGGTCGCGGAGCGCGCCGCGCGCTAAAACACCCGGTCAATGCACCCAGGGTCCCTTGCGCACCTCTCCGTTGCCTCCCCGGTTTCCCTCGCCGGGGATCACGCGGAAGCCCCGCTTGCGTTTGTTCCGGTCCAGCTTCCAGGCAATCCAGCGCCGCTCCATTCGCAGCCGGATCTCGCGGAGGCCGATCCCACGGCCGCCGCTCTTGACGTAGGCATAGCCGATCCCCACGGCCGCGCAGATCCCCAGAAATCCGGCAAAGTCCCGTGATTGGAGGAAGCCGATGAAGGCGATGAGGATCTCCAGGGCCAGGAACCAGCGGGCCTCGACGGGGAAGATGATCAGGTAGATCGTCGCCCCCCGGTTCGCCGTGGCGAAGGCAGCCACGAACACCGCCCAGAGCAGGAGCTGCCCCTGCATCAGGGAGAACGGCTCCGGGGCCGCGAACCCCGCCAGGCGGCCCAGGGCATCGGCCGCCAGCGCGACGAGCGCCGAGCCGATCGCCGCGGCGAGCACCAGCCGCCAGAAGTGCCTCCGGCCCAGCCCCAGGAAGACGTCCCGGGCGAACAGATAGAGGAAGATCAGGCTGATCAGGAAGAAGATGCCGCCGCCGTATCCAATGAACGGATAGGTCGCCACCTCCCAGACGAAGCCGCGCTGCCAGACGAGCGGGGTCAGCCGCAAGAGCTGGATGATGAGCTGCGAGGCTTCGAAGTACTGCATCGCGAACGTGGCGAAGAGCACGCCGAAGAGGATCAGCAGATCCCGCGGGATCGGCCCCGTCAGGCCGCCGAAGCCTCCGAAGGAGGACGTTGTGGAGTGTCGCGGGTACACGGTGACAGTCTATCCCCGACCGCTCCTCACGCGTAGCGGATCCACTTCCAGAGCTCCTGGAACGTCGGCTTCTTGCCGTACATGAGGATGCCGATCCGGTAGATCCGGGCGCAGATCCAGACCATTCCGACGAGAAAGCCGAAGGTCAGAGCGTACCCGAGAAGGATCTGCCATAGAGGCGGCATCTCCAGGGAAATCCGCAATGTCATGAGCAGGGGCGTGAACAGCGGGATCAGCGAAGCCACCACGGCGAACGTCGAGCCCGGATCGTTGATGATCGGGAGCATCAAGAAGACCGGGATGATCAGGAAGAACACCGCCACCCCCGCCAGCTGCTGCGCTTCCTGCAGGTTGTTGAAGGAGGCGCCGATGGCGGCGTAGAGGGTCGAGAACACGAAGAAGCCGAGGATGAACAGGAGGATGAAGTGGAGCACCATGACCGGCGTGACCGTCGGCAGCTTCATCCCCTCGGGCAGCCCGGCGATCGAGGCCATCACCCCCGGCGTGGCGACGGCCGCCAGGGTGACTAGCCAGATGCTGAACTGGGTGAGGCCCACCAGGCAGATCCCGACGAGCTTGCCCATCATCAGCTCGAACGGCCGGACCGACGACAGCACCACCTCGATGATCCGCGAGCTCTTCTCCTCCAGAACACCCTGCATCACCTGCTGCCCCCAGATGACCAGAACCATGTAGAGGAGCAGGAAGAGGATGTAGGCGAACGCCGCCCCGGCCAAGCCTCCCTCCGCGCGGCTTCCCTCCTTGGAGATCCGCACCGTCTCCAGGTCCACCGGCGCCGAGAGCGCGCCGACGCGGTCCGCGTCGAGCCCGGCCTCGGCCAGGCGCACCCGCCGCACGACGTAGGACAGATCCTCGCGCAGCACCTGCTGGGTCATCACGTTGGAGACGGTCTTGGCGTGGTACTCGACCGGCTTGCCGGTGAGCACCTCCCGGCTGACCCAGATCCAGGCGTCGATCTCCTTGTCGAGCACTCGCCGGTCGAGGCCGGCTCGCTGGGCGTGCGGATCGCTCGACGGTGGCTCGACGAGGAACTCGAACTTGGCGACCTCCTCGCTCGCCTTGCGGATCTCGCTTTTCGGCCGTCCTTTGAGGAGCTGTGGGGCCACCAGGCCGGTGGCATCGACGACCACCACCCGTTGCTCGGCTCGCGACCTGGCCAGGAGGAGGGACGGGAGGACGGCGGCAGCGACCACGAACAGGGGGAGGATCAGGGTGGCGATCCAGAATCCCTTGCTGCGGATCCGCTGTGAGTACTCGCGCTTCGCGATGACGACGATGTTCTCAGGCCGCATCCCGCACCGCCTTCAGGAAGATCTGCTCGAGCTCGGGCTCCTCCGAACGGAATTCATGGACGCGCAGGAACTGGACGAGCTGGCGCAGGACCTCCGGTCCGTCGGCGTCCGGCCGGAGCAATAGCTTGACGATCCCATTCTGGGCCACGGCCTGCTCGATCTCCGGCAGGGAGTGGACGCGGTCCAGGTCCCCCTCGGCGACCAGCCGGAAGCTATTGCCTCCCACCTGCCGCTTGATCGCGCCGAGCTCGCCTGTCAGCACGACCCGGCCCCTGGAGATGAGGCCGATGTGGTCGCACATGCGCTCGGCGAGCTCCATGCCGTGCGTGGAGAGGATGACGCTCTTCCCCTGCTTGCGGTAATCGAGGAGGAGCTCCTTGAACAGCTCCTGGTTGAGGGGGTCGAGACCGGAGAACGGCTCGTCGAGGAGAAGCAGGTCGGGCTCGTGGAGGATGGTCCCGATGAGCTGCACCTTCTGCTGCATGCCTTTGGACAGCTCCTCGATTTTCGCCTTCCGCCATTCGGCGAGGCCCACCCGGTCGAGCCACTGCTCGATGCGGGGGACCAGCTCGCGCCGCTTCAGGCCGCGGATCTCGCCGAGGAAGAGGAGATGCTCGGTGACCCCCATCTTCCGGTACAGGCCGCGCTCTTCCGGGAGGTAGCCAACCCGGCGCAGGTCCTCCGAACGGCGCGGATGGCCGAAGAAGAGGATCTCGCCCGCGTCCGGGGCGGTGATGTCCATGATCATGCGGATTGTGCTGGTCTTGCCGGCGCCGTTCGGGCCGAGGAGCCCGAAGATGCTCCCCTCCGGCACGCCCAGCGAGACCCCGTCCACCGCCACGAACTTCCCGTAGCTCTTCCGGACATCGCGCAACTCGAGGCTGTAGCTCATGGGCTCCATCCTATCGTTCCCGGCTTCTGTACGCAGGAGGGAAGGCGAAGGTTCGGGCCGAGGCTGGAAAGACTCTTCCCTTTATTCAATCGATCCCTTATACCTACTCACTTCGGTGCCCTTCCAATAGTTCTCCCTGCTCACCGAGGAGGTCTCATGAAGTTCCGGTTCTGTGCCCTCGGGCTGCTGCTCGCCGCCCTCCCCGCCGCTGCCTCGACCCAACCCACCGAGCTGTTCATCTCGGAATATGTCGAGGGAAGCTCCAATAACAAGGCAATCGAGATCTACAACGGGACGGGCGCGGCCATCGATCTCGGCCTCGCCAGCTACAACGTCCAGATGTTCTTCAATGGCAACGCGTCGCCGGGCCTGACGATCAATCTGTCGGGCACGGTGGCCGCTGGGGATGTCTTCATCCTCGCCCAGAGCCTGGCCGATCCGGCGATCCTCGCCCTCGCCGACCAGACCAACGGCTCTGGCTGGTTCAACGGCGACGACGCCGTGGTCCTCCGCAAGGGGACCACGATCATCGACTCGCTCGGCCAGGCCGGCTTCGACCCGGGCACGGAGTGGGGGACCGGCGTCGTCTCGACCGCGGACAACACCCTGCGCCGCAAGACCTCGATCTGCCTGGGCGACACCAGCCCGGCGGACGTCTTCGATCCGGCCACGCAGTGGGATGGCTTCGCGACCAACGCCTTTGACGGCCTCGGCGCGCACAGTGCCACCTGCGACACCGATCCGCCGCCTCCGCCGGTCCCGGTCCGCGAGATCTTCGAGATCCAGGGCACCGGCCTCGCCTCGCCGTTCGTCGGGCAGAAGGTGCAGACCCTCGACAACGTGGTGACCGGCGTGGCCTCCAATGGCTTCTTCATCCAGACTCCCGAGGGCCGCGCGGACGCCGACGCCGAGACCTCCAACGGCATCCTGGTCTTCACGACGACGGCCCCGGCCGTCCAGATCGGAGATCAGGTGGACGTGACCGGCACGGTCGTCGAGTTCTTCAACCTGACCGAGATCCAGGTGGAGAGCGCGACCATCGACTCGACCGGCAACCCGCTGCCGGCTCCTGTGCTCTTCGGCCCGACCCTGCCGTCGCCGGTGCAGCCGCAGCCGGCCAACGAGCTCGAGCGGTTCGAAGGCATGCGCGTGCGCGTCGAGAACGGCCTGGCCTCCGGCCCGACCGACCGCTTCGGCGATACGCCGATCGTGGCCGGCCCGAGCCGCCCCTACCGCGAGCCGGGCCTCCTCTATCCCGGCCTGCCCGGGCTGCCCGTCTGGGACGGCAACCCCGAGATCTTCGAGGTCGACCCCGACGCGCTCGGCCTGCCGGACGTGGACATCGCGGCCGGCGCGACCATCGAGGTGGCCGAAGGGCCGCTCTCCTTCGCCTTCAGCGACTATCAGATCTGCCGACGACCTTCTCCTTCTCCGGCGCGCCGCAGCTCGAGCCGGTCCGTAGCCGCCAGCCCGGTGAGCTCACCGTGGCCAGCCAGAACTTCCTTCGCCTCTTCGACCTGGTGAACGATCCGGCGACCTCCGACGAGGTGCCCACGCCGCAGCAGTACGCCGACCGCCTCGCCAAGTCGTCGCTCCTGATCCGCACGGGTCTGGGCTCGCCCGACGTGCTGGTGACCGAGGAGGTCGAGAACCTGACCGTGCTCCAGGATCTGGCCGCCCGCCTCCAGGCGGACGACCCGAGCCTCGTCTACACCCCCTATCTCGCCGAGGGAAACGACATCGGCGGCATCGACGTCGGCTTCCTGGTGCGCAACACCGTGCGAGTCGACGCCGTGACCCAGATCGGCAAGGACGAGACCTTCACCTTCAACGGCAACACCGCCCTGCTGAACGACCGGCCGCCGTTCCTTCTCGAAGGCGCCTACCTGGGGAACGGCGCGCCCTTCCCCGTCGCCGTCCTCGCGGTGCACCAGCGGTCGCTGAGCGGCATCGAGGGCACGGACGGCGCACGCATCCGGGCCAAGCGTTTCGAGCAGGCGGTCTACCTCGCCGAGCAGATCCAGGCCCGGCAGACAGCCAACCCGGCGCTCCGCCTGGTGGTGACCGGCGACTTCAACGCGTTCCAGTTCACCGACGGCTATGTGGACGTGATGGGGATCGTGACCGGCAACCTCGATCCGGCCGGCGCTCTCGTACCCGGCGTGGACGTGATCGATCCGAACCTGACGAACCAGCTCCTCTCCGAGCCCGAGGCGGAGCGCTACTCCTTCGTGTTCGACGGCAGCGCGCAGGCCCTCGATCATGCAATCACAACACAGGCGCTGGATTCCTTCATCCGCGGCCTCGACCACGTGCGGGGCAACGCCGACTCGCCGGACAGCCTGCAGGACGACCCGACGACCGCCCTGCGCACCGCCGACCACGACGGCCTGGCGCTCTTCGTGATGAGCGACTTCGACGCCGACAACCGTCCCGACGACGCCGACAACTGCCGTGTCACGGCGAACGCCGATCAGGCGGACGTGGACGGCGATGGCGTCGGCAATGCCTGCGACAACTGCCCCACGACGCCCAATCCCGACCAGGCGGACGCCGACCACGATGGCGTGGCGGACGTCTGTGCCGACCGCTGCCCGGGCACGAAGATCCCGGAGAGCGTGCCCACCGAGGGCCTGAACCCGAACCGCTGGGCCCTGGTCAACGGCGACCTCATCTTCGACACCCTGGCGTCCGGCGGCACGGGCCCCGGCCTGACCTTCACGGTCCAGCAGACCGCGGGCTGCTCCTGCGAGCAGATCATCGTCCAGCTCGGCCTGGGCGCTGGACAGCGCAAGAACGGCTGCAGCACGAGCACGATGCAGACCTGGATTTCGCAGGTTAGCCAGTAAGAGGAGCCGGCTTCGCCGGGACCCTCACCCCCTAACCCCCTCTCCCTCACGCACTCACACCCGCCCGGGAGAGGGGGAACCCTCTCTTCCGGGGGGGTGCTATCTTCGTGGCGCATGAACACCACCTTCGCGGCCAGCGAGGTCCTCGGAGCCATGATCACGCCGGCCGTGCTGATCTCGGCCTCGGGGACGCTCGTTCTCTCCACGTCCAACCGCCTGACGCGCGTCGTCGACCGGGTCCGGGTCCTGGCGAGCGAGGCCGAGCAGCTGCGCAAGGGAGAGTCCTCCGTCGAGGTGGAGGCACGGCGCCGGCTCATCTCGCAGCAGCTTCCGGTCCTCTCGAAACGCGCCCTGCTCCTCCGCTCGGCGTTGGGGGCTCTCTACGCGGCCATCGGCTTCCTCGTCGCCACCAGCATCGCGGTGGGGGTCTCGGTCGCTCTGCAGTGGGCGTATGGCTGGGTTCCGGTGATCAGCGGTCTGATCGGCGCTACGGCCCTGCTCTGGGGGAGCCTCCTCCTAGTCCGTGAGGCCCGGTTGGCCATCGGCTCGACGCTCCAGGAGCTGGAGTTTCTCGGCCGGGAGGTCGGCCGCAAGGATTAGCCCGGCTCGTCCTCTCCCGCCTCTTCCGTGTCGCTGCTCAGGTAGACGTTTTCCGGGGCCACGTGGCGCTCCACGAGATCCTCCATCCGCGCGGCGGCGGCCGGGCGCCAGTCGGCATGGCGGATGATTCCGGGCGCAGGCTTCCAGCGAAAGTCGGGACGGCGCGCGAGAAGGAAATCGACGAAGGGGGCGAGGACCGGGAGGTCCGGGCAGGCTTCCTCCACCCAGAGGAACTGGCCTGCCGGATTGACCTCCAAGAACACGTGCCGTCCCTCCGGCGTGACGATGAAGTCGAAGCAGCCGAAGACGATTCCGAGGCTCCGCATCAGCCGCAGGCAGGCGCTCTCGACCTCTTCCGGCAGGCGGTCGGGCTCGACGCGGATCTTGCCCAGGCCGGCCCGCCAGTCGACGCGGGTCGCCTCCGACTCCTGGGAAAGGAGGCGCGCCGTGATCACGTGCTCGCCCAGGATCGTCACCCGCAGCTCGTGGGACTTCTCGATCTTCTCCTGGAAGATGCCGGGGGTCAGCCGCAGGACTCCGTCCGAGGGGAGGTCAGCGAGCTCCACCTCGTTGGTCAGGAGAAGAGCGACGCGGTCCTCCTGGTCCCACTGGGCGGGGAAGAACGGCTTATAGACGGCCCGGCCGCGGTGCTCCGCGAGAAAGCGGCGAATCCGCTCCGGATCGTTGCTCATCAGCGTTCGCGGGATGCTGAGGCCGGCGCGCCCGGCCTCGCGCAGCTGCACGGGCTTCAGCTCGGCCCGGCGGGTGGGCGGCGGATTGACCCAGAAGGCTTCGGGTGAGGCCAGGAGGTAGAGGCCGGTCACGAATTCGGAGCACTCGCGCTGCGCCACCGGGAGATCGCCGGGGTGAAGGGTCGCCGGCAGCACCGGCGGGGTCGGGCGACGGAACCAGACGCCGTCGAAGGGAGGTCGGATGCCGTCCAGGTCGAGCCCCGCGAGCGCCCAATCCACCTCGCCTCCACGGAAGTCGATGGACGCGCTTTGCAGGGTCGGGAAGTCGCTCCCGTGCCAAAGGAAGGCCTCGTGTCCCAGATCCTCGAGGACCAGGGCCACTTCCACGGTGTGGAGGTCGGCGGGATAGGTGGGGATCAGATACCGCATGAGGTGACACCAGAGAAGCCGGCCGGGCCCGGAGGTCCGGCCGGAGGGGTGAGCCTAGACGGAAACGCTGCCGCCGGGCTTGTCGTTGTAGGGGCCGTCCGGCGGATAGGTGAGGGTCCAGGTGGCAACGCTTCCGCTGACCTCTTCGAGCTCCTCACGGGTGAGCTCGCGAGCCAGCTTCCGGCCCAGAATGCGCTCTCTCTCAGGGGTCTGTTTCTTCTTGTTCATCCTTCGACCTCCTTGGACTCGCGCCGAGGCTTGGTTCTCGGGCGAATGTCTGTTGTATAGCAAAAGTCGAATGAGAGCAACCTTAGGTCCACGCCGTGAACACCGCGCAGGTGTTGTGGCCGCCGAAACCGAAAGCGTTGTTGAGAGCCACGCGGACCTCGCGGCGGACGGCTTGGCCGAGAGCGAGATTGACGTCGCAGGCAGGGTCCCGCTCCTCGACGTTGATCGTCGGCGGCACCGCGCCATGAACCAGGCTCAGGACGGTGGCGACGGCCTCGATCGCCGCGGCGGCGCCGAGGAGGTGGCCGGTCATGCTCTTGGTGGACGTGGCCGTGAGGCGATCGGCATGCTCGCCGAACACCGCCCGCACGGCGCGGCACTCGGCCTCATCCCCCAGCTGGGTGGAGGTGGCGTGCATGTTGATCGTGTCCACCTCCTCCGGTGCGACGCCGGCCATGGCGAGAGCCTGCTGGATGGCCCGGCGGACCCCGAGCCCTTCCGGGTGCGGCGCGGAGACGTGGTAGGCGTCGGTCGAGACGCCGACCGCGCGGAGCTCGGCGTAGACGCGGGCGCCGCGCCGCTCGGCGCGCTCCGCGGCTTCGAGCACGAGGATGCCGGCGCCGTCGCCCAGGACCAGGCCATCGCGGTCCACGGCAAAGGGGCGGCTGGCGGTCTCGGGCGATTCATTGCGGGTCGACAGCGCCTTCATCGCGGCGAAGCCGCCGATCCCCATCTCCATGACCGAGACGTCGCTGCCGCCGCAGAGGACAAGATCGGCCTGGCCCGAGCGGATGAGGTCGAGGCCGCTGGCCAGGGAGTGATTGCCCGTGGCACAGGCGGAAACCACGCAATGGCTCGGCCCCTGGAAGCCATAGCGGATGGCCAGGAAGCCGCTCGCCATGTTCGGGATGAGCATCGGAAGGAAGAACGGCGAGATCCGGTCGGCCCCGAAGGTCAGCCAGACGCGGACCTGGTCCTGGAACGTGCGCATACCGCCGAAGCCGGTTCCGATGACCACGCCGGCGCGTTCGCGCTCGGCCGCGGAGAGCTCCTCGGGCCGGAGGCCGGCGTCGCGCAGGGCCTCATCCGCCGCGGCCACCGCGTAGTGGCAGAAGGGATCGAGACGGCGCGCCTGCTTGCGGTCCAGGTAAGCCTGCGGATCGAACCCGCGCACGTAGCACCCGAAGCGGACAGGCAGATCCGAGGTATCGAAGCTCTCGATGAGTCGCGCACCGCTCGTGCCGCGCAGGAGAGCCTCCCAGAAGTCCGGGACCGAGAGGCCGAGAGGGGTGACCGCGCCCAGGCCGGTGATCACGACGCGCCGGATCTCGCTCATGCAGGGTCTCCTGTCCAGCTCGATCGGCTGGTTCGCGCTGAAACTAGAGGTCCGAGCGTTCGAGGTCAAGAGGAGGGGAATGCCACCCCGCCGCGCGTCGTTGGAACAAGAGGACCACGGAAACAGATTTTCCGCTCCCGCTGCAATGAACGAAGCAATTCTCAACGACACCGTTCCCACCAAGTACTGGCACAGGCTCGACAACGGGCGCGTCCAGTGCGATCTCTGCCCCCGCTTCTGCAAGCTGCTGGAGGGGCAGCGCGGCCTGTGCTTCGTCCGGGCCCGCGAGAACGACGAAATCGTGCTCAAGACCTACGGCCGGTCGAGCGGCTTCTGCATCGATCCGGTCGAGAAGAAGCCGCTGAACCACTTCCTGCCGGGTACGCCCATCCTCTCGTTCGGCACTGCGGGCTGCAACCTGGCCTGCAAGTTCTGCCAGAACTGGGACATCAGCAAGTCGCGCGAGACCGACACCCTGGCCGACCAGGCCAGCCCGGAAGCGATCGCCCAGGCCGCCGCGCGCCTCGGCTGCTCCAGCGTCGCGTTCACCTACAACGACCCGGTGATCTTCCTGGAGTACGCGGTCGACGTGGCGGACGCTTGCCATGCGCTCGGCGTCCAGGCCGTGGTCGTCACCGCCGGCGAGATCTGCCCCGAGCCGCGGGTGGAGCTCTACCGCCACATGGACGCGGCCAACGTCGACCTCAAGGCGTTCACCGACCGCTTCTACCGCAAGATCTGCGGCGGCTCCCTCGGCGCGGTCCAGGAGACGCTCGTCTACCTGAAGCACGAAACGGACGTCTGGTTCGAGATCACGACCCTGCTGATCCCGGGCGAGAACGACTCGCCGCAGGAGATCGATGAGATGACGAAATGGATCGTCGACAAGCTCGGCCCGGACGTGCCGATCCACTTCACGGCGTTCCATCCCGACTGGAAGATGATGGACCACCCGCCGACGCCGGCCTCGACCCTGACCCGGTCGCGCAAGATCGCCCTGGCGAACGGCATCCGCTACGCTTACACCGGGAACGTCCATGACGAGGACGGCGGCAGCACCTATTGCCACGGCTGCGGCACCAAGCTGATCGGCCGCGACTGGTACGTCCTCAGCGATTGGCGCCTGACGGACGACGGCCACTGCACCTCCTGCGGCACCCTCTGCGCCGGCCGCTTCGCCGGCCCGCCGGGGACCTGGGGCTCGCGGCGCGTCCCGGTGCGCCTCCGCGACTTCGCGCCCAACGCGAGCCGGCTGCGGGTCCTTGGTATATAAAGCCAGCTCAGGGAGCTACCAACCAACACCTCAACGATGGAGCCGTGTCCGATGTGCAGAAACATCAAGACCCTGTTCAACTTCGAGCCTCCGGCGACCGAGGAGGAGATCCGGGCCGCGTCGCTCCAGTTCGTGCGGAAGATTTGCGGTTTCACGAAGCCATCGAAGGCGAACGAAGCCGCTTTTGATCTTGCCATCGATCAGGTCTCTGAAGCTGCGCAGGTCCTTCTTGCTTCTCTCGTGACGAATGCAGCTCCTCACGATCGCGAGGTGGAGGCAACGCGGGCTCGCGCCAGGTCAGCCCAAAGATTCGGCACCTAGACCAGGGAGGTCCTTACGATGTCGATCGAAACGCCAGGAGAGCTGGAGCCGTGGCCGAGTCTGCCCCTGGAGGCCTGGGCTGATACGTACGCGACCCTGCACCTGTGGACCCAAATCGTTGGAAAGGTTCGTCTCGCCAAAACTCCCTGGGTGAATCATGCCTGGCATGCCACGCTGTATGTGACAGCTCGCGGGCTCACCACGTCGCCGATCCCCTATGGCGACCGGACGTTCCAGATCGATTTCGACTTCCTCACGCATCAGCTGATCCTGCAGTCGAGCGACGGCGGCACCGGCCATGTCGCGCTCGAGCCGCAGTCCGTGGCAACGTTCTACACGCGTCTCATGCAAGAGATGGAAAAGCTCGGGCTGCACGTGAACATCCACCGGCAACCCAACGAAATCGCGGACCCCATCCGCTTCGATCGGGATGAGACGCACCGCTCGTATGATCCGGAGTACGCCAACCGGTTCTGGCGAATCCTCGTGCAGGTTGACCGGGTTTTGAAAGAGTTTCGCGCCCGGTTCATCGGCAAATGCAGTCCCGTGCACTTCTTCTGGGGAGCCCCCGACCTGGCCGTCACCCGGTTTTCCGGGCGGCGAGCGCCGGAACATCCGGGCGGCATCCCCAACCTGCCCGACTGGATCACCCGGGATGCCTACTCCCACGAAGTGAGCAGCTGCGGGTTTTGGCCTGGTGGAGGCCCGATCCCCTATGCCGCGTTCTATTCGTACGCCTATCCGCAGCCGGCCGAGTTTCCGGCCGCCTCCGTGAAGCCGGATGCCGCCTTCTTCAGCCCAGACCTTGGCGAGTTCATTCTTCCGTACGACGCCGTCCGTCAAGCGGAATCTCCGGACAGCACGCTTCTCGACTTCTTGCAGTCGACGTATGAAGCCGCGGCGCATCTGGCCGGTTGGGACCGCGGCTCACTGGAACGTGTCCGCGATCCGAAAAGGAGCGCGGGCTGACCCGGCAGTGCCGAGGAAATCATGACAACACACATTCATCACGAGCTGCGCTCCCTGGGCTCGACCGGCCCGACGGTCTTTCCCCTGGCTCTCGGGTGCATGGGCATGTCCGGGATGTACGGTCCCGCCGACGAGGCCGAGAGCATCGCCACGATTCATGCCGCGCTCGACCATGGCATCAACCTCCTCGACACCGGCGACTTCTATGGCATGGGGCACAACGAGATGCTCATCGGCCGGGCGCTCCGGGACCGCCGGGACAAAGCCCTCCTCTCGGTGAAATTCGGCGCTCTGCGCGCTCCTGATGGGAGCTGGTCGGGCTTCGACGGCCGGCCGGCCGCGGTCAAGAACTTTCTGGCCTACACCCTGACCCGCCTCGGCGTCGATCACATCGACATCTACCGCCCGGCCCGCCTCGATCCCACGGTTCCGATCGAGGAGACCGTGGGCACCATCGCCGATCTGGTTAAGGCCGGCTACGTCCGGGCCATCGGCCTGTCGGAGGTTGGGGTGGAGACGATCCGCCGGGCGCACGCGACGCACCCCGTAGCCGATCTGCAGATCGAGTACTCCCTGATCAGCCGCGGCCCGGAGGCGGAGATCTTCCCGGCGCTCGCGGAGCTCGGCATCGGCGTAACCGCCTACGGCGTGCTCTCGCGCGGCCTGCTCAGCGGCTCGAAGCCGGCCGGGCAGGGAGATTTCCGCGCCTACCTGCCGCGCTTCACCGGCGAGAACCGCGAGCGGAACCAGCGCCTGGTCGAAGCCCTCGAGAAGCTCGCCGCTGAGAAGGCCGTCAGCCCCACCCAACTCGCCATCGCCTGGGTGCTGGCCAAAGGCCGGAGCATCGTCCCCCTGATCGGCTCACGAACCCGGGCGCAACTCGCCGAGTCGCTGGGCGCTCTCGCAGTCGACCTCTCACCGGAAGATCTCGCCCGGATCGAGGAGGCGGTGCCAGCCTCCGAGGTGGCCGGCACTCGCTACGGCGAGCACCAGATGCAGATGCTGGACAGCGAGGTGCCGAGCGGGAAGACGTAGGGCGCGCGGGCGGTATGGATCCGCTGAATGGCGCCGCGTTTCCAGGCCAGCAGGGACGGCGAAACTTGACCCTTCACCAGCGCCTCGCGAATCTTCACATAGGTCTCAGGTCCGCCAGACAGGGGAAGCCACCCCCTCGGACTCTGTTGTTTCAATTGTCAACGATGTACCGGGCAGGAGAGGAAGGCGGCCTCTCCTGCTCGGCCTTCCTTTTGCTCACGCGGATGGCTCGCTCCACGGAGCGGACGGTTCATTCCGCGGAACGGGGAAGCGCTTCACGGAGCGGACGGCTCGTTCCGCGGAATGCGTGGCTTGCTCCGTGGAGCGGATGACTCACTCCGAGAAGCGGATGGGCCGCTCCACGGAAGGGAGGCTCATTCGGCGGAGCGGGTGGCTTGTTCCGGGGAATGGATGGCTCGTTCCGGGATGCCGATGGCCCGCCAGCCGGGTCGCCGGAAGCTGCGCCGTTCGCCTCGGACCGTCCGCTATAATGCCGCCGGACTGCCGATAGCCCTGGTATGCGGCCTCCCGGCGATTTTTGAGGAAGGAATGGAACAGGCTCAACTCAACTGGATCGCGAACTTCATCTGGGGCATCGCGGACGACGTGCTACGTGACCTCTACGTGCGTGGCAAATACCGGGACGTCATTCTCCCCATGACAGTGCTGCGGCGGCTGGACTCCGTCCTGGAGGGGACCCAGCAGGCCGTGCTCGACATGAAGGCGTCGCTCGACAAGGCGGGCATCGTCCACCAGGACCAGGCCCTGCGCCAGGCGGCGGGCCAGGCCTTCTACAACACCTCGAAGTTCACTCTGCGCGACCTCAAGTCGCGCGCCGGCCAGCAGCAGCTCCGAGCGGATTTCGAGGCCTGGCTGGACGGCTTCTCTCCCAGCGTCCAGGAGATCCTCGAGAATTTCGAGTTCCGCAACCAGATCCCCCGCTTGTCGAAGGCGGACGCGCTGGGCACCCTGATCGAGAAGCTTCTCTCGCCGGACATCAATCTCAGCCCGAAGCCCGTGCTCCACGGCGACGGCTCGGTCAAGCACCCAGGCCTCGACAACCACGCGATGGGCACGATTTTCGAGGAGCTCGTCCGCCGCTTCAACGAGGAGAACAACGAGGAGGCGGGCGAGCACTGGACGCCACGCGACGCCGTGAAGCTCATGGCGAAGCTGATCTTCCTGCCCATCGCCGACGAGATCGAGTCGGGCACCTACCTGCTCTACGACGGCGCCTGCGGCACCGGCGGCATGCTGACGGTGGCGGAGGAGACGCTCAAGGAATTGGCCCGCCAGCATGGGAAGCAGGTGGCCACCCACCTCTACGGCCAGGAGATCAACGCCGAGACCTACGCCATCTGCAAGGCCGACCTCCTGCTCAAGGGCGAGGGCGACGCCGCGGACAACATCGTCGGCGGCCCCGAGCATTCGACGCTCTCTAATGACGCGTTCCCGTCGCGCGAGTTCGACTTCATGCTCTCCAATCCTCCCTACGGGAAGAGCTGGAAGAGCGATCTCGAACGGATGGGCGGCAAGGACGGCATCAAGGACCCGCGCTTCCTGATCGAGCACGCGGGCGACCCGGAGTACTCGCTGTTGACCCGTTCGAGCGACGGCCAGATGCTCTTCCTCGCCAACATGCTCTCCAAGATGAAGAAGCAGGGCACGAAGCTCGGCAGCCGCATCGCCGAGGTGCACAACGGCTCGTCGCTCTTCACCGGTGACGCCGGCCAGGGGGAGAGCAACATCCGCCGCTGGATTATCGGGAACGACTGGCTGGAAGCCATCGTAGCGCTGCCGCTCAACATGTTCTACAACACCGGCATCGCCACCTACGTCTGGGTGCTCACCAACCGCAAGCCCAGGCACCGGCGCGGCAAGGTGCAGCTCATCGACGCCACGCAGTGGTTCAAGCCGCTGCGCAAGAATCTGGGCAAGAAGAACTGCGAGCTGTCCGACGCCGACATCCAGCGCATCTGCGACACGTTCCTCGCCTTCGAGGAGACCGAGCAGTCGAAGATCTTCCCCAACGAAGCCTTCGGCTACCGGAAGGTGACCGTCGAGCGTCCGCTGCGCCTCTCGGGGATCGACCCGAACCGGGCCTACACTCCGAAAGAGATCAAGGCGCTCCTGAAGACGGCCGGGCGCGACGAGTCTGCGGCGCCCGTGATCCGCAAGATCCACAAGAAAGGCACCCGGCCCGACCTGCTGCGCGGCCTGTTCGAGGTGCAGATCGACGGTAAGCCGCAGGTCGTCGAGTACGAGCCCGACAGCGAGCTGCGCGACACCGAGCAGATCCCGCTGCTGGAAGTAGGCGGCACCGAGGCCTTCCTCGAGCGCGAGGTGCTGCCCCACGCTCCGGATGCCTGGTACGACCCGGACAGCATCAAGATCGGATTCGAGATCAGCTTCACTCGCTACTTCTACAAGCCGAAGCCGATACGCACCCTAGAGGAGATTCGGGCGGACATTCTGGCGCTGGAGAGGGAGACGGAAGGGTTGCTGGCGGAGATCATCGGAGGGAGCATGAAGTGATCTCCAAGAGTTCGATCAAGCTCACGGAGCGGGGCAACTTGCTGAGCGCGCTTGCAGCGACGGTGGCCGACTACAGAGCCGGCGAGCTCGCGCCACCGACACCCGAGCATGTCGACCGGTGGGTGTCGCAGTTCGAGGACGACGTGCAGGTTCCGATCTTGCGCGAGATGGACCACGTTCTGAAGACTACCTATTTCTCTCGTGCCTCTGTCGAGAGGTTCCTGAGCGATCTTGTTGTGCGCAAGAGGCTGGTTGGTGAAGATCCGTGCGGATTTTGGAAAGGCGCATCACTGCTCAACATTCAACAGAACGGGCGCAGCCAAGCCGAGATGGTGGAGATCTTCAGCTCGATCCTTCGACGACGGTGTAACTTGACAGTCGAGGACTGCACAGGCGCCAGCGGAACCTACATCTATCTTGACGACGGACTCTTCAGCGGGGCTCGGATCGGGAAGGATCTTCGTGCTTGGCTGAGGGCAGATGCCCCTGAAGAGGCTAGGGTCCATCTCGTTGTCATTGCGACCCATACCTACGGTGAGTGGACCTGCATCGAGTGGCTCAAGAGTGAGGCCCAAAGAGCCGGCAAGAGGATCAGATTTACTGTCTGGCCTGCCATTTCTTTCGAAAATCGAAAGAGCTACCGCGATTCGTCAGAGGTGCTCTGGCCTGCGGTGCTGCCTGAGGATGACCACCTGGAGGTTTATCTGGAAGGGGAAACCGACTTTCCCTTCTTGCCGCGGAAGGCCGGTGGTCGATTGAAGAACCAGATGTTCTCATCCGAGGCTGGTCGCGCCCTTTTGGAGCGTGAGCTTCTTCTTGCGGGTGTAAAGATTCGTGCGCTCTGCAAAAGGCCTAGTGAGATCATGCGGCCGCTCGGCTACAGCCGCTTTGGCCTGGGCTTTGGTTCGATGATCGTCACCTTTCGGAACTGCCCGAACAACTGCCCGCTGGCGCTCTGGTGGGGCGATCCCGAAGCAGATCCCTCGCATCCATTCAGCCGGTGGTCTCCACTCTTCCCTCGCAAGACGTACGAAAAGGGGGGCGGCTTCGATGACTTTATCGGTTGACGCCCGCCGCGATCCGCGGATCCGCACCTATGACCGCCAGGAGAGCGTGGTCTTCCTCAAGACCAATGAGGAGTTTGGTGGCCTCTCCAATATGGCAGGAGGATTTCCGCTCGTCGTCAACGGAGTCAACATACGCTCCTCTGAGGCGCTCTATCAGGCATGCAGGTTCCCGCACATGCCGGAGGTGCAAAGGCTGATTATTGCGCAAGCCAGTCCCATGACGGCGAAGATGAAGAGCAAGCCATACCGGCAGTCCTCGAGGCCAGACTGGGATCGTGTTCGGGTCAAGGTCATGCGGTGGTGCCTGAGGGTGAAGCTGGCCCAAAACTGGAATAAATTCAGCCAGCTTCTCCTTGCGACGGGGGATCGGCCTATCGTTGAAGAATCCCGCAAAGATAGCTTCTGGGGTGCCTATCCCGTCGACCGCCAATCGCTCGTCGGCGTCAATGTCCTAGGTCGTTTGCTCATGGAACTGCGGGAGGAGATCAGAAACAGCCAAGACATCGGAAAGCTTCTGTGCGTCGAGCCGTTACCGATTCCCGAGTTCCTGCTCAATAGCCAGCCGATTGGCCTCGTGACGGATTCTGAAGTATTGAGCCGAAACATACCTTGGGACTCGAAGCCACCTGCCGCGTCCGTGTTGAGAGAAGGGGCCGTGCAGGAGTATCTGTTTGGCTCGGCTGCTTTGGCTACAAGCGGGAACGGGGAATCGGGAGAAGTCGAGCGCTCTGCCTCCATCCACGATCTCAAACCCTACCCTGGCTACAAGGACTCCGGCGTGCCGTGGTTGGGGAAGATACCGGCGCATTGGGACTTACGCCGGACCAAGACGCTGCTTCGCGAGAGAAGCGAGAAGGGCTTCCCGGACGAACCTTTGCTAGCGGCAACACAGACCAAGGGTGTTGTGCGTAAGGAGCAATACGAGAATCGCACAGTCCTCGCGCTCAAGGATTTGCACCTCCTCAAGCTAGTGCGTGTTGGTGATTTTGTTATTAGTCTTCGTTCATTTCAAGGGGGAATCGAGTATGCTCGCGAACAGGGCATCATAAGTCCCGCGTACACGATCCTTTACCCGGTCCAGCAGGAAGCTCACGATTTCTCGGCCTGGCTCTTCAAATCGAAACCTTACGTCGAGAATCTGTCTCTATTTGTGACCGGGATACGACAAGGCCAGAACATCGATTACCAAAAGCTGAGCCGTTCTGAGCTTCCGTATCCGCCTCTCCCTGAGCAATCCGCCATCGTCCGCTTCCTCGAATACACCGACCGGCGCATCCGGCGCTACATTCGCACCAAGAAGAAGCTGATCGCGCTGCTAAACGAGCAGAAGCAGGTTATTACCCAGAGCGCCGTGACTCGTGGTCTCGACCCCAACGTCAGGCTCAAGCCTTCGGGTGTAGCGTGGCTCGGGGATGTGCCAGAGCATTGGGAGGTAAAGCGACTGAAATCTCTCGTCACTGAAGCGGTCGCCGGACCTTACGGTTCGTCGCTGACCAAGGTAATGTATTCACCGCGAGGATACCGAGTCTATGGACAACAGCAAGTAATTGCCGATGACTTTAGTGTAGGCGACTACTACATATCGGAAGACAAGTTCGCTGATATGGCTCAATATCGCGTCTTTGCGAACGACGTTCTTGTCAGTGTGATGGGCACTGTCGGGCGTGTTGCTGTTGTTCCAGAATCTGCTGAGCCTGGGATCATTAATCCGCGTCTTGTGCGCTACCGACCTGATTTCAAAAAAATCCGTGCGCGCTACCTGCAGCTCGCGATGCAGGCGACTCCCTCACAGGCACAGCTTGCCGAGGGCGCTAAAGGGACAACGATGGAAGGGCTCAACATGCAGATTCTCGGGAATTTGTTGATTCCAGTTCCTCCCTTATACGAACAGGACGCGATCCTGATTAACAGTAGTTCTGAGGCGCAGCGGCTGCTATCTGGCATCTCGTGCACCCAGCGCGAGATCGACCTCATCCGCGAATACCGCACCCGCCTGATAGCCGATATAGTCACAGGCAAGCTTGACGTACGTGAGGCAGCGGCGCGGCTGCCGCTGCCGGCAGAGGCCGAGGAGCCTGAACTCCTCGATGAGGGCGAGTCGTTGGCTCAAGATGAGGAAGAGGTTGATGGCGCGGATGACGACGCATCCGAGGAGGCTGTGGCGTGACCGAGATAACGGTACGCGTGCCCACCATAACCGCCGGGCACGCCGCACTGCTGTGCCTGATGGACCGCTATCTGGCCGCTTCTATGGACATCTCGATCTCTCTGCAGGAGGTTCATAAGCTGCTGTACCTCCTTCAAGTTGCTGGCGAACCGCTGCACCTGCATTACGTGAAGGCGCCGTCTGGCCCCTACGCGGAGAACCTGCACCATGTGCCGTATGACATCGAGAGAAACCTGATCTCAGGTCCTGCTGACGAAGGGGATACGCCGGACAAGGAACTGGCTCTGGTGCCTGGAGCAGTGCGGACTGCGGAGGCTTTTCTGGAAGCTCACCCCGACACCCATGAACGCTTCGACCGCGTGGCACGTCTGGCCGCAGGTTTCGAGACGCCGTTTGGGCTGGAGCTCCTGACGACTGTCCATTGGGTCATCACTCAGGAGCAGGCGCGAGATCGCGAGAGCATACTGCGAGCGACCTATGAATGGGGCGCCAGAAAGCGCCAGTTCACCCCGGCACAGATTGAGCTGGCGGCGAAGCGGCTACGGGCGGAGGGTTGGATTGGTTCTGCCGGAGCCGGTACTTGACAGTTACGTGACGGACCCCGCCGCATGACCACCAACACCACGGAAAAAGGTCTCGAAGACCTGATCGTTTCGGTCATGACCGGCGGGAGCGCGCCGGTGGAGCTGGCCGGGAGCGAGTTGCGCGAGCGGCCTGCCTCCTATGGCGCAGGCTGGGTTCTCGGTGACGCGCGGGACTACAACCGGGAGTACGCGGTCGACCTCGCCCAGCTCAGCACCTTCCTGCGCGCCACCCAACCGAAGACGGCGGAAGCTCTCGATCTCGACCAGGAGAGTCCGGCCCGGCACAAGTTCCTGTCTCGCCTCCAGGGCGAGGTGAGCAAGCGCGGCGTCGTTGACGTGCTGCGCCATGGGATCAAGCACGGGCCGCACGGCATCGATCTCTTCTACGGCACGCCCTCGCCGGGCAACTGGGCAGCCGCCGAGCGCTACGACCAGAACCGCTTCAGCGTCACACGCCAACTGCGCTACAGCCGCGACGAGACCCAACTCGCGCTCGACCTGGCTCTTTTCGTCAACGGGCTGCCGGTCGCCACCTTCGAGCTCAAGAACAGCCTCACGAAGCAGACGGTGGATGACGCCATCCAGCAGTACAGGCGCGACCGCGATGCACGAGAGCGGCTCTTCGAGCTCGGGCGTTGCGCCGTGCACTTCGCCATGGATGAGCACGAGGTGCGGTTCTGCACTCATCTCCAGGGGAAGGACTCGTGGTTTCTCCCCTTCAATCAGGGATGGGACCACGGCGCCGGCAATCCGCCGAACCCTAACGGCTTGAAAACGGACTACCTCTGGAAGCGCGTCCTCACCCGGGGGAGCCTCACCAACATCCTGGAGAACTACGCGCAGATCGTCGAGACCAAAGACGAGAAGACCGGCAAGAAAAAGACGGTCCAGATCTGGCCGCGCTACCACCAGCTCGACGTGGTGCGCAAGCTTCTGACCGACGCCGGCCGGCACGGCGCGGGCCGTCGCTATTTGATCCAGCATTCGGCAGGGAGCGGCAAGTCCAACTCCATCGCCTGGCTCGCCCACCAGCTCATCGGCCTGAGCAAAGACGATCAGGCGGTCTTCGATTCCATCCTGGTGGTCACCGACCGGCGCCTCCTCGACCAGCAGATCCACGGCACGGTCAAGCACTTTGCCCAGGTCAGGGCCACGGTCGGCCATGCGGATCACTCGGGGGACTTGCGCAAGCTCATCCAGGGTGGCAAGAAGATCATCCTCACCACGGTTCAGAAGTTTCCGTTCATCCTCGACGAAATGGGCGGAGAGCACCGCGGGCGGCGCTTCGCGATCATCATCGACGAAGCCCATTCGAGCCAGGGCGGCCGGGCTTCGGCGGCTGTCAGCATGGCACTCTCGGAAGCCGGCGCCGAGGAGGACGACGAGACGGTCGAGGATACGATCAACCGGATCATGGAGTCGCGCAAGCTCCTGCCGAACGCGAGCTACTTCGCCTTTACCGCGACCCCCAAGGACAAAACGCTCGAGATCTTCGGCGAGCCCTATCAGGACGAAAGCAAGACCAAGCACCGCCCCTTCCACAGCTACACGATGAAGCAGGCCATTCAAGAGGGCTTCATCCTCGACGTGCTCCAAAGCTACACTCTGGTCGAGAGCTACTACAAGCTGGTCAAGAAGATCGAGGATGATCCCGAGTTCGACAGCAAGCGGGCGAAAAAGAAGCTGCGCCGCTACGTCGAGGGGCACGAGCATGCGATTGGGCTCAAGGCCGAGATCATGGTCGATCACTTCCACGAGCAGGTCCTTGCACTCAACAAGATCGGCGGAGAGGCGCGGGCGATGGTGGTGACCAGCGGCATTGAGCGGGCCATTCAATATTACTTTGCCATCCAGAAGTACCTGATCGAGCGGAAGAGCCGCTACCAAGCGATCGTCGCCTTCTCTGGCGAACACGAATACGGCGATGCGAAGGTCACCGAAGCCACACTCAACGGCTTTCCCAGCAGCGCGATCGTTGACCGCATCCGCGAAGACCCGTACCGTTTTCTCGTCTGCGCCGACAAGTTCCAGACCGGCTACGACGAGCCGCTGCTGCACACTATGTACGTGGACAAGCAGCTGGCCGGGGTCAAAGCGGTCCAGACGTTGTCGCGGTTGAACCGGGCGCACCCAAAGAAGCACGACGTCTTCGTGCTCGACTTCATGAATAACGTCGAGACCATCGAAAAAGCGTTTGCCGACTATTATCGGACGACGGTCCTCAGCGAGGAGACCGATCCCAACAAGCTGCACGATCTCCAAGCCGCTCTCGACGGGGAGCAGGTCTATGCGCAGGAGGAGATTGACACCTTTGTCGATCTCTATCTGAGCGACGCCGGCCGCGAGCGGCTCGATCCAATCCTGGACGCTTGTGTCGCCGTCTACCGCGAGCGGCTCGATGAGGATGGCCAGGTCTTGTTCAAAGGCAACGCCAAGGCGTTCCTCCGCACCTACGGCTTTCTCGCCTCGATCCTGCCTTACACCAGTGCGGGATGGGAGAAGCTGTCGATTTTCCTGAGCTTTCTCGTGCCCAAGCTTCCTGCACCCAAAGAGGATGATCTATCCCGCGGTATCCTCGAAGCGATCGACATGGACAACTACCGGGTCGAGAAAAAGGCGGCGATGCGGATCCAACTCCCGGACGCGGACGCGGAGATCGCGCCGGCACCGGCGACCGGCGGAGGCCGCAAGCCGGAGCCCGAGCTCGATCGCCTGTCCAACATCCTCAAGGTTTTCAATGACCAGTTCGGTAACATCCAATGGACGGACACCGACCGCGTGCACCGGCTGATCACCGAGGACATCCCGGCGCGGGTCGCTGCCGATGCTGCATACCAAAATGCGATGCGGAACTCAGACCCCCAGAATGCCCGCATCGAGCACGACAAGGCCCTGGCCCGGGTCATGACGGCCGTCCTCAAGGATGACACCGAGCTGTTCAAGCAGTTCAGCGACAATGACTCCTTCCGGCGGTGGCTGGCCGACACGGTCTTCGGAATCACCTACGACCGGCCTGCGCCTGGCTTGGGGTCAGCGTTGCCCTGAAATTCGAGAAGTACCATCTCAATGAATCTTAAGAGCGGAGGCCATCCCTGAGCATCCTCACGCTGTCCACGAACCCCTGAGCCACTTCGAGGCGCTGCGTGGGCGTGAGGCTGAGCATCCAGAGGATGACGTGGTCGTCCTCCCCTTCTCCCACGGGTGGCTCCGAGGCTTCGGAGTCGGACCCGGGGGCGTCCGCCTCGTCGATGGCGCGCGGGTCCGGGGGGTGGCTCATGGCTCTATGGTAGCAGGGTGCTTCCCGGGACCCCGAAACGTTTCCCCCTCCCCGGACACCCCGAAATAGGCCGTCCTCCGATTCTTTGCGATCGGGTCTTGCAAACGGATCGGGGCAGGCGTAGATTGGAAAAAGAGGGGGCCGCGCCCTCTCGTCTGTTCCGGGCCCATCGGGCCCAAGGAGGCGATCGTCACGCTGTAATCCCTGCCCGGATCCCCTCTCTCTCCTCCCCCATCTTCGAGAGAAGAGATCTGCCGGCCGACGGTCGCCCTGAACCGAGCTCTCTCCCCCCACATCCGAAGGAACCCTATGTTCCACTCCAGGACGGTAGTCCATGCGCTCGTATCCCTACTTTCCGTGCTCCCTCTCGCCGCGGCTCCGGCTCAGCCGGACGCTCCGGCGGCGCCGCCCGGGCCTCGCGCCTCTCTGAGTGTGCAGGAGGTGCCCGCCGCGGGCCGGCAGGAGGCGATCCTGGCGGTGGACCGGTTCGGCCGGTATGCGGTGCGCGCGGAGAGCGCGCAGGGGACCTCGGTCGAGCTGATCGACCGGATGGCCGGCTCCCTCGGCACTTCGGGCGAGGCGGGACGCGAGAACGGCCGGCTGGATCTGATCCTCGATCGCGGCACGTACAAGCTCGTCCTGCGCAGCCACGAGAAGGGGAAGGGGACGGCGAAGCTCAAAGCCGATGCGTTCCGCGACCGGCGGGGCGATCCAGGCGTGGCGGTGCCGCGCCTGCCGGAGACGCGGCTGGTGGCGGAGTCGCTGGGCGACCTGGAGCAGCTCTCGTACTGGCTGGAGGTCTCCGAGCGCCGCGAGGTGCGCGCCGAGGCGGCGGGCCGTCATCTGGCGGATCTGCGGCTCTGGCGCGATGGGAGCTGGCTCGAAGGGACGGAGCCGGAGTGCACGGCGGTCCAGCCGGTGACCGGCCAGCCGCTGCTGCGCTGCCGGATCGCCGCGGTGCTCGATCCTGGCCTCTATCTGCTGGTCGCCTATGGCGGTCTGCCGCAGCCGTGGGCTCAAGGGTCCGACGAGCAGCCGCTCTGGCTGCGCTGGGGCGCTCCGGATCTCGGCGAGGCGGGGCGGCGGCGGATGGTGATGAGCCCGTTTGGTGAGGACTGGTTCCGCGTGGCGCCGAACGTCAACTTCGCGCGCCTGGAGCTGCCCGAGGCGCTCCCCGCGATGATCAAGCTGCGCTGGGTGCGCACGGGCGATCAGGTCTCGCGCGGCATCTGGAACGAGACCGCGATCACCAAGGAGTCGGTCCCTCCCGCCGCCGAGGTGCGCGCGATAGAGATGCCGGGGGATAACGACGAGGCGGTGCCGGAGGCGTACGACACGGAGGAGGACGAGGGCTCCGGGGAGGAGGAGTACGCGGAGGAGGAGGAGAGCTACGAGGAGGAGGGCTCGGGCGAAGAGGAGTATGCCGAGGAGGAGTCCACGGAGAGCGAGGAGACCGAAGAGCCGCAAGAGATGACGGAGGAGGCTGCCGAAGCTCCGGTGGAGCTTCCGGTGTGGCAGCTCTGGGTCTCGGTCTCGGCCGCTCCGGGGCAGGCGTACGTTCTGCAGTACTTCGAGCAGAAGGACGTCCAGTCGCTGAACAACCTTTCGGGACCGTACTGGGTGTCGAGCGTGCACGCCGGGGCCGCGGCGGATTCGATCGACGCCACGGCTCTGGTGACGGTTACGCCTCCCGCCGAGCGCGAGCGGCTTCTGGACTCGCGGGCGATCCCGATCGACGGAGAGACGACCTGGGCGCGCCGCTTCAACCTGCTGGAGACGGCGACGCTCTTTCTTGAGGTCCGCGCGGCGGGGAAGTACCGGGTCATCGCAACGGACAGCCCGGTGCGCGCGCGGATCGAGCCGTTCCTGATTTCCCAGCCACCCAACTACGAGCCGCCGCCGTTCCAGGGGGCCAATTCCGCCTGGGATCTCGATCCCGGTTTCTATGTCCTGACGCTGGAGCCAGAGCGGCAGGGGATCGTCAACCTGCGCATCCGGCCCGCGGGCAAAGAGGGCATCGCGCAGGAGCCGGTGCAGCCGCAGCCGGCGCGCGCGGACGTCCGCTTCGCGCCGATCGACCTCGACGTTTCGAACGCCTACCGGATGTACGCCAACACGCAGCCCGGCGTGGTCTCGGGTCTGGTGGTCCGCCGCTGGCCGGTCGACCTGTCGCACGCCCTGCCGGTGGCGTTGCAGCCCGGCGAGGAGCTGAAGATCGCCGTGACGGTCGGCGAGGCCGGCACCCTGCGCGTCGACGCCGAGGACGGCTCGCGCCTGCCGATCGCGGTCAATGGTGTGCCCTCGATCGCGGAGGCTTCGGTCGCGCCGGGCGAGCATGAGGTCACACTGCGCAACGACCGGCCGGAGACGGTCCTGCTGTCGCTCTCGGTGGAGCCGCTCGAGCTCCAGAGCACGGCGCCGCTGCCGCCGCTGCCCGATGCGGCGCTGGCGGCGCTGCCGAAGTTCCCGGCGCTGCGGACCGGCGCGCCGCAGGTCCTCGACCTGGAGCGCGACGTCGCCTCGACGTTCTTCCTGCAGGCGGACAAGCCGGCCCTCTATGAGATCCGCTCGACCGGTCTCCTCGCCACGTCCGGGACGCTGCGCACCCGCACATTGCCGGAGCTGCGGCGGGAGGAGGCGAACGGCGTGGGGCGGAACTTCCTCCTTCAGCAATACCTGCGCGAAGGGGACTACCAGGCGACGGTGGGGACGGTCGGCCAGAGCCGCGGCCATCTCGGGTTGGAGGTCGTGGCGACGCCGGTGGACGACGCCGGCGCGCTGCGGGCGGAGAACCCCGCGCGCTGGACTCTCCCCGCCGGCCACGCCGTGGTCTGGCGGTTCACCATTCCGCGCGAGGGCGTCTACACGCTGCGCGCCGAGGGGCTGCGGGCGCTCTTCAATGGCCGGGTCGAGGATGCCGACGGCTGGCCGGTCGAGCCGCCGAACCGGGAGATCAACTTCAACCGGACGTACGAGCCGGGGACCTACCGGCTCGTTCTCCTGCCGCAGGCGCTGGACACCCAGGCGCTGGTGCAGCTGACGCGCGCGCCGGAGCCGCTCCGCTTCACCGGGCACGGTCCGCACGCGCTGCCTCTCGAAACGGCGGTGGAACACCAGTGGGTCGAACCCGAGGGGGAGGCGCCGCGCCAAGCCGACGTGTGGCGCTTCGTGGTGCCGGCGCGGCTGACGGCGACGGTGTCGTTGACCTCGGAGATGGAGGGGACGATCACGGGAGAGGGGGGACCGGAGGTCGGCAGGGTGCCGCCGGGGCGGTCGTGGACCGGGGAGCTGGAGCCCGGCGTCTATCAGCTCGCCGCGGTGTGCTCGCGCCGCAATAACCTGGTTTCCTATGCGGTGACCGTAGGCTCTCGCGAGCTGGTGGCGGGTCTGACTCGGAAAATCAAGGCGCCGGCTTCGATTCCGGTCTCGGTGGGGCCGGAAGGGCTCGTCGAGCTGGCGTCCGTGGCTCCGTCCGACGTGCGCGCCCAGCTCGTGGATGGCGCGGGGCACCTCGTGGCGGATGGGGACGACCGGCCGGATGGCTGGGACTTCCTGCTGTTCCAGCGCCTCGCGCCGGGACCCTACACGCTGTTCGTGCAGCCGGTGGGCGCTTCCGAATCGGAGGCGACGGTAACCATGCGGGCCGCCGCCGAGGTCGAAGAGGCGCCGCTCCCTCTGCCGTTCCACGGCGAGGTGCGGCTCGGCGAGAGTGTGCTGCTCCGCCCGCTGCCGGTGGGGAGCCGGGCGGATCTCCTGCTCGTGGCCGCGCGCTCCAAGGACAGTCTAGGTCTGTCGGTCGAGGTCCGTGACAAGGACGGCTGGCGGACTTTGGGCACGTCCACGTCCCGGGCGCCGCGCCTGGAGATTCCGCTGGAGCGGCGGTCGGATCAAGCCTCCTATCGCTTGCGCCTCTGGTCGCTGGACCGCCAGGGGACGCCGGTGCGCCTGCACGTGGCGGATCTGGCGGCGCCGCGGGTGAGCGAGGGCGACCTGCGGCGTGGCGCGGCGCTCCGCGAGGTGCCGGGTTTCGATCCGCCGCTGGGCGCCGGGGTCGTGGAGCTGGACCGCCCGGGGATCTTCCGGGTGGCCGACGCCAGCCCCGCTTTGCGCGGTGGAGGAGCGCCAGGGCGACCGCTGGCGCCTCTCGCGCCGGGGGAAGCGCAGGAAGGCGTCCTCTCGGCGCCCGGGGAGCGGGCCTGGGTGGTTCGCGAGGGGAAGACCCGGGTGGTCAAGGCCGAGCGGATCGAGGCGGCGCCGGGCCTGGAGGCTGGCCTGCGCTTCCCGCTGCCGGTCGAAGGGGCGGTGGTGGATCTGTCGGATCGGACGGATGATCGGACTGATCGGTCGGATCGGACGGATCGGTCCGATGCAACCGGCCCCCTCATCGCCCTGGCGGTGGCTCCCTCGGGCCAGCCCGGCGTGCGGCTCGGGACTCGCGGCGAGCCGGGGGAGCCGAACGCCATGGGAATGGCGGTAGGCACTGGGACGGCTCTCGCGGTGGAGCTGAAGCCGCGCCGCCCGGTGGCTCGCGTCTGGTCGGCGGCTGGCGAGAGCGATCCTCGGGCCGAAGAGGTGCGCCTGGCGTGGCTCCGGCTGCCGGAGCCGGCCGCGGAGAACGCGTCCTGGGGCGTCCGCGACGGCAACCTGGACGGGCTCGTCGCCCGGCGGCTCGCCCTGCCGGCGGGGCCTCGCACCGTGCGGCTCGCCCTCGGCGAAGGCACGGCGGCGGTTCTCTCGCGTGGGGATGAGGTCCTCGCCGTGAGCTGGCACGGCGGCGCTCCGTTCCAGGAGCTCCTGGCGGACGACGGCACGGCCACGCATCTGACGCTGCTTCATCTGCGCGAGGGCGCCGATCCGTTCTCGCTGGAAATCTTCCCTGCCGCCGGCGAGGGGGACCTGGCGCTGCGCACCGGGCAGCCGGTGGAGCGCATTCTCGACCGCGCCGGTGCGCTGCGGCTGAGCATTCCGGTGAGCGCGGTCCCGCCGCAGGCACTGCGGACGCTCCACGTGCGGGGCGCCGGAGCCGAGGCGGTGGTGCTGAGCCGCCACGGTCGTGTGGCCCGCGGCACGGACCTGCCGCTGCCGGACGGCGGTACGGTGCTCGTCCGCCATGGCACGGGGCTGCTCCTCGCCTGGGTCGAGCAGGAGGGGGACGAGGGAACCGGGCTCTGGCCCCCGCAGGCGGACGAGATGTCGTATCGCCTGGAGGCGCCGCAACGGGTGCAACTGTCCGGAAATTTCTCCTACATCGTGATTCCGGCGGCGGGGCCGCGGGTGCTCCACGTGAGGACCGACGCGCCGGTGGCCACCCGGTTGCAGCGGGGGGATGGGAGCGCTCCCGAGATCGAAGTGCACCCCGACGGAGCCCGCCTCGACGCGTTCCTGCCTGGCGGCGAGGTGCGGCTCGCCCTGCGCCCTCTGGCCGGGACCGATCTCTCCGGCACGGCCGAATTCACCATGACCCCGGTGACTGCCATCGGCGAGGGGCTCGGCCCGGCCGTGCTCCTGCCGGCCGGCGCCACCCGCTGGTTTTCCTTCCACCTGGATCAGAAGGGACCGATCGGCGCGGGTGTGCGCAGCACCGACGACCGGGTCGAGCTGGAGCTCTACGACCGCGGGGGCCGGCGGCTCGCCGGCCGCGAAAGCGGGGTCGTCCGGATGCAGGACCTGGAGCCCGGCGACTACCTGCTGGTCCTGCGCGCTCCCGCGGACGGTCCGCCGGTGAACGCGCGGCCGGCTCTGGCAGGCGTCGCTCCGCCGGATACCGGACCGCCGGAGGACGTCGTTCGCGAATACCTGCAAAAAGCCGCGGAGGAGGAGACTTCCGCGGACGGAGCCGAGCCCGAAACCGATTCCGAAGACACCGCGGCCCCTGAGAGCGGGTCCGGGAGGGAGTCATGAGCCGTCCGTCGATGATGCGCCGGCGCCACCTTGCGGTCGCCGTGGCCGTCCTGTGCTGCCTGACCGTGCTGACCGCGCTCCAGGCCAAGCCCGCCGGCAAGCCCGGCCAGGCTACTGTGGTCCCCGACCGCTTCCTGCGGCGTTGGGATCCGGTGACCGTCTTCTTCCCGCAGCCGGTGGGACCCGCGAAGGGGGGACCGGAAGACAAGCCGGAGCGGCTCGTCCGCCTGACCCCCACCCATCCGGGCGCCTGGACGTGGCTCGACGGCCGCACGTTGCAGTTCCGTCCGGCCGAGCCGTGGCCGCCGCTCCAGCGCTTCACCGTGGCGGCGGGCGGTGCCTCGACCAGCCTCGACACGCTCATGTCGCCGCCGCTCAAGACGCAGCCGTCCGAAGGCGAGGAGGTGGCGGCGCCGGTCCGCACGGTCACGCTCGAGCTGCCCGAGCCGCTCGATCCCCAGACCCTGGCGCGCATGCTGACGATCGAGGTCCGTCCGCTCCCCGGCCTGGCGCGCGGGGCCGGCGCGGCCGATACGCCGGTGCGCACGCTGACCGCGCGCGACTTCACGATCAAGGCGCTCGACCGCAAGAGCCGGCGCGATCCGGCGGCCTACGTCGTGACCCTGGCCTCGCCGGTGCCGCTCGGCTCGCGAGCCACCCTGCACTTCCGCCTGTCGCTCGCGGAGTCCGGGCCCGAGGCGTCGCTCGACCTCTCGTTCCGCACGGCCGAGCCGTTCCGCGTCACCGCCGTGGGCTGCCAGGGGCCGCGCCTGCCGGTCACGCCGGACGGCACCCGCTACGGCCGCGAAGAGCCGCTGCGCTGCCCAGCCGAGAACGCGCAGGTGACCGTCCACTTCTCGGGCGAGCCGGCGGCGCTTGGGGCCATCGAGGCACGCAACCTGGTCCGCTTCGAGCCGGCCGTCCCCGGCCTCGCGTTCGAGGTCTCCGGCTCCGACCTGCAGATCTCGGGTCCGTTCGGGCGCGAGACTCTCTATAAGGTCACGCTGGCGCCGGGCGCGGCGTCCGCCATCTCCGACCAGCACGGCCGGAAGCTCGACCTGCGGGGCCCAAGCGAGGTCTACCTCGTCTTCCCGCAGCGCGAGAGCTACCTGCGTTGGGGCGCCAGCCAGGGGATCGTCGAGCGCTACGGGCCGCGCATGGCTCCAGTCGACGGGCGCGGCGACGAGCGGGTCGACCTCCGGATCTACCGGATCGATCCGCTGAACCGCTCGTTCTGGCCGTTCCCCGACAGCCCGGTCCAGGTCGACGAGTCGCAGCGCCCGCCCGGTCCGGGTGAGGAGCCGCGGCCGTGGAGCGATCCGGAGCGGCCGATCCTCCCCTCCGAGCTGGTCCGCCAGCTCCGCGCGCTGGGCTCGCCGCCGGTCTCGACGATCGTCACCCTGCCGCTGCGCCGGGAGGGGAGCTCCGCCCGCTTCGGCCTCGATCTCGGACCACATTTCGACCGGCTGGCCGGGCAGAATGCGCCTGGCAGCTACCTCGTGGGCCTGCGCCGCCTCGACCGCTCCAGCACGCGCGCCTGGATGCGCATTCAGGTGACCGACCTCTCGCTCACCGCGGCCGAGGAGCCGCAGCGGGTGGTCTTCGGCGTCACCTCCCTCTCGACCGGCAAGCCGGTGGCGGGCGCCACGGTGCGCGTCGAAGGGAGCCAGACGATCGCGGGCACCGGCGACGGGCCGAGCTGGACCACCCTGTTCGAGGGGACCACGGACGTGGCCGGCCGCCTGGTGTGGAGCCCGCCGGGGAACCAGCCGAACCGGTCGGTCGAGGTGCGACGGATCGTGGCACGGAGCGGCGACGACACTCTGGTGCTCGATCCGGCGCGGACGCCGGACGGCTTCGCCGACGGCCAGTGGTCGCCGTCGTCGGAGACCTGGCTCGGCTGGGCATTCAACGATCAGCTCGGCGCCCGCGGACCGCAGGCCGAGACCCTCTGCCACATTTTCACCGAGCGGCCGGTCTATCGCCCGGAGGAGACGGTCCACATCAAGGGCTACCTGCGTCTGCGCGAGCGCGGCCGTCTCACCCCGGAGCGCCCGAGCGGCAAGGTGGTCGTCCAGGGGCCGGGCGACCTGATCTGGCGCTATCCGGTGGAGGTCACCGCGGCCGGCTCGTTCTACCGCGCGTTCAGCGAGCAGAAGCTGCCGACCGGCATCTATTCGGCCTGGTTCGAGGATGCGAAGGAGAACCGCTCCGGCGAGGTGTCCTGGAAGATGGAGGCCTACCGGCTGCCGCGCTTCCAGGTCCTCCTCCATTCGTCCGACCGCGTGCCGCTGGACAAGGAGTTCGCGGTGGGGCTGACCGCCACCTACTATGCCGGGGGCCGGGTGGCAGGCCGGCCGGTGGCCTGGCGGGTCACCCAGTTCCCCTACGCCTGGACGCCGAAGCGCCGCTCGGGTTTTCTCTATTCGTCCGACGGCCGCTTCTCGCGCACCGAGAGCTTCGAGTCGTCGCCGCGCCTGGAGAAGCAGGACACGACGGACGCCGAAGGGGGCGCCCGCCTGGTCCTGAACCCGGCGATCGAGCCCACGGCCCAGCCGCGCACCTACGTGGTCGAGGCGACCGTCACCGGCGCGGATGACCAGACGGTCACCGCCGTCCGCCAGGTCGTGGCCCTGCGGCCGTTCGTCCTCGGCCTCAAGGTGCCGCGGTATCTGGAGAAGGCGGCGAATCTGAAGCCCGAGCTTCTGGTCGTGGGGCCGGACGACAAGCCGATCCCCGGGCTGGAGGTGAAGGTCCGCCTGCTCCAGCGGCAGTGGCACTCGCATCTGCGCGCCAGCGACTTCTCGGACGGCGTGGCCCGCTACATGACCGACGTGGTCGACGAGAAGGTCACCGAGACGAAGGTGAAGAGCGGCGACGGTCCGGTCTCCGTGCCGCTCTCCCTGCCGCGCTCGGGCGTCTACGTGGTCGAGCTGGAGGCGAGCGACCGCCTGGGCCGCACCCAGGTGGTGTCGGTCGACCTCTACGCGGGCGGCGATGAGCCGGTGACCTGGGCCAAGCAGCCGGCCGGGGTCTTCACCGTGTCGAGCGGCAAGGCGGAGTACCGGCCGGGCGAGGTCGCCAAGCTGGTGCTTCAGAGCCCGTTCCAGAAGGGCGCGGCCCTTGCCGTGGTCGAGGCGCCGGAGGGGAACCGCTACGAGTGGATCGCCGTCGACGGCGGCGCCGCCACCTTCGAGCTGCCGATCCAGGGGACCTGGACGCCGCGGCTGCCGGTGCATTTCGTCCTGATGCGCGGCCGCGTGCCCGGCACGGCGCCGCAGCCGGGCAACGCCACCGACCTCGGCAAGCCCGCGACGCTTGCCACGACCACCTGGCTCAAGGTCGAGCCGGTGGACAACCGGGTGGACGTCAAGCTCACCCACGCGGAGAAGGCGCGGCCGGGCGACAAGGTGCAGATCCAGATCGACTTGCGCGATCCGCAAGGAAAGCCCCGCCCGGGCGAGGTCACGCTCTGGCTGGTCGACCAGGCGGTCCTCGCGCTCGGCCGCGAGCAGCGGCTCGATCCGCTGCCGGACTTCATCACCAAGGTGATGACGCATTGGATCGTGCGCGACACGCGCAACCTGGTCTTCGGCTTCCTCCCGTTCGCCGAGAACCCCGGCGGCGACGGCGGCGCGGGCGAGCCCGGAAACCTGCTCGACCGCGCCACCATCCGCCGCAACTTCAAGCCGGTGCCCTACTTCAATCCGGCGATCCAGGTGGGACCGGACGGCACGGCGCGGGTCACGGTCGAGCTGCCGGACGACCTGACTGTCTTCAAGATCCGCGCGAAGGCAGCGAGCGGGCCGGACCGCTTCGGCTTCGGCACGAGCCAGATCGCCGTCCGCCTGCCGGTGATCATCCAGCCCTCGCTGCCCCGGTTCGTGCGGCCGGGAGACCGCTTCCTGGCTGCCGGCATCGGCCGGATCGTCGAAGGCGAGGGGGGACCCGGCGCCGCCGAGGTGCGCGCTGAAGGGGCGCGGATCGAGGGATCGGCGAAGCAGTCGTTTACCTGGAACGCCGCCGAGCCGCAGCGGGTGGAGGTGCCGGTGACGGTGCCGACACCCCCATATAAAGAGGACGGGACCCTGGCCTACGAGCGGGTGACCTTCCGCTTCGGCGTGCAGCGGACGTCCGACAACGCCTCCGACGCGTTCGAGGTGCCGCTGCCGGTGCGCGACGACCGCCGTCCGGTGCGCATCCGCCTGATGCAGGACCTGGCGGTCGGTGCCTCGCTGCCGCTGCCTGCTCTCCCCGAGCCGGCGCGTCCGGGCTCGGTGCGCCGCTCGATCCTGGTCTCGGACCAGGCGGCGCTGGTGCGCATGGCGGCCGGTCTCGATTTCCTGAACGAGTATCCGTATGGCTGCACCGAGCAGCGGCTGAGCCGCGCCCGCGCCGAGGTCGCGCTGCGGAAGTTCCGCGACCTGCTCAAGCAGGAGGGGAACGACGAGCGGACCCGCCGGGCCGTGGACGACACGCTCCAGTGGATCCCGCAGACCGTGGACGCCAACGGGCTGGTCGGCTACTGGCCGGGCTCGCGCGGCTACGTCTCGCTCACCGCCTGGGTCGTGCAGTTCCTGGTCGAGGCAAAGACGGCGGGCTTCCGGGTGGACGACGCGCTGCTCGACCGGCTCACCCGGTCGCTCCAGCAGTCGCTGCGTTCGGACTACGGCCGCTTCATCGACGGCGAGGCCTATGCCGAGCGCGCCTGGGCCCTGGCCGCACTATCCGCCGCGGGCAAGGGCGATCCGGCGTACGCCGCCGAGCTGTCGCGCCGCGCCCAGTTCCTCGACGTCGAGGGGGTGGCGCAGGTGCTCCAGTCGTTCGAGAAGGGGGGCGACACCACGTCGCCCGCCACCGACGTGCTGGCGCGGCAGATCTGGGAGGGGCTGGTCTTCCGCCTGTTCCAGGGGAAGGAGATCTACGGCGGCCTCCAGCAGAAGGTCTCGGCGCGCAACGCGCTGATCCTGCCGAGCGAGACGCGCACGTTGGCCGAGGTGACCCGCGCCCTGGCGCGCAAGGAGCCCACCAACCCGCGCTTCCCGCGCCTCATCGACGCCCTGGTCACCCTGGGCCGGGGCGACGGCTGGGGCACGACGAACGCCAACGCCGCCGCCCTCCTCGCCCTGAGCGAGCTGCTGAAGCCGCCCTACGCCGGGAGCACGCCGCACGCCGTGGAGGTCCGTTTCAATAATTCGGGGGGGGGCGGTCCACGCGCCCTCGCGCTGGGACCGCAGGCGCCCGTCAACGCCGTGATTGTCACCGACGGCGGCGCGGGGAGCGTCGTGCATCGGACGGGCGAGAAGGGGCCGGTGCTGGTGCGGGTCGAGACCACCTACCTGCCGGCGGGCGACGGCGCGCAGGAGGCGGCGCGGGCGAACGGCTTCGTGGTGAGCCGCGAGATCCTGCGCGTCCGCGGCGAGGACGTGCCGCCGGAGCGCACGCCGATCGCCGAGCCCGCAAAGAAGTACGCGTTCAAAATCGGAGACGTGGTCGAGGATCACGTCCGAGTCGTCAATCCGAAGGACCGGACCTTCGTGGCCGTGGTGGTCCCGCTGGCCGCCGGCATGGAGCCGCTCAATCCGAGCCTCGCCACGGCGCCGCCCGAAGCGAAGCCCGAGGGGCGGATCTCCCTGGAGCCGTCATACGTGGCTTTCCTGGATGACCAGGTGGCCTTCTTCTACGACACGCTGCCCAAGGGGACGTACGACTTCTACTTCCGAACCCGCGCGCAGATCGAAGGGAGCTTCGTGCAGCCCGCGGCGCGGGCCGAGATGATGTACGACCTGACGGTTGAGGGGACGTCGCCGGGGGCGCGGATCGAGGTGGGGAAGAAGTGACCCCCTCCCGCCCGGGACCTCACCCCCCCGGCCCCCCTCTCCCATCGCCCCCCCTTCCCCCGGGAGAGGGAGGAGCTGGCTTCCCGAATCTGAACGTGTTTTTCGGGCGGTGGCGCCCCCTCTCCCGGTTGGTGGGGGGGCGATGGGAGAGGGGGTCGGGGGGTGAGGTCGGGTGGGTGAAGCTCCCGACACGATACCGCCTCCTTGTCGGCGCCGTTCTCGCTCTTTACGCCGGCCTCCTCTCCGTGGTGGTGCCCGCCCTCTGGCACTCCCACCTGGAGGCACCGCCGCCTACCTTCCTCCTCCTCGACCGCGAAGGTCGTTTCCTCGGCGAGGTCGGAGCCGAGGCGGAGGGTGGGCTCGGGTATTGGCCGGTCGAGGAGCTGCCGCCGCGCGTGGTGACGGCGACGCTCGCTCTAGAGGATCGGCGCTTCTGGTCCCATCCGGGCGTCGATCCGAAGGCGGTGGCCCGGGCCGTGTCCCAGAACTTCCGGTCCAGCCGGCGCATCTCGGGGGCCTCGACGCTCGCCATGCAGGTCGCCCGCATGCAGACTCCCGGCGCCCGCGGCTACCGGCGCAAGGCCGTCGAGGCGCTCACCGCCGTGCTTCTGACGGCCCGCTACGGCCGCGAGGAGGTGCTGCGCCATTACCTGCGGATCGTCCCCTACGGCAACCGCATCCACGGGATCTCCTATGCGGCGCGGCGCTACTTCGACAAGCCGGTGGAGGATCTGAGCTGGGCCGAGATCGCCTTTCTCTCTGCCCTGCCGCAGGCGCCGGGAACGATGAACCCGTTCCTGCCGCGGGGCCGCCACCGCGCCGCCGAGCGCGGCAAGCGGGTGCTCGACTGGCTGGCCGAGCGCGGCGTGCTCACTCCCGCCGAGCACGAGCTGGCCCGCCGCCAGATCGCGGAGCTCCGCTTGCCGGACAAGGGACGGCGCCCTGAGCAGGCGCTGCACGCCGTGCTCCGCCTTGAGTCATTGTTGGGGGGGCCGGACCGGGAGCGCCTGCCCCCCCTCGTGCAGACCACCCTGGACCTGGATCTCCAGAAGGAGGTCTCCTGGCTCACCTGGACTTCTCTGCGCGACTGGGAGAGCCGCGGCGCCGGCAATGCCGCCATGGTCGTCCTCGACCTGAAGAGCCGCGAGGTGCGCGCCTGGGTGGGCTCGGGCAACTACTTCGCCGGCCACCAGGCGGGAGCCATCGACTACACCCGCGTGCGCCGCTCCGCCGGCAGTGCCCTCAAGCCCTTCCTCTGGGCCCACGCCCTGGAGCGCGGCGCGATCAGTCCGGCGACCGTGCTGGACGATCTCCAGCGCGGCCCTGGGGGCGTCACCAACGCCGACGACGTCTTCCTCGGTCCGCTCCTGCCGCGCGTCGCTCTGGCCAACTCGCGGAACGTGCCGGCGGTCGAGCTGCTGAGCCGGGTCGGGCTCGACGAAGGCTACGGCCTGTTCCGGGACCTCGGCCTGACCGACGGCGCACGGCCAGCTCGCTACTACGGGCTGGGCCTCGCCATCGGCGGCCTGCCGGTGACGCTCGAAGAGCTGACCGCCGCCTACCTGGCGCTGGCGGGAGATGGCCGGCTCACCGGCTATCGCTGGCATCGCGGCCAGGAGCTGCCGCCGCCACGGCGGATCTTCTCGGAAGAGACGGCGCGGCTCGTTACCCTCTTCCTCTCCGACCCGCAGGCGCGGCTCCCCACCTTTCCGCGCATGGGCACGGCCGAGTACCGCTTCCCGGTGGCGCTCAAAACCGGCACCTCGACCAACTTCCACGACGCCTGGGCCGTCGCCTGGTCGAGCCGCTACCTGGTCGGCGTCTGGGTCGGCCATCCGGACTTCCGTCCGATGAACCACCTGAGCGGCTATCTCTCGGCCGCGGAGCTGGTGCAGAAGGTCCTCCTCGTCCTCCACCGCGACCAGGCGGACGGCCTGGAAGACCTCTCCTTTCCGCCGCCGCGCGGCTGGCAGCCGGCGAGGGTCTGCGCCCTGACCGGCCACCGGGCCACCGATGCCTGCGACCAGGTCTTCCTCGAATGGTTCCGTCCGGGAGAGGAGCCGGTCGACGACTGCGTCGTCCACCAGCGCCGCGCCATCGACCGCCGCACCGACCTCCTGGCCACGGCGGACACGCCGCGATCCGAGGTGGAGGTGAGAACCTTCACCGAGCTGCCGCCGCGCTACGCCGCCTGGCAAGCCTCGGCCGCCCTGCCGCGCCCGCCCGAAGCGGTGAGCGCCTTCCGTCCCGGAATGATGGGACCGGGATCCGGCGTGGCCCACGCCATGCTCGATCCATCGAGACCCATCCGCCTGCGCATCACCTCGCCGGACGACGGAGTCCGCCTCCTGCGCGACCCCGAGACTCCTCCGGACCTCTCGACCCTGGCCCTGAGCGTCGTGGTCAATCCCCCCGTCCGCCAGGTCGTCTGGTACGTCGACGGCCGGCCGTACGAGACAGTGGACTATCCGTACTCCACGCGGTGGAAGCTCACGCCGGGGGAGCACACGTTTCAGGTGCGGTTGCCGTTCTCGGAGGGCGCGTCGGGGGCGGTGCGGGTGATTGTGCAGTGAGCACGCTGCGAATCACGTATAGTTTCTGAATCACTAGGTGGGTTCACAAGCGAGCCCGCCCACAGCTGAAAGGGGATCTGCCCATGAGACAGAGCACTCCCGCAAGGCGCGCCGTCCTGGTCCTCGCTGCATTGGCACTACTGTTCTTCGCTACGAGCTTTATGTCCGCCCAGAAGGCATGCTCCGCTTCCGGAGGCTCGGGAGGGGTAGAAATCAACTACCAGTACTTTCCGGATGCCACCTACACCAACGGGTGTGGGTACAAGGTGATCGCCTGTAACGGATCCACTTTCGTCTGGGGCTGCCAGACGGCTTACTACACGGTCACGTATATCGACTGCTGAGGCGTTTCCCCGGGGTCGGTTTGCCGCCGAGGAGCCACCCTCAGAACGGCATCAACACCCAGGAGCGGTGCTTCTCGGGATGGACGCGGATATCGACCGGCTGGCGGCCAGAAAGCTGGGCGCGGATCATGGGGCGGCTCACAGCAGCATCAGCCCAATTCCGACCGCCGCCCCCAGAAGCGCTCCTCCGATCACCTCCGGCAGGGTGTGCCGGCCCATCTCGAGCCGCGACCAGGCAATGGCCAGAGCAAGGACGAGCCCGCCCGCCGCGAGGCCGCGACTCGGCCAGAGGGCGACGGCGGTGAACACGGCGAAGGCGGTGTGCAGAGAGATCTTCAGCCAGAGGTTCACGAGCGCGGCGATCCCGATCAGCAGCAGGGTCGCCAAAACGCCATGGAGGATCGGCCGCGGCACCTGCGCCCAGGCGAGGACGAGAACGGTCGCGGTGGCGATCGCCAGGGCGGCCGGGTACAGGCCGACCCGTTGCTCGCGGACCGATACGTCGTAATTTGTCCAGGCCCCGGAGCGGACCCGCCGCGCCATGAGCAGGAGCATCGGGACGACCGAGACGAGCACCACGATCCCGACGATCTGGGCCACCTGCTCCGGCGGCAGCCGGCGCACCGTGACCGCCGCCACCAGCGCGGGGATCAGGACGAAAGGATGGCCGAGGATGGAGATCCACCGCGCTATCTCGCGGCGGACGGTCCGGGGGCTCTGGGGCTCGGAGCGCACAAGGTTCATCATATCGAGGTGCCGGCGCCCCGCAGTGGCGTAAATTATGCAATAGCGCTCAGCCGATTTGCCCTCTGGAGCCCCCGCCGCCCATACCCGGGCGGCGGGGGCTCCCCAACCGTTCTCGCTCAAAAGGAGGAGATCTTGAGAACCAAGCTGCTTGTGCTTTCCGTCTTTGCGCTGTTCGGGACCTTCTTCGCCTTCGACGCATTCAGCGCCGATCCGCTGGCTCCGGACAGTGAGGCCAGCCGCATCTTCAAGGGGTATCAGATCGCTCCGGTGCCGCTCAAGCTGCGCGGCCGCGACCGCGCCCTCGTCGGTCTCGGGAGCTACATCGTCAATGCGCAGGCGGGATGCAACGACTGCCATACCAATCCGCCGTATGCCCCGGGGGGAGACCCCTACCTCGGCGAGCCCAAGCAGATCAACACCGAGAGGTATCTGGCCGGCGGCACCCCGTTCGGTCCCGATATCGTCTCCGCGAACATCACGCCGGACGAGGATGGGCTGCCGCACGGGCTGACCTGGCCGGAGTTCAAGCGGGTCATCCGCACCGGTCATGATCCTGAAGAACCCGGCGAGATCCTCCAGGTCATGCCCTGGCCGATCTTCAAGGAGATGACCGACCGTGATCTGCGGGCTATCTACGAGTACCTGCGCTCCATCCCCTCGATCGAGGGCGGCGAGGACGAGGAGTGACGGACAGGGCAACCACAAGGGTTGCCCCTACACCAACCCTCGGACCGGTCATCTGTAGGGGTAGGCCTCGTGCCTGCCCTTTGAGGGCCCCTACGCCCGCAGGTGGTCCGCGCGCCACTGCCGGATCAGCTTCTTGATCTCCTCGCGCCCGCGGATGTTCTCGGCGAGCACCTTGCGGGTGAGCTCGGGGACTTCCTCGTCGCTGGCGAAGCGGAGGGCCAGGAGCTGTCCCGGGCTCAGCTCATGGATCCGCGGCGCCAGGTCCGGTGGCAGGAGCTGAGCGAGCCGGAGCCGCTCCTCCAGGCGGATCACGCGATCCTGCACCTTCAGAGGAAAGACCCGGGCATACCAGGCGAGGAGCAGGAGGGCGATCGCCGTCGCGACCCCCCAGACGCGGTCGGGCAACGGCCATGCCGTCCCCGTGAACAGGCGCCAGAGCGCCCAGAGGAGGTTCAAAACCAGAAGTCCGAACGTCACGAAGTGAAAGCCCGGCACGTATTGCCGGTGCGTCTGGTAGCTCTGATCAGCCATGGCATGCCCTCCGATCCGCAAAGCGTACCTCGGATCGGACCCTCAGCGGTTAAACTTCCGGCCCATGAGCAGAGACTGGAGTCATTTCGTCACGTCCTTTCTGGGGGAGTACTTCGAGCTGAATCCAGCGTTCGCGGCCAATGCCGGCCGGCACGAATTCGACGGCCGGCTGCCGGATTGGAGCGCTGACGGGCTGCGGCGCAAGATCGAGTGGCTGCGCGAGAAGCGCGCCGCCGCGGCAGGCTTCGACCCGGCGCCGCTCGATCCCATCCGGCGGCTCGAACGGGAGCATCTGATCGCGCAGATCGACAGCGAGCTCTTCTGGATCGTCGATGCCGAGATCCCGTGGCGCAATCCGCTGTATTACTCCTACTCGCTCGATCCCGCTCACTATCTGACTCGCGAGTACGCTCCCCTGGAGACGCGGATGCGGGCCTTCATCGATTATGCCCGCGCGGTGCCGCCCGCGGCGGAGCACGTTCGGGCCAACTTGCGCACCCCGTTGCCGCGCACCTTCGCCCAGGTCGGCCGGCTGACCCTGGGCAGTCTGGCGGGTTACTACGAGAATGACGTGCCGCCGGTCTTTGCCGCGGTGGCCGACCCCGGGCTTCAGGCGGAGCTGCGGGAGGCGATCGCCGGGGCTGCCGCCGCCACGCGCGATCTCGGCACGTGGTTCACCCGTCTGGAGGACGAGGCGCCGGAGGTGGAGGATGGGTATGCCTTCGGCCCGGAGCGGTTCCTCCGCATGCTCCACGCCTCGGAGCGGGTCGACCTCTCCCTGGAGGTCCTGGAAGCCGCCGGCCGGCGCGAGCTGGAGCGCAACCTGGCCGGCCTGCGCGAGGCCTGCGCGGCCTATGCGCCCGGGCTCTCGATGGCGGAGTGCGTCGAGCGCGTCCAGGCGGAGAAGCCCTCTGGAGGACCGGTCGAGGCTGCCCGCGGGCAGCTCGCCGGCCTGCGCCGCTTTCTCGAAGAGAAGGAGCTGGTGACGATTCCCGGGGAGGAGCAGGCGCTCATCGCGGAATCTCCTCCCTACCAGCGCTGGAACGCGGCGTACATCGACATCCCGGGTCCGTATGAGCGGCATCTGCCGTCGATCTACTACATCGCGCCGCCTGATCCATCCTGGACTCCGGAGGAGCGTGAGGCCTACGTCGCCGGCGAGGCGGACCTCCTGTTCGTCACGATCCACGAGGTCTGGCCCGGCCACTTCCTGCAGTTCCTCCATTCGAACCGGGCGGAGTCGGAGATCGGGCGCCTGTTCGTCAGCTACGGCTATGCCGAAGGGTGGGCCCACTACTCCGAGGAGCTCATGTGGGAGGCCGGCTTCGGAGAGGGAGAGCCGCGGCTGCGCATCGGGCAGCTTCAGAATGCCCTCCTGCGCAACGTCCGCTATCTGGTGTCGCTCGGGCTGCACACCGGCGGCCTGACGCTCGTCGAGGCCGAGCGGATGTTCCGCGAGAAGGCGTTCCAGGACACCGCCAACGCACGCCAGCAGGCGGCGCGCGGCACCTTCGATCCGGCGTATCTCAACTACACCCTGGGCAAGCTGATGGTCCGCAAGCTGCGCGACGACTGGACCGCCCCGCGCGGCGGTCGGGCGGCCTGGAGGGAGTTCCACGACCGGTTTCTCGAAGTGGGCGGTCCGCCGGTCCCTCTGGTGCGGACCCATCTGACGGGAGAGGGGGGCTCCGGGCTCCTTTGAGCCTCCGCTGTAACTTTGTCGGGAGGTCGATCGCCTGACAAGACTGAAGTCCCAATACCGGAGCTTCACTCCACGTGAGGTGAAGATCATGGCAGGCGTTCCCCCACGCGTACATGGTCTGGTTCGCGGCCTGGACGGGGTCGGGTCCTCCCCGCAGTTCGAAGGCCGCTTCGGACGCATGTTCCGTACCCTCCCCGCTGCAAAGTTTTCCGAGAAGGCCCTGAAGGATCTGGCGACCGCGATGGTCGCGGAGCTCGAGGACCCGCCCACGTCCGAGGACGACCCCCAAGGCGATCCCGAGGAAAATTCTGTGATCAGCGCGGGGTTCACGTACCTCGGCCAGTTCATCGATCACGATCTGACGTTCGATCCCTCGAGCAGCCTGCAGAAGCAGAACGATCCCGACGCGTTGGTGGATTTTCGCACCCCGCGCTTCGATCTCGACTGCGTCTACGGACGCGGCCCCGACGACCAGCCGTATCTCTATCGAGCGGACGGGATCCGGCTGCTGCAGGGGCGGCCGCTGACCGGACATCCGAAAGATCCCAAGACCCGTGACGTGCCTCGCAACAATCCGGCCGACGGAGAGCCGAAACGCGCTCTGATCGGGGATCCCCGGAATGACGAAAACGTGATCGTGTCGCAGCTCCATTCGGCCATGCTCCGGTTCCACAACCGGATGGCGGATCTCCACCCGAACGCGCCGTTCGCGCGGGTCCAACGGCTGACGCGGTTCTATTATCAGTGGGTCGTCCTCAACGATTTCCTGCCCACGATCATCGGCAGGGAGACGCTGGAGAGCATCCTGCCGCATCTGAAAAAGAAGACAGACGTCCTGCGCGACAAGCCCGATCTCCGCTTCTATACGTTCCGCAACAATCCGTTCATCCCGGTCGAGTTTTCCGTGGCGGCCTACCGGTTCGGGCACTCCATGGTGCGGCCGATCTATCGGCTCAATACGACTTTGCCGGATCGCCAGGTCATCTTCTCGCTGGATGCCCAGGTGGACAATCTGGTCGGATTCCGGGAGTTTCCCTCGAACTGGGCGATCGATTGGAGCTTGTACTTCGACTTTGGAAATCATCCGCCGAAATCGGGGAAGAACCGGCTCCAGCCGGCGTACAAGATCGATTCGTCGCTGGTCAATCCGCTGGGCCAGCTGCCTCCCTCGATCGCGGCGACGGTCCCGTCCCTCGCCGAGCGCAACCTCGTGCGGGGTCTGCGGATGGGTCTGCCTTCGGGGCAGGACGTGGCGCGGAAGATGGGAATCCCGGTCATCCCCGACAAGAAGCTGCTGGTCGGCAAAGCGGCCAAAGAGGAAGGAGAGGACGAGGAGAACACGCCGTTGACCGAGATCTCCTCCGAATTCGAAGGGAAGGCCCCGCTCTGGTACTACATCCTGGCCGAGGCGCAGCAGGATTTCCAGAAGAAGCCCAAGAACGAAACGCCAACCCAGCTCGGACCGGTGGGAGGCCGGATCGTCGGCGAGGTCTTCGTCGGCCTGATGCTGGGAGACCGCCACTCGTTCCTGAGTCAGGAGCCGCTCTTTACTCCGGCCAAGGAGCTCACCCAGGACGGGAAATTCGGGATGGCGGAGCTGATCAAACAGGCGATGAAGGCCTGAGCGACTCTCTGTAGGCATACAATCCTCCTCCAGCGAGAGGAGGGTTGGGATGTGCAAGCCCTGAGGGAGCCGTGCTCCGAGGGGGTGATCCTTTCCAGGCGGGGCGCGGTTCCCTGTGGTCCGGCGGCGGAGCCCTGGGTGCTGGCGGCCACCATCCTGGGCTCCAGCATGGCCTTTATCGACGGCACGGCGGTCAACGTCGCCCTGCCGGCGCTCCAGGCGCGCCTCGGGGCCACGGTGGCCGAGGTGCAGTGGGTCGTGGAGGCCTACACCCTCTTCCTCTCCTCCCTGCTGCTGGTCGGCGGCGCCTTGGGCGACCGCTTCGGTCGCCGCCGCATCTTCCTTTTTGGTGTGGCCGGGTTCGCCCTGGCCTCGGCGGGGTGCGGCCTCGCGGCGACCCCCGGGCAATTGATTGCGGCCCGAGCGGTCCAAGGCATCGCCGCAGCCCTCCTGGTGCCGGGGAGCCTGGCTCTGATCTCCGCCTCATTCGACGAGAGCCGGCGGGGGCGGGCCATCGGCACCTGGTCGGGCTTCAGCGCCATCACCGGCGCCATCGGCCCTCTCCTGGGCGGCTGGCTCGTCGATCATGCCTCGTGGCGCTGGGTGTTCTTCCTCAACGTGCCGCTGGCCGTGGCGGTCCTCGTCATCGCCCTCCGCTTCGTGCCGGAGAGCCGTGACACCCAGGCCTCCGGCCAGCTCGACGTCGCGGGCGCCCTGCTCGTCGCTCTCGGGCTGGGCGGGTTGACGTTCGGGCTCATCGAATCGTCGCGCCTGGCGCTGCTCCTCGGCGCGGTCGCGCTGGCTTGCTTCCTTCCCGTGGAGGCCCGGGCGCCCAACCCCATGATGCCCCTGTCTCTCTTCCGCTCGCGGGCGTTCGCCGGCTCCAACCTCCTGACCTTGTGGCTCTACGCCGCCCTGGGAGGAGCGCTGTTCTTCCTGCCGTTCGTCCTGATCCAGGTGCGTGGCTACTCGGCTACGGCCGCCGGGGCGGCGCTGCTGCCGTTGATCCTCCTCATGTTCCTTCTGTCCCGCTGGTCCGGCGGACTGGTGGACCGCTACGGCGCCCGGCGGCCGCTGATCCTCGGCCCGGCCGTGGCCGCCGCCGGGTTCGCCCTGTTCGCCGTGCCGGGGCTGGGCGGCGGGTATTGGACGGCGGTCTTTCCCGCCACCGTGGTCCTGGGGCTGGGGATGTCCATCAGCGTGGCGCCGCTGACCACGACCGTCATGGGCTCGGTGGACGAGCGCCACACCGGGACCGCTTCGGGGATCAACAACACCGTTGCCCGCGCCGCCGGGCTCCTGGCGATCGCCGTGCTGGGGGTGCTGATGCTGGGCCTCTTCGACCGGGGGCTGGAGCGCCGGATGGCGCGGCTCGATCTGCCTCCCGAGGCGCGGCAGGCGGTGGAGAATCAGCGCGGCAAGCTGGGCGCGCTGGAGATCCCCCCGTCGGTCGGCGAGCCGGCGCGTACGCAGGTGCGCTCGGCGGTGGACGCGGCCTTCCTGGATGGCTTCCGCGGGGTCATGCTGACCGCGAGCGGGCTGGCCCTGCTGGCGTCTCTCAGCGCGTGGTGGTTGCTGCGGCCGTCTTCACCAGCTGACCGCACGCCCCCTGCACGTCCCGGCCGCGGCTCCGGCGCACCGTGACAAAGCAGCCGTGCTCGTGGAGGCGCTTGGCGAAAGCCTGGACGCGCCCTTCCTTCGGCTCGTGGAAGGGCGCGTGCTCGTGCTCGTTCATCGGGATCAGGTTCACGTTGTGACGATGGCGCAGGTCGCCGAGCCAGGCGACCAGGCGGTCGGCGTCTTCCGTCGTGTCGTTGATCCCGGCGAGGAGCACGTACTCGAAGATGAAGCGCTCGTGGCGCTTGAGCTGCCAGGCGTCCAAGGCCTGACGCAGCCGCGCCAGGTTCCACGCGCGGTTGACCGGCATGGTGGCCGAACGCGCGGCGTCGGTGGTGGCGTTGAGCGAGACGGCGAGCTGCGGCCGCGGGTCCATCCGCGCCAGCTTCTCGATACCGGAGACGAGACCGGCGGTGCTCACCGTGATGCGCCAGGGCGACAGGAGCATCCCCTGCGGATGGCAGAGGACGCGGATCGCGCGGTGGACGTGGTCGAGGTTGTGGAGCGGCTCGCCCATCCCCATGAAGACGAGGAAGAGATCCTCGCCCTGATCCGGTCCGAGCTCCCGCATGACGGCCAGGATCTGTCCCACGATCTCGCCGGCCGTGAGGTTGCGCACGATGCCCATGGCGCCGGTCGCGCAGAAAGTGCAGCCGAGGGCGCAGCCGACCTGGCTCGACACGCAGAAGGTGATCCGCGGGTCTCCGATCCCATGTCCGCGGGGCATGTGGACCGCCTCGATGCGATGACCGTCGGAGAGCCCGAGCACGAGCTTGGTGGAGCCGTCGGCCGACGGATGGCGCTCGAGGAGCGCGGGCAGGGAAAGATCGGTCTGGCTCTCGAGCCAGGCGCGGATCTCCCGCGCCAGGAACAGGCGGTCCGGCAGCCAGGTGCGGGTGCGCTGGAGCCGCGCGAACACGTGTGCGGGGCGGCCGGGGCAGCCCAGAGCGGCGAGGTCCTCGGGCAGCAGGGCCCAAGCCGAGGGCGGCCCGCCGCGCTCGGGGGCCCGGCGGTCCCAGGGCATGGCAGGGGTGGAGACGGCCGGCAACATAGAGGGGGAAGTCTACAGGACCTAAAGGACTCAAGGGACCCAAAAGACAAAAGACAGAGTACCGGTCTCGGTTGTCCTTTACGTCGTTTATATCCTTTAGATCCCTTCTTCCTTGCCCTACACTGGAAGCCATGGCCCAGATCGCATTCCTGACCCTCTTTCTCGGCCTGACCCTCGGGCCCCAGCCGATCGAGCTGACCGTGACCGGGCCGGTGGCTGCGGTGGAGCTGCTGCTCGACGGCGCGCCGGCCGGCCGGATGGCGGGACCACCGTGGAAGGGGGAGATCGATTTCGGGCCATCGCTGGTGCCTCACGAGCTCGTCGCCCGCGGTCTCGACGACCAGGGGACCGAGATCGCCCGCACACGGCAGTGGCTGAACCTGCCCCGTCCGCCGGCCGAGGTGGACATCCTGTTGGAGAATGGAGCGGCCGGGCGGCCTGTCGCGGCGCGGCTCACCTGGCAGAGCCTGACCGGCGAGAGCCCTTCCGCCACCCGGGTAACCTTCGATGACAAGCGGTTGGCCGTAGATCCGGAGGGGCGCATCCAGCTTCCGGCTTGGGATTCGGAGACGAGCCACGTGCTGACCGCCGAGCTGCGCTTTTCCGGAGCGCTCACGGCGCGCCGGGACGTGGTCTTCGGCGGACGCTGGGGGGAGGAGGTCTCGACGGAGCTGACCGCGGTGCCGGTCCGTCTGCGCCCGGGGAAGACGCTGCCGCCTCCGGAGCGGATGGAGGGGTGGTTCCGCGCCGCCGGCCGTCCCGTCGCCGCGGCCGGCGTGGAGGAGGGGCCTGCCGAGCTTCTGGTGATCCGCGACCTCGGAGCGCGCCAGGAGCTCGAGAAGATGGTGAGCGCAGGGAGCCTGTCGCGGCCGATGAGCTTCCAGTCCCAGGAGTCGCGCGGCGCCGCGACGACCAGCTCCGGGTACCGGCGCTCCGAGCTGACCTTGGAGGAGGGGGACGCCGTCCGCCTCGTCTGGCCGGTGGAGATGCAGAGCGCCCGCGGCGCAGCTCTGCCGGCGGAGCTGTTCGACGTGTCCCGCGCCCTCGAGGCGCGTGACGGCGGCCTCCTCTGGTTCCTCGCGCTCTCCCTGCCCCGGACCGATCTTCCGTCCCAGCAGCGTCTCGCCGATGCCGTGGCGGTCGCGGGGCTCCAGGCGCTCTACGCGAACCGCCGCCGCGCCGTGCTGCTCGTGCTGTCGGAGCAGCCGCTGGATGCAAGCCGCTCCAGCCCGGCTCTAGTCCGGGCCTATCTGGACGCGATCCGGGTGCCACTGGCGGTCTGGACCCTGGGGAATCCCGCGGCGCCCGCCGTGTCCGTCTGGGGAGAGGCGAAGAAGGTCCACCCGATCGGCAGGATGCGGAAGGCCTTCACCGAGCTGAAGGACGAGCTGGCGTCACAGCGGATCGTCTGGGTCGAAGGGCGCCATCTGCCGCACTCGATCGAGCTCTCTCCCGAAGCGGCGGCCGTCGTCGAGCTCGTCCGCTGAGCCTCTAGCCCCGCGTGTACTCGATCCCCTCGCCGGGCCAGCCGACCCGCACCTTGTGCTTGAACTTGATCCAGCTCCGGGTGCGGGCGCCCGGCTCGTAGATCGACGCGGGGTCCTTCGCGATCAGCCCCTCCCAGCCGTGGGCCTTGACCTCCTCCCAGGCTGCGAGGCCGTCCGGGGCCAGGCGGCGGGCGACCAGGATGGGGCCTTCCGCTCCGGCGAGCTCCTTCTCCAGGATCGTGCGGCGCCGGCGGAGCGGCTCGCGCCGGAGATCCTTGCCGCGCGCGAAGAGGCAGTCGAAGGCCACCAGGACCGGCGGGGTCAGGATCTCCTCCTCGCTCCGTGAGCCGCGGATATAGGCGAGATGTGAGACGAGGCGCTCGTCGAACACCGCGATCTCTCCGTCCAGGATGAGGCGCTTGGCCCGGAGCCGCGCCACCGCCTCGGCCACCTCCTCGAACTGCCGCGTGAGGTCCTTCAGATTCCGCGAGACGATCCGCACGCGCGCGCCGTCCTTGTAGGCCATGGCGCGGTAGCCGTCGTACTTCTCTTCATAGACCCACCCTGGAGTATGGAAGGGCTGCTTGACTTCCGAGGCGAGCATCGGTGGGAACGGCGCCGGGAATTCATCCACGGCGCAATCGAGCCGCAAATTCGGTGCCGAAGCGAGGCTCAGAACTCCGGCGTCTGCCCCGCACTCCGCAGCACGATCTCCTCCAGCCGGGCTCCGGGCGGCAGGCGCAGGGCGTAGCGGACGGCTTCGCCCACCACCTCGGGCTGGAGGAACCAGTCCTTGCCGGGAGCGCCGGGGGTGGAGCCGGCGAACCAGGTGTCCACGGCGCCGGGGCGAAGCTCCAGGACGCGCAGCTCCGGGTTCTCCTGCTGCACGGTGCGGGTGAGGGCGCGCAGAGCGAACTTGGAGGCGACGTAGGAGCCGCCGGTCGGGAAGGTGCGGGTGGAGACGTCCGAGGAGACCATCAGGACGAGCCCGCGGCTCTGCCGGAGCTGCGGCAGGAAGGCGACCGTCATCGCCCAGGCGCCGAGGACGTTCACCCGGAAGGTGCCCTCCCAGTCGTCCCAGGTCTGCTCCTCCAGGCGCTTGAAGATGCCGACGCCGGCGTTGTTCACCAGTGCATCGAGCCGCCCAAAGCGGCCGAGCACCGCCTGGCGGAAGGCGTCGACGCTTCCCGGATCGCCCACGTCCAGCGAGTGGGCGAAGGCCCCGCCGGGCAGCTCTCCCGCCAGCCGCTCGATCGCCGCGAGATCACGCGCCCCCAGGGCGACGGCGAACCCCTCCTCGGCGAAGACCCGTGCGAAGATGGCGCCCAGACCCCGGGAGGCGCCGGTGACGACCGCGACTTTCTCCATGTCTTCCCTCCTTGTGCGCCCGATCAGCGCGGAGCGACGTCCGCCGTACCCGAGGCGTCGGGATGCTTGCCGGTGATCCCGGCGTAGAACGCGCGGATGGCCTGCATGTCGGCCTCGATGTCGCCGGTCGGGACGAGCGTCGGCCCAAAACCGGCGAGCTTGTGCTTGTAGTCGAGGAAGCCCATGACGATGGGGACCTGCGCTCCCAGGGCGATGTAGTAGAAGCCGGTCTTCCAGTGCCGCACCTTCTGCCGCGTCCCTTCGGGCGGAACCACCAGCACCAGGTTCTCCGCGGCCCGGAAGAGAGCCACGGACTGGGCGACCAGATTGTTGGAGGTGGAGCGGTCGATGGGGATGCCCCCCAGCCAGCGGACGATCCCGGCGAACGGCGGGCGGAAGATCGCATCCTTGCCCATCCAGTAGAGCTTCACCCGGAAGAGGAGAGCGGCGCAAAGCATGACGGGGAGGTCCCAGTTGGATGTATGGGGCGCCGCGATCAGGACGAAACAGTGCCTGGGCGGGAGCTCTCCCTGCAGGCGCCAGTGGAAGATCTTGAGCCAGAGGAAGGCGACGCCGCGGAGGAGAGGAGTCAGCAGGGGCGTATCGAACAGCGTCCGGCCCAGGACGGTCTCAGGCATCCGCCGCTCCCCTTCCTACGCTCCGTTCGGCATCGACTCCCGCCATTGCACCGCCTCGTGTTCCGTGCGTTAGAATCCATTTCGCTGATTTCCGGTACGCCTGCCGGGCGTCCCTGGGACAGGAGGACCTGTGTCATCGATCCTTTTACCACGATCTCCGGAGGCGGTTGCGGGGCTCGCCGCGCTGGCGCTCCTGGCGTCGGGCCTCGTCTGGGCTCTCGCTCAGGCGTGGCGTGCCCGGTTGGCGGCCGCGTACTTTCCGGCGGTCCGCGAGAACGCGGCGCGGCATCTCCTGCCCTTGGCCGAGACGGCTTTGCGCGCCCGGCGCCTGCTGGAGCGGGCGCGGGATCCGGAGGAGACCGCGGCTCTCGAGCCGGGAATCGCGGAGCTGCTGCGGCTGGTGCGTGGGCTGCGTGGATTGCCGGTGGCCGGCGGCGCCCTCTGGCTTACAGGGGCGAGGGCAGAGGTGGCGGCGGCACGCCTGCGGGCCGTTTTGGAAGAGCGGCTGGACGAGTGCCTCGGGGCGGACGACCTGACCCTGGCTGTGGCGGGTGATGAGGCGGGCCTGGAAAGGCTGCGCCCCCGTCTCCGCCGCTGGCTTCGCGGAGAGCCCGGACCCGGCGCGGAGCTCTGGCTCCTCGAAGCGTTCGGCGAGGTGCTGGCGGCGGAGATCCGCTGGCTCGACCGTCTGGGGACCGGAAAGGGAGGCGCGCCGCGGAGGGAGCTTCGGGCGTTGCGCCAGCGCCTCGGCCCGGTCCCGCCCGGGCTGCCGGACGGGGAGGCTCTGGCCGAGGCGCTGGGAGAGTACTTGGAAAGGCCGACAGAAGAGCGATAGAGCTTCGTCAGCCGTTCGACGCTTGCTTTGGGTCGAGCGCTGCTGCTACGGCCCTCGGATTGACTGCCGCTACTTTCAAGAGTGCACGCGCGGGGCCTTCCGGTTGTCTTCGCCCTTGTTCCCAGTTCTGGAGAGTCGATATGCTGACGCCGATCATCAAGGCAAACTCCGACTGCGATTTGTTGAGGTTCGTTCGGATTGCCTTCACGTCCTCAGCCTTCACCTCAAACTTGCGCGCAGGTTTCTGTTCGCCGCGCTTGATACGTCCGGCCTCCTTGACACTGGCAAGCAGCTGCTGGAAATCAGAATCTTTCATTTTAAATCTTCCTCGATGGCCCGCCTCAGGAGCTTCAGCTGATCGGGCCTGAGGTCCTCCTGCTGGTTCTTGGGGTAAAGATAGAGGAGATAGATCACATCCTCCGCCATGTCCCAGTAGTAGATGATTCGGAGTCCACCGCGTTTTCCTTTGCCCCGAAGAGCCCAGCGAAGCTTGCGTAAACCGCCACTGCCCTGAATCAGGGCTCCCTGCTCAGGCCGTAGGGCAAGAGCTGTTTGCAGGGAGCGGTAATCGTCATCGGGGAGGATCTCCTGGAGTAGGCCAGAAAAGACGGAGGTCTCCACGAACCACACGCCTTGGACTATACGCCACTGAAGGAGTCGCGGCAAGGATGCCCCCTCTCCCGGGGGAAGCGTGTACGACGGGAGAGGGGGTGAGGGAGTGAGGTCGCCTACTTCTTCTTCCACTCCTCGAACGTCTTCAGCGGCACCGGGTCGAGCTTGCGCGCGGCCAGGGCTTTGTTGATCGCGGCCAGCTCGCCTTTGCCGATCCCTTCCAGGCGGGCAGTGGCCTGGCCGAGATCTCCTTCCAGCACCTTGACCTGCTCGAGCTGCGACTTTGTCGGACGGCCGTCGTAGCCGTTGACGCCGCCGTAGAGACCGCCCAGCTTCTCGCGGAGCTGCTCCTCTCCCGAGAGGAAACCGCCCTCGCCGGTCGCCACCAGGGAGGCGTGGAAGCGGTCGAGGTCGGTCGCCAGCTTCTCGATCTGCCCGCGCAGCTTGTCCCCCTTGGGTAGGCCATCGGCCCGTTGCCGCAGACCGTCGCGGACAGCCACCGCCGATTCGTCGAGCCAGGTGAGCCGTCCGAGCATGTCGTAGAGGGTGATCACCGTCTCGTGCTGCAGCGCCCGGTCCTCGGCTGTGTGGGTCGCCCGCGGATCGGGCACCAGCTCCACCCGGCTGTCGAGGGTCTGATCCCCCTTGATCAGCTTGACGGTGTAGCTTCCGGCGCGCGCGCGGGGTCCATAGAAGGCCCCCTGCGACGTGATCACCGAGTTGCCGCCGGGCATCTTCGGCGGAGCGAGGCGCATGGGCCAGACGACGCGGTTGATCCCTTTGCGCTTGCCGCCGGGCAGGGAAGCGACGAGCGCGCCCTGGTCGTCGTAGACCTCCACTTTGAGGTCGCCGAACATGTGCCGCTTCTTGAGCCAGTAGGTGATGGTCGCGGCTTCTTGCGGGTTGGTGCCGACGAACTCGTCGTCGCCCGGGAAGTCCTGGATCGACGTGGGGATGATCATCACCGCCTGCTTCGAGGGGAGAAACTCCACCTCCTGCTCCATCACTTCGCGGGTGAGGCTGCGCAACGAGGTGAGGTCCTCCAGGATGTAGATGCCGCGGCCGTGGGTGGCGATGATCAGGTCCTGGTCGCGAGGGTGGATGACGAGGTCGCGCACCGCCACCTTGTCGGGGAAGTTGCCGGTGAAGCGAGCCCAGTGCGCGCCGCCGTCGACCGAGATGAACAGGCCGAGCTCGGTGCCCAGGAAGAGCAGGTCGCGGTTCTTCGGGTCCTGGCGGATGACGTGGGCGTAGCCTTCCAGCCCCTCGGTGGCCAGCGACGTCCAGGTCTTCCCGAAGTCGGCGGTCTTGAAGATCCAGGTCTTCATGTCGCCGCGGGTATGACCGTCGAGCGTCGCGAAGGCCGTGGTCTCGTCGTGGGCGCTGGCTTCGACGCTGGAGACCCAGGTGCCGCGCGGCACGCCGGGCAGGTTGGCCGTCACGTTCGTCCAGGTTTTGCCGCCGTCGCGCGTCACCTGCACGTTGCCGTCGTCGGTGCCGGCCCAGATCACGTCCCGGTTCTTGGGCGACTCGCTGATCGAAAAGATGGTCGTGTGGTTCTCGGCGCTCGAGTTGTCGACCGTGAGACCGCCCGATTGGAGCTGCTTTTGGAGCTCGGGGTTGTTGGTCGAGAGGTCGGGAGAGATCTTCTCCCAGGTTTCGCCCTTGTCCCGCGTGCGGAAGAGGAACTGTGAGCCGAGGTAGAGCGTGCCCGGATCGTTCGGGCTGATGTGGATCGGCGTGTTCCAGTTGAAGCGGTACGCCGGCTCGCCGGCGCCGGGCAGCGGCTGGATCTCGCGGTTCTCCCCGGTGGAGAGCCGCAGGCGCGAGATCTCGCCGCCCTGGTACTCCGCGTAGACCAGGTCCGGATCCGTCGGGTCGCGGAAGGCCCAGAACCCGTCGCCGGTGCCGATGTTGCGCCAGTCGCTGTTCGTGACGCCGGAGCTCCCGCGCGACGGTCCCTGCCAGGAGCCGTTGTCCTGGAGGCCGCCGTAGACGTTGTAGGGGAATTCCATGTCATAGCTGACGTGGTAGAACTGCGAAACCGGCAGCGACTTGACGTGTCGCCAGCGGTTGCCGCGGTCCTGCGAAATGTACGCGCCGCCGTCGGTGCCCAGGATCATCTCGTGCGGGTTCTTCGGGTTGATCCACAGGGCGTGGTGGTCGCCGTGCGGGCCGCTGAAGCTGGGGATGAGGGAGCTGTTGAAGTTGCGGCCCCCATCGTCGCTCGTCGTCAGGGTCAGGCCCGGCTTGTAGACTCGGTTGTGGTCGGTGGGGTCGACCGTCAGGGTGGCGAAGTAGAACGGGCGCACCTGGACGTTGAACGAGCTGTTGACCTTCTCCCAGCTCTCGCCGAGGTCTTCGGAGCGGTAGAGGGCGGTGTCGTCGGATTCCACCAGCGCGTAGACGACGCTCGGCCGGGATGGCGCGACGGTCACGGCGATGCGCCCCTTCTCCCCCGCCGGCAGACCCTTCTCGATCTTGCGCCAGGTCTCGCCGCCGTCGGTGCTCTTCCAGAGGCTGCTCCCCTTGCCGCCGGAGCGGAAGTAATGAGGGCCGCGGCGGAAGGTCCAGAAGCCGGCGTAGAGGATGCGCGGCTCCTGCGGGTCGATCGCCAGGTCGGAGCAGCCGGTGTCGGCGTCGACGGCGAGGACGCGTTTCCAGGTCTTGCCGCCGTCGGCCGTCTTGTAGACGCCGCGGTCCTCGCCGGAGCTCCAGAGCGGGCCGGTGGCGCACACCCAGGCCGTATCGGAATTCGCGGAGCTCACCTGGATGCGGGCGATGCGCTCGGTCTTTTCGAGGCCGAGGTGGGTCCAGCTCTCACCGCCGTCGGTGCTCCGGTAGACGCCGTCGCCGATCGACACGCTGTTGCGCGTCCAGGTCTCGCCGGTGCCGACCCAGAGGTTCTGGGGGTTGCGGGGATCGACCCGGATGGCGCCGATCGACTGGATCTGGTGGTCGAAGACCGGCTTGAACGTGGTCCCGCCGTCCTGGGACTTCCAGAGGCCGCCGCCGGCCGCGCCGACGTAGAAGGTGAGCGGGTCGTCGGCAACGCCGTCGATCGCGGAGATGCGGCCGCTCATGACCGCAGGGCCAATGGGTCGGGCTTCGAGCCCACCGAAGGTGTACGAGTCGATCTCGACCTGCGCGGCGGCCGGCGCGGTGATGGGCGCGTTCATGGCGAGCGCCAGGCCGGCGGTCAGCAGGCCGAAGAACATCCGCGGGATGCCCTTCATTGCGCTTTCTTCGCCGCCTGCGGCTTGCCGAAGCGCTCGGCCGGCAGATCCGGGTTGACCTCGATCTTGTCGATCGTGATCGTCATGCTCCCCGGCGTGCCGACGGCCTTGTTCTCGACCGAGTGGGCGAACAGCACGCCGCCGGTCTCCTTGTAATCGCCGAAGTAGGTCTCGCCCTGGATCTCCTGGCCGTTGACGTTGGCCTTGCCCGAGGCCTTGACCTCGAGGAAGCTGTCGGCGTCGAGCCAGTAGAATCCGGTGTCGCCGTTCTTCTTGGTCACCTTGAGCTTGTAGGTCGGAGAGCCTTCCAGGTCCTCCTTGCCGACGAGCTCGACCTTGTGCCCCTTCTCTTTGTAGTCCATCAGCAGCCCGTCGAAGTCGGCCTGCTCCTCGATCATCTCGAGCTGCTTGCCGGCCATGGCCTCGGGCTCGGTCTTGCCCATGAAGGGCATCAGGGCCCAGCCCTCCTTGCCGTCGAAGGTCTGGACGCCGGTCATGCCCTGGAGGGTGAACTCCATGCGCATCTTGTTGGGCCGGGCCAGCTCCATCGTGACCGGCGCCTCCATCCCCTGTCCCATGCTCATCTTGCCGGTCAGACGCAGGGTCTTGATCGCCTTGATCTTCTCCCGGCCACCCTTCGCCTGGATGTTCTTCTCGATCAGCTCGTCCGTGGTCTGGGCCCAGGCCGCGGTGCAAACAAGGCCAGCCACGAACAGGCCGGCCAAGCTCTTGCGGATCATGCTTACCTCCTCGTCGATGCTTTGTCCCATGGAAACGGTGGTCGCAGCTTCCAGGATAGCCGATCTTGATACGCCGACGGCGGCCAAAAGTTGCCGGACCGCGTCCGTGCCGTTAGGCTTCCCGCCGTCTGGTCTACTCGTGGAGGTTTTACATGAAGGAAAGATCCTGTTTCGTCCCCGCGACAGCCCGCGCCTGGGTCCTCGGTCTGACGCTGCTCGCCGGTGCCTCGGCATCTGCGGCGGCGGCCGTCGATCCGTCGCTCCTGGCCGGGATGAAGGCCCGGGCGATCGGCCCCGCGGCCATGAGCGGGCGCATCGCGGTCGTCGAGGGATGGGCGAAGGACCCGAACCTGCTCTGGGTCGGCTCGGCCAGCGGCGGCGTCTGGAAGTCAGTCAACGGCGGCGTGACCTGGGAACCGGTGTTCGACGACCAGCCGGTTGCGTCGATCGGCGCCCTGGCGATCGACCCCAACAACCCCGACGTGGTCTGGGTGGGCAGCGGCGAAGCCAATCCGCGCAATAGCGTTTCGATCGGCGAGGGCGTCTTCAAGACCCTCGACGGCGGCCGGACCTGGCAGCGCCTCGGGCTGGAGAAGACGGAGCGGGTGAGCCGCATCATCCTCCATCCCACCGACCCGCGCGTGGCCTGGGTGGCGGCGATGGGCCAGGTCTGGGGCGAGAACCCCGAGCGCGGCGTCTACAAGACGGAGGACGGCGGCAAGACCTGGCGGCGGGTGCTCTACGTCGACGAGCGGACCGGCGCCGCGGACCTGACGGCCGACCCGGCGAACCCGAACAAGCTCTTCGCCGCGATGTGGGACTACCGGCGCTGGCCCTGGTCGTTCCGCTCCGGCGGCCCGGGCTCCGGCCTGTTCGTCACCCACGACGGCGGCGACACCTGGCGGCGGACCACGGAGTCGGACGGTCTCCCCAAGGGGGATCTGGGACGGATCGGCGTCGCCGTGGCCCGCTCCGACTCCCGGATTGTCTACGCCCTCGTCGAGGCGGCGAAGAGCGCTCTCCTGCGCTCCACCGACGGCGGCGCGACCTGGAAGCCCGTGAACACCGAGGCCAGCGTCTCCCCGCGCCCCTTCTACTACGCGGACCTGCGGGTCGACCCCGCGGACCCGAACCGGGTCTATCGCCTGGGCGGATCGCTGGACGCCTCGACCGACGGCGGCAAGAGCTTCTCGACCCTCGCCGGGTTCCGCGCCGTCCATCCGGACCACCACGCGATGTGGATCGATCCGAACAATCCGCGCCGGATCATCGAAGGGAACGACGGCGGCGTCTTCATCAGCGACGACCGCGGCGCCAACTGGCGCTTCGTGGGGAACCTGCCGGTGGGCCAGTTCTACCACGTGCGGGTCGACATGGACCGGCCGTACAACGTCTACGGCGGCATGCAGGACAACGGCTCGTGGAAGGGCCCGAGCACTGCCTGGGAGTCGGGCGGCATCCGCAGTCATCACTGGAGCGAGGTCGGCTTCGGGGACGGCTTCGACACGGCGCCCGATCCGCGCGACCCGATGCGCGGCTACGCGATGAGCCAGGAGGGATACCTGCTCCGCTGGGATCTGCGGACCGGCGAGCGCAAGGACATCCGGCCGGCCCCGCCCGAAGGAGAGGACCTGCGGTTCAACTGGAACGCCGGCCTGGCGATGGACCCCTTCGAGCCGGACACCCTCTACTTCGGCAGCCAGTACGTCCACAAGTCGACCGACCGCGGCGAGTCCTGGACGGTCATCAGCCCCGACCTGACCACCAACAAGCGCGAGTGGCAGAGCAAGCAGACCGGCGGGCTCACGCTGGACGTCTCCGGCGCCGAGAACTTCACCACCGTCATCGCCCTGGCGCCGAGCCCGGTGGAGCGCGGCGTGCTCTGGGCCGGCACCGACGACGGCCGGCTGCACGTCACGCGCGACGGCGGCACGAGTTGGACGAGCGTCGAGAAGAACGTGCGCGGCGTGCCGGAGAACACCTGGGTCCCCCACGTCGAGCCCTCGCCGCACGACGCCGGGACCGCCTTCGCGGTGTTCGACAACCACCGGCGCTCCGATTTCACTCCCTACGTATACAGGACGACCGACTACGGCCGCACCTGGACGAGCCTGGCGACCAGGAACCTGCGAGGCTATGCCCTGAAGGTCGTCCAGGACCCCAAAGCTCCCAACCTGCTGTTCCTCGGCACCGAATTTGGCCTCTGGGTGTCGCTCGACGGTGGTAAAGAGTGGATGCAGTGGACGCAGGGCGTGCCGACTGTCTCGGTGATGGACATGGTGATCCATCCGCGGGAGCAGGACCTGGTGCTCGCCACGCACGGCCGGGCGTTCTTCGTGATCGATGACATCCGCCCGCTGCGGGAGCTGTCCGAGGATCTGCAGAAGAGGCCGCTTCATCTGTTCCCGCTCCCGGACGCGCAGCAGTACCGGGTGGCGCAGGGGGCGGGCGAGCGCTTCCCCGGCAACGGCGAGTTCCGCGGGGAGAGCCGGCCCTATGGCGCGCTGATCACCTTCTCGTTGAACGCGCCGGGCCTGCCGCATCCGGACGCGGACAAGGAGCGGGAGCGCAAGGAGAAGGAAGCTCGGGAAAAGGCGGGCGCGCCGGCGAAGGAGAAGACGCCGGTGGCGGGTCAGCCCCAGGGAGGCAAGCCGCTGGAGGGGACTCCGCCGCCGGACGAGCCGGCCGCGGAGGAGGAGGGCCGAAAGAAGGGTCCGCAGGCCAAGCTCGAAATTCTCGACGAGTCCGGCACGGTGATCCGCACCTTCGATGCGCCGGCCAAGCTGGGGATCAACCGCGCCGCCTGGGATCTGCGGTCGAATCCGCCGAAGCGCATCCCGCGGAAGACCGAGGACGAGGGCTTCTCCGAGTTCCGGAGCACCCGCGGCCCCGAGGTCCTGCCCGGTACCTATGCGGTCCGGGTGAGCTACGGCGGCCAGACCGCGGAAGGGAAGGTGCAGGTGCTGGGCGACCCGCGGTTCCAGGTGACCCGCGAGCAGCACGCGGCGAACGTCGCCGCGATCCAGCGGGCCAACAAGCTCCTGGACGTGGTGGCGGACGGGGTGGAGCGCCTGCGGCGCACGCGCGGTGACGTCGACGCGATCACGGCGCAGCTCCGCCGCGATCAGGAGACGGCGAAGAAGGAGGGTGGCGCGGACGATCCGGCCCGCAAGGCCGTGCTCGACGCGGCCCGCGACCTGCAGCGCAAGCTCGGCGATCTCGAGAAGCGCTTCTGGGAGACGGAGGACGTGAGCGGGCTCACGGAAGAGAACGATCTCGAGCAGCGCATCGGCACCGTGGCGCGCTCCCTCGCCTCCTCCTGGGATGCGCCGACCCCGGCCCAGCTCGCCTCGCTCGACCGGGTCGAGAAGGATGCGCGGAAGGCCGTGGACGACGCCAACCGCTTCTTCGCCGAGGACGTGGCCGCCTTCCGGGCCAAGGTCCAGGCGACGAAGTTCCAGCTGCTTCCGCAGTGGGATCCGCTGAAGGTGGGCGGGTAGGAGAGCAGAAAAGGACAAAAGGACTCAAAGGACCCAAGGGACTCAAAGGACAACAGCCGACGAAGCCGGCTTCTTGATGTCCTTGATGTCTTTTGGGTCCTTTATGTCCTTTACGTCCTCTCTTCTTCCCCCGCGATCTCCGCCACCACCGGCGCGTGGTCGCTGGTGCCGACATCCACCAGAACCCGCGAGGCGGTGGCGCGGCTCGCCAGGGGGGTGCTGGCGAGGATGTAGTCGATCCGCCAGCCGATGTTGCGCTGGCGCATGTTCCGCCAGGGCGCCCACCAGGTGAACAGGCCGTCGTTGTCCGGATCGAGCGCGCGGCCGACGTCCACCAGGTCGCCTTGCGCCAGCAGCTCGGCGAAGAGCTCCCGCTCTTCCCGGCGCTGGCCGATGATCCCCGGCTTGCGCTCCTTAGGATGGACGTCCTGGTCGGTCCGCGTCACGTTGAGATCGCCGCAGAGCAGCAGGCGCTTCCCCTGCCGGTGGACGTCACCAGCCCAGTCCCGCATCTTTTCCAGAAAGGTCAGCTTGGCGGCGAAGTCCTTGCCGCCGTTCGGCACGTAGACGGAGGCGACCAGCAGGTCGCCCGTCTCGGCAGTGACGATCCGCGTCTCGTTGTCGAAGTCGGGATGACGGAAGACCGGCTCCTCCGGGAAGAGGTCGCGGCGGAGGTTGAGCCCCACTCCCGAGTACCCCCCGGCGCCGTGCCAGTAGCACCAGTAGCCCTCCAGCGAGCAGATCTCTTCGGAAAGCTGAGTGGGCGAGGCCTTGATCTCCTGCGTGCAGACGATCGAGGGGCGGTCCTCTGCCAGCCAGGCGAGGAACTGCTCGCTCCGGGCGCGGATGCCGTTGACGTTCCAGGTGGCGATGGTGATCGGCATGACTTAGATGGTGATCATCATGGTTTCAGGGAACGCGCCAGGGCGTCCGGCATGGGATTCTAGTACAGCTCAGCCTAGTAGAGCTCAGAATACTGCGCGCGGCTGGTGAGCACGCGGCGCACGTAGCTGCGGGTCTCGCGGAAGCCGATCTTCGAGAAGTACTCCTCCATCTCCGGGCTGTAGGAGTAGCTCCGCCAGAGCCGGGCCTGGGGCTCGCCCGCGTTGTAGGCGGCCACCGCCAGGAAGTCGGTCCCCTGGAGCTCCTTGAGCAGGGTGCCCATGTAGGCGGCTCCCAGGGCCACCGACACCTCGGGGCGGTAGAGGTCTTCCGGAGCGAGCCTGCCGACGTCGATCTGGGCCGCCACGCGCAGCGCCGTCGGCAGCGTGAGCTGCGTCAGGCCGCGCGCCGCCGCGGGCGACAGGGCGTCGCGGTCGAAGCGGCTCTCCTCCCGGATGACCGCGGCGAGCAGGTCCGGAGCGACGCCGCGCAGCCGCCCCTGGGCCAGGATCGCGGTCTGGTAGGGGAGCGGATAGAGCAGCTGGCGGAAGTTCCGCGACAGCATCTCCAGGGGCAGACGGGGCGGAAGGCGCTGGCGCAGGGCCTCGGCCTGGAGGATCGAAAGCTCGTATTCGCCGTGGCGCGCGAGCAGCAGGCTGCCGGTGTAGGCGAGCGCCGGATCGCTCGCCGGGAACTGCGTGCGCACCGCCGTCGCGCCTTCGAACCAGAGGCCCAGGGCGAGGAGCGTCTCCTCCGGCCGGGTCAGGTTCTTCTTCCAGAGCGGCCAGCTCTCCACCGGGACCTGGTACAGCCGCAGGAACGGCTTCGTGGTCCGGTCCGCCAGCAGGTTCTGGCGGAGCCTGCGCCGCGCGGCGAGCCCCGTCGGCTTGGAGCTCCCCAGGAGGAGCCAGGCGCCGTAGAGCGACGCCGGATCATTCTGCACCGCGAGGCGCCGGCCCGCGGTGTCGGCGGCCCGCGCCAGGGACGGCGTGGCCAGGCGCCGCAAGGCGCTCTGCGCCAGCGGGTGCCAGAGGTCGAGGCGGATCGCGTCGAGATAGGCGGCGACCGCCCCGGACCCGTCCTTGTCGAGCTCGGCGAGCCGCCCGCGCCAGTAGGCGAGCTCGATGCGGTCCTCGGGGGTTTCGGGGACGGCCTGGTTGAGCCAGCTCCGGACGCGGTCGCGGCGGCCGCGGACGATGTCGGACGCGGCGAGGAAGAGCGAGGCCCGCAGCGCCGAATCCCGCCACTCGCGCCGGCCGAGGAGGGTCTCGTAGAGCGCCGCGGCATCCGCCTCCCGGCCGCTGCGCCAGTCCAGGCGCAGCGCGGACAGGAGCGATGGGGCGGCCCATTCGCCCCGCGGATCGGAGAGATAGGCGAGGCGGAAGCTCTTCGAGGCGAGGCCCCACTGCGCGAGAAGCTCGTAGGAGCGTCCCTGCTGATGGAGGGCCCGCGCCCGCTCCGCCGGGCTGCCGGCGTTCTCGGCGATCTCGCCGTAGAGGAGCGCCGCCGGCCCGTAGCGCTCCTGCCAGAAGTGGGCGCGCGCCTGGGCATAGCGAGCTTCGAGGGCCTCTTTGGCGGAGAGGCTGTCCCGCCCGCCGAGGGCCAGCCGCAGGTGGCGCAGGGCCCGCTCGAAATCCCGGTGGCGCTGGAAGGTGATGCCGAGGAGCATGGGCATGCGCCCGCGCTCTCCATCCGAGACCAGGACGGCGAGGCGCTCGGCGGCGATCCGGCCGAGGTCGTCCTCCTGGTTCTCCTGCAGGAGCCGCACGTACAGGTTGCGGGCGAGCTCGCGCAGGCCGCCGCGCAGCGCGCAGTCGCCTTCCGCCAGGAGCAGGACGCGCCGCTCCACGCTGGGGAAGCGATCCGGCTCGAGGCCGCGCAGCAGGCGGCAGTCGCCGCCGTGGTCGAGCGTGCGGGCGAGCAGCCGGACCGCATGCGTCAGCAAGGGGGGAGAAGGCTGGGCATCCACGACCGAGGCGACCAGGCCGGCCGCCACCTCGGGGTGGCGCATCCGCTCCTGATCCAGGGCCATGCGATAGCGGGCGTGGAGGGCGAGCGACGGGGTCGAGCTGATCGCCGCGCCGAAGGCCTCGCCCGCCAGGGCCGGCTCGCCGAGGAGGTCGAGCAGATGTCCACGCAGGTAGTCCAGGCCCCAGCGGCGCGTGTCCGGATGGTCTTCCAGCTCGCGGTTCACCTGGGTGAGCGCCTCCCGGACCTGGTTGGAGAGCTGCAGCTCCACCAGAGCGGGCCGTGGATCGGCGACAGTGACCGCGAGAGCGAGAGTGAGTGTGGTGAGCATCCCGGCGCGAGGGCGGCCGGGACCTGTAAGGCTCTGAGGAGATGGAACCCTCAGGCCGCGGGAACCACCCAGCGAGCCACTCGTGCGCCCAGACTTTGCAATTTCAGTTCCATGTGCTCATAGCCACGTTCGAGGTGATAGATGCGGTCCACCACCGTCTCCCCTTCGGCGGCGACGCCGGCCAGGACCAGGCACGCCGAGGCCCGCAGATCCGTGGCCATCACCCCGGCGCCGGTCAGCGGCGTCGAGCCGTGGACGCGCGCGCTCCCCCCGTCCATGCGGATGTCGGCACCCATTCGCATCAGCTCCGGCGCATGCTGGAAACGGTTTTCGAAGATGGTTTCGCGGATCGTGGCGACGCCGTGCGTCTGCGTCATCAGCGCCATGTACTGCGCCTGGAGATCGGTTGGGAAGCCGGGATGCGGCGCCGTCTCCAGGTCGGCGGCCTTCAGATCTCCCTCGGCGCGGACGCGGATGCCCTCGGGCCCGGTCTCCACGGTGGCGCCCACCTCCGCCAGTTTGTCCAGCAGCGGCGCCAGATCGGCGGGATTCGCCCCCTCCAGCAGCACGTCGCCGTGGGTCATGGCGGCGCCGATCAGATAGGTCCCGCCCTCGATGCGGTCGGCGATGATCGAGTGCCGGGCGCCGCCGAGCTCGCGGACGCCCTCGACGACGATCGTCTCCTCGCCGGCGCCGGAGATGCGCGCGCCCATCGCGTTCAGGAGGTCGGCCAGGTCGACCACCTCGGGCTCGCGGGCGGAGTTTTCGAGCACCGTGGTGCCCTGGGCGAGCACCGCCGCCATGAGGACGTTTTCGGTGCCGGTGACCGTCGGCATGTCGAACCGGAAGCGCGTGCCCACGAGGCGGTCGGCGGTGGCCTCCACATAGCCGTGGCTCAGGCGGACGCTGGCGCCGAGAGCCTCCAGCCCCTTGAGGTGCTGGTCGATCGGGCGGACGCCGATGGCGCAACCGCCGGGGAGGGAGACGCGGGCGTGGCCGTACCGGGCGAGCAGCGGGCCGAGGACCAGGACGCTGGCGCGCATGGTCTTGACCAGATCGTACGGCGCGTCGTCGGCCGACGCTTCGATCGGCTTCACGCGCTGGAGCACCAAGGCGCCGTCCTCTCCCTCCTTGGACTCCATCCCGAGATGCTCGAGCAGCCGGCGGAGCGTCCGGATGTCGCGCACTCGGGGAACCCGGTGGAGGGTCGTGGCCTCCTCCGTGAGCAGGGTCGCGGCGAGCGCGGGGAGCGCCGCGTTCTTCGCGCCGCTCGCTTGCACGCGGCCGGCGAGCCGCGTCGGTCCGACGATGTGGAACTTGTCCATTCCCCCCTACCTTATCTAGAAGAGGATCGATTTGGAGGCTCAGCGGCGGCGCAGGATCAACACGCGGGGGATCCCGGAGTAATCGGGCCGTGCCTCCTCCAGAAGCAAGGCCGATGCCTCGGCGTGATGGCGTGCGATCTCGAGCTGTCCGTAGCCGATCTCGACGATGAGTCTAACCCCGGACCGCAGCCCGGCGCACAGATCGAAGAGGCGCGCGAGGACCGAATCCCCGCTGCCGGGCGCGAAGAGTGCCAGGTGTGGCTCGAAATTGCAAACCTCGGGGGACAGGGTTGGCGCGTCGGCCGGATCGATGTAGGGGGGATTGCTCACCACCAGGTCGAAGCGGGAGAGGGCGAGCCCGGCCGCCAGGTCGGTCCGGACCGGGAAGACCCGGCCGGCCGCGCCGAGCCGCCGCGCGTTGCCGGCCGCCACCGCCAGGGCTCCGGTCGACAGGTCGGTCGTTACCGCGCGGGAGCCGGGGACCTCCAGGGTCAGGGTCACGGCCAGGATGCCCGAGCCGGCGCCCACGTCGAGAATCCACGGCCGGGGCGGCAGCGGCTCGGCGAGCGCCGCCTCGACCACGTGCTCGGTCTCGGGGCGCGGGATGAGGACGCGGCCGTCGACGTGAAACGTGCGGCCGTAAAACTCCCGCTCTTCAAAAAGGTAGGCGACGGGCTCGCCGGTGAGGCGGCGCTCCAGCAGGCGGCGGAACCGCTCGGCTGTCTCCGCGGAGACCTCTTCGCCATCGCGGGCGAGGATCTGGGCTTCCGTGAGACCGAGGACCCGGCCCAGCAGGAGGACCGCCTCGCGCGGCGGCGCCCCGAACGGGGTGGCCGCCAGGCGGGCTCGCGCCTCGGCGAGAAGAGCGCGTACCGTCAGGCTCACCGGGTCGAGCCGCCGGCGATCTCGATGAGCAGCTCCCCTTTTTGCGGGACCTCCACCGGCTGGACGTGCTTCACGCCGCCCGCGAGAACCAGGAGCTTGTAGCTCCCCGGCTCCACCGCGGAGATCGCGAAGCTTCCATCGGCGCGGGTCGACGTCTGGCGCGCCTGCCGGCCGTCGGTCTGGGCGTTGCCGAGAGCGACCATGGCCCCGGCCAGCGGCTGCCCATCCAGCAGGACGCGGCCGGAGACCGCCACGCCCTCGGGGAAGCTCAAGTCCAGCTTGATCTCCTCGCCGGGAGCCGTCAGCCGGACCGTCTTCTCCACCAGAAACGCCGCCGTCCGCCGCGCCGTGATCCGCCACTCCCCGATGGGGAGGCCGCTGATCCGGTACCGACCGTCGGTGCCCGCGAGAGCGCGGAGCGGGAGGAGAGTCTCCATCCCCTCGCGCCAGGCGGTGACCTGGACGCGGGGAAGCTCGTGCTCCGCGAGCCCCAGAATCCGGCCGGAGACGGTCCCGCCCGGCGCGAGCCGCAGAGCCAGGCCTGCGACCGGCGCGCCGGCGACCCGCACCTCCGCGGCCGGCGTGTCGGCGAACCCCGCCGCCCGCGCGACGAGCCGGTACGAGCCGTCGGGCACCTCCGGGAAGAGGAAGGAGCCATCCGCGGAGGTGGAGCCGCGCAGGAGCCGCCCCGCATCGAACGAGTGGAGGAGGAGGTCCGCTCCCGCCACCGGGGCACCCTGCGGATCGGCCACCCGGCCGGAGACCGCGCGCCCCGGGCCAGGCGGCGGCTCGGGCGTGGCCGCCCAGCTCGAGAGCGACGGGCCGGCGTCGATCCGCGCGGCCGTCCATGCCTCCTCCGGGGGAGCCGGCCGGAGCCGCAGATCGCCGAGATCGAGGGCGTCCGGCCGGTCCGGGATCTCGACTTCCGGCAGAGCCGATGACGTGGCACCGGGGAGACCGGCGCGCAGTTGGCGGACGCCGCCGGCCAGATGCTCGAAGCGGAACCGTCCCACGGAATCGCTGATGGCGCGATGCTCCGCCGGGTTGGCAGCCAGCCCCGCATCCCACGCGGCGACGTCGCGCAGGAGAATCTCCGCTCCGGCGACGGCTTGGCCGTCCAGGCCGACGAGGCGTCCGGTCAGGGACGAGCCCGGTCCCAGGACGATGCGGAGCGGCGCCGGATTTTGCCCGGGCTCGCCGGTGCTCGCCACCTGCTCGGCCGGAGCGAAGCCCTCCGCCTCGGCTCCGACCTGCAGCATGGAGCGGGCCGGCACGCCGAGCAGGCGGAACGTCCCGTCCGCCCGCGTGAAGCCGGTGACCAGATCACGGAGCCCGCGGTAGTAGGGATACGGATCGGTCGGCACGACCCGCACCGCGGCGCCCGCCACCGGCCGTCCCTCGGAGCCCTCCACGCGGCCGGTCAGGATGACAGCCGGCTTCAGCGCGAGAGAGACCGGAGCGTCGGGAGGCACCTCGGGCCGGACCGCCCGTGCATAGCCCGGGGCCGCGGCGGCGATGGGCCGCCCAGCTTCGGCCGCGATGCGGAAGCTCCCATCGGCCGCGCTCCGGGTCCAGGAGAAGATCGCGTCGAACTGCTGCCAGACCAGGGCACCGGCGATCGGCTGGCGCGTCACCGCGTCGAGCACACGGCCGGTCCGCAGGGTGGCCGGCGGAGCGGAGGGCGTCCGCGCCGCGACCGGTCCCCATCCCGGGAACCGCTCCGACCGTTCCGGCGTTCCCCCGAGCCGGACCGGCGGCAGCTCCGCCGCGTCGACGAGAGGCGCGAGCGGATGCTCCAGGGCCGGCACTCCGTCCGCCCGAACGAGCACCCGGTAGAAACCGCTGTCGGGCGCGGTGAGCACGAACGAGCCGTCCGCCGCCGGCCGGGCGGTAGCGAACGCCGCGCCGGCAGCGTCCTTATAGGAATGAAGCTCGACACGGGCACTCGCGGCGTCGGCCGCCTCGATCCGGCCGGTGACGCGGATCGGCTCGGGCCAGGCGGGAGCGGCGATCAGGGTGAGGAGGAGGGGGAGGGCGGCGGTTCCGTTGATCTGGCTCATTGGAGGCCTCACGGTTTTAATGGATTGTACGTGAACGCCCGCGAGAGGTTTCTGCTCACTCCCCCTTCAGCACCACGTGCACCTCCGTAGTCCCGCCGGGCGTCACCGTCACGATCTGCGAGGCCGGCCCGAACCCTGGAGCCTGGGCTGTGATCCGATAGCTCCCGGCGGCGAGGCGGGGGACCTCGAAGGCGCCGGCCTCGTCGGTTGTGGTCTGGGCGGCGAGGAACGAGAGGCCGAGACCGGGATTCTCCCCCTGCAGGGTCACGACCGCTCCCTCGATCGGCTGCCCGTCGGCCGCGAAGATGTGCGCGGCGACTTTCCCGGTCGCGATATCGAGCGTCACCTCCACATCCGAGGCGAGGAGCTCGATCTGGCGGGCATGGCCAACCCCTCCGGAGACAACCGCGAGGGTGATCCGGCCGGGCTTCAGGCCCGTGATCGAGAAACCCCCGTCATAGCGGCTGCGAACCTGGCGCTGGTCGACAGGCTTCCCGTCGACCAGGAGGAGCGCCGTCACCTCGGCGCCACCCAGGGGCGTTCCGTCCAGGAGGACTCGGCCGGAGACGGTGAGCCCTCCGGAGATCTCCAGATCGAGGACCGCCTCCTCTCCCGGCGCGCTCACCTGGACCGTCCCGGTGCCCTGGCGTCCCGAGGAGAGGCTCGCGGTGACCCGCCACGTTCCCGGTCCCACCGACGAGATCCGGTAGAGCCCCGCGGAATCGACCGCACCGGAGAGCATCGACATCATCTGGGGCGACAGGCTCCCGTCCTCCTGGAAGGCATGGACCCGGACCTGCCTCAGATCGTCGTCGGAAAGGCCGAGGAGCCGCCCGCGGATCGCGGCCCCCGGTAGCAAGCGCAACTCCAGGCCGCGGACCTCTCCCAGGCCGTCCACCTGGATGTCGTCCGGCGCGGCGGCCGGAGCATATCCCCGGGCGGAGCCCGCCAGCCGGTAGATGCCCACCTCGACGTCCGCGAAACGGAAGGAGCCATCCATGGAGCTGGTGATCGTGATCCCGTCCGGCGAGCCGGTGCTGGCCAGGCTCAACTCGGCACCGGCGACCGGTTCGCCCTGGCTGTCGACGACGCGGCCGGAGACCGCGCCTCCGGAGGGGATCATCAGATCGAGGCGATGCCTCCCTCCGGCGGTCAGCTCGATCTCCCTCCGCAGGGCCGGCGCGCCTGTCCTCCGTTGGACCTGAACCTCGTGCCGGCCGTCTCCCAGGTCCGTCATCCGATACCTGCCGTCCGCATCCGTCTCCTCCCCCGAGAGTTTCTGGCCGCGGGTCTGGGGGAAGGGGCTCGCGAGAACCCAGACGCCGGCGGCGGGGGTCCCGCTCGCGGTGAGGACCCGTCCTTCGAGCACTGTCCCCGGCTCCAGAACGACTTCGAGGGGAGACGGTTCGTCCCGCTCCGGAATCCGGACTCCCTGGAGCGTCCGGGGGCGGAAGCCGGAAGCCTCGATGCGCAGATTCAGCAGACCGGCCTCGAGTTGGGTGAGGACGAAGCGGCCCTCCGGATCGGTCTGGCCCGCCGTGCTCAACCCGTGGCTCGAGGAGGCGCCGTCGCCGAGGCTCACCTCCTGGGATTTGACGACGAGGATCCGGGCCTGCACCACGGGAAGGCCCGCCCGGTCCACCACCCGGCCGGCGAGGGTCCGCTCGGCATGCAGGACGATGTCGAGCGGCTCGGCGCGCGGCACCTCCACCCCGGGAGCCTCGAACGAAACGTAGCCAGGGCGCTGAGCCATCACATCGATCCGCTGTCCCGGCGTCAGGCCGCGGAGCCGGAACCGGCCGTCAGGTCCGGTTTGGACCGTCTCGGGGATGACCGGAGGCCGGCTGAAGTCCTGTTCGACGAGCGAGCTGACGGATACCCCCGCGAGGGGGGCTCCCCCCTCGTCGGTGACCCGCCCTTCGAGGGTGGCCGCGGGGACGAGGCGGAGGTCCCCCAGATCCAGCGCCGCCGTCCGGCCCGGCACCTGGATCTCGCGGCGCTCGGCGGGAGCGAAATCGGGGTGCGCGGTCCGTAGATCGAGGGAGCCGGCGCCGAGATGTGCGAGATGGAACCGTCCGTCGGCTCCGGAAGTGGCGCGGATCTCTTCGCCGGGGGACCAGTCCATCCCCATCATCTCTGGAGAGGGCTGCAGCACGACCTCCACCCCCGGTACCGGCCGGTCCGCCGGGTCGAGGAGCCGTCCGGCCAGGGTCGTCCCCGGGCCGAGGACGATCCGCACTGGCGGCGGGCTCTGCCCGGGCTCCCCGGTCGCCGCCGGCTGCTCGCCCGGGGCGAACCCCTCGGCGGTCGTCTGCAACCGCCAGGAGCTTCCGGGGGACAGGCCGCGCAGGCGGAACTTCCCGTCGCGGGCCGAGCGGGTCTCCACCGAGGAGGCGAAGCCGAAGCTCTCCTCGCCGGCCGGCAGGGCCCGCACCCGGGCACCGGCGATGGGCCGGCCCGCCGCGTCTTCGACCTGTCCGGAGAGCAGGGCGGCGGGGCGCAAGGGAAGGGTCAGATCCTCCGCAACCTCCGCCTGGAAGACGGGGACGTACCCGGGAGCCGCGGCGGCGAGCCCGGGGTCGCGCCCCGGAGAGGCGGCGAGCCGGAAGATCCCGTCGGCCGCCGTCCGTGTCTGGACGACCCATCCGAAGAGGTTCTGTTTCCAGACGAGCGCGTCCGGCACGGGCCGGCGCGTCCGGACGTCGAGCACCCGGCCGGCCAGGCTCAGCACCGGAGAGAGCGTCACAGTCTGCGAGGACGCGCCCTGCCGCGGCTGGAGAGCCAAGGTCGCCATCCGCCCGTCCGCCGCCTCCAGCCACAGGCTCCCTTCCATGCCCTCCGCCGGAACCCCCATGGCGATCCGTCCGTCGCGTCCGGTGACGGCCACCGGCCACTCCGCGCTCCGCAAGAGCACGGCGGGCAGGGGACGGCCCTGCGCGTCGCGGACCTCGATCGCGAAGGGTGGAGCCTTTTTCAGGCGCAGGATTGGCTTCTCCGCCGCGGCGAGGTCGACCTCTGACCGAGGAAGCCCGGGCTGAGGACCGTCGCAACCAGCTTCTCTCCGGGGCCTTTCGGCAGGGAGAGGCGGCCGTCGGACGCGCTGACCGCCCGGCGTGGAGCCGGGAACCAATCAGGGGTCGTGAAGGAGCGCTCCGGGGCTGCGTCGGCCCGGACCACGATCCCGGCCGCCGGCTCGCCCGAGGGTCCGAGCACCGTGAGCTCGAACGCCGCGGCGCGGGGCAGCCGGACCGGAGGCATCTCCTTCTCCTCGATCAGCGCCTGCAGCGACGACGTCATCTCCAGGAAGCCGTCCGCCCGGACCGCGATCCTGTAGAAACCAGGCCCTGGCGCGATCAGCTCGAACGTCCCATCCGCCGCGGGCCGCGCGGCGGCGAGGGGCGGTGCGGCCTGCCCGTCGAGCAGCCGGACCGCCTGCCCATGGTCGGCGATCTGGGGAAGCAGCTCGACGACGGCGCCGGGAGCCCCGGCCGGCTCGATCCGGCCACTGACGCGGACCGGCTCGGTCCAGGCGGGAGCGGCGAGCAGGACGAGGAGGGGAAGCGCGGCGGTCCCAAGAGTGTGGCGCATTGGAGCCCTCGTTTCTTAGCACATTGTATGGCACCGCCGTCGCGGGCTCTCCAGCGAACCGGAACGGGCGGTTCATTCCGGGAAGTGGGCGGTTCATTCCGGGAGGGGAGCCATTGCCCTCCAGGAACGAGCGGTCCGTTCCGCGGAGCGAGCCTTCCGTTCCGGAGTCAGAGCTGTCCGTTCCACGGAGCGGGTCATCCGTTCCGTGGAGTGAACCGCCCGTTCCGGGCTGGGAGCCATTCCCAACGCGGAGCGAACCGCCCGTTTCGTGGTGGGTGTCATTCGTTCCGAGGTCGGGATCGCCCGTACCACGGAACCAATCGCCCGTTCCACGGAGCGAATCGCCCACACCTTCGCCGCGAGAGCCGGCCGGCTCCCTGCCCCAGACAGGTTATACGGCGACGACCTCGACGAGATCGCCGATCGCGCGAAAATCGTCAGGGTTGCGTGTATAGAGCGGCAGTCCTGAGGCGCACGCGGTTGCTGCGATCAGGAGATCGACGGCACGTGCGCCCCTCGCCTTGCGCCCCGCAGCCACCACGGCGGCATAGATTCGACCGTAAGCGCGGGACGCCTCGGCATCGAAGGGCAGAGGATCGAATGCGGCTTCCGCGCGCTGGAGCCGATCCTGGCGGCGCGCCCGCTCTTCCGGGTCCGTCGTGGCGTGCGGACCGGCGGCGAGCTCGGCCATCGTGATCGCGCTCACGGCCACCTCGATCGGAAGCTGGGACGGCTCGATGCGCTCGAGGTCAATGATCACCGACGTATCGAGGATCCCCCGGGCTGGGCGCTGGTCAGGCACGGGGCAGAGGGTCCTGGTCCGCCCACGCATCGAGATCGGCACGGAAGCGTCCCGCGTCGATGGCGGGTGCGGCCCTGAAGATGGCAATGGCTGCCGCGGCCGTAACGAACCGATAGCGCCGCAGCGGAGTGAGCTCGCCTACCGGCACGCCATTGCGGGTGACGATGAAGGACTCCCCTTGATCGAGCCGGCGCATGATGTCACCGCTCTCATTGCGGAGCTCGCGCTGGGTGATGGACTCAGCCATGTTTTAACTGTAGCACGCCGTGCGACGGTTGTCGACCGCATCGACCGCCTCCGGTCAGTCCCCTTCAGCAGAGATCCGAGGTCGCGGTGTAGACGTCGCCTCTTGTCATGCTTTTCTCTTGCCGGGAACATCCTGGCACGATATCTTTGACGGATCTCGGGAGACTCCCCTATACTCGATCCATGGCCGAGCCTGTCTGGAAGACGCCGACCGGAACGCCTTGGGAACCGGAGCACGATGCCTCGGAGGAGGGAGAGGAGCGCTCCACACTCCAGCGCTGGATCGAGCTCCCCGACGGCAGCATCGAGCTTCTGGAGCTTCCGCTGACGCCGGAGCTGTTTCTCGACCCGGAGCTCGACGACAAGATGGTCCAAGGCCAATGGCACGACGAGACGAGCGCGGAGATCAAAGCTCTTCTGTTCAGCTTTTTCCGGCACCAGCCGGACGTCCGCGTCTTCCATGATCTGAAGCACCTGTTCGGGCCCGGCCTCTCGGCTCCGTCGCCCGACGTCTCCGTCGTTCGCGGCCTGCGCGATCCGGCCCCGTTAGACAGCCTGGATGTCGTTAAGGAGGGCGTCCGGCCTTCGCTGGTCATCGAGGTCGTCTCTCCGATGAGCGCTCGCGTCCGCCAGACCGATCTGAACAAGAAGGTCAAGCTGTATGAACGGGTCGGCATCCCCGAGTATCTGATCGTGGACTCCACACGCAAGCGCTTCGAGGGCCGGCACCGTTTCACCCTCCTGGGCTACCGCCTCGACATCACCGGCCGTTACCAGCTCATCGCCCCGGACGACCAGGGACGCTTCCTTTCCCAGCAGACGGGCGTCCTCTTCCAGATCAGTCCCACCGGCGACCGGGTCTTCCTCTTCGACGCTGCGACCGGACGGCGGTTGCTCAATTTGCTGGAGCAGGAAGAGCGGGCTGAGCGTGAGGCGGAACGAGCCGCGCAAGAGGCGGAACGGGCCGCCCAAGAGGCAGAACGGGCCGCCCAAGAGGCGGAACGGGCTGATCGCGCCGAAGCGGAGGCTGCCCGCCTGAAGGCGGAGATCGAGCGCCTGCGCGGCGACCGCTGACGGCGCTCGGGCCGGGTCTCCGTGATAGAACTCCCCTCTGTTCTTTCAGGAGACCTCCGCCCATGACCAAGACCGCCCTCCTGCTCTCCTCGATCCTGCTTCTCCTGCCGGCCCTCGCCGCCGCCGCTCCGCGCTGCGACGATCTCAAGGTGCCGGCCGCTCCGGCCTCGTTCGACGCCTTCCGCTCGGCGGTGGCGGGCTCGCTCCGCCAGGCAGGGGACGAGGCCACGGCGGCGCAGGTGGAGGCTCTCGCTCCCGGACGCGCTGTTCCCGCGGAGAATGCGGCTCTGGCCTCCTGCCTGCTGCGCCGCTACATCGTCGCCCGCTTCGGCGACCGGATCGTTTCGGACCTCCAGGAGATGGTCGCCTTCCGCACCTTTGCCGAGGAAGGGAAGGAGAACTGGGGCCTGCCGGAGCTCGCTCGTCAGCGCGACTGGCTGCGGAGCAAGGCCGAGGGGCTCGGGCTCGCCTTCAAGGACTATGACGGCCGCATGGACGAGATCACCCTGCCCGGGGGGCCGGCGCCGATCCTCGCGGTGCTCACCCATGGCGACGTCCAGGACGTGCAGAACCAGCAGTGGTCGTCTCCCCCCTGGGAGGGGAAGCTGGTCGGGGACCGCATCATCGGCCGCGGCACCGAGGATGACAAGGGGCCGATCGTCGCCTCCCTCTACTCCATGGCGGCCCTGCGCGACACCGGCTGGCCTCTCGGCATGACGGTGCGCCTCCTGGTCGCCAACGGCGAGGAGTCGAGCTGGGACGAGATCCCCTACTACCTGGAGCGCGCGCCGAAGCCGGACATGACCTTCGGCATCGACGCCGCCTATCCGGTCGTCCACGCGCAGAAGGGGTACGGCGTCCTCACCCTGCGCGGCCGGGGCATGGGAACAACTGCCGCCAAGCCGAAGAGGAAGGACTGGTGGATCGTCGAGATGTCCGGCGGCAGCGGGATGTCGATCATCCCCGAGCGGGGCGAGGCGGTGCTGGAAGCCGGCCGCTATCCGGAAGGGGCCATCGCCTACCTGAAGAAGCAGGCGGCGGAGTGGTCGGCGGCGCACCCGCCGGCCCGCCTGACCGTTACGCACGAGCCGGGGGACCGCTTCCACGTGATCGCCGAGGGGAAGGGGGGGCACTCCTCGGAGCCGCACAGCGGGCACAACGCGCTCGCCGACCTGACGGCGTTCCTTGCCACGCTGGACCTGAAGATGGACGCCCACGGCGCCCTCGCGGCGTTTCTCGCCTCCACGCTCAAGACCGAGACCGACGGCCGTGGCCTGGGAGTTGCCACGCACGACGAGGGCATCGGCGACCTGACGGTCAACCTGTCCTTCCTGCGCGAGCAGGAGGGGGTGCCGGTGGCGGAGGTCAACCTGCGGGTGCCGCGCGGGATCTCGAACGAGGAGGTCCAGCGCCGCGTCGAGGAGAAGGCGGCGGCGTTCCAGAAGAGCACCGGGGCCGTGATCGAGGTCGAGTCCAAGCGGATGAGCGAGCCGCACTGGGCGCCGCCCGAGGGGAAGCTGGTGGCGAGCCTCCTCGGTGTCTGGGAAGAGGTGACCGGCAAGCCCGGCAAGCCGATCGCGATCGGCGGCGGCACCCAGGCCCGCCTGTTCCCGGGAGGGGTCGACTTCGGACCGGCTCTCGACATGGAGCACTACCGCGGCCATGGGACGGATGAGTACCTGACGGTCGACGAGCTCCATCGCATCGCGGAGCTGACGGTGGCGGCTTTCTGGAGACTGGCGTCGCCGGCTGGAACTTTTTGAGGGGTCCTGCGTCTAGGGAGAGGAGGAGTCACTCCCTTCTTCTTCTGGTGACAAAGGAGCTACTCATGACATCTCACGCACTGCGCGCGCGCCCTCTCGCCCGGCGCGCGCTTCTCCCGATCCTCGCTCTCACCCTCGCTCTTCAGGCGGCTCCGGCAGCCCGGGCGGCCGTCTCGAATCCACCGAACGACGAGCTCGCCCGGTACGCGGACCAGCTCTTCACCGCGTCCTACCCGGCCGGCTCCGCTGGGGATGAAGCGGTCCTATTACGGGCACCAGAATGAGGTTGTCCCGGGCCGAGTGTCGGGCTATGGCAAGGGAGAGGACGGCTACAAGATCGCCGAGTACATCAGCATGACCCAGCCCTACGCCGCGGGGTCGCTCATGTCCACGGTGGACGATTTGGGCGTCTGGGCCCGGTCCGGCGAGACACTGCTCAAAAAGGAATCGGTGGAGCGGCTGCACACGCCGGCGAAGCTCACGTCGGGGCGGTCGACCAAGTACGCCTACGGCCTGGGGATCGCGGACGACGGCGGGACGCGGATCATCGAGCACGGCGGCGACATCTTCGGGTTCTCCACCGATCTGCTGCGCGTCCCGGACCAGGATCTGGTCGTGATCGTGCTGTCGAACAATCCCGGCCAGGAGCCGGGTCCGGAGGCGCTGGCGTACCGCGTGGCGCGCAAGGCGTTGGGGCGGGCCCTGGAGGATCGCAAGGGCATGGCGCTCGATCCGGCCACGCTCGACGACTACGTGGGGGTCTATCGCTTCGACAAGGACCTCACCCGAAAAGTCGTGGACGCGCAGATCGAATTCCAGCGCGGCGCCGACGGCAAGGCGACGGGGCTCACGCTGCTTCAGGGGGGGGAAGGAGATTCCGGGAAAGAGGGTGAAGTAGGGAAAAACAAAACGGGAGGCGCCCATCGAGGGCCGCCTCCCGTTCATCGTTCTGGGAATCCGCGCGAGCGCGGGGGGAGCTTACGCCAGACCCTGGCGCCTCTCCTCCTGCAGCTTGCGCATGATCTTTTTGCGAGCCTGCACGGCTTTGCGCTTGCGCTTGACCGAGGGCTTCTCATAGTGCTGCCGCTTCCGGAGCTCCGTCAGGATTCCGGACTTCTCGACTTTGCGCTTGAAGCGACGGAGCGCGTTCTCGAAGCTCTCTTCTTCGCGCACGTGCACAACGGGCATTCTAAACTCACCTCGCTCTCATGCAGGATGTGCCCCGAACCGGGGCCGGGACCATCCAATTTGACGCAGACGAGCCAAAAAGTCAAGACGGCTGATGCCGGGGCCATCGCTCACCGCGGCGCGGGGAGCGCGTCGAAGTCGAGCTCGTAGACAGCCTGGCCCTTGCCCTTCTTCTCGAACCAGACCGCGGCGGCTCCGCCCTTGGCGTCCTTGGCGTAGAACCAGGCGGTCACGCCGCGCTCCGGGTACTCGCGGATGTCGTTGGCGTTCGGCGGCCCGAGGAGGGCGCGGACCTGCTCGGGGGTCATCCCCTCCTGCGCCTGGGCGAAGCGCTCCGCCGTCATGTAGCGGTGCGCCTGGGCGGCTTGGAGCTCCTGCTTCAGGCGGGGGTTGTCCGGATCGACGGCGAGGGCGGCCTCGTAGATGTCGATCGCCATGCGGTAGTCGCCCCCCTCGCGGATGTGCTCGCGGGCGAGGAGGATGTCCTCGTCGCTCTTCAGGCGGATCGCCTCGAGGATGCGGCCCGCCGGCTTCTCGCCGGCTAGGGGCGGGTTGTCGTTGATGAACCCGAGGAGGCGGAGGCGGAATTCGTCGGTGCGGGCGCGTACGTCGCGGGCGAGGGTCTGGGCGGCGGGGCCTTGCGCGCCGGCAACGCGGGCGAGCTCCTGGCGTTTGGCGTCGAGATCCTTCTTCGCGCGTTGCAGCCAGGCCCACTCGGAGTCGGCCGCGACGGCGTGGGTTTGGGCCTCGCGGTCCTCCTCGGCCGGACCGCCGCACGCGGCGAGGGAGGCGATTCCGAGGAGACAGCAGCAGAGGGCGACCGGTCCGAGCTTGGCCCGCATGGCGGGCGAACCTACCACAGCCGGCGAGCCCCTGCCACAATCCGGAGCCCAAGTCCTTGTCCCGGCGGGATTTCTCGTCGCTTTGCTCCTTGACACACCCGGAACGCTTCCAGAATAATGAGTTGCTTTCATAGGAGCCGTGTTTCAAGGATTGGCCGCGGAGAGCTAGGATGCCCCTTTCGGAAAAGATCCAGCAAATCAACCGGGATATCAGTGCCACGGTCGAGCGCACGATCTCTGATCTCCGGCAGGAGGTGGCGCAACGCCTCCGTGCCGGACACGACGAGATCCTGCGGCGCCTGGACGAGATCACCCCCGAGCTGCCGAGCGCTTTCATCCCCGAAGAGCTCGGAGCCGAAGCCGAGGAGCTCGCCCGTACAACGGCGCGGCAGGTGGCGGAGAAGACCGAGGAGGTGGCGTCCGAGCGCGCCACCGGAGCGCGGCGCGCCGCGTTCGCCGAGGTCCGCGATGCGCTGGCTGGCATCGACCGTGCCCGCTCCCAGGCCGAGATCCTCGCGGCGCTGCTCCGCGAGTCGAGCCGCTTCGCGTCGCGCGCCGCGGTCCTCCTGCTGCGCGGCACCGAGCTGCGCGGATGGGGCGGCCAGGGCTTCGGCGAGGCCGAGCCCGCGATCCGCGATCTCGCCTTCGCGACATCCTCCGGCAGCGGCTGGGGACGGTTCGGCGATGGGCAGTCCGCGGTCCGCCTGAGCGCCGCGGAGTGCGCCGAGCTGTGCAGCCGCATCGAGGCGCCGCTGCCGCACGACGGGGTCCTCATCCCGCTCGTCCTGCGCGACCGCGTCGCCGCCGGCCTCTACGCCGACCGGCTCAACGACGAGCTGGCTGCCGAGGCCCTCCAGGTCCTTTGCTACACGGCCGCCATGGCGATCGAGCTGCTGCCGTTCCGCGAGCGGCCGTTCACGCCGACCCTGACGCTCTCCGGCGCACCGTCCAGCGGGATCGGTGAGCCCGGCGGCGCGGCGGCTGCGGCGCCTGTTCCGGTGGCTGCGGCGCCCGAGCCAGAACCCGAACCGGAGCCCGAGCCCGAACCGGTCGCGGCGGCACCCGAGCCGGAGCCGGTCACCGAGCCCGAACCGGAATCTGAGCCCGAGCGGAGCTATCCGGTGGCCGTGCCCATGCCGGAGCCGGAGCCCTGGGCCGCCGCCACCGCGGCGGAGCCCGAGCCGGACATCGAGGTCGAGCTGGAGGCCGAGCCTCTGTCCGAGGAGCCCGAGCCGGCTCCGTCCTACTCACCGGCGTCGACTGTCTACCAGCCCATCCCGGTGTCGCCGTACCAGTCCGGGTCGTTCCAGTCCGAGCCCGTCGCTGCGGCGCCGGCCGAGCCCGAGCCGCCGGCTCCGGTGTTCGCCGCCGCCTCCAGCCCGGACCAGACCGTCCTTCTGCCGCGCACGCCGTTCGCGACCGCGTCGGCCACGCGCGAGATCCCGGTTCCCGTGGAGACTTCCGCGCCGCCTCCGCTGCGTCCCGTACCGGTGGTCGAGCCGCCGGCATCTTCGGCCGGGGCGGCCGCCGGCGACGGCGTCAATCCGGAGGTCCAGGTGCGGCCGCCGAGCGGCGTCGACGGGCCGGGCTGGGCGTTTTCCGCCAGCCGCGCGGCGGTGTCGCCGAGCGACGAGGCGCTGCACGAGGAAGCCCGCCGCCTGGCGCGTCTTCTCGTCAGCGAGATCAAGCTTTATAATGAGGAACAAGTCGAAGAAGGCCGCAGAAAGCGCGACGTCTATGAGCGGCTCAAGGAGGACATCGATCGCTCCCGCCAGATGTACGAAGAGCGGGTGGACCCTCGAATCCTCCGGTCGACCGACTATTTCTACCAGGAGCTGGTGCGGATCCTGGCCGCCGGGGATGCCAAGGCACTTGGCATCTGAAGTTTTCTGACGTCACCGGACGTTATCTGACCCAGCGGTCTTCGTCGTCGCAGCTCCGGGGGCACTCCTCGGAGCTTTTTGGAGCATCGAGAAGTTGAGAAGTCGAAGCAAGCGTCTCGTCCCCCTGGGTTTCCTCCTCGTCCCACTCCTGCTGGGCGCTGTCTCCCGACCGCCCAACCGGCCTGGCGGATTCGCCGCGATCCCCGGCACTTCCGACCGCGCCGCCCTGACGTACGCCGAGGCTGCCGCCGCGATCCGCGGCCGCGACTGCGCCGGCGCCTTCCGGGCGCTAGGGCCCCTGACCGCCGGCAAAGATCGGGACGCGGCCTTCGCCAAGCTCCTGACCGGCTTCTACGCGCACGCCTGCGAGCAGGAGAAGCTCGCCGAGGAACGCCTGTTCCAGGCTTCCGATCCGGACGGCCTCCTGGAGGATTGGCGCCTCTATCTGCTGAGCGACGCCGCCGAAGCGCAGGGGCACGTCCTGCTGTCGCAGGCTTCGCTCGCTCGCCTGATCGGCGATCATCCCGCCTCCGTGCTCCGGTCGCGCGCCCTGGTCAAGGCCGCCACGCTGGCCTGGGGGCGCAATGACGTGGACCGGGTGCTGGAGCTGATCGACCGGGCGCGGCGCGACCACGTCGACGGGGAGGAGGGGGTCCGCCTCGAACGGCTCGCCTGGGAGATCGGCAACCGCACCGGCAAGGAGGAGATCCGCCGCGAGGCCGCCCGCCGTCTTCTCACCGAGGCTCCGTCCGTCGCCGCCGAGCTCCAGGTCATCGATCTCTTCCGCCCGGCGACGGGCAACCTCGACTGGTCGACGGTTCTCTCGCCGGTGCAGCTCAAGCGCCGGGCCAGCGTCCTGCTCGATCTGAAGCTCGATCCGAGCGCCGTCTCCTCGCTCGACGCCGTGCCCCTGGCGGCGCGGGACGTCGAGTGGTACCTGCTCAAGGCGCGCATCCTCACCCGCGCCAAGAAAGGGGCCGACGCCCTGGAGCTGCTCGCCGGGCGCATCGCGGCGGACCCGCGCCTCGGCGCCCAGCTCGAATGGGAGCGCGCCCAGGCCGCCGCCGACCAGGCCACCGCGCAGCGCGGGCGCAACAGCACCGCCGCCGACCGGCAGCGGATGCGCCAGCTCTCCCAGCAGCACCTCCAGAAGGTCGCCCAGATCGGCGCCCAAACGGGGGTCAACTCCGAGCTGGCCGCCAAGGCCCTGCGGTCCCTGTGGACCGACCAGGTCGAGGACGACCGCTTCGAGGAGTCGATGCAGACGCTACGCCGCCTGCGGCAGATCGATCCGTCCGACACGACCGGCGCGGCCCATCTCTGGAGCCTCGGCTGGCGGGAGTACGGCAAAGCGAACTACACCGGGGCGGTCGGCTACTGGACGGAGCTGTTCTCGCTGTACCCCGAGGTCTCCGACGGTCGGCGCGGGCGCTATTGGACCGCGCGCGCCTTCGACAAGCTCGGCGAGACCGAGCGGGCGCAGCAGATCTACCGCGAGGTGGCCTCCTCGGACACCAAGGATCTCTACAGCAAGAACGCCGTCGCCCGGCTCGGCGGGAAAGTTCCGGCGCAGTCCGAGGAGACCGCGCCCGAGCCGTGGCCGGCGGAGCCGCAGATCGCCCGGGCGCGCCTGTTGACCGATCTCGGTCTCGAGGACCTCGCCCAGGCCGAGATGGACCTGGTGCGGGACGAGACGGAGCCGCGCTCGATGCACGCGCTGGAAGCGCTCGTCCTCGCCCGCAAAGGGGAGCGCCGGAAGAGCATCCTAGTGATCCGCGACGCCTTCCCGGCTCTCGGGACTCCTCATCAGGCGCACCTGCCGGAGGAGGCGCGCCGGCTCTACTATCCGCTCGACTACCAGGACACGATCCGCTCCTGGGCGACGCGCAACGCCCTGCCGACCAACCTGGTCTACGGGATCGTGCGCCAGGAGAGCGCGTTCGACACGCAGGCGCAGAGCTGGGCGGGCGCTCGCGGCCTGATGCAGCTCATGCCGGCCACCGCGCGCGAGCTCGCCGGCCGCTTCGGCCTGGCCTACACGCACGAGAAGCTGTCCGATCCGGAGTTCAACATCCGGCTCGGCACCACCTACTTCAGCCAGGTCCTGGACATGTTCGACGGGAACCAGGAACTGGCGCTCGCCGGCTACAACGGCGGGCCATACCGCATCAAGCGCTGGTGGAAAGAGTGGGGCACGTCCGACATCGACCGCTTCCTCGAAAGCCTGTCTCTCGAAGAGTCGAGGACCTACGTGAAGCGGATCGTGCTGCTCTCGGACAGCTACCGGCAGCTCTATCCGCAGCCGCCGGCGTGAAGGCCCCTCACCCCCAACCCCCCTCCCATCGCCCCCCCTTCCCCCGGGAGAGGGGGGCAGGAGTGTCTCCTGTCCTTGCCGTCCTTGTCGTCCTTTCCCTCTCCGCCTGCGTCCGCCCTCCCGTCCACGACGGCCCGATCGTCCTGATCACCTTCGAGTCGTTGCGGGCCGACGCCGTGGGGGCTCTCGGTGGACCGCAGGGGCTCATGCCGCATCTCGACGAGGTGGCGCGCCAGGCCGACTGGGTCGGACGGGGGATCGCGCCGTCGAGCGGCGGCGTGGCGTCCCTGGGCACCCTGCTCACCGGCCTCCGCCCCTGGCAGCACCAGGCGATCCACGAGGGGCGGCCTGTCCTCTCCCCGGATCTGCAGACGCTGGCCGAAGCCCTGCGCGAGCAGGGCTACACCACGGCCGGATATCCAGGCGACCCCTGGGGGCAGGAGAGCTACGGCACCTCCCAGGGGTTCGACGCCTTCGTCAAGCTGGGCCGCGGCCGCCGCGCCCTGGACCGGCTCTCGAACCTGGGATCGGGGCGGCATTTCGTCTGGGTCCATCTGCCGGAGCCTGGGGCGCCGTACCTCCGGTATGACCAGTACCTGGCGCGGCTGGGGCCGGGAGCGCCGGACCTGCCGCGTCGCCTCCAGGAGGCGCAGCTCGAGCCGTTCTTCAATCCGGCAACCCCGCTCCCTCCGGGGCTGCGCCGCCGCTTCCTCGCCATGTACCGGTTGAACGCGGCCTGGGGGGACGAGCGGCTGGGCCAGTTCCTGAGCGCGCTGCGCGCCAGCGGCCAGTGGGACCGTACGCTGCTCGTGGTGACCTCCCTCCACGGCGAGGAATTCGGCGAGCACGGCCAGATCCTCCACGGCGGCAATCTGGGACGTGCCTGCCTGGAGGTCCCTCTCATCATCAAGCTGCCGGAAGGCTCGCCGCTCCACCTGCGCCCGCCTGCGGTGCAGCGGGTCGCGACCGCGCGGCTCTGGGCGACTCTGGTCGAGGCGGTGGGAGGCGAGCCCCTGCCGGCCACGGCCCCTAGCCTGTTCCGCGACGCTCCGCCGCAGGCGGTCTCCGAGCTCTATCTGACAAACGGGACCAACCGGTTCTCCCTGGTCGAAGGCGATCTGCAGCTTCTCCAGGAGTCGCGCTTCGCGGCGCCGGCGCCGGATTTCTTCCAGGCGCGCCAGGCCGCCCTGCCTCGAACGCCAGGGCCGAAGCAGGCCCGGAAGCTGGAGGCGCCGCCGTCCGCCGTCTTCGCTCGCCTGGCCGGCGCCTTCGACCGGATTCCGCCATTTTCGGGAGACGGCGGAGCCGGGGCACAGAGCTGGAGGCTGGAGAGGTGGCTGCCCGGCGGCGGCACCGAGCGGATGGAGGATCCGCGGAAGACCGCGGAGCTGGCGCGGCGGCTCGCCGCGGACTGGCACCGTTTCGTGCCGGATGAGAGGTCGCCCGAAGACGAGTCGTCTGAGACAAGCGTCGCGGAAATTCGGCACCGGGGCCGGGGGCGGAAGCGCCCCGGACAAACACATCCCGCTTCCGGACACGACCCGGCCCGGGCGCGGTGATATACTGATAGGCCCGCCTTGACAGGCGGCTTTTCCCGGGTCCATAGCTCAGCGGTTAGAGCATCCGGCTCATAACCGGACGGTCCCTGGTTCGAACCCAGGTGGACCCATCGCGGAAACGTCTGGGGGCGGAGATCTATTATGTTTCGTTGTGCTGTGTGCGCCGAGCCGGAGAGGAGATCAGAACCGCACCCATGAATCGTCACCTCGACACCATCATCGACCTACAGAGTGCCATCACCCAACTGAAAGGAGCCGAGCAGCGGCTGAACAGCGTCCCGGACTGGATGCGCGAGCTCCACGAGGAGCACGCCGGGCGCAAGGCCGAGATCGACGCGCTGCAAGAGGCTGCCGAAGCCGCCGCCAAGGAGCGCAAGGCCGCCGAGACGGTCACCCAGGACTCCCAGGAAAAGCTCAAGAAGTACCAGCAGCAGATCAACCGGGTCACCAACCAGCGCGAGTACGGCGCCCTCCTCCAGGAGATCGACACGGTCAAGACCCAGATCTCCACCTCCGAGAGCCAAGGCTTTTCCGCCCTGGAACGGCACGAGAAGGCGGAGAAGGAGCTGGCCGAGAAGCGCGAGGCTTTCCGCGAGCTCGACGGGCGCTATGCTGCCGAGCTCGCCCGCTGGGAGGCCGAGAAGCCCGGCGTAGCCAAACAGATCGCGGAGCTCAAGGAGCGGATCGCCGGTCTGCGCAAAGGGCTCCCGCGCCAGGTCGTCTCGATCTTCGAGCGCATCCTCGACCGCAATCCCTCGGGCGCCCTCGCCGCGATCCGCCTGATCGAGCGGCCCGGCGGGCCCGGCCGCACCCAGCGGGAGTGGTCGTGCAGCGCCTGCAACTACCGGGTGCGCCCGCAGTCGGTGGTGGAGATCCGCAACTCCGAGAACCTGGTGCAGTGCGACAGCTGCAAGCGGATCCTCTACCTGGAGCCGGAGCCCCCGGCGGACGCGGGCTGATCCGTGATCGACCTGGCGGAGCTGCCGGCGCGCCTCGCGGAGGTGCGGGAGCGGATCGCCGCGGCCGCGGCGCGAGCCGGCCGGCGGCCTCAGGAGGTGACGCTCGTCGGCGTCACCAAGATGCACCCCGCCGCTCTGGTCGAAGCCGCCTGGCGGGCGGGCCTCCGGGTTTTCGGCGAGAACCGGGTCCAGGAAGCCCTCGGCAAGAGCCAGGAGCTGGCTCATCTGTCGGATCCGGCGCCCGAGTGGCACCTCATCGGCCCTCTCCAGTCCAACAAGGTCCGCGCCGCCCTGGACCTCTTCCGCGTCATCCACTCGATCGACCGTCCGAAGATCGCCGAGGCGATCGACCGCGAAGCCACCGCGGGGGGCCTCCGCGTCGACGGCTTCCTGGAGGTCAACGTGGGCGCCGAGGAGAGCAAGCACGGCTTCCCGCCGGAGGGATTCGCCGAGGCGGTCCGGCCGCTCGCCCGCTTCGCCGCGTCCCCCAGTCCCACCGGGCTGCGCATCGTGGGTCTCATGGCGGTCCCGCCCTTCGCGGACGATCCCGAGGCATCGCGCCGTTGGTTCGTCCGTCTCCGCAAGCTCAGCGAAGAGATCGCCGCCGGTCCCGAGTGGGCCGGCTTCCCGGGCCTTCTGTCCATGGGGATGAGCCACGACTTCGAGGTCGCCATCGAGGAAGGGGCCACGCACGTGCGCGTCGGAACCGCTCTCTTTGGCGCGCGGGTCGTGCGGGGATAGATCCATGCTAAGATATCTATCCCTTTCACGCTGCATGAGATCGATCGACGGCTGACGTTCCCAGGAGGTACGACCATGGCGCTCACCCCTCTCGAGATCCAGAAGATGCGGTTCAGTCAGCGTATGAGGGGGTTGGATCCCACGGAAGTGGAGAGCTTCCTGACCCAGGTGGCGGAAGAGATGACGGCGCGGCTCGCTCACGTCGAGAGGCTGGAGCGGGAGAACCGGTACTACCGGCAGCGCCTGGAGGAATCGGTCCAGCGGGAGCATCAGCTCCAGCAGACCCTGCTGCGGGCGCAGAAGGTGTCGGACGAGATCCTGGCCAATGCCAAGCACGAGTCCGAGCTGATGGTCCGGGAGGCGGAGATGGCCGCCGACAAGATCGTCCAGCAGGCCATCGAGCAGTCCACCCGTATCGAAGGCAAGATCGGCGAGCTGCGGGCGCAGCGCCGCGAGATGCAGCTCAACTTCAAGAACGCCCTCGACCTGTTCCAGCGCATCCTGGAGGCGGAGATGGAGGACGAGCGCAGCACCGCGCCCGTGCTCACTCTGCCGCGCAAGCGGCGCGAGGCTTAGTGGAGTGGACCCTCACCCCCTAGCCCCCTCTCCCACCCGCACTCACACCCGCCCGGGAGAGGGGGAACGGGAGAGGGTTCCCGCCCATGCCCTCCGCCTGTTTCCCGGGCACGACGAGAGCGGGCTCGATCCGTCCAGCCCGCACGTGATCGGCCGGCTGTTCGAGGACGGCGACGCGCGGGACCTGGCCTGGATGACCGCCGCGGTGCCCGAGGAGCGGTTGGCTGTCTGGCTGGAGCGGCACGGCGGCCGGCAGCTCTCCCGCCGCAGCCGCGCCTTCTGGGAGGTCGTCCTCGGGCGCGTTGCGGGTCCCCCTCGTCCGCAGGACCATCTCGGGAGCGCGCTGTGGCCCTTCTGACCGTTTCGCACCTCGAAACCCTGTCCCCCCGCGCCCAGGAGCTGCTCGGCCGCTACGCGGAGCGCCCCTGGGGGGAGGACTTCTACCTGGCCGGCTCGGCCGCACTCGCCCTCTATGTCGGCCACCGGCCGGTGCGCGACCTCGACCTCATGGGGAACACGAACCGGCTGACCCCGCCGGACCGGCGCGACCTCCTCGGGGATCTCCTGGCAGTCGAGCCGGAGACGGAGGTGGAGACGGCGCGCGACGGCTACCTCTATGTGCGCCAGGCTGGCGTGGGGGTCCGCTTCTTCTACTACCCCTATCCGCTGGCCGAGCCGTTCGAAGAGGTCGCGGGCTTCGCGGTGGCCTCCGCCGTGGACCTGGGGCTGATGAAGCTGGGCGCCATCATCAGCCGGGGGACGCGGCGCGACTTCGTCGATCTCTTCCTGCTCTCCCGGCACATCCCCTTGGCCGAGCTGCTGGCGCGGGCCGACGACAAGTTCGGCCACGTCCGCGACTTCCCCCTGCAGGCCCTCAAGGGCCTCGCCGACCTCTCCGAAGCCGAGGCCGAGCCCATGCCCCGCCTGGCCGTGCCGCTGGACTGGGCCGAGATCGAGGCCTGGCTGCGCACCGAGGTGCGCGAGCTCGGGCGGGCGCGGGTGGGGTTGCCGTAAACTCCCCCGCATGCTCCTCATCCATAACCTCTCCGAGGTCGCCACCCCCGAGGGCTCGACGCCGCGGCGCGGGTCCGAGCAGGGGCGGGTGCGGCGCCTGCGCGGCGTCGAGGTGGTCTGCGACGAGGCCGGCCGGATCGCCTTCGTCGGTCCTCCCGAAGAGCGCCTCCGCCAGCTCGGCGAGCTCCCCGCAGTCGAGCGCCTCGACGGCCGCGGCGGCACTCTGATCCCGGGATTCGTCGATCCGCACACCCACCTCCCCTGGGCCGGGACCCGCGAGGAGGAATTCGTCGCCCGGCTCGCCGGTACGACCTACCAGGAGATTGCTGCGGCCGGCGGCGGCATCCTGTCGACCGTGCGCACCACGCGCCAGGCCGGAGAGGAGGAGCTCGCCACCCTCGCCCGCCGGCGGATGGACCTCATGCTCGCCTGGGGGACCACCACGGCCGAGGCGAAGAGCGGCTACGGCCTCTCCCTGGAGGACGAGCTGAAGCAGCTCCGGGCCATCCGGCGCGCCGCGGCGAGCCATCCGGTGGACCTGGTGCCGACGCTCCTCGCCGCCCATGAGGTTCCCGCCGAGCACCGGCAGGACCGCGGGCGCTATGTCGACCTGATCTGCGAGGAGATCGTTCCGGCCACGGCCGAGCAGGGGCTCGCCCGGTTCTGCGACGTCTTCTGCGAGCGCGGAGTGTTCAGCGCCGAGGAGTCGCGGCGGGTGCTGGAGGCCGGTGCGCGCTATGGCCTCGCGCCGCGCCTCCACGCCGACGAGTTCGCCGACTCCGGGGGCGCCGAGCTCGCCGCCGCGCTCGGAGCCTTCTCGGCCGATCACCTGATGGCGGTCTCCGACGCCGGCATCGAGGCCCTGGCCGGCTCCGGCGTCACCGCGGTCCTCCTTCCCGGCACCAGCTTCTTCCTGATGAAGAAGCAGTACGCCCCGGCGCGCCGGCTCATCGAGTCCGGAGTTCCGGTCGCCCTGGCCACAGATTGCAACCCCGGGTCATCGCACACCGAGTCCATGCCCATGGTCGTCCTTCTGGCGGTGCTCCAGCTCGGCCTGTCCATCGAGGAGAGCCTGACGGCGGCCACCTTGAACGCGGCGTGCTCGCTGGGGCTGGGGGGAGAGATCGGCACGGTGGAGACCGGCAAGCGGGCCGACCTCGTGCTGCTCGATGCCCCCAACGTCCTCCACCTGGTCTACCACTACGGGATCAACCTGGTCGCCGCGGTGGTCAAGGCAGGACGGGTGGTGCGCCGGGCGGCTTGAGGGCGTACAATTCTCCGCCATGCGCCCCAACCCGCTGGTCCGTTGCCTGCTCTGGGCATTGTGGGTCCTCTCGATGGCCGCCGGAATTCCCGAGGTCGTCGCGGACCAGGAGCCGGCGAAGCCACAGGAGACGGTCCTCCCTTCCGGGGTGCGCTATGTGGACCTGAAGCCGGGGACGGGGGACGAAGCCCGCGACGGCAAGATTCTCGAGGTCCGCTACACTGGCTGGCTAGAGGAGGACGGCAGTAAGTTCGATTCGACCGAGGATTGCGCGCAGCCGCTCACCCTGCGCCTCGGCGCCGGCGACGTGATCAAGGGGCTCGATGAGGGACTGGTCGGGATGAAGGTCGGGGGAAAGCGTCGCCTGACCATCCCGCCCGAGCTGGGGTTCGGCAAGGAGGGCGGGGGTGAGCGCATCCCGCCCAACGCGACCCTGCGCTACGAGGTCGAGCTACTCGCGATCCGCTGACTGGAGCATCTGTTTTCCGAGGAGATCTCCGGATGTCTGATTCCGCACAGAACGAAGTCACCACCGGTTCCGGTCTGAAATACGTCGACCTCCAGGAAGGGCTGGGCGCCGAGGCGCGCTCTGGCCAGACTGTCTCCGTTCATTACACCGGCTGGCTGGAGAACGGCTCGAAGTTCGATTCGAGCCACGACCGCCGCGATCCGTTCAACTTCAAGCTAGGCGCCGGCCAGGTCATCCGCGGCTGGGACGAGGGGGTCGCCGGCATGAAGATCGGCGGCAAGCGCAAGCTGACCATCCCCGCCGACCTCGGCTACGGCGCGCGCGGAGCGGGCGGGGTGATCCCGCCGAACGCGACGTTGATTTTCGAGGTGGAGTTGCTGGGGGTGCGGTAAGGCCCTCACCCCCGGCCCCTCTCCCACAAGTGGGAGAGGGGTGAACAACTAGAAATCTCTTCTCTGTCTTCGCTTTGCTCCCCTCTCCCGCTTGCGGGAGAGGGGCCGGGGGTGAGGGCTCCCCTACTTCTCCGCCGCGTACAGCGGCCGGATATCCACCGGTAGCTCGGTCAGGTGGCTGATCGCCTCGCGCAGGCTCGGGGTCGCCTGGCCGTACTTCTCCAGGAACCGCTTCGTCCCCTCGTAGTCTCCCGTCGCCTGGAGCATCAGCATGTCGTGCAGCAGGTCGCGGATGGCGCCCGGGAACTTCTCGGGCACGCTGCGATAGCGGGCGTTGCTGTCGACCACCAGGGCGCCCTTCTCGGTCAGGTAGTTGAACTGGGCGACCACGCCCTGGCCGTGCGCCTCGTCCACGCCGAAGCGGGCGGAGCGGAACAGGCCGGCCACGTAGGTCGGCTCCAGGGTCTGGCGCAGCTCCTTCGGCATGTCCCCCTTCTCGATCAGAGCCAGGATGTTGTAGATCCCCATCACGTCCGCCTTGGCCTCTTCGAGCGTGGAGTTGAACTCCTTGAGCTCCAGCTTCACCTCGGTGTCCTTGCCGTTCTTCTTGATCTGGCCCGGGCCCAGGCCGTGCGACAGCTCGTGGTGGAGCACCTCGTTGTAGAAGGCGTCGAAGGCGACGTCCTTCACCTGCTCGGGGACCAGCACCTTCTGCGAGATCGGCACGAGGATCTGGTCGTACTTGGCGCGCATGGTGTTGCGCAGCAGGACCTTCTTCGACCCCTTGGCCTGGCGCACCCGCTCGTCGTTCGGCAGGTTGAAGGCGACCGTCTGCACGCCGGCCCGGGTGTCTCCGGCGGAGTAGACCGTGTCGACCACGCGGATCGGGCTCTCGGCGCCGCGCTTCAGGTTCTTGTGCTCCTCCGGGATCGGCAGGTTGCGCTCCAGCCAGGGGAGGAGCTCCTTGTAGCGGGCGAGGGCCGTCGACTCTTTCGGCAGGTTGACGGTCACGAAGGCCGTGAAGGACGCCTTGTAGCCCAGCAGCTCGTCCTCATAGGTCTCGTAGGGGCCGATCGTCACCTCGACCGGCGACTCCAGATCCATCCAGGCGAAGTCGCTGGCGTAGTAGTCGTTGCTCGCGAAGGCGTCGGCGCGCAGCTCGAGGAACTTCTTGAGCGAGGCGTTGTCGGTCAGGGCCGCGGCCTCGCGGAGGTGCCGGGCGGCGGGCTCGAGGAGATCGCGGTACTCCTGGGAGTAGGGGATGGCGACCAGATCCTTGCCCTGGCGGCGGATCACCGTGAAGTCCGAGGTCAGGCGCGCGCGGTCGGCCGGATGGGCGGCGACCCACGCCTCGAACTCCTGCTGGGTCAGATCCTCCGGGTAGAAGCCAGCGCCCGGGGGGTGCTGGAAGTCGCCGATGAACGGCTTCCGCGCCTCCTGCCGGTCGAACGGACCCACCATGAGATTGAAGTACTGCCGCGCCGCGTCCTGGTCGCCGGTCTTCCAGCCGGCGATCTGCTTCCGCAGCTCGACGTTGCCAGCCCACGCCTGGCGCAGGAAGATCTCGTTCATCAGCTTCGCGGCCTCCACCAGCTTGTCGAGCACCTGGCGGTCCTTGGCCGTGAGCGAGGAGGTGTCCGCTTCGAGCGGCGTGGGCGCGAACTGGGCGAGGCGCTTGGCGACGTCGGGCGCGATCTTCAAATCCGCTTCCTTCCGGGCCGTCTCGGCGGCCATCGAAGCCCCGGTTCCGGCACCGAGCAGCGCCGCTACACCGAGGGCGAGAATCTTGGAATGCATCAGGTCTCCTTTCATGCCGAGCCTATGGTGGCACACCGATCGCAAGAGGTCCAACCAGGGATTTGGGAGGATCCGACATGACACGAGTGAAGCCCTACGCGCCCGAAGTCAACTATTGGCTGCTGCAGACGGAGCCCGATCAATACAGCTGGGACGACCTGGAGCGCGACAGCTCCACCGTCTGGAACGGCGTGACGGACTACGAGGCGCTCAAGAACCTGCGGGACATCGAAGAGGGGGACATGGCCCTCATCTGCCACAAGGGAGACGAGCCCGCGATCGTCGGGATCGTGCAGGTGCGGTCCGACGCCTATCCGGACCCGGAGGGGAACGACTCCACCCAGTGGGTGGTGGACGTGGAGCTGATGGGACGCCTGCCGCGGCCGATCCGGCTGGATGAGATCATGGATGATCCGGAGCTTCAGGATTTCCCGCTGGTCAACGAGCCCGACCTCGACGTGGTCGACATTCCGGCGCCGATCTGGAACCGGCTCATCGAGAAGGCGGGCGCGCAGGACGTGGGTCTGACCACGTCGGTAATTTAAATTACTCCCGAACGCCCGTCTGCACCGCGTACTCCAGGTACCGGTGCCCCTCGACCAGATAGGTGCGGCGCGGCTCCACCACGAACGCGAGGGAGATTTCGATCGTCTCGGGCTCTTTCTCGGCGATCCTCTGGGTCAGGGCGGGGGGGAGGTCCTGGACCGGATACGCCCAGATCTCCAGGGTCAGAGAGCGGGAGCGGATCCCCGGGCGGCTGCCCGGCCTGCCGGGCTCCCAGGCGGGCACCCGCTTCTGGTTGTAGCGCAGGACGGGCGGTGGCCCCAGGAGGATCAGGGCGCGGCCACGGTCGGTCATGCTGCCGCGCTGGCCGCCATCCGCGTAGAGCCGGTCCGCCGCCTCCACCCGCTCATAGAAGATCTTGGCGAACGGGTTGCCCGGCTCGTCCGGGTCGGGATCGCGCCGCCGCCAGAACTCCTCGACGAACTCCACGGCTTCGCGGGTGGTGCCCAGCCGCTCGGAGCGGCGGATCTCGTCCGGGAGCATGAGCCAGCGCGTGGGGCCATCCGCCAGGCTCGACGCGCCGGCGGGCGCCGCGCGCATGACCCCGGGGCGGCACGCGAGTGCGAGCCACGGGATCAGAGACAGAACAGCCACGGCCAGCCGCTGTCCCGAACGCGCGCGATCGGGCATCTCAGTGCACGCCGCCAGGCGCCGGAGCCTCCACCTCCTGCAAGGCTCCGTAGGTCTTCTCGTATTGGGCCAGGTTGGTCTGCAGGGCCTGGATGATCCGCTTCACGTGACCGGGGCTGCTGACCACGCGGGCGGTGACGATCCCCTGCGGCGGCGCCAGGTTGATGAAATCCAGGATGAACTCCTCGCGCGTGTGGGTCACCCGCAGGAGGTTGCTGTAGCGCCCTTTCAGCTCTTCATCGCTGATTTTAACGTCGACACCCTGAACGGGCTCGTCCATCGCGGGTCTCCTTGGGGTCGTTCGTTTGCCTTGGATGCTATCCCAAACCAGGGGCTCCGGCGGGCCGGCGCAGATACAGAGCCAGGTCTCCCACGTTGGTGCTGGTCACCCCGGTCTCGAGGAGCGCGCCGGGCGCGGAACGGAGCGCCGTGGCCGAGTCATGGTGCTCCAGGGCCTTGTCCGGATCGATGCCGGCGCGCTGGAGCGTCTCCCACACCGTGCCGTCCACTGATCCGCCGGCGCTGCGGGAGGAGCCGTCCTCTCCATCGGTCGCCAGGGCGAGAACCACCTCCTCGACGCCGGGCGTGCTGCCGGCCAGCTCGCGGGCCGCCGCCAGGGCGAGCTCCGTGTTGCGGCCCCCCCGGCCGGCCGGCCCCGTGAGGGTGACCGTGGTCTCGCCGCTCATCACCAGGGCCACGCTCTCGCCCGGCAGAGCGCGTCCGCGGACCACCAGGCCGAAGGCGGCCCGCGCGGCGTCCCCGGCCAGCTCCCCCTCGGTCACCGAGAAGCCCAGACGCCGCAGCTCGGCCGCTACCGCGGCGCGCGCCGTGTGGCCGCCGCCGAGGATCGTCGTCTCCACCCGCGCGAGGTCCGGATCACCGGGCTTCATCGTCTCCGGGAGCTCCCCGCGGGCCCCGGCCTCCAGGTGCCGCACGACCCGCTCGGGGATTCCCTCCAGCGGCTGGACCGCGGCGAGGGCGTCGGCGTACGTGGTGGGATCGGCGGCGAAAGGTCCCGAGCCGATCGCCGACGGATCATCGTCCGGCACGTCGGAGAGGAGGAAGGCGAGGATGCGGCCGCGGGTCTGCCGCAGCGCGCCGCCTCCTTTGAGAGCCGACAGGTGCTTGCGCACCGCATTGATCCGGCCGATCGGCAGCCCCGAGCCGAGGAGAGCGCGCTGGGTGGCGCTGAGATCGTCCAGAACGAGCCCCGGGGCGGGCAGCTCGACGCAGGCCGAGGCGCCGCCGGAGATCAGCGCGAGGAGCGTCTGCCCCTCCTGGGCGTCAGCGAGCCAGCGCTCCAGGCGCGCTCCGGCCGCGGTGCTCTGGCGGTCGGGGAGCGGATGGCCGCCGGTGAGCTGCTCCCAACCCAGCTCGAGGAGCACCGGGCTTGCGTGCGGCCGGACGAGCAGGCGGCGCGGACGGAGCGGGATCGGCGGCAGCGCCCGGGCGCCGCGCGCCATGGCCGCGGCCGCCTTGCCCAGGGCGAGCACCGCATCGCAACGCAGCGCCGGACCGCGCCGCGTCAGCTCGTCGCGCACCAGCCGCTCGGGATCGACCGCGGACACCGCCAGCGCCGCGAGCCGGCGCGCCAGCTCCTGGAGGCGCGCGGAGCTCATGGCTTCTCCGCCCCCCAGCGGACCCCGCCCTCGAACTCCCAGTGGTGCTCGGGAAAGTAGAGGCCCACGCCGCCGGTGCGGGAGGTCACGGTGAACGAGAGCGCCTTCTTCTGATAGTCGTAGGGCGCGCCGTCGCGGGCATGGACCGCCACGTCCGCCACGTACTCGCCGGGAGCCAGGCGGAGCGCCGGACAGGCGAGGCGCACCAGCGTCTCCCCTGCGAAGCTCTCGGGCGTAAAGCCCTCCAGGTCCGTGTTCGTCCCCCAGACCTCGGCGCCGCGGGGCGTGGCGATCCCCACGCCGAAGACGAAGTCGGTCAGCGGCTGGGCGGCGCGCGCGCGGATCTCGAAAATGACGGGAGCACCCGTCTCCAGGTGGTAGCGCTCGGCGCCGTCCGCGCCGAGCAGGCGGACGCCGGTGATCTCGGCCTCGCGCGATCCCCAGCGCAGCGTCTCCCCAACACTGGTCCCATCCGCGGCGATCTCCGCCTCCCGGTTGATCTTCGCGGCCTGGTGCTCCCGCCCCTCCTGCTCGGCCACGGACTGGCGGTAGGCGTCGATCGCCCGCCGCGGCTCCGCGATGAGCTGCTGCCGGCCATCCTGTACCCAGAGCACGCGGTCGCAGACACCGCCGACCAGGTCGAGGGAGTGGCTCACCAGGAGGATCGTCTTCCCCGCGGCGAGGAATTCCTCGATCCGCCGCACGCAGCGGTGTGAGAACGCCTCGTCCCCCACGGCCAGCACCTCGTCGACCAGGAGGACGTCCGGGTCGGTGTGGATGGCCACGGCGAAGCCGAGGCGGACGTACATGCCGGAGGAGTAGTTCTTGACCGGCTCCTCCATGAAGTCGCCGAGGCCGGAGAACTCCACGATCTCATCGTACCGGCGCTCGATCGCGCGGCGGGTGAGGCCGAGGACCGCGCCGTTGATGAAGACGTTCTCGCGGCCGGAGATCTCCGGGTGGAAGCCGGCGCCCAGCTCGATCAGGGCGGCCACCCGGCCGCTCACCGTGATCCGGCCGGTGGTGGGCCGGAGCATCCCGGCGATCAGCTTGAGGAGGGTGGACTTGCCCGACCCGTTGCCGCCGATGACGCCGAACGCCTCGCCGCGCCGGATCTCGAAGTCGATCCCCTCCAGGGCCACGATCGAGTCCTCGCGCCGCAGGTTGGCGGTCAGGTTTCCCTCGACGAGAACGCTCTTGAGCGTCCGCAGCCGGTCCCCCGGGACCGTCCGCCGGTAGAGCTTGGAGAGCTGCTCGACGCGGATCGCGGAGTCGATGTTTTTCACCGCTTCGGTATTTTTCACCGCTTCGCTCATGCCGCCTCCGCCAGGGTCTCGCGCAGGCGGTCGAAGAGAGCGGCGCCGAGCCACCAGAACAGGAGGCTGACGATCGCCATCTGGGCCCAGAGCAGAGGCGACGGGATCATGCCGTGGTACAGCACGTCCTGATAGGCCAGGGTGAAAGGAGTGAACGGATTCAGGCGCACCACCCAGCGCATGAGGGAGAGTCCCCCGCCGAAAAAATCCAGTTGATACAGGATGGGCGTCAGGAAGAACAGCAAGGTGAACAGGTTCGCCAGGAGGTCGCGCACGTCCTTGAAGTGGACGGTCAGGGCCGAAGCGCCCAGGGCGAGGCCGGCGATCAGCGGGAGTTGCAGCAGGATCACCAGCGGCAGGAAGAGCACTGGCACCAGGCCGCCTCCCACGCCACCGAGCAGCCAGTTGGCCACCAGAGCGACCAGGATCACCGGCAGGGCGAGCAGCAGGTGGACGAGATTCGAGAGGACCACGACCAGGGGGAGGATCTCGGCCGGAAAGACCGCCTTGCGGATAAGCCCCGAGTTGGCGATCAGCGACATCGATCCTTCGAGGGTCGAGGTGGACAGCCAGACCCAGGGGAACAGGCCGCTGACCACGAACAGAGCATAGGGTCCTTTGCCGAACTCTCCGCGCGCGGGCGTGAAGAGCACGCCGAAGACGAAGCTGTAGACCCCCAGCAGCAGGAGCGGGTTGGCCAGCGACCACAGGAATCCCAGCACGGAGCCGCGATACCGGGCCTTGAGCTCCCGAGAGGTGAGCGTGGCCAGGAGGCCGCGGAAACGGAAGAGCTGGAGGGCCACGCGGAACATGGAGGCCCACACTCTACCGCATCCGCCACACCCCGCTCGCTCCCGCCGGCAGGCGTACCCGCCACCCTCCCACGCCGCGGACCGGCGCCTCCGCGCCCAGAAGCGCCTCGGCCGTTCTCCCCGGCAGGTCGAACGGCCCCGCCTCCGCCTCGCTCCCCGAGAGGTTGTGCGCCACCAGAACCCGCTCCCCGCCCGCTTCGCGAACGAACGCCAGAACGGGGGCGCTCTTGTTGGAGGGGGTGAGGAGCGTCAAGGAGCCGGTGCGAAGCGCCTCCGAGCCCTTGCGCACCCGGATCAGCCGGCGGTACCAGGAGAGGAGCGAGGCGGGATCGCGCCTCTGATCCGCCACGTTGTCCGTCTCCTTTCCCGGCGCGAAGTCGAACCAGGGCTTGCCGGTGGTGAATCCGCTGCCCGCGGAGCCGTCCCACGGCATGGGGGTGCGCTTCAGCTCGTCCTGCCGGTCCGGTCCACCGTTTTTCAATCCCACCTCCTCCCCATAATAAAGGAAGGGGGCGCCGGGCAGGGTCAGGAGCACCGCCGCGGCGCTACGCAGCTTCGCCGGATCTCCGTCGAGCTGTGTGGCGACGCGGAACATGTCGTGGTTGGTGAGGAACGGCGCGTCGATCACCCCGGGAGGATAGAGCTCGGCCATCTTCTCCAGCTTCTCCGCGATCCCCGCGCCTTCGCCGGACTTCACCCCCTCGACGATCGCCGCGGCCAGGGGGAAGTTGAAGCTCATCGGCAGCTCGTCCCCTCCCCGCACCGTGGCGGTCGAACCAAAATACTTCGCGATGATCGGCGTCTCCGTCCAGTTCTCGCCGACCAGCACGGCCTTGGGGGACACGCCGCGCACGTGGCCGGCAAACTCCTTCAGGAAGGCGTGCGTCTCCGGCTGATCGTTCTGCAGATCGCCCGGGCCGTTGGCGAACAGGTGGCGGGTCGCGTCGAGGCGGAAACCGTCCACCCCGCGTTGCAGCCAGAAGGCGGCGAGCCGCTTCATCTCACCGCGCACCGCGGGCGTGCTGAAGTTGAGGTCGGGCATGCCGCCCCAGAAGACGCCGTAGTAATAGGCTCCGTTTTTCTCGTGCCAGCTGTGGCTCGAGCCGCCCCAGGGCTGGGTCCACCCCGGATCGTCCGCCCGCCAGACGTACCAGTCGCGGTAGGGGGAGCGCGGCGAGGCCGCCGACTCGACGAACCACGGGTGCTGGGAGCTCGTGTGGTTCATCACGAAATCCACGATGACCCGGATGCCCCGCCGGTGCGCCTCGTCGAGCAGCCGCTGGAAGTCCTCGTTGGTGCCGTAATCGGGCTCGATCGTCTCGTAGTCCACCGTGTCGTAGCCGTGATAGCTGGGCGAGCTGAAGACCGGCATCAGCCAGAGCGCGTCGACGCCGAGGTCGGTATCCGTCGCCGGATTGCCGTCGTTCAGCTCGTCGAGCCGGGAGACGAGCCCCCGGAGATCGCCGATCCCGTCGCCGTTCGAGTCCTGGAAACTGCGGACGAAGACCTCATAGAAGACCGCGCCCCGAACCCACTCGTGGTCCCACTGCGCCACCGGCTCCGCAGCCTCCGCTGGGACCGGCGGCGGAGTGATGGAGCAGGCCGAGAGCGTCAACACAAAAAGAGGAGCGGCGAGTCGTGGCAGAGCGCGCAGCAGCACGGCGGTGGACAGGTCGAGGACCATGCGGGGCACCTCCGCTCTCTACTTTGTCACATCCCCGTTCCGCCCCAGGAACTCCGCCTCTAGATGCGACAGGCTGGTCGAGCCGCTTCGGCTGGTGATGAGCCCCGCTATTTCACCGCTATCTCGTCCTGTTAGCGGCTAAACGGCCGCGCCGTTAACTCGTTCGGTTTACCGCTAACCGGACCGGTTAACGGTAAACTCGGTCGAGATAGCCGTTAACTCGTCGAGTTAGTGGCTAACTCGTCCTGTTAACGGCTAACTCGGCCGGTTTGTCGCTATCCCGGACCGTGCACGCCGAGCTGGGTCAGGGTGGGGGCTCACCGCATCCGCGCGCGTGGCCCGAGAGCCGTGCGGAAGAGCGCGGCGAGGCTCTTCTCGTCGACCGTCGTGAGGAAGCGCTTGGGGATCACCTGCAGCGCGCCGGGGGTGGTGAGCACGAACGCCTGGCGGGATTCGTAGGCCCGCGACACTTGATTCCAGCCGAGGCTTGCCGTCAGGGTGGGGGATTCGAAGAGGAAGCCCTCGTCGGAGAACTCGTAGCGCAGCGGCGCGAGCAGCGCCCGGACGGCTTGGCCGTTGATGCCGGCGAACGCCACCGCGCAAGGGACGACCAGTAGGGCCACGAACGCCGGGAACCAGGGAGGGATCCGCGACGTCGTCTCGACCTCGGGCTGCGCGGCGAGAAAGAGGTTCACCACCGAGAAGAGGATACCCGCCGCGGTGATCGCCACGCCGAAGCCGCTCCGGAAGTAGACGAAGAGGCGGGCGCGGGCGATGTCTTGCTTGGTGAGCGTGATCCGAACCTCGATCGGCGTTTCCACAGCCGTCAGGATAAACGAAAAGGTCGAGCCGCGCCGCCCCACTCCGTGTAACATAGGGGCTCCGGACCATCAGACGAGGTCTCGACCCTTTTCTGGGGAGGAGAGTCATGATCGGACAGGATGGGCGCCCGTCGAGAGGAACTGTCGAGGATCTGCTGCGGCGGATCGAGGCACTGGCGCGGTCGGGGGAAGCTGGTCCTCCGTCCGGCTTCGAGCTGTGGGTCCCCCAGCGTCTCACGCTGCGCGGCCAGACGATCCCCTTCGACGTGGCGGTCATGGTCGTGCTGGACGCGCTGCTGGAGAAGAGCTTCATCCCGGCGGGCTACACCGAAGAAGACGGCGGCCGGCTCTACCTCTATGAGCACGAGCGCGCCGACGCCACGCAGCTCCAGGTCTGACGCGGTCAGGCCGCCGCGAGGGCAATCATCTTCAGGGCCGCCTGACGGAGATCACCGCCCTGGCCGGTAATCGGCCACCGCCTGCACGACCACCGGATCGATCTCCCCGGTCCCGTAGCCGAGCATCACGAAGCCGGTGCCCGGCGCTCCGCCGTAGCTTTTGACCCAGGCCGCCGCCTGGCCGTTCTCGTCGGAGGCCAGGACCTCCAGCCCTTCGGCGGGCGCGACGGACCACATGGACATCCACCAGTCCTTCAGACCCCAGACCCGGCCCGCGGGCGTGGGCTTCGTCCCGAAGGGGTCGAAATTCGCGGCGGTGAAATCCACGCCGAGAAGCTCTCCGGCCCCCTTCCGATTGACCTCCGTGTAGGAGCGCGGTCCGCCGGTCCGCGGGTCGCGCGGCCAGATGAGGGGCGGCATGCCGAGCCAGACCACTTTGCCGCCCGCGTCCAGGAAGCGCCGCAACAGCCCCTGGCCGGGCTTCGGTTGGAGGAGCTTCGGCGGCACAACGTCCATCGCGAACGTCACCACGGTGCGCCCGGCGCTCTGGTCCGCGATCGACTTCTCCAGGAGCGTCGCGAGGGCGGCCGCGTCCACGACCTCGTGGCCGAAGGCGGCCAGGTACTCCTTGATCCTCTTGTGGGGTCCGATCCAGGACTCCTTCTCCAACCTCTCGTCCCAGAAGACGGCGCGCCGCACGGGACCGCCCTGGCCGGCGCCGATGGCGTAGAGATTTCCATCGCTGCTCGTGACGAGCACCGAGCCGTCGAGAGGCACCGGCGCGCTGAAGACCCCGCGGCCGGTCTCGAACCTCCAGAGCGTCTTGCCGGTCCGCGCGTCGAGGGCGTGGACGCTGCCGCCCGTGTCGCCGATGTAGAGCGTCGAGCCGGCGATCGAGGGCGACGACCAGACGCTCGCCGGCATGGGCACGCGCCACACCTCGCGGCCGTTCTTCGCGTCGACCGCTTGAACGAACCGGGCGTCCGAGCTGCCGGCGAAGACCTTGCCGTCCCACACCGCGGGCGCCGTGATCACCCACGAGCCGCCGTGGTCAGCCCGCCATTTTTGCTTGCCGGTCGCGGCGTCGATCGCGTAGAGGGAGCCGTCGCGCGCTCCGATGTAGACCACGCCGTCCGCCACGGCCGGCGACGACTGGATGGACTTGCGGTCATAGCTGAAGCGGGCGGAGCTCAGCCCATGCCCCTGGGTGTCGAAGCGCCATTTGAGCGCGCCGGTCGCGAGGTCGGCGGCGTACACGCTGCCGTCCAGGCTGCCGACGAACACTGTGCCGTCGCTCACCGCCGGCGAGGAGCGGACGCGGCCTCCGGTCTCGGCCCGCCACTTGCCGCGGCCACTCTCCGCGTCGAGGGCATAGAGATAACCGTCGCCGCTGCCGATGAGCACCGTGCCCTCGATCACCGCCGGGGACGAGATGTACATGTCCCCGCTCTCGTAGCCCCAATCGAGCGGGACGTCGTCGCCGGTCTGCGCACGCCAGAGGACCTTGCCGTCCGCGGTGGACAGGGCCAGCACGAGGCCCTTGCGGTTCTGGACGAAGAGGCGGTCGCCGGCGACCGCCGGAGAGGAGGACACTGCGGCCCCGGTATTGGCCGTCCAGAGGGGACGTCCGTCGAGGTCCACGGCATAGACGTTGCCGTCCGAGCTGCCGAAGTAGATCCGGCCGCCGGAGACCGCGGGCGTCGAGCGGACCGGGCCCTGCGTGCGCACCAGCCAGCGGACGCCGCCGAGCTCCGGCGCGCCGCTCGCCGCATAGACGCCCGGATGGGCCGGGCCGCCGCGGTACATCGCGGTCTCCGACGCGGAGAGATCGCCTTCCAGGGCGCCGCACGACATCGCGAAGGCCAGGGCGGCCGCCGCGAGGTAGATCGAGGGTCGAACGTCTTTCATTCGGGGGCTCCTTTGCACCTCTTCGGGCCGGCGGATTCTACCGCGCCCGACACGATATGATCCGCGAGGAGATCGATCCCGAATGAGACGCGATAGCGAAGCCCAGCGCCTCCAGTTCATTCTCGAAGGACAGCAGCACGCGGATTACTTTCTGACGCCGCTCGCCGATCCCGCGGACAAAACGGTCCTGGTGCTGGGCTCTGGAGCCGGAACGGACGTGCTCTGGGCGCTCCGCCACGGTGCCCGCGAGGTGGTGGGAATCGACGTTCTGGAGCCGGATCCGGGAGCGCTGCACGCCGCGGCTTCCCGGTACGGCGTGGACGTGGGCCGCGCTTCTCTCCAGTCCCTGGATCTCACACAGGCATCCCGCCTGGGCCGGCGCTTCGATCTGGTCCTCTCGAACAACGTCTTCGAGCATGTGGCCGATCTTCCGGGTGCCTTCGCCGCCTGCGCGCAGGCCGTGGAGCCCGGTCGGGGACGGGTGGCGATCTTTTCGGCTCCGTTCTACTACTCGTCGGGAGGCTCGCATTTGCCCACCGAGCCCTGGGAGCACCTCTGGGGCGAGCCGGTCGCATTGCGCGAGAAGCTTCTCGCCAGCGGCAAGCTGCCGGCCGGCCACCCTCTGGAGGTCCTGGAGCTCACGGAGTATCTGGACCGGGAGATCTGTCTGAACCGGGCGCGCCTGATCGATTACCTCGAAGCGATCCGGCGGAGCGGCCTTTCCTATCTCCAGCTTTCGACGGTGCCGGACAGGTGCCTGTCCCAGCTGCCGCTGGTTCTCGACAGAATCCGCGCCAAGCTCAATCTCGACGTGGCGGACCTGACCGTCGCTGGGTTCGGGGTCGAGCTGGCTCTCCCGCCGGAGGAGGCGGCGAGCGAAGCCGTTTACAAGCCGGTCGCCGAGGCCCGCCTGGACGAGGAGCGGCGCCAGAACGGCGAGCAGGCGGAGCTCGCCCGCCAGGAGCTCGAGGCCGCGATGGCCGAAGCCGCGGCGCTCCGCGAGCGGATCGGCAAGCTCGAGCAGGACGTGGCTCAGCTCCAGGGAGTGCTCGCCGAGGTGGAGGTGAGCCTGAGCCACCGCATCGGCCGCGCGGTGACGGCCCCTGGACGCTGGGTCCGGTCGCGGGTGTCTCCAGCGAAGAGGTGAGCCGGCGGACCCAAAATGACGAGGAGGGGACACGCGGGTGTGCCCCCTCCGTCGTGCCGATTTTTCTGGCGGGCTTACGCTTCCTCGAAGATCCCGCAACCCGACGGGCAACCCGTGCAGTTGCCGATCCCGCCCTCGACCTTCGACAGCTCCTCGTTCTCCAGGCGGATTACGGTCTCACGGTTGAGCTGCAGGGCCTTCGTCTTCCGCTGATTCTTCTTTTTCATGACAGGTTCCTTTCTGAATGGGTTCGATAGGGAAAGCTGATCGGATTCATGAACGACGCTTTGCGGAGCTTTCCCTCACCCGTTCGAACCACCCGCTCGGTAGATCACCGTCTCCGTATGGTATGCCTTCCAATCGAACCAGTAGTCGAGGAGGACGAAGACCCGCGCCATCTTCTTGCCGGTGAGTGGACCGCTCACCGCCTCGCCGGCGAACGTCCACTCGCTGCCGGTCTCGGCGTCCACCAGGCGCAGAGGCGGGCCGCCCGGACGGGCGAAGAGTTGCAGCGCGCGCCCATCCACGGAGCGCTCGAAGACTCGGACCGACTTCCCATCATCGCCGACGACCAGCAGGAGAGGCACTTCCGCCAGAGTGTCGAGGACCGGGCTCTGCCGCCGCAGCAGGGTCAATGGATAGGCCTTCGCCGCACCGCGCACGCGCACTCCGGCGATCAGCTCGCGAGGCGCGAGAGGATCGCCCGGAGCTGACGGAGTCACCACCGGCAGCTTCGCCGTCTCGGCCTCCCAATCTTTCGAGAGCTCCCGCCAGGGCGCGCTGTCATCCGGGCGCAGCACCCGGCCCCCGGGATGCTCCTTCCTCCAGAGCCCGAAGGAGATCTCATCGTGGAAGACGAGATTCAGGCGCCGGCCCGCGAGAGGTCCGAAGACGGCCTCGCCGGTCACCTGTTGCCACCAGGATCCTGTCTGCTCGTCCTGCATCAGGAAATTCTGATTGTTGATGCCCGTGAGGTGGAAGCTCAGCTTCCGTCCGTCGATCTCCGCTCTCCACACCAGACCGGTGTGACAGAGCGTTCAGTAGGTGACGGCCACCGGCACGCCGCCGACCACGTCCTGGACGATGTGGTGATAGGCGACCTGGCGGACCGGGTAGGCCGCGGCATCGCCGTTCAGGGCCATGGCCAGCACAGGCTCCTCGTCTCCGACCCAACTGGCGTCGGCCGCGGAGGCGGACCGTGTGCCGGTCAGGGGAACGAACATTTTTTCGAAGATGTTCTGGCGGGTCTGCCAGGCAGCCCCGAGCAACGGCACCAACGCCAGGACGATCAACGCCCGGCTCCACCACCGCGCATTCCGCCACAACACGGCGGTGAGAAACAGAGCGGCGAGGACCGCGCAGACGGTGGCCAGGGGCGCCCAACGGCGCAGCGCATAGGCCACGGCGAGCCCCTCCGGCGTCTGGGGCGCGAACGGCCGGATCAGCCACATCGGGATCGCCACCAATGCGAGAGCGAGGATCACCAGAAGGAAGAGTCCGGCTCCGGCTAAACGGCGCTGTGATCGATTTGTTCCAGGCATCGGCAATCTCCTCTCTCAGGGAACCAGCACCATCCGGCGGAACAGCTCGTTGAGCGTGCGCTCCGGATCCTCACAGAGGCCGGAGTGCACGGGAGAAACCTGAATCATCGTGCTGCGCGGTGAGACGAGCCAGTGAAAGCGCTCCCGCAGCGAGAGCCTGGCGACAGGGCCCGCGTCCGGGCTTCCGGCGCAGATCCTGGGGATCGCCTCCAGATGCTGGCGGATCAGCTCGACGTCCGCCGCGGGCCAGAGCGCGCGGAGCCGCTCCTCATTGAGCTCGACGCGCGCCCGGAGGAAGTCGCGCTCCAGACAGAAGAGGATCACGCCGGCGTTGAGAAACTCCTCGCGCTCGACGCGCGGCACCACCCGGAGGATGGCGTAGTCAAACGAGCTGAGCGCGCGCACGCATCGCCTCCTCGATGAACAAAGGCGCCGCTTCGAGCCTGTGCGTCAAGAACGTCAGGTACCCCGCGCGCCGGTCGGCCGGGGTGGAGACACCGGGCTCGGCCGACAGCCAATCGTCCGGGATCTGCTCCAGGATGCGCGCGAGCAGCTCCGCGTTGAGCCGCGGGCGCAGAAGGCGGTCCGCCTCCTCGAGGCGGCTCGCCCAGGGCAGGAGCACGTGATCGCGCACCGCGGGAAAGCGCGAGCGGGCCATGGCCTCGATGTTCTGCCAGGCGTGTTGGAAATAGAGGGACGCGCCGTGATCGATGAAATAGAGAGCCTTGTGCCAGCACAAGAGGTTGGGGTTCCGGGCGGTCCGGTCGACGTTGGTGACGAACGCGTCGAACCAGACTGCGCACGACGCGAGGTCCGCCTCGACCTCATGATCCGCGGCGGCATCGAACATGACCGAGCCCGGCAGGTAGTCGAGCGCCAGGTTGAGCCCCACGCTCGCCTTGAGCAGATCGCGGATCTCCGGGTCCGGCTCGTTGCGGCCGAGAGCCACGTCGACTTCCATCAGGACCAGCTCGGGGACGTTGAGCCCGAGCGCGCGCCCGATCTCGCCGGAGATCAGCTCGGCGACCAGCGCCAGCGGCCCCTGCCCGGCGCCCCGGAACTTGAGGACATACGTGCCGTCGTCGCTCGCTTCCACGATGGCGGGAAGCGAGCCGCCTTCGCGGAGAGGTGTTACATATCGGGTGGCGTCGACAGTGCGGATCATGGCGCGTGCGGGCGAGCGAGCTCGCCCGACGGCCGACTTTACCCCAATTGTGGGCGGCCCTTGCCCGGAGCGCGCTTTTTGACGCGGCTCTCCAAGGCCCGGATGCGGCTGTCGTGGTCTCGGTAGGAACGAACGAGGAGGTCCTTCACGTCGCCGATCTCCGCTTTGAGCTCCGACCGCACCCCTTCGATCTTGTCGTCCAACGTGCCGACCTTTTCGGCGATCAGGCGGATATCGCCGCGCACTCCTTCGATCTGGATCTGGGTGTGCCGGACGCCCTCTTCCAGATGACCGAAGCGGGTATTCGTCTCTTCCCGGAACTGCTCCATCTGTCGCTCATTCGCCGCGAAGCGCTCGTCGATCTGCTGCGCGTTTTCCGCGAAGCGCTTATCCAGATATGCGATCAGCTCGCGGAATTCCATGACTCTCCCGTGCCAGGTCCGGTTACGACGATGCGCGATAGTCTACCACGAGATGGGGAGAGGGGGGCAAGCGCGATCTCGAAATGCGTCACAGCGAGCGAGCCGCTACTCCGTCCGCAACACGATCGACGGGTGGATCTTCATCGCACGCCGCGCTGGGACCCAGGCGGCGGCGAGGGCGACCAGGAAGAGAAGCTGGGCGATGCCGAGATAGGTTCCGAGGTCGGTCGGGCTGATCCCGTACAGCAGGCCCTGGAAGAGACGGTTCAATCCGAGCGCCGCGGCGAGCCCGAGGGCGAGGCCGATCCCGGCGAGCGCCGCCGCCTTGCCGGCGACCAGCAGGAGCACGTCCCGCTTCTGTGCGCCGAGCGCCACCCGGATACCCACCTCGCGGGTGCGCTGCGCGACCGAGTAGGAGAGCACTCCATAGAGTCCCACCATCGCGAGGATCAGGGCGCCCCCGGCATACAGGCTCATGAGAAGGACGAGAAAGCGGCCCTTGGCGGCGAACAGCTCCAGCCGGTGCTCCATGGTGTCCGCGTCATATGGCACCAGATCCGGAGTGACCGCGCGGAGCTCGCTCTCGACCGTCGAGACCAGAGAGAGCGGTGGCACGCCCTCGGTGCGAACCAGGAAAGCGAGCTGCGGCGTGAGCACCGGCGGGAACTGGAACACGGAGAAATAGACGTCGGGGCCCGGCCACTCGGACTCCTGCATCGCCGCATGGTCGAGGTCGCCGACGACGCCGATGACCGTGAACCAGGGAGCGTTGGGGTCGCGCCGTCCGAACTTCATCCGTTTTCCCAGCGGGCTCTCGGCCGGCCAGTACTTCCGCGCCATGGCGCGGCTGATGATGATCGCGCGCGGCGTGGCCTCCGTGTCGGCCTCGGTGAAGTCCCGCCCTGCGATCAGAGGGATGCCGAGCTTCGCGAAAAAGCCGGGCGTGACGTGGTGGAACGCCAGATAGGCGACGCCGTCCTTGGTCCTGGCGAGCAGATCCTCGACGATGAACGAGTTGGCCGACCAGGTGTCGGTCGGCATCTCGGGCGCCTCGATCGAAACGGACTTGACGCCCGGCAGGACCTGGAGCCGCTCCCGATACTGCCGGGCCACCTGGATCATGCTGTGGGGATCGGCGTAGCGCTTTCCTTTGAGATCGACGCGAACCGTCAGCAGGTTGCGCGGATCGAAGCCCAGCTCCGTCTGGCGGAAGCGCTGGAAGCCCTGGATCAGCAGGCCGGCGCCAATGAGAAGGAAGCACGCCAGGGCGACCTCGGCGACGACGAGCGCGCTCTGGAAGCGCTGGCGGGCCACTCCCCGCGAGCTGCTCCCCTCGCGCAATGTGATCGTTCCGCGGACACCCAGCCACGCCGGCGCCAAGCCGAAGCCGAGCCCGCAGAGCATCGACAGCGCGACGATCGTGAGCACCACGCGCGGATCGAGGCCGATCTCGACGAAGCTCTGGAAGCGCACCGCGCTCGCGGACACCAGCAGGCCCGTGCTCCACTGGGCGAACAGCAGCCCGAGGGCGCAGCTGATCCCAGCGAGCACAAGGTTTTCGGTCAGGAGCTGGCGCAGCAAGCGCGGCAGGGTGGCGCCCAGGGAGATCCTTACCGCGATCTCCCGCTGCCGCGCCGTGGCACGGGCGAGGAGGAGGTTGGCCACTGTCGTCCAGGCGATCAGGAGGACGAACGCCGAGGCGCCGAGGAGGGTCAGCAGCGGAAAGCGGAGGTCGCCGAACAGGCCCTGCCGCAAAGTTTCCAGCCGAACGATCATGTTCTCGTTGGTGTCGGGATACTCCCGGCTCAGCGCTGCGCCGATCGTGTCCATCTCCCGCTGCGCCGCCTCGATCGAGCGGCCAGGCTTCAGGCGCGCCACCACCTCCAGCCAGCGCGCGCCGCGCCGTTCGAGAAACCGGGGATCGCCGAGGAGCTGGTTGCTCATGGTGAGCGGGAGCCAGATCTCGGCCTCGTCCGTGAGACCCCGGAAGCGGGGCGGCAGCACGCCGATGATCTGAAAACCCTCGCCATCGACAAGAAGGTTTTTTCCGAGGACCGCGCGGTCGCCGCCGAAGCGGCGCTGCCAGAGCGCATGGCCGAGGAGGACGACCCGCGGCGTGCCGGGCTTGCCGTCGTCCTGGGGCGTGAACGCACGGCCGAGCACCGGCCGCACCTGAAGCAGGCGGAAGTAGGCGGAGTCGGCGATCTCGCCGCTGACTCGCTCCGGCTCCCCGTCCGTCATCAGGTTGAATGCCACCGCGTAGCTGTAGACGCCGAGGTCCTCGAACGAGGTGCTCCGCGCTTTCCAGTCCTGCGCGTCGAGAACCGAGCTGGAAAAGGTTTCGAGCCCACCGTCCGCCACCCGGAAGCTGCGAAGCATCAGAAGGCGGTCGGCCTCTGCGTACGGCAGGTCGCGCAGCAGGACGGAGCTGACCACGGCCGCCACCGAGCTGGTCGCGGCGATGCCCAGAGAGAGGACGAGGAGGACGACGAGCGCGAAGCCGGGATTGCGCAGCAGCGTGCGCCCGGCGAAGCGGAGGTCCTGGAGAAAGGTTTCCATGCCCTGCCGTTAACCTTCGCGCCGGTCGATCACCAGCCGCGCGAGCGTCCTCACCAGGAGATCCGCCTCGCCCCACGTCAGCTCGGTGAGACTGGGCGGAAAGAGCGGCTGCACCGAGCGGAGGCTCCGCTGCGAGATGCCATATTTGTTGTAGGACGGATGTCGCGCATCCGCCAGATAGGCGATCGGCAGGCGGTTCGGATCGATCGCGTTGAAGTCGTCGAGGAGCCGCGCGAGCTGCGCGAGGAACGGCGGATCGAGGTCGCGGACGAGGTCGTCGAAGACCACGATCGGGTCGCACGGCCGTTCGAGGGCTGCGAGAGCCCGAGACACCGGCTCGCGCCGGCGGCGCAGCCCCTCCCGCCAGCGGGCAATCAAGGCTTCGAGACGATCGAGCGCGGCCGGGCGGGTCGCGAACAGCTGGCTGGCAAAGGTCGGGATCATCCGCAGCTCGGCGCCGGGCGGCAGAAAACTTTCCTGTTCGAGGAGATCGACCACCTCGGCGAAATCCCTCTGAAACCCCTCATCCTTCATGTAGAGATGATTGGTCGCGCCGCCGGCATGCCAGAACACCCGCTGGGCCGGATCGCTCGCGTGCTCCTTGACGGCATTGAGGATCATGTTGAAGGTCACGGTGAGCCAGGGATAGCCGAGGATGCCCAGCCGCGTGCCGTCTGCGAGGCGACGGCTCACCACCTCCAGTCCCGCGAACAGAGCGTCGATCAACGCTTCGATCGATCCTTGAAAGAGGAGAGTCGAATCGGCGCCATGGATCGCGAGGTCGCCGCACGCCGCGGTTTCGATCCGCTGGATCTTGAGCGAGACCACCTGCCCGCGGCGGGTCGTGCGCACCCATTTGTTGAAGAGGAGGTCGAGCCGGCGGCGGAGATGCGCGCGGTGGATGATTGCGGCGACCAGCGGCCGTAGCGCGACGATCTCGCTGGAGCGCGGCACGCACGCCGATCCGTTCATCTGCCGCGCCAGATCCATCATCACGCGGTGGTGATCCGCGATCAGGTCTCCCCCAGCGTACGGGGCGAAAATCCCGAAGGAATAGAAGGCGCAATGCTTCCTCGGAACGTGGCGCGTCAGCTCGCGAGCGTGCCGGCCGGCGAGCTCGGGGACGAGCTCGCCGCGGTGGTTGAAACAGGTTTCGACCACGCCGCCATCGCGCAGCACCGCCCAGGGCACGTAGGCGTCGTCGACCCCGTAGAGCGTATGCTCCGTGGGGCCCAGATACGTGTTGCCGGCCAGCGCGAGCCAGGCGTAGTTGTTCGCCACGGCGTTCCCGATGTGGCAGCTGCGGTGGACCGGTGACGCGAGCCCGGCGATCTCCGCGAGCGTCGTGGAAATCGGCTGGTGAAGGCAGCTCGCGAGGACACTGCGCTCCTGGGCCACGGCCATGTCACTGCACCTGTGCGAAGAGCCGCGACAGCGGCAGCTCGGGCGTTTCTACGGCGGTCCTGAGCAAAGCTTCGAGGCGCGCGAGCAGGGCCGCGATCGTCGCTTCCTCGAAGACGTCCTCGCGATAGACCAGGGACAGATCGAGATCGGCTCCCACCGCGCCGGCGACCAGGATGAGATCGCGCGGGGCGGCTCCGGATGAGAGATCGATCGGTTCCAGCTTGAGATCCGGCAGGGTGTGCTGGCGTACGGGGAAGTTCTGCAGCACGAAGCCCACGGGGAAAATCTCGTTGTAACTCGGCACGCATCCGGGCCGCAGGCGGCTCAGGATCTCGATGAACGGAAGGTCCTGGTGCGCGAACGCATCGAGCGTGGTGGTCCGCACCCGCTGGAGCAGCTCGCGGAAGGTGGGATCGCCGGCGAGGTCCGTGCGTAGCGCCAGGACGTTGGTGAACACGCCGATCAGCCGCTCGATCTCGCTCCGGCTGCGGTTCGCGACGTTTGTGGTGAGCGCGACGTCGGGCTGGCCGGTCCACTGGAAAAGAACGGCTTTCCAAGCGGCGAGCAGGATCATGAAAGGGCTCGCGCCCTCGCGGCTCGCCAGCTGGAGGAGAGCGCGGTGGAGGGCCTCGTCGAGCCTCCGCCGGCACACGCCCCCGCGGACGCTCCGCACCGCGGGACGCGGCCTGTCGGTCGGAATTGCGAGCGACGGTACGTCGCGCAACCTCTCCAGCCAGAAGCCCATGAGCTTCTCGAAGACCGGGCCGCGCAGGACCTCGCGCTGCCAGGCGGCGAAGTCGGCGTACTGGATCGACAGCTCGGGGAGAGGCGAGGGCTCGCCCCGGAGGCTCGCCTGATAGAGGAGGGCCAGCTCTTCGGAGAGGACCCCTTCCGACCAGCCGTCGGTGACGATGTGGTGCAGCACCAGGAAGAGCACGTGCTCCCGGCTGGAGAGCCGGAGCAACGCGGCCTTCACGAGAGGCGCGCGCGCGAGGTCGAATGGGTATCCGGCGAACAGCGCGCCGAGGCGGCGGATCTCGCCCTCCCTCCGGTCTTTCGGAAGTCCGTTAAGGTCAATGACCGGCAGGATGAGCAGAGCGTCGCGGACGATCTGCACCGGTTCCCCGTCGATCTCCTCGAAGGCTGCGCGGAGCACCTCATGGCGCCGCAGGATCTCCTGGAGGCTGCGCTCCAGCGCCGTCCGGTCGAGAGGACCCGAGAATCGCACCCCCAGAGGGACATTGGAGGCTCCGATCTCATGGCGCCGGGCCCAGAACCGGAGCTGCGCGAAGGAGAGCGGCTGGGGAGCGCCGCGGCGGGTCGACCGGGTGATGGGGGGAAGGTGCGCCGTGCCGCGTCCCTGGGCCTGCTCGATCACCACGGCCATCGCCGCGGGCGTCGGCGCCTCGAACAGGCTCCGCAGCGAGAGCTCGACGCCGAACGTGTCATAGATGCGCGAGACGGCCCGGGCAGCGAACAGCGAATGCCCTCCGAGGGTGAAGAAGTTGTCGCGGATGCCCACCTGCGGGAGGTCCAGCACGTCCGCCCAGATCGCGCAGAGCAGCTCCTCGGCGGGCGTGCGCGGCGCGGCGTAGGCCTCTCTCGCCGGCAGGTCGACCGCTGAAGGCGCGGGCAGCGCGCGGCGGTCGACCTTGCCGTTGGGATTCAATGGCAAGGCGGGGAGCAGCACGAAGCTCGACGGCACCATGTAAGCCGGCAGGATAGCCGCCAGATGCTGCGTAAGCTCGGCCGCTCCGATCGCGGCGCGCGGCACCACGTACGCGACCAGCCGCGGGTCACCTGGAGCATCCAGCCGTGCCAGGACCACGGCCTCGCGCACGTCCGGATGAGCGCCGAGAGCCGCTTCGATCTCTCCCAGCTCGATCCGGAAACCGCGGATCTTCACCTGGTGATCGATCCGCCCGAGAAATTCGATCGCTCCGTCAGGCCGGAAGCGGGCCAGGTCGCCGGTGCGATACATCCGCGCGCCCGGCCCGCCGTCGTGGGGATCGGGGAGGAACCGTTCCGCCGTGAGGTCCGGCCGCCGTACGTAGCCGCGGGCCAGGCCGGCGCCTCCGATGTACAGCTCGCCGGCCACGCCGATCGGAACCGGTGCGAGCGCGTGGTCGAGCAGGGAAATGCGGAGGTTGGCGATGGGGCGGCCGATCGGCACGGCACGCCGCCCCGCCTCCGGCGCGCAGGCCCACGCCGTGACGTCGATCGCCGCCTCGGTCGGGCCGTACAGATTGTGTAGCTCCACGCCGGGGAGCCGCGCGAAGAACGTAGCCGCGAGATCGGCCGGGAGAGCCTCGCCGCTTGCGATGACGCGTCGGACTCCGCGGCAGCGCTCCAGACTGCGGACCTCCAGAAACGCGGAGAGCATCGAGGGAACGAAATGGAGCGTCGTAATCCCCGCACGCTCGATCGCCGCCGCCAGATACTCCGGGTCCTGGTGCCCCCCGGGCCGCGCCATCACCAGCCGCGCCCCGACCGCGAGCGGCCAGAAAAACTCCCAGACCGACACGTCGAAACCGAACGGAGTCTTCTGGAGCACGGCATCGGCCGCGGAAAGCCCGTACGCCGACTGCATCCAGAGCAGCCGGTTGACCACGGCGCGGTGGGTGTTCATCGCGCCCTTCGGCTTCCCCGTCGATCCCGAGGTATAGATCACGTAGGCCAGGGCGTCCGGCGGCACCTCGACGGGCAGCGAACCGGTCCCTATCTGTTCGAATGCATCCAGGAGGAGCGTCGGAATTCCGTGGTCCGGGAGCCGGCCGGCCAGCCCGCCCTGGACGAGCAGCGCCCGGGCCCCCGCATCGCCGAGCACGAACGACAGGCGCTCCGGCGGAAGATCGGGGTCCAGCGGCACATAGGCACCGCCCGCCTTCAGGATGCCGAGCAGCCCCACGACCATCTCGATCGACCGCTCGGCGCAGATCCCGACCAGGGCCTCCGGCTCCACCCCCAGCCTTCGCAGGTGCCGGGCGAGACGGCTCGCCCGCGACTCCAGCTCGGCATAGGTGAGCGCCATACCCTGATCCGTCTCCACCGCGATCGCGTGCGGCGTCCGCGCGGCCTGGGCTGCGAACAGTTGGTGCAGAGTGGGCTCGCCCGAAAGCTCGGCCTGCGAGTCATTCCACTCCCACAGCACCTGGTGCAGCTCCCCATCCGAAAGCCACGGCAGCTCCGAGATCTTCCGCGCCGGATCGCCCGCCGCGCCCTCCAGCAACCGCTGGAAGTGCCCCGCCAGACGCTCCACCGTCGCCGCCTCGAACATCTCGGTGCGGTAGTGGAGCGTCCCGCAGATCCCCGCGGGGTCCTCCGTCAGCTCCAGCAGCAGATCGAGCTTGGCGGTTCCCGGCTCCATCGCGAGCGGCCCGAGCCGCAGGCCGGGCAGCTCCAGCTCCTCGCGCGGAGCATTCTGGAACGTGAGCATCGCCTGGAACAGCGGCGTATGGCTGAGGCTGCGCTCCGGCCGGATCTCCTCGACAAGCTTTTCGAACGGCAGATCCTGATGGCGAAACGCGTCGAGCGTGAGGGTCCACACCCGCGCCAGCAGCTCGCGAAACGTCGGATCACCCGACAGGTCGGTCCGCAGGACGAGAGTGTTGATGAAAAATCCGATCAATCGCTCGATCTCGACCCGGTTGCGTCCCGCGACGGGTGCGCCGACGCTGACGTCGTCCTGTCCCGACGAGCGCTGCAAGAGCGTCTGGAACGCAGCCAGGAGCGTCATGAACAAGGTTGCACCCTCGCGCCGCGCGAGCGCCGCCACCTCCGCCGAGAGACCTGGCGGCAGGCGGACGATCCGCAGCGCGCCCCGTTCGCTCTGCGGCGTGCTCCGGGGACGGTCCGCCGGCAACTCCAGGACAGGGGGAACGCCGCGGAGCCGCTCGCGCCAGAAGGCCACCTCAGACTCCAGAGCCTCGCCCTGGAGCCGCCGGCGCTGCCAGGCGCTGAAATCGGCGTATTGGATCGGCAGCTCCGGAAGCGGCGACGGGCGGCCGGCCAAGAACGCCGGATAGAGCGCGGCGATCTCGCGGATCAGCACGCCGAACGACCACCCGTCGCTGACGATGTGATGCATGTTGAGGAGAGCGACGTGATCCTCGGGTCCGAGGCGCAGGAGCTGGACCCGCAGCAGCGGTCCCACGGCGAGATCGAACGGCCGCCGCGCCTCGTCGGCCAGCAGGCGCTCCACCGCAAGCTCCGGCGTAGGGAGGCCGTTCAGATCGAGGATCGGCAGGCTCACCGGGCTCGGCGGAGCGATGACCTGCCGCGGCTCTCCATCGCTGGAAGGAAACGTGGTGCGCAGGACCTCGTGCCGCCGGACGATCTCGCCGAGCGTCGCGGCCAGTGCCGGGAAGGTGAGGGCGCCGCGCAGGCGCAGCGCCATCGGGAGGTTGTAGGCCGCGGCCCCTGGTTGGAGCTGATCGATCAGCCATAGGCGCTGCTGGGCGAACGACAGCGCGAGCGTACCGTCCCGCGGCACGCGCACGAGCGTCGCCGAGGATGCCGGAGCCGAAGAGCGATCCGCCTGCGCCAGGAACCCCAGGATCTCCGCCCTGCGTTCTGCGAGCTGCTGACGGAGCTCCGGCGATAGGGTGCCGTTGGGCGCATAGACCCGCAGCTTCGGCCCTTCCGTCCAGATCCGGATGCCCAGCTGCCCGCACTGGGACAAAAGTTCCTGTGTCGTCACGAAGAAAAGCTCCTCCCTGGAAGCCAACGCGGCTCCCGGTCCCATTCACTCAGGCGGCTTCTGTGTTGGCGCCCGCGCGGGGAGGGTAGGCGACTTACCCAGCCCGCGCAAGCCGTGGGGCTCACCCTCTTCTGTGGCGCTTCGTCCGGCGGGCGGGACACTTCAGGAGACCTTCACACGCCGTCGAGCCGGATCACGTCCGGAGCCTCGGCGGCGAACAGCGCTTCCACGAGCGATGCACGGCGGTCGAGGACGGCGCGCTGATTGATGTACCCCTTGTCCGTGATCTCGCCGGCGTCGATCGAAGGGGGCTCTGCCAGCAGGATCGCGCTACGCACCGAGCGGCTGCTCGCCTCGCCGGTGTCCCGGTTGTGCGCACCGAGCGCTGCCGCGATCCGCGCGTGGAGACGCTCATCGCGCACGAGATCGGTGCGCGGCGTGTCGCCCGCCACACCGATCGCCTTGGCGCACGCCGCCGCATCCGGGACGAGGAGCACGCCGATGCAATCGCGGTCGTGGCCGGCGATCACGGCATCCTGCACCAGGGGCGACAGAGCCGCGAGGAGGCTCAACCGCAGCGTGCCCACGTGCACCCAGGTCCCCGTCGTCAGCTTGAAGTCCTCGCTCAGGCGGCCATCGAAGACGAGGCCGCGGTTCGGCTCCCCGGGATCCGCCAGCCTCACGGCATCGCCCGTCGAGTAGAAGCCCTCCTCGTCCAGCGCGGCACGGAAGCGTTCCTCATCGCGGAAGTAGCCGGGTGTGACCTGCGGTCCCTTCACGCGCACCTCGGTCTTCCAGCCGTTGGGGACGAGCTTGAGCAGGGCGCCGGGGACGGGGACGCCGATGTTGCCCGGCTCGTCGATCGCGTAGTGCACCTGTGTCACGAGCGGCGACGTCTCCGTCGAGCCCCAGGCGGATACGAAGGGCACCGGCTCGCCGCGGACGCGCCGGGCGAGGAGCACGAGCCGGTCCCAGATCGGCCGCGGCAGCGCCGCGGCGGCGTAGAAGAGCAGATCCAGCTCCCGGAAGAAGCCCTGGGCGAGAGCTTCATCTCGTTCGAGGAACGGCAGCAGCGCGTCGAAGCCGCGCGGCACGTTGAAGTAGAGCGTCGGCGACACGAAGCGCAGCGTCGCGACCGTCTCCTCGATGCGCCCGGGCACCGGCTTGCCCTGATCGACCCACAGCGTGCCGCCGTGCCAGAGCACGAGATTGAAGTTGTGGTTCCCTCCGAACGTGTGGCTCCAGGGAAGCCAGTCGACCACCACGGGTGGCCGCTCGCGCAAGAACGGCCAACCTTGCGCCAGCGCCTGCTGATTCGAGCACAGCATGCGGTGGGTATTGAGGACCCCTTTCGGTGCGCCCGTGGAGCCGGAGGTGAAGAGGATTTTCACGAGGCTGTCGGGGCCGATCCGGTCGAACGCGGCCTCGGCGCGCTGCGCATCCTCCGGAGCCTCCAACAGCTCGGCGAGAGACGTCGTGGCCATCTCGGAAGGCGCCGGCAGGTTTTCGCTCAGCTCGCTCACCACGACGCGCACGGTCCCATCGAGCGGCAGCGTGGCCAGCGCGGCCGCGTAGGTGCCGCCGTTGTCCGCGTAAACCCAACCCGGCCGCAGCAGCCCGTAGAGAAAGCGGAGCTTGGCATGATCCCGCGACAGCAGAGAATAAGCCGGCGACACCGGTGCGATCGGCACACCCGCGAGCGTGGCGCCGAGAGCGACGAGCGCATGATCGACCGAATTGTCCGAGAGCACCATCACGGGGCGCTCGGGCCCGAGCCCATCCTCGAGCATCCGGGTCGCGAGCCGGCGCGCCGTTCGATACGCCGTTCCGTAGGTCACCGTGCGAACATCCTCGCCGCGCCGTTCCGTCAGGAAGATGCGCTCGGGATCGCGCTCCGCCCAGCCGCGGAAGACGAGACCCAAGTGGGGAGGATGGCTGCCGAGCTCCTGGCGCGAGCGGACCAGGAGCTCGCCGTTCGGACGGCGCTCGATTTCGATGGATGGCTGCGCGAGCCGTGGCTGTCTCGCCATGAGGGCGATCCTACATGGAGACGCCTGCCGGTGGCGTGGAGATCAGTTCTGGCCCGAGTCCTGAAGCTCCTGCAGCTCTCGGCGCTCCTGTTCCAGCCGGTTCACGGCATCGATCTTCTCCTGCTCGGTGCCGGTCATGTTCTGGATTTCCTGGGCGTGGCGCTCGATCTCCGCCGCCTTTGCCTCGATCTTGCGCGTGCGCTCCGCCTCGCTCGCGGATGGCGCCGCCGCCGTGCCGGAGGTGCCGTGGCTCTGCGGCATCTCGCAGCCCGAAGAGACCGTCGCCAGGACGAGGAGCAGGGCCAACCACGAACAGTGCCGCGTACGACTCATGTCCATCACGCTCTCCTTTTGGGAATCGACCTGCGTGTAGAGTAGCACGCGAGTCTCTTTGTCAGATCCGGAAGGGCCGGAACTCCGCGGCGCCGGCACGATAGAACAATCTCCCCGCGGTGTTGTGCTGTTTCGACAGGACAATGGCTCGCGGCGTGTCTGGAATTGCGGCCGGGCGGAAATAGGTTCCTGCGAGCAAGCCCGCGGCGCGGCACCAGGCAAATTCCCGGTCTCCCTTCAAAATTGAACCATTTTGGACCTTCAGTCCCGCCATATTTCCGGTGAGCCCTTCAAAAGTCCCTGGAGATCGGGAAAACATCCGGAACCGTGTACGTTGACGCGCTGGAGAGGGCTCACTACCATGCGCCCTCGATGGCTACCACTCGCAAGCGGAAGGATGAAATCCTCGAGAGCCTCCGGCCTCACTTCGGTGATGCATTGGCGCTGCTCCGCGAGGAAAGCAAGAAGTCTCAGGAAGGGATGGCCAAAGAAGCCGGGATGGACGCAGGGACCTTGAGGCGGCTGGAAAGAGGCGAGTCACCACTCCGCGAGGACTATATCGCCTCTATCTGCCGCGTTTTGGACATCGAGGTCGACGACCTTCTCCGGAGAGTCGCCGATGCTTTCGAAAGAGCGAAGAAGAAAGCCCGGCAGGAAGCGCGGAACGAAAAGACGTCTCCTCGCGAGGCAGAATCGATCGAAGAGTTGATCGAAAGAGCCTTGAGGCTCAACGATGCCCGCGCGCGTTCCGATCGAGAATTTCTGGAGATCCTGCTCGAGCTGTACCGGCGCCATCTCACTTCGCGGCGCCGGTCGTAAGAATCATTGATCGCTCAGTTTCAGGGCTGCGGTGCGACCACCGCCATTCGGACGATCGGCATCGTTGGCCTCCAAAATGCTCCATCAGCATAAAGGGGCACTCAGAGGGCCGTCAAGGGATTCATCGGATATCTTCTGCGCCATGCCTGTGAAACCCAGCCGCCTCGTCTACTCCACGGGCTCTGCCAAGACCTGCCTCAAATGCGGCTGGCCTGTGCGCGACTGCCGTTGCGGCACCGTCGTCGACGAGCCCGTGCCCAAGAAGATCGTCGCCAAGCTGCGGATCGAAAAATCAGGCCGCGGCGGCAAGACGGTCACCGTGGTCGACGGCCTGCCCAAAAATCGTGACCTGTTGAAACAGCTGGCGCGCGAGCTCAAACAAGCTTGCGGCACCGGCGGCACGACCGGAGACACCCACGTCGAGATCCAGGGGGACCAGCGGGAGACGATCCGGCCTCTGCTGGCCGCGAAGGGCTGGACGGTCAAGGGCTGAGCGGAAACCTCGGAGGAAAGCTCGTTCCGCGGCACGGATGGCTCGCTTCGTGGAGCGGGTGAATCGGAGGGTGGAGCCGTAGGGTTCCGCCCTCTCGCCTCTTCTGCCTATTCCTCCTCGTACGACACTTCCATCCCCCGAATCCGCCACGCCGAGATCGCCACCAGGGCGCCGGAGAGGAGGAGCAGGCCGGGGATGGAGAGCCACGGCGAGGGGGCGTCCGAGAGGATGGCGAAGGGGCCTTCGGACATCGGCACTGGGCAGAGCGACTGGAGGTAGTGGATCACGCTGAACTTCTTGAGCAGCGGCGGCAGCAGGAAGTGGATCGACTCCCAGCCCATCACCGCGAGCGCCGGGATCGCCGGGCTGCGGAAGAACGAGCCGAAGAGCAGGAAGACGCTGCCGTAGCCGATGCAGGCGAGCACCGTGACCAACAGATAGGACCCCAAGTGCCCAAGACCCGGGCCATTGAAGAGGAAGCCCTGCACTCCCTCGTGCGGCATGTAGGCAATCGTGAAGGCCGCCAGCGTCGAGACGACGAAGAGCGGGACCGAGACCACCACCCCGGTCAGGTACTTCGCCACGACCAGCAGCTCCCGCCGGATCGGCGTCAGGAAGTAGTAGTGGAGTGTGCGGTCCAGCACCTCGCGGCGGATCATGTCGCCGAAGATGGCCAGGCAGGTCAGGACGAGGACCAGGCGCAGCGCGTAGATCTGGAAGAGGAGCGAAAAGAATCCGGTTGCCTCCTCGATCTCGTTCGCGGCGAGGTTGGGGTGGAAGAGGCGGATCACGGCGATCACGACCGGGCTCAAGGCCAGCACAATCGTGCCGATGCTGCGCCTCCCGAGGAAGCTCTTGCGGAGCTCGAGCCGCATCACGGCCCGGATCTGGCTCGCCATGTGGGCCCAGGGGAGCTGGCGCGCCGTGGGTGTCACGGAGACCGATGGCGTCACGATGTCGTTCACGATTTTCCTCCGTTGGCGCCGATCAGGTACTCGTACACGGCGTTGACATCGGCGTCCGTCGGCATCACCGTTTCGACCACGAGCCCGGTGTCGACGACCACCTGGTTGAGCAGGAGATAGAACTGGTCGGCATCGCGGGTGCGCACCAGCAGCCCCTTGCCGTCGTCGTGGACGCGCGCTTCGACCACGTGGTCGTGGAGGAAGACGCGCGAAGCGAGCAGCGAGGGCTTGTCGCAGCGGATGAGCACCTGGGCCGGATGCTGCTCTTCCATCTCGTCACGCACTCCGCCGATGTCCCCCTCGGCGACCACGTAGCCGCCATGGATCAGCACCACCTGGTCGGAGATCAGGTCGACCTCGTGGAGGATGTGGCTGGAGACCAGGACGTGAAGGCCGCCGCCGGCGAGCTCGCGGAAGAGGGCGATGACCTCGGCGCGCGCCATCGGATCGAGGCCGTTCAGCGGCTCGTCCAAGATCAGCACCGAGGGCCGGTGGGCGATGGCCTGGGCGAGCTTGATGCGCTGCCGCATGCCTTTGCTGTAGCCCGCCACCTTGCGCCCCGCCGCGTCGACCAGGTTCACCCGCTCGATCGCCTTCCAGGCCAGCTCCTCGGCCTCGACCCGGCCGTAGCCATGGACGCGCAGGAATGACTCGATGAACTGGAAGCCGGTCAGGCCGGGCGGGAAGGCGTCGTACTGCGTGGCGTAGCCGACCAGGCGGAACATGTCCTCCGGGTGCTCGGGCGTCGCTCCCAGGACGGAGATCGATCCCCGCGTGGGGTGCAGCAGGCCGGCGGTCAGGTTCATCAGGGTGGTCTTGCCCGAGCCGTTCGGCCCGACCAGGCCGGTGATCCCCGGCGGCACCGACAGGGTGACGCGGTTGACCCCGAGAACCTCGCCGTAGAACTTGGAGACGTTCTCATAGACGATCTGGTTTTCCACGGCGCTCATCGCACCACCTCGTACGCCCGGATGCGGCGGTAGAGGAGCCACAGGCTGAGCAGGCAGCCGGCGGTCAGCGCGATCCAGGCCGCGCCGGCGGGCGGCAGGTCGTCCGAGACTCCCATGTCGAACAGCGAGTACCAGATGGAGCCGATGACGTGCCAGGCGGAGAAGAGCATCCCCCACCAGACGTCCATCGCCTGGTTGATCGTGCCGCCGAAGCCCATGAGCACGAAGAAGAGGCCCATCAGGGTGATGCGGGCGACCGGCTTCCACTTCACCCAGGCCGAGACCGCCAGGGCCAGGAGGGAGAGGAAGAGGATCCAGACCCAGCTCCCGAGCAGGATCGCCCCCGCGATCGACAGGTTGTTCGCGAGCCAGCCTTTCTCCAGGGATGCCTGGAAGGAGAAGAGGATGAGCCCGGGGACCCAGGTGATGGCCGAAAGCAGGATCAGCAGGACCGACATCTTGCCGAGCATGTACTCGGTGCGCGAGAACGGCCGCGACAGGTAGAGCGCCAGGCCGTTGTTGCGCAGGTCCGGCGCCACCAAGGCCGGCCCCACGAAGAGGACGAGCAGGAAGGCGAGCGCTCCCTGGTACCACTGGCCGTAGTAGAAGAACGAGTTGTTGATCGGCAGCTCCTTGGCGATCTCCCCGGCCGAGGTCCCGAAGATCTGGAGCGCGCTCAGGTTGTGCTTCAGATAGATCAGGATCAGGCCGATGAAGGGGAGAGCGAAGCAGAGGGCGAAGAAGCCCACGAACAGCTTGCTCCGGAAGACCACCTCATAGGCGTAGCGCGGAATGATCAGAAACCGCGACCATGTCGGGGTGAGCGGCCCCTTATAGCTCTTGTAGGTCTGCTCATACACGGACATCGTCGCCGCCCTCCATCGCCTTGAGGAAGATGTCCTCCAGGGAGTCTTTCTTGTAATCCAGCCGCCGGATCTGCACGCTCCGGGCGGCGGCGAGCTCGTAGAGGTCGCGGACGCCCAGGCTTTCCGGCAGAACCAGCTTGAGACGCTGCCGGGACCCGGCCGCGAGCTCGGCGCCGCGCGCCTCGATCTCCTCGGCGAAGGCCGCGGCCGCGCCCTCGGTCTCGCTGCGCAGCTCCAGCTCGAGGAACTTGCGGTTGGCCCGCCGCTCCTCTTCGAGATTCGAGTAGGTCGCGATCCTCCCGTTCTTCAAGACCAGGACCTCCTCGCAGCACTCCTCGACGTCGCGTAGCAGGTGCGAGGAGAGGATCACCCGGACCTCGCCCGCGTCGCGGATGTCGCGGATCAGTTGCAGCATCCGCGTTCGCGCCGGTGGATCGAGCCCGTTCGTGGGCTCGTCGAGGAACAGGACCTTGGGGCTGTGGACGAGGGCCTGGGCGAGCTTGGCGAGCTGCTTCATCCCGAGGGAGTAGCTGCCCACGTCGCGGTAGCGGGCCTCGCCGAGGCCGACGTAGAAGAGGACCTCGTGGGCCCTCTCGATGGCCTGGGACTTGGGGACGCCCGCCAGCTCGGCCATCAGCCGCACGAAGCGGACGCCGCTCATCCCGGAGATGAAGGCGTCGTTTTCCGGCATGTAGCCCAGGAGGGCACGGACCTCGCGCAAATCGTGCCGGATGTCCCGGCCGCAGACGCGGGCCGTGCCCCCGTTGGGTGGATAGAACCCGAGAAGGGTGTGGAGCAGTGTGGTCTTGCCTGCTCCGTTCGGCCCCAGCAGGCCGATGCACCGGCCGGTCAGGGAGGCGGTCAGACCCTGGAGGATCGGCCGTCCCCCGAGGCTCACCGCGAGCCCCTCGAGAGAGATGACCGGCGCGGTATCCGCGGCATGAGAAGCCGGAACCGCTGGAGTCGCCGGAGTCATGGGTTGCACCTGGCTCGACACGTCGCTGCTCCTTTCCCGACTCAGGTCAGCGGGCCTCGTCCTGCGCGGACTCGGCCTGCTCGTGCGCGTGGCCCATCATCCCGAGCACACCGCCGAAGCCGGCCAGCGTCTCGAGGTTGAGGCCCAGCGGGCTCTTGTTGGTGCTCGCGAAGAGGATGCGGTCCTCTTCGGCGTAGGCGTAGAGGAGGGACGGGCCGTGCCCGAGGAGGAGGCTGGAGAGGGCGCCAGGGCCGCGCTCGCCACCGAGCGCCCCCTTGGGGATCACCTTGCCGGCGCTCTTCAGCAGATCCTCGAGGTTCTGGTAGTAGAAGGCCGAGACGTTCACCTGACCGTCCGACCCCAGCAGGTCGCGGAACTTGGCCGTGCTGGCCAGCGACACGCCGGACTCGCGCTGGCGGATCGCCCGCTCCAGCAGAGCACGGCTCGGCGCCGCCAGGAAGTAGCCGTCGTCGTAGACCCAGGAGACGGCGTGGTTCCCCTGAGGCGCGCGGAGGGCGTAGAACGTATGCCCGCCGGACTCCTGCGAGGAGATCTCCACACCCGGCTTGCCCTCCTTGCGCAGCTCGTCGTTCACCCGGGCCACCACCTTCTCGATCGTGGACTGCAGCCGCGCCGAGTCGTAGACCTCGGCCGCCACCTTCCACGACGGCTCGGGCACCAGCGGACCGTCGACCCCGAAGGCGATCTCGCCGCCCAGGGGCGCGGCCAGGTCGTCGCGCAGGTCGAAGCCGTGCTCGGTGCGCAGCTTCTCCAGCTCGGCCGCCATCTCCGGGTTCATCCCCAGGAGATCGTCGATCAGGCTGGTGGGCTGCTTGACCACGAAGGCCGCGGCCAGGTGCGCCTCGGGCGAGAAGTAGGCGATGCCGCCCATGGGCGCCGGAGCCGCCAGCCAGGAGGCGACACCGCGCCGCGCTTGGCTGAAGGTGACGGCCGCGCGGGTCTCCGCCGTACCGTCGATCTCGCGGCGATTGATGATGAAGTACTGGAGGTCACGGAAGCCGCTCTTCTCCGCAGTCGCCTGGTCCTCCGGCTTGGTGGCCAGGTGGTCGCCGACGACGGACGCCAGGTCGGCCGAGAACAGCCAGTTGGCGCCTTCGCGATACTCCTCGGCCACGCGGCCGTGGAACGCGCTGGAGCTGAACGGGTTCGCCGCGCCGCCCGCGTTCGCGGCCACGGCACGGAGCAGGTCGCCGGCCGGGCTGGCGGCGAACAGGCCATCGCCGATCCACAGCCAGACGTTCTCGGAATCGCTGGCCGGCACGCTCGCCAGGTTGGTGACGATCTGCACGTGTCCCTTCTCGTCGAGGCGGGCGATCTCCTGCTCGAGAACGGCACGGAATGCGTTCTCGTTGGTCACCTCGGCGAGGAGCAGCGGGCGGGCCTCGTTGCCGTTACCCGCCAAGGCGATCGCCACCTCGCCGCCCAGGTGCTGTCCGAGGGCGCCGAGGCGATCGATCATCTCGTGGAACTTCCGGTCGTTCTCGCCGGAGCCGATGGTCTGGCTCCACCACTGGCGCAGGGCCGGGCTCTCCTCGATCTTCTGGTCGAGCAGGCGCTGCGTCTCGGCGAGGTTGGTGCCCAGGTTCGGCAGGCCGACCCAGGCACGGGTCGCCGCGGGGGCGAGGTCGAGCAGGGGCGAGGCATAGCGCAGGCCGGGCCGCGCCACCCGCGCGTCGATGTCCTGACCGGCGGCGGTCAGCTCGGCGAGCAGATTTTCGTACTGGGCCGCGTTGCGGCTCCAGGCGATCTCCTGGCGCACCGGCACGGCGTCCACGCTGGCGTGGGTCGTGACCTGGCCGCCCGGATGGAGGACGTCCTCCTTCTTGGCCTGCTTGACGTGCACCTCGCCTTCGATGACGGACACGCGAGAGCCCTTGGTCCCGGTGTTGACCGAGAAGATGGTGCCGGTGACCGACACCAGGGCGTCGCGGGTGGAGACGTAGAGGTGGCGCTGCCGCTGCTTGGCGGCCTGGACGATGACCCGGCCGCGGCCGAGCTCGATGACGTTCCCCTTGCGGGTCGCGTCGAGAGAGAGGCCGGCGCGCTCGTTCATCTCGATGAGAGAGCCGTCGGTCATGCGGACCAGGGCGGTGGAGCCCTTGGCGGTGCGGATCTCCTCCCCTTCGGCGATGGCTTCACCGGCGCCGATCGGCTCGCTGTAGTCGCCGGCGATGCGGTAGAGGTCGCCCTCGACCGATTCGATCTTCGCCATCTGGCTGCCGCCGATGAACATCTCCTGGGCGAGGAAGAACAGGCCGGTGCCCAGGCCGAGGATCAGGAGGGCCGCGAGGCTCATCCAGACCGGGCGCATCCGGGAGACGTTGGCCGTGGCGGCCGGGCGGACCGCATCGGCCTTGCCCTGGCGGGCTTCGCGCAGCGCCCGGCGGCACGGCACGCAGCTCCGGGTGTGGTCTTCGACGAGCAGGGCGCGCGCCGGAGGCAGCTCACCCCGCACGTAGGCGGGGATCAGGGCCTGGAAGTCGTCGCAGGCCCGCAGGGTATGGACCGTCGCGGTGTTTTCGGCGGCCGGCGCCGGCGCGGCGGCAGCCATCTGCGGCTCCGCGGCGGCGCGGGACAGGCGCTCCCAGACGCGGGCCGCGGCCTGCTCGACCACGGCGGGATCGGGATCCTCGGCCCTGGCCTGCGTAACCGCCCGGTCGAGGGCGTCATTCTTCTTCTCGAAAAGGCTCATGACAATTCTCCTTCAAGCGACCCCAGCTCTTTCTGAAGCCGGTGCCGCGCACGGTGCAGGATCACGGCGATGGAGGTCTGCGAGCTGCCGAGCATCCGGGCGATCTCGAGATTGCCCATCCCTTCCAGGTAGCGGAGGGTGAAGATCTCCGACTGCCGGGGGGACAGCTGCGTCAGCGCGGCGCGCAACCGCCGGGAGAGGTCGCGGTTGCTGCGACGGCGCTCCGGCTGGTTCGTGTCGTCGACGAGCTGGTCACCGACCTCGTCGAGGTCGACGGCGCGGGCCCGCTTCCTCCGTCTCAACATGTCGAGCGCGGCATTGACGGCCGCGCGATGCAAGTAGCTCCCGGCGCTGTTGGACAGATCAGGCTGCTCGTCCCGGCGCAGGAGCCGCATGAAGACGGTTTGTAAGACGTCCTCCGCATCGGCCGCGTTCCCGGTGATGCGGTACGCGGCGCGGAAGACTGAGCCGTGGTGCTCCCGAAAGATCGCCTCCAGAGCTTCCAGGGACCGAGCGGCGGGTGGTTCATAGGCAACGGCTTGCACGCCTCCTGCCCTCCTTTCTCCTTCATCCATGGAAACGACCCTCCTGGAGAATTGTTACAGCCAACCTCCAGGATACGCCTACGGAGAAAGAGGGGGAGAAGATTCAGCCGAAGATCTGGCGCACCGGGATCTCGAGGCCGGGCAGGACGGGGGTGGTCAGGACGTCCCCGGCGCAGAAGCTCAGAGCGGGGTCGAAGCTCTCGCCGGCTTCGCGAAACACCCGCACCGCCTGGAGGCGCACGTCCACGATCCAGTACTCGCGGACTCCGAACCTTTCGTAGATCCCGTGCTTGACCACCTCGTCGGCCCGGCGGGTCGACGGCGACAGGATCTCGATGATCAGGTCCGGGGTCCCCTGGACGTTCTTGTCGGTGAGGATGCCGGCGCGCTCGTTCGACACGAAGATCAGGTCGGGCAGAGCCACGTTGTGTAGCGAGAAGAGCACCTCGAAAGGAGCCGCATAGATCTCCCCCAGGGGGTTCCTGCGCAGGAAGTCCATGAACAGGTAGATCAGATTCGCGACCGCCTTCTGGTGCCACCGCGACGGCGCGTTCGTCACGAAGTGCTCCCCGTCGAGGATCTCGTGGCGCAGCCCGTCGTCCGGGAACAGCAGGTAGTCCTCGTACGTGAGCTTGCGGCGGGCAGTATCTCGGATCGCCATGTTGAGTTCCTTCTTTACCAGATCCGGCAGACCTTCTCCGGCTCCTTGACCATCGGCTGGCCGGGCTTGCACTGGAAGGCGGCGGCGAACTCGGGCATGTTCACCACGACGCCGTTGATCCGGTACTGGGCTTGTATTGCATCCCACGCTTGATAACGAGGTCCACGTCCTGGAGGAGCTCCACGTGCTTCAGGACGTCGCCGCGCACGGCGATGACGTCGGCGACTTTGCCCGGCGCAACGGTCCCCACGTCCTTTTCCTTCTTCATGGCGACCGCGGGCCAGAAGGTGGCGGCGCGCAGGGCGTCCATGGGGTCCACCCCGAAGACGCGGACCCAGGCTTCGATCTCCCGCCAGGTGGAGTCGCTGTGAAAGTTGAGCGGCACGCCGCTGTCGGTGCCAATCAGGAGGATCGCGCCCGATTGGCGGAGCTGCTCGAACTTGCGCTGCAGGGTCGGCCGGCGCGCCGGCACGTACTGGAAATAGGTCAGGCTCTCGGGGTGGGCGAGAGAGCGCCGGATGTCGCCCACCACCTCCCGGGAGAGCCCCTGCTGCCAGCGCGGGTCGTCGATCCGCTCCGGGAACTCGTCCCGGGTCTCCTGGTAGAGGAGGAGAGGGCTGATGGTCGGGGTCCAGAAGAGGGTGTTGGCCCGTCCCTTCATCAGGTCGAAGACGTCCGGCGGATACTCGGGGGCGGTGCCGAGCCCGGTGTGCTCGAAGCCGTCGACGCCGGCCTGGAGGCCGCGGCGGATCTCTTCCACGCGGTGGGAGTGGGCGATCACCGGAAGACCGCGTTTGTGCGCCTCGTCGACGATCGCCCGGACCTCGTCCATCGTCATCTGGTCCTGGTCGATCAGCTTGATGACGTCGACCTTGGCATCGGCCAGACGCCGCACCTTGGCGCGGCCGTCCTCTGGTCCTTTGATCCCCCAGCGGAAGAGCTCGGTGCCCGGGTAAGGCTCGTGCTGGAGGAAGGGACCCGAGACGTAGAGCGTCGGACCGGGCATCTTGCCCCGGTTGATGCCGTCGCGGATGGCCAGGATGTCTTCCAGGGGTGCCCCCAGGTCGCGGGCGCTCGTGACGCCGGCGAGGAGGAGTTGCTCCGCCGCCGCGGGCATGATCGCCGAGCGGAAGAGGGGCGGGTAGGTGGCGTCCCAGTGGGCGTAGTCACCGTGCCCGACGATCATCAGATGGACGTGCATGTCCCAGAGACCGGGCAGCACGCTCATCCCCTCGGTGGAGATCACCTCGGCTCCGGCGGGGATCTGCACCTCGCCGACCCGGCCGACGGCCGTGATCCGCTCCCCGTCGATGAGCACCACGCTGTTCTCCAGCGGCCGGCCGCCGTAGCCGTCGATCAGGCGTCCGCCGACGAGCGCCTTGACCGGCGCCGCCATGGCAGATCCGGTCTGCGCGAGCAACATCAAAAGGAATGTGACCGACGTGATCAGTCCGTGCCGTCGGAAGATGTGAGCGTAGTTCATCGTGGGATCCCTCCTGGAGGGGGGAGTATCCCATATGGAGCCCAGCCGCTCGTCTTCTGACCCCCTCCGGATTCTCACCGAAAAAGAAAAAGGGGCGCCGGAGGGCGCCCCTTTCGTGGTGCGGCGTGCGCGGCTTCTTAGAAGCGGAGGCGCAGACCGAGCTGGGCGAGGCGCTGCTCGCCCTGGAGCGGATCGCCGGCGAAGGCGTTCGGATCGCCGTTGCGATCGAACACCGACGGGTTCTCCTCGTTCGTCACGTTGAAGACCTCACCGATCACCTCGACCGAAAGCGCATCGGCGAAGGAGAACTCCTTCGACAGGCGCAGGTCGAGTTGCGAGAACGAATGTCCGCGCTCCGAGTTGATTCCCTTACGGCCTGGCAGGTCGTAGAGGAAGCCGTCGCCGTTCAGGTCCTGGGCAAGGAACTCGGTGTACGGCAGGGCCGAGCGGTAGCGGAGCATGCCGGAGACGTTGAGCCCCCAGGGCGCCCGCCAGAGACCCGACAGGGTGACGCGGTGCCGTGCGTCCGTGTTGAGCGGGCCGAAGCACCGGTCGCACTGCGGGTTGAGCGGATCGACCGAGACGTCGCGGCGGCCGCCGCCCACGTCGGCCTGGTGACCGGCGTCGGTGAGGCGGAACTCGTCGGCGCCGGCGATGACGTTGCCGGTCGTCTCCGAATAGGTGTAGAAGCCCTGCAGCTCGAAGCGGTCGCTCAGGCGCGCGCGGGCGCTCAGGTTGACGCCCTGGTAGTCGGCTTGGCCGTCGCCGTACCACAGCCGGAAGTTGCCGACCGAAGCGCCGTTGAACGTCGGGAACCGGCGCTGCCCGGTCGTCCGGTCGATCGGGTTGGCGCGGAAGCGGTAGGGGATGTGCCGGTAGTTGACCCGCACGCCCTCGATGTTCAGGCCCAGCCAGTTGGTGGCCTGCCAGGAATAGCCGAGCGACGCCTGAGCAGAGTACGGGGTCTGCATCGTCGGCGACGCGACCTCATTGGGCAGCGCGGCTGCGGTCGCCGGCGGCAACGGCGGCAACTGGCCGGGCCGGAGCGGGACGCCGTTGATGAGGATGGCGTGGTCGTCGTGGAGGGTCAGGCGCGTGCCGTAGTTGGACTGCACGGCCGACGACGGGAACAGGATGGTGGCGTTGGTGTAGGGGAAGTCGTAGTAGATGCCCCAGCCGCCGCGCACGAGCTGCCGGCCGTCTCCCTTGAGGTCGAAGGTGAAGCCGAGGCGCGGGGCGAAGTTGTCGTCGTCGTTCTCCAGCACACCGCCGCGGCCCCCCTTGAAGTCGTTCAGATAGTACTCGTTGTATTTGGTCTGGGTCGATAGAATCTGCCAGAGGGGGTTGGATCGCTGGTCGAGATCGAAGCCCTCCCAGTAGTCGTAGCGCAGGCCGAGGTTCAGGGTCAGCTGGTCGTTGACGAAAATGTCGTCCTGGAAATAACCGCCGTACTGATCGACCGGCGTCGAGTTCGTGCTCGTCCCGCCGAAGATGGTGAAGTCGGTCACCGAGACGTTGTCATCGCCCAGCGTCCACTGGCCCTGGAGACCGACCGAGAAGTCGCCTCCCAACTCGGGCTCATGGACGTAGTTGAGGCCGGTCTTGAACTGGTGCGTGCGGCCCCACAGGCTGCGGGTGAAGCTCAAGTCGTCTTTGTACTGATACTTGGTCTGCGCGGTCGACTGCGGCGTGTTGATGTTCTGGCCCGTGTGGAAGCCCGACGAGAAATAGATCGTCGGACCATCGGAATCGGCCGTGATCGTGTTCTCGAACGTGGTGTACTGGAAGATGAACTCGTTCAGGGTGTCGCCGCTGATCTGCAGCGTATGGCCGGCGAGGATCGAGCTGTATTCGTTGGTCACCGTACCGAGCGCGTCGGGCGCGGCGAGGGACGTCGCCCCGTACTTGTCGCTGTTCTTCTGGAAGCCGTACCGGACCTGCAGGTACTGCTTGGCCGAGACGTCGTAGGTCGCCTTGGCGGTGATCAGCTCGTCCTCGAACGGCCGCGCGACCACCGTTCCGTCGAGATCCGGCCGGAGGCCGTCGCTTTGCACGATATAGGACGTTTCCTGGTCGGTGTTCTCATAGGTGACGAAGAAATGGGCCTTGTCCCGCACGATGGGGCCGCCAAGGGCGAGGCCGTACTGCTGCCGCTCATAGGGCTGTTTTTCGCCGCCCTCTTCGGCCACCCTCTTCGAGGCCAGGCTGTCGTCGCGGAAGAAATCCCAGAGCGCTCCCTCGAATTTGTTGGTGCCGGTCTTGGTGACCACGGTCAGCACGCCGCCGGTGGAGCGGCCGTACTCGGCCTTGTACTGCTGCGTCTGGATGTTGAACTCCTCGACGCTCTCCAGGTTGAAGTTCTGCAGCGCGCCGCCGATCGTGTCGTCGGTGTTGTCGCCGCCGTCGATGATGTAGTTGACGTTGCGCCCGATGCCGCCGTTCAGCGCGACGGTGAGCTGGCCGGGCTTGGTCGGGTCGGAGTTGTAGTTCAGGCCCGTTCCGGGAGCCAGGATCGCCAGGTTGGCGAACTGGCGGCCGTTGAGCGGCAGGTTCTCGAGCTGCTGCTCGCTGACCACCGTACCGATGCTCGGGCTCTGCTGCACCAGGGGAGCCTCGTCGACCACCGTGATCGCTTCCTGGACGCTCGACGAGCCCATGGTGATCTCGAGGGTGCGCTGCGAGGCGACGTTCAGCTTGACGCTCTCGACCGTGACCGAAGCGAAGCCGTCCAGATCCGCCTTGACCGTGTACGTGCCGACGGGCACCGACGGGAGCAGGAAGGTGCCGTCCGGACCGCTCGTGCCCGAACGCTCGATGCCGGTCTCGGTGTTGATCGCGGTGATGGTGACGCCGGGGAGCGGGCCGCCGTCCTTGTCCTGGACGTGGCCAGCCAGGTTGGAGCCCGCGGTCTGCGCTCTCACGGAGGGCGCGAAGGCCAGGGCGAGCGCCAGGGCCAGGATGAGGCCGCGGAGCGCCCAGTTTCTCGTGGAATTCATTCTCGAATCTCCTTTGGAGTCCTCAAAAAGGAACTACAACGTAAACAACGACGATGAAGCTTTCTACGCACGGGCGGAGGTGAGGGTTCTGCCGATCGGTCACCTCCTCCCGGAGTCCGTGGGTCCAGGTGCCAGGCGGGCCAGCAGGTGCTCGGCGGCGCGCCGCTGCTCCGCGAACTGCGGATTTCTGCCGGTGGCCGCCAGGAAGTCCCGATAGGCAGCCGCCGCGGCCTCCCTCTCCCCCGCCAGCTCGAGCGCGATCCCACGGTTGAGTCGAACCTCATGATACGACGGAGCGAGCGCGAGAGCCTGGTCAAAAAGAGAGAGTGCGGCAGCCGGCCGATCGCGCTCCACTTCCAGGGTGCCGAGGCCGTTGAGCGGCTCGGCATAGCGAGGGGCGAGCGCCGCCGACCGGCGGTAGGCGTCTTCGGCCTCGGCGAGCCGCCCGAGGCCGCGCAGCACGTTGCCCAGATTGTTGAGCGCCGTGGCGTCGCGCCGGTCCAGGGCGACCGCGGCCTGCAGCTCGCGCAGAGCTTCCTCCGGCTTCTGCTCGGCGAGAAGCGCGAGGGCGAGCGTGTTGTGCGCCTCGGGACGGGCAGGATCGAGATGGAGGGCGCGCTCCAGGGCGTGGCGCGCCTCCGCCGGCTGGCCCGCCCCCTGGAGCGCCGCCGCCAGGTTGTACCAGGCCTCCGGATCGTCCGGAGCATCCGCAGCAGCCTGCCGGAAGAGCGGCACGGCCCGGGCGATCTCTCCCCGGTCGCGGAAGGCGCGCGCCAGCTCCCCTCGGAAAACCGGGTTGTGCGGATCGGCGGCGACCAGCTCCTCCAGGGAAGCGAGGGCGGGCTCGACCTCGCCGTCCTTCAACTGATTGTGCGCCCGCTCGTAGCGCTGGAAGAGGTCGACCATCCGGCGGGGGTCGGGCAGCGAGGAGGGCTCGCGGCGGGGCAGAGGCGGCGGCGGGCTGCCGGCGGCATAGCCGAGGCTGGCCAGCCGGGCACGCGTTTCGGCGTCGGGCGCGCTGCGCGGCGCCTCCACGGCCCCGGCCTCGATCTCGGCGAGGCGGGTGGCGAAGCCCCGCAGCAGCTCGGACCGATCCGTCCGATGCTCCGCCAGATCTCGCGCCTCCCCCGGGTCCTGCGCCAGGTCGTACAGCTCCGGCCGCGGTGCTGCGATGTATTTGAGATCCCGCCGCCGCAGCGACGCGAGCGGGCTCCAGCCGAAGATCGCCGGGTAGCGCGTCTCGGCGTACACGTCGACCGGGGCCGGCTCCTGGCCGTCGCGCAGCGCCGCCGAAAGATCGCGCCCGTCGAGGGCCCGGCCGGCCGGGGGCGGCAAGCTGCGGCCGAGCAGCCCGGCGAGGGTCGGCGCCAGGTCGACCAGGCTGACCGGCGTCCGCAGCACCGTTCCGGGGCGCAAGCCCGGGCCGCGCAGCAGCAGCGGAACACGCAGGGTCGGCTCGTAGAGCAGCAGTCCATGCGTCTGCTCGCCGTGCTCGCCCAGCCCCTCGCCATGGTCGGCCGCCACCGCCACCACCGTACGGTCCGCGAGGCCACGCCGCTCCAGCTCCTGGAGGAGGCGACCGACCTGCTCGTCGGCCGCGGAGATCTCGCCGTCGTAGGGGCGCCCCGGGTGGCGCTCGCGCCAGGGGGAAGGCGGAACGTACGGCGCGTGGGCGTCGTAGAGGTGAATCCAGACGAAGAACGGCTTTGCGGTGTCTGAAGGGGTCTGCCCCAGCCAGGCGAGAGCGCGGTCCATCACCTCCCGTCCGGGCCGCTCCGCCTCCAGAACGGTGCCGGCCCCGGGATCGCGGAGGATCTCGTCGTCATAGAGCTCGAAGCCCCGGCCCAGGCCGAAGCGCCGGTCCAGCACGAACGCGCCGACAAACGCGCCGGTGCGGTATCCCGCCCCGGAGAGCAGCGTCGCCAGCGTGGCCGGCTCCTGGGGGAAGGTGCCGATCCCATTGTTGCGCAGGCCGTGATGCGGCGGCAGGAGGCCGGAGAGGATCGTGGCGTGGGACGGGAGCGTCAGGGGGACCTGCGACGACACCTGCGCGAAGCGGACTCCCTCGCGGGCCAGACGGTCCAGCCACGGCGTCTCCGCCGCGGCATACCCATAGGCGCCGAGGTGGTCGGCCCGCACCGTGTCCAGCGTCACCAGGACGAGATTCGCGGGCGGACCTCCCCCGCTCTCCCGGGAACAACCTGCGATCGAGAGGAGAAGGGGAGCCGCCGCCGCGAGGAGTTTGAGACTGCGCTTGAGCAATCAACACCTTGAGGAGTGCCTGGGGACGAAGAATAGCCGAATCCAGGGGCCGCGGGAAGAGGAGCGCCCCCTCTGTTAGGATGAGACTTTCGCAGGGTCCGGAGGAGGACGCGATGACCAACGGTGGCTACGAAGAGGCCAAAGCGCAACGCAACGTCCTGGAGCGGCTGGGGGACAAGATCCCCGGCTTCCGGGGATTCCAGGACCGCGAGCTGCGGCGGGACGTGGACAAGCTCCAGCGCGAGCACATTTCCGGAGAGATCGGCCGGGTGAAGACCGCTCTGCGCGACAAGGCGCGGGCCTACACCGACGCCGGCCAGATCGCCTTGCTTCAGCCGTTCGACCGGCTCGACCGGCAGCTCGACGGGCTGTCGCAGTCGGTCCGCTTCGCCGATTACGGGGCGAGCGGCCTGTTCGACGCGGTGAAGATCGGGGAGGCGGAGCTGCAACGGCTCTACGAGTTCGACCTCTCCCTCCTCGAGGATCTGGGCGCGCTCAAGACCGCGGCCGCCGGGATTCCCTCTCCGGGGTCTGATGCCGCGGCGGCGCTCGACCAGGTGCAGCAGCAGGTCCGCGCCATCGACGAGAAGTGGCGGGGGCGCGAGCAGGTGATCAGCAACGTGGTGCGCGGCGCTTAGCGCGTCGAGGAGACCAGAGCCATGCAAGTGATCGAGTTCCACGATCCGACCGGCGAGACCATGGTGGCGCGGGTGCCTTCACAGGGCACCTCGGCGATCCGGCTCGGCAGCCAGCTCATCGTCGAGGAGAGCCAGCAGGCCGTCTTCTTCCGCGACGGCAAGGCCCTCGACACCTTCGGGCCGGGGCGGCACACCCTGGCCACCCAGAACGTCCCGATCCTGGCCAGCATCTTCGGCCTGCCGTTCGGCGGCGAGTCGCCTTTCCAGGCCGCGGTCGTCTTCGTCTCGACGAAGACGTTCCTCGATCTCAAGTGGGGGACCAAGGAGCCGGTCATCTTCCGCGACCACGAGCTCGCCATGGTCCGCCTGCGCGCCTTCGGCAAGTTCGCGGTGCGCGTGACGAACGCCCAGGTCTTCGTCAACACCGTGGTGGGAACGCGCGGCCTCTATTCGACCGACGGCGTGGAGGACTACTTCCGCGACGTCATCGTGGCCCGCCTGACCGACGTGCTCGGCGAGAACCTGACCACGATCTTCGACCTGCCGCGGCTCTACGACGAGCTGGCCATGGGCCTGAAGAGCCGGGTCGCCGACGACTTCTCCAAGTACGGAATCGAGCTGGTCGACCTGTACATGGGAGCGATCACGCCGCCGGAGGAGGTCCAGAAGCTGATCGACGAGCGCACCGGCATGGGCGCCCTCGGCAACATGGATACCTACCTCAAGTTCAAGACGGCGCAGGGGATCGGGGACGCGGCGAAGCAGCCGGGCGGAACCATGGGAGCCGGCGTCGGGCTCGGCATGGGAGCCGGCGTCGGCATGATGCTCCCGCAGATGATGCAGCAGGCCATGCAGCAGGGGCAGAACCCGCAGGGAGGCGCTCCCGCCGGAGGTCCGGCTCCCAGCGGCGCACCGCCGGCGGCTCCCGCGGCCGGAGCGGCGGCGGCAGGTGCAGCGGCAGCGCCGGGGGGGACTCCGGCGTTCTGCTCCAACTGCGGTCAGAAGCTGCCGCCGGGTGCGAAGTTCTGTCCGGCGTGCGGGACGGCGATTACGTAACCCCCACCCCCAAGGCACACGGACGACCATGGACGAACACGGACGAGCAAGGACTCAAAAACAAGCCTCCGCTGGCCGTGTTCGTCCGTGCGGGTCCGTGTTCGTCCGTGGTCCCCAACCGGCTCAGCGGGCCAGGGCCGCGTCCTGCTGGACCGCCACCGGCGGCTCCGGCTCGCTGCTCAGACCCAGCAGCGAGAAGATCCGGTCGACGTAGTTCCGCGTTTCCTTGTATGGCGGCACGCCGCCATAGCGCTGCACCGCCCCTTCTCCCGCGTTGTAGGCCGCGAGCACCCGGATCGGGTCCTCGCCGAATCGGCTGGACAGCCACTTCAGATAGCGCGCTCCAGCCTCCAGATTCTTCGCCGGATCGAACAGGTCCTTCCGGCGCAACCCGAAACGCCGCGCGGTCTCCGGCAGGAGCTGCATGAGTCCGCAGGCTCCCTTGCGCGACAGGGCGCGGGGGTTGAACGACGACTCCACCCGGACGATCGCGGCGAGCAGATGCGGGTTCAGCGAGTAGCGCGCCGCGACCTGGTAGATCAGATCACCGAACGGGCCGGCCGGGATGTTGTGGGAATCCAGAAGGTGCAGCAGCGAGGGCCGGGGGGGAGGTTGGGGGGCGGCGGGAGCCGGCGCGGCAGCCACGGGAGCTGGAGCCGGAGTGTCCGCCGGGGGCGCCGGCTGCGCGGGCGGCGTCTGCGGCGCCGGGGCCTGCGCCTGCATGGGTGTCACTGGCGCAGGGGGCTGTTCGACTTGGAGCGCAGAGTTCGCTGGGATCGAAGCTGGTGTTTCGGCGGGGGCGGCGGGTGTGCTCGTGGCGGGCGGGACCAGAGTCCCGAAACCCAGCCCCAAAGTCAGGGCTCCAACCGACAGGCACTGCGTGCCTTGGGCAAAGCTTCGGATCAATCCTCTCTTCATTCGCACCTCCCTCAGAGGCAGCTCGTCAACAGAAAACGAGGCAGCCGAAGCTGCTCCGCGGGGGCTTGACCAACGGCTCGGGCTGGCAATTGATATACGACTCTCAACTCTCACGTCAACCCCAAGGGGGTGTCGCCCTCGGCTCATGCGCCCTCCCGTCCGGCCCGCAGGAAGGCCTCGGCGCTCCGTTGCAGCTTGCGGCGGAGCTCCTCGTCGAGGGGGGCGGCGGCGATCCGCTCCAGGCAGGCGCAGCGGTGCTCTTCCGGAGTCCGCTTCGTCGGGCGCATCAGGGCGGCGAAGGCCCAGGCCAGCGGCTCGGGCCGCTCCAGGTAGTACTCGGCGCGGGTCTCCGCCAGGCCGAAGCTGGTGTAGTAGATCCGCACCAGCTCGATCCCGCAGGCCTCCCCGATCGCCGCCGACTCCAGGTGGACGCTGGGGCGCCCTCCCTGGAGATACAGGACCGAGAGCAGGACGGGCTGGCCATAGCGGATCTCCAGGCCCATCAGGTAATGGCCGAGCCGCCGTCCGACCTCCGGCGGGGTCAGCGCCTCCGGCTCGATCTGCACCAGGACCGTCACGAGCTCGCCGCGGTGCGAGGGGACCTCGGCGACGACCCCGATGGTGCGGAAGTCGTCATCCTCGCACTCCGCGCGCTTGCCCGGCGAGGGGAAGGTGATCCGGTCCAGCCACATCTGGGCGGCGGAATCGGGCTCCACCAGCCGCAGATAGTCGGCGAAGAAGGTTTGGATGAGGTCCCGGAGCAAGGGTCGTCGTTCCGGCATGTCGTCTCCTTTCGACAGGCCGCGCCCGCCATTGGGTGCGTGCCACCCCATAAGAAGTCGGAAAACGGGTCGTGAATCTTGCACTCGACCCCAAACTTTTTTCGGAATCGGGAGGCGGCGGGTCCCGTGGCGCTCCCGGTGCGGGTCGTGCTAGGTTGATCGGTGAGGGGACGAGGGAGGTGAGCCGATGAGACGGAAGCAGCTCTACTATCGTCAGCATCAACGGACGCCGCGCGGTCTGCTCTGGGTTGTCCTCGGGCTGCTCGGCCTGGGTCTCCTGGCTGCGCTGATCGGCCGGCGGCGCGACGAGGACGAGCCGGAGACCGGACGCGAGCCGGAAGAGACCCCGGAGCGCAGGTACCCCGAGACGGCGCCGCCGGAGAGCGTCTCCGGCTGGATCGCGGGCCCTGCGGGGAACCTTCACGTCCGCGACGGCGGCGCGACGGAGACCGGCCCCCTGCCCGTCCTCTTTCTCCACAGCCTCGCCGGCAACGGCGGCCAGTGGTCCCTGCAGCTCGACCATCTGCGGCGCCACCGCCGCGCCATCTCGCTCGACTTCCGGGGACACGGCGACTCCGATCCGGCCGAGAACGGCGACTATTCGATCCCCGGCCTGGCCCAGGACGTCGAGGCGACCGCCGACCAGCTCGGGCTCCGGCGCTTCGTCCTCGCCGGCCACAGCGTCGGCGGGCTGGTGGCTATCGAATATGCCGGGCGGCACCCCGAACGGGTGGCCGGCCTCCTGCTGGTCGATCCGAACGGCGATCAGACGCGCGTCCCGCGGGAACAGCTCGAGCCGTTCCTGGAGGCGATCCGCGAAGATCCCCACCGGGAGCTCGACTCCTACTTCCGCCAGCTCCTCCTGGGCGGCGACCGCGACGCCGGCCGCTGGGTGCTTGAAGACCTCCACGACACCCACGAGGACGCCATCGCCGGCGCGCTGGAGGGCGCCATGCAGTACAGCCCCCTCCCCGCGCTGGAGCGCTATGCGGGACCGAAGCTGTCCATCATCAGCGACATGAACAACCTGCCGTTCAGCCTGCACCGGCTGGTCCCCGGCCTGCGGACCCGCCTGATGCACGGCACCGGGCACTGGCTCATGATGGACCGGCCCGAGATCTTCAACCACCTGCTGGAGGAGTTCCTCGACGAGGTGGACGCCGGCGCCCGGCGGCCTACGGGATCTTCTTGACCACCGGCGGCAACTTCCCCCCCGGCTGGTCGAAGTACACCTGAACGTCCGCCTTCTGGCGCAACTCGTCGGTCCACTTCGCGATCGCCTCGTTGAGCCGCTGCTCCCGCAGGACCGCCCGGATCTGGTCGCGCACGTCCTCGACCGGCGGCACCGGCTGCCCCTGCTTCTGCATCTCGCGCGTGAGGACGGTCCGGTAGTAGTTGTTGATGTCGTCCAGGCTCACGAAGACCCGCGGGCCGAGCTGCTCGTCCACGTAGGCGAGGACCATGAGCTGGCGCGCCACGAGGTGGCGCAGGTCCTTCAAGGTCATCCCCTGGTCGCGCAGCGATTTCTGGAACGCGGCGTCGTCCTTGAAGCGGGCACGGATCTCGGCGACCTGCTTATCCACGTCCTCCACCGGCACCTGCTCGAAGCCGAAGCGGTCCATCTCGTGGAAGCGGAGCCGCTCCTGGATGAGCTGTTCGAGCACCCGGCGCCGGAAGGCCGTCAGGTCCTCCCCCGGCTTGGCCGGCGCCAGGCCGAGACCGATCACCCGGTCGAGGTCGGATTGCAGGATCGGGTCCTCGTCGACCACCGCGAGGACCCGGTCGCGCAGCTTCGGATCGCCCGGCGGATTGGGTTGATTGGGAGGGGGAACCGGCGCCGGGATCGGCGTGCCCGGCTTCGGCGGATTCGGAGTCGGAGCCGTAGGCTTCTTCGGCGCCTGCGCTCCGGCCGGACCGGCCAGCAGGACGAGACAGAGCAGGGACAGAGGGGAGATCATTCGCAGTCGCACCATCGGGGGCCATGCTAGCATCCCCCCGGCCATGTCCGAACCTGCCGGCTCACCGCGTCTGACCGTGGGTCTCGCCCAGATCGACTGCCGTCTGGGCGACCTCGACGCCAATCTCGAACGCCATCTCGCCTGGATCGAGCGCGCCAAGGCCCAAGGGGTCGACCTCCTGGTCTTCCCGGAGCTGTCGCTCACCGGCTACCGTCTCCTCCATCTCACCACGCGCGTGGCGCTGACGCCGGGGTCGCCGGTCCTCGAACGGCTCGCCGAAGCAGCGCGTCCGATGACAGTGGTCGCCGGGTTCGTCGAGGAGAGCGACCGCGGGGTGCTGCACAACAGCGCGGTCCTCCTCTCCGGAGGAGCCGCGCGGCACATTCACCGCAAGCTCTACCTGCCGAGCTACGGCATCTTCCAGGAGAACCGCTTTTTCCGCCCCGGCCAGCGGATCGATCTGGCGACTCTGCCGTGGGGCCGGACCGGCGTCCTGATCTGCGAAGACCTCTGGCACCCCGAGCTGGCGCGCCGGCTGGCGGTTGCCGGAGCGCGGCTCCTGATCGTCCCCTCCGCCGGCCCGGGACGCATCGGCGGCGGCGACGTCCCCGCCTCCCACGAGAGCTGGGAGATGCTCTGCCGCACCACCGCCCTCCTCGACACCTGCTGGGTCGTCTACTGCAACCGGGTCGGCTGGGAAGAGGGCTCGTTTTATTCCGGCGGCAGCCTGGTGGTCCGGCCGGGCGGCGAGCTGGAGGCCCGCGCGCCGTTCCTCGAAGAGCACCTGCTGGTCACCGAGATCGACCTGCGCGACGCCGACCGCGTGCGCTGGCGCTTGCCGCTCCTGGCCGACGAGCGGACGGACATCCTGGGGCCGAGCGCATGACTGTCCTTCAGAACGATCGGCGGGTGCTCGACCGCCTGAGCCTCAACACGCCGCTCGCCGTGGCCGCGCTGACCAGCTTCATCCGCGACGCCGTGGAGACGTCGGGGACCTCCGGCGTGGTCGTCGGCCTCTCGGGTGGGATCGACTCGTCGCTCGCCGCGGCTCTCGCGGTGCGCGCTCTCGGCCCGGAGCGGGTCCACGGATTCCTTCTCCCCTATCGCACTTCCAGTGGCGAATCCGTCTCCGACGCCCTCCTGATCGCCGAGCACCTGGGCCTGCCGCACCGGAAGATCGACATCTCGCCGATGGTCGACGCCTACTTCGCCATCGAGACGGACGCCGACGCCGGCCGCCGGGGCAACAAGATGGCGCGGGAGCGTATGACCATCCTCTTCGATCAGGCGAAGAAGCTCGGCGCCCTGGTCCTCGGGACCTCCAACAAGACCGAGATCCTGCTCGGCTACTCCACGGTCTTCGGAGACAATGCGAGCTCGCTCAATCCGCTGGGCGACCTCTACAAGCACCAGGTCTGGCAGCTCGCGCGCCACCTGGGACTACCCGAGCAGGTGGTGGCCAAGCGCCCGTCGGCCGATCTCTTCCCGGGCCAGACGGACGAGGGAGACTTCGGCTTCGACTACGCCACGGCGGACGAGGTCCTCTGGCTCCTGTTCGACGAGGGGCTGACGCCGGACGAGGTGATCGAGCGGGGCTACGACGAGGCCGTGGTGCGGCGGATCGTGCAATTCGAGCGGCAGTTCCGCTTCAAGCGGCGGCTGATGCTGATCGCGCGCCTCTCGGGGAGCGCGGTGAACCTGGACCAGGAGATTCCGCGCGACTGATCGTCGTCCTGCTATGCCTGGAAAGCTCCTCGTCGTGGCCACGCCGATCGGCAACCTGAACGACCTGTCGGCCCGCGCGCAAGCCGCCTTCGCGCAGGCCGACCTCATCGCCTGCGAGGACACCCGCCACACCGGCCGGCTGCTCGCCCACCTGGGGATCAAGAAGCCGCTCGTCTCCCTCCACGAGCACAATGAAAGGCAGCGGCTGCCGCGCCTCCTGGCGGATCTGGAGGAGGGGAAGGTGATCGCCGTGGCGAGCGACGCCGGCACGCCGCTCCTGTCGGACCCGGGGTTCCTGCTGGTGCGCGAGGCGGCGGCGCGAGGCATCCGGATCGAGCCGATCCCGGGTCCGTCGGCTCTGCTCACGGCCTTGGTGGCCTCCGGCCTGCCGCCCTACCCCTTCACCTTCGCGGGCTTTCCGCCCCCGAAGTCCGGCAAGCGGCGCACCTTCTATAAGGAATGGGCCAACCTCGGCCACACCCTGATCTTCTTCGAGTCCCCCCACCGCCTGCTCGCCAGCCTGGAAGACGCCCTCACCGAGCTCGGAGACCGCCGGGTCGCCGTGGCCCGCGAGCTGACCAAGCTCCACGAGGAGATCCTGCGCGGGAACCTTTCGCAGATCCTGGAGACCTTGCGCGCGCGAGCGTCGCTCAAAGGAGAGTTTGTGGTGGTGGTTGACGGGCGCGGTGTTTCCTCCTAGGATCATTTGATCATGACGGCCAGGGCCTCCAAGGAGTACGCGATCGACTCCCCCGATGTCCACGAGTTCCACGGGCCGGCCTATCCACCGCAGGGTCAATGGACATACGAGGACTACCTCCGCCTGCCCGACGACGGGCGGCGGTACGAGATCCTCCGGGGTGTGCTCTACGTGACAGCGGCTCCCAATCCGATTCATCAGATCGCACTGCGGAACCTCGTTCGCCGCCTCTCCGTTTTCTTGGAGAATCACCCTATCGGCGAGTTCTTCTTGTCTCCGACGGACCTGATCCTCCCCGACGGGCTGACGGCGCCTATACAGCCCGACCTCTTCTATGTCCGAGGAGAACAGTGGAAGGGGACGATCACCAGCCGGTATATGGAAGGGGTTCCGGATCTGGTCGTCGAGGTTCTCTCTCCTTCGACCCGCCGGTACGACCGGAACACCAAGCTCGGGGTCTACGCCCAGGCCGGCGTTGGCGAATACTGGCTCGCCGATCCGCTCGCCCGGACGTTCGAGGTTCTCGTCCTGCGCGACGGTGCCTATGTCTCCTTCGCCCAGCTCAGCCATGGCGATCACCTTCGGTCGGAGGCGATTCCAGGCTTTGAGCCGTCCTTGGAAACAATCTTCAAAGTCTGACGGAGCGGGCGCGCTTTCCGAGAGTCATGACGGTGATCCCGATCACTGTCGAGGCGATCAGGTGGGTCACCATCGCCGCGAGCAGCGACGGTCCGCCGGCTGTCGGGTCCTGAAAAATCACCCAGAGCCAGAGGCCGGCGAGAAAGAGCAGCCCGCCGAGGAGCGCGGCGTGATGCGGGCCGCGGTTGCGGGTCATCACAGCGTACAGGGCGTAGGGGAAGAGGATCACCATGTAGAGCATGAGCCGGGTCGACGTCATCCCCGGCAGCCGTTCCCAGACCGCCGCGACCGTCAACCCCGCCGCCACCGCGATCGCCGCCCGCGTGAGCCAGGTGCGCATGACCCCGGGATGCTACCACTCGGGGCGAACGCGGTCTGATCGAGATCTGCCCTTCTAGGTGCACCTCGCTATGATTCCCCCATGACGATCCGCTCCCTTGCCATCGCCTTCCTGCTGGCTCTCCCGCTCGCTTGCCAGGCGCCCGTGGTCCGACCCGTTACGCCCCAGCCCTCCTCTCCATTGCTGGAGGTGGTCGCCGAGTCCGACCGTCTCTGGACCGGCGTCGCCGTCGCCTCGGACGGCCGGATCTTCGTCAACTATCCGCGCTGGTTCGAGGACCCGGTCTTCTCCGTCGGGGTGCTGGACGCGCAGGGCAAAGCCCGCGCCTATCCCGATGCCGAGTGGAACCGCTGGGAGCCGTCGCTTCCTCCGGAGCGGCACTTCGTGAGCGTCCAGAGCGTGCACGTGGACGCCGACGGTTTTCTCTGGATCCTCGATCCGGCCAACCCCGGGTTCCAGGGCATCGTGGCGGGCGGCCCCAAGCTGGTCCAGGTGGACCCAAAAACTGACACGGTTGTCCGCACCATCCGCTTCGACGAAACTGTCGCTCCCACCAGGAGCTACTTGAACGACGTGCGGATCGACACCCGGACGCGCACCGCCTATCTCACCGATTCGAGCCTGGGTGCCCTCGTGGTCGTCGACCTGGCGAGCGGGACGAGCCGGCGGCTGCTGGCCGATCACCCCTCCACCAAATCGGAGGGAGTCGTGCTCACCATCGGCGGCAAGGAGTGGCGGACGGCGAGTGGCGGTGTCCCTCAGGTGCACTCAGACGGCCTCGCGCTCGATCCTTCCGGCGAGTATCTCTATTACCAGGCGCTGTCGGGGCGGACCCTCTACCGGATTCCCACCGCCGCCCTGCGCGACGCTGAGCTCTCGGCCGCGGACCTGGGAGCACGGGTGGAGAAGGTCGGGGAGACCGGCGCGGCGGACGGCATCCTCTTCGGTACGGACGGCAAGCTGTATCTGTCCGCCGTCGAGGAGGACGCGGTGAAGCGCTTCGATCCGGCGACGCGGCGGGTCGAGGTGGTGGTCCGCGACCCGCGCATCGCCTGGCCGGACAGCTTTGCGGCCGGCCCCGACGGCAGCCTCTATCTCACCATCTGCCAGCTCCACCGGATGCCGGAGCCGGGCGGGCCGTGGAGGATTTTTAGGATCGTACCGCGGGAATGAGTGGCCCGCTCCGCGGAACGCACAATCCGCTCCGTGCTGCGGGTCGCTCGCTCCGCGGAATAGGCCGCTGATCCGCGGAACAGATGGCTCGCTCCCCGGAACAGGTTCCTCGTTCCGCGGAACGGAGAGGCCGCTCCGCGGAATGGGACGCCGATTCTCGGGGGCGGTCAGCGCCCTTTCGGAATGCGCGGCCTGCTCCGCGGAGCGGACGTCCTGTTTCCCGGAGCGAGCCCTCTGTTTTGGAATCGGGAGGTCAGGACGGCGGCACGGCGGGCAGGGATTCGGGAACGCTGTTCACCACCGGCGGGATGGTGCGCAGATAGGCGTACATGGCTTTCAGGTCGTTATCGGTCATTCGGGCGTAGTTTTGCCAGGGCATAGGCGGGAGGATCGGCCGCGCCTCGCCCCAGTGCTTGCCGGTGCGCAGGGCCTTGACGAACAGGTCTTCGGTCCAGATCCCGAGACCGGTATTCGGCTCGGGCGTGAGATTGGAGGCGTAGCTCACACCCCACGGGCCGGCGAAGGCCGTGTTGGTGGCGGCGCCCGACCAGATCCAGGGGCCCTGGGAGGCCGGAGCCGGAGGCATCTCGAGGCTCTGCGGGTGGCCGGCGAGCATCCGGGTCATGTCGGGCTCGGGGCCGTGCTCCCCCATCTTGAAGGGGGTATGGCAGTCGTTGCAGCCGGCGACGGTCACCAGATATCGGCCGCGCTCAACGGGATCCACGGCCATGGCGGACGGGTTCTTGGTCGAAGCTTCCGCCTGGGACATCTCAGAGGGCTGGCACCCGGCGATGGCAAGAAGGAGCACGCAGGCTCCGGGAAGTAGAGAAAAAGCTTTCATTACGGTTTCCTTGTCTCGTGATCAGGGTCATCCTGCGACAAGCCAAGGAACGCGCGGGGGGAGAAAAGACCCTCACAGGAGAGGGAAAAAGGCGGAGGGCCGGTCAGGAGCGCGTGGCTCCCTGGGAGGCGAGGATGTCCGGTCCCCCGGTTTGATGGAGGCTCTCTTCCCTTTTGTCCAAAAAGCGGGGGCCGGCGGGAGGCCGCCGGTGCGGCCCCCTCCTGGCGCCGCTGCCGGCCCCGTCACCTCAGTTAGACGGACTTTCCGGGATTTTTGTTGAGCCCGGAGAAAGAACCGAGCTCGATGCCGCGGTCGCGCAGCAGATCCCGGACTCGCGGATCGCAGAGTGCCGCCGTCTCCGCATCCCACGCGTACCTCCAGGGGTACGCCGCGGCGAGCGCCGCATCCCCCAGGCCGGGATGGCAGACCAGCTCGGAGACTTCCCCGGCCTGCTCGAGCGCGCGGCCGAGCGCCTCGACCGTGAGGTGGCCGGCGGTGAGCACGCCGATCGTCCGTCCGGCCGCCCGCGGTCCCTCAGGGCGCAGACGGCGGCGCGCTCTCCGGCCGAGGGCGTTGAGGAGAGAGATCTGGACCGCTCGGGGGGAGGCGGGGAGGGCCGCGGCCGGCTCGGCCGGGATGCGGACCCAGGGGATCCGGTGCTCTTCGGCCAGGCGCAGGACGATCTCGAAGAGCCCCGGCAGCACGTGCAGGTGCTGGTGTGCGTTGGCGTGAAGAATCGGGAGCCCGGTGGCGAGCAGGCGCTCGATCTGCCGCCGCAGCTCCGTCTCGACGTGGCCTGGACGGACCCGCCCGAGGAGCCAGCGCCGCGCGAAGACCGGCCAGCCCGGAAGCAGCCGGCCATCCCGGCCGAGCAGCGATCGTACGACCTTGGATGGGGATAAGGGGGCTTCTCCCACCAGCGTCAGATGGACTCCCACGTCCAGTCCGGGGCGATCCCGCAGCCGCGCTACGGCATCATCGAAGGCCTGGCCGTTCGGGGAGACGCTGACCGCGGTGACGATCCCGGCGTCGTGGGCGGCCAAGACCCCCGCGGTCATGCCCGGGTGCAGACCGGCATCGTCCGCGGTGACGACGAGCCGCTTCACGCCGGGTCAGTGGCCGGCGGCCTGATGCGCGGGCGTGGGCTCGGAGGCCGCCGAGGAGGCGTCGCGGCGCCGGGGGTGGCGCATTTCCGGATACAGCCGGATCAGCTCGCGCAGGATCTTGCCGATCACCGCGGGCGACGACAGGGTCGAGAGGCCGCGGGTGCGCGGGTAGTAGTCCAGCCCGAGCTGCTGGATGACGAACCCCAGGTTCTTCGCCTTGACGATCAGCTCCGCGTCGATCAGCGACCCCTCGGAGCGCAGCTCAACCGCCTGCAGCACCTCGCGGCGCATGAGCTTGAAGGAGAAGTTGATGTCGCGGTGCGGCCAGCCGAACAGCAATCCGATGAGCGTGTTGTAGAGATAGGAATAGACGGTGCGGCGGAACCCTTCGGTTGTGCGGTCGAGCCGGTAACCCGCGATCATGTCCGCCCGGGTGACGCGGAGGGCCTGGATGGCGCGGCCGATGACGTGGGGATCGAACGGCAGGTCGGCGTCCATGTAGACGGCCAGGCTCTTGGTGACGGCCGCGTAGCCGGTCCGCAGCGTCGCGCCGAGCTTCCGATTGACCTCGTGCTGCAACAGGCGGATGCGCGGCTCCGTCCGGGACAGCCGCTCGACAATCTCGGCCGAATGGTCGGTCGAGGCATCGTTGACGATGATGATCTCCCAATCGTCGCTGCAATCCTCCAACGCCTCGACCGCGCAGGCGATGGCGTGCTCGATGTTCTCCTCTTCATTGAACATCGGGATGACGAGCGACAAGGACGGGCGCGCTGGGATGCTGGACATACCTTTCCTCAATCTGTCTTCAAATTGGCGTCCATCTCCACCGAGTGGAGCTGGACGGCCAACCGGCGGGGATCACCTCCGATTCCCGCCGCAACCGGCACGAACGTGGTCTTCGACCGCACCGAGATCTCCACCTTCTCCGCATCGGGGAGCGGCAGGACGACCCGCCTGTGCGTTCCGCGCTGCACCTCGAAGGTGGCGGTGGGGCTCCCCGCCACCGAGATTGCCAGCGTGACTGACGGCTCGCCGATCTCCTCGGGCAGGCCCAGGGTGAGAGCGACGGACCGCGCGTGCAGGCGGCGGGGGAAGACGCGGATCGCGGCATCTCCTCCCAGCCACCGGTACCCGGCTCCCCCGGAGCTCGGCTCATAGGCGTACAAACCTCGTACCGCCTCGTACCGCTGCTCCGCCGGGACCGGGCTCAGCGAAGTCGTCCGGTAAAGATCTCGAGTGAGCTTGCCATAAGTATCGCTGTCAGGCCAGAGGAAAGTTTCCCCCCCGGGCAGGAAGGTCTCTCCAAAGATCCAGACCGGCTTCTCGGTACGGCCCGCGAAGCGCTGCATCCCCTCCTCGTAAGGGAAGCGGGTGAAGCACGGCAGCAGGAACGCGGCGTGGGCCGCGAAGTCCTTCTCCACCAGGAGCACGGTGCTGCGCGGCAGGTGCGTCCGCACCCAGTTTGCCGCCTGCACCGGGGGTGACAGAGAGGTGGAGCGGGGCGCCAGGAGCGGCCAGGAGTAGACCGCGAACCCGGCCGCCAGAGCCGCCACGGCGCCCCAGGCGGCGGCCGGCACCCGGGAGCGCCGCGCCAGAAGGTCGATCCCCACCGCGGCGGCAAAGGAGATCCCGATCAGCGAGGGGATGGCGTAGCGGACGGCATCCCGCGGGTTCATGATCGCCAGGCAGAAGGTGAGCTCGACGGCGGTCAGCACGATCAGCGGCAGGAGCGGCTTCCAGCGCGGCCGGCGCGCGGCCAGGGAGGTGAGGCCGGCGAGGGCCAGCGCCAGAACGGGTAGCGCGGTCCACTTCTGACCCCACGGGTGGGCGAGGAAGCGCGAGGCGATGGCGGCCGGCGACTGGCCGGCCCGCGGGACCGTCGTATCCCAGGTGGCCACCGCGCCGGCCTGCTTCGTCAGGAAGCGGACGAGCCCTTCGGGTTCGCCGACCGCCAGCAGCAGCGGGACGAACCACAGCAGGCAGACGGCGGTGAACGCGGCGAGCATCGCCCCCCGGCGGCGCCAGCTTCCGGCGAGCCAGAGCGCCACGGCCAGTGCCGGGAGGACCGAAATGGCAAGCTGCGGCCGGCAACCCACCGCGCCGGCGGCAAAGGCGCCCGTCGCGAGTGCCGCCGCGAAGCCGCCCGCTCCCGGCAGCCGCGCCGCGGCCGCCAGGAACAGGGAGAGGAACAGGGCGGCTGATGCATCCGAAAGAGCGAGCGGTCCGTAGACGAGCATGGCCGGCGAGAGATGGAAGAGCAGCGCGCCCCCCACGGCCAGCCGGTCGGCTGCCGGCGATCCGGGATCACCGCCGAGCCGCCGGAAGGCCGAGACGAGAGCCACATAGCCGACGAGAGAGGCCACCACGTTCAAGCCCACCAGCCCCCAGTACGGATCGCGGAGGATGAATGCGAACGCCTTACCGAGCCCGATGAAGAGGGGATACCCCGGCGGATGCGGGTGATGGTGGAGCGGATCGAAGGCAATGACCCCCTGGAGAAAGAGGATCTCATCCCACTCCCAGAGGCTCTTGGGAAGGGTGAGAAGGCGGGCGGCGGCCACCGTCAAAAGACCGGCGAGGGCAGGCACAGACCAACCGCGAACGGTGAAACGCGAAACCGATGTCGGGTCCATGGTGGAGGGCTGGCATTATATCCTTGCCGGCCGGCCATGGAATCCAAATTTTTTGATGCGCTGTCGCTGGTCCGTCAGGCCTCCGCCGGGATGCCACCTGCGGCCCGCGCTCACGTGATCGGACGCTTCCTCACCTGTCCGTTTTTGCGGGTGTTGGCGCACGTGCCGCCGGGAGCGCGGCTCCTCGACCTCGGGGCGGGGCATGGCACGCTGGCGCGGCTGGCGGCGGAACGTGGGGCGGCCTCGGTGGTGGCGGTGGAGCCGGACGTGCGGAAGACGCTGCCGGCCGCACGCCACCCGCGGGTCCGGTTCGTGGCGGGATACGCCGACGCCGTGGGCGGGGCGTTCGACGCGGTGACGATCCTGGACGTCCTATACCGGATCCCTCTCGCCGGCTGGGACCCTCTGCTCGCCACCGCCTTCGAGCGGCTGCGGCCCGGCGGCGTCTTCCTCCTCAAGGAGATCGATCCCGAGCACCGCCTCAAAGGACGGTGGAACCGCACCCAGGAGCGGATCGCCGATCTGCTGGGGATGACGCTGGGCGAGGCCTTCAGCTACGAGACGCGCGAGCAGATCCGCGAGCGCCTCGCCCGCCACGGCTTCGAGCGCTTCGAGGCGATCGAGATGGGCGCGGGGTACCCGCACGCGCATATTCTGTATAAGGCGTGGCGGCCGGCCGTGGTACTCTCTTGAGACGAGAGGAACGCGCAGATGAAGAACGCCGCCACGACTACCACGATGACCGTCGAGCTCCCGGTCCAGCTCAAGGGGCGTCTGGAAGAGATCGCAAAGACGTCGGAAATGTCTTCCGCCGAGCTGGCGGTCAATGCGATCAGCTCCTACGTCGAGATCCAGGAGTGGCAGATCCGCCAGATCGAGGAAGGGGTTCGCGAGGCGGATGCAGGAGGGTTTGCCAACGACGAAGAGGTGGCGGCCGTCTTTGCCAAATGGCTGAATGCGCGTTAGGTGGACGCGTAAAGCTCTCCGCGCATTAGACGAGATCGCCGAAACCATCGCCCTGGATCGGCCCATGGCCGCCCGGCGTGTGGTGGAGCGCATCCAGGAATCCGTCGACCACTTGACGCGCCATCCGCTCATCGGCCGGCAAGCGCGCGTCCCCGGGACGCGCGAGCTGGTGGTCCCGGGAACGCCTTTCATCCTTCCTTATCGCGTGGAGGAGGAGACAATCGAAATCCTCCACGTGTTCCACGCGGCACGCCGCTGGCCATCTTCCTTCTGATTGCCGTCAGCTCCGGTTGAACTTCCGCATGAGATCCTCGATCGTCGCTTCCTGCTTGGCCGGCCGCGGCGGCTGCGGGTTCGGCCGGCCGGGTCCCGACGGAGGGGGGACGTTCGGGCGGCCTCCTCCCTGGCGGTCGGGACGGCCGCCTCCGCGCGCGGCGTTGCCCGCGGTGGGCCGGCCGGTGACCGGCGGCGGCAGCAGGGCCTTGATCGACAGGCTGATCCGCTCGCGCTGGTGGTCGACCTCGATCACCTTCACCTTGACGATCTCGCCGACCTTCACCGCCTCGCGAGGGTCCGCGATCCAGTTGTGGGTCAGCTCGGAGACGTGGACCAGGCCGTCGCGGTGGACGCCGATGTCCACGAAGGCGCCGAAGTTGGCCACGTTCGAGACCCTCCCCTCCAGCACCATGCCCGGCTCCAGGTCCTTGATCGTCGTCACATCCGCCCGCCACTCCGGCGTCTTGAACTCCGGGCGCGGGTCGCGGCCGGGGCGGAGCAGCTCGGTCTTGATGTCCTCCAGGGTGAACGAGCCGAGACCGTGCGCCTCGTCGCGGAAGCGCGAGAAGTCGAGCCGCGAGACCAGGTCCTTGCTGCCGACGAGCTCCGGCAGCGGCACGTGCAGCGCGTCGGCCATCTTCTCCACGGTCTCGTAGCGCTCCGGATGCACCGCCGTGTTGTCCAGCGGGTGGTCGCCGCCGCGCACGCGGAGGAAGCCGGCCGACAGCTCGAACGTCTTGGGGCCGAAGCCCGACACCTTGCGCAACCCCTGCCGCGAGGAGAACGGACCGTTGGCGTCGCGGAACTCGACGATCGTCCGGGCGAGCCGCTCGGAGAGACCCGACACCCGGCGCAGCAGCGAAGCCGAGGCCGTGTTCAGCTCCACGCCGACCCGGTTCACCGCGCCTTCCACCGCCGTGTCCAGCTCGCGCTCCAGCGACTTCTGGTCCACGTCGTGCTGATACTGGCCCACGCCGAGCGAGCGCGGCTCGATCTTCACCAGCTCGGCCAGGGGGTCCTGCAGGCGCCGCGCGATCGAGGCCGCCCCGCGCAGCGTGACATCGAGCTGTGGCAGCTCCTCGCGCGCCACAGCGGACGCCGAGTAGACCGATGCGCCGGTCTCCGGCACGATCGCCACCACGGTCTTGCGCAGCTTCTCGTCCGGCGCCTCCAGGATCACCTTGCGGACGAAGGCCTCGGTCTCGCGGCTTGCCGTGCCGTTGCCGATCGCGATGGCATGAACCCCGTGCTTCTCGACCAGGCGCAGGATGATCCGGGTGGAGCCGGCTTCGTCGGCGTGGGGCATCACCGGATGGATCACCTCCGTGGCCACGACGCGGCCGGTGCCGTCCACCACGGCGAGCTTGCAGCCGGTGCGGAAGCCCGGGTCGAGCCCCATGACCGGGACCTGGCCGATCGGGGCCTGGAGGAGGAGGGCCTCCAGGTTGGCGCGGAAGACGCCGATCGCCTGCGTCTCGGCGCGCTCGCGCATCTCGCCGCGCACCTCGTTGGTCAGCGACGGCCGCAGCAGCCGCTTGTAGCTGTCCGCCGTGGCCTCGGCCACCTGCCGGCCGCACGGGGTCTCGACGGGCACGCTCCAGGAGCGGGAGAGGCTCTCGACCTCGCGGTCGTCGTCGATCCGCAGATCGGAGAGGAGGAAGCCCTCGCGCTCGCCGCGCAGGATGGCGAGGAGGCGGTGCGAGGGGATGTCCCTGCCCGGCTCGTCGTGCTCGAAGTAGTCGCGGTAGGTGGCCGCCTCGGGGTCTGTCTCCTTGCCGGGGAGCACGCGGACGCGCAGCAACCCTTCGGCCGCCAGCACTTTGCGCAGCTCGGCGCGGCGCTCGGCGTTCTCGGAGAGCCGCTCGGCCAGGATGTCGCGCGCACCGGCGAGAGCGGAGGCCGCGTCCTCGACCCCCTTCTCCGCGTCGACGAACGGCCGCGCCAGCTCCTCCGGTAGCTCGCGGGTGTGGGCGCCGGAGAGGACGGCATCGGCCAGCGGCTCCAGCCCCTTCTCGCGGGCGATCTGGGCGCGGGTGCGGCGCTTCGGCTTATAAGGAAGGTAGAGGTCTTCGAGCTCCTGCTTGGTGAGGGAAGCCCGGATGCTCGCCTCCAGCTCGTCGGTCAGCTTGCCCTGCTCGCGGATGCTCTCCAGGATGGCGTCGCGGCGCTCGGAGAGCTCCAGGAAGTACTCGCGGCGCTTGGCCAGGGTCTCAAGCTGGAGGTCTTCGAGCCCTCCGGTCGCCTCCTTGCGGTAGCGGGCGACGAAGGGGACGGTGGCCCCTTCGGCGAACAGCTCGGCGGCGGCCTCGACCTGATGCGGCCGGCAGCCCACCTCCGACGCGATGATGTCAATGAAACGCGGCTCCAGAACGGCGGTCTTGCTCATGGGGTCTCCTCGGGGCGTGCTCTCGGTGCGGAGCGGTATCCTCTCATAGTCCCGGGAACCTTTCCCCCACATCGGCGTTTGAAAGGGTTGGAGAACGGACATGATGGAGCCCATCCAGCACGGAGCCCCGAGCGACGCCGACCTGATGGAGCGGGTCCGCGGCGGCGACCGCGACGCCTTCGCCGGCGTGGTCGACCTCCACAAGGACGCGGTGGTGAATTACCTGGCCCGCCTGACCGGCGACCGGGACCGCGCCGAGGATCTGGCGCAGGAGGCGTTTCTGCGGCTCTGGCGGTCCGCCGGGTCCTACGTCGAGCAGGGATACCTGCGCGCCTTCCTGTTCCGCATCGCCACCAACCTGGTGCGGTCGGAAGAGAGGCGGGAAAAGCGGTTCCGGCTGCTGCTCCCCTTCCTGGGACGGCGGGACCACGACGAGCCGGCGGCTCCTTCGGGGCTGCTCCTCCAGGAGCTCCACCGCAAGGTCGCCGGAGCGGTGGCCGCCCTGCCGTTGCGCTACCGGGTGCCGCTCGTTCTCCACGAAATCGAGGGCTGGTCCTATGTGGACATCGCCCGGGAGCTGGGGTGCCGGGAAGGGACCGTGAAGTCGCGGATCCATCGCGGCCGCCAGCATCTGCGGCAGAAGCTCGAGCCCTATTGGCAAGGAGGTACGGCATGGAAGACCACAGCGTAGGCCGGCTGCTGCGCGAGCTGCCGCGGGAGACCGCCCGGCCGGGCTTCACGCGGCGCGTCCTGGCGCGCCTCGACGAGCCCGCGGGGGCGATCTCTCACGGCGCGAGCTGGCGCCACCGGCTCGCCATGGCGGCAACGACCGCCGCCGTCGCCGCTCTGGTGCTCTCGGCCGGCGTGGTCCGGTACGAGCAGTCCCGCGAGGCGGCGCGCACCGCCGAGGCGCGGCGTCTCCTCCAGGAGATCCGCGCCGAGCACGAGCAGCTCGAGCAGGAGATCCGCGCCCTCTCCGAGCCGCCGAAGGTCTACGTGGGCGGCGACGAGGGCATGGATCTGGTGGTGGGGCTGGACAAGATTCCCGCGGAGGACGGGCCCGCGCCCGCCGCCTACCGCGTCGACACTTTCTAAGGAGGTTCGAGATGAAGACGAACGTATACCGCGCCGCCGCTGTCGGCCTGATGGCCCTGCTGGGATCCGGCGCGGGTGCCTGGGCTTTTCCGGGCGATGACAAGGAGAAGGACGACAAGAAGGTCGTCGAGAAGCGCCGGATCGTGATCGTGGATGGCGACGGCAAGGAGCGGGTGATCGAAGGAATGGGGCCGATGGTCCGCCGCGGCTTCCTCGGGGTCGGCCTGACCGAAATGACCCCCGAGCTGCGCACCCACTTCGGAGCGCCGGAGGATGTGGGGGTCATGGTCTCTCACGTCGAGCCGGGCGGTCCGGCAGACAAGGCGGGCCTCGAAGTCGGGGACATCGTCACGCGCATCGACGGCAAGGATGTCCGGTCGAGCTGGGATGTCCGCGCCCGGGTGCGCGACTTCGAGGAAGGGCAGCAGGTGCCGCTGGAGGTCTGGCGCAACCGCAAGGCGCAGACGCTCACCGCCGCCGTGACCCTCCGCGAGCGCCCCGAGCTGGACATGGGGCCGTTCCTCATGCGGGGCGAGGGTGAAGACGGCCCGCTGGTGCTGCGGCTGAACGGGGAGCGCGGCGGGCTGCCGGAGCGGATCGAGCTGCCGCCCCACGGGACCCCGGGGCCGGGGCCTGACGGCGAGGTCATCCGTTTCCACCAGCAGCGCTCGCCGCGCGAACGTCAGTTGGAGCTGAGGCTCCAGGAGCTCGAAAAGCGGATCGCCGAGCTGGAAAAGCAGCTCGAGAAGAAGCGCTGAGACCTCACCTCTAGGTGCCGGGCAGGGACGCGTTCCGGGCGGTGCTCACAAAACTCGCCTGCGGCTCAGACAGTTGCGCTCCGTCCTCACGCGTCCCTGCCCGAAATCTCAACCTCCGACGAATTCTCCCACCCCGCCGCATTGCCCGCACGGACAGATCTCGCGCAGGAAGTCATAGCGATAGATGCCGGTGCCGTGGCCGTCCGACCAGCCGATCGAGATGGCGTAGTTGCCGACCGGCTTGATGGCCGTGGCGGTCACCGGCTTGGCCGGCGGCTGGTAGCGGATCTTTCCGCTGTGCCCCTGGCAGCCGGCGCAGGGGCACCAGCCGCGCAGATAGTCATAGGGGTACTCGGCGACGTGATCGTCGCTCCAGGTCAGGCGGAGTCGGCTCTCCTCGGGGAGCCTCCGCGCCTCGGTCAGGACCGGCATTGGCATTAGGGGACCTCGCGGATCGGCCCGGCTCCGGGAAAAACCCGGAGCGGTTCCCGATCGTACCATCCGTGATATGAACTTCTGGAGCGGGCCTCCGGCTTCCCGCGCAAGGAGATAAGGACATGCGTCGAGCGTTGTGCGCTCTGGTGTTTTTGCTTCCCCTGATCCCGGCCGCGGCCGCCGCCCAGGTGAACCGGTTCGAGATCACGCCCTTCGTCGGCTACCGCCTGGGCGGCGAGGTCGACAACTCCGCCGACATCGGCTTCGACTTCCGGTCCGACGTGGAGATCGACGAAGGGGCCCACTATGGATTGATGTTCGACATCCCGCTCTCTCCCAACTGGCAACTCGAGCTGCTGGCCAGCCGGCAGAGCACCTCGTTCACGGTCGACGCGGGGCTGCTCTCCCCCTCGGAGAACCTGGGCGACGTGGACCTCGGCCTCTACCAGGCCGGGTTCCTGCTCCAGTGGGGCGAGGGCCAGGTGAGCCCGTTCGTGGTGGCCACGCTCGGCCTGGCGCGCCTGGAGCCGGACTTCCCCGAGCTGGATGCGGAGAACTACCTGTCCGGCAGCTTTGGCGGAGGCATCAAGGTCTTCCTCGCCGAGAACGTCGGCCTCCGTTTCGAGGGCCGGGGCACCTGGCTCGATCTGGAGACCGACTTCGACAACCGCTACGACCGCTACGACTCGGACGGCGTCACCTGGCTGCCGGAGGGATCGGCGGGGATCATCTTCTCCTGGTAGAGAAGGCCCCGCCACACCGCCCTACAGAGGGAAGTCCAGGTTGTAAACGTACCGCCCGCGCCCCACGGCGAGGAGCAGGCCGCCGCGGTCGATGCCGCGCACCACCTCGATGCCGTTGGGATCGATGATCAGGCCGGAGCCGAGCGATTGTGCGCTCCGGGTCGTCGGCCCGAAGAAGAGCCCGAAGAACGGGTCGACCTCGCGCACCGTGGATTCGGCGGAGATGTTGACCACCGCGGGGGAGACCTTTTCCGCCACCGTCACCACCGGAGTGCGGCGCGCGGCGACGCCCGACGGCGGCGTCTGAGCCCAGACGGAATTCAACAGCGAAGAGACCAGCAGGAAGATGAGAACCATGCGTTTCATGGTGCGTAGGATAAGATGGGAATCCCCTCCAGGGGGATTGCGTTGCCCCCCTTGGTGCCCGCCTCGCGGGCCCCCGGATACAAGTTCCAGATGAAAGGAGGCACTCTGTCGTGTCGCTTCGGATACCTACGGCGCTCCTGGGGCTGCTGCTGACAGCCACCGCGGCACACGCCGCGTCCCAGGGAGACATCTTTCCCTTCAAGGTCCACGAGACCACGCTCGACAACGGGCTGCGGGTCTTGACCATTCCTTATGAGAGCCCGGGCACGGTGGCCTATTACCTGGTCGTCCGCATCGGCTCGCGCGACGAGGTCGAGCCCGGCCACAGCGGCTTCGCGCATTTCTTCGAGCACATGATGTTCCGTGGCACCGAGCGGTACTCGCGGGAGGCCTACACGGAGATCTTGAAGAAGCTGGGGGCCGCATCCAACGCCTCCACCGGGGACGATTCGACCATCTATCAGCTCATCGGCCCCGCCCGCGAGCTGGAGACGATGATGGACATGGAGTCGGACCGCTTCAAGAACCTGAAGTACAGCGAAGAGGACTTCCGGACCGAGGCCCTGGCCGTGCTCGGCGAGTACAACAAGAGCGTATCCAACCCGATCTTGCCGATGCTCGAAAAGCAGCGCGACCTGGCCTTCCAGAAGCACACCTACAAGCACAACACGATCGGCTTCCTGGAAGACATCAAGGCCATGCCAGGCTACTACGACTACAGCCTGAAGTTCTTCCAACGCTTCTACCGGCCGGAGAACATCACCCTGCTGGTGGTGGGCGACGCTCAGCCGCAGCGGGTCGAGGAGCTGGCGAAGAAGTACTACGGAGACTGGAAGAAGGGCTACCAGCCGGCGGACGTCCAACCCGAGCCGCCGCAGACCGAGCCGAAGCGCGGGCACCTCGATTGGCCCAATCCGACGAATCCCTACATGCTGGTCGGATACCGCTCGCCGGCCTTCTCGACGCGGGACATGAATTCGGCAGCCCTCGACCTGATCGCCCAGCTCCTGTTCAGCGAGACGGCTCCTCTCTACAAAGAGGTCGTGGTCGACAAGCAGTGGGCCGACACCCTCTCCGCGTTCGGCGACTTGAGCCGGGACCCTGGCCTCTTTACCTACTTCGGGCGGGCGAAGTCGGACGACCTGGTCCCCAAGATCAAGGAGGCCGTCGACCGGCACATCCGGGAGCTCCAGGAGAAGCCGGTCGATGCGCAGCGGCTGGACCGGATCAAGTCGAACCTGCGGTATGCCTTCGCCCAAAGTCTGGACACCCCCGCGGGCATCGCCGACCAGGTGTCCCTCTACATCGGCACGGCCGGGAACATCGGCAGCATCAACGAGCGGTTCGTCCAATACCAGAGGGTCACGCCCGAGGACGTGCAGCGGGCCGCCCGCGAGATCTTCCGGTCGCAGAACGAGACCTTTGTGACGCTCTCGCACAAGGGAGGAGCCGCCCATGACTGATCGCAGGAGCCTCATCGCCGCGCTCGCGCTCGCCGGAGCGCTCGCCGCCCCGGGAGCCTTCGCCCAGAGCGCTCCGCCGCAGAAGCAGGCTCAGGGAAGCTCGGGCATCGACCTGGTGACCCTCCCGAGCGAATCCCCCCTGGTGGCGATTCGCCTCCTCTTCGACGTCGGCTCGATCCACGATCCCGCGGGCAAGGAAGGCCTGGCCGCCTTGACCGCGTTCATGGTCTCGCAGGGGGGCACCCAGAAGCGCTCGTACAGCGAGCTGCTCGACGCCCTCTATCCCATGGCGGCGAGCCTCGGGGGCAACGTCGACCGCGAGGTGACGCTGTTCACCGGCACCGTGCACCGCGAGACGCTCGCCGACTATGCCAAGCTGCTCCAGGAAGCCCTGCTGCAGCCGGCCTTCGCGCCGGCCGACTTCGAGCGGAACCGGGAGCAGCTCGTCACATATCTGACCAACAGCCTGCGCAGCAGCGACGAGCTCCTCAGCCTGGAGCTCCTCCAGGGCGAGATCTTCAAGGGACACCCGTACGGGCACCCGACGGAAGGGACGGTCGAGAGTCTGCGGGGCATCACGCTGGACGACGTGAAGACGTTCTACCGCGAGCACTACACGCGGGCGAACCTGATGCTCGGAGTGGCCGGCGGCTATCCGCAGGGCTTCCCTGACGAGCTGGCGCGCGCTTTCTCGGCGCTGCCGGCCGGTCAGAAAGAGCAGAAGGCGCTGCCGCCGGCTCCGAAGATCGAGGGGCGCAACGTCACCCTCGTGGAGAAAGAGACCAGCTCCGTGGCGATCACGCTGGGACACGCGCTGCCGATCAACCGCTCGCACCCGGACTACTACCCGCTCATGGTGGCCAACAGCTACCTGGGCGAGCACCGCACCATGTACGGGCGCCTGATGGAGCAGCTCCGCCTTCAGCGCGGCCTGAACTATGGTGACTACTCGTACATCGAGTACTGGTACTACCCGCCGGGGACCGACTACCCGACGGCCAACGTGCCACGCCGGCAGCAGTACTTCTCGATCTGGATCCGCCCGGTGGCGCCGGGGGATGCCCAGTTCGCCCTGCGCGCCGCGCTCTCCGAGCTTCGGCGGCTGCATGACCAGGGGATGACGAAGGACGAGGTGGACACCGTCCGGACCCTTCTCATCAACTACTCGAAGCTCTGGGCCCAGAGCCCGTCGGACCGCCTCGGCTATCTGATGGACAGCAAGTTCTACGGGATGCCGCCGTACATCGACGAGATCGAGGCGCACCTGAAGAAGGTGACCGCCGAGCAGGTCAACGCGGCGATCAAGAAGTATCTGGACCCCGACGACTGGGATGTGGTGATGATCGCGAACAACGCCCGTCAGCTCGCGGAGACTCTGCGCAGCGACGCGCCGAGCCCGAAGACCTATAACAGCCAGGCCCCGGCGCAGGTGCTCGCGGAGGACAAGGCGATCCAGGTCCTACCGGTGAAACCGACCTCCATCGAGATCGTGCCGATCGACCAGGTGTTCCAGAAGTAGATCCGATCGACCCCTCTCCCCTCCAGGGGAGAGGGCGCCACCTCCCCCTCTCCGTTCTAGCTTTCGCCGCGTAGCAGCCCCAGCAGCTCCTTCCCATACTTCTGTACGATCGTCGGGCCAATCCCGGCCACTCCGAGCAGCTCGACCTCATCGCTCGGCCGGCTCGTGGCGAGAGCGGTCAGGGCGCGGTCGGTCAGGATGCGGAAGGCCGGGACGCGCCGCCGCTGCGCCTCGGCTTTCCGCCAAGCCTTGAGCGCTTCGATCAGGCCGGGATGGGCGCCATCCGTTCCCGCCGCGCCATCGATCAGGACGATCTGCCCCTTGCGGGGACGGCGTTCCCTCCGGTCTTCGGTCCGGCTGGTACGCTCCCGCGTCCGCTTCCTCTTGCGCTCGGCTGGGGCAGCGACTTCGGGAAGATCCACACGCTGGACCGCCGCTGGATCAGCGCGCATCCCCTCCGGAGTCAGGCGCGCCCGCTGGAAGCGGATCGAACGCCCCTCCTTCTCGAACGAATCCTCGCGGATCTGAACCAGGCCGGCGCGCACGAGGCCTCCCAGGAGGTGCTCGAACCCCTTGCGGTCGAGACCGTTCGATCCTTCCTGAAGCTCCCGCCAGAGCTGCCCTGTGCTCTGGTCGTCCCGCCAGCGGAGCGCGTGGAGGACCCGTCCGAGCACCTCCGTCTCGCCCGCGGCCGGCTGGCGGAACTTGCGGACTCCGCAGGCGGCCGGCGCGCAGACGTCGCAGAGGCCGCACGCCTTCCCCGAGTCCTCCTGGTCGCCGAAGTGGCGCACCAGATGGAGCATGCGGCAGCCGTGGGACTCGGCATAGCGGATCATCAGATCGAGCTGGGCCTGCTTGTGGTCGCGCTGGGCGAGGTAGGGCTGCAGCCATCCCGCTTCGCCGCGCGCCGCATGGCCTTCGGCGTCGACCACCGCGCCTTTGTGGATCCAGAGCTTTTCGAGCGCCCGCTCGAAGACCTCCTCGTCCGGGCCGCCGCGGCCTATCTTGCGGCGGATCTCCTCGGGAGGCCGCGCCTCGGCCGTCAACGCGCGGAAGATCTTTTCGAGGACGTCCGGATCGGGATAGTCCCGCGTCTGGAAGAACTCGTGGCTCCGGCGGTCGGTCCAGGAGTAGAGAAGGATCGCCCGGGACGGCTTGCCATCGCGGCCGGCGCGGCCGATCTCCTGATAGTAGCCCTCGACACTGCCGGGCATCCCGGTGTGGATCACGGTGCGGACGTCCGGCTTGTCGACCCCCATGCCAAAGGCGATCGTCGCGACGATCACCTGGAGCCCGCCGCTGAGAAAGGCCGTCTGGACCCGGTCGCGGGCGGCGCCGGGCATGCCGGCGTGGTAGGCGGCGGCGGGAAATTCGTTCCGCAGCTCTTCGCCGAGGGCGTCCGCCTCCTTGCGGCTCGGCGCGTAGACGATAGCCGGCCGGCTCCCCGGATCGGCCAGGAGCCGATGCACCGCCTCGCGGCGCTCGGACGGGCGCAGCTCGGCGACTTCCACGGCGATGTTGGTGCGGCGGAAGCCATGGATGAACCGGCCCGGCGCCTGCAGACCGAGCTGGGTCGCGATGTCGTCCTGGACGAGCGGCGTCGCCGTGGCGGTGAGGGCGACCACGGGAGCCGGACGGAGCAGGGGGAGGCGCTGGCCGAGCATCCTATAGTCGGGACGGAAGTCGTGCCCCCACTGCGAGATGCAGTGGGCCTCGTCGACCGCGATGAGGACCGGCTTGCGCTTGGCCAGCATCTCGGGGAAACCGGGGACGCTCAGCCGTTCGGGCGCGATGAACAGGAAGTCGAGCCGCCCGGCCAGATAGTCGACGCACGCCTGCCGCGACGCCGCGCGGTCGCGGCCGGAGTGGATCCGCTCGGCCCGCAGCCCCAGATCGCGCAGCTTCGAGTACTGGTCCTCCATGAGCGCGATGAGCGGCGAGACGACCAGGGTGGTCCCGGCACGGGCGAGCCCCGGGAGCTGGTAGCAGAGAGACTTGCCGGCCCCCGTCGGCATGACCAGAAGGACGTCCTTCCCCGTGGTAACCGCCCGGCAGACGTCCTCTTGATAAGGACGGAACGATTCCAGCCGGAAGGCGGAGCGGAGGAGGTCGAGGAGGCGGTCGGGGGGAGTGGGGGCCCTCACCCCCGGCACCCCGGGTTGAAACCCGGGGCTCGAAGATGGCCGTCCCTGCGGGACGGAGAGGGACCGATGCGCGTGGCCTCCGTCCTGAAGGGACGGCGGCGCGTAGCCCCGGGTTTCAACCCGGGGCGAGGTGGCCGCGTTCCCCTCGGTCGCTCCCACCACCTCCTTCACATATCCCTCGATCCCCCGCAGGAACGCCGCGAGATCCGCCTCCCCCTTCTGGATGCGCTGGAGCTGGGCCTCCCACTGGCCGGTCATGGCCGGGCTCTTGACGTGCGGGTGGACGATCTCGATGAGGCGGATCCCCCGGTCGGTCGCGTGGAGCGCCTTGCCGTCGCGCTCGATGTAGCCGCGGCGCAGCAGCGTTTCAATGATCTCCGCCCGGGTGGCCGGCGTGCCCAGGCCGCTCTCCTTCATGGCCTCCGAGAGCTCCTTGTCGTCCAGCGTCCGGCCGGCCGTCTCCATGGCGGTCAGGAGGGTGCCTTCGGTGAACCGCTTCGGCGGCCGGGTCTTCTTGGCCACGGCCTTGGCATCCGTCACCCGGCGGACGAGCCCCTGGACGAGCCCCGGCGGCAGATCCTGCGCCTCGTCCGCCTCCCCGTCCTCCCTGTCTTTGCCGTCCTTTCGGTCCTTGTCGTCCTTGCTGTCCTTCTTCTCCTTCTGGAGATCGAGCACCTTCCAGCCCGGCTGCTCGACCGCCGTCCCGGAGCTGTGGAAGCGGTCGACGACTGTGCCCATGGGCGAAGTGACGCGGGTGATCACCGTGGTCACGGACCAGACGTGGTCGTCGTGCCAGGCCATGAGGAGGCGCCGGCAGATCAGGTCGTAGACCCTCCGCTCGTCTGAGGTCAGCCCGGCCCCTTCGGCCGAGGTCGCCGTCGGCAGGATCGCGTGGTGGTCGGTGACCTTCGCATCGTCCACGAAGCGCTTGCCCAACGGCCTCTCGCCGGTGCCCGGGACGAGCTGCTCCGCGGGATAGGCCCCACGGATCGCGCGGACGACCTCGCCGAGCGTCGCGGCCACGTCCGTCGAGAGGTGGCGGCTGTCGGTGCGCGGATAGCTGATCAGCTTCTTCCCTTCGTAGAGGGACTGCGCGATCCCCAGCGTCCTCTGGGCGCTGAACCCCCAGAGGCGGTTGGCGTGCCGTTGCAGCTCGGTTAGGTCGTAGAGGAGGGGCGGTGGCATCCGCTTCGTCTCGGAGCGGACGGACTCGACTTCGGCCCGGCCGGTGCGCGCCCGGCCGACGATGGCCATGGCCTCTTCGAGGTCCGCGCCCGGACGGTCCGGCGTGGCTTTGAGCCGCCGCGCCTCGATCGTCGGGCTCTCGCCGCGGAACCAGACACCGCGGTAGACGGGCGCGTCAGCCTCCGGCGGCGCGAAGATCGCGGTCACCTCCAGGTAGTCCTCGGGGACGAAGGAGCGAATGGCCAGCTCGCGCTCCACCAGCATCGCCAGGGTGGGGGTCTGCACCCGGCCGACCGACCAGAGCTCCTCGTTCTCCCTGAAGTCGAGGGTGTAGAGGCGCGAGAGGTTCATGCCGACCAGCCAATCGGCGCGGCTCCGCCCGCGGGCGGCGTCGGCGAGCGGGTCGAATTCCCGGCCGGAACGCAGCGTGGCGAACCCTTTGCGGATGGCCTCGGCCGTCAGCGAGGAGATCCAGAGCCGGGAGACCGGCTTGCGGCAGCCGGCGGCCTCATAGATGTAGCGAAAGATCAGCTCTCCCTCGCGACCCGCGTCGGTGGCGCACACGACCTTCTCGACCTTGGGATCGTTGAGCGCCCGCTTCACGGCCTCGAACTGCTTGCTCGTCTCTTCCGGAACGACCAGGGGCCAGTCCTGCGGGAGCATGGGAAGGTGGTCCCGGCTCCAGCGCTTCCACTCCGGCCGGATCTCATGAGGTTGCGCCAAGGTGACCAGGTGGCCGATGGCCCAGGTGACCAGATAGCCGTTGCCGCGAAGAAATCCCTCCCCCCGCTCGTTCGCGCCCAGGACTCTGGCGATGTCGCGGGCGACGGAGGGCTTCTCGGCGACGACGGCCGTCAGGGGATTGGAGGCCTGGGACATTTCGGGCGCAAGCTTACCCGCATCGCGGGCCGGCCCGATTTTACGGCATTTCGGGGCGTCCTTCCAGGGAAAAAGGCCTTCCGCGGACACGCCGCCGCGGAAGGCCTGGGGAAAGCGGCGGCCGGCTCAGAAGATCCGCAGGGTCCGGGCGGCAGGGAAGACGTTGCCCACGTTACGGAAGATCGTGACCTCGACGTAATAGAGGAATTTGCCGAAGTCGACCTGCTGGGTGAACGAGCACTTGTTGCAGGTCGCGGCGGCGGCATCCTGGCTGCCGACGGTGCACAGGGCCACCAGATTGCCCGTGCAGGGATCGACCTGGAACAGGGTTGCCCGCACGCCGCCATTGACCGTGTTGTCGAAGTAGCCGAGCTCGAGCGTGTTCCAGGGCGGCAGATCAGAAACGCCGCCTCCGAACGTGTTGGTCACGTTGTAGCGCGCCACGACGGAGTTGACCGAGGCGCCCAGATGCTGCAGGTTCGCGCCATTGACCGCGAAGATGCCGAGGGCCGCCTCATCGATGTCCCCGCTGGACGCCACCGCGGTCCAGGTCCCGGTCTGGGCGGACAGAGACAGCGGCACGAGGAACAAGGCAAGCACCAGGCTGACGAGCAGGTTTTTCATCACACTCTCCATTTCAAGAAGTACTGCGTCTAAAATAGAGAGTGCTCTAATTTGTTAAATGCGAGCCAGCATTAAAGAGGGACCCGGCTTTCCGCCTCCGTCTGGAACGGATCGTCCGCCTGGCCGCGCCGATGGCGGAGAAGAGCCGCGTGGGCGATCATGGCCGCGTTGTCCCCCGACCAAGCGAGCGGCACGAGCCGGAGGTCGACGCCACGGCGCTCCGCCCAGGCCGGCAGCTCGCGGCGGAGCAGACGATTGGCGGCGACGCCGCCGGAGACGGCGAGCAGCGGGATCTGGCGCAGGTCGGCCAAGCGGTCGAGCCGGTCGATCACCTGTGCGACCGTGGCGGCCCGGAAGCCGGCGAGGAGATCGAGGACGGCTTGGGCGGGCTCGATCTCCGGCTTGCCCAGATCGATCAGCCCGAGCTTCCTCTCCAGCTTCTCGATCTCCAGGAGAGCCTGGCTCTTGAGCCCGGAGTAGGAGAAGTCGAGCGTGTCACCGCGCAGCGGAGTGGCGAAGCGTCGCGCCATCGAGTCGCTCCGTTCAGCGAGCTCGTCGACGAGCGGACCTTGCGGATAGGGGAGGCCGAGGCGTTTGCCGACCTTGTCGAAGACCTCGCCCATCGCGTCGTCCCGGGTCTCGCCGAGCGTCTCCACGCGGCCGTCCTCCACAGCGAAGAGAGAGGTGTGGCCCCCCGAGACGACGAGCCCTACGAAGCGCGCGGGGACCGGTTCGGCCGGCGCGGCCACGTCGCGCGGCGGCAGGAACGGCGAGTACAGGTGTCCTTCCAGGTGATGGATGGCGAGAAAGGGGCGCTCCAGGGCGAAGGCGATCGACTTGCCGATCGCCAGCCCGACAAGCAGGGCTCCGACGAGCCCGGGGCCGCGCGTGGCCGCCACGACGTCAACCTCCGGGAGCGCCACACCCGCCCGCTCCAGCGCCTCGCCGCTCACCGCCGGCCAGTTGGACAGGTGCTCGCGCGAGGCGATCTCGGGGACCACCCCGCCGTAGGGTCGGTGCGACGCGAGCTGGCTGGAGACCACCGAGGACAGCACGCGCCCCTCGCCGTCGAGCACGGCGCAGGCCGTGTCGTCGCACGAGGTCTCAATGCCCAGGACGAGGGGTGAGCGCATGGTAGCGGCGCCCCCTCTCCCGCCAGGGAGGGGGGCGATGGGAGAGAGCCGGGGACTCAGCCGTTGCTGTCGGCCGGCGCCGCGTCACCCGCCTGCGGGATGTTGATCGGCTCGTAGACCGGAATCTCGAACGCCAGGCTCGAGTGGCAGTACTCCTTCCACTCGTCCGTGACGTTGTCGAAGATGATGTTCTGGTCCTTGAAGATCCCGTCGGTGACGACGTAGTTCTCCTGGAGGTAGAGGATCGAGTCGTCGTTCAGCTCGCGATCGACCTCGACCTCCTTGCCTTCCACTTCTTTCTTCTCCTTGCGGACGTTCTCCGCCTTCTCACTCCAGCCCGGATATTCCCGGAACTGCTTCGCGAGATACGCCTTGCAGTACTTGCCCATCTCCGCCATCGGTCGGTCCTCCTACCTGGATCGTTTCTGGATCTGGAGCTGCGAAAACTTCCCGCCGGCCCGCTCCCGCATTGAGAGTGGGCGACGCAGCGATTTCGGCCGATTCCGGCAATCCTCGTGCCGGGACTGAGTATTATCCGCCAAGCGCGGCCGGAACGGAAGCCGACCGCTCCGCTGCCCTTACAAGTGCGCCGGACGCGCGAGGCGTGACATACACTAGTAGCCCCGTCACGACGGCCCGTCGCGCGTCGACCAAGGACTCAAACGAACGAGGACCGGCATGTCCCTCCGCTATGCCATCAACGGCTTCGGCCGCGTCGGTCGCGCTCTGCTCCGGGCCGCCTGGAACCGCCCGGAGATCGAGCTCGCCGCGATCAACGACGTGGTTCCCGCCCAGCAGCTCGCCCGCCTGCTGGCGCGCGACACCGTCCATGGCCCCTTTCCCGAGCGGGTGGAGGTCGAGCTCGAGAGGAATGCCCTGCGGATCGGCGACCGGCATGTCCCGGTCCTCCAGGAGCCCGATCCTGCGCGGATCGACTGGTCGCGCCACGGCGCCGCCGTGGTGGTGGAGGCGACCGGTCGCTTCCTGCACCGCGAGCGGGCGGCGGCCCATCTGCGCGGCGGCGCGCGGACCGTGATCCTGTCCGCCAACTCCCACCCCGCCGATCCCGCGGACTTCACGGTCTGCCTCGGGGTCAACGAGAGGGATTGGGACCCGGAGCGGCACCCGGTGACCAGCAACGCCTCCTGCACCACGAACTGCCTCACGCTGATGGCCAAGGTCTTGCACGACCGCTTCGGCGTCCGGCGCGCCCTGATGAGCACCGTCCACAGCTACACCGAGAACCAGCGGCTGCTCGACCTGCCGCATCCAGACCCGCGGCGGTCGCGGGCGGCGGCGCTCAACATCGTCCCGACCTCCACCACGGCGGCGGAAGCGGTCGGCGACCTGCTCCCCGCGCTGGCCGGCCGCCTCGGCGGGCTGGCCGTGCGGGTGCCGACGCCGGCGGTCGCTCTTCTCGACCTCGTCGCGGAGACGGAGCGCGACGCCTCGGCCGAGGCGGTCCGCGCCGCTTACCGGGAGGCTGCCGCCGGGCCTCTCGCCGGCCTGCTCGGCGTTTCCGACGAGGAGCTCGTCTCCTCCGACTTCATCAACGACCCGCGCTCGGCGGTGATCGACCTGCCGCTGATCGAGAGCCTGGACGGACGCCTGGTGCGGGTGATGGCCTGGTATGACAACGAGTGGGGATACGCCCACCGGTTGGCCGACCTGCTCGCGCTGCTCGCGGCGCGGGTTGAATCCTGAATTTTACCGGATGAGATTTTTCGAGATGGGAGAGCGCGCATGACCGATCTGCTGACCATCGACGACCTCGACCTCGGCCACCTGAACGGCACGCGCGTGTTCGTCCGGGTGGATTTCAACGTCCCGCTGTCTTCCTCCGGCGAGGTGATGGATGCCACGCGCCTCGAAGAGGCGCTGCCGACGATCCGCGAGCTCACCGCCGCCGGCGCGAAGCTCCTCCTCGCCTCGCACCATGGACGCCCCAAGGACGGCCCCGACCCCCGCTACAGCCTGCGCCCGGTCGCGGCCAAGCTCGGCGAGCTCCTCGACCGGTCTGTCCGCTTCGCCGAAGACTGCGTCGGCGAGCCGGCCGAGAAAGTGGCCGCGGCGCTCGGACGCGGCGAGGTGGCCCTCCTGGAGAACCTCCGCTTCCACGCCGGCGAAACCAAAAACGATCCCGGCTTCGCGGACCAGCTCGCCGCCCTTGCCGAGGTCTACGTCGACGATGCGTTCGGCAGCGCCCACCGGGCGCATGCATCGGTGGTGGGGGTGCCCGAGCGCCTGTCCCGGAAGGCCGCCGGCCGCCTCCTCGCCAAGGAGGTGAACGCTCTGGGGCGCCTGCTCGGAGAGCCCGAGCGCCCCTTCGCCGCCCTCCTCGGCGGCGCCAAGATCGAAGGGAAGATCGACACCCTGGAGAACCTGCTGCCGCGCCTCGACCTCCTGCTCCTCGGCGGCGGCATGGCGAACACCTTCCTGGTCGCCCAGGGGCACGACCTGGCCGGGTCTCTCTACGAGCCTGACCGGATCGATCTCGCCCGCGACATTCTGGAGCGCGCGAAGAGCCGCGGCATCGAGGTCCTGCTCCCCACCGACCTGGTGGTGACCGACGACCTGAACAACCCGCAGCGGGTGGAGACCGTGCCGGTGAATCAAGTCCCCGCCGGGACCAAGGCGGTCGACGTGGGGCCGGCCACCCGCGAGGCGTTCGCGGCGGCGATCGGCCGCGCCCGCACCCTTTTCTGGAACGGGCCGCTCGGCGTCTTCGAGAAACCCCCGTTCGACGCCGGCACCCGCGCGGTGGCCCAGGCACTGGAAAGCTGCTCCGGCTTCTCGGTGATCGGCGGCGGCGAAACCGTGGCGGCAGCCCACCAGGCCGGCGCCACCGACCGCATCGGCCACGTCTCGACCGGCGGCGGCGCCTCCCTGGAGTTCCTGGCCGGCAAGGAGCTGCCGGGCGTGGCCGTGCTGCGCAAGGGGGCGGGACGGTGAGCGGGGATCAGAGTGCCAATCAGAATGAAAAGCGGCGGCCGCTGATCGCCGCGAACTGGAAGATGAATCTCCTCCAGGCCGAGGCGGCGGTCTGGTGCCGCGCGCTGCGCAGCGATCTGTCAGGAAGCTCCGGCCAGGCGGGGGTCGTCGTCTTCCCGTCCTTTCCCTTGTTGCCGGTCGTCGCCCGCGAGCTCGCCGGCAGCGACCTCGCGATAGGCGGGCAGGACCTGCATCCGAACGACAAGGGGGCGCACACCGGCGATGTCTCCGGCGCGCAGCTCGCGGACGCCGGGTGCACCTGGGCTCTGTGCGGGCACAGCGAGCGGCGGCGCGATCATGGCGAGAGCGACGAGCTCGTGAGGAGCAAGGCCGCGGCCGCCCTCCGGCACGGCCTGACCCCGATGATCTGCCTCGGCGAGACGCGCGACGAGCGGCGGGCGGGGCGGACGTTCGAGGTGCTGGAGCGCCAGCTCCGCGCCGCTCTCGCCGCGAGCGCTGCGGCCTTTGTCCTGGCCTACGAGCCGGTCTGGGCGATCGGGACCGGCGAGACCGCCACGCCCGAGATGGCCCAGGAGGCCCATGCCTTCCTGCGGCGGCTGCTCGGAGAGCGGAGCGGCGAGGTTTCGATCCTCTACGGCGGCTCGGTCACACCGGACAACGCGGCCGGTCTGATCGCCCAGCCGGACATCGACGGCTTCCTCGTCGGCGGCGCGAGTCTTGACCCAAGAAATTTCCTGACTATCATACGTGTTTCCGGCTAGGGCGCCGAAGAGGCGCGCCGGAACTTTTCGGAGGCCCGAGAACCGTGATCTATCTGCTGTACGCCATCCACGTGCTGGTCTGCATTTTCCTGATCCTCGTCGTCTTGCTGCAGCAGGGCAAGGGCGCGGACCTGTCCGTTTTCGGCGGCGGCACCACGCAAACGGCCTTCGGAGCGCGCGGAGCGACCACGCTGCTGCACAAGCTGACGGTCGGCTCGTTCGTCGTCTTCATCATCACCACCCTCCTGATCGGCCTGCCGCAGATCCATCGCGGCGGCGGAACAGTCATGGAAGGGGTCGAGGCTACGGAGACGACTCCGGCCCCGGCCCCGGCGAAGCCGGCCGCCGCAACTCCCGCGGCTCCGGCTCAGCCGCAGGCTCCCGCCGAGCGGCCGCCCGCCGAGCAGTAAGTTGGGCTAGAATGTTCTTTGTGCCGAAGTGGCGGAATTGGTAGACGCGCACGTTTGAGGGGCGTGTGGGGCAACCCGTACCGGTTCGAGTCCGGTCTTCGGCACCATCCCTCCCAGTCCTGAATCCCTCCCCAAGTCCGATCTGATCCGGCCCCGGACAGCACTTGCTTTTCCGGCGGGCAGGTGCCAGTATCTTCCAAAATCTGTGAAGAAGTTCCTTTCGCGTTCAGAGAAAGGAGTCGTAACACCATGCCCCAGACGGGAACGGTGAAATGGTTCAACAACGCCAAGGGATATGGGTTCATCCAGCCCGAGACCGGCGGTGAGGACGTATTCGTCCATCACACCGCCATCGTCTCCGAGGGCTTCCGAACCCTGAATCAGGGGGAGAAGGTGAACTTCGAAGTGATCCAGGGGCCGAAGGGGCTCCAGGCCCGCAACGTCGTCCGGGGCTGAACGGCGGTCTCCTGGCGGGTCGATGCAATGCGGCAACGCCCCGCCGCAGAGCCGGGCGGGGCGTAGGAGAGCTCTCCTCTTTAAAGGGCCGTGGCCTTCTTGATAAGCACGGGCTCGAGCGGCACGTTCTGATTGCCGTTCTTGGTCCCGGTCTGCACCTTCGCGATCTGATCCACCACGTCCATCCCTTCGACCACCTTGCCGAAGACCGTGTACCCCCAGCCCTGCGGGGTCTTGCTCCGATGGTTCAAGGAGTCGTTGTTGACCGTGTTGATGAAGAACTGGGCGCTCGCGCTGTTCGGGTCCATGGTACGCGCCATGGCGATGGTGCCGCGGTCGTTGCGCAGCCCGTTGTCCGCCTCGTTCTGGATCGGCGGCTTGGTGGGCTTCTGGCTCATGTCCGGCGTGAAGCCGCCGCCCTGGATCATGAAGCCGTCGATGACGCGGTGGAAGATGACACCGTCGTAGTGGCCGGCCTTGACGTACTGGAGGAAATTCGCGACGGTCTTGGGGGCCTTGTCGGGATAGAGCTCGAGGACGATGCGGCCCTTCGAGGTGTCGAGGGCGACGCGCGGATGGGTGGAGTCGGCCTTCGGGCCGCCTTGCGCCGAGGCCGAGCTGACCATCCCGAAGACGAGGGCGAAAAACAGGACGCTGCTGGTGCTCATCAATAGTCTCCTCTATTCAGACGCGGGGATGCTAACACGATGAAACGGCCCGCCGGGATCCTCGGGATCGTTCTCGCGGGGGGAGAGTCGCGGCGGATGGGACGCGACAAGGCCGGTCTCGAGCTCGGGGGCGAGACCCTGGCCGCCGGCGCCGCGCGGCGGCTCGCCGCGGTCTGCCCGGAGGTCGCCATCGCGGATCGTGGCCGCCATTTCGTGTCCGGCTTCCCCTCTCTGCCCGACGGTCCCGGCCGTGGGCCGGCCGCGGGTCTGCTCGGCGCGGCGCGCGCCTATCCCGGCCGGCCCCTCCTGGCTCTTGCCTGCGACCTGCCCCACGTCCCTGTTCCCCTGCTGGCCGCACTGACCTTTCAGGAAGGCGCCGATTGGGTCCTGCCCCGCTGGCAGGCCGGCCCCGAGCCGCTCTGCGCCCTCTGGGGAGCGCGCGCTCTCGACCTCCTGGAGACCCGGGTGGCGCACGGGGTCTACGCCTTGTGGTCCCTGGCCGAGGAGGAGAGTCTGACCGTCCGCTGGCTGGAAGGGGATCTCCTCGCCGCCTTCGGGCCCCCCGGCGAGCTGTTCCTCAACGTGAACACGCCGGAGGAGCTGGAGAGAGCCCGGTTCCTCCCTGGCTTTTTTACGCCGGGATCTTCGTGAGCGCCTCACGCGAGGCCGCCAAGAGGGTCTCGGCGGAGACCGGGCGGCCCACGGCGCCACGCATCCACACATCCGGCGTCACCCGCCCCTGGCGTGTCATCCGCTCGACCTCGGCTCCGAACGTCTCCGGCGTCAGATGGCTCGCCACCTGGAATGCGATGATGTGGCCGATCGCGTAGTCCGGCAGGTAGAGCCCGTAGACGATCATGTGGGAGTAGATCGCCAGGATCTCCGAGTCCCTTCCCCCGAAGACCGGGGCGAACCAGCGGTTCCACACCTCGCGGGCGATCGCCAGCGCCGCCTCCCGCAGCTCGGCCGGCGTCGCCTCCGGGTGTCCATACATCCACTGCCAGACCCGGAGGTCCACGATCGACACGCCGGCGATCTCGTAGGTGTTCCACAAGGTGCCCAGGGCTTCGGCGCGACGCGCCTCCTCGCCCTGCTCCTGCAGACCCAGAAGCTCCAGGTCGCGGTGCTGGAAGACGAAGGCCATCGCCTCGGTGAAGCCGTTGTTCGGGATGCCGGACAGCCACCAGTGGTCGATCCCGTTGAGCGAGAAGACCTCCTCCACGTTGTGCCCGAGCTCATGGAGAGCCACGTTGTACCCCTGGTAGCTCATGCCGCCGCGCGGCACCCGGGTGCGCAGATGGGTCTTGTCCTCGCGCCGCGTCGCGGGCAACGCATGCCCCGCCCCGCGCGCCGGATCGACCACGATGTGGCTGGCCAGCCAGCGCGCCCGCTCCGGCGCGAACCCCAGGGCCTCCAGCGTTCCGGGCAGCGCCGCCTGGAACGCCACGAGCGACGGGAACCGCTCGCTCACGATCCGGTTGAGCATCTCTTCGGGGTGGGTGCCCCGCGACTTGAACCCGGCGTACCAGAGGTCGAAAGGTTCCAGCGGCCGGCCCACCCGCTCCTGGATGAGCTGCCCCAGATCCTTCACTTCCGGCGATTCGAGGACCGAGACGAGCAGAGCCTCGACCTCGCCTACCGTCATCTGGCGGTCGCGCTCGAACCGCCGGGCGATGAAGGTCGGCGCCGTCGGCGCGTACGGATCGATCTGCCGCGCCGCATGGAAGTAGGCGAGGAGATGGGCATAGCGGGTGTCCGGCTCGCGCCGGCCGGCGTCTGCGGGCGCCTCCCCTCCCTCCTGGGCGGGCCGCACCTCGTTGGTGAACGGGTTCCAGAGGAGCTCGGCGTTGTCGATGACCGCCGCGGGGATCTCCTGGTGGACGATCCGCTCCATGACCTTCTGGATGGTCCGTTGCCTGGCCAGGCCGTTGGGCGTGACGTAGTGCGAAGCGAGCTCGTCCCGCAGCCCCCAATGGCTGATCAGGCGCAGCCCCTCCGGGAAGAGGCGCTCCCCCTGCTCGCCGAGCAGGCGGTCCAGCCGGATGTTGTAGGCCGAGACGTACTCCTCCGCGGCGATGGCCACGCGGGTCAGCTCCTGCGCCACGGCCGCGGGGACGCGCACGGCGAACCGGTCCATCATCCGCGAGCGCGCCCAGGTTTCGCGGTCCCAGCCGTGCCCCTGCTCCAGGCTCTCCTGCAGCGTGTGGACCGGGAAGTTGAGCAGCGCGAAGAACGCGACCTTGGTCTTGAACAGGTCGTCGTCGATGTGGGGCGCCAGGTCGAAGTCGGCGAAGAGCCGGTCGAGGGAGGAGATCTCGCCCGTGTCGAGATCGATCGGGGTCAGCACCTCGCGGCGGATCTCGTGGATGCGGCCGTCGATCTGCTCCTGCATCGTCTCGAGCTTCCGGAACGCCACGGCGAGCGCCTCCGGGTCCGCCACGAAGCCCTGCTCGCAGAAGGCGGCGAACGCCTCCGCGTCGCCATCCTGCGGCCACCAACGCTGCGCGGCCTGCTCGACTCCGCGGCGGATCCGCTCCGCCTGCCCGGGGTGTCGAGCGACCAGCCGCTCGATGGCTTGGCGCACGGTATCTGGCCCGATGGACGGCCGGGCCGCCAGATCTCCCTCCATGACAGGACCTCCTTCAGATCAAGGTTCAAACAGCCGGCTTGAGGGCTTCCCCGACCAGCTTCTCGTCGATGACCAGCTTGTACGTCTCCCCGCCGTTCTTCTGGACCTCCTCGCGGGAGAACGGATCGTACTCGAACGGCTTGATGATCCTGCCATAGACCGACTTGAGAGCGCGGGCCCCGATCCGGCTGCTCTTGGCCGCCTCCTCGGCGATCCGCTGCACCGCCGTATCGGTGATCTCCAGGTCGATCGCGTAGTTCCGGAAGAAGCTGCGGGAGACCTGGAAGACGCTCTCCGCCGTGTCGCGGAAGATGCGAGACAGGGTCCCGGCGTTGAGGTCCTCCAGGATGACGGCGTTGTCGAAGCGCGACAGGAACTGCGGCTGCATGCCGTACTCGAACAGGTCCTCGGGCCGGAAGTGGTGGCGCAAGGTGAAGTACTCGCGGATCTGGATCTTGCCGTTGATATAGGTCGTTACGGTGGGGAGCTTCACCCCGCTCTTGGCCGAGGTCACGCGGGCGAAGACCTGGTCGTACAACGTCTCGAAGGCGCCGGCGCAGAGGAAGAGCATCTTGCCCGAATCGATCCAGACCGCGGCGGTCTCCGGGACTCCGTCCTTGAGGGCGGTCATCCGGTGCAGGACCCGCTCCCCTTCGAGGAGGGTCAGCATGGCCTGCTGAATGTTGATGCCGGTGACGTAGGGTTTGCCGCCGACGATCCCGGAGATCTTGTCGACTTCGTCGAAGCAGACGGTGGCGCGCTCCATGGCGCGGCCGATCTGCTCGGCCGAAGCCGCGGGGCCGAGGACCTGCCGGGCCCGCTCTTCGAGACGGTGGAACAGGCGGCTCGTGTCGACCGCCCCCTCCTCGGTGGCCAGGGTGCTGGCGTTCAGGATGAGGACGACCCGGTGCTCCTGCAGCTCCTCATGCTCCTGGTAGAGCGCTTCGATGCCCCGCATGATCGTGGTCTTCCCCGTGCCGGAGTTGCCGATCAACAGGAGGTTGCCGTATTTCTCGCCCTGCAGATGCTTGAAGATCGCCACGGAAACGTAGCGCAGGGCCTCCTCCTGGCCAATCACGCGGACGGAGAGGAACTCGTTGATGTCGGTCGGCTTGAGCACTTGCGGGATCTCCTTTGCGGACGGGGAAGGGGACACAGGGCCCCCTGGCTCCCAACCATGGCGGGGACGAAGTGTATTCCGGGGCCTGCGGTAAGATGCGTCCCGTGAAAGGCAGCACCTTAGACCTCGAGCGCCAACTGAACCCGGAGCAGATCGAAGCCGTCACCCACGGCGACGGGCCGCAGCTCGTCCTCGCCGGTGCCGGCTCGGGCAAGACCCGGGTCATCACCTGGCGCATCTTCTGGCTCGTCACCGAGCGGGGTGTCGATCCGTACCACGTCTCCGCCATGACCTTCACCAACAAGGCGGCCGGGGAGATGCGCGAGCGGGTCGAGGACCTCCTCGGGATGCACCCGCTCTCCGCCTTCGTCGGCACGTTCCACCGCTATGGCCTCGTCCTGCTCCGCCGCTATGGCGAGCGGGTCGGCCTGCGCCGCGACTTCGCGATCCTGGACACCAGCGACCAGCTCGGCCTGATCAAGGAGGCGCTGACCGCCGAGGGGCTCTCCGAGACCGCCTTCTCGCCGCGCGCCGTGCTCCACCAGATCAGCGCGGCCAAGAACCGCCTCGTCGAGCATGCCTCCTACGAGTCCGCCGCCCAGAACTTCTTCGAGAAGAAGGTCGCCGTCCTCTACCGCCGCTACCAGGGGCTCCTCCAGCAGGCCTCGGGGGTCGACTTCGACGACCTGATCGCCCTGTCGGTCAAGCTCCTGTCGACCGATCTGGAGCTGCGCGAGCGCATCCGCGCCCGCACCCGCTATCTCCTGGTCGACGAATACCAGGACACCAACCACGCTCAGCTCCGCCTGATCCAGGAGCTGGTCGGCGCGGACGGCAACCTGACCGCCGTGGGCGACGAGGACCAGGGCATCTACCGCTGGCGCGGCGCCGACCTCGACAACATCCTGGACTTCGAGCGCACCTTCCCGGGCGCCGCGGTGCGCAAGCTGGAGCGCAACTACCGCTCGACGCAGACCATCCTCGACGTCTCCGGCGCGCTCATCGCGCACAACGTGAACCGCCGCGGCAAGCGGCTGTGGACGGAGAACGGCGCCGGCGTCAAGGTGGATCTCTACAAGGCGAGCGACGAGGGGGACGAGGCGCGCTGGGTGATCGAGACGATCCAGGCGCTGCGCCGCTCGGTGAAGCTCGGCGACATGGGCGTGCTGGTGCGCACCAACGCGCAGACCCGCGCGATCGAGGACGAGCTGCTGGCGCGCGAGATCCCCTACTCGCTGGTGGGCGGCGTCCGTTTCTACGACCGCGCCGAGATCAAGGACCTGGTCGCCTACCTGCGCGTGCTGCGCAACCCGCGCGACAACTTCTCCCTGATGCGGATCATCAACCAGCCGCCGCGGGGGATCGGCAAGGGGACGATCGAGATGGTGCGCGACCGCGCGGTGCATCTCGGCCAGCCGATCTGGGACGTCATCTACCTGGACGACCTCGGGACACTGCCGCAGCGCAGCGCCACGGTCCTGCGCAAGTTCCGCGACCTGATCGTGGGTCTCCAGGAGGTTTCCGCGGAGCTGCCGTTGCCGGCCGTCCTCGACCGCCTGCTGACCGACACCGGCTACATGGAGCTGTTCCGCAAGGACGACCCGGACGACGTGGCGCGCCTCGAAAACATCCGCGAGTTCCTCTCGGCCGCCCAGGAGTTCACCGAGGCGAGCAGCTACAACAGCTCCGACCAGGACCTGCTGACCTCCTTCCTCGACCACATCGCCCTGGTGACCGACCTCGACAACCTCCAGGAGGAGAAGGGGGTCTCGCTGATGACGCTCCACAGCGCCAAGGGGCTGGAGTTCCGGGCGGTGATCGTCGCCGGCCTGGAAGACGGCCTCCTGCCGCACTTCAACTCCCAGGGCGGGCGGGACGACGTCGAGGAGGAGCGGCGCCTCTTCTACGTCGGGATGACCCGGGCGCGGGAGAAGCTCTATCTGAGCTGCTGCCGCCGCCGGCGCATCGCCGGCCGCTACCAGGATCAGGCCGAGTCGCCGTTCCTCCAGGAGCTGCCGGACCATCTCGTCGAGGTGAAGCACAGCCCGGAGCTGTACTTCGCCACCGAGCGCTACGACACCCGCACGCAGGGCATCCATTCCTTCTTCAATCAAGGCCAGGGCCGCCCCGCGGCGCCGGCCGGGCCGGTGAGCCGCCCGGCCTCCCCGCCCGCCTCGTCCTACGGCGGCGGCTCGTATGGCGGCCGCGCACCGGCGACCCCGGCTCCGAGACCCGCGCCCGCCGGCCGCCACGTGGTCCCGGATCCCGACGTGATGCCGCGCCGTCCCATCAAGCGCGGCAGCCGCGTCCGCCACCCCACCCTCGGCAACGGGGTGGTCCTGGAGTTTGAAGGCCAGGGCGACGAGGCCCGCCTCACGGTCTTCTTCGAGAAGGCCGGCAAGCGGAAGCTGGTGGCGAAGTACGCCAACCTGGAGATGTTGTAGACCGCCTGCAAGGAGACACAGCCATGGGAATCTCGAACGAAGCGGCGCGCATCGCGGATCAGCTCCGCCGGGCCCAGGTCGGCGGCGAGGACGAGGGGGACGGCGACGCCTGGCATGGCCCGGCCGTGGAGACCCTGCTGGCGGACGTCGATGCCTCCCGTGCGGCGGCGCGGCTCCTGCCCGGAGCGCACTCGATCTGGGAGCTGGTGCAGCACATGACGGTCTGGCTGGAAACCGTCCGTCGGCGCCTCGAAGAGAACCAGCCCATCGAGCCGGCTCCGGAGATGAACTGGGCGCCGATGCCGGACCCCAGCGAAGAGGCCTGGCGGCAGACGGTAGAGCGCCACCGCCGCGCCGCCGAGGACCTGCGGCGGTTCTTGGCCGACCTCCAGGACTCCCGCCTGGAGCAGGGGGTCGCCGGCAAGGACTACGACGCCTACGTCATGCTGCACGGCATCGTCCAGCACGAGCTCTACCACGCCGGGCAGATCGCTTTGCTCAAGAAAGTGCTCCAGTAGTAATACTACTGTCATCCTTTTTGCAAGGGCTTCCGCCGGAGCGCTCGCGCTGCTCCCTTCAAGGAGGTCTCCAAATGAATTGCAGGCGCGTTTGTTTCGCAGGAGCCCTGGCTCTCGGCCTCGCTCTTGTCCCTGCCGCTGTCCGGGCGGCGACTCCGAGCACGGGAACGGTTTCTTCCAATTCGTCCAGCGCGAGCTGGCAGGGGAGCTCATTCCTCGTCTCGAATCCGGCCTCGTGCCCCGCTTCCTCCACCCTCCCGCTTCCCGGCTGCGATCGCTTCGATCTCACCGTAGTGCCGCTCGCGGACCCCGAGCTGATCGAGATTTCGATCACGCCCAGCAGTCCTGGCGACGATTACGACCTGTTCATCTTTGACTCGGCTGGCAATCAGCTCGACACCTCGGCCAACGGCGGTGGCAATGAATCCGTGACCCTGTCGGATCCGCCGGCCGGCACCTACCGGGTGGTCGTCCAGGCATTCCTGGTGGCCCCGGGCGGGAGCTACCGCGGCCAGGCCACCCAGCGGGCTGTCGCCGCGGACGAGGTCGCGCAGGCCTACCATGGAACGCGCGTGGGGCCCACCTTCTCCGGGACTCCGGTCAATCACGCCGCTCCGTTCACCGGCGCTCCGCTCGTCTTCCAGATGAATTACGTCGGCCGCAACGCCGCCGAGCCGACGCTCGGCATCCGCAAGAACGGCACGGCGTTCTACGCCGCCGGCGACTTCGACGCCCTGCCGGACGGCTCTCCGACCCAGCTCTCGCGGACCGAGATCATGCGTTCCAGCGACGGCGGCGCCACCTGGCAGTCGGTGCAGCCGCAGCTCATCCTCGGCGACACCACGGAGCCGCCGACGAGCCTCGACCCGTACGTGTACGTCGAGGAGGACACCGGCCGGCTCTTCTCGATCGACCTGTACGGCGCCTGCTCGTGGCTGCTCTATTCGGATGACGAGGGGCAGACCTGGAACCGCAACATCGCCGCCTGCGGCGAGCTGGTCAACGACCACCAGACGCTCTACGCCGGCCCGCCGCCCGCGGGGGTCACCACGCAGGGCTTCCCCGAGGTCCTCTACTACTGCTTCAACCAGGTCGCGACCAGCTCCTGCGGCAAGAGCCTCGACGGCGGCGCCACCTTCCTGCCGGCGGGCGCGCCCGCCTATCTCGGCGTCGACACGAACGGCGGCGTCTGCGGCGGATTGACTGGCCAGCTCATGACCGACCCGCAGGGGAGGGCCTTCCTGCCCAAGGGGCATTGCAGCTATCCCTGGATCGCGATCAGCAACGACGCCGCCACGACCTGGCAGCAGGTGCAGATCAGCAGCTACATCCCGGCCGCCGACACCCACACGGCGATCACCTCGGACGCCGAGGGTAATCTTTACTATCTCTGGTTCGACGCCAGGGACCGGCTGCCCTACCTGTCGGTCTCGACCAACCACGGGCTGACCTGGGGCGTGCCGCTGATGGTCGCGCCGCCGGGCGTGCACGAGGTCAACTTCCCGGCGATCGTCGCCGGTGACCGCGGGCGCATCGCCATCACGTTCCCGGGGACGACCTCCCGCAACCGCGTCGACCAGCGGCGGCCCTGGAGCACCTACATGGTCGTCTCGATCAACGCGCTCAGCGCCGACCCGCTGTTCGTTTGGACGACCGCGAACGATCCCGCGGACCCGATCCACCGCGGCGATTGCGGTCCGGGCCGTTGCGGCAACATGTTCGACTTCGTCGACGTCGTGCTCTCCCCCTGGAACGGCCGCGTCTGGGCGACCGCCACGGACACCTGCACGGGGGATTGCGTAACGGGCAACGGCGCGTCCGAGAGCGCGGCCGGTGCGGTGGCCAAGCAGGTGGACGGGCCGCTGCTCTGGACGACGGAGCACTTCAAGTCGCTATCGCAATAGCGACCACGCCCGGCAGGCTGTCCACGAACCGCGCCCCGAACGCCTTCGACGGCGTCCACGCCCCGGCCGGGACCTCCCCGGCCGCGGCGCGGCGGGCGCACTCGACGGCCGAGACGGCGGTGAGCTGGTAGGCCTCGGGGGTCTCCAGGGTCGCCGTCACCCGCGCGCCGGCCGCGTTCTTCGCCTCGCCCCAGAGATAGGTCCGGGCGGTCTTTCGGACCTCCGCGGACGGCCCCGGCGCCCGCCGGTCGACCCGGCGCTGAAGGAATCGCTTGAGCGGCTTCCAGCCGGCGAGCGGCAGGAACGGGGCAAGGCGGCGCATGCGGCGGATCTGCCCCGGGGGCGTGCCGGTGTAGACCCGGATGTCCGGAATCCCGGTGGAATGCCAGGCGGTCGAAACGTCCCCCCAGGGGATCGTCATCGCCCAGCGTTTGCCCAGGCGGCCGAACTCGATCTCACGGGAGTCCCAGGCGACCGGCACCGGGACGATCTTGCCGCCGCGGCGGACCGCGCCCGCGTGCGGCAGGCTCTCGATCATCGTCTTCAGGGTGCCGCGGCTGACCGTGCCCCGATCGGACGCGAAAGCGAGGACCAGCTCGCTGGCGTCGGGCAGGGCCTCGGCCAGGCGGGCGGCCAGGCAGTCGCTCGGCACCACGTCGAAGCCGACGCCGGGCAGGAGCGCCACGCCGGCTTCCTGCGCCTCCTTGCCGCGCGCCAGGACCTTCTCGAAGACCGCGATCTCGCCGGTGATGTCCAGATAGTGGGCGCGGACCGTCAGGCAGGCGGCCACCATGGCGCGGCTCGTCCGCACGAACGGCCCGGCGCAGTGGAGCACCGCGGCCATCCCTTCGATCCCCCGCAGTAGCGCGCTCTGATCATCCAAGCCAAAGCTGCGGTGCTCCAGGCCGAGCTCGCGGGCGAGAGCGCCGACCGTCGCGTCGTTCCGCCCGGCCAGCACCGGCCGCAGCCCGCGAGCCACCGCCTCCCGAGCCGCCAGCTCGCCGGTATAGCCGGTCGCGCCGTAGATCATCCAGGGATTCGTCATCGTCTCCTCCCCAAAGAATTCCGAGCCGCCACGACCAGCCGCCGCGCCTCTTCCGGATCGGCAGCCAGCGCCGTCAGGTGCCCCATCTTGCGTCCGGGCCGCGCCGTGGCCTTTCCGTAGAGATGCAGCTTCACCTCGGGGAACCCGCACGCCGCTGCCCAGTCCGGCTCGCCGTCCTGCCAGAGATCGCCCAGCAGGTTCGCCATCGCGGCCGGGCAGAGCAGCGCGGTCGAGCCGAGCGGCAGGCCGCAGATCGTCCGGAGCTGCTGCTCGAACTGGCTCGTCACGCAGGCGTCGAACGTCAGATGCCCGGAGTTGTGCGGCCGCGGCGCGAGCTCGTTGACCAGGAGACGGCCGTCCCGGGTCAGGAACATCTCGACGCAGAGCACCCCGACCACCTCCAGCGCCTCCAGGATGCCACGGGCGATCTCCACCGCGTCCCGGTGCACGGCCGCGGGCACCGGCGCCGGGGCGACCGAAACGTCCAGGATGTGGTTGCGGTGGTCGTTGGCGATCACGCCGAAATGGGCGAACGAGCCGTCGAGCCCGCGCGCTCCGACCACCGAGACCTCCCGCGCGAAATCCACGAACGCCTCGAGGATGGCCTCGTCCGTGCCCAGGGACGCCCAAGCGGCGGAGGCCTCCCCGGGTGTCGCGATCTTCGCCTGCCCCTTGCCGTCGTAGCCCCAGCCGGCGGTCTTGAGCACCGCCGGGGTGCCGATCTCGGCGACCGCCCGCGCCAGCTCTTCGCCCGAACGGACCGCCGCGAACGGCGCCACCGGAAAGCCCGCGCGGCGGAGGAAGCCCTTCTCGCGCAGGCGGTTCTGCGTCGTATGGAGAACCGCTCCGGCGGGGCGGACCGGCGCGTGCTCGGCGGCGGCCTCGGCCGCGGCGGCCGAGACGTTCTCGAATTCGAAGGTCACCACGGAGACCCCCCGCGCGAAGGCGCGCACGGCGTCCAGATCGTCGTAGGCGGCCTTGATCTCGCGGTCGGCGACCTGGCCGGTGGGGGTGTCGTCGTCCGGCGAGAGCGTGTGCACGCGATAGCCCATGCGGCGGGCGGCGATCGCGAACATGCGGCCGAGCTGGCCGCTCCCCAGCACGCCCACCGTGGCGCCAGGCGGGATTGTCTGGGTGAGGGCGTGCGTCACAGCAGGGTCTCGGCCCGCACCCGCTGCTCCTGCTCCTCGACGAACGCCCGCAGCTTCTCGCGCAGCTCCGGCCGGGTGCGCGCCAGGAAGCGGATCGCCAGCAGGGCGGCGTTGATCGCACCGGCCTTGCCGATCGCGAGAGTCCCGACCGGCACGCCGCCGGGCATCTGGACGATCGAGAGGAGAGAGTCGAGCCCGTTGAGCGCGTGGCTCTGCACGGGAACGCCGAGGACCGGCAGCAGCGTCTGCGCGGCGACCATGCCCGGCAGGTGCGCGGCGCCGCCGGCGCCGGCGATGATCACCTGGATGCCGCGCGCCTCGGCGCCGAGCGCGTGCTCGCGCATCCATTCGGGGGTCCGGTGGGCCGAGACGACCAGGCACTCGTGGGGGACCTCAAACCGGGTCAGCGTCTCGTCCGCATGGCGGAGCGTCTCCCAGTCGGACTTGCTCCCCATGATGACGCTCACCAGCGGCTTGTCGTCGGGTTGCATGCCGGGCGCAGCTTAGCACAGCGAAGAGAGCCCCCGTCCCGCCACGGCTCCGTCACAAGGCGCTCACAAATCGCTCACTCTGCCACCTAGGCTCTTTCTTAGGTCCTGGCGTAAAATGCGCGGGAATCCTGTCCGTGTTCTTACCGCACACCAAAGGAGGGCTTATCGTGCGTGTTCCTTTCCTGCATCGCAAAGGGGCGAGTGTGCTGGGGGCGCTGCTTGTGGCGTTCGGCCTGGCGGCCCCGGCTTTTGCCCAGACCGACGTGACCACGAGCCGGATCTCCGGCACCGTCGAAGGCGCCGACGGCGCTCCGCTCCCGGGCGTCACCGTCGAAGCCACCAACAACGAGACGGGCCTGCAGCTCGTCGAGGTCACCAACGAGGAGGGCTTCTACCGCCTCCTCAACCTGCCGACCGGCACCTACACGGTCCGCGCCACCCTGGAAGGCTTCGCGCCCTCCGAGGCGAAGGACGTCCGGCTGCTCCTCGGCTCCGCCCCGACCATCAACTTCACCCTGCAGTCCGCCTCCGTGTCCGAGACCATCACGGTCACCAGCGAGCTGCCGGTGGTCGAGGTGACCAACACGGCGGCCGGAACGACCATCCAGACCGAGCAGATCAAAGAGCTGCCGGTCCAGGGGCGCGACTTCAAGAACCTGGTGCTGATGACCCCGGAGACCCGGCTCGATTCCGAGCGCGGCAACCTGTCGATCTCCGGCCAGCGCGGCATCAACACCAACGTGACCGTGGACGGCGTGGACTTCAATGACGCCTTCTTCGGCGGCACGGCCGGCGGCGCCGAAGGGCGGGCCCCCCTGGCGATCTCCCAGGAGTCGATCAAGGAGTTCACCGTCATCACCAACGGCGCCTCGGTCGAGTTCGGCCGGTCGGGCGGCGGCTTCGTGAACGTGATCACGAAGAGCGGCACGAACAACCTGCATGGCTCGGTCTTCTATTACAACCAGCCGCAGGACTGGATCTCCGACTTCGCCAACGGCACCAAGCCGGCCGACCAGGAGAAGGAGACCTGGGGCGGCTCGCTCGGCGGGCGGATCATCCAGGACAAGCTGTTCTATTTCCTCTCGTATGACAATCAGGAGCAGAGCGTGACCGTGCCGATCTCTCCGGCGGTCCTGGATCCTGATATTTTCGCCCGCTATCCGATCCTCGCCTCGCCGAGCGAATACGTCCAGACCCGCGACGGCAACGTGGCCTTCGGCCGCCTCGATTTTCAGCCGTCCTCGGCCCACCGCTTCCTCTTGCGCGGCAACTTCACCGAGTATGAAGGGATCAACGGCACCTCCGGCGCACAGACTCGCACCGAGAGCTACAACGGCATCGAGGGGCTCGACTCCAACTCCTACGTCGGCTCCTGGTCCGGCCAGTTCGGCGCCAACCTCCTCAACGACCTCAACCTGAACTACGTCAAGGAGGACACGCCGCGCCAGGACAAGGGTCTCAACCTGCCGGACATCCAGCTCGGCAGCAGCCGCTACGGCGAGGTCGCCTTCCTCCCGATCGTCTCGGCGACCGAGCGCAAAGCCGCGGGCGACACCGTGACCTTCCTGGCCGGCGACCACGTGCTCAAGGGCGGCGCCGACTACAACGACACCTCGATCGACCAGGTCTTCCGCGGCAACTGGCGCGGCGTCTTCATCTTCAACAGCGAAGCCGACCTGCTGGCCGGCAACTGGAGCCAGTACCGGCAGTTCGGCGGCCTGGGCGGCCTGACCTCCAGCGAAGCGGGCCGTGCCAGCTTCGGCCAGAAAGAGACCGCGCTCTTCCTCCAGGACCAGTGGTTCGCCCGTTCGAACCTGACGGTGTCCGCGGGCGTGCGGTTCGAATCTCTCGACAACCCGAACGCCGGGACCCTCAACCCGAACGACCAGAATGCGAACGGCTCGTTCAACCTGTCCCGTCAGATCCCCGACATGGATCTCACGGATCAGATCTCGCCGCGCCTGGGCGTCTCCTGGGCCCCCGACGCGAAGACGGCGATCCGCTTCTCGGCCGGCCGCTTCTGGAGCCGCACTCCGGCCATCCTCCTCGCCCAGCTCTACACCTCGAACGGGCTGCGGGGCACCCAGTACATCGCCCAGCCGGGTGATCCGCTGGCTCCGTTCCGCGGCGCCGCCTGGAGTCCCCAGGGGGTCGAGCGCATCGACTTCACCAAGATCCCGACCCCCTCGCGCCTCGGCGTGTTCACCATCGACGAGGACTTCGAGAACCCGTACACCGACCGCGTCACCCTCGGAGCCGAGCGGGAAATCTTCTCGAAGACCTCTCTTTCGGTCGACTTCACCTACGCCGAGGGGCATCAGCTCCAGCGCCTGAAGGACATCAACCGGGTCTACAGCGGCGCCACCCCGACCCCCGCGGGCGGGCTTCCGGAATACAGCACCACCTCCTTCCCGTATCCGTTCTACGGCCGCATCACCACCAGCCTCTCCGACGCCGAGTCGGAGTACACGGCCCTCACCGCGACCTTGCAGCGCCGCTATGCGGACAACTTCAGCCTCTACGGCTCGGTGACCTACTCGAAGGACAAGGACAGCGACTCCAACGAGCGCAACTTCGCCGGCATCCAGGCGGAGGACTACAACGACCTCGACGTGAACTGGGGCTACTCGAACCGCGACCAGCGGTGGAAGAGCGTCCTCAACGCTCTGTGGGATTCCCCGTGGTGGGGCCTCGGCATCTCCGGCTCCTTCCGCTACACCACCGGCTCTCCGTTCAACGCCACCGCCAACAGCGACCTCAACGGCGACGGCGAGAGCACGACCGACCGGCCGACGATCAACGGCAATCACTTCGAGCGCAACAGCTTCCGGCAGCCGGACTTCTACGCTCTCGACCTGCGCCTCTCCAAGGGCTTCAACGCCGGCCCGGGCGAAATCGACCTCTTCGTCGAGTGCTTCAACTGCACCGATGCCGCCAACCGCTTCGTGACCGACACGGTCTGGGGCACAGCCGACACGCCGCGTCCCACCTTCGGCAAGGAAGTCGGCGTCGGCACACCGCGCACCTTCCAGCTCGGCCTGCGTTACGACTTCTGATCCCAGGCCCAACACCCGAAGCACCCAGGGGGGCGGCAACGCCCCCCTTTTTCTTTTTCGGGCGCAGTATTCTTGCCCCTGCATGTCCCATCCCATCCGGTGCCTCCTTGTGCTCCTGGCAGGCCTTCTGGCGCTCACCGGCTGTCGCAAGCCAGCAGCCGACGAGCGTCACCGGGCTGGCGACGAGATCCGGCGGGCCTTGGGCGACGTGCGCCCGATCGAGCCGCGGCTGAGCTTCGACACCGGATGGGCCCCCTGTACGACGGCCCCGCGCTGCTCGCCGCCCCCGGCGCCCGACACCCGGGGCTTCCAAAGGCTTGTCGAGCTGATCCGCGATCATCGCAAGCGCCCCGATCTGGCCGCCCTCTCCCTGTTCCTCGCGGCGGACGAAGCCACCACGAGAGGGACCCTCGCCGTGCTCGAGACGGCCGGACGGCAGCCGGAGGCCCTCTCCGACCTCGCCGCCACCTCCCTGCACCTGGCGAGCTTGACCGGGCGTCCGGAGCTGCTTCTCGAAAGCCTCGAAGCCTCCTCGGAGGCCCTCGAAATCCGTCCGCACGATCCGCCCGCACTCTTCAACCGGGCATTGGCCTTGTCGCGCCTCCATCTGGAGAGCACGGCCCACCGCGCCTGGGAGGACTACCTCGCGGCCGCTCCCCAGGATGATTGGGCCGTGGAGGCCCAGGGCTTTCGGGACCGGGCCGTGTCCGACTCCTACCAGCGCCGATGGCTCTCGCAGATCGAGCCAGAGCTCCGTCACGCCGCCCTCGCCGGAGACATCCGTCGCGTCCGGGCGCTCGTGGCGCTGCACCGCCAGCGCAGCCGCGAGTGGGCCGAGCGGGAGCTGCTCCCCACCTGGGCTGCCGGAGACCTGCACGCCGGCAAGGCGCTCGTCATCGCCGGCCGGATCGGGGACGCCCTGGCAGGGCTCTCCGGCGACCGGATGCTCGCGGACGGGGTGAAGGTCATCGCCGCCCCGTCCGCCGGAGGAGGCCTCGCGCGCCTGCGGACCGGCCATCGCGAGCTGGCGGCCGGGCTCGACGCGCTCTACGGCACCTGGCAGCTCGATCAGGCCCGCGCCCATTTCCAGCAGGCGCGCGACAACCTTTCCGCCAGCCCTTACGCGCTGTGGGCAGATCTCTACCTCGACCTGGTTTCCTACTACCAGAATGAGTACGACCGGGCCCAAAAATCTCTCGAAGCCCTGGAAGCGCGCATCGACGCCGCGCGCTATTCGGCGCTCGCCGGCCGTGTCCTTTGGATCGAAGGGCTGACCGCCGCGTCTACCTACCGTCTGCAGGACTCGGTCGGGTTCTACCAGCGGTCGCTCCAGACCTTCCGCGCCAGCGGTGAGGAGGAGAACCTCGCGACCGTGCACGCTCTGCTCGGGGAGGTGTTGAGCAAGCTGGGCCGCTTCGACGAGAGCTGGCCGCATCTCTACAACGCCTTGGCGCGGGGCGATCGCATCTTCGATCCCACGCGGCACCATGCGGTGCTCGAAGTCGCGATCCTCAACGCGCGCCGCCAGGGTCTCTACCGCGCCGGGCTCGCCTTTGCCGAAGAGCACCTCCCGGTGGCCCGCCGCACCGGCAATCCCCAGATCCTCCACTACGCGCACATGCACCTCGCCGGCCTGCATTACGTCCTCGGTGACCTGGCGGGGGCGAAGGCCGATCTCGCAGAGGCGGCTCGCGTCGCCGAAGACGTCCGGGATCCCAGCTTGCGGCAACGGACGTCCGCCGATTTCGAGCTTGTCAGCGCCGAGATCCAGGTCGAGACGGATCCCCGCGGCGCCATCCCCCGGCTGAGCCGGACCATCGAGCAGTACGAGAGCACGCGGTACGCCTATCTCCTTCCCCAGGCGTATGGAGCGCGGGCGCGCGCCTTCCGCCGGCTCGGCGACCTGGCGGCGGCGGAGCAGGACCTCGCCCGCCAGATCCGGATCTACGAAGGGTCGGCCGACGCGACCCAGCAGGACGTCTTCCGTCTCTCCCTCCTCGATCAGGCCGCCCCTGCCTTCGACGAGATGATCGAGCTGCAGGCGGCGCAGCTCGGCCGCCCCGTCCTCGCCCTGGAGTACGGGGAGAGGGGTCGCTACCGCGCCTTTCTGGACGCCTGGACGAGGGCGCCGCTGGAGCTGTCTGCCCGGAAGCGGCCGGAGCCCTGGGCCCGCTTCGACTCCCAACGCCTGCAGGCCGGGCTTCCGCAGGGAACGGCGATCCTGGAGTATGCGCTCCTCGACGATCGCCTGCTGTCCTGGGTCGTCACACGGTCCGGCGTCCGGATGATCACGACGAATGTGCGAAGGCAGGACGTCGCGCGCCGGATCCGCGAGCTCGACCGCGGGGTCGCGAAAGAGCGCGCTCCCGCCGCCGGCCGGGATCTGTACGATCTCCTCGTGCGCCCTGCCGTGCCGCACCTCGGCGGCATCACCCATCTGGTCGTCGTCCCTGACAAAGAGCTGTTCCTCGTGCCCTTCGAGGCTCTCGTCGACCGGCGGACGGAGCGCTTTCTCGTCGAGGACCGGTCGATCTCGTACGCGCCCAGCGCCTCCCTCTACGTGCACCTCCAGGAGAGGCCGGTCCGCACCCGCAACGCGGCTCCGCAGGTGGTCACCGCCGCGACCGGCGCGCTGGAGGGTGGTTTCAAGTACGCGCGCCTGCCGCAGGCGCCCGCAGAGGCCCGGGCGATCGCCGCTCTCTATCCGCGCGGGAGCTTCCTGGGCAATCCGAGCAAAGACCAGTTCCTCGGCGCCTTGAGCCGCAGCGAGGTCCTCCACTTCTCGGGCCATGCGGTACCGAACGCCGAGCAGCCCTTCGCGTCCAAGCTGGTTCTGGCGGACACTCCGGCCGAGCACATCGAGCTGTACGCCTACGAGCTGTACGACCGGACCCTCCCCCACCTGGAGCTCGTGGTGCTCTCGGCCTGTGGCACCGCGGAAGCGGTACGGCCCCGGACCGCGCTCGGAATGGCCACCACCCTCGCCGGACCCTTTCTCGCCGCGGGCGTGCCCCAGGTCATCGGCAGCCAATGGCCGGTCGGGGACGACGCGACCCGCCTCTTCTTCACCGTCTTCCACCACCGCCTCGCGCAAGGCGGCGGCACCGCGCCGGCCCTCCGCGCCACCAAGCTCGAGCTCCTGCGCAGCGGCCGGGACGACCTCGCCTCCCCGCGCGTCTGGGCCGCTTTCGTGCTCGTCGGCGGGTAGACCGCAAGGCGGAAATCCCGCCTCCGGTCCGTCCTACATAGTGATGACGAGACCAGAGCTACCGACCAGGCGATGACGGCTTCGCCACCGGCCGGATTCGAAAATAAAAACAACGCAGGCCAATTGAAAGGAGGCTCGCCGTGAGCGAAGCCCAGACCTACGACTTTCATTTGATCTTCAAAGGTCTCTTTCGGTGCGTGCCGGACCGGGTGAATAAACGGCTGACCATTTTGCTCGCCGATGCACGCTCGCCGAAAAACAACAGCCGAGGCGAGCCGCTCCGGGACCACCGCGCGGTGGTCGAGTTCTTCCTCAAGGACTGGCGCAACCCGACCTCGGAGCCGCTCCCCAAGCTTGTGGAGGTCAACAAGCGCAACAAAGGCGAGGTCGGTATCTACATGCTCAATCGCCAAGACATTCGGATCGGTGCTGTCAACGGGGACCTCTCTCCCGGGCTGACGTTCATCGAAGACGACTCTCCGAACAGTTTCCTGAAGCTTCCCCAGATGGAAACGATCTCACAAGGCTCCGGATCTGTCGCCCAGCCGGTTCTCGACTCTGGAGACGGATGCGTCGCCCGTGTGCTCGATCTCGATCGAGGGATCGTGCGCTCGGAGCGCCTGAGCACGTTTCGAGGCCATCCATTACGCTGGGCGTACTCGTTGCCGCGCGAACGCGCCAGGATCGAAGCATTCAGAGACCCCCAGAACGCTGATCCCGACAAGCTTTTGTTGCAGCAGGATCTTCAGCAGGCGGTGGAGGTCAACCTCGACCTGCGAGTGACCGCGCAGGTGCCCAAGGGGACTTGCGTGGTTATCGATCCGAATCCCTTTCCGAACGATGGCTTCGCGACCGATCCTCCCGCGTTCATGTTGCGCCCCCAGGAGGAAGGCACGGCGCTCGAAGTCTGGATCAAGAACCGCGAGCTCGACGTGATCCTGACCGAATCGGACAAAGAGGGTGTCGAAGAAGGTTGTCTCGACGCCGAGTTCGTCGACTTCGATTTCGAGCTGCTCTACGCCCTCAGCGCCAATCAGAATCTAGCCAGGCGGATCCCTTACCGAGACGATTCTTTGAGCAATGGACCTGTCACGGCCGGCGGCTGTGCCTGCGGCGGCTGCTCCGGCGGGTAGCTCCCTGATCCAAAGGAGACAGCACGATGCAACAGATACTTTTCTCGCTGGCCGTCATGGCGTTCGTCGCGTGCAATGAAGCGTCATCTGAAAGCGCAAGCCCCCCTGCCCAGGTGCTCAGAGCACCGGCGCCTCCCCAAGAGGGGATAGCGATCGTCAATGGCAACAAGGCAGAGTGGGCCGAGTTCCCCTCGACCTGCAGCTTCATTGCCACCGACGGCGGCAGATGTACATGCGTTCTTCTGGGCCCTCAAGTCATGCTTACGGCGGAACATTGCGTGGCAAGGCCCCCCGGGGAAAATACCGGGAGCGGAAGCATTAGGGTTTTTAATCAACCAGGAACGCGTCACGGAGATTGTTTGGTTGACTCCGCCCTCGACCTGGCAATCTGTGAGGTGAGCGATCCCGTCGAAGACATACTCTTCGAGAGGCTCAACCAAGAACCGCTGAATGCAAGCGGAAGCCCGCTGCTGCTGACCGGCTTCGGTTGTACAGAGCAGGGGATTGGGGCCGGACAGCTCCGGAAGCGTCTGACAACTTTCACCGCTTTTGTCGGCCCTGCCCCGGAGACCCTCCCACTCGGTGAAGGTGCGCAGCTCTGCGGAGGAGACAGCGGCGGGCCGGCGTATATCCTTCTCTCCAACGATCACAACGGTCCACGCCGAGTGGCGGCGATTAACTTTCAGAACTTCGACGTGACGAACATCTTCACGCCCCTCGCCACGGAGTTCATTTCGACCTGGGCAAGTACGCACCAAGGAATTTCGATCTGCGGTTTCAACACCAGTGACGCTCACATCTGCCGCAAGTGAGCCCATCGTAAAAACCGGGGGGCGCGGCCGCCCGCCCCCCGGGATGGACTTCATCGTGCTTCGTTTGTCAATGAACCAGACTTCGGGAACGGCCCCTTCAGGCCGCGAATGGTGAGGATCGCTGACGGCTACACCGCCGGCTTCTGAACCTCGACCAGCTTCACCTTGCGCGCCCGCGGACGCAGCGGCGCCACCTTGAACTCCACCAGCTTCTCACTGCGCGGTCCGATGTCGCTGCGCACCGCCGCCCGCAGGTGCAGCATCAGATCCTTCACGCGGCGCGTCGCCGCGTTCAGGTCCTGCGTCACCTTCTGCTTGTCGGCGATGAGCCGCTGCTGCAGAGCGCTCAAGTCCTTGAGCTCCGTCACCGCCTTCTCCAGCGGCTCCAGGTGCTTCGCGGTGCTCGGCAGCTGATCCGCGTTCGCCACGACGGCGGCGATCGCCTGGTCGGCATCCAGCAGCGTGTCGGCAAGAGACGAGTTGTTCGGCATGGTCTTTCTCCTTTTCTGAGCTTGCGGTGGTTCCCGTCCACCGCGTTGTTTGTTGCCGCGGCACCCCCATGGCGCCGCGGCGCTCTGCGATCCCCCTCACGAGAAGCGTTCACCTCGCCGCGAGGGAGCCGGCTCCCCAACCCAGGAGAGCCGTCGTCCGGGCGAAGGGAAACGCTCCCCTCGCCACGGCCCTGCCTCCCCCGGCACGATGCACTGTCCCCCTCACCAGGGGCACCCCGACTGGCGCGAGGGAGGCCACATCCGCCGCCAGGGGAGCCGCGGATCTGGATGAGCATCCGCTGCATGCATCGTCGCCGCGGTGAATCATGCATGCCAACGCGACGGTAGTCAATACCCCAAGTTGACCTCACAGAGTTCATGCAGTAGTATGCGCTGCAAGGAGAGGGAGATCATGAAAAAACCGAATCGTCCCGAGCCGCCCGATCCCGAGACTCCTATGGCCCTGCAAGGTGGGCTGCGGGAGCGCCGGGCGCAGCGCCAGAAGTTGATCGCGGACCTGATCGCCGAGGCGCAGCTCCGTACGCAGACCGAGATCCAGGAGGCGCTGTTCGGCAAGATGGGAATCATGGCGACGCAATCGAGCATCAGCCGCGACCTGAGGGACCTGGGGGTCCGGCGGGTGAAAGGGACGTACGTCCTGAGCCCTGGCGGGCGAGAGGATGCCTGGGATTTCGCGTCCGTGCTCGGCCTGGTGGAAGCGGCTACGCGGTCCGGGCCCTACAACACGGTGGTCCAGACGGCTTCCGATGCGGCGAGGCTCGTCGCCCGGGCGCTCCAGGAGGAGGGTTGGGAAGAAATCTTGGGAGTCGTGGCCGGCGACGACACGATCTTCATCGCCACCCGGACGGAAGAGGACCAGAATCGCCTCTTCGAACGCTTCAAGAAGTACCTGAGGGGCTGACCGCCGAGAGCGGCCGGCTCCGAGCTCTTTGACAAACGATGCACCGGGCAGGGGAGGAAGGCGGCCTCCTCCTGCCCGGCCTTCCTTTTCTTTCTCTCGCTACGCCCGGCAGCTCTCAACGCCGGCCGGTCGGTGCGGCTGGAGCGGCAGTCCTATGCGCCGGCTGCCCGGAGAGGGAGCTCGGGGCATCGACGTTGGCCCCCTCGTCCACACCGATGCCGAGGCGGTCGACCAGCTCTCCGCCGAGCCAGCCCGTCACCAGCGCCAGCAGGACGCCAGCCGCGGAGAGGCCGACCTCGAGCCCGCCAGGCACGGTGGGAAGATCCCGCCGGAGGAACCAGCTCAGGACGAAGAGCAGCAGGACCACCACGTTCCCGCCGCCATGCAGGAGACCAATCCGCTTGGCCCTGGACCCGCCCGGAATCGACAGCCAGTCGATCAGGCCGAAAGGAGCGGCAACCAGGCCGGAGAGGATCCCCGCGGCGATCATGTAGTAGGACACCAGAGCCCAATGATCTCCGCCGGTCGCGAAGTGCAGGATGTCGAAGAGCAGCGACGTCCCGAGCAGCCCCAGCGGGAACACGATCAGCATCTGGTGGATGGGATGACCCAACAACCGTGCCTTGGCGTGCATGTTCTCCCTCCTCTCGTGAGGCGCGACGAGGCGCCTCAGGAGGAACTGTGCAACGGCTGTGCCGAATAGGTGCGCGAGCCCGGAGACTGCCGGGAGCTCTATTCAGGCGACTGCTGAACCCTGCTCAGGCGCTCGACCTTCTCAATGGCATCGAGCACGTGCCGCAGGTAGAGATCGTCTCGATTCACAGAGGGACAGCTTCGGAGAGGACGCGCTCTCGGAGATAGGGCGACAGGGCTTGCTCCGTCACGACGTCCACAGGACGATGGACGAGGTCCTCCAGGTCCTGCTTCAATCCCACGAGATCCAGGAGCGAGCGTCCTTCTCCTAGCGTTACAAGAAGGTCAAGGTCGCTGTCCTCGCGGCCCTCCCCTCGAACGAGCGAGCCGAAGACGCGCACGTTCCTCGCCCCATGCCGGGCCGCGAGGCGGAGAATGTCCTTGCGGAACTCCTGAAGAATCTCGTTCGCCATCGCGGCTCAGTTTAGCAGGAGACCTGAGAAGAAGAGGCCCAAGAAACACCAAAAGCCGCCTTGCGGCGGCCTCGGGGGAGTGCGAGCTGAATTGGTTGGGAGGCAGGGATTCGAACCCCGATTGAGCGGGTCAGAGCCGCTTGTCCTACCGTTGAACGACCTCCCAGCCGGACAGCCGGTAGCGTACAAAAACCGGCCAGTGAGGTCAACCCTCGGCGGGTTGGCCCGCATTCCCGGCGCTGCGCAGGAAAGCGAGGTAGCGCTCCAGGCGGCGGTCCGACGTCTCCCGGCCCAGCACCTCGATGAGGTCGAAGAGCGGCGGCCCGGTGGTGGTGGCCGAGAGGGCCATGCGCGTAGGGTGGATCAGCACGCCGGCCTTGATTCCCCGCTCTTCCGAGAGGGCGCGCAGCTCGGCTTCCAGGGCCTCCTTGGTGAACTCCGGCAGCGCGCGGAACCTCTCGCGCAGCGCTTCCAGATAATCCGGCAGGGCCGCATCCTTCAGGAACTTGGCGCTCGCCGCAGGGTCGTAGATCAGCTCGTCCTGGAAGTAGGGAAGCACCTGCTCGGCCAGCTCCTTGAGGGTGCGGGCTCGCGTGCGGTGGAGCTCCAGGGCGGTCATCAGACGGTCGCGGTCGGCGTCCTTCAGTCCGGCCTGCTCCACGAAGGGCTCCAGGTGCGGCCAGAGCTCCTGGAGGCTCAGGCGCGCCATGTACTGCCCGTTCATCCACCAGAGCTTCTCGCGGTCGAAGACGGCCGGCGAGGCGTTCAGGCGGTCGACGGAGAAGGCGGCGATCATCTCCTCGCGGGGCATGATCTCCCGGTCGTCCCCCGGGCTCCAGCCGAGCAGGGCCAGGAAGTTGTAGAGGGCCTGCGGCAGGATGCCTTCGTTGCGGAACTCCTCGACCGAGGTCGCGCCGTAGCGCTTGGAGAGACGCTTCTTGTCCGGGCCGAGGATGAGCGGCAGGTGGCCGAAGGTCGGCACCTCGCCGCCCAGGGCGCGGAAGAGGGGGATGTGCTTGGGCGTGTTCGACAGGTGGTCTTCGCCCCGGATTACGTGGGTGACCCGCATGTCGATGTCGTCGACCACGACGGACATGTGGTACGTGGGCGTGCCGTCCGAGCGCAGCAGGATGAAGTCGTCGAGCGCGTCGGGCGGGAAGTCCATGTCCCCACGGACGATGTCCTGGAAGCGGATGTTGTCGTCCGGCATGCGGAGGCGGACGACGAACGGCTTGCCCGCGGCGAGGAACGCCTCGACCTCTTCTTTGGGACGGTTCAGGCAGGTCCGCGGATAGCGGAAAGCCTTGCCCTGCGCCTGCGCCTCGGCGCGCTGGGCGTCCAGCTCTTCCTGGGTGCAGAAGCAGCGGTAGGCGCTCCCGGAGGCGAGCAGCTCCTGGGCGCGCTCGCGGTGGCGCTCCAGGCGCTCGCTCTGGAGGAACGGCCCCTCGTCCCAGCGGGTCCCGATCCAGGCGAGGGCGGACTGGATCTGGCGGGTCATCGCGTCGTCCGACCGCTCCTTGTCGGTGTCCTCGATGCGCAGGATGAAGGCGCCGCCGGCGTTTTGCCGCAGCAGGTCGTTGTAGATGGCGGTGCGGGCGCCGCCCACGTGCAGAAAGCCGGTCGGCGACGGCGCGAAGCGCACGCGGACCGGTCCTCGAATGTCGGTGCTCATGCTCGGGCTTTCTCCGTCGGGGAGCCCCGGCGGTCCGGGTGGGTACGGGCCGGGGAGGGAGAGAAGGTATCACAGCGGCTTATACTGCCTGTATGGAACCAACCTCGACGAGCTCCGCTTCCGCTCCCCGGATTCTGGTGGGAACCGACTTTTCACCGACCGCCAAGGTGGCGGTCGATTGGGCGGTCGAGCTCGCGCGGCAGCAGGGGGCGCGGGTCGAGATCATCCATGCCGTCACCGTTCCCCCCTCGGTCCCCGAATACGTATCTCCCGGCGCTCTCGCCCCGGGTCCCTTCTTCGACGTAGAGGTGCGCCGCGCGGCTCAGACCCGCCTCGACGAGGAGGCGGCGGCGCTGCGCGCGAAGGGGATCGAGGTCGAGACCTGGCTCTCCCTGGGCACGCCGTCCATGGTGATCTCCGACCGGGCGGCCGAGACGTCCGCGCTGGCCATCGTCATCGGCACGCGCGGGCTCACCGGGCTGCGCCACGTTCTCCTGGGGAGCACGGCCGAGCGGCTGGTCCAGAAGGCGCCTTGCCCGGTGCTCGTGGTCCATCCCGAGGACCTGGGACGCCACCGCGCGATCCGAACGATCCTGCTCCCCACGGATTTTTCGGAAGACGCCGAGCGTGCCATCCACACCGCCCAGCGGCTTCTGGCTCCTTCGCCGGACGCGCGGCTGACCCTTCTCCATGCCTTCAATCTGCCGATCGAGTACACTGCCTACGGGCCGATCCCGACCTCGGTCCACTATCTTCAGGACACGGGATTGGACGCCGAGCGGCGCCTGCAGGAGCTGACCGACCGGCTGACGGCGGAGGGGCTCACGGTGGATTGGGTCGCCCGCGAGGGGGACCCGTCGGTCGTCATCGTGGAGGAGGCGGAGCGGCGACAGGTGGATCTGATCGCGATGGGGAGCCACGGCCGGTCCGGCCTGCGCCACCTGCTCCTCGGCAGCACCGCCGAGCGGGTGGTGCAGCACGCGAGCTGTCCGGTGATGACGGTGCGGGGGTGAGGGCCCCTACTTCTACTTGACTACTTGACCCAGACCGTCTTGATGTTCACGAACTCCCGGATCCCCACGTCGGCCAGCTCGCGGCCATAGCCCGAGGTCTTGATGCCGCCGAAAGGGAGGCGCGGGTCAGACTTCACGATGCCGTTCACGAAGACGCAGCCGGCCTCGATCTCCGAGGCCCAGGCTTCGGCGCGGATCGGATCGCTCGTCCAGACGCTGGAGCCGAGGCCGAAGCGCGAGCGGTTGGCCAGCTCGATGGCTTCTTCGGTGCCGTCCGCCCGGATCACGGCGGCGACCGGGCCGAAGGTCTCCTCGTCGAAGGCAGCCATGCCCGGCTGGACTCCGGTCAGGACGGTCGGCGGGTAGTACCAACCCGTGCCTTCGGGCCGCCGGCCGCCGGTCCGCAGGGTGGCGCCGGCCTCGACCGTCCGCCGCACCTGGTCGTCCAGATCCGACAGCAGGTCCTCGCGGGCCATGGGGCCGACGTCGGTGGCGCGGTCGAGCGGGTCGCCGACTTTCAGACTCTCCATCTGCCGGACGAATTCGTCCTCGAAGCGGTCGGCGATGGCGGTGTCGACGATGAAGCGCTTGGCCGCGATGCAGCTCTGGCCGGAGTTGATGGTGCGCGCCCGGGCGGCCTGGCGCGCGGTCTCGGCAGGATCGGCGTCGGCCAGGACGATGAACGGATCGGAGCCGCCCAGCTCGAGGACCGACTTCTTGAGATGCCGGCCGGCCTCGGCGGCCACCTCGCGGCCGGCCCGGTCGCTGCCGGTCAGGGTGACGGCGCGGACAGTCGGGTGGCCGATCAGGGCGGCGGTCCGGGAGGACGGGATCAATAAGGTCGTGAACGCCCCTTCGGGAAAGCCGGATTCGAGGAAGACCTCTTCGATGGCGAGCGCCGCGCCGGGGACGTTGGAGGCGTGCTTGAGGATGCCGACGTTCCCTGCCATCAGGGCCGGCGCGGCGAAGCGGAAGACCTGCCAGAACGGGAAGTTCCAGGGCATGACGGCGAGCACGGGTCCCAGCGGGTCGTAGCGGACGCAACTGCGCGAGGCGTCGGTCGCGACCGACTGGGAGGCGAGGAGATCCTCGGCGTGCTCGGCATACCAGTCGCAGACCCAGGCACACTTGTCGACCTCGGACTCGGCGGCGGCGATGGGCTTGCCCATCTCCTCGGTCATCAGCAGGCCGTAGTCGCCGCGGTGCTCGCGCAGGCGGTCGGCGGCGGCGTGCATCAGGCGGGCGCGCTCGGCGAACGGCACCTTGCGCCAGGTGGCGAAGGCGCGCTCGGCGGTGGCCAGGCGCTCCTCGACCTCGTGCTCGTCCGGCTCGGGGTAGTCGCGGATCAGCTCTTCGGTGGCAGGATTGTAGGCCTTCATGCAACCAGCGGGCAGCGAGTCAACAGCGGAGGTCAATGGCGGAGAGGGAGGGATTCGAACCCTCGGTCCGGGTTTACCCCGGACAACTGCTTAGCAGGCAGCCCTGTTCGGCCACTCCAGCACCTCTCCACGGGGTCCGACAGGAGCCCACATTCTAGAGGGGGCTCGCCCCGGAGTCAAAGGCCATAAACTAGGGACCCCCGCCGGACGATTCCCTGGGGAGAAAGAAAGAGGGCGCAATCCCATGACGGAGCACAGGGGCAACGACACCGACCAGGTGGCGATCAACACGATCCGCTTCCTCGCGGTCGACATGGTGGAGAAGGCGCAGTCCGGGCATCCGGGCGCGCCGCTGGGGCAGGCGCCGCTGGCCTATCTGCTCTGGACGCGGCACATGCGCCACAACCCGGGCAACCCGGACTGGCCGAACCGCGACCGCTTCGTGCTGTCCTGCGGCCACGCGTCAGCTCTCCTCTACTCGCTGCTCCATCTGGGAGGCTACGGCCTGCCCATGGAGGAGCTGCAGCGCTTCCGCCAGTTTGGCTCGAAGACTCCGGGGCACCCCGAGCACGAGCTGACGCGCGGCGTCGAGACCACCACCGGGCCGCTCGGCCAGGGTCTGGGCAACGCGGTGGGCATGGCGATCGCGCAGGCCAAGTCGGCCCACCGCTTCAACCGGGACGGCTTCCCCCTGTTCGACTACCGCATCTGGGTGATCGCGAGCGACGGCGACCTGATGGAGGGGCTCTCCCACGAGGCGAGCTCGCTGGCCGGCCATCTGCGCCTGTCCCAGCTCAAGGTCTTCTATGACGACAACGAGGTCTCGATCGACGGCTCGACGAGCCTCGCGTTTTCGGATGATTCGGCGAAGCGCTTCGAGGCCTACGGCTGGCGCGTGCTGCGGGTGAACGACGGCAATGATCTGGACGAGCTCGAAAAGGCGATCGCCGAAGCCGAGGCGGAGACCGAGCGGCCGACGCTGGTCGTCGTGCGCACGGAGATCGGCTACGGCAGCCCGAACAAGGGGGGCACGGCCGAGGCGCACGGCGCTCCGCTCGGCGGCGAGGAGGTGGCCCTGACCAAGAAGGCGCTGGGCTGGCCCACCGAGCCCACCTTCCTGGTGCCGGAGGAGGGTCGCGCTCCCTTCGAGGCGGCGCGCGACCGCGGGCGGAAGCAGGAGGAGGAGTGGAACGACCTGCTTTGGCGCTACCGCGAAGCCCATGTGGAGGACGCCGCGGATCTCGAGCGGCGGCTGGCGGGCAAGCTCCCGGACGGCTGGGCGGAGGCCCTCCCCAAGTTCCAGCCCGGCGGCAAGCCGATGGCCACGCGCGCCGCGTCGGGCCAGGTCATCAACGCGATCGCCGCCAAGCTGCCGGAGCTGATCGGCGGCTCGGCCGACCTGGCGCCGTCGAACAACACGCTGGTCAAGGGGGAGAGCAACTTCTCGGCGCAGGATCGGGGAGGCCGCAACTTCCACTTCGGCGTGCGCGAGCACGGCATGGGCTCGGCGATGAACGGCATGGCGCTGTCGCGGCTCTGGATCCCGTACGGCGGCACGTTCCTCATCTTCTCCGACTACATGCGGCCGCCGGTCCGCCTGGCCTGCCTGATGAAGCTGCAGGTGATCTACATCTACACCCACGACTCCATCTTCCTCGGCGAGGACGGCCCGACCCATCAGCCGATCAGCCAGCTCGCCTCGCTGCGCGCCATCCCGAACCTGACGGTGATCCGCCCGGCGGACGCCTGCGAGACGGTCGAGGCCTGGCGCGTCGCCATCGAGCACCGGCACGGCCCCACGGCGCTGGCCCTGACGCGGCAGAACCTGCCGATCCTGGAGGAGACCGCGGCCAAGGCGCGCGAGGGGCTCCCCCGCGGCGGCTACGTGCTGCTCGATCCCACGGACGGCGAGCCGGAGATCATCCTCATCGCCACCGGCTCGGAGGTCCATCTCGCGGTCGAGGCGGCGAAGAAGCTGGCGGGCCGCGTGCGGGCGAGGGTGGTGAGCCTCCCCTCCTGGGAGCTGTTCGACCGGCAGCCGCGCGAGTACCGCGACTCGGTGCTGCCGCCGGCCATCCGCAAGCGCCTGGCGATCGAAGCGGCCACCCCCTTCGGCTGGCACAAGTACGTGGGCACCGAAGGGGAGATCCACGGCATCGAGCGCTTCGGGGCGTCGGCTCCGGCGAAAGACCTGGAGCGCGAGTTCGGGTTTACGGCGGACGCGGTGGTGGCGCGGGTGGAGGGGATGCTGTAGGGGCTCATCCCAGCTGCCGCAACGCCTCTTCCAGCCGCGGCAACGCCGCCTCGATGTCCGCCAGCGCGACGCCTCCCGCGCTCAGGCGGAACCAGCCCGTCTCTTCCTGGGAGCCGAAAGCCTGGAAGGGGACGAGGCCGATCCCCGCGGCCTCCAGTACATAGCGGCGGATCTCCTCGTTGGTGCGCAGCTCTTCTCCGGACGGGGTGCGGCGGCCGAAGGGGTGGATGCGGGCCGTGAGATAGATCGCGCCCATGGGCGGGATGCTCTCGACCGGGAGCCCGCGATTCTTCATCGCCTGGAGCCCCTCGTGCAGCCGGTCCAGCCGCTCCTCGAGGTGCCGCTGGAAGGCTCCGTGGAAGGTACGGATCCCCTCCGGGTCGTCGAGCAGACCCACGGTCGCCACCTGCTCGGCGCGCGGCGCCCAGGCGCCGATGTGGCCCAGCACGGCCGACATGCGCGACATGACGTCCACCGGCCCGACGCCCCAGCCGACGCGCAGCCCGGTGGCCGCGAAGGCCTTGCTGATGCCGTCGACGAACAGGGTGTAGCGCGCCATCTCCGGCAGGAGCTCCGGCGGCGTGAAGTGCTGTGTGTCCCCGAAGCGGAGCATCCAGTAGATCTGGTCATACATAAGGTAGAGCGGGCGCTCGCCGCGGCGGCTCCGTGCTTCGTTCTCTTCGAGGACCGCCTCGCAGATGCCCAGGAGGACGCCGCGCTCGAACACCGTGCCGGTCGGGTTGAGCGGCGAGGTGAGGCAGAGCAGGCGGGCTCCCGGTAGGAGCGGGACCAGCATCTCGCGGGTCGGGAGGAACCGGTTCTCCGGGCCGCAGACCACCGGCACGCCGGCGCCTCCCACCAGGTGCGTGTAGTGGTTGTTGTTCCAGCTCGGCACCGGATAGATCACGCGGTCGCCGGGATCGCAGAGGGTCTGGAAGACGCAGTAGATCACCGGCCGCGCACCGCCGACGATGAGCACCGATTCCAGCGGATACCGCAGGCCCAGCTCGCGCTCGTAGAGCCGGGCGACGGCTTCCCGCAGCGGCAGGATTCCGCTCGACGGGGGGTAGTTGGTCTCTCCGCCCTCCAGGGCCTCGTGGATGCCCTTGGCCAGGCGCTCGGGGATGGGAAAGTAGCGGGGGTCGAAATCGCCGACGGTCAAATCGCAGATCGGCCGGCCGGCGGCCTTGAGGGCGCGGATCTCGCCGGCGATGCGGAGGACCTCCGAGCCGATGAGCCCCGCCGCCATGGTGGAGACGCGGCCCGGCTCCGTCCGTCCTTCCCGGGCGAGATCTGTGAGGTCGAGCGCCTGATGGATTTCCATGGCGCTAAATATATGCCAGGGCTCAGCGGACGATCGACAAGAGCGCTCCCGCCGGCGAAGCCGCTTCGGCGGCCTTCCGCGCCGCCTCGACCTCGGCGAGCGACTGCTTGAGGATGCCGAAGACGATGTACCAGCCCACGATCAGCAGGAGGACGCACTTGATGAGCGCGGGGACGAGCCAGATGTCCGTATCCCACAGGCCGTGCAGGATCACCGCCACCAGGAAGCGGCGGATGACGATTGGATGGAACAGCATCGGGATGGTGAACGGCTGGCTCCCCTTCACCTTCCAGAGAGCGGAGGCGATCATCGCCGTCCAGATGACGTGCCCGCCGGGAGCGAGCAGCCCGCGGATCAGGATGTTGGTCGTCGCGGCATCGACCGTGGACGTCTGCATCGCCAGGTTGAATGCGTAGCCGGCTGACTCGAATCCGGCGAACCCCGCTCCCACCGCGGCGCCGAAGAGCAGGCCGTTGAGCTGATAGGGATAGCGCAGCGAGCGGACGATGATGAGGAGGACGAGCGCTTTACCGATCTCTTCGACGAAGCCGGTCAGCATCGCGGGGAGCAGGGCTCCGACGTCGTCTCCCGGGACGATCGCGCCGACGACCATGGTCACCACCAGGCTCAGCGCTCCTCCCAGGAGGATCATCTTGCCCACCTGGTAGACCGAGACGTTGCGCGCCACGTTGAGCTCGAAGAAGAGCACGACGACCGACAGCGGCACGACGAACGAGCCGATGACGATCATGCCGGGGAAGAAGTTCATGTTCCCGAACTGCCGCAGCCCGAGGAGGAGCAGCAGATAGGTCGCCATCGCGCCGAAGAAGATGCGCCAGAAGATCCGCGGCGTCGGCCATCCGGAAGGGATGGCGGCGAGGTCCGGCGTGGTCGTCTCCGTGCCGACGATGAACAGATCCTCGATGTGCGAGGTGGTCACCCCCGGCTGCAGGCCACCGAGCAGCACCTCGCGGATCGGCACGCCGGACAGCGTCGGCACCTCGGCGGCGCGGCTGATGCTCACACCGATCTCTCCCAGGATGCTCCGGCCGGACGGCGGTGGGATCACCGGCATGGCCGGCGTCGGCACGGACGGCGGCGGCGGCAGGGCCGGCACGAGGCCGGGGACCTCGCTCGCCGGAAGCCAGGCGGGCATGCCGTCCTGCCAGACGTAGGTGGTGGCGTAAAAGTTGCCGCCGGCGATGAGCTGCTTCAGAACATCGGTCTCGATCGGACCGGCCGGGGCTCCATTGTGTACGTAGTACCACTGCCCGTTCATAAGGCCTCCAACGGGGCTGTTCAGGATGTATCAGATGCTACAGCAAATTCTCTGCGCCTGCCTATACTCATGCAGCCATGCCCTCCGCACCCGCCCTCCATCTCCACCCGACCCTGCAAACCGCTCTCGCGGAGGACCGCCCGCTGGTCGCCCTCGAATCCGCGGTGATCTCGCACGGCCTGCCGTGGCCGGACAATCTGGGGCTGGCGCGGGACATGGAGGCCGCCGTCCGCGCCGGTGGAGCCGAGCCGGCTACGGTGGCCCTGCTGGGAGGGCGCGTTCACGTCGGGCTCGGCCAGCCGGAGCTGGAGTATCTGGCCAGGACGTCAGGCGTCTGGAAGATCAGCCGCCGCGACCTCCCCGTGGCGATCGCCCAGAAGCGGGATGGAGCGACGACCGTGGCAGGCACGATCCTGATCGCCCACCAGGCCGGCATCCGGGTGATGGCCACCGGCGGCATCGGCGGCGTGCATCGCGGCGATCCCACCGACGTCTCGGCGGACCTTCCCGAGATCGCCCGCACGCCGATCGTGGTGGTGTGCTCCGGCGCCAAGGCGATCCTCGATCTGCGGGCGACTCTGGAGTGGCTGGAGACCTGGGGCGTTCCGGTCGTGGGCTATCAGACGGACGAGCTCCCCGCCTTCTACTCCCGCGAGAGCGGCCTCCATCTGGAGGCGCGCGCCGACGCGCCGGATGAGGTCGCCTCGATCGTGCAGGCGATGCGGCAGGCCGGATACCCGGGTGGTCTTCTGCTCTGCGTCCCCTGTCCCGCCGAGGCGGCGAGGCCGGCGGAGGAGATGGAGCAGGCGATCGCGCAGGCGATTGGGGAGGCCGAAGCGCGGGGGCTCCACGGCAAGGGAGTGACCCCTTTCCTGCTGGCGCGCGTGGGCGAGCTGACCAAGGGGAGGAGCCGGGCCGCCAACCTGGCGCTCCTCCGGAACAATGCCCGGGTGGCGGCGCAGGTGGCGGTGGCGCTCGTAGGCTGACAAACTGGCGGAGGGGGTGGGATTCGAACCCACGGGCCGCGTAAACGGCCGGCGGTTTTCAAGACCGCTGCTTTAGACCGCTCAGCCACCCCTCCGCGATGCGGTGCCGCACAGCTTACTTGGAGGACGCGATCCTGTCCAAGCCGCCCATCCAGGGACGGAGCGCCTCGGGGACGAGGACCGTGCCGTCCTCCTGCTGATAGTTCTCCAGAATCGCCACCAGCGTCCGCCCCACGGCGAGGCCCGAGCCGTTCAAGGTGTGCAGGAGCTTCGTCTTGCCCCCTCCGGCGGGCCGGTAGCGCAGGTTCGCCCGCCGCGCCTGGAAGTCCGTGCAGTTGCTGCAGGAGGAGATCTCCCGGTAGGCGTTCTGTCCCGGCAGCCAGACCTCGATGTCGTGCGTCTTGGCCGCGCTAAACCCCATGTCCCCGGTCGACAGGGTGATCATCCGGTACGGGAGACCCAGGAGCTGCAGGACCTTTTCGGCGTTGCCCGTCAGCTCGGCGAGGGCGTCGTAGCTCGTCTCCTGGGAGGTCAGGTGCACCAGCTCGACTTTATTGAACTGATGCTGGCGGATCAGGCCGCGCACGTCCTTGCCGTAGGAGCCCGCCTCGCTGCGGAAGCAGGGGGTGTAGGCGGTGAGGCGGACGGGCAGGCGCTCCTCGTCCAGGATCTCGTCGCGGTAGAGATTCGTCAGCGGCACCTCGGCCGTGGGCACCAGGTAGTAATTGGTCCCCTCCAGGTGGAAGAGGTCCTGCTCGAACTTGGGGAGCTGGCCGGTGCCGACCAGGCTCTCGCGGCTGACGATGAACGGCGGCAGGACCTCGGTGTACCCGTGCTCGCGGGTGTGGAGGTCGAGCATGAGGTTGATCAGGGCGCGCTCGAGGCGGGCGCCGGCGCCGAAGTAGGCGGTGAAGCGGGCGCCGGCCACCTTGGCGCCCCGCTCGAAGTCCAGGATGCCCAGGGCCGGGCCGAGGTCCCAATGGGCCTTCGGCTCGAAATCGAAGCGGCGCGGCTCGCCCACCACCCGCTCGACGCGGTTGGCCGATTCGTCCGGGCCGGCCGGCACGCTCTCGTGCGGCAGGTTGGGGAGGGAGAGCTCGATCGCGGCCATCTCGGGCTCGATCGCGGCGAGCCGGGCCTCCAGCTCCTCGATCCGCTCCTTCATGCGGCCGACGGCGGCGATCTCGGCGGAGGCGTCGCCCCCCTGCTGCTTGACCTTGCCGATGGCGCGGCTCGCCTCGTTGCGCTGCCGCTTCAGCTCTTCGACCTCGACGAGGTCGGTGCGCCGCTCGGCGTCGAGGCGCAGCCACTCGTCCAGCAAGGCCGGTTCCGTGTTCCGAGTCGCCAGGGCCTGGCGGACCATCTCGGGGTTGTCGCGCAAAAGGTCTCTCGAAAGCATGATGGGGTGACTCTATCAAGTGGGAACGACGGTTTGCCGCGCCGTTCCGTAGGAACAGGGGACGTTACGATAACATCCGCGCACCACGCCGGCTGGACATCGCCGCCGACCCCGACTCGTGAACGAAGACCGCATTTCCCTCCGTGACGCGCTGGTGCGTGCCGCGCTTCCGCTCGCCGCTCTGGCGGCGATGGTCACGCTCGGGTCGCGCGAGGTCGATCCTGTAGGAGCGGCCGAGACGGCGTACCTGGCGCTGCTGGCCACGGCGGGTCTTCTCGCGGTGGCGTTTCTCGCGCCGGCACCGGCCTGGGAGGCGGGGGTGGGCGCGGCTCTCGCGACGACGATCGTGTGGGCACTGCCGGCCGGGCCTGGCCGGGGGGCGGCGGTGGTGCTGCTGCTGGTGGCGGCTCTGGCGGTGGCGGCGGCGCGGCGATTGAGCCCTCACCCCCGGCCCCTCTCCCGCCAGCGGGAGAGGGGTGAACAGCCAAAAAATTTCTTCGCTTTGCTCCCCTCTCCCGCTGGCGGGAGAGGGGCCGGGGGTGAGGGCTTCTTGCTCCCCCTCGCTCTGGGGCTCCAGATTCTGCTGCGCGGCAGCGAGCTGCTTTTTCAACCGCAGGCGAGCCTGCGGACGCTGGTGGCCCTACTGGCTCTTCCGACAGCCGGGGCGATTGCGACGGCGATGCTCGCCCGGCGCCATGGAGCCCTCGCGTTGATCGCGGCAGGCACGGCACTGCTCCTCGCGCCGGGGTGGAACGTGGCGGCGACACTCGGGCTGATCGCCCTGGCGGCGGGGGACGTCATTGCGCGCCCCAATGCGGGACGGATCACCAAATCCATAGCCGTTCTGGTGATGCTGGCGCCGATCGCCTGGAGCCCGGGACCCGGAATCGCAGCAGCCGCGGCAGCGCTGGTGGTCGCCCGGCCCAAGGAGGGGCCGTTCGTCGCTCTGGCCGCCGCCGCGGGGCTCGCGGTCGCCGCGAGCCGGGACTCGGGGTGGTCCTCCTCTGTCTGGGTGCCGTTCCTGCTCCTGGCCCCCGCGCTCTTCCCGGAACGCAGCCGGCCGTGGGGCGCCGTCGCCGGCCTCGCCCTGGCGCTCGCCGTTCCGCGCATCCCGGATCTCTCGGCCATGGCGGCGCCGCTCGCTCTCCTGGCCCTGGGAGGAGGCTCCCCTCTCCCGGCAGGACGGGAGGGGGTGGGGGTGAGGGGCCTCTGGACCGCCACCCTTCTCGCGGCCACCTGCCTGCTCGCCGGATATCCCTGGCTGCGCGCCGAGCCGCTCCATGACTCTCTCGGATTCTTCGGGCTCGCGCCGGCCCCGTTCGCGGCCATCGTGGCCATCGCGGCCGCCGGAGCCCTCGCGCTCCTGGCCCGTCTCCGTCTCTCCCCGGCCGTTCTCGCCGCGGGCTTCCTCTTCCTGGCCGCCTGCGTCCAGATCCCCACCCCGGGCATCTCCCTCCTCCCCCAGGCGACCGCGGTGGTTGTCGATGCCACCCATCCGACCTGGGCCGCGGCGCTCGGCCGCCGCTCCGTCGAAACCATCGTCCTGGAATCCAGCCTGTCCAACGGCGCCGGCCTGGCGAACGGTACGGTGGTGGCGATCATGCGGCTGCGCGGCGGGGATGGACGGACCTCCGAGTGGCCCCTGCGCGCCGGGATCGAAACGGGTGAGTGGGCGGCGCGCCGGCCGGACGTGGCGGCGTCGAGCGTGCTGAGGTCTCCTCAACCCTGGATCTCCTGGGTGGCCGGCGACTTCTTCGGCCAGCGCTACCGTTCTCTCTGGACGATCGACAACCCCGGCCCCTTCACTACCCTCTCGATTGAGCGAAGCCCGGGGCTGCCGTCGCAGGTCTCGCTGGCTGTTCATCTGCTGGAGGTCCGGAAGTGAGGACCTCCCGGGATGCCCTTCTGACCGCCGGGCTGTTGATCGCGGCGGCGGTCGCGGTGCCGTTCGCCGCCGACCGGCTGCCGGATGGTGGTCCACTCCGCGGCACGCTCGCGGTGCTGCCGCTGATCCTCGCGGCGCTCTGGGTGATCGCGCGGTGGAGCGTACGCCGGGGCGCCAGGCCGCTCTGTCGGACCGCTTCGGCCGGCGAGCTCGTTGCGCTGGGCGCGCTCGTCCTCGTCATCCTGGCCCGGCCCAGCCTGGGGCTCCCGTGGTCCGCCGAGGTCCTGGCCGCCGGTCTCGCCCTGGTGCTCGGCCATCGCATCCTCCGGCAGGTCCGGGCGCTGCGGCCGCTGCTCGGCGAGCGGCTGCCGCGCCGGCCCTCGGTCTTTTTCTTCCTCCTGCCGCTGACCGTTTACGTGGCGATCCTCCCCTGGTCGACGGCGCACCGGCAGCCGGACGGCGATGAGCCGTTCTATCTGCTGATCACGCACAGCCTGGCCTACGACTTCGACGCCGAGCTGACCAACAACTACAAGAACGGGGACTGGCGGCACTTCATGGAGCGGCTGATCGAGCCGCAGCCGGGGGACCCGGTCGGGCCGCACGGCGAGATCTACTCGCGCCACAACGAGCTCCTCCCGCTGGCGCTGGTCCCGGCCTACCGCATCGGCGGACGGATCGGCGCTCTCGGGATGATGGCGATCTTCACCGCCCTGCTCGCCTGGATGACGCTGCGCCTTGGCCGGCACTACTTCCCGGACCGGCCGGGCGAGGTCCTGGCGGGCTGGGCCTTGATGGCGTTCACGCCGCCGCTCCTCCTCTACTCCTACCAGGTCTGGGTGGAAGTGCCCGCGGCGCTCCTGATGCTGGCCGCGCTGGACCGTATCCTCGCTCTCGACGGCCAGCGGGACTGGACGGCGCGCGAGTGGGTGGGGATCGGCCTGTCGATCCTCCTGCTGCCGCTCCTCAAGATGCGCTTCCTGCTGATCGCCGGACCGCTCCTCGCCCTGGCCTGGTGGTACGCGGGACGGCCGCGCCGGCCGGTCTTCCTGCTCACCGCGGCGCTGGCCGTGCTCGGCGCGGGCATGCTGGCGTACAACCAGATGCAGTACCGCAACCCGCTCAAGATCCACACGTGGGAGGAGGTGGACCCGCACCGCTACCAGGCCATCTCGTTCCTGAAGGGAGGATTCGGGCTCCTCTGGGATGCGGCCTTCGGCCTGTTCGGCTGCGCACCGGTCTGGCTGATCGTGCTGCCCGCGGTGCTCCTCCTGATCGTCCGGCGGCATCGGCTGTTGGCCCATCTGGCGGTGCTGACCTTTCCTTATCTGGTGATCGTAGCGCCGCGCATCGAGTGGTACGGCGGCTGGTCGCCCCCGTTCCGCTATGCGCTGATCGGCCTGCCGTTCCTCGGCCTGGCCCTGGCGCCGCTGCTGGCCCGCCGCGACGGCCCGGGGGCGCGGGCGCTCCTCGCCGGCCTCGGGGTCTTCACCCTGGTGCTGACGCTGATCTGGCTGACCGTGCCCGGATGGACCTACAACTTCGCGGACGGCCGGACGTATGCCCTCGACGCGCTGGGGCAGCGGCTGGGGCTGGACGTGGCCCGCTTCTTCCCCAGCTCGATCCGGCCCCGGCCCGCCACGTGGCTGTGGCCGCCGGTGTCGATTGTGGTGGTGACGCTGCTGTGGTGGTGGAGAGCCCTCACCCCCGGCCCCTCTCCCGCGAGCGGGAGAGGGGTGAAAAGCGGGGAATGGGCGGCTCTCGCGGGGATTGGGGCCGTTTTACTGGTGGCGGCAGTGCTGGTTCCGGCGGCGGCTCGCGTGCCGACGCGGGTGGCGGAGATCGAGGATCCCCAGGTGGCGCGGAACGGCGGGCATATCTATCCGGACCGGTGGATCATCGAGCGGGCGCGCCATCGCGGTGGCTGGGTGTTGCGGGTGAACGAGCGGCTGGAGGTGCCGGTCGAAGCCGGGGGGCGGCGCGTGCGCCTGGTGCTCCATGGGCAGCTCATCCAAAACCAGCCGGTACCGTTCCGCCTCGACGTGCGCGCGGGCGACCGCCTGCTCGCCATCTGGGCTCCAGGCCGGGACCGCACATGGGATGAGGTGACGCTCGGCCCCTTCGACTGGCCGGCCGGAACGCCCCTGGTGCTCGCCGCCTTTGGCCCCCATCCGCCGGGTGAGCTCAACGGCATCGCGCTGGACCGGGTGGATTTCAAATGGCAGGAGTGACCATCTCCGCGGTTGTCCCGACGCTCGGCCGCAGCCCCTGGCTGATCCCCTGCCTGGAGGCTCTGCGCCGGGAAGGCGCCGAGGTGATCGTGGTCGATCAGGGGGAGCAGGCCGTGGAGCTGCCGGCCGGGCTCGCCGACCGGGTCCTCCGTCCGGGACGGAACCTCGGGTTCGCGGGCGGAACCAACCTGGGGATCGCCGCCGCCTCGGCCTCGCTGATCGCGACGGTGAACGACGACGCTCTGGTCGAGCCGGGCTGGATGGCGGCGCTCTCCGCCGCCTTGGACACTGATCCGCGGATCGCGGCGGTCCAGGGGGTCACCCTGATGAAAGATCGACCGGAGCGGGCGGATGGCTGCGGGCTCGCCTGGAACCGCTGGTGGCAGGCGGTCCAGATCGGGCACGGCCGGACGGCGCCCGACACCGTCGAGCCTTTGCGGGAGATCTTCGGCGTGTCGGCCACCGTGGCCCTGTTCCGGCGGGCCGCTCTGGAGGCCGTGGCGGTGGACGGCAACGTCTTTGATCCGAGCCTCATCTCCTACTACGAGGACGTGGAGCTGGCCGTGCGGCTGCGGGCGGCGGGCTGGCGCGCTCTGCTGGTGCCGGCGGCGCGGGCCCGCCACGCCGGCTCCGCCACCGGCGGGACGATGAGCCGCGAGCGCTGGCGCCTGATCTACGGCAACCGCTGGCTGGCCGCCGCGCGGCTCCTCGGCCGGGGCTTCTGGCCGCGGGTACCGCAGATGCTCCTGCGCGACCTGGTCGATCTGGCGCGCGCCGCGGGATCGGGAGATGGGGCGCGGGCCGGAGGGATCGCGGCCGGCTGGGCGCGGGCGACACGGGAGCTTCCCGGGTTCCTCCATGCCAGGGCTCGGCTGGTGAGATAACCTTCGCCGCGATGGAGCCCCTCCTCACCGGCATCGTCGTGCACTGGCGCAACGAAGAGCCGCTCGCCGCCCTGACCGCGGCGTGGCCGCGCGATCCGCGCTTCGAGCTGCTGGTGGTGGACAACGGCTCGTCCGGCCCCCTCGCGCTCGGTCCGGCCCGGCTCCTCCAGCCCAGCCGCAACCTGGGCTTCGCGGGTGGCGCGAATGCCGGGATCGAGGAGGCGCGGGCTCCGATCGTCCTCCTGCTGAATCCGGACGCCGTGCCCGAAGAGGGGGCCCTGGACCAGCTCCTCGCCGGGTTCGCAGCTTGTCCCGACGCCGCCGGGTTGGCGCCGCGGATGATCGGGCTGACCGGGGAGCCGCAATGGGCCTGGCAGCTCCGGCGCCTCCCGTCGCCGGCGCAGCTCCTCCTCCACGCTTTCCCCCTTGGCGTCTCCCAGGGCGGCCTGTCCGCCGAGCCGCCGGCTGGCGCTCTGGTGGAGCAGCCGGCCGCGGCGGCCCTCGCCCTGCGGCGCGCGGCGGTCGAGGCGATCGGCGGGCTCGACGCCGGGTTCTGGCCGGCCTGGTTCGAGGACGTGGATCTGGCGCGCCGGCTGGCTGCGGCCGGGCACGTGCTGCGCTACTGGCCGGCGGCGCGCTTCCGCCATGGTCTGGGCGGGACGGTGCCGCGCCTCGGCTACGGACCGTTCCTCTGGATCTATGACCGCAACCTGGTGCGCTATCTAAGGAAGCACCACGGAGCGGGATGGGCGCTCGCCGCACGGGTCCTTCTCGTCGTGGGAGTCGTGATCCGCCTCCTGCTCCTGCCGCTGCGCCGGCCGAACCGGGCGAAGTCCCGAGGCGAGGCGCTCCGCGGGCTGTTTCTGGTGCTGGGCGGAGTACTGAGCGGCTGGCGGTGGCCGCGGCGCATTGCGGAGGCGGTAGCGTGAGCACGGAAACCTCCGTCGCCGTCTGCATCGTCGTTCACAACTCGGCCGCCGACCTGCCCGGTTGCCTGGAGGCGGTGGGGCGCCTGGAGCACCGGCCGTTGCAGATCATGGTCGTCGACTGCGCCAGCGAGGATGGCAGCCTCGACGTGGCGCGACGCCATGCCCCGCCCGGGCTCCCCTTCCAGGCGATCGAGCTGGGGGAGAACCGCGGATTCACCGGCGGGATGAATGCCGCCCTGGCCGCGTCCGGCGCTCCCTGGGTCCTGTCTCTCAACGCCGACGCCCGGCCTGCCCCGGATTACGTCACCCGCCTCCTCGCCTGCGCGGCGGCGCATCCGGACCTGCGGGTGGGCGCCCTCATCGGCCGGCTCCTTCGCCCCGCGGCGGACGGCACGCGACGGCTGGACGCCTGCGGCATGCGCCTGACCCGCACCTGGCGCCACCTCGACCGCGGCTCCGGCGAGGTCGACCGCGGCCAGTACGCGGCTCCCGAGCGGGTCTTCGGCGCCTCCGGAGCGGCATCCCTCTACCGCCGCGAAGCCCTGGAGGACGCGGCCGTGGACGGCGAGGTCTTCGATCCTCGCTTCCACTCGTTCCGCGAGGACGCCGAGCTCTGCTTCCGCCTGCGCGAGCGCGGCTGGGAGATCCTCTACGAGCCCGCGGCCATCGCCGAGCACCGCCGGTTCAACCTCCCGGAGCGGCGCTCCGCCATGCCGGCGGTGGTCAACTGCCACTCCCTGAAGAACCGCTATCTCCTCCGGCTCTACCATCAGACCGCCGGCAACTTCCTCCGCACCTTGCTGCCGACCCTCGTCCGCGACTTGATGGCGATCGCCTGGGTGGTCGTTGCCGAGCGCACGTCGCTCCCCGCCTACCGCTGGCTCTGGACGCACCGCCGCGAGATCCTGCGCCGCCGCCGGCTCATCCAGGGCCGGCGCACCGTTCCCGCCTCCGCCATCGATCGCTGGTTCTCTTCTGAGGGGGAACCCCTGTGAACCGGCCCCTGCACGTCGCACTCCTCGGCAGCCGCGGCATCCCCGGCCGCTACGGCGGCTACGAGACGCTCATGGAGGAGCTGTCCGTCCGCCTGATCGCACGCGGCTTCAAGGTGACCGTCTACTGCCGGTCGCACGTGACGCCGCCGGGGCTGACAGAGTGGCGGGGCGCCGAGCTGATCGTGCTGCCGACGATCCGCACCAAGTACCTGGACACGCCGGTTCACACGTTTCTCTCCTGCCTGCGGGCTCTGCGCGAGCCCTATGACGCCGCCCTGGTGGTCAACTCGGCGAACGCTCTCTTCGTACCGATCCTGCGGCTGTCGGGCGTGCCGGTGGCTCTCCATGTGGACGGGATCGAGAAGCGGCGCGCCAAATGGGGTCCGGTGGGGCGCGGCATCTACGCCCTCTCCGAGCGGCTCGCCTGCGTCATCCCCGACGCGCTGGTGACCGACGCCGAGGTCATCCGCCGCCACTACCTGGAGCGCTACGGCGCCGAATCGGTACCCATCGCCTACGGAGTCGATCCGCGCCCGCCGCGCGAGACCGGCGCGCTGGAGCGGCTGGGCCTCGCGCCCCGGCGCTACTTCCTCTACGTCAGCCGCTTCGAGCCGGAGAACAACCCGCATCAGGTGGCGATGGCGTACCGGTCGGTCGGCGGCGACCTGCCGCTCGTCATGGTCGGCGGCGCGCCGTACGCGAGCGCCTTCATCGCCGGCTTCACCGAGGGGGCCGACCCGCGCGTCCGCTTCCCCGGGCCGATCTACGGCGAGGGGTACCGCGAGCTTCTCTCCCACGCCCTGGCCTACATCCACGCGACCGACGTAGGCGGTACGCACCCGGCGCTCGTAGAAGCTATGGGCTACGGAAATTGCGTGCTGGTCAACGACACGCCCGAGAACCGCGAGGTCGCCGGAGAGGCGGCCCTGTACTTCCGGGCCGCGGCGCCGGAGACCCTGGCGGAGCGGCTGGAGGAGGTCCGGCGCGAGCCGGAGCGGGCCGCGGACCTGGGCCGGGAGATGGCCCGGCGGGCAGCCCTCCTCTATGACTGGGAGCGCGTCACCGACCAGTACGCCCGGCTGTTCCGACGCCTCGCCGGACGCAGCCCTGGCTAAAAGACGTGGGATTCACGATAGAATCATCGCGTTGCGAAGAGGCGGAATTTCGAAGATCGACCCGCATCCATGCTGAAAGAAAGAGCCCGGACCCTTGCCGTCTCCATCTTCCTGCTCGATCTGACTCTCGTGGCCGCGGCCTTCGTGGCCGCCTACGGAGTCCGCGATTCGCTGCTCCCATCGATCGCTCGCGGCAGTTTTCCCACGCGGCTCTATCCGCTGGGCGAGTATCTGCCGCTGCTGCCCCTCGCGCTGGTGATCTGGGGGGTGCTGCTCCTTCTCTCCGGCCGCTACCGGTCGCATCGCACAGTGCCCATCCTGGACGAGGCCTGGGCGATCATCCGCGTCTGCGCCGTCGGCTCCGCGTTCTTCACCCTGCTGCTCTATGCGGCGCGGATCGACGAGCAGCTCCTCGGCGACGACCGCATCAGCCGTCTCTGGATCCTCCTGTTCGGCGTCTTCTCGTGCGTCTTCCTGCTGACCGAGAAGCTCGGCGTGCGCATCACCTCCCGCTGGGTGCGGCTGCACGGCTTCAACTACCGCACGGTGCTGATCGTCGGCACGGGACCCACCGCCCTCTCGATCGCCGACTCGATCCAGAGCCACCGCTACTGGGGCTTCCGCATCCTCGGCTTCATCGCCAACGGCCAGGAGATCCCCGCGGGCTTCCCGCGCAGGTGGCCGATCCTGGGCGAGGTAGATGACATCCCGCGGATCGTGGAGAGCAACGTGGTGGACGACGTCATCTTTGCCGTCCACCGGCGCGACCTGGACCGCCTGGAGGATCTCTTCCTCAATCTGCAGGAGCAGGGGATCCGGACCCGGCTCGCCCTCGACCTCTTCCCGCACACCCGAGCGCAGGTGCAGCTGGAGGAGATGGACGGCATGCCCCTCCTCTCCTTCGCTACGGCACCCACGAGCCACCTCAAGCTCCTGGCCAAGCGCGCCCTCGACGTCGCCGTGTCCGCGTTCCTGCTCCTCCTCGGCCTGCCGGTGGTCCTGGTGATCGCCGTGGCCATCAAGCTGAGCTCGGGGGGAAGCGTGCTCTTCCGCCAGACCCGCTGCGGGTTGAACGGCCGCTCCTTCACCCTCTACAAGTTCCGCACGATGGTGGAGGACGCCGAAGAGCGCCGCCGCGAGCTGCTGCACTTGAACGAGATGGACGGGCCGGTCTTCAAGCTGAAGGACGATCCGCGCGTCACCGCGTTCGGCCGCTTCCTCCGCCGCTTCAGCCTGGACGAGCTGCCACAGCTCCTGAACGTCCTGCGCGGCGACATGAGCCTGGTCGGCCCGCGCCCGCCGATCCCCGAAGAGGTGGCCAAGTACGAGCGCTGGCAGCGCCGCCGCCTGGCGATGAAGCCCGGCATGACCGGCCTCTGGCAGATCAGCGGCCGCAACGAGCTGGACTTCCGCCGCTGGATGGAGCTGGACCTGGAGTACATCGACTCCTGGACGCCGCTGCTCGATCTGAAGATCCTGCTGAAGACGATCCCCGCGGTGCTGTCGGGGCGGGGGGCGAGCTAGAGACGCCCCGGCCCACCCCGGGTTGAAACCCGGGGCTATTCAAGATGCCGTCCCTCCAGGACGGAAAGTGAGCCGATTCGCTGCCCCCGTCCCGTCAGGGACGGCATTTTCCTTAGCCCCGGGTTTCAACCCGGGGTGGGGGGCTGCGTCTTCACCGGACCCGCCGGCCGCTTCGGCAGCACCCGGGGCTCCTCGCGCATCCTCTTCAGCACCTCCGCCACCCCCCGCTCGAGCTGCGGATCGCGCCCGTCGATCACCGACTTCGGGTCGTTCTCCACCTCGATGTCGGGATCGACTCCGTACCCTTCGATGATCCACTCGCCGGCGAGCGAGGCCGAGCCCGAGTCGGGCACGCTGATCGAGCCGCCGTCGATCAGCGGACCCGTGCCGCTGATTCCGACCACGCCGCCCCAGGTGCGCTTGCCGATCAGCGGTCCGAGGCCCGATTGCCGGAACATCGCCGGGAAGATGTCGCCGTCCGAGGACGACGATTCGTTGATCAGGCAGACCATCGGGCCGTAGAACGCCGCCGGCGGATAGGGGATCGGCACGTCGCGCGTCCGTTTGAAGTCGAGCTCCAACATCTCGCGCCGCAGCCGGTCCAGGATGAGCGGCGAAACGAAGCCACCGCCGTTGGACCGCACGTCGACGATCAGCCCCTGCTTGTTGAGCTGCGGATAGAACCACTTGATGAACTCGCGCAGGCCGCCCGACCCCATGTCGGGGATGTGCAGATAGCCGATCCGCCCCTCCGACAGGCGGTTGACCCGCTCGCGGTTGCCGGTCACCCACTCCAGGTAGATGAGGTTCTCCTCGGTCGCGACCGGCCGGAAGGTCACCTGGCGCGCCCCCTCCGCCCGCGGACGGTCGTTGAGCGTCAGCGTCACCGGCCGGTCCGCCTTGTGCCGGAGCAGCCGGTAAGGATTGTCCCCGGCCTTCAGCTCCACCCCGTCGATCGCCAGCACGTAGTCGCCGACCCGGGCGTCCACCCCGATCTCGGTCAGCGGCGCGCGGTAGGCCTCTTCCTCGTTCTGCCCCTGGAAGATCTTGGAGATCTGATAGCGGCTGGCCGCGGGATCGAGGCGGAAGCGGGCGCCGGGCAGGGCCACGCCCGGCCGCTCCGGAAGCTCGAAATCACCGCCCGCGACGTAGGCGTGCGAGACGTTCAGCTCCGCGATCATCTCGCCGATCAGGTAGTTCAAGTCCGAGCGATGGCGCACGTGCGCGAGGAGCGGACGGTAGCGCTCCTTGAGCGCCGCCCAGTCGTAGCCGTGCAGGCTCTCCACATAGAAGAAGTCGCGGTAGCGGCGCCACACCTCGTCGAAGATCTCCGCCCACTCCTCGGACGGCACGCGGTCCACCACCAGGCCCGCGGTCGATACGGTCTTCTTGGAGTCTTTCCCCTTCTCGACGTCGTAGACGCTCCACTGGCCGTCCCGCGACGCCACGAGCACCCGCGAGCCATCGTCCGACAGGGCATAGCCGGCGGCGTCATCGGCCAGCGTATCCGCCTTGCGTCCCTCGCACGAGAAGACCTGCAAGGCCGAAGCTCCCAGATCGCGCCCCAGAGCCGAAGGCGGGTTCTTCAGAAAAAGGAGCTTCCCGTCGGCCGCCGCCAGGCTCGAGTAGTTCTCGAACGGCACCGGCACCCGGGCCACCCGCGATTCCAACCCCTCTAAGTCGATCTTGATCGCCTTGGCCTTGCCGTCCTTGTTGTCCTTGCTGTCCTTGTCCTTCTTCTCCTCCCCCGCCACCGCCACCTCATCGCTCTCCGGCGGGAACGGGTGCCCCACGTCCTTCCGCAGAGCCAGCGCATACACCCCGACCGTGCGGTCGATCGCGTAGTTGAAGTCGATCGGATCGAACAGCGGCGCGTACTCCCGCGAGCTCAGGAAGAAGAGGTAGCGGCCGTCCGGCGACCAGGCCGGGGAGCTCTCGTCGAACAGCTCGCTGGTGACCCGCCGCGACTTTCCATCCGCGGCGCTCCAGATCGAGATGGAATGCACCACCTCGCCGTCGCTCAGGGTATAGGCCAGGTAGGCGCTGTCGGGGGACCAGGCGTACTCGGAGAGCCGGTCGCGCGGCTCGTCCGCCACCTCGACGAGCTTGCGGCCGGCCAGGGTGAGCACCCACAGCTTGCCGTCCTTGTCGCTGAACGCGATCCGCTTGCCGTCGGGGGACCACGCCGGCACGTAGCGCATTGCCTTGCCGCCGCTGGTGAGCTGCTCCGGCTGTCCCGAGCCGTCCTGGTCGATCAGCCAGAGCTCGTCCTCGCCCATGCGGTCCGAGATGAATGCGATCTTCCGACCGTCGGGCGACCAGCGCGCCCACTTGTCGTGGTGGCGCGACGAGCGGGTCAGGTTGTGCGTCACCCCTTTTTCCACCGGCGCCGAGAACACGTCCCCGCGCGCCACGAAGAGCACCCGCTCCCCCTTGGGCGACAGCGCGGCGTCCTCGATCAGCTGGGCGGCCGAGACCTGCGACGGGCGGTCGTACAGGCTGTCGCTCGGCACGTCGATCGCGATGGCGCGCGACTCTCCCGTGCGCACGTCGAGCACCTGGAGCTCGCCGCCCAGCTCATAGACGATCCGCCCCGCCTCGTCGTCGCTCGGCCAGCGCACGTCCCAGCGGTCGCTCCGGGTGATCTGCGCCACCGCACCGGAGGCCACGTCATAGCTCCACAGGTTGAGCGTGCCCGTGCGGTCCGAATTGAAGAAGATCTTGCCGCCGATCCACATAGGATCGCGGTCGGTCCGCGGGTGCGAGGTGATGTTCTTCACCTCGTGGCTCGCGAGATCGAACAGATAGAGGTCCTGGGCCCAGCCCCCCTGATAGCGCTTCCAGGTGCGGAAGTCGCGGGCGATCGGGTTGTAGGCCACCTGCTTGCCATCCGGCGAGAAATCGCCGGCCCCCGAGATCGGGATCGGCAGAGCCTCGCCAAGCCCGCCGTCGACCGGCACCGTGTAGAGGCGCGAATCACTGAGGTCCCACCCATCGCGCAGCGAGCGGAAGAGGACCTGGCCGTCGCGCGTCCACCCCAGCACCTGGTTGTCATATCCCCAGCGCGGCGTCAGGGGACCGCGCGCCGGGTAGAACGTCAGCTGCCGCGGCACCCCGCCGCCCGACGGGATCACATAGACCTGCTCGTCCCCGTCATATTGCCCGGTGAACGCGATCCACCGGCCGTCCGGCGAGAACTTGGCGAACATCTCCAGCCCCGGATGCGCGGTCAGGCGGCTCGCCGTGCCGCCGGAAGCCGGAGCGCTCCACAGGTCGCCGGCATGGGTGAACACCACCCGATCCCCATAGATGTCGGGGAACCGCAGGAGACGGGTCTGGGCGGAGGCGGAAGCGGACGGCAGAAGAAACAGGGAGAGAAGGGCGGCAAGAGTTCTTGGCGACATAGAAGATCACACTACGCCCGTACTTGCGGAAAGTTGCAGTTCGTTTTCGGAGCAGGTTCGTCCCAGAAGCGGACACCCCCGCCTTTCTCCTCCGGCTCTCGTCCGGGGCAAAGGCGGGGCACTTCGGGGCCATGGGGCCGGAGCTGATTCCGCGGGTCCAACAGACCTGACAGACCTCGCCTGACAGACCAGACACTCCTAACAGACGCGTGTCCGGCTGCCGCGGAAGGACGGGGCCCCGTTCGTTCGGCTCCATCTATGTGATGGACCACACATATGCCGAACACTGTATCCGTCGAGGTTTTCACGACGCCCAGGAGAAGAGTGCCATGCCGCGCTGAAAGCGGGACACCCTCTTGCGAAGATCCTGCGATCCCGCCTTCGGAACGAACCCTCCAGGAGACAGCAGAGACATTCCCAGAGGACAGTCCAGGCCCGCGCTCCCCGCCGGCCGGAGCGGTCCGGCGAGCGTCCATCGACCCAATGACAGATCTGGCATTCCCTATGCAGTAATGGGGAACAACAAAGTCAGCGGCAGCAGCCTCGCCGAGACGAAAGGGAGGATTCCATGCTGTACCAGAGCCGGTTGGAAGAGCGGAAGGATGAGTCTACCGATAGCGTTCGCCGTGCTGTGGTCATCGGCGGCAGCATCGGAGGCATGATGGCGGCCCGGGCCTTGGCCGATCACTACGATGAGGTCGTCATCGTCGAGCGGGACCACATCCCGCCGGGCGCCGAGCACCGTCCTGGAGTGCCCCACGCCCGCCACCTCCACTTCTTCATGAAGCGGGGGCTCATGGTGGTCGATCAGCTGTTCCCGGGAGTCAGGGCCGACCTTCTGGCCGCCGGCAGTCATCAAGTCGATCAGGGGACCGATTTCCGGATCCTCTACCGCTACGGCTGGTCGCCGCGGGTCAAGACCGGCCTCGAGATCATCACCTTCACCCGCCCGTTGCTCGAATCCACGATCCGCCGCCACCTCACCCCGCACCCGAAAGTCCGCTTCGTCGAGGGCTTTGAGGTCGCCGGGCTGGTGACCAGCGAGGACCGCTCGGCCGTCACCGGCATCCGCATCGTGCCGCGCCGCCGGGTCGAGGGGGAGACCGACGAGCAGATCCTGAGCGCCGAGCTCGTGGTCGACAGCGCCGGCCGCATGTCCCCGGCCCCGCAGTGGCTCGAGGAGATCGGCTTCACCGCCCCGGAAGAGTCCGAGGTCGACGCCTTCTGGGGCTATGCGACGCGGATCTACGAAGCGCCCGCCGACTGGCAGGCCGACTGGAAGATCCTTCTCCTCATGAACCGGCCTCCGTACCAGCCGCGCGCCGGCATCATCCAGCCGATCGAGGGGGGCCGCTGGCTCGTCACGATCGCGGGCGTCATGCACGACTATCCGCCGACCGATGACGAGGGCTTCCTGCAGTTCGCCCGCAGCCTCTCGTCGCCGGAGCTCTACAACGCCATCACCCAGGCGAAGCCGGTCTCCAAGATCTGGGGCTACCGCAAGACCTCGAACCGGCTGCGCCAGTACGACAAGCTCGCCAAGCTGCCGAAGGGCTTCGTGGCGCTGGGCGACTCGGTCTGCGCCTTCAACCCGGTCTATGGCCTGGGCATGACGCTGACCGGCCTGGAAGTCGAAGAGCTGCAGCGCTGCCTGCGCGAGAGCGACGGCGGCCGCACCCTCGACCCGCTGACCTTCCAGAAGGCCGTGGGCAAGCAGGTGACGGCGCCCTGGGCGCTGACCACCGGCGAGGACCTGCGCTGGCCGGCCACCCAGGGCGGTGAGATCACCCCGAAGGTGAAGGTGATGCACTGGTACATCGACCAGGTGATCCGCCTGATCCCGAGCAGCCCGGAGGTCTACCTGGCGTTCCAGGAAGTGAACCACATGCTGAAGGGCCCCGAGTCGCTCTTCCGTCCCGCGGTCCTCTTCCGGGTCCTGAAGCAGGCCCTGACCCCGGCCAAGACCCCGAAGGCCGCCAAGGTCCCCGCGACCGTGCCCGCCATGGATCGTCAGACCTCGACGGTCACGATGCACCGCTGAGCACCAGAATCACCTACCGCGGTTCGACTCCGCGACCGGCCGGGAGGCGAGGAGCTTCCCGGCCGTTTTTGTTTTTGGGCGTGGTATCCTCCAAGGACAACAAGGTCTCCAAGGACAGCAAGGTCTACCTCGGTCCCCCGACGGGATTTGCGCCCTTGCAGTCCTTGGTGTCCTTGAAGTCCTTTCCTGAGAGGCCAGGCATGAGCGAAGGCTTCATTCCACAGCACGGGGGCTACAAAACCCTGCTCTCCTACCAGAAGGCGGAGATCGTCTTCGACGCCACGGTGTACTTCTGCAACCGCTTCGTCGACCTGCGCAGCCGCACCCATGACCAGATGATCCAGGCCGCACGCTCCGGCAAGCAGAACATCATCGAAGGCAGCATGGCCTCCGGAACCTCCAAGGAAACCGAGATCAAGCTGATCAACGTCGCCCGCGCCAGCCTGGAGGAGCTCCTGGCCGACTACCGCGATTTTCTGCGCCTTCGCGGCCTCCAGGAGTGGCCGAAGGATCACCCCTACACCCGCCGGCTGCGCCAGCTCAACCAAATCCCCAACGCGACCTACGCCGACTTCCGCAAAGGCATCGAAAACCCCGACCCGGCGATTTCCGCCAATGTGATCATCGGCCTCATCCGCGTGGCCAGCTACCTGCTCGAACGCCAGCTGCGCCAACTGGAGCAGGCCTTCGTCCAGGAAGGCGGCCTGCGTGAGCGCATGACCCGGGCTCGGCTGAAACACCGGGGGCAGCTCAAGTGAACGAGCCCGAGCACCCCCGCGGCATTTCCCCGCAGCCAGAGCAGACGGTGCTGCGTCCAATACTCCGGGACCACCGGGGAGCGGTCTCGCCGCAGCACAACAAAGAACCGTGCCGGCAATACGCCACCAGAAAATGAGCCGGCCGCCGGCATTTAGTGCGAAGCATGGGACTCTTCCTTCGGGCGCGGCGGCTAAGGCGGAACGGTTCAGGGCTCCGCGAGGCACGCTCTATAGGAAAGGGACGGGGCGAGCTACGGATATAGCCTACTTCAGAGAATTGGCCACTGCTTGGTAAGATCCCCTCCTGAACGACTCAAAGGGGGACTCATGCTTACAGGAGAGCTCAGCCACTTTGTCCGCGGGTTTGGTCCGGCGGCATCTCGTGCCCCTCTGAGAATCGCGTCTGCCCGTTTATCAGAGGCTCTTATAAGATGCCTCTAGAAGGAGCCTTTCTTGGATCCAATCAATCCATATATCGTAGGTAACCCCATATCTCATGAGGAGGGTTTCTTCGGACGCAGGACTGCCGTGCGAGAGGTTCAGTCAATGCTTGCCCATCCGAATGCGAATGCCCTTGTCCTCCATGGCCAACGGCGAATTGGAAAGACCTCGATCCTCTTACAATTGCGCCGCCTTTTAAGAGCGACTGGAGAGTACACACCCATTTACCTAGACCTCCAAGACAAGGCTGCCCTTCCCTTGGATGAGCTTCTCTTCCGCTTGGCCCAGGAGATCGCCGAGGCGATGGGCAGCGCGCCTCCAGAGCACCATCGTTTCAACGATGACGGCACCTTTTTCCGAAAGGAGTTCCTGCCCAGCATTTCCTCTGTTGCCCCCTTGGTCCTCCTGTTTGACGAGTTTGATGTCCTTGACAGCGCCCCCCGGCAGGCTGGCCAGTCGTTCTTCCCGTATCTGAGGAGATGGATGGCAGAGATAGAAAGAGTAAAGTTTGTGTTCGTCCTGGGCAGAAGACCGGAGGACCTATCCACCGAGACGTTGTCGACGTTCAAGGGAGTGATCGCGTCGCGAGTGTCTTTTCTTGACAAAGCGGAGGCGGAGGCGGTCATCCGCCAATCAGAGACACACAATGACCTGCGGTGGAGCGATTCGGCGGTCGAAAGAGTTTGGAAAATCGCCAAAGGCCACCCATACTTCACCCAGCTGCTGGGAAGCGTCTCCTGGGACATTTGGGACAGGCTACGACGCGAGGATGTAGAGGTCCCCAATCCCATAGAACCGGAATTGGTCGAGGCGGCCGTTCCACAGGCGCTGCAGCAGGGAGCTCATTCCTTTCTATGGATCTGGAATGGCCTCCCCCCAGCCGAAAGAGTGGTCTTGGCTGCTCTTGCACAAGCCAAGGAAGATTCTGTTTCACGGGACGAGCTGGTTGACATACTCAACTCAAGTGGAGTGCGATTGATCGTCCGAGAGCTCGAGATGGCGCCGGAGACTCTTGTTGAGTGGGGCATACTAATTCCCGTGGGCGAGACGTATAGCTTTGCGGTGCCAATATTTCGGCGATGGCTTGCAAGCAGTCTCCCGCTGCGCCGCGTCAAGGACGAATTGGATCGGCTGAATCCTCTCGCGGAAAATCTCTTCGCGGCAGCCCAGCATCTTTATCAGCTTGATCTGCCCAGCGAGGCCAAGAGCAAGCTGAATGAGGCCTTGCGCTTCAACCCGAACCACCTGAGATCGCGGCTTCTTCTGGGGAAGGTCTTGCTGGAAGAGGGAGACATTTCTGGCGCCGTCACAATCCTGGAGGAAGCATTTCAGATTGACTACACGGCGCGACCCGAATACGTGCAGGCCTTGCTGGCCAGCGCGGACGGCGCGACAGAGGACGAGCAGATCGAGATTTACGGCAAGATCATTTCCGTCGAGCCGCGCCAGCGAATTGCGAATGAACGGCTCCTGAAAATACAAGAGAAGCGCAGAAGGAGGGAGATTCTCCGCCTTCAGGAGCTGGCCTCGAATTGCGAGAAGGACGACGATTGGGAAGGTGCGGTAAAACATTATTATCTGATTCGACAAATCGGCCCAGAGCATCCGGACCTAGAGAAGAAGATCCTGGATGCCGAGAGGCAAGTTGCCTTAGCTCTCTCATACCGAGAAGCAGTTTCCGCTCTTGAGAGAGGAGACAAGGAGACCGCCACCTTTCTCCTTGGCAGGATTATTGCCAAGGAGCCCGAGTACAAGGAAGCCGCACGCTATCTACTCCTGGCCACTAAAAGAATTGATATCAAACAAGTTGAAGCTGAATTGGACTTCTTGGTCCAGCAACTGCGCGCCGCAGAGGGAAAAATAGTCTCCCTAGAAGCTCAGGTTAACTCGATGGGGATTGATCTCGAGAAGAACGAGAGCTTAAAATTTGAGTTGGCGGCGACAACCAACCGGCTCATGCAAATGGAGGGGGAGGTCGCACGGCTTGAGCACCAACGTAATGGAATCGACTTTATGGAACGTTTTCGGGTTGTATTCGGCTCTGGCAACCCTGAAGCCCTCATATCTTGCCCAATCTGTGGCGTTCAGGTTAAAGGCAAAAATCTTCTTCGCCACTATATTCAACGGCACTCCGAAGGTGAGGAAAAATCCGCGTGAGCACAAATCCCTTTTACTATGGCGGACCCGTTGAGCCCTCACGATTGCTCGGCAGAGAGCGAGAATTGAGGCGAGTGTTTGATCGACTCTCCATGGGACAGTCGGTTGCTGTAACCGGTCATCCCCATACGGGCAAGAGCTCTCTTCTCGGTTCTATTCTAGACCCTGGGTCCCGCAAATCGCGTCGGTCGCGACAGTTCGATTCGACGTTGTTCTGCTCTCTTGATGCCCAACTTCTCGGAACGGCTGAATCTCCTGCCGACTTTTGGAGAAGGGCGCTCCTGCCTCTTGAGAATCAAAAGTCTCTCAACGAGCTGTACCGGCAGGCTGTTGATGCAGACTTTGAGGTATTCGTTTTGAGGCGCCTATTTACCGGCATGAGGCTTCTGGAGCAGCGCCTCGTATTGGTGATAGATGAGTTTGAAGCACTGTTCGCCCAAGCAAGCCTGAACACGAGCTCCTTTTATGGAGCGTTGCGATCCTTGGCTTCGACGACACAAGGACTTTCGCTCGTGATCTCTTCCCGATATGACGTGGCCCATCTCAATCGCCTGACGCAGGAGCTCAACCCGCACGGCTCACCCTACTTTAATACGTTGACAGAAGTCACTCTGGGCGCTCTCGCTGATGATACGATTGACGCCTTAGCCCTACTCCTCGGCGAGAATATGATTCCGACGGACACCCAGTTCATCAAAGCTGTCTCGGGCTGCCAGCCATATATCGCTCAGGCAACTGGAGGGATCCTGTGGGATCTACGCACGGACGGCCTGACAGGCGAAGAATCCTACGTTATGGCAGGGAAGCACCTTGGAAGGCAGCTCAACTATCATTTTGCCGACTGCTGGCGTCTGTGGTCGAATGAGACGAAGCAAGTACTGACCTCGATCGCGTTAGCGCAAATTCCGTCTCTTCTTGGCGATCGAAGAGTTCACGTCAAGGAGATCCTGGAAAACATAGCTGATTATTCTGCTGAGTTGGCAGACTTGGATACCTGCGGAGTCCTCAAGCATAGGAGTAATGGTGACTGGGTTATTAAGCAAGAATCTTTTCTTTGGTGGCTCGCAGATGAGATTCGTAGGTCTCTCCGTAGCAGTACTGATTTTCAATCTTGGCTCCACGCACAAGAGATCGACAATTTGCTGACTCGAAAGCAGAGAGATCGGCTTGAGCAAACGGCAAAGGGTACCTTCGCAGCCCTCGGTAAAGGAACCACGACCTTGATCGAAGCCTTCGCAAAGGGGATGGGTGGAATACTCACTGGAAGTCAGTAAGAGGCTCAATCGACAGGTTCTCTGTCGCTTCGCTGATCTCCCTCCTCAATACGCCACCCCAAACCGCCGCCCCGTATGCTGGGGCTTCTCGAGCTCATCGACCAACGCCACCGCGTAGTCCTCGAACGAGATCGCGCTCTTCCCCTGAGCATCCGTCAGGAACTCATCGCCCGTCGTGCGGTACCGGCCGGTTCTTTCGCCGGGCTGGATCATGGCCGCGGGGCTGAGATAGGTCCAGTCGAGCCCGCCTGCCTCGGCGCGGTAGACGTCCAGCGCGTCGCGCTGCTCCAGGGCTTCCGGCTTGTAGGCGTCTGGAAAGCCGGGGGTGTCGACGAGGGCGACGCCGGAGGCGACCTCGAGACTACCTGCGCCTCCGACGACGGCGAGTCGCTTGACCCCGGCCTCCTTGAGACCAGCGATCAGAGCGCGTGCCGCGTCGGTCAGCGAGGGAGCCGGCTTTCCGTGCTTCCCGGGCCGGGGGGAGATGGCGCTCACGACGGCGTCCGCGCCTCGCACAACCGAAGCAATGCTCGCGGCGTCGGTCGCATCGCCCTGCACGAGCCGGATGCGGGGATCCGGCGCTTCGGAGCGGGCTGGATCTCGGACAACGGCTACGACCTCGTGGCCCCGGTCCAGGGCTTCCTTCGTGATCCGCTGACCGACGTTCCCAGTGGCGCCGAAGATGACGAGTTTCATGTGTGGACCTCCCGCCTGAGCCGCCCTTCTTGGAGGGCTCGGAAGAAGGTCAGTCTATCGCTTGTGCTACTGCCTGGTTGAATAGGTTGGGTCGGCCTCCCGATTGTCGCGACAGCGTAGCAACAATCTAAGAATCAGAGAGCGCACATCAAAGGATCGAAGGAAGGCCGGGCAGGAGGCCGCTTTCCTCCCCTGCCCGGTACGTCGTTTGTCAAAGAGCGACTGCTTCAAAAACCGAGGGGGCCCGATGACCCCCTCGGGGTGAGGACTTGCTACGGAAACGACTCTACATGCCGGAGGACGAGGACGGCGTGTCCTGTGCGGCGTTCTTCTTCGGGCCCCCCGACGACTGCTCCTCCGGAGGGGTGGTGGCCTTCCGGCGGCGCGTCTTGCGCGGCGGGATGCCGAAGGCCAGCAGGGTCTCGTTCTTGAACCCGAGCTTGCCCTGGAGCTGAGCGATGATGCGGCTGCGCATCACCTGACTACGCTGCTCGACTTCCCGGCGCAGGCGGGAGACCTCCCGCGAACGGCCCTTGAGTGCTTCCTGCTCGCTGCTGAGATCCTTGAGCTCGGTGATCAGCTTGTCGAGGCCCTCGGATTCGGTCGTGAGATGGGGCATCTGCTCGAGCTGCGACTTGAGCGTCGTGCTCAGCAATTCACAAAAAACAACAGTCTTCTGATGCGAGAGTCCAGGCATGGGACACTTTCCTTTCTTGTCGTTGAACGGATTTCCGTTCGGTTTTTTTCAAGGCTTCGGAACACAATTCTTTTTACATCCCAGACACACGTCGTCCTAGGTCATGGCACACCTCCGGAATTGATGAGACGCCACGCCTCGGGCGAGACGCCCCTGGGTCTACGATTCGTTAAGGAGTAAGAGGAAAGTCGCCGGTAGACTCACAGCGGCAGTGAGCCGGGTATGCTCGCCGGGCGCTCACGAAGAGGATGGAGACCGAGGTGTACTACATCGCAGCGGAAAAATCGTAAAGGGCTTCGCCGCTCAGTGTCAACCCCCTTTCGAAAATTTCCTGGCATGAAGTTTGGAGGCGCGTTTGCCGCCCCAACGGCGGAAGCTTCGGTGCGGCGCGCGGAACCTTGCCAGCGGGCCGTGACCACTTTCGCAAAGGCCACGGAAGGTTCATCGCGCCGTGCGGAAGGTGTCTCAGAAGCCACGGAAGGTTCCGCAACTTCTGCGGAAGATTCCGCCACGCACGCGGAACGTGTCACGGGTGGTTTTCTAGCTTGTGCGTCACGCCGGTAGGTTCCGCAAGCGCACCGGAAGGTTCCGCCACAGAATCGAAAGCTTCCGCGGGTGCCACGAAAGGTTCCGCAGGAGCCGCTGAGCCTTCCGCAGCCGCATCGCCAGGCTTCTACGATTAAGATAGAGCCGCCAATGGGGAGATTCGTATGAACGTCGAGCTCATCCTCGTTCCATATGACACCGCCTTGCGCGGGTGGCGCATGGGTGCAGGGCCGGAACACCTTGTCCAAGCGGGGCTGATCTCCCGCCTCGAAGCTCTCGGCTACGCCGTCTCGTTATCGACGGTCACGCCGGAGAATGACGCTCCCGCCGAGATTGGGACTGCTTTCGCGCTGATGCGGCTGGTGGCGCAGCGGGTTCGCGCGGCACGAGAGCAGGGCCGGTTTCCTTTGGTTCTGAGCGGCAACTGCAATACGGCGCCGGGCACTCTGGCCGGGCTCACGCCGGCATCCCGCGCGGTGTTCTGGTTTGACGCTCACGCCGACTGCAACACTCCCGACACCACGAGCAGCGGCTTCCTCGACGGCACGGCTCTCGCGACGGCGATGGGTTGGTGCTGGCGGCAGATGACCAGCGCGATTCCGGGTTTTCAGCCGGTGTCGGACCACAGCGTGGCCTTGCTGGCCACACGCGACGTCGACCCTCTCGAAGCCGAGCTCGTGTCGCGATCAGCCGTCCGGGTCCTCGCACCCGAATCTCTGCGCGACGGCGGATTGACCCGCGCGATCGCATCGATTCAGCCGCAGGTCGACCTTGCCTATGTGCACTGCGATCTCGATGCGCTCGATCCGGCGGAGGGGCGGGCCAATCCGTTTACTGTCGCCGGCGGCTTGACCGTGGCGGAGATCGAATCCGCGGTGAGCGCGATCGGTCGGAGCGTTCCGTTGAAGGCGGCCGCGGTGACGGCTTACGCGCCGGAGTACGACACCGACGGGCGGATCGCGGAGGCCGCTTTCCGCATCATCGAGACTCTGGTGGGGGCTGCCGACCAAAGCTGACCTGCTTGACCTTAGGGGAGTAGGGCCCCCGCTCCGGGAAATGGGAAACCTGCACTTCGGAGCGAGCCGTCCGCTCCGCGGAATAAGCTGCCATTCCGGGGAGCGGGGCATCCGCTCCCCGGAGCGGATCACTCATTCCGCGGAATGGGTCACGGATTTCCCGGAGCGGGCCATCTGCTCCGCGAAGCGGGGTCCCGTTCCGCGGAACGGATCGTCCATTCCGCGGAACGAGAGACGCGGTGAGGTCACGGCCCCGGGCAGGGAGCCCCGGCCTTCGCCCACTGTTCGAATGCGGCGATGAATTTTTCGCGCGGGACGTCGACCGGAGCGCGGCCGACGCCGGGGTCCCAGCCCCAGAGGACGAGCTTGTCGTCGAGATGCTCGCGCAGGGCGTGCAGGTCGCGTCCGCCGTTTTCCGCTTTGTTCAGCAAGCCGCGGCACAGCTCTCCGCCGGAGAGGCCGATGAAAACCATTTTGTGCTCCGGCGGCGGCAGCTGCCAGTTGGGGGCTCCGGGCGGCATGTGCGCGCCGTAGCTCGCCGGGAGGTTTTCATTCGAATGGCAGGTCGAGCACGCAAGGCCCCGCGCTCCCTTCCCTTCCGGCCCGCGCTGGACGTTCTGCATGTGCGCGAGGCCCTGATCGAACTGGAGCGGCGCATCGCCCGGAATGTGACAGTTCTGGCAGCGGGGGTGCTGGAGCACCTTCTGCACGACGCCGAACGCCTGGAGGGCCTCGGCTTCCGAACGATCTTCCGAGCGCTCCTGATTGGTCGCCGCCGCGAGCGCCATGGCCGAACCGATCACGGCTGCGATCACGATGACGAACAGGAAAATGCTGTGATTCGTCTTCCGCATCGTCCTCACTCCTTCAGGCCAGGCGCAGGGGCAGGCGCCGCAGGCGCTTGCCGGTCAGGGCGAAGAGGGCATTGGCCACGGCCGGCGCGATGGGCGGCGTGCCGGGCTCTCCCGCGCCTCCCATCTTGTCGTTGCTGCGGACGATGTGCACGTCGATCCGCGGCATGTCCGCCATGCGCAGCACCGGATAATCGTGGAAGTTGGATTGCTCGACGCGTCCGTCGCGGAACGTGATCTCTCCATGGAGCGCGGCCGAGAGACCGTAGACGATGCCGGACTGCATCTGCGCTTCGACGCCGTCCGGATTGACCACCGGGCCGCAGTCGATGGCGCAGACGACGCGGTGGACGCGGATGCGCCCCCCTCTTCCGGGATCTGATTCGACGGAGACTTCGGCGATCTGCGCGACGAAGCTCTCGAACGACTCGTGCACGGCGATGCCCGCAGCATGCCCCTCGGGCAGCGGCTGGCCCCAGCCGAACGCCTCGGCGGCGGTGTCGAGCACGCGCCGGTGGCGCGAGTCCTTGGGCAGCAGTTCGCGCCGGTAGGCGACCGGATCTTTCTTGACGGCGAACGCCAGCTCGTCGATGAAACTTTCGACGACGAAGGCGGTGTGCGAATGCCCGACCGAGCGCCACCAGAGGACGGGGATCGGGAGCTCCGGGCTGTGGAGGTGCACCTGGTGGTCGGCGATCCCCGCGAGGTACGGCGAGTTGGCGGCGCCTTCGACCGAGGTCTCGTCGATGCCGTTCTTGATCATGGCGGCGAACGGAGATCCGCCGAGGATCGACTGGCCGACGACCGTGTGCGTCCAGGAGATGGGCTTGCCCTCGGCGTTCAGGCCGGCGCGCAGGCGGCTCGCCCACATCGGGCGGTAGTAGCCACCCTGCAGGTCGTCCTCGCGCGTCCAGATCACCTTGACCGGCCGACCGGTGGCCTTGGCGAGATGGACGGCTTCGGAGACGAAGTCCGAGCGCGGGTTGGCGCGGCGGCCGAAGCCGCCCCCGAGGAACGTGGTGTGGACCTGGACCTGCTCGGGCTTCAGGCCCGCGATCTGGGCCGCAGTGGCCTGATCGCCGGTCTGGAACTGGGTGCCGGTCCAGATCTCGCACGCGTCGGCCCGCACCTCGGCGGTGCAGTTGAGCGGCTCCATCATGGCGTGCGCGAGGTAGGGCACCTCGTACTCGGCTTCAATCTCGTGAACGGCTCGCGCGAACGCCGCCTTGACATCCCCCTTCTTGGCGGCGACGGGTCCGTCGGTGCGCGCCCGCTTGCGGAAGTCCTCGCTTTGCGCGGCGGTGGAGTGGCCGGCGATGCGGCCCGCGTCCCACTCGATCTCCAGAGCCTCGCGCCCCTGGCGGGCGGCCCAGAAGTGCTCGCCGAGCACGGCGACGCCGGAGGGGATCTCGATCACGTCGACGACGCCGGGGACCGCCTTGGCCTTCTGGGCGCGGAAGCTCCGGACCTTGCCGCCGAAGTACGGCGAGCGCGCGACGAGAGCCACGAGCATGCCGGGGCGCCGGACATCGATGCCGAACTCGGCCCGGCCGGTGATCTTATCGGGGCTGTCGAGCCGGTGCATCGGACGGCCGAGGATCTTCCAGTCTTTCGGGTCCTTGAGCTTCGGCGCCTGCGGGACGGGGAGCTTCGCGGCGGCTTCGGCGAGCTCTCCGAAGCGCGCGCGGCGCTCGCCATGGATGACGAAGCCGTTCTCGGCGCGGCTGGCGCTGGCGGGGACGCCCCACTGCGCGGCGGCCGCGGCGATCAGCATCTCGCGCGCCGCGGCTCCGGCGGTGCGGAGCTGGTCGAACGATTCCCAGGTGCTTGTCGAGCCTCCGGTCATCTGAATTCCGAACACGGTGTGAGCATAGGCGATGTCGGCTGGCGCGTGCTCGGAGCGGACGTTCTTCCAGTCGCACTCCAGCTCCTCGGCGACGGCCATCGGCAGGGAGGTGGAAACGCCCTGGCCCATCTCCGAATGCTTGAGGAAGACGGTGACCGTGTCGTCCGGAGCGATCCGGAGGAAGGCGTTGGGGACGATCTTCTTCGCGGCGGGCGCGGCTTCCTGGGCGAAGACCCGGCGCACGACCGGAGGGAGGGCCATGCCGATGAGGAGGCCGCCGCCTGCCATGGCGGAGCGGGTGAGGAAGGCGCGGCGGGAGAGACCGCTCATGTGCGGCCTCCCGCTCCGGAGAGCTTGGCCGCCTGGTGCACTGCGGCGCGGATGCGCTGGTAGGTGCCGCAGCGGCAGATGTTGCCGCTCAGCGCCGCGTCGATGTCGGCGTCGGTGGGCTGCGGCACCTCCTGGAGGAGCGCCGCGGCGGCCATGATCTGGCCCGGCTGGCAGTAGCCGCACTGCACCACGTCGAGCTCCGCCCAGGCCTGCTGGACGGGATGTCCGCCTTCGGGGTCGAGCCCCTCGATGGTCGTGATCTTGTGTCCGACGGCGCGGGCCACGGGCAGCACGCACGAGCGCAGCGCCCGGCCGTCGAGATGGACCGTGCAGGCGCCGCACTGGGCCATGCCGCAGCCGTACTTCGTCCCGGTCAGGCCGAGAACCTCGCGAAGCACCCAGAGCAGCGGCATGTCCGCCGGCACGGAAACTTCGTGTTCCTTTCCATTGACCTGAAGCTTCATGAGGGCCTCCGATCTTCTGTCCGAAAGGGCAGAACGAGGGTGAATTGTATGCCCGGGATGCGGCATCCAGGTACTGGCCGTTCGGACAGGTGGTGGGGTGGCCCGCAGAGCCAGCGCTTGTGGCATGCTACGCGAATGATGCATGACTCTCGATCGATGTCGAAAGGAGCGTCCGCAGCGCTCCTCGCTTTCCTTCTCCCGACGCTCGCCTGCGGAGCGAGCGCGCCGTCCGATCCGGCGCAAGATCCGCTGGCCGCGGAGATCGCGCGGGCGAAGACTTTGCTGGAGAGCAAGCCGGACAATCAGGTCTGGGCCGAGGTCCGCCAGCCCAGCATGACGGCGCTCACGCGCGCGGACGAGGACCTGCGCGCCGGGCGGCGGTGGCTCGCGCTGCAGCGCCTCACCAACGTGCAGGGGAACCTCGCGAGCAGGAACTACCTCGCCGAGCACCTGGCCCCAAAGCCCGACATGGCCGCCTTCGAGGCCGAGTGGGCGCGCATGGGCAACGCGCTGCGCGCCGAGCTTGGCACGCCGTCTCCCTCCGCGTTCGACGGCCAGCCGGCGGCGGCGCGGGCGCTCGGCGAGGTCGCGGTGCCGCAGATCCGCGGCTACTACGACGCCAGCCTGGACTACGGCCGCGCCACAATGCCCGAGGCGGGGGTCTACTACCTGGCCAGCGCGGAGGAGCAGCGGGCGATCGCGGACTACATCCGCAAGCTCTCCGGGCCGGCACCCAAGGGCACGCCGCCGCGGCTGCGCTCCATCCGTCCCGAGCTCGACGCCCTGCAGGGCGAGATGCTTTCGGTGTACAAGCCGCCTCTTTCGATCGATCACCACGGCGAGTTCATCGTCGCCAGCTCCGCGCTGAAGGAGGCGTTCGAGCTCGACGCGGCCGGCCTGCGCTACGGCGCGCTGCTGCGCTACCTGCAGGCGGCCCGGCTGTCCGCGCCGCTGCGCGCACAGCAGCCGCCGGCGGCTGATGCCGCCGCGCTCGACAAGCAGCTGCGCGACCTGGGATCGCGTCTCTCCACGGGCGAAGTCGACCACAGCCTCGGCCAGCTCTTCCTGGAGTCGGCGCAGTCCGAGGCCGCGATGGCCACCCCGGGCTCCGCGTCGACGACCGCCGCGACGATCGTCAACGACGTGCTGCCGCGCTACTTCGCCGCGCTGGAGCCCGCCCGGCCCGAGGCTCCGAAGCCGGAAGCCCAGGTCGCGGTCACGCTCGTCCGCTGGCCCTACACGTGAAACCTCTCTGATCCAGCAGGTCTGCTGGCACAAAACGTGGTTCAAGGGTACGGTGGCAAGGCTCGTTTCGTCGTCGAGAACTACGGTCATTCGGAGTTGGCGAAGCGCTTCGGAGTGACCCGCTATCCCGCGATCTTCGTCGATGACGTTCTGGTGGCGACGCCGAACGACTTCGGCTTCTATGGCAAGACGGAAGGCCCGAAGAACGGACGCTACGCGCCGCTCAAAAGCGTGGCGAGCCACGATCGGTTCCGCGCGGACCTGAAGCGCATGATCGACCTGATCCTGGCGGGCCGCAAGGATCAAGCGCGTGCCGAGGCCGCTCCGGCCGGGGACACGCAGATCGCCGCGCTCCCCGCGATCACCTTCACCGATCTCGACGGCAAGTCGATCACCCGCGAGGATCTCGCCGGCCGTCCCGTGCTGGTCGAGATCTGGGCGACCTGGTGCGTCCCCTGCCGGCCGGCGCTCGCCTGGCTCGGCGAGCTGAAGAAGCGCTACGGCGACCGCCTCGCGGTGGTCACGATCGCCGTCGAGTCCGACGAGGCCGAGGTCCGCAAGGTCGCGAAGGAGCTCGGGTCCCCCTTCGTCTGGACGATGGGATCGCCGGATCTGATCCGCGCCCTGGGAGACGTCAGCGCCGTGCCGACGCTCCTGCTGTTCGACGACAAGGGCAAAACCGTCGCGACGTTCTACGGCGCTCCGCCCAGCCTCCATGCGGAGGCGGAGGCGAAGCTGGCGACTGTCGTAAAGTAGGTAACCTGCACCCCTCTCCCGCTTGCGGGAGAGGGGTCGGGGGTGAGGGCCCCTACATCAACGCGTCATACAACGGAAACCGCTCGCACAGCTCCCGCACCTTCGCCCGCACGCCGGCATGCACCGCGGCGTCCTCGGGCGCGCGCAGGGCCTCGGCGATGAAGTCGCCCACCTGATCCATCTCGGGCTCTTTCATGCCGCGGGTGGTGAGAGCGGCGGTGCCGATGCGGATACCGGAGGCGACGAGCGGGGGGTTGGGATCGTAGGGGATCGTGTTCTTGTTGGTGGTGATCCCCGCCTCTTCCAGCGTCTTCTCCGCAACCTTTCCGGTCACCCCGGCTTTGGCCACGTCCAGCAGGAAGACGTGGTTGTCCGTGCCGCCGGAGACGATGCGGAAGCCGAGGCCGGTGAGCCGCTCCGACAGGCGCTTGGCGTTCTTCACGATCTGCCCCTGGTACTGCTTCCACTCGTCGGTCAGCGCTTCGCAGAGGGCCACCGCCTTGGCGGCGATGACGTGCATCAGCGGCCCGCCCTGGAGTCCCGGGAAAACCGCCCGGTCGATCTCCTTGGCGAACTCTTCCTTGCACATGACCATGCCGGCCCGGGGCCCGCGCAGGGTCTTGTGAGTGGTCGTGGTCACGAAGTGGCAGTGCGGGACCGGGGACGGATGGAGGCCGGCCGCGACCAGGCCGGCGATGTGCGCGATGTCCGCCATCAGGAGCGCGCCGGCCTTGTCGGCGATGGCGCGGAAGCGCTCGAAGTCGATGATCCGGCTGTAGGCGCTGGCGCCGCAGACGATCAGCTTCGGCCGCTCCGCCATGGCGAGCGCCTCGACCGCGTCGTAATCGATCCGCTCCGTCTCTTTGTCCACGCCGTAGGCCACGACCTGGAAGTCGCGTCCCGAGTAGGAGAGCCGGTGGCCGTGGGTGAGATGGCCGCCGCAGGAGAGATCGAGGCCCATCAACTTGTCGCCGGGTTTGAGCATGGCGAAGTAGACGGCCATGTTGGCGGACGTGCCGCTGTGCGGCTGGACGTTGACGTGCTCGGCGCCGAAGAGCTGCTTGGCCCGGTCGATGGCCAGACGTTCCACCACGTCGGCGAACTCGCAGCCGCCGTAGTAGCGCCGGCCGGGGTAGCCTTCGGCGTACTTGTTGGTGAGGACGCTGCCGGTGGCTTCGAGGACTGCGCGGCTGACGAAATTCTCCGAGGCGATCAGCTCGAGGCCGAAGTTCTGGCGCGCGCGCTCGTCGGCGATCGCCTGGTAGACCTCGGGATCGACGGCTTTGAGGGAACGGTAGTCCGACATCCGGACGTCAGGCCCCCTCGCCTTCACCACCACCGGGCGCTCCGCCCTCTCCTTCGGCGGGAGGCTTGGGAACGGCCTTCTTGGCCGCCTTCTTCGGCTTCTCGGGCTTCTCGGGCTTCTCAGCTGGCTTTTCGGCTGGCTTCTCGGTGGCTTCCGCGGGAGCGGCGGGAGCCGGGGGAGCCGCCGCCGGGCTCTCGCCAGCCGCAGCCGCCTCGGCGGCCGGGGCAGCAGCAGGCTTCTTGACGGCCCGCTTCGAGCCGGTCGGGCGCTCCACCGCCTTGGCGATCTCGTCCTGCGCGCGATATTTCAGACGCTTGTTCCGGCGGTGCCGCCGGCGCTTCAACTCCCGATCTTTCTCTCTCATGGATTCTCCGATCTGAACGGCGATTTCACAGGGGGATATTACCGTGTTTTTTCGGCGGCATCCCGGCCCGCTTGCTGCCGAGCTGCCGCAGGGCGCGGACGATCTCCGGCCGGGTCCGCCGCGGCTCGATGATCGCGTCGACGAACCCCCGCTCGGCGGCGATATAGGGGTTCGAAAACTTGGCCCGGTACTCCGCCACCTTCTCCGCCCGCACCTGCGCCGCATCCCCCTTCGCCTTCTCCAGGTCGCGCCGGTAGAGGATGTTGACCGCCCCCTCCGGCCCCATCACCGCGATCTCGGCCGTGGGGTAGGCGAAGTTCACGTCGGTGCGCAGGTGCTTGCTCGACATCACGCAGTAGGCGCCACCGTAGGCCTTGCGGGTGATCACCGTGACCTTCGGCACCGTGGCCTCCGCATAGGCGTAGAGGAGCTTGGCGCCGTGCTTGATGATGCCGCCGAACTCCTGCTGGGTGCCCGGCAGGAAGCCCGGCACATCCTCGAAGGTCACCAGCGGGATGTTGAAGGCATCGCAGAAGCGCACGAACCGCGCGCCCTTGAGCGAGGCGTCGATGTCGAGCACGCCGGCCAGATAGGCCGGCTGGTTGGCGACGATGCCGGCGACCCGATTACCGAAGCGCGCGAAGCCCACCACGATGTTCCGGGCGTACTGCGCGTGCACCTCGAAGAACTTGCCGTCGTCGACCACGTGCCCGATGAGCTGCTTGATGTCGTATGGCTTGTTCGGGTCGGCCGGGACGAGCCCGTTGAGCTCCTCGGACTCGCGCCCGGGATCGTCCGTGCTGTGGCCCGGCGGCGGCTCGTCCAGGTTGTTGCTCGGCAGATAGGAGAGGAGCTCGCGGATGGCGGCCAGGCAGGCGGCGTCGTTGTCCACGGCGAAGTGGGCTACGCCGCTCTTCGCCGCGTGGGTCGTGGCGCCGCCGAGCTCCTCCATGGTGACCTCCTCGTGCGTCACCGTCCTGATCACCTCCGGACCGGTGACGAACATGTAGCTCGTCCCCTCGACCATGAAGATGAAATCGGTGATGGCGGGCGAGTAGACCGCGCCGCCCGCGCACGGCCCCATGATGGCGCTGATCTGCGGCACCACGCCGGACGAGAGGGTGTTGCGCAGGAAGATGTCCGCGTAGCCGCCGAGCGAGGCGACGCCCTCCTGGATGCGGGCGCCGCCCGAGTCGTTGAGCCCGATGACGGGCGCGCCGTTCTCCACGGCCAGGTCCATGATCTTGCAGATCTTCTGGGCGTTCGTCTCGGAGAGCGAGCCGCCGAAGACGGTGAAGTCCTGGGCGAAGACGTAGACGAGCCGGCCGTCGACCGTGCCGTAGCCGCAGACGACGCCGTCGCCCGGGATCTTCTGGAGCTCCATGCCGAAGTCGGTGCAGCGGTGGGTGACCAGCGCGTCGACCTCGACGAAGGAGCCGGCGTCGAGCAGCAGCTCCACCCGTTCGCGGGCGGTGAGCTTGCCCGCCTCGTGCTGCTTCCGGATCCGCTCCTCGCCACCGCCGAGCTCCGCCGCGGCGAGGCGCTTCTTGAGCTCCTCGATGTTGGAGGAGGTGTTAGACGTGTTCGCCCGGGCCTGTGCCATAGCGGCGGATCTTAGCAGGTAGAATCCTCTCGATGCCGTTCTCCGAGCTGGACACCGCCGCCGTCGCCAGGACCCTTTCCCAGATCGCCGAGCAGCCCGAAGACGTGGTCGACGCCTTCTTCGAGCGGCGCGAGGACGTGGAGCTGCCGCCCGAGGATGAGGGACCGGGGCTGCGGGTCTGGCGCGAGGAGGGGTTCGCCATCCGTCTCGTGCGCGAGGGGCACACCTGGCTCGCCAGCCGCGACGCGATCGAGAGCCGGCCGTTTGCCGAGGCGCTCCGCCAGGTGGCCCGCGCCCTCCCGTCGGCCACCTACCCGGAGCCGACGCTGCGGATGTCCGCCGCCGCGGCCCCCGCCGCCGCGCCCGAGCTGGCGGAGCTGCCGGGCGCCGTGAACCGCGCTCTGCGCAGTCATCACGTGGGCTTTCCCGTCCGCTATGCCGTGCGCCGGCACCGGCGCTGGATCCAGGTGGTCGGGCCGCGGCTCGTGCCCGGCGCCGAGTCCGAGACCTTCTTCAGCGTGACCGCCGACGGGAGCTGGGGGCGCTACGGCGCCCTCTTCCCGCGCCTCGACGGCGGCGCGGTCGAGATGGTGGCCGGCGCGCTCGTCTCGCTCTTCCGCGCGCGTCAGGCTCCGCCGCCCCCGGCATTCCGCGGCGTGGCCGTGCTCGCGCCGGTGGTGGTCGCCGTCCTCCTTCACGAGGCGGTGGCGCATGCGCTCGAAGCCGACGTCCTCGCCCAAGGCGGCAATCCCGAGGCGGCGGTCGGCGTCGCGATGGCCGCCGAGCGGCTCGACGTGCTCGACGATCCGGCGGCGGCTCCCGAGGGGGTGCGGCGGACCACGGACGACGAAGGCTCGTCCGTCTTCCGGCGCTGGCTCTTGCGCGGCGGCGTGGTGGAGCAGCCGCTGGCCGACTCGCTCTGGGCACGGACCTCGCCGGTCCTGGTGCCCGGCGCGGGACGGCGCGGCAGCCGCCACCTGCCGCCGGGACCGCGCTCCAGCCATCTGGAGCTCCTACCCGGCGATACCGACGACGCCGATCTCCTGGAGGGTGCCGACGAGGGCCTCTACCTGAGCGAGGCGAGCCGCGGCGCGCTCGATCCGCTCTCGGGCGAGTTTACGCTCCACCTCCCATTCGCGCGGCGCATCCGGCGAGGCGCGCTCGCCGAAACCGTTGGCCCCTGCCTGCTGCGCGGCCGGGTGGCCGACCTGCTGACCCGCGTGGCCGCCATCGGCCGCACCTCCACGGCGGCGGGCGCCGGCTGGTGCGCCAAAGGCGGCCAGAAGCTGCCGGTCTGGGCAACCGCGCCGTCGCTCCGGCTGGAGGGCGTCGAGATCGTTCCCGGGGAGATGCCGGTTTGAGCCCCGTGACCGCCACGCCCCAGCATCAGGAGACGCTCGTCGCGCTCGTCCGGAAGGGATGGCCCGACGCCGAGATCTTCGTCAAGCGCGGCCGGTCCCGGCGGGTCGAGCTCTCGGCCTTCACCCAGACCTCGATCTTCAGCCAGGAACAGGCCTGGGCGGTGCGCGCCGGCCACCACCGGGGCTCGTTTTTCGCCGCCGGAACCGGCGAGCCCGATCCGGCCGGCCCATGGCCCGAGCCCGCCGGCCGCGCCCTGCGCCTGCCGGAGCCGGCGATGGTCCTCCCCTGGAACGAGCCGTCGGACTTCGACGCGCCGCTGATCGGCGAGCGCGAGGGGCTGCGGCTCCTGGAGAGCCTGGGCCGCGAGCTCGCCGCCGAGCTCCCCGGCGCCCGCCTCCTCTCGGCGGCGCTGGAAGATGGCTCGAGCGAGTCCGAGATCGCCAACAGCCGCGGCCTGCGCGCCCGCACCCGCGCCCGCGTGGCCACTCTCTATCTGGAAGCCGCCGGTCCCGGCCGGCCGGCCACCTCGGCCTCGGTCTACCTGGCCGTCCGCGAGGCGCGGAAGATCAATCCGCCGGCCCTCGCGCGGCGGCTCGCCGACCGCCTGGCCGTGACCGCGCAAGGGGCGCCGCCGGAGCGCGACGGCGGCGAGATCCTGCTCGCGCCCGCCGTGGCCGTGCGCCTCCTCGCCGGGCTCGTCCCGCTGTTCGTCGGCCCCAAAGCCGGCTCGCTGATCTCGGGCCTGCGCGACCACCGCGGCCGGCTCGGCAGCGAGCGGCTGACCCTGATCGACAACGGCCGCCTTCCGGGAGGCACCCTGGAAGCGCCGGTGGACGGCGAAGGGGTACCCACGCGCGAGGCCGTGCTCGTCGAGCAGGGCTACTTCCGCCAGCCGCTCCTCGCCTGGTGGCAGGCCGAGACCGCGGCGGGCAATCCCTCCGGCTGCACCCGCCGCGCCGGCTGGCGCGACCTGCCGCAGCCCGGTCCCACCCACCTCTACGTCAAGCCGGACACAAAGACTCCGGTCGTCGCGCTCCTCAGCTCGATCAACCAGGGGTACTACCTGATCGACACCACCGGCCCCGGCCGTTTCGATCTCAATGAAGGCTGGTTCGCCCTCCCCGTCTGCGGCTTTGCCGTCGAAGGAGGCCGAGCGAGCGCCCCGGTCGCCGGAGCCTGGCTCTGCGGCCGGATCGCCACTTTCTTCCAGGGGATCGCCGCGGTCGGCCGCGACCTCATCTTCCATCCGCTCGGGGGGATGGTCGGCTCACCGACGCTCTTGGTGACGGGGTTGGAGCTCCGGGGGTAGGGTCCGCAGCCTGTTCGTCCACACCCGACTGACATAGAGTCTTCCCCCATGAGGATCGACCCCGGCCACGTCACCGACCTCCTCGCCCGGCTCGTCCGGATCAACTCGATCAATCCCTTCTTCTCCGAGGGAACGACCAACGAGCGGGAGATCGCGGACTGCGTGGCCGGCGAGCTGCGCCAGATCGGCGCGCGCGTCCAGACGTTCGAGCCGGAGCCGGGGCGGACGAGCGTGCTCGGCACTCTGCCGGGGCACGGGGGCGGACGCTCCCTCGTGCTCTACGCCCACATGGACACGGTCGGCATCGGCGGCATGCCCGAGCCGTTCTCCGCCGAGGTGCGCGACGGTCGGATGTACGGCCGCGGCAGCTACGACATGAAATGCGGGCTTGCCGCCTGCCTCGCCGCGGCCCGGGCGATCGCTGAAGCGGGCATCCCGCTCGCCGGGGATCTCCATGTGCTGGGCGTCGCGGATGAAGAGGTGGCCAGCCTCGGCCTGCTGGACGTTCTGAAGTCCTTCCGGCCGGACGCCGCCATCGTCACCGAGCCCACCGAGCTCGACCTCTGCCTGGCCCACAAGGGCTTCATCTGGATCGAGGTCGAGACCGAAGGGCGTGCCGCCCACGGCAGCCGCTTCGATCTGGGGATCGACGCCAACCTGCGCATGGGCCGTTTTCTCGGCAAGCTGGATGGGCTGGAGCAGGAGCTGCGGAAACGTTCGGGCCATCCGCTGGTCGGTCCGCCGTCGCTGCACGCCGGCACTCTGCGCGGCGGCACCGCGCCGAGCATCTACGCGGCGAGCTGCCGCCTGGAGATCGAGCGCCGCACCATCCCCGGCGAGACCGAAGCCGGCTGCGTGGCCGAGCTCCAGACCCTGGCCGACGAGCTGGCCGACGCCGATCCGACCTTCCGCGCGAAGATCCGGCCGTTTCTCACCCGCCCGCCCTTCGAAGTTGCTGCCGGCGCACCGATCGTACGCTCCGTCACCGAAGCGTCCACCGCCGTCCTCGGCCGGACGCCGCCTACCGTCGGCCAGACCTTCTGGATGGACGCCTCTCTCTTCGCCGAGGCCGGCATCGAGACCGTCGTCATCGGCCCGCATGGCACCGGCGCCCATGCGGACGAGGAGTGGGTCGACCTCGCCTCGGTCGTCCAGCTCACCGAAATTCTCGCCCGCACCGCCGCGGACTGGTGCGGGATAGAGTAGGGAGAACGAGAGGAGAAACCATGGACGACATCATCAAGAATCTGGCGTCCCAGCTGGGCATCGGTGCGGAGCAGGCGGAAGCCGGAGCCGGGGCCGTCTTGAAGCTGATCCGCGAGCAGGCGGCGAACGCCGACTTTCAGCAGCTCCTGAAGGCCGTGCCTGGAGCCTCGCAGTGGATGGGCAAAGCCTCCGAGGTCGCCGCGGAGGAGGGGGGCGGCGGCTTGCTCGGCCAGGCGGCTCAGCTCATCGGCGGCCTGACGGGCAGCGGCAATCTCGCCGAGGCGATCGGCGCCCTGGCCAAGAGCGGCATCGGGCCGGACACGGCCGCCCGTTTCGTGCCGATGCTCCTCCAGCTCCTGCAATCGAAAGCCGGCGCGGACCTCATCGGCCGTCTCGCCTCCTCGGTGCCCTTTCTCAAGGAAGCCCTGGGCGGCGGCAGCGCCGACGGCCTGGCCGACGCGCTCGGCAAGATGTTCCGCTGAGCTTGTGGTAACCTCCCGCTTCTTTTGGCGGGGCGACCGCTCCCGGAGGACATTCCCGTGCAACTCGGCATACTTGGGCTCCCGAAGTCGGGTAAGACGACGCTCTTCAACACGCTGACCGCCTCGCATCAGGCGACCGACAAATTCGCCTCGTCCGCGCAGACCAACATGGGCACGGCCCAGGTGCGCGATACGCGCCTCGAGCAGCTCCGCGACCTGTTCAAGCCGAAGCGCTACGTGCCGGCCACGGTCCAGTACCTGGACATCCCCGGCCTGAAGCGCGGCGAGGGCGCCGAGAGCGTCGACCTGACCAAGCTGAAGACGGTGGATGCCCTGGTCCACGTGGTCCGCGCCTTCGACGACCCCGACATCCTCCACCCCGAGGGGAGCGTCAACCCGGCGCGCGACGTGATCAACTTCGACCTCGAGCTCATCCTGGCCGATCACGATCTGGTCGAGCGGCGCCTGGACCGATTGGAGAAGGCGACCAAGCGGGGCCTGAATCCGGAAGAGCAGCGCGAGCGAGCCCTGCTCGCCGACATCATCCTGCCGGCGCTGGAAGCCGAGAAGCCGCTGCGCGAGGTCGAGCTCGACGCCGACGACGAGCGGCGCCTGCGCGGCTTCCAGCTCCTCTCCGCGAAGCCGATGCTCCTGGTGATCAACGCCGGCGAAGACCGCGCCGCCGCGGACGTCGAGTCTTTCGGGATCGAGGTGCGGCCGGCAGTGCAGGCCCTGGTGGTGAGCGCGCCGATCGAGCAGGAGATCAGCCAGCTCCCGCCCGACGAGCAGAAAGACTTCCTGGCCGACCTCGGCCTGACCGAGCCGAGCCTCGACCGCGTCACCCGGGCGAGTTACGACCTGCTCGGCGTGATCTCGTTTTTCACTGTGGGAGAAGACGAGGTGCGAGCCTGGACCATCCGCCGCGGCACCCCGGCCCGCGGCGCCGCCGGCACCATCCACTCCGATATCGAGCGCGGCTTCATCAAAGCCGAAGTCGTCCGCTGGGACGACCTCCTGCGCCTGAAGACCCTGGCTGCCTGTCGCGAAGCTGCCCTGCTCCGCCTGGAGGGAAAAGAGTACGTGATGCAGGATGGGGACGTGACGAACTTCCGGTTTAATGTGTAGGGGGCCTTGCCCCCATCCTTCTTCTGCTCAGTAGAGACAGGCGTCGAGAAGTCCTAACGCTTCATTGAGAACGGCCTCCGGCGCCTTCTCAATGAAGCGTGCCTGCCGAGCCCGAAAATCGATTGCCTTGACCTGCTCGACCATCACAAAACCAGTGATGGTGCTCTCTTGGGAGAGAGCGACGTGGAAAGGGATGTTTCTCTTCGTATTGGTGATCGGGCATACGATGGCGAGGCCGGTGCGCCGATTAAAAAGGTCGTTGCTGATCACCAAAGCCGGACGCCTGCCCTTCTGCTCGTGACCTGACCGGGGATCGAACGTGACCGTCATCAGATCCCCTTTCGCGGGGACATAGGCGGCCATCTACCTACCAATCCTCGCGGCCAACCGGAGGCCCCCAGTCTTCTTCGGCTGGCGCGTAGTCCTCAGGCATCTGCGCGAGCAGGTCCTCGAGCCGATACCTGCCACGGATCCGCTGCGAGGGCGAAACCACGATACTCCCGTCCTGGATGGTCACATCCACTTCGTCTCCGACCGAGATGTTGACTTCTTCCAAGAGCCTCAGAGGAACGCGAACCCCCTGGCTGTTACCCCACTTCTGGACTTTGGTCAGCATGATGAGCCTCCTCCCTGCACGAGAGAGTATATACATGGGTAGCCCGCAGGAGAACCCAATCCGCTCCCTTACATCCTTTACCTGGCCCTTTCCTCCATTTGAAGACTCGCCGGCCGCTCCCTTCTAGGCTGGTCTTCGCTCTTCGGAGCGTGGACGTAAAAGGAGAGCCGAATGAATGCATTGCGCCGGCTGGGTCTTGCTCTCGCCTGTCTCACTTTGCTTCTATGCCTCGGGGCGGCGGTCCCGAACCCCCCCCAGAAGCCCGAAGACTTGGCGGGCTCCTGGAAGCTCAATGAGGACCTCAGCCAGGATCCGCGGGCCGGGCATCCTCCGGACGAGAGCCGGATGGGAGGCGGCCGTCCACCCGGCGGCGGGCCGCGCGGCGGAGGTGGCGGCGGCCGCTCCGGTCCGCGGCCCGGTGGACCGGGCGGCGGCGCAGGCTTCCGGCGCCCTCCGATTCCGCCCGGCCAGATCGTGGCCATGGCGGGAGGGTCCAACAGCTTGCACATCGAGGCGGAGGGTCCGCAGCTCACCCTGACCTACGGAGGCGACAACCGCCGCCTGCTCTACACCGATGGCCGCAAGGTCCGGACAGAGCACGAAGAGGGTGAGGAGATCGTCCAGCGCACCCGCTGGCGCGACGAGCATCTGGAGATCGAGACCGCAGCGGGAAGAGCGAAAATCTCTGAGCTCTGGGTCCTCACCAATGACGGGAAGCGGATCTTCGCGACCGTCGAGATGGAGATGCCGGGCGGCTGGGGAAAGATGAGCTTCCGGCGGGTGTGGGATCGGGTGGCGGAGAATCAGACATCCTCTGCGGCAGAACTGACCGGCGCGATGTGACAGCTGACCCCGTGTTGCAGGGACGACGAGAAGAACCCCCCGCAACTCTCCCGGACAAGGCATTCGGAGCACTTCGGTAAATAGTCGTTCTTCCAGTCCGAGATGGATTGCCGGCAGAAGCGCCAGACGTCCCGCGGCACTACACACAGTTGATGGTTGTAGATCGAGACTCTCATCCCCCGGCTGGACCACGATCCGTCTTTTTTTCTCGAGATCGGCTTTCCATGCGACGAGGACTTCCTGATTGACGGCCAGCGGGAGAGACGTGCGTCCAATCTCCGCCACCGTACGGGTCGATTCCTGTGGCGTCAGTCTGCGCACCTTGGTAAAGGCTCCGAAGTAGAAGACGAGCTCGGTCCCGGTTTTATCCTTGCCTGTGATCGAGGACCGTTCGAGGTCGATGCTCGTGATCTCGATGATTACCTGCTCGATCGGCTGGGCTGTTTCGGGTGTGCTGATGATCCCCTGCGGAGAGGAAGGCTTGACGGGCGCCGGAGGCGGGGAGGGCGGGATGTACGGAGCAGGAGCTGAAGGCGCTGTCCCCCGGCTGGAGGAGTAGTGAGACGAATGAGAGCTATGGGAGCGGTGCGATCGATGGGAGCTATGGGAGCGGTGCCCCGCGAGCATCGACCAGCCGCTTCCGTTCTTGAGGTTCAGGATCAACTTGCCAATCGACGACCTTTCTCACGATTGACGATGGTCACAGCAACCTGCGGCTTCGGCACCGCTGGGTTGGAACCCTCTGGAAAGACTCCAGGACCGACCATCAAGGCGCTGACACCCGTGACGGCGGACCTCAGAAAGAGCTTCCGGACACCGGAAAGGAGCCGGCGTGGCCAAGGAATGAGATCACAGAAACGACGATCGGACTTCGGAAACTTCATGACTTGTGAGACACGGCGCTATCCAAAGTGTTGAGCCGTGACTCTATTAACGACCCGCCATTGCGGGCAAGCGCTCCCCCTACGGCGGAAATCCCGACGCCATCCAGGCCTTGAACGTTGCGATCTGCTCGTCCGAGAGCGGCTGGAAGGGCGGCGGCGGCATCGATTTGCTGGCGATCTGATCCCAGATGAGGGTTGCGTTGGCACGCACAGCTTCATAGCTGGTCAGGTCGAAGCGCCACATCATCGGTCCCTGGAACTGCTGGAAGAGCGGCCGGATGTCGCTCGCGAAGGAGACCGCGGGCTGCTGGGCCTTCGCTTGTTGCGCCGCCGCGGAGGCGGACCGGAACTGGACGGGCTGTTTCATGGGCTCTCCTCAAAGGGCGTCCAGCGGGATCTTCCAGAGCGCGCCGCTGCCGGCTCGCGCTTCCACCCCGCCGGGTCCCATCTCGAATTCTCCGAAGTCAAGGACGTAGACGGTCTCTTCGAACGGATGCACCCGCACGTCGATCGGACGCCGCCACGGGCCGGCTGCGACCGGGTGCACGGAGCCATCCGACAGATCGATCCGGGCGAGCGAGCGGCCGATCCGCGGGCCGGCGGGGCCGGTCATCGGGCGCTCGTCGCCGAACAGGGCGACCAGGAGCTGGCCCGGCCAGCGGCTGGCTCCGGCGGGCAGGACGTCCATCTTCACGGCGGCCGCGTTCACGGCGAATTCGAGGAGCGGACGCTCCGGCGGCGGCAGCTCGCCGTGGTTCGCCAGCAGCGGCTCCGGCGCGGGTCCACGCTCCGGCCGGAAGCGCGGATCGGTGACGGGCACGCCTCCGACGAAATCCGGCCAGCCGTACCAGGCCCCGGGCTTCACCTCGAAAAGCAGGTCCGGCGCGTTGCCGATCGGGCGGCTGCCGCGGTCGTCGGCTCCCTGGTCGGTGGCGAGCAGGCGGCCGTCCGGCAGGAAGAGGAGACCGTAGGCGTTGCGCAAGCCCCAGGCGACCAGCTCGAGATCCGAGCCGTCGGGACGGCAGCGCATCACCGAGGCGGTGCAGGGGACCCGCGCGGCGAACCTCTGCCCCGGCTGCGTCTCGGTCCCGAACGGGGAGAACGCCCCGGTTCGCGCCCTCTGGTGGCCGTTCGTGCTCAGCGGGTTCTCGGTCTCCAGATTCAGGCCGGCCAGCACCACCTCATACCCCGGAACGTCGTGGTTGTGCGGCAGCCGCTTCAGCCAGCCGAGCTCGTAGGCGTCGAGCCCGATCACCCCGCTGTTGGTCAGCGCTCCCTGCGAGAAGTAGAGCCAGCCGTCCGGCCCGGCCACGGCCATGTTGGTGTGGTAGTTGCCGAGGCCCGGCAGGCCGTCGCGGACGGTCTCGCGAGCGCCGCCCGGCGCCCAGCGGCTGATCCGGCCGGGATAGCCGCCTTCGGCGATCAGGAACTGGCCCTCGTGGAAGCAGAGCCCGTTGACCGGGAAGCGCAGGTCGCCGAGGAACGGCTCGCTTTTTTCGATCGGGCCGATCCGTCGGATTCTTCCTCCGGGCGAGGCGCCGGCGAAGGGGAGGCCGGACTCGGCGATCCAGGGGGTGCCGGTCGCGTCGAAGGCGAGGCTGGTGGGAAAGTCCAGCCCGTGCGCCACAAGCTGTGCGAGACGGCTCACGAGAGATCTCCCAGCAGCCGGCCGATCGCGAGAATCAGCAGATAGACGCCGCTCCACAGCTCCGCCCGCCGCGGCACCCAGCGCCGGAGCCATCCTCCGGCGAAGAGCCCGGCTGCGCAGAGCGTGCCGCTCACCCCACCGAGGATCAGCGCCGAGGCGAGCACCGGGAAGCCCAGGGACCCGAGGCCGACCCCGGCCGCGAGGTTGTCGAGCGAGAGCGAGAGCGGCAGGCCGGCCAGGGCCAGGTTGCTCCCGACCACCTCCGGCGCGTCGTCCCCGCGCAGCGCCAGGAGGATGATCAGAAGGCCGCAGAGCGCCAGGACGGCGATGCCGATCCCCTCGGCCCAGACACCGGCAACGGCGGCCACGGTCCGGCCGAGCGCCAGGCCGGCAAGGGGCATGAGGGTTTCACACGCGGCGAAGGCGGCGGCGAACGCCCAGCGGCGCGCCACACTCATCCGCAGCAGGCCCAGCCCGGCCCCGGCCTGGAGGTTGTCGAGGCCGACGAGCAGCCCCAGCAGCACGACGGTCATCATCCCCAACCGTCTCCGCCGTCACTCCTGCAGCCGGTAGATCCGCAGGATGCCGCCGTCGCGGCCATAGACCAGGGCGCCTGCCACGACGTAGTCCTGCCAGACGGCCGGTCCCATGCAGTAGCCGTAGCCACCATTGAAGCCGCCGGTCTCCTGGCCGAGCTGGTCCTGCCACAGCAGCCGGCCATCGTCAGCCGCGAAGGCATAGACGCTGATCTGCGTGGTCGCCATGAGGACGACGTCATTGACCACCGCCGGCACGCTGAGCCCGGACTCGGTGGCGTTGGCGTAGAACGGCGGCCGGCCGTTGACGTAGCGCGGCGGGTTGCCGTCATCCATCGGCCAGGCGTCCTCCAGCGTGTCCCAGTCCATGGCGCGCAGGAACGGCGTGGTGTTGCCGTCGATCCCCGGCGATGCCAGGCCGTAGTTCTTGCCGCCGACGCCGATGAACAGCCGGCGCAGCTGCGGGTGGACCGCCGGTGTGCTGTAGGTGCCGGTGTAGTTCTCGCCCTGGTTCTGCGGATCGTTCGAGACGTCGTTCGTCACGTGCGGATCGAGCTCGTTCTGCTCGTCCGCCGGCGGATGCGGATCGACCGTGGGGAACTGCTCCTGCTGGCTGCCGGAGACGTACGGCAGGAGCTGGCGGAGCTTCACGATCTCGAGGGTCTTGGCGTCGAGCGTCATGAAGCCGCCGTTCTTGCAGCCGAGGACGACGAGGCGGCGCCCCTGCTCGTCGGTGAAGAGCGCCGGCGAGCCGCCGACGTCGACGTCGATGTCCGACGGCCGGTAGCTGCTCTCGGGCGGGAACTGGGCGAAGCCCACGAAGGTGCCGGCGGTCGCATCGAGAACCAGCAGGCCGTTCGAGTAGCCCGGAGACGGCAGCGGGCCGTCCGGCGACGGATTACCGGTCGGACAGTAGAGCCGGTTCAGGGTCGCGTCGTAGGCGATGCCGCCCCAGACGGAGCACCCCAGGGTGACCGGCGCGCCGTCGATCACGGTGAAGCCGGGCGGTGGCGTGCCGCGGACGACCAGGGCTGGGAGCTGGTTCGGCTGGTTGTCCTTCCCTGCGACGAGCTGGTTCGTGCAGAAGAGCCAGACCACATTGCCGCTGGCGGTGTCCAGGCAATAGACGAAGCTGAACGCCTGAGGGTTCTCCCCCTCTCCGATGCCGACGTACAGCCGGTCGCCGACGACCACGGGCGAGGACCAGCCGGCGACCGGTGGTTGCCCGGAATCCATCCCGAGGATGTTCGCGGCCGGCTGGTTGTGCACCGGGTCGGCGTGGCGCAGGTCGGTGACCCAAAGCGCCTGCAGCGTCTGCTGGTCGAGGCAGTAGAGCTTGCCGTTGAAGGCGCTGAAGAACACCTTCCCGCCGAAGACGGCCGGCGTGGATCCCATGCCGCAGAAGCCATGGGTGTCGCCCTCGCTCGCCACGATGTCCCACCGGAAGGTGGCGTCGATGTTCCCTGTGGCGAGCTCGATCTTGTAGAACGCGCCGCCGTTGGAATTCACCGCGCCGTGGGAGTTGGCGATTCCGACGTAGACGAAGCCGTCGACGACCGCCGGAGTCGAGAGGATCGGGCCGTCGAGCTGCAGCTCCCTGGAGACCTGCAGCTTCGCGGCGTTCGAGCTGTTGATCGGGCTGTCGCTGACGAACCCGGTATGGGCCGGGTCGCCGTGGTACATCCACCAACCGGAAGAGCCGTTCGCGGGCTGGGTCATCTCTCTCCTCTCCGTCGGTCAGTGCGCGGCGCTCCCCAGGAGCGTTGGAGGAGCAAGGAACCTGGTCCGACGGGTCATGGGTGAATCCCTCCGCGGATCGCCAGATTGTAGCCAGAGCTAGAGCAGACGAAAGCAGATTAGCACGGACTCGTCCTAACTCTTGAGCCGGACAGGGGCCCCGAGGTATCATCGCAACCACTTTTCGGAGGTTCGAGGATGTTGTCGGGACGCTCGCTGCGGATCCGTGTCTTCCGCCGGAGGCTCAGCCTCCTTTCCGCTTTCGTGTGCTTCGTGCTCGTCGCGGGCTCTCGTGTCCAGGCAGATCCTGTGGCGGCAGCGGCCTTCCTGGACGTCCGCGGATTGTCTCCTCGGGCGCTCGCGGCGGCCCTCGACGCCGTCTCGTGCGCCCACTCCCGCGGCGTCTCCGGGCGGGACGGCCTGCTCACCCTGATCGACTACTCCCTCCCCTCCACCCAGCCACGGCTCTGGGTTCTCGACCTCGAGAACGGCCAGGTGCTCTTTCATGAGCTCGTTGCCCACGGAGCCGGGAGCGGCGACAACTACGCCGTCCGCTTCTCGAACGTCGATGCCAGCCACCAGACGAGCCTCGGCCTCTTTCTCACGGGGAGCACCTATCAAGGGGGCAACGGCTATTCGCTGAGGCTGCGGGGGCTCGACCGGGGGATCAACGACCGGGCCGAAGAGCGGGCCATCGTGATGCATGGCGCCTGGTACGTCAGCGCCGACCAGATCCGCCGCCTCGGCCGTCTCGGGCGGAGTTGGGGCTGCCCGGCTCTCTCGAAGAGCGTCGCGCCGCGCGTGATCGACAGGATCAAGGAGGGGACCTTCCTCTTCGCCTGGTCCGACCGCGCCGCGGACTCACTGCGCCCGAGCTGCGCGGCGACCGGCTCCGTGACTATCGCCGGGCGCTGAGGGCTCAGGGAGCCGGCTCACCCGGCGGCTCCGGCATCTCCTCCACCACCCACCCACCCTCCGGGGTAAGCCGGACGCGGTAGATCCGATCGAAGCCCTCTTCCAGGCGGGGAGGCTCGAGGCGCTTGTGGGTGCCCAGGACTCCCTTGACTGGGATGACTCCTTTACCGGTGCGGCGGGCGTTGCGCGTGATGGAGGCGCGGACGTCCGGCTCGAAGAAGTAGGCGTGGACGCGGAAGGCGTTCTCCCGCGCCGGCTCGATGAAGCGCGCCCGCTCCTTCGCCAGCACGTTCGTGTTGTCCACCACAAACGGCTGCTTGGCCAGCAGGCAGGCGCTCAGGAGCACCCTTTCCCGGTAGCGCGTCTTCAGCATGTCCAGATTGATCCGGACGTGCGTCTCAAAGAAGCGCTCGCGGTAGAAGGTGGACTTCCCGGCTCCCTGGATGCCGATGAGGAGGATGGCTTCCACCAGAAGACAGTACTACGCGAAGATCCGCGGCGCCTCCGAGACCTTCGGAGCTTCTTCGGGCTGGAAAACGTTCCCCTCGATGTCCTGGTAGCGACCCTGGCCAACGTCGAGGAGGACACGGTTGCGGCCGCGGCGCTTGGCTTCGTAGAGAGCCTCGTCGGCGAAGAGGATCAGCTCGGCCGCAGTCTTGGCGAGGATGTCGGGGTAGGAAGCGATTCCGGCGCTCATGGTAAGCGGGACGCGCTGCCCGTCGTGCTCGAACGGCAGATCCTGGATGCGCTGGCGCACCTGCTCGGCCACGGCCAGGGCCGCCCCTCCGTCCATTCCTTCGAGAAGAAGCACGAACTCCTCGCCGCCGTAGCGGCAGCAGAGCGCTCCTTCATGCGCGGTCTTGAAGACTCCCGCTGCCGCGACCAGCGCGGCGTCTCCTGCCGGATGGCCGTAGGTGTCGTTGATCTTCTTGAAGTGGTCGAGGTCGCAGAGGATCACGGCCATGTCGCCGCCTTCGTCGCGGGCCCGCGTGTGGACCTCGTGAAGTCTCTTCTCCAGGACCCGTCGCAGGACGGCGCCCGTCAGGGTATCCTCGCGTGCCTCGCGGCCGGCCAGGCAGCGCTCGACCGAGGCGCTCATCTGCGGCAGGAGGCGCTCCAGCAGCTCGACTCCCTGCGCATCGAGGCGCCGCGGATCGCACCAGAGACGCAGACGCGCCAGGAGCTTCCCGTCGACCCGGAGCGGACGCTCGACGATCGTCCACTGCGCGCGGCGGTGCACGCCCGGCAGCACCGGCGCGTAGCGGTCCGGCTCCGGCACGCCGAGGCGCAGCTCGCTCTCCGGCCCCTTCGGCCCCGCCCACCAGCTCTTGAACTCGCTCCCGGGGGCGAGCAGCTCGAAGTGGTACCAGTGGAACTGCACGACCTTGCCGCACTCGACTTTGATGCGGTCGGCCACATCGACGATTTCCCTCTCTCCTTTGTCGACCATCCGCTTGCCGGCACGCCGCAGCCGTTCCAGGTCGAACGCCCGGTGATGCGAGCGCTCGTGGAGGACCCGATTGCGCGCCGCCTCCAGGGCCAGCAGGCCGAGGGCGGCCACCAGGAGGCCAGTGAGAGTCCAGCCGGAAGTGCGGCGCACCGCGATCAGCACGCTCCCCACGGCCCAGCCGAAGGCGTCGAGGACCAGCGGCGGGAGGATGGTCTTCCAGCGCGGGAGCACGGGCTGCGCCGGGCGGCGGATCTTGCCGTCGGCCACTTCGAGGCCGGTCCATACGATCAGGTAGGTGAGCCCGGCGGTCGCGGCGATCATCGCGAGCGAGGCGCCCCGGGGGAAGACCACCCAGGCCATGGCTGCGGCGAGGCTGGCGATGACGGCGCGGCCGGCGCTCTCAAACGAACGTAGGAAGCCGCGGCGGTCGGGAGCGCCGTAGACGGTGGCGCGGTGCACCAGTCGCAGCAGGAGCTCGGCCGCGAGAAACGACGATGCGGCGAGGCCGGCCGCCGGCAGCCCGCCCACGGCCGCGCAGGCGAGCGGCAGGACCAGGGTCCCCAGACCGACGGTGGAGGCGGCACGAAACGGGCGATGGCAGGCCGCCGCGGCGCCGGCGAGGATCAGGACCAGGAGCAGGGCCGGCGGCATCAGCTCGTCGGGTTCGAGCGCCGGCACCCGCGTCGCCACGGCGAGTGCCAGGACGGCGCCGAGGGTCGGCAACAGCGACGCCCAGAGATCGCGGGGCGAGCGAGAGCGCTTCATCAGGGGCGGATTCCCGGCAGTTAGCCGGCATGGTACGCGGTTCGCCCGGGGGCTGCAATCGTTTAGAGATCCCGCACCGCCGGAAGCACCCCGAACCCGTCGGCCTCCGCCACCCCGATGAGAATCGCCTCCGCCACCGCCCGCTCGGCGAGGATGCCGATCTGGTGGATGTGGGCCGGGCGCTTGCCGCTCGCCAGCGTGACGACCAGGTCGCCGTCGAAGAGGGTGAGGGCGGGGGAAAGGGCGCGGTAGAAGCCGCCGAAGGCCATCTGGCTGACCTTCAGGGCGCCGGCTTTGGTCAGCACGGCGTCGGTCATCACCACAGCCAGGGTGGTGTTCCCTTCCCAGACGCTCGGCGGGTCCGGCGGCATGGCGGCGAGGACTCTCTCGGCGCTCGCCAGCTCCTTGGAATCAGGCGCGGTGCGGCAGCCGGCCAGCAGGGTGTCGTCGAGCCGGCGGACGTCTCCGAAGGCGTTGACCGCCACGGCGGCGGCCACGGTCGGGCCGCCCGGCACGGCCAGGCTGGCGAAGCCGAAGCCGCCTTTCATCGCGTGGTCCCGGCCAAGGACCTTGCCGACGGTGGCGCCGGTCCCCGCTCCGATGCTCCCCACCGGGACCTCTCCCTGCGCGGCCGACGCCAGCGCCGCCTCGGCGAGAGCCCGGCTTGGCCGTGCCGCCGGATCGCCGAAGCCCAAATCGAAGAGGATGGCGGTGGGGACGAGAGGCACCGGGACGACTCCGGTCTGGAAACCATGGCCCCGATCGGCCAGCCACTCGACGACGGCGTCCGCCGACGACAGGCCGAAGGCGCTGCCTCCCGCGAGCACCACGGCGTGCGCCCGGCTCGAGATGTGCTGCCCTGCGACCAGCGCGTCGAACTGGCGCGTGCCGGTGGCCGTGCCGCGCACCTCCGCGGCGGCGACCGCCCCCTCGGGGCAGAGGATCACCGTGAGGCCGGTCCTGCCGGTCAGGTCGGAGCCATGGCCGATCCGGAACCCGGGGATCTCCAGGTGCCGTGAGGGACGAGGGAGAGGGGGAAAGGTCATACGGGGATTCTAGAGCGGTGTGCTAGCGTCTCGCCGCAGATGCGACGCGCGCTTCTCCCCGTCCTGCTCACGGCGGCCACGCTGCTCCTGATCTTTCTGATCGGGCGGCACGTGCCATCTGCCAACGGCCCGGCCGAATGGCAGTGGCCCTATCGCGCCCCGGGTCTCCAAGGCCTCGGGCTGGTGCTCGCCGCGGCCCTGACGATCCCTCTCGTCTATTGGGCGGCGCACGAGCGCCGCACGGACTGGTGGTGGGCTCTCCCCCTTCTGGTGCTCCTCGGCTGGGCGCTGCCGCTCAACCTGGTCCGGGCGCAGCCGGGCGGCTTCCGCCAGGTGCTCGACGCCCTGGCCTCGCGGCACACGTTCGGCTACGTGTTCGACGCCGGGCTCGCCCCGGACACCCGGACGCTCCTCGCCGACTGGCCGGCCGCCTCGGCCGGGCTCAATCAGCACTCGCGGACCCATCCGCCCGGACCGCTGCTCGCCGTGCGCGCGCTCGACCTCGTGGGCCGGCGCCTGCCGGCCGATCCGGAAGGGGAGCGCGGGTTGATGTCGTCCGCGGCCGAGAGCCTGGAGCGCGAGTCGGCCCGCGTGGCGCTCCGCAGCCACAAGACTCCGCGGAACCTCCCCTCTCCGGGAACCCTGGTGCTGCTCGCCCTCCTGCTGCCTCTCCTCTCGGCGCTGGCGGCCTGGCCGGTGCATCGGCTCGCCGTGGGGCTCGGGATGGAGCCGGGCGCGGCGCTCCTCGCCGCGGCGCTCTGGCTCACCGTGCCGGCGCGCTCTGTGTTCACGCCGTCGCTCGACCAGGCGCTCCCCCTGCTGGTCGTCGCGGCCGCCTGGATGGCGGTCACCGGCCGCCGGTGGCGGGCTCTGCTGGCCGGCGGGCTGCTCGCGCTCTCCGTCTTCTTTTCCTATGGCTCTCTGGCGGCGGTGCCGATCGTCGGCCTCCTCGCCCTGACCGCGCAGCGGAGCCTCGAGGCTTCCCGGAGGCTCGATGGGCTCGATTGGAAAAGGGCGATCCTTTGCGCCGCCGGCTTCCTCCTCCCCTGGATCGTCCTCGCCCTCGTCACCGGCTACGATCCGTGGGCCTCCTTCCGGGCAGCGGTGGAGCAGCACCACGCGATCGCGGTGGCCTCGCGGAGCTATGGCATCTGGCTGCTCTGGAACCCCTACGACTTCCTTCTGCTCCTCGGCCCCGCGGTGCTGGTGCTCGCCGCCGCGAGCCTGGTCGGATGGAGAAAGGATGAGCGGAGCTCCGCTCACAACGCCCTGGCCTGGGGCTGGTGGGCGCTGCTGCTCGTCCTGCTCGTGTCGGGATCAGTGCGCGGCGAGGTGGGGCGGATCTGGCTCTTCCTGATGCCGTTCGCCTGTGTGCTGGCCGCGGGCGACGCGGTCCGCCGCTGGGGGCCGCGCAACCTCTGGACCGGCTTGCTGCTGGTTCTGGAGCTCGCGTTGACGCTGGTGCTGGCGGGGAATCTGGTGTTCGTGGGGTGAGCCTGGAGTGAAGTAACCCCCAGGCTCACCGACCCTACCGCTCTACTCCAACGGCTCGAACACCACCTTCAAATTCGAGAACTTCCAGCCGAGCGGCGGGAAGTACGCGCCGTCGGCAACGCCGGACTGGCCGAAGTCGACGCGGAAGGTCTTGCCGCTCTTCGACAGGTCGAAGTGGTTGATCGGCCCGGACAGCGTCTCGACAAGAGATCCGTTGCGGATGCATCGGAAGGTGAGCTTCCCGGCGACGGTGTCGTACTCGAAGACCAAGTGGTAGTTGGTCCGTTCCTTCCACGGGCCGCTGTTGCCGTCCAGGATGTCGTCGTCGACGCCCATGTCGAGGATCGTTTTCGACCGGCCGCCGCGGACGATCAGGCCGTAGTACATCGTCTTGTCGGTGCGGCGCATCGCGGTGACGCCGGCGAAGATGCCGTTCGGGAACTTGTCGACGTAGAGGTCGAACTCCATCGTGGCCTTCTTGTAGCGCACCCCCTCGACGAGCGGGATGTCGAACTGCTTGAACGAGGCACCCGGCTTGGCCTGCAGATAGAGGCCGGGCGCCTGGAAGACCACCGTGCCCGGGGTGTTGCCGACGCCGGTGACCAGGTCGGTGTCCAGCGCGAAGGAGGCGGTGACGAAGTTGGTCTCCGGGCCGCCCGGCTTGAAGACCGCAGCATACGGGAAGAACTGCTTGTCGCAGCTCACCTCGACTCGGGCGTCCGAGACGGAGCTCTCACCGAGCACGCCGAGGACGTTCTCGAAGTGCCGCTCCGACAGCGGCAGCAACGTGATGACCGACGTCTGGTTGATCTGGCTCCCATTGGAGCGGTACGCCTTGATCGTGCACTGCGCCGCGGCGTTCGACAGGTTCATCAGGCCGAAGTCGCTGAGCGTGCCGCGGCCCGTCAGCTCGAGGCCCTGGATGTGCGCCGTGGTGTTCTGCTTGATCACGTTGCCGCCGCCGACCACCGGCACGTTGGCGCTCGACAGAATGTTCCCGTTGGGGCCGATCGCGTCGATCCGCGCGTTGACCACGAGCTGCGGTGCGCCGCTGATCTCGACCATGCCGAGCGAGCCGCTGGGCGCCACGCTGCCGAGCAGCAGGGTGCCCCCAGCCGTGACGTTGAGTTGGTTGCCCGTGTCGGCGCCCTGGGTCCCATCCGTGTTCTGGCTGATGAACCGCACGTCGAACCGGCGCGCGGCGGTACCTGTGTTGGTGACCCAGACTTTCGTCTGATAGATGGTGCCGTCGACCGATCGATTGCTCGCGAAGGGGACGTAGACCTCGCCGGCGAGGGCGGGGACGACGCCGGCGAGCAACGCACAGATTCCGATGAGCGCCGATTTGCTGCTCTTCATGCTCCTGGACCTCCTGCAGGTGCTGCGTTTCCGTAGGCAATGGCCGGCCGTGCCGGACGCTCTCCTCCTGAATTTGCACTGATTGTAAGGCGGGAATTGACGGCGCGCAACAAAAAATGCCATTCCGCCATTCCAGGGTGGGAGCTTTTCGTTTAGGATACCCAGCCGCATGTCACCAACTCAGAAACTACCCTCCGCCGTCGTATGGGACTGGCGCGGCGGAGATCAGGACGGCGCCCGGCGGGCGCGCGAGGCCGCGGCGATCCGGCGGCGCGGCCTGATCGGCGGCGCGGTCGGCCTCGTGGTCGCTGCCCTGGTGTTCTTCCTCTGGAAGAGGCCGGTGCCGGCCACTGTGATCGCCGGAGTCGCCCTTCTCCTCTCCCTTCCGTCGCTCGTGGCCCCACTCACGGCCGGCCGGAGCGTGGCCCGCGCCCTCGACCGCTTCGCGCACGTCGTCGGCACGGGCGTCACCTGGGTCCTGATGACCCTCCTCTATTACCTCCTGTTCCTGCCGGCGGGCCTGATCCTGCGCTCGCGCGGCAAGCTGGCGATCACCCGCGGCTTCGATCCGCGCCGGCCGTCCTACTGGACCCCGGTCGAAGAGCGGGAGCGCGCGCGGACCCCCGAGTCCTACCGGCGGCAGTTCTGACCATGAAGCTCCTCGGCATCAGCTGCTACTACCACGACTCGGCCGCTTGCCTCATCGACGAAGGGCGCATCGTCGCCGCGGCCCAGGAAGAGCGCTTCACCCGCAAGAAGCACGACGACGGATTTCCCCTGAACGCGGTGCGCTACTGCCTGGCGGAAGGGGGCGTCGAGACCGCCGCCGGGCTCGGCGGAGTCGTCTTCTACGACAAGCCGCTGCTCAAGTTCCACCGCATCCTGGAGACCTACCTGGCGGTCGCGCCGCGCGGCCTGCGCTCGTACGTCCAGGCCGTGCCCCTCTGGCTGCGCGAGAAGCTGTGGATCCCGCCCCGCATCCAGGAGGCCCTGGAGCGCTGCGGCCTCGAAGCGGACGTCCCGATCTTCTTCACCGAGCACCACGAGTCGCATGCCGCGAGCGCCTTCTACCCCTCGCCGTTCGAGGAGGCGGCGGTGCTCACGCTGGACGGCGTCGGCGAGTGGGCCACGACGACGATCGGCGTGGGCGAGGGCAACCGCCTGCGGCTGATCCGCGAGATCGCGTTCCCCCACTCCCTCGGGCTGCTCTACTCGGCGTTCACCTACTTCACCGGGTTCAAGGTCAACTCCGGCGAATACAAATTGATGGGCCTCGCCCCCTACGGCGAGCCGCGCTACGCCGGCATCATCAAGGACAAGCTCATCGACCTCCGCGAGGACGGCTCGTTCCGCCTCGACATGAGCTACTTCGGCTACCTCGACGGCCTGGTGATGACGAACGACCGCTTCGCCGCCCTCTTCGGCGGCCCGGCGCGCGCCCCCGAGTCTCAGATCACGCCGCGCGAGATGGACCTCGCCCGCTCGATCCAGGTGGTGACCGAGGAGATCGTCCTCAAGCTCGCCCGCCACGCCCGCGAGATCACCGGCAAGCGCAACCTCTGCCTGGCCGGCGGCGTGGCGCTCAACTGCGTGGCCAACGGCGTGCTCCTCCGCGAGGGAATCTTCGACGACATCTGGATCCAGCCGGCGGCGGGCGACGCCGGAGGCGCCGTGGGCGCTCCGCTGGCCTACTGGCACAACGCCCTGGACAAGCCGCGCACCGTCGTGCCGGGCCGCGACGCGATGCAGGGGGCGCTCCTCGGGCCGGAGTTCACCCGAGAGCAGATCCGCGAGTTCCTCGACGCCCAGGGCTATCCGGCCGAGGAGCTGCCGGACGCGGATTGGGCGCCGCGCGTCGCCCAGGTGCTGGCCGGCGAGAACGTGGTCGGGCTCTGCCAGGGGCGGATGGAGTTCGGGCCGCGCGCCCTGGGCGGCCGCTCGATCATCGGCGATCCGCGCTCGCCGAAGATGCAGTCGATCATGAACCTGAAGATCAAGTTCCGCGAGAGCTTCCGGCCATTCGCGCCGAGCGTTCTGGAGGAGCGGATCGGCGACTACTTCGAGCTCGACCGGCCCTCTCCCTATATGCTGCTGGTGGCGGACGTGGTGGAGCGGCGGCGCATCCCGATGCAGGGGAACGAGCGGAGCGCCAACCTTCTCGAGTGGGTCAACCGCCTGCGCTCGGACATCCCCGCGGTCACCCACGTCGATTATTCGGCGCGCATCCAGTCGGTCAACCGCGAGGTGAGCCCGCGTTACTGGTCGATCATCTCCGAGTTCGAGAAGCTGACCGGCTATGGGGTGATCGTCAACACCAGCTTCAACGTGCGCGGCGAGCCGATCGTCTGCACCCCGGAGGACGCCTACCGCTGCTTCATGCGGACCGAGATGGACTACCTCGTGCTCGGCCCGTTCCTGCTCGACAAGAAGGCGCAGCCCGCCTGGCAGGAGAAGCGGGACTGGCGTCAGGATTACCAACTGGATTAGGCTGGCGCCGAAGGAGAAGTCATGCGCAAGCTCGGGTACCTCGGATCGCTCTTCGGCGAGATCTGGCAGTTCGCCAGGCAGAACAAGGTCTACTGGATCGTGCCCTTCGTGCTGATCCTCGGCCTCGTCGTCCTGCTGGTGGTGACCAGCCAGGCCACGGCACCGTTCATCTACACGCTGTTCTGAGCGGGATCTGAAGCACCCTCTTGGGCTCGCGCCGCCGCACCCGTCTGATCGCCCTCCTCGTGTCGACCGCTCTGTCGCTGGCGGTCGCCGAAGCGGCGCTGCGGATCGTGGGGGTGTCCTATCCCAACTTCTATGGGCCGGACCCCGTGCGCGGCTGGGCGCTGCGGCCGGGCGCTTCTGGATGGTGGCGCAAGGAGGGGGACGCGCACGTCCGGATTAACAGCGACGGCCTGCGCGACGAGGAGCACCCGGTGGCCAAGCCGGCGGGCGAGATCCGCATCGCCGTGCTCGGCGACTCCTGTGCCGAGGCGCTCCAGGTCCCGGCCGAGAAGACGTTCTGGTCTCTCCTCGAAACGGAGCTGGCACGCTGCCCGGCCATCGCAGGCAAGCGGGTCCAGGCGCTCGACTTCGGCGTCTCGGGCTATGGCACGGCACAGGAGCTCCTGACCCTGCGGCACCACGTCTGGAAGTACGACCCCGACCTGGTTCTCCTCGCCTTCTACAGCGGAAACGACGTGCGCAACAACTGGCGCCCGCTGGAGCTAGATCCGGCGCGCCCTTATCTGATGCCGCGGGCCGACGGCTCGCTGGCGCTCGACGACTCCTTCCGCGAGTCCGAGGGGTACCGGTTCCGGCAGACCTCTGCGGCGCGGCTCGTCTATTGGGCGTTCGACCACTCCCGGCTGATGCAGCTCGGCAAGCAGGCGAAGAGCGCCGCGGACGGCTGGATCGGCGCGTGGAAGGCGAGCGGGGTGAAGACCCGGCCGGCAGGTCCCGAGCTGGGGCTCGACGATGCGGTCTACGAGCCTCCCACGGATCCCGAATGGACCGGCGCGTGGAGCGCCACCGAGGCGATCCTCTCCGCCGCCCGCGACGAAGCGGCGGCCCATCGCACCCCGTTCGCCGTCGTCTCCCTGACCACCGGCATGCAGGTCCATCCCGATCCGGCGGTCCGGCGGGCCTTCATGAAACGGCTGAAAGTGGATACTCTCTCCTATCCCGACGAGCGGCTCGCCGCTTTCGGGCAGCGCGAAGGGATCCCGGTCCTCGCCCTGGCGCCGGCGCTGCAACGGGTCGCCGAGCGGGAAAACGTCTTCCTGCACGGCTTCCCGAACACCGCGCCGGGCGAGGGGCATTGGAACGTACGGGGGCACGCCGCGGCGGCGCGGGAGATGGCGGGGTGGGTCTGCGGCATGCTCGGCGACGGCCGGACCCTTCCGTGATGTATCATCCGAGGTCAAACGATGCGCCGTTTCAAACCGATTCACGGAATTGCCCTGGTCGTCCTCGCCGTCGGAGCGCTGCTCGCCGCTGAGCTCGCGTTGGAGGGGAGGCTCGGCAGCACCCAGTTTCAGCGGGTGTCGCCGGACCGCGATGGCCAGGTGCGGATCTCTCTGGACGGGCTCCAGCCGCTGCAGGTCCGCTTCTACCAGTTCCTGAACGCGGGCAGCCAGGAGGTCCACTTCCTGGTCGGCCGCGACAGCGCGGGCCACGTGGCGGTCGCCTTTGACGCCAACGAGCCCTGCGCGAAAGCCAAGCGGGGGTTCCGGGCGGAGGGGGAATGGCTGGTGTGCAACAAGTGCGACAAAGCGTTCCGGCTGGCCGAGGTCAATGCCGGACACGGTGGATGCAACCCCGTTCCGCTGGAGCACCGAGTGGACGGAGACGAGCTGGTCATCGCAGAGGCCGACATCCTGAAGGGCTGGAGACTGTTCCGCTGAGCCCGGAGCTCCCCGGGACAACTCGCGTGAAATCAGAGCTTTGACGACCCCGCCCGCAATGGTGTATCTTCGCGCGGTCCGGAAAGGGTAGCCATGTCCGACTTCGTGCTCTACGAAGAGGAGTTCAAACATCTGGAGGAGGCCCTGCGCCGTCTGCGGCAGGAGGCCAATGCCAAAGCTGTCTTCTTGATCGACAAGAATGGACAGCAGATCGCCTCCGCCGGGGAGATCGAGCAATTCGACGTGACCTCGCTCGCTTCCCTCACCGCGGGGAACGTGGCTGCCACCGACGGTCTCGCCAAGCTCATCGGCGAGCGCGAGTTCTCGGTGCTCTTCCACGAGGGCCAGCAGGACCACATCCACATCTCCATCGTCGCCAAGCGGGCGATCCTGGTCGTCATCTTCGACGACCGTTCCTCGCTCGGCCTCGTGCGCCTGCGCGTCAAGCGCGCCAGCGTCGACCTGGAGAAAATCTTCGACACCATGGCCCAGAAGAGCGACAGGGGAGCCGGTCCGGGCGGTCCCGCGAGCCCCTTCTCCGAAATCACCGACGACGACATCGACGCTCTCTTCGGGGAGTAGAGGAGCCGCCGCGGCGAAAGGATCTCCGGCGCGCACGCGGGAGCCAGGCACAGATGACCTTCATCAATTACGCCAGCAAAGAGATCAACTGCAAGATCGTCTACTACGGTCCCGGCCTGTGCGGGAAGACGACCAATTTGCAGTACATCTACAACAAGACCGCGCCCGAGTCGAAGGGCAAGATGATTTCGCTGGCCACCGAGGCCGACCGCACGCTGTTCTTCGACTTCCTCCCCCTCGACCTGGGGAGCATCCGCGGCTTCACCACGCGCTTCCATCTGTACACCGTTCCCGGCCAGGTCTTCTACGACGCGAGCCGCAAGCTGATCCTCAAGGGGGTCGACGGCGTGATCTTCGTCGCGGACAGCCAGGAGGCGCGGATGGAGGCCAACATCGAGTCGATCCGCAACCTGGAGGCCAACCTCAAGGAGCACGGGTTCGACTTGTCGACCATTCCCTACGCCTTGCAATTCAACAAGCGCGACCTTCCCACCGTGGTGCCGGTCGACGAGATGTACCGGATCCTCAACTACAAGCGCGAGCCGACCTTCGAGGCGGTCGCCACCACGGGTGTCGGGGTCTTCGATACGTTGAAGTCCGTCGCCAAACAGATCCTGATCGAGCTCAAAAAGCGCTGAAGAGGGAAGCATGCCCAAAGCCGCCACCAATGCCGTCGACCCGGTGCTCGCTACGTTCAACAAGGCTCTCGAGGCCCTGCACGGCCGGAGCTGGGCCAAGGCTGCCCAGCTCTTCGAGAGCGTGATCCAGGAGAGCGACGTCCCCGAGCTCCGCGAGCGGGCGCGCCAGTACCTGGCGGCCTGCCGCTTGCAAGAGCAGAAAGCCAAGGGGGACGCGCCGGCTCCGGACGAGGATCCCTATCTGCGAGCGGTCTTCGAGAAGAACCGGGGCAACTACGCCGCCGCCCTGGACCTCGTGAAAAAGAACGGAGGCGAAAAGGAAGAGCGCTTCGCGTATCTCGCCGCCTCGATCCATGCCGCCGAAGGGCGCAAGGACGAAGCGGCCAAATCCCTGACGCGCGCGGTCGAGCTCAATGCCAAGAATCGCGTCCATGCGTTCCACGATCCCGACTTCGCCGACCTCCGCCGGGACCCCGAGCATCGCCAGATCTTCGGCCTCTCCTGAGCGCGATCCCTCCGCCGCCACCACCGAGAGCGGTTGCGCTCTCGTGGCGATCGGCGGAGGGACAGGCCTCTCGGTCCTCCTGCGCGGCCTCAAGAAATACGCCGGCTCCGGTCTCCGACAGATCACTGGCGTGGTCACCGTCACCGACGACGGCGGCTCGTCCGGCCGCCTGCGCCGGGAGTTCGGCGTCCTGCCGCCGGGCGACATCCGCAACTGCATCGCCGCGCTCGCCGACGACGAGGACCTGCTGACCCGGCTCTTCCAGTACCGCTTCCCCAACGGCGGCGGCCTGGTCGGCCATTCGTTCGGCAACCTCTTCCTGACGGCGCTCACCGGCATCACCGGCGACTTCCACCAGGCGATCCTGATGGCCGAGGAGATCCTGCGCGTGCGCGGCAAGATCTTCCCGGCGACGCTCCAGGACGTGGTCCTGCGCGGCCGCGGCGTCTCGGGCCGGATCTACGAGGGCGAGTCGGCCGTGGGCACCTCCGGCGAAAAGCTTGCCGGCCTGGAGATCGATCCGCCGGCGCCGCCCGTCTTCCCGCCGGCCATGCAGGCGCTGGAAGCGGCGGACCTCATCCTCCTGGGACCCGGATCCCTCTACACTTCGATCATTCCCAACCTGATGATCCCCGGCATCCGCCAGGCGCTGCGGAAAGCGCGGGCGCGCCGGGTCCTGCTGCTGAACCTGATGACCCAGCCCGGAGAGACCGACGGCATGATGGGCGTCGACCACCTGCAGGCGATCGAAAGCCTTGCCGGCAAGGGGCTGGTGGATATCGTCCTGGCCAATTCCTCGCCGATCCCGCCGCACCTCCTGGAGCTCTATTCCGAGACCGGCTCGGAGCCGGTCAAGATGCAGCGTGAGGCCCTGGAAGCGATGGGGCTTCAGGTCGACGAGGCGGATCTCCTCGCCGAAGGGGATCTGATCCGCCACGACTCGGTCAAGCTCGGCCGCGCCGTCCTCGACCTCGCCCGGCGCGAAGCCGCCGCGGCCGCCTAGGAGATCCACACCCATGACGAACGCTCCGCGCATCGCGGTGGTGCTCGCCGCCGGCAAGGGGACGCGCATGCGCTCCGCCCTCCCCAAGGTGCTCCACGAAGCGGCCGGCCGCCCGCTCCTCGCCTGGGTGGTCGACGCCGCGCGCGCCGCCGGCTGCACCAGGATCCTGATCGTCGTCGGCCACGGCGCCGAGAAGGTGCGCGAAGCCATCTCCGGCGATGACGTCGCCTGGGTCCTCCAGGCCGAGCAGCGCGGCACCGGCCATGCCCTCGCGCAAGTGGAGGGAGAGGTGGACGGCGCCGCGACCCTGCTGGTCCTCTCCGGCGACGTCCCCCTGGTGACGCCCGCCACTCTCGACCGGCTCGCCGGTTTATCTGAAGGGGGGGCGGAAGCCGGCTGGGGGTCGATGGCCGTCGCCGAGCTGGCCGACCCCGGCTCTCTCGGCCGAGTGATCACCGGCACGGACGGGGGTCTCGACCGCATCGTCGAAGCGCGCGACGCCACGCCCGACGAGCTCGGGGAGCGGCGGATCAACGCCGGCCTCTACGCGCTCCCAGCGCCAGAGATCTTTGGCTATCTCGCGCGCCTGACGACCCACAACGCTCAGGGCGAGCTCTACCTGACCGACGCCGTGACCAACGCCGCGCGCGACGGCCGCCCGGTCCGCCTTGTCCACCTGGACGAGCCGGACGAGGCGCTGGGCGTGAACAACCGCGCCGAATTGGCGCTCGTCCACCGTCTCCTGATCCAACGGCACCTGAAGGCGCTGATGGAGTCGGGCGTCACCATCCTCGACCCGAACCGGACGACCATCGAGCCAGGCGTGCGCGTCGGCGCCGACACCGTGATCCACCCAGACGTGGCCCTTCTCGGCCGGACCGAGGTAGGAGCGGGCTGCGTCCTCCACCAGGGGGCGTGGATCCGCCACAGCCGGATCGCCGACGGTGTCACCATCGAGCCCTACAGCGTGCTCGACGGCGCCGACGTGGCGGAAGAGTGCCGGGTCGGCCCGTTCGCCCGTCTGCGTCCGGCATCCCGTTTGCTCCGGAAGGCGCGGGTGGGGAACTTTGTTGAAGTGAAGAGCTCCGTCCTCGGAGAGGGGACGAAGGTGGGGCATCTCGCGTATATCGGAGATGCGACCGTGGGCGACGGAGCGAACGTCGGCGCGGGGGTCGTCACCTGCAACTACGACGGCGTCCGCAAGAGCCCGACCGAGATCGGCCGGGGGGCCTTCATCGGAAGCGATACCATGCTGGTGGCGCCGGTGCGGGTGGGCGAGGGCGCGATGACCGCGGCCGGGTCCGTGGTCACCAAGAACGTTCCCGACGGCGCCCTGGCGGTGGCGCGGGTGCGCCAGAAGAACCTGGCCGGCCGCTCTGGCGGCCTGCGCCGCCGCGGCGAGACGAGCGACGACAAGACATCCCGAGAGGAATCCTGATATGTGCGGAATCGTGGGCTACGTGGGGCATCGCGAGGTGGTCCCCCTGCTGATGGACGGCCTGCGGCGGCTGGAGTATCGCGGCTATGACTCGGCCGGCGTCGTCGCCGTGCTCGACGGCGAGATGCAGACCGCCAAGGCCGAAGGCAAGCTCGACCGCCTCAAAGAGAAGCTGGAGAAGCACCCGCTGGCCGGCCAGTACGGCCTCGGCCACACCCGCTGGGCGACCCACGGCCCGCCGAGCGAGCGCAACGCGCACCCCATGGTCGACTCGCGCGGGCGCCTGGCGCTGATCCACAACGGCATCATCGAGAACTTCCTGCCGCTCAAGAAGCGGCTGATCGCCGAAGGGTGGAGCTTCACCTCGGACACCGACACCGAGGTCGTCGCCAACCTGATCTCCTCCTATCTGGACGGCGACCTGCGGGAAGCCGTGGCGAAAGCCGTCCGCGAGCTCGAAGGGATGTACGCCTTCGCCGTGGTCACCGTCGAGACCGAGGGACAAGAGATCGTCGCCGCCCGGCAGGGGCCGCCGCTGGTCATCGGCCTCGCCGACGGGGAGCAGTTCCTCGCCTCGGACCCCTCGGCGCTCCTCGTCCACACGAAAGACGTGATCTTCCTGGAGAACGGCGACCTGGCGCGGCTCACGCCGGCCGGCGTCGACATCCAGGACCGCGAGGGCAAGCCGGTCCAGCGGCCGGTGCACCGTCTGAGCTGGGACCCGATCCAGGCCGAGAAGGGCGGGTACAAGCACTTCATGCTCAAGGAGATCCATGAGCAGACCCAGGCCGTGCAGGACACCTTCGCCGGCCGCGTGGACTTCGAGAACGCCCGCATCCTCTTCGATACGATCCAGATCACGGAAGACGAGCTGCGCCAGATCGAGCGCATCCACATCCTCGCCTGCGGCACCTCCTGGCATGCCGGGCTGATCGGCAAGTTCCTGATCGAGCACATCGCCCGCGTGCCCGTCGAAGTCGACTACGGCTCCGAGTACCGCTACCGCGACCCGATCGCCAACGAGCGGGTGCTGGCCGTGGGCATCTCGCAGTCGGGAGAGACGGCGGACACCCTCTCCGCCATGGAAGCGGCGCGCGACTGCGGCGCCCGGCTCTTCACGGTCTGCAACGTCCAGGGAAGCCAGGCGACGCGCATCAGCGAAGGGGTGATCTACACCCACGCCGGCCCCGAGATCGGCGTCGCCTCGACGAAAGCCTTCACCACGCAGCTCGTGGCCCTCTATCTCCTCGCCCTCTACCTGCGCCAGGTCCGCACCGGCGAGCTCGAGCGGCACTACCTGGACGACCTGGCCCGTCTGCCGCACGCGGTGGACGAGGTGATCCGGCGGCAGGAGAAGCCGATGGAGGATCTGGCGAAGAAGTACCACCGCGCCGAGAACTTCCTCTACCTGGGCCGCGGCATCAACTACCCGATCGCGCTCGAGGGAGCGCTCAAGCTCAAGGAGATCTCCTACATCCACGCCGAGGGCTACCCCGCCGGCGAGATGAAGCACGGCCCGATCGCGCTGATCGACGAGGAGATGCCTGTCGTCGCCATCGCCACCGGCAGCGACCAGATCTTCGAGAAGGTGAAGAGCAACATGCAGGAGGTCAACGCGCGAGACGGTGTGGTGATCGCCCTCAGCGACCGCGACGAGGAAGAGCTGGGAGGCATCGCCGACGAGCTGATCGAAGTCCCCACGGTCTCACCGCTCTTGCAGCCGATCGTGAACGTGATTCCGCTCCAGCTGCTGGCCTACTTCACAGGAGTACGACGGGGGGCGGACGTGGATCAGCCGCGGAACTTGGCGAAGAGTGTGACGGTGGAGTAGGATTTCGAATATGCCCAATGTGAGTCTCAAGGCGCACTACGACGGAACAGCGATTCGCCTGGACGAGCCCTTTGATCTTCCAGAAGGTGCCCAACTGATCGTGACGGTGCTGGAGGAAGGCTCCTTCGAGAAAGAAAGAGCCGTATGGGTTGATTTCAGTGCCCGCGGGTTGGCGCGCGCTTACGGGGACTCGGAGCCCGAGTATTCTGTCGCTGACGTTCTCCCATGAGAGAGGGCGACGTCCTGCTCGCCCCCTTGCTCCAGGAGGACGGCACACGCAAAGACCGGCCTGCCCTTTTCTTGACGCGAATGCCGCCTTTCCAGGACTTCCTCGCTGCGGAGTCAGCACCCAGCTCCAGCAGGCCGTCCCCGATTTCGACGAGACCATCGCACCTTCGGACGCGGATTACCGAACCAGCGGCCTCAAAGCGGCATCGCTGATTCGGCTCGGCTATCTGGCGGTTCTCCCCCGCTCTGAATTCAAAGGGAGGATCGGCAGCGTGTCGGCCGCGCGCCGGAAACGCCTGCTCACCTCAGCGATTTCCTGCGACCCGATCCAGCAAAGGGGTGACAGCTCAACCCGCAGCCTCAATAGCTTTGGGGCAAGACCTTGAGACATAGCCCTACCCCAGGGCTTCGATGATCGTCGTCAGCAGCACCTTACCCTTACCAGTCCCGCCGTCATCGCACATCCCGCTGCTCGACTCCGGTCTTCGATGCCTGATGGCGCTTCTATGCCTGAGGTGCTTGACACCCCGCCCGGCGGCCGACAAGATGTACATCAAGATGCCCAGGAGGAGGCACGGAAGATGTCCAAGCGCGTTTCGATTGCGGATGCCCGAGACAACCTGCCTGCCCTGGTTCGCTCTGTCGAACAGGGGCAACCGGTGGAGCTCACCCGCCGAGGAAAGCTCGTGGCAGTGCTGATCTCCAGCGACGATTACGAGAAGCTCACAACCGGCCCACCGGATCTGTGGGCGGCCATCCAGAAATTCCGCTCCGAGCACGACCTCGAGGAGCTTCACGTCGAAGAGGTCTTCGCGAACGTTCGCGACCGCACACCCGGCCGCGAGGTCGAGTGGTGAGCCCGCGGTTTCTCGTTGACGCCAACGTGCTGTCGGAGCCGCTGAAGCCGGCCCCGATCCCCTCCGTCCTCCAGCAGATCGAGAAACACCGAGCGGATCTTGCAACCGCCTCGCCGGTCTGGCACGAGCTCCTCTACGGCTGCTTTCGTCTCCCCGAGTCGAGACGGCGCACGACCATCGAGGACTACCTGTGGAAGACCCTCGCGCCGTCCCTCCTCATCCTCCCCTATGACGAGCGAGCCGCGGAGCGTCATGCGCGCGAGCGGGCGCGGCTCACCGCAGTAGGCAAAACTCCGCCGTTCGTCGACGGTCAAATCGCCTCGATCGCGCTCGTGCAGAATCTCGTCCTGGTGACGCGCAACGAGGCTGACTTTGCCGCGTTCGAAGAGCTCCGCATCGAGAACTGGTGGGCGTGAACCTCGGAGCGAGCCACCCGCTCCGCGGAATGACTCTCCATTCCGAGGTCTGCGCTTCCCGCTTCCCGGAATGCCTTATTCGCTCCGCGGAGCGGATCACTCGTTCCGCGGAACGGCTTCTGATTCCGCGGAGCGGATGACCCGTTCCGTGGAGCGAGCCTCTCGCTTCGCGATGGGCATGTAAGATGGCGGGCCATGCCCGACGCAACTCCTGCCAGCACCTACAGCGAGCGCGCCGCCGCCTTCTCCGCCGAGGAGCGGCGGCTGGCCCGCATCTCATTGCGCTTCTCCGTGGGGCGCGGGGCGCTCTTCTTCGGCTTCGCCGCCACTCTTCTGGCCATCATCATCCGCGCCTCCCTGGCGGAGGTGAGCTTATGGCTTCTCGCGGGCGGATGGCTGGTGGCGTTCCTGCTCGTCCTGCCGTGGCACGACCGGGTGGTCCAGCGGCAGCGGCGGGCGGCGGCGTTGCGCGATCTCAACGAGGAGGCTCTCCGCCGCCTGGCCCGCGGGTGGGATGAGCTGCCGGTCCCGCGCGTGCCGGAGGCTTTGACGGGCGACCATCGGGCGCGCGATCTCGATCTGTTCGGCCGCGCGTCGATGCTTCAGCTCCTGGGGACGGCCCATACGCCGGCGGGACGGCTCCGCCTCGCCGGCTGGCTCCTGCGGCCGGCCGAGCCGGCGGAGATCGCGCTCCGGCAGGAGGCGGTGGCGGAGCTGGCTCCCGAGGTCGACTTCCGGCAGCAGCTGGAGGTGCGGACGCGGCCGATGGAGGGCGCCCCTCCGGACGTCGAGCCGTTCCTCCGCTGGGCCGAGGCGGAGCCGTGGCTCCTGCCGCGGCCGGGGCTGGTCTGGCTCACGCGCCTCCTGCCGCCGGTCACGGTGGCGTTCGTGCTCGCCGCCTTCTTCATCGAGGAGTTTCCCGCCACCCCGGCGTGGCTGATGATCGCCGTCAACTTCTTCCTGATGTACCGCTTCGGGGAGCGGCTGGAGGGGACGTTCAGCCGGATCGAGGCGCGCGAGCGGGAGCTGCGCACCTACGCGGAGGCCATGGAGCTGGCGGCGTCCAGGAGCTTCCCGGCCCCGGCCCTGCGACGGATCGCCGCCACGCTCGCGACCGAGGGGCGGCCGGCTCACGGCTGGATGAAGCGCCTGGACAGCCGGATCGGCATCGCCGATGCGCGGCGCAATCCCATCCTCCGCCTGCCGATCGAGCTGCTGTTCCTCTGGGACTTCCACGCGCTCTTCCTCCTAGAGCACTGGCAGCAGGCGGTGGGGAAGCAGACCCGCGGCTGGCTCGAAGCCCTCGGTGAGCTGGAGGCCCTCTCGGCGTTCGCCGGCCTGCGCCACGACAATCCGGATTGGGCGTTCCCCGCCGTGGCGCGCGCGGAGGACCGCTTCGCCGCCCGCTCCCTCGGCCACCCCCTGATCCGGGAGGACCACCGGGTGCCGAACGACGTGGAGGTCGGCCCTCCCGGCTCGTTCCTCCTGGTCACCGGCTCCAACATGTCGGGCAAGAGCACGCTGCTGCGGGCGATCGGCTTGAACGCGGTGCTCGCGCAGGCGGGCGGGCCGGTGTGCGCCGAAGCGCTCCGCATGCCACCGGTCGAGCTGGCGACCAGCATCCTGGTCGAGGACTCGCTGGCCGGTGGCGTCTCGTTTTTCATGGCCGAGTTGCTGCGCATCCGCGGCGTGGTCGAGGCCGCGGACCGCACGCGGGCCGAGGGGCGCGCCCTCCTCTATCTGCTCGACGAGATCCTGCGCGGCACCAACAGCTCGGAACGGCAGGTGGCGGTGCGGCGCGTCCTGCTCCACCTGCTGCGCAGCGGAGCGATCGGCGCGGTCTCTTCGCACGACCTGCAGGTCGCCGAGATCCCGGAGCTGCGCGCGGCCAGCCGGCCGGTGCACTTCCAGGAGACGCTCCACCCGGGCGAGGAGACGGCGATGACGTTTGATTACACGATGCGGCCCGGGATCGCCACGACCACCAACGCTCTGGCGCTCATGGAGCTGGTGGGCTTGCCGAGGGAAGCGCGGGAAGAGTGAGCGCGTCGATCTCCTCCGCCAGGGCGCGCGCCGCGCAGGCGTGGCCGGCGGCGGTGGGGTGGAAGCTGTCGAACCCCAGCGGCTCTTTCGATTCCGCCTTGCAGGCGCGGAACGCTCCGAAGAGGTCCAGGGACCGGAAGCCGTGGCGGCGCGACAGCTCCGCGATGGCGCTGTGCTCCTCGAAGTAGCCATAGCTGGAATACCAGCGGGGAAAGCGCGGAAAGATGGCGACCAGGACCGGCACGTCCGCGCGCCGCGACAGCTCCGCGAGCTCAGCGAACGACGGCTCGACCGTGTCCCCGCTCAGGAGCTCCCGGTATTGGCGCAGCTCCTCGTCGAGCCGCCGGCGCGGAGGGAAGGCCCGGTAGCGGAGGAAGCGCCAGAGGGCGCTCTGCACCAGGACCGGCGCCGCCCGGGCCGGATCCACGGTCGTCTCCGCCCGCCGCTGCTCCAGCAGGCTCTCCAGGATGGCGCCGTCCACCCGCTCGCGGTCGTTGAGCGAATAGGCGAGCAGCACCAGGTCGGGCCGGTAGCGGAGCCCGCGCTCTTTGAGCGTCTCGACTTCCTGCAGGGTGTTATAGCCGGAAACGGAAAGGTTGATCACCTCGGCGTCGCGCCCCCGCTCGCGCAGGAGCCGTTCGAGGAGCGCCGGGAAGGTGTCCTCGAAGCGCTCGACGCGCAGGCCGGCGCCGATGCTGTCGCCGAGGACGACGATCCGCCAGACCCCGTCCGGCTTCGCGATCTCATGGTCGCGGTCGCGATAGCCGAGCCGGTTGCTGGCGCCCTGATAGTCGTAGAAGGACAGGTCCTCCCCCTCGTAGCGGAGCCCCGGGACGGGCTCGAAGCCGATCTTCGGATTGCGGGAGAGCTGAAAACGCCCCTTGCGGATGACGCTGACCTCGGGCGCCGCGCCCGCGATCCGGATCAGCAGCTCGGCGGCGAGCAGCGCGATCAGGAGAGAGGCGCAGCTGAGGGAGAGCTTGCGGAGCATAGAAGCGGAGGGGCGCCGCCCTCGGGACGGCGCCCCCTGCGGAGCCGATCAGTGCTTGGCGTGGGCCGGCGCTTCGACCGGGATGCGCATCCCGTAGAACGAGCGCCAGACGAAGAAGGCGGAGATCAGGAAGAACGCCACCGCCAGGCCGACCCGCAGAGTCGGATCCATCTCGATCGCCAGCTCGACGGCGAGGAGGCCGAACAGCGTGGTGAACTTGATGATCGGGTTCATCGCCACCGAGGAGGTGTCCTTGAACGGATCGCCCACGGTGTCGCCGACCACGGTGGCGGCGTGCAGGTCGCTCCCCTTCTCCTTCAAGTCGACCTCGACGATCTTCTTGGCATTGTCCCAGGCGCCGCCGGCGTTGGCCATGAAGATCGCCTGGTAGAGGCCGAAGATCGCGATGGAGATCAGGTAGCCGATGAAGAAGTACGGCTCCAGGCAGGCGAAGGCGAGCGTCGCGAAGAACACCACCAGGAAGATGTTGAACATCCCCTTCTGGGCGTAGGTGGTGCAGATCTCAACCACCTTCTTGGAGTCGGCGATCGACGCCCGCCCGGCGCCACTGTCGAGGCGGATGTTCTTCTTGATGAACTCGACCGCGCGGTAGGCGCCGGTGGACACCGCCTGGATGGACGCGCCCGTGAACCAGTAGATGATCGCGCCGCCGGTCACCAGGCCGAGCAGGAACGGCGGATGCAGCACCGACAGATTGGTGATCAGCTCCGGCTGCAACCCCTTGGTCAGGAGCACGATGATCGAGAAGATGAGGGTCGTGGCACCCACCACCGCGGTGCCGATGAGCACCGGCTTGGCCGTCGCCTTGAAGGTGTTGCCGGCGCCGTCGTTGGCCTCCAGGTGGTGCTTGGCGCGGTCGAAGTCCGGGTCGAAGCCGAAGTCCTTCTTGAGCTCCTGCCGGATGTTCGGCAGGGTCTCGATGGTCGACAGCTCGTAGACCGACTGCGCATTGTCGGTGACCGGGCCGTAGGAGTCGACGGCGATGGTCACCGGGCCCATGCCGAGGAAGCCGAACGCCACCAGGCCGAAGGCGAAGATGGCCGGGGCCAGCATCAGGTTCCCCAGGCCGGCGGTGCTCACGCCGTAGGCGGCGCCCATCAGGGCGACGATGGTCAGGCCCATCCAGTAGGCGCTGAAGTTGCCCGCGACCAGGCCGGCGAGGATGTTGAGCGACGCGCCGCCCTCGCGGGAGGCGGTCACCACTTCCTTGACGTGCGCCGACTCGACCGAGGTGAAGACCTTGACGAACTCGGGGATGAGCGCGCCGGCGAGCGTGCCGCACGAGATGATCGTCGACAGCTTCCACCACAGCGTCGGGTCACCGCCGAGGTTCGGGATCAGCAGGTAGGAAGCGATGTAGGTGACGGCCACCGAAAGGAGCGAGGTGAGCCAGACCAGCATGGTCAGCGGCGCCTCGAAGTTCATCACGTCGGCGTTGGCGTACCGGCCCCGGGCGAGGACCTGGTTGATGCCGTAGGCGACGCCGCTGGTGACGATCATCATGACGCGCATGGCGAAGATCCAGACGAGGAGCTGGACCTGGATCGCCGCGAAGTCCGGACCCGCCGCCGCCTGATTGACCGCCAGGAGGATGAAGGTGATCAGCGCGACGCCGGTGACGCCGTAGGTCTCGAAGCCGTCCGCCGTGGGACCGACCGAGTCGCCCGCGTTGTCGCCCGTGCAGTCGGCGATCACGCCGGGGTTGCGGACGTCGTCCTCCTTGATGTTGAAGACGATCTTCATCAGGTCGGAGCCGATGTCGGCGATCTTGGTGAAGATGCCGCCCGCGATGCGCAGGGCCGCGGCGCCGAGCGACTCGCCGATGGCGAAGCCGATGAAGCAGGGGCCGGCGTAGTCGGCCGGGATGAACAGGAGGATGGCGAGCATGATGACCAGCTCGACGCTGATCAGCAGCATGCCGATGCTGATCCCGGACTTGAGCGGGATCGCGTAGGTCGGGTAGGGCTTCCCCTGCAGGCTGGCGAACGCGGAGCGCGAGTTGGCGAAGGTGTTGACCCGGATGCCGAACCAGGCCACGCCGTAGCTGCCGGCGATGCCGATCAGGCTGAACAGCAGGATCACCGCCACCTTGACGGCGGAGAAGTGGAGCAGCCCCCAGAAGTAGAAGACCATCACGATCCCGATGAAGACCTCCAGGAGCAGGATGAACTTGCCCTGCGTGATCAGGTAGGTCTTGCAGGTCTCGAAGATCAGCTCGGAGATCTCCCGCATCGAGCGGTGGACCGGCAGGTTCTTGAGCTGGGTGTACATGATCAACCCGAAGATCATCCCGCCGATGCAGACGACGAGACCGGCGAGGAGCAGGTTGTGGCCGTTGATCCCGAGAAAGGACTGGCTCCCGAGATCAGGAAGGACCAGCTCCGCCTCGCTGGCCGACGCCGGCGAGACCCCGAGCAGCGAGAGCAGCCCCACGATCGCGAGGAGCAGCAGGCTCTTGCGGGCCCGGTTGGCCCGGTCGAGGCGACATTGAATCGACATAGATTTCCTCCGCATCCGAAAAACGGACATTCACAGCGCGGTCCGGGGCCGCGCGGCCTCGTCAGGCCGGGCCCGGTGTGCGCCGACTGAGCTGGAACCCAACAGGTTCGTTTTGCCGGACCGGCGCCGCCTTCCGCGCGAAGAAAGGGCTCCCCCGGTCCGGCTCGTTAGATCCGGGGGAAGGTATCACAAAAGGCAGGGTCAGGGCACGAACGCGTTCGTGTCCCCCTTGCCGCAGAGGTTGCCCGCCGGGTTGCGGTAGCGCTTGCGGACGCCGGTCACCGTGTCGGCCACGGTGATCGTGTACTGGACGTCGGAGAGCGCTCCGTAGAAGAACCAGTACCGGTTGTTGAGCGCCCGGCCGTCCAGGGCCTTGACCACCAGCTCGACGTTCTCCGGGCCGAAGAACCAGAACGTGCCGGAGACGTCGGACTGCGGCACGGCCATCCCCTTGCCGGTGGCGCCGCTGCCGGTCTGCCACTCGACCGAGACCCGGAAGCGGTCGTCCAGCAGGCAGAGGGTCTGGGCGTCCGCCACGCAGCTCGCCGTCGCCGCGGCGGTGACCGGAGATTCCAGGGGCAGCTCGCGGAGCCCGGTCGGCGCGCCGACCATCATCCCGGAAGAGACAGAGGAAGAGGCCGCCGCGCCGTTCGCGGAGAAGGCGGAGGTATCTCCCTTGCCGCACAGGCTGCCCGGCGGATTGTGGTAGCGCTTCGTCCGGCCGGTGCCGGTCTCGGTGACGTCCAGCCAGTACTCGACGTTCGAGAGGGCGCCGTAGAACAGCCAGTAGTGGTTGTTGAGCGGCCGGCCGTCGAGCGCCTTGACCACCAGCTCCAGGTTCGAGTCGTCGAAGAACCAGAAGTAGCCGGTGGGATCGACGCCGGGCACGGCGCGCCCGAAGCCGGCGCGGCCGTTGCCGGAATCGAGCCAGCTCACCTCGACGCGGAACTTGTCGCCCATCAGATGCAGGGTGCGCTCCGCGGCCGGAGGCGCGGCGACCACCTGGATCTCTTTCTCGAACGGGGTGCCGAAGCGGTCGTGCCCCTCGCGCAGCATCTGCCAGCGGAGGTGGTAGGTGCCCTGGACCTCCGGGGCGGTGATCTCGAAGACGAAGGTCTTCTCCTTGTTCGGCGCGATGCTCTCGCCCGGGGCCAGAAACTGCCGCGGCTCGGTGAACGGGTCGAGGTCCTCGGCGGCGGCCAGGCGGTAGCCATCGGCATCCGTCCAGGCGGTCGTCCCGGTGTTGCGGAAGGTGAGGCGCACCACCAGCGGCTGGCCGGCCTCCATGACGCCGGGGAAGGTCGAGCCGACCGGCGCGGCGTCATCCTGCTGCGGCGTATGCGCGGCGATGAAGGCGCGGTAGGTGTCGTACGCCGGCTTGGGAACGCGGTCCGCCCGCAGGATGCCCCAGCCGGCGGGCGGGCCGTCCACCATCTCATAGAAGAAGATCTTCTGGAGCCAGCTCCGGTCCGGGTTCCCGGTCAGCCAGTCGTTGAGCAGCCCGCCGTACCAGGCGGCCTGTTGGCTCTCGCCCACGTTCGTCGAGTCCCAGCCGGTCTCGGTGATCCAGACCGGCTTGCCCCACCAGCCCGCGTTCTTGAGCACTTCCTCGACCGACGGGTTGACCACGTCCCACAGCGATGGGCGATTGCCGAAGACGGTCGAGCCGTCGAGGCGGTCGCCCACGTCGCGATGGCCGTCGCTGTCGTAGACGTGGTGGGTGACGAAGTCGAGCTTGTCTCCCGCGTCGACGAGGATCTCGCGCAGCCAGACGTACCAGTCGGTGTCGCCGGAGGTCAGGTGGGCGAGGTCGGGGCCGCCGACCTTGGCCGCCGGATTGGCCGCGTGGATCGCGTCGGCGCACGGCTTCAGGAGGACATCCACGTACTGCTCCCGGTTACCGGCCCAGAACTTGTCGAGGTTGGGCTCGTTCCACACCCCCCAGTGGCGGATGCTGCCCCGGTAGCGCTTGGCGGCTTCCGAGCAGACCTCGGCCCACTCGGCCGGATCCGGAACGCCGGTCACCGCCGCGCCGGAGGTGGCCCAGGCCGGCGTGTAGGCGATGTTGGCGAAGACCTCGATCCCGCGGGCCTTGGCGGCGGCGGCGATGGCGTCGTAGACCCGCCAGTCATACTGATCGCGCGCCGGCTCCACCCAATACCAGATGAAGTCGATCCGCACCCAGCCGATCCCCGCGGCCTGCACGCGGTCGAGGAGGGCGTTCAGCTCGTCCCCCTGGGGGGCGTGGATGTTGATGCCGTACGGCGTCGCTTCGACCGCGGCGGCGCGAGACGCGGGCGCGATCGCCAGCGCGAAAAACAGAGGGATCCAACGAAGGGTCTTCACGAATGCTTGCTGCATAGCTGGGGCTCCGCTGCCTGGAAGCCGGGCGAGCGCCGTTTTTATTCCCCTGGGAGCGGTCCGGATAGCTCCTCGTCTATACTGGATCTCCCTGAAAGTCTGTTGCAGGAGCCCGGTCCCCGGGGGAGGGAGACCGCCATGACCCACTTTCGTGAGCTGACCGACCGCTACACGCTGGAGAAAATCGTGCGATCGACCCGCGCGGGGACCATCCTGCGGGCGATCGACAACCGCACGGGGCAGCCCGTGGCGATCAAGCTGATGACCGTGACCTCGCCTCCGCTGCTGGTGCAGAAGGCGCCGGAGCTGGAGAAGCTGGGGGCGGCCCTGGAGGGGCTGCGGGAGCCGAGCCTGCCGGCGGTGACCGATTCGGGGTTCACCACGGACGGCAGCGCCTTCCTGGTCATGGAGCTGCTCGACGGGAAGACGCTCGACGCGCTGGCCGGTCCGCCGCAGCGCCTGCTCGGCCTGCTGGTCCAGGCGCTGGACGGGCTGGAGGCACTGGCGCGCCGCGGCATCACCCACGGCAGCGTGTCGGCAGACAACGTCCTGGTCGTTGGCGCGCCGCCGGCGGAGCGGGTCAAGCTGCTCGGCCTGGGCGGCGCCCTGTTCCGCGCACCCGAGCCCGGCTCGGAGTCTCCGGTGGAGCCGGCGGACTGGCGCGCCGATCTGGCCGCTTTCGCTGTGACGACCTGTCAGGTGCTGGGGATGACCGTCACCCAGAGCGAGCCGCCGGCCGTGCAGATGCCGTTCGCGCTCAGCCTGGAGCTGGAGAATGCGGAGGCCCTTCGCAAGATCCTGGAGCAGTGTCTGCGGCGCAATCCGGCCGAACGCCCGTCGCACCAGGAGCTCCGCGACGCCTTCCGGCTGGCGCTCGGGGCGTTGCCGGCGGGGGTCGCGCCGCCGCAAGCCGCCGCGCCCCCGCCCCCGGCGCCGAAGCTGGTCGTCGTGCCGCCTCCTCCCCCGGCCGCTCCGGATCTCCCCGGGGACAGCGAGCTGCTCTCGGCCGTCGACGACGACGTCCTGGACGCTCTGGCCACCGCCCCGCCGGCTCCAGTCGATCCCGCGGCGCCGCCGGCGGCCCGGGTCGTCCCCTTCCGCGGCGCCGGGAGCGCCGTGGCCGCGCCGCCTCCGGCGAAGCCCAACCCGCTGCTGCGGCCGGCCGTGCTCATCGCGGTGGCCGCCGTCCTGGTCCTCGCCGCGGTCGGTATCTTCTGGTGGCTCGACCGGGACACCCCTCCGCCGGCCCCCGTGCAGGCGGCCGCTCCGCCGGTGCCGCCGCCGCCCCCCCGGCGGCCCGCCGCCGAAGTCCTCGCCGAGGCCCAGCAGGCCATGGCCGACGAGCGCTGGGAGAGCGCCCTGGAAACGCTCGCCTCGCTCACCGCGGCCGACCAGGCGGCCCTCTCGCCCGCGGATTGCCGCGCGCTGGCGGCCACGCAGGAGGCGCTCGTCCGGATCGGCGCCGACCGCCTCCCGGCGATCCTCGATCAGGGGCTGAAGCGGGGAGACCTGGGGCAGGTCCGCTTCGCGGTCTGGTCGGCGGAGACGCAGGGGGAGTCGCTTCCCGAGGATCTCCGGGTCAACCTGCTCCGCGGGAGGAGCCTCCTCGACCTTTATGCGGCGATCCAGGAGGCGGCCGCCCGCAAATCCGACACCGAGGTGCTCGAGCGGTTCGCCGCCCTGGAGAAGGATTTCCCGGGAGTCAGCGATCCCCAGGGGATCCGGGAGCAGGCCGCCGCCACGCTGGAGGCGCAGGGGGAGGAGCTGGCGCGCGAAGGCAAATACGAGGATGCGCTGGCCCGGCTCGACTCGGTGCTGCGCAACTGGCCGCAACGCGAGGTGGCGCGCGACAGGTCCAAGCTCTACCTCGAAGCACGGCAGCTCACGGCCGAGCAGGAGGCGCTCCTGGAGGTGCTGCCCGCCGCGCTGCGCCGGAAGAAGCCGGACGAGGGGCTGCGGATGCTGGAGGGGGTCGAGCCGGTCCCGCACCTGGCGGCGCAGATCGCCGACCTCCGCAAGCAGCTGGAGGAGCAGCTCGCCTTCATCGATCAGCAACCGCCCCAGATCGCCCTCCGCGACGGCTTCTTCCTCGACTACGACCGCGGGCAGGTCGTCGAGCTGAGCTTCCGGGTGACGGACGATTACCAGGTGCGCAGCGTCAAGCTGATGGCGCGGTCGGAGGGGGGCCGGATGCGCGAGATGCCGCTGGAGAAATCCACGCTGGGCTGCACCGCGAAGTTTCCGCCCGACTTCCATCGCAACGGCACGGTGGAGATCTATCTGGTCGCCACGGACCCCTCGGGCCACGAAGGGTTCTTCGGCACGCCCAACCAGCCGAAGCTGATGCAGCGGCGGCAGGGGTTCGACCGGTTGGTGAATTGAGGTCCCTACATCGGCAGCAGCGGCAGCCGCCCGGTCGCCCCCGCGTCCGCTGAGGCCTTCGGCTTCTCCGGCTCCTCCTCCGGCTCGCTCTCTCCCGGGTTGCGGAAGAGGTTCGACTCCAGGTTGTACTGCCGGGTGTAGAGGGCGTGATAGCGGCCGCCGAGGGCGAGCAGCTCCTCGTGCCGCCCGCGCTCGACGATCTGCCCCTGCTCCAGGACCAGGATCGTGTCCGCCCTCCGGATGGTCGACAGGCGGTGGGCGATGACGAACGTGGTCCGCCCCTTCATCAGCTCGGTCAACCCCTCCTGGATCAGCGCCTCGCTCTCGCTGTCGAGCGACGAGGTCGCCTCGTCGAGGATCAGGATGCGCGGGTCCGCCAGAATGGCGCGGGCGATGGCCACCCGCTGGCGCTCGCCGCCCGAGAGCTTGACGCCGCGCTCGCCGACGATCGTCTCGTACTTGTCGGGCAGCCGCTGCACGAAGTCGTCGCAGCGGGCGATCTCGGCGGCCCGCAGCACCTCCGCGTCCGACGCGTAGGGGCGCGCGTACGCGATGTTCTCGTAGACCGTTCCGTCGAACAGGAAATTGTCCTGGAAGACCACCCCGAGGTGCGAGCGGTAGTCGTGGAGCTTGACGCCGGAGAGGTCCTGGCCGTCCACCAGGACGCTCCCCGCGGTCGGACGGTGGAAGGCGGCGATCAGGCCGATGAGCGTGCTCTTGCCCGACCCCGAGGGGCCGACCAGCGCCGTCGAGGTCCCAGGCTCGGCCACCAGGGATACGCCGCGCAGCACCGGCGCATCCTCCTTGTACTCGAACCAGACGTCGCGCAGCTCGACCCGCCCGTCGACCCGCTGCAGGCGGCTGCGGGAGGCCTCGTCCGCGTCCTCGGCGACCTCGCTGCGGATCTCCCGGATGCGCTCCAGGCCGGCGAACGCCTCGGTGATCTGGCTGCCGATGTTGACCACCTGCACCACCGGGCCGACCAGGAGGCCGAGGAAGAGGGTGAAGGAGAAGAACGAGCCCACGGTCATCCGCCCCGACAGCACCTCGTTGGCGCCGACGCCCATCATCGCCACGCCGATGACGCCGAGCAGGAGGGTCGACGCGGAGCCGATCGCCGAGAAGCTGGTGATCGTCTTGGCGACGTTGCGGAAGAGCCGGTGCGCTCCCTTGGCGAAGACCATGGCCTCGCGCCGCTCCGCGCCATAGGCCTTGACCACGCGGACCCCCGAGAACGACTCGGTCAGCCGGCCGGACAGGTCGGCGTTGATCCGCGAGCGCTCGCGGAAGAGCGGCCGTAGCGTCCTGAAGGCGCGCTGCATGATGAAGCCGAAGAGCAGGAGGACGCTCAAGGCGATCACCGTGAGCTTCACGTTCAGGTAGAAGAGATAGCCCAAGGCGAAGACCGCCGTCACCATGCCGCCGACCACCTCGACGAGCCCGTTGCCCACCAGGTTGCGCAGCCCCTCGGCGTCGTTCATGACGCGCGACAGGAGAGCGCCCGATTTGGTCTGCTCGAAGTAGCGGACCGGCAGGCGACCGACGTGCCGCTGGACGGTGCGCCGCATTTCGGTGATGGAGAGCTGCGCGGCTTTGCCCAGGACCTGTGACAGGGCGAAGCTGGTGAGCGCCTGGAGGATCGTCGCGGCGCCGGCGGCGAAGATGAGCAGGGTCAACATCTGGCGGTTGCCCTTGCCGATGACGTCGTCGAGCAGGTACTTGGTGGTTCCGGGCAGGACGAGCCCGCACAGGCGGTTGATCGTCATCAGGCCGAGGCCCAGCAGGAGACGCAACCGGTTGGCCCGCACCAGGTCCGCGGCGTCGGCGAGGACGACCCGCAGGCCGAGAGGCTTCTTCGGCGGCGCCCCCGGGGCCTCCCCGGGCTCGCGCGCCGGGGTGCGCTGCTTGGAAGAAACGAGACCCCCGTACAGGCCGGCGCGCGCCGGGCGGCGGGGGAGAGAAGACACGGGCTCGCTCACGCTCATGAGCGTGGAAACAACGCGAGCCCGAAAAGAATTCGGGGGGCCTTTCCTACCGCCGCGGCCGGATCTCCACCGGACCGTCGAGCTTCAGGTCGACCACGGAGCCTTCGCCGATGATGACCTCCTCGCCGGGAGTGCGCGAGGCGACCGCGGTGCCGACCACGGCACCGATGATCGCGCCGATCACCGCCCCCTTGGACCGGTCCCCCTTGTTGAGGACGCGCCCGAGGACGGCCCCGCCGGCCGCCGCGCCGCCGATCGTGGCCGCGTCACGGCCGGTCTCGCTCTTGCCCTGTCCGACGAACGAGGCGTCGATCGGCGACGAAGAGCCCGAGGGGAGGATCAGGTCGGTGAAGCGCACGGCGAGCTTCGCCCGGCCGCCCACCTTGCGCAGCGGCACGGCCTCGGTCACCTCGCCCACCACCTCGGAGCCTGCCGGGATGGCTACGCGGCCATCCTGCAGGACGTCACTGGTGATCCGCGCCCGGAAGATCTCGCCCGGGCGGCTGGTCGCGCTCGACAGCCGTTCGAGCATCTCGACGGGGAAGACGGTGCCGCTCTCGACGGTCACGGGCTCGGGCCGGGACGCCTCGGCGCGCACCTCCTCACGAGGCTCTTCGCGGGAATCTTCCCGAGGCTCGGGAGCCGGCGCCGTCTCGCGGGGCTCCTCCACCTCCTCGGCCGGCTCTTCGCGAGAGGGCGCGGGGGCAGGGGCGGGGCGCGTCTTGGCAACGGTCTCCCGCCGCTCGATCTCGCGCTCGGCGGTGCTCAGGTCGCGCTCGCGGCGCTGGATGTCGCGCAAACGGCGCGCGCGGGCTTCCAGCTCGGCCTCGCGCCGGTCGAGCTCGCGATCGTGGGCTTCCAGGTCGTCGCGCTCGGCGGCGGCCACCTGATCGCGGGCCTCGACCGACCGGTCCTCCTGGATCTCGGCATCGGCAGGCGGCTGGACGTCGGGAGCCGGTGGGACCGGCGTGGCCTCCGGCTGCGCCGGGACGGTCTCGACAGTCTCCTGCGCGGGCTGGAGATCCGCGGTCCGGTTGTCCTGCTCCCCGCGGTTGCAGCCGAAGGTGAACAGCGCCGCGCCGCACAGCATCGCGGCCAGGGCGCCGGTAAATTTTGGTTTCAACGTGCGCATGGTCAAGCTCCTTCTCTACTCGACATCAGAGAAGAGCAAGGGAGATGCCATTTCCTGTTCCAGGGACCGAGAAGACCAATGGGCACGAAATTTCGCCCGTGGAGGACGCGGGCGTCCCGGCGGCAGGACACCCGGCCGTCGGATTACTTGCGGCGGGAGGGATCGAAGCGGAGAACTTCCGCGGAATGCGCCACATCCCCCTCCTCGGAGGGCGGAGCGTCCGCCACGGCGATCGGGCGGGACGACGCGGCGGCTTCCTGGCCCGGGGACTCCAGGCGGAGCACGAACTCGACGGAGGGATCGAAGAACGCGGTGACCGCGGAGAACGGGACGAACAGCGAGTGGCGCGACGCGTTGAAGCTCAGCGTCACCGAAAACGCCTCCTCGTCGACCACCAGGTCCCAGAACTGGTGCTGGAGCATGATCTTGATCTCGTCCGGATACACGTCGCGGAGGAACTGAGGCACCCGGACGCCAGGGTCCTCGGTCCGGAACGCGATCAGGAAGTGGTGCTCTCCCGGCAGGCCGTGCTCGGCGACCTGCGCAAGCACCCGCTGCACCACGCCGCGCAACGCATCCTGAATGATTTTGGGATAGTTGATCCGCTCCGTATCCACGCACTCCCTCCGTCTCCGAGCATGGGCAATCACGCCCCGGTTTGTCAACCTGGGAGTCGACCTAGGGAAGATCCACCGTTCCCGCCGGAGTCCAGGGGCCGCAGCGCGCGATCCGCCAGGCCGTCTTCACGGTCCCCACGTACGTCCCGTACTTGCGGATCGCCATCTCTCCGTAGTGGCTGCAGGTCGGCTGGAACCGGCAGCGGACGCCGGCCTTACCGAGGACGGGCGAGAGCGTCGCCTGATAGAGGTCGATCGCGCCGAGAAGGACGCGGGCGCTCACCTGGCGCTCCGGGGGAAGGACGAAGTCCACGCCGAGGAGAGCGAGGACGATCCCCGCGGCGATCCAGCGCCGGCGCCGGCGCCGTCTCACCAGGGGAGCGTCCCTGTCGACACCCGGCCGAGCCAGAAGGCGACCAGCACGGCGAGATGCGCCAGCACCGCCCGCTCGAACCAGGGCGGCATGCGGACCGGCCGGCGGCGGGCCACGGCCGCGCCCCAGAGCAGCCAGGCGCACCCGAGCTCCGCCGTGATCCCGAAAGCCAGGAGGTGATCCGAGGCCGCGGTCGCCCATTCACCTTTCGCCAGGTGCGCGAACGCCCGGGTCATGCCGCAGCCGGGGCAGGGAAGGCCGGAGAGCCGGCGGATCAGGCAGACGGTGTTCTGGGCGCCCGGGGCCGGCACCCAGGTACGGAAGAGGAGGAAGCCCCCCACGGCCAGGAGCCCGGCCAGGACCCAGAGGCCGAAGCTGGACCGCCTCCTCATGCGTCCCCTAGAAGCGGTTCACGTACTCGGTGATCACCGGGATGATCATCCGCTGGCCGTTGACCCCCTTCATGATGCAGAGGATGCGGAGCACCAGGAATCCGATCCAGATAAACGTGCCGAGGAGGCCCAGGCCGCAGCCGAAGCCGCCCCAGATGTTGTTGAGGACCATCGAGACCACCCAGAGAACCGCTTGCGCGATGATCTCGGCGAGGAAGATCACCATGCCATGCTTCGCGTGCCACTGCACCTCGGGATCGTCCTTTTCCACGATCAGCGGAATGAGGAAGAGGATCCAGAGATAGGAGAGGACGATCATCAGGCTCCGGTTCGGGCTGACCGTGGGGGCCGCGCCGGACGGAGGGGGAGGGGGCGTCGGATTGTACGGCGGTGGCGGCGGAACGCCGGGTTCGCTCATTGGGATATCTCCTTTGTCCTGGAGTCAGTCTACACAACAGTCGCCTGCGTCTCAACGAAAAGAACGTCGCGGATTCCGAGATCCGCCAGTGATTCCCGCAACGCGGCCACCCGCCCCTCATGCACGGCGAGGACGAGGCGCGCTTCCTCTCCATACTCCTCGGTCTCCAGCTCGACCTCGGGCGCATGGACCAGGCGCTTCACCGCGCCGACCTTCTCATAAGGAATGCGCACCGCGAGGAGCGTGGTGGGAACGCGCAGCGCCACCGGCAGCCTGAGGAGCGCCTCGCGCACCGCCGCGGCGTAGGCCCGGGCGAGCCCCCCTTTGCCTAGCTTGGTGCCGCCGAACCAGCGGACGACCACGGCCAGGACGTCCGAGAGCCCGGCGCCGCGCAGCACCTGGAGCATCGGCATGCCCGCGGTGCCCGCCGGCTCGCCGGCGTCCGAGCTGCGTTCGCGCGGCGGATCGCCGAGGCGCCAGGCCCAGCAGTGATGCGTCGCATCCGGAAGCTCGCGCTCCAATTCGGCGAGCCGCGCCTTGGCTGCCTCCTCCCCCGCGGCCAGGCCGAGGATGGCGAGGAACCGCGATCCTTTCTCGCGGATCTCGGCGCGGACCTCGCCGGCGGGGCTCGGGTACGACGGCATTCACCCGCGCCCGCGGACCCGGTCGTAGAGCACGCGATACCGCGCCACGACCACGTCCTGGCTGAACACCTCCACCGCCCGGCGGCGCCCCGCCTCCCCGAAAGCGCGGCGCATCGGCTCGTCCCCGAGCAGGCGCAGCGCTCCCTCGGCCATGCCGTCCACGTCGCCGACCGGGCAGAGGAAGCCGCACCGGCCGTCCTCCACCACCTCGGGCACTCCGCCCGCGTTCGTGGCGATCACCGGCACCTCACAGGACATGGCTTCGAGCGCCGCCAGACCGAACGACTCCGACTCCGACGGGAGCAGGAAGAGGTCCGCCCCCACCAGCACCTCCTCGATCAGCGGCAGGCTGCCGACGAAGGTGATCGCGTGGCAGAGGCCGTTCTCGCGGCAGTGCTGCTCCACCCGGCCGCGCTCCGGGCCGTCGCCCACCATCAGCAGGCGGGTCGACGGGATGCGGCGGTAGACCCGGCGGAAGGTCTCGACCACGTCGAGGACCCGCTTCACCGGACGGAAGTTCGAGATGTGGACCAGCAGCCGCTCGCCGGGCTCGGCCCAGCGCCGCGCTCCCGGCCCGTTCTTCGCCTGCTCATAGCGCGCCGGGTCGATGAAGTTGGGGATCACCTCGATGTCCCGCTCGATCCCGAGCTGCTCGACCGTCTGCCGGCGCAGCGACTCGGAGACCACGGAGACCGCGTCGCTCTGCATGATCCCCCAGCGCGTCGTCTCCAGATAGTTCGGATCGACCCCCACCAGGGTGACGTCTGTGCCGTGGAGGGTGGTCACGACCTGGAGCGGCTGCGGCGCCACGATCTGCCGGGCGATCACGGCCGACACCGCGTTCGGGATCGCATAATGCACGTGCAGCACATCCAGGTGCTGGTGGCGGGCCACCTCGACCATCTTTGTCGTCAGGGCGAGCGAGTACGGCGGGTACTGGTCGAACAGCGGATAGCGCGGCGTCACCACCTCGTGGAAGAAGATCCGCGGGTTGAACAGCGTGAGGCGCGACGGCAGCGCGTAGCTGATCACGTGCACCTCGTCGCCCCCCTCGGCCAGCGCCATGGCCAGCTCGGTCGCGACGATCCCCGATCCGCCGTAGGTCGGATAGCAGCTGATCCCGATCCTCAACGCAGACCTCCCGGAAGAATTGAAAAGAGATCCCCGACGGCCAGCGGGAGCCGGCTCCAGAAGACCTCGCCCATCTCGGCGCCGATCATCAGGCCGAAGTGGCGGGCCCGCCCCTCGACGGCCAGGCGGAACTCCCGGCTCGCCACCTTGGTCATCGGCTGGTCGTCCTCCTGCTTGGCCTCCTCCTTGTCCGTCTCCCCCGGCTGGAAGAGCTGCGTGCGGTAGGCGGCCAGGGCCTCCATCTTCCGCTCCCAGACAGAGGTAACGTCCACGATGAACGTCGGCTCGAACGGATCGTGCTGCATGTAGGAGAAGACCGCGGCCGGCCGGTGGGGCGGTCCGCCGGCTCCCCGGTTCGCCAGCCCCGCGTAGAAGCAGGAGGCGGCCACCAGCCGGTGGGCCCGCTCGTGGTCCGGATGGCGGTCGTGCGGCGTCGGTCCGAGGACGAGCTCGGGGCGCCAGCGGCGGAGGACCTCGATCAGCGCGTCCTCCTCGGCCTCGCCGGCGCGCAGGGCGCCGTCGCCGCAGTCGAGAAAGGCGAGATCCGACGCGCCGAGGGCTTCCGCCGCGCGCCTCGCCTCCTTCTCCCTCTGCTCGGGCGTGCCGCGCGTGCCGCGCTCGCCGCGGGTCAGGTGGAGGATGCCCACCTTGCGCCTCTGGCCGGCCAGGAGCGCCAGCGTGCCGCCGCACCCCAGCTCCACGTCGTCCGGATGCGAGCCGATCGCGAGAACGTCCAGCGTCATGACCACCCCTCCTTCCTCGCCGGAGAAACCACCTGCAGGAAGGCGGGATCGAGCTCCATCTGTTCCCAGAAGCTCTCGGCGAACCGCTCCCCGTATTTGCCCTGGAAGTGGGCAGCGGCGATCACCCGCTCCTGGAGGCGCCCCAGCGGGAGGCAGGTCTCGCGGAGCTGATCGACCCGCCGGGCGCGCACCTCGTTGCGACGCGCCGCCGCGGCGATCGCCTTCTCGCCGAACGTGTCCAGCGCCCGCAGGATCTGCTCGCAGGTCTTCTCGTACGGCCGCTCCAGGTTCGGATCGGCCGCCAGCGCGGAGCCGCGGAGCTCGCCGAGGGCCGCCTCGACGCGGGCGCGGATCGGAGCGACGAAGTCGCCATCTCCTCCCGCGGTCAGGGCGCGGTCGAGCCGCTGCTGGCTGCCGAGCAGATCGGCGAGCCCGATCCCCAGCTCCTCCAGCTTTTCGATCTGGTGCCCTTCGAGGACCAGCGTCTGCGGGCGCAGCGCGACCCAGGGGGCCTCGACCTCCAGGACCGGATAGACCGCGGAGACCTGCGCCATGTAGGAGAGCTCGCCGGGGCCGAGGACCTGGAGGAAGGTGCCGAGCACCGCATCCTGGATGGCGCCGCGGGCGAGGACGCCGGGCGAGACCACACCGGGGTTCTCCTCGACGATCCGCAGCAGCTCGTCGACGCTGCCGCCGCTGTCCTCGCGGCCACGCAGGGTCCACGCGCCGGCGCCGCGCCACTCGATGCGCCGCCGCTCGCCGCGGGAGAGGAGGAAGAGGGGGCTGGCGCCGCGTTGCGGGCTCACCTGGAGGGAATGGCCGCGGCGCTCGACTTCGGCGTCCTGCCGTGCCAGGGCCTCCTCGATCGCCACCCGCCGCTCGATGACGCGCCGCAGCCAGGGGCGTTGCGCCGCCTTGAGCGCCGGGTGCATGGCGTCGAGGAGGAGAGGACATCGGGGTCCCAGCAGGGCGGCCATCAGGCGGGCGAACGCCTCGCCGAAGCGGGCATCGGGTCGGTACCAGCGGCCCACCTGCTCGAGCCATTCGCCGTAGCGCTCGCCGGGCATGACTGCGGAGAGCTCGCGCAGCACCTCCGCGACCTGCGGACCCAGGGCGCGCATGCCGGCGGGCGCCAGGGGCTCCGGATCGGGGCCGAGATCGAAAGCGCGGACGCCGTCCGGCGTGGGCACGACGGCCGACGAGACCTCGGCCCAGTCGTGGTCCTCCGTGGCGATCCAGAACACGGCGACCGCCGGCTCGCCCGCGGCTTCCAGCTCCGCGGCCCAGCGCGCCGCGGCCACCGCCTTGGCCACCGAGTAGAGAGGTCCGCCGAGGAGGCCGGGCTGCTGCCCGGTCACCACCACCCGGGTCGCCGGGTCCGCCAGCTTGCGGGCGAGCGCGGCGGCCTCCGGATGTCCGTAGCCGCGGTTGGCCACGGCCAGCTCCGCGGCGAGCTCGCGGCGGTCTCCGGCGCGGGCGGGGCCGGACGGCCGCGCGTCGCGGGCGACGAACCGCAGCGGCGCGAGCAGATCTTGATCGCGGCCGGCCAGGAAGGCGGACGGCAGCGAGGGGAGCAGCCCGTTGGCCGCCAGATCGACCCGCAGCGTTTCAGGCCGGCTTGGAGCCGACGAGGATAAGGCGTTCACTGTCACGCTCGTAAGAGTCTCCATGGAAGTTCCCGAAGAGGCGGTCGACCTCGAGGCCGGCCCAGCGCAGGCCGATGACCACCTCGTCGGGCTGATAGACGCGCACGCTCTCGATATACGTGCGCTGGGGCTGGCCGGGATCGGCGACGGTGATCCGCTTGTTGATCCGCTTCTTGTCGGCGTCGAACCAGCGGTCAATCTCGATGCGGCGCCCACCGTCGAGCTCCTGGACCTCGCGCGGCTTCAAGCCCGCGAGCATCGGCCCGGGGTTCAGGATGTCGATGAGGAACCGTCCGCCCGGGGTGAGCGCGCGCACGATCTCTTCGAGGACGCGGAAGTTTTCCCGCTCGGTCGCGAAGTAGCCGAACGAGGTGAAGAAGTTGAGCACCCAGTCGAAGCTCTCGCCGGCGAACGGCAGGCGGCGCATGTCGCCAGCCACCTTCGGCCCGCACATGCGGGTGAGGAGAGTGAGCGACAGATCGACCCCGAGCGCCCGGTAGCCGCGGCGGCGCAGGGCGAGAGTGTGGCGGCCCGCGCCGCAGGCCAGGTCGAGAACGGCGCGCGGCCGGGAGCCGCCGAGGCACCGCTCCACGAATTCGACGTGCAGCTCGGCTTCGGATTCGTCGCGGTGTGAGTACAGCTCCAGGTACTCTTCGCCGAACCACTCCTTGAACCACGCCATGCGCCCGATCATATAGATATGCTTGCGGTCATGGAGTGGATCACGGTCCCGGGCGGGACCTTCTGGATGGGCGGCGGTCCGCGGGAGAACGAGAACCCCCGCCACCGGGTGCGCGTGCGGCCGTTCCGGCTTGCCCGCACGCAGGTGACACGGGAGGACTACCAGCGATTCCTCGACGCCGCGCACCATCCGGCGCCGCCATTCTGGGACGAGCCGGTCTTCACCGACCCGCGGATGCCGGCGGTGGGTCCGTCGTGGGACGACGCCCAGGCCTTCTGCGCCTGGCTGAGCGGGCGGCTCGGCGCCGCCGTGCGCCTCCCCACGGAGGCGGAATGGGAGCACGCGGCCAAAGCCGGCCGCGAGGTCGTCTGGCCGTGGGGAGACGAGCCACCCGAGTCGCTGCCCGACTACGACCGGCGCTGGCGGACGGGGCCGGAGCCGGTCGATGCCTACCCGTCGCTTCATCCTCTGGGGTTCCTGGGTCTGGGCGAGAACGTCCACGAGTGGTGCCTGGACTGGTACGACGCGCGCTACTACGAAGTTTCCCCGGAGGAAGACCCGCGCGGACCCGAGCAGGGCACCCGGCGCGCCTCGCGCGGCGGCTCCTGGCGGCACGACGTGAAGGCGAGCCGCTGCGCCGCCCGCTCGGCGATCGCCCCGGGACTGCGCTACAGCGATTACGGTTTCCGTCTCGCCGCGGATGCCCCAGGAGGCACACAATGAAGTCCACCCGGCGCGCCGCCGCCGAAGCCGCGGTGATCGGCTTCCTCCTTCACACCGTGACCTCTCTTTGGATCTGGAAGACCTGGGGATTCTTCGGGCGCGGCAACGTCATCGCCTGGCTCGACTTCCCCGCCTCGCTCGGCTTCATGCAGCTCGACGGCGGCTGGCTGCTCTTCTGGAGCCTCCTCGCGGGAGGCCTCCAGTGGGGCGCCATCGCGGCCGCCCTGGCAACCGTCGTGGGCCGGGCGGCGCGGCGGAGAGCAGGGTAGCGGGAAGGTCCGGCCCGCTCCCCGCGTTACAATGCGCCGTATGGTGCAGATCGGGAACATCCGCGTCGATCCTCCTCTCTGGCTCGCCCCGATGGCCGGGGTGACCGATCGCGACTTCCGTCTAATCGTCCGGCGGATCGGCGGTGTGGGCGTGGTCTCCATGGAGTTCATCTCCTCCAAGGCGATCGTCAACGGGAACAAGAAGACCCGCGAGCTGATGTACTTCAGCCCCGAGGAGCGCCCGCTCGCCATCCAGATCTACGGCTCCGACCCGGTCGCCATGCGCGAGGCTGCGATCGTCGTCCAGGAGATCGGCGCCGACATCTGCGACATCAACATGGGGTGCCCGGCGAACAAGGTCCTCAAGGGTTGCGCCGGCGCCGCCCTGATGGGCGACCCGAAGCTCGCCGAGACGATCATCCGGACCGTGCGGGACGCCATCTCCATCCCGCTCACCGTCAAGTTCCGCCTCGGCCTCGACGACGGCCGGCGCAACTACCTGGAGCTGGGGAGGATCTGCGAGGCGAACGGCGTCCAGGCCGTCGCCATGCACGCCCGCACCGCCCGACAGATGTTCTCCGGCGAGGCCGACTGGTCGCACCTCATCCGCCTCAAGGAGACCCTGTCCATCCCGGTGATCGGCAACGGCGACGTGCGCGAGCCCGAGGACGCCTTGCGCCTGCTCGCCGAGACCGGCTGCGACGGGGTCATGGTCGGCCGCGGAGCGACCCGCAATCCCTGGATCTTCCGGCAGATCGCCGCGAGGATGGCCGGCAGCGGCGTGACCGAGCCCACCCTGGAAGAGCGGCGCGAGCTGGTCCTCGGCCACTTCCGGATGGTCGTCGAGCGCGAGCCCTCCACCTACGCGCTCCACAAGCTCCGCAAATTCACCGGCTGGTACACCCACGGGCTGCCGAACGGCCGCCGCCTGCGCCAGGACATCAACCAGATCCCGGACGTCGAGAGCTTCCTCGCGACGGTAGAGGCGTTCTTCGACGAGGTTCTGGTCGAGAAAGCCGCCTAGCGCATGGCGCAGGAGATCCGGGAGCACGACATCGAGCTCGGGGAGCCGCCGGACCTGGTGATGGCTGCGGTGGCGCGGGCGGCGGAGGCCTGGGGGGCAGACTTTGAGCGGGAGGGGGACAGCGGACGGCTGTACCTGCCGTTCGTGTCCGGGCTGCGGCGCGGCCTCGTCTCGGGGCCGCTTTCCGTGGAGGCGATCCCCGAGGGCTCGCGGGTGGTCTTCCGGGCCGAGGAGACCGCCCACTACCTCCAGACCTCCTCGGTGGCTTTCCTGCTGATCGCCGCCGCCGGCGGTCTGCTCACCATCCTCTGGCCGTTTTACCCGCATCTGCTGCCCGTTGCTCCGTTCGGCGCGATCCTCGCCATCGGCGGCTGGTTCCTCGTGGTCTCCCGTCTGCGCACCAGCGGACCGGACGAGTTCCTCGCCGCCGTGGTCGCCGAGGCCGGCGGGGCTCCACCGGCGCGCTGAAGGAATGCCCCGGAACCCCAAAGCGTTTATACTGGTGTCTGTCAGTGGTTCTTTGGCAACTCGGGGGTGTACCGGTTTCGACGGGGAACACAGCGGAACGTGGGTCGCGTGTCGAGTTTCTGCTCGTTAAAACGGAAAAAACACAACTGCGAACGATAACTTCGCTCTCGCGGCCTAAAAAACGGCCGTGACGTCCCCCAGAGTGCCCTGATCTGCGGCGCTCTGATGGGATGCCACTTAAAGTAGATCAAAGGGTGCGGGACGCCCGGTACCGTGCCTGGTTTGGACTGGGCTGGCTGCTCGCGTTGGTGGCCTTCTTCCAAAGCGCGGGTGGCGAGACAAAAAATAGAGGGCTACGCACGTAGAAGCTCTCGGACGCGTTTCTCGGACGTGGGTTCGACTCCCACCACCTCCACCATCCATCCTTCGCCAAAGGACAATCCGAATCCAGAATCAGCTCTGTCGTGCGAATGCCGCGGCAATGCTCTCCGTGTAAGGCGGCTTCAGCACGCCCGTTTCGGTGATGATCGCCGTGATCAGGTCGTTCGGCGTGACGTCGAACGCGTAGTTGAGCGCCTCCGTCCCCTCGGGCGCGATTCTCCGGCCGAAGACGTCGGTCACCTCGCCGGCCTGGCGCTCCTCGATCGGGATCGCCGTGCCGTCCGGCGTCGCGCGGTCGATCGTCGACAGCGGCGCCGCGATGTAGAACGGGACGCCGTGCCGGTGCGCCAGCACCGCGACCGTGTAGGTGCCGATCTTGTTCGCAGTGTCGCCATTGGCCGCGATGCGGTCCGCTCCCACCACGATCCGATCCACCATGCCGCGCGCCATGAGCGGTCCGGCGCTCGAATCGGTCACCAGACGGAACGGGATGCCGAGCTGCTTGAGCTCCCAGGCGGTGAGGCGCGCTCCTTGGAGCAGCGGCCGCGTCTCGTCGACCCAGACCATGCCGACCTTGCCTCCGGCCCAGGCGGACTGGATGACCCCGAGCGCCGTGCCGTAGCCGGCAGTGGCCAGCGCTCCGGCGTTGCAGTGAGTCAGCACCCGCGACCCGGGCGCGAACAGGCTGGCTCCGTGCTCGCCCATCTTCCGGTTGACCCGGATGTCCTCGGCATGCAGGGCATCGGCCCAGGTGAGGAGAGCCCGCGTCGCCTCCTCCCGGCCGCCGCCGGCGCTCCGCTCGAAGACCTCCCGCCCCCTCTCCAGAGCCCATTGCAGATTGACCGCCGTCGGCCGGGTCGTCCGAAGGAGCTCGGAGACTTCGGTGAAGCGGGCGGCGAGGTCCTGACCCTCGCGGGCGGTCCTCAACCCCAGAACAAGGCCATAGCCGGCGGCGACGCCGATCGCCGGCGCGCCGCGCACGGCCAGGCGCCGGATGGCATCGGCGACCTGCTCCGGCTCCACGCAAGCGAGCCAGGCCTCGGTATCAGGCAGGCGCGTCTGGTCCAGAAGCCTCAGGTGGTCATCCTCCCAGCGGATCGGGGAGAATGGGACGGCGGTTTCGGGAGTGTCGCTCATGGGAGCCGTATCTTAGCGCGGCCCGCTGATACAATCCCGCCGGCAGTGATCCCTGCCCCCACAGACAACTTTCGACCTGATGAGGATTTCCCAGTGAAAGGTGATCCCTCCAAGCTCGGTTTCGCGACCCGCGCCATCCACGCCGGCCAGCCCCCTGAATCCCGCACCGGCGCCGTGGCGGTTCCCATCTTCCAGACCTCCACGTACGTCCAGCATGCCCTGGGCGAGCCGGTGGAGTTCGAGTACGCCCGTGTGCAGAACCCGACGCGCTTCGCCCTGGAGGCGAACGTCGCCTCGCTGGAGGGCGGCGCCACGGGCCATGCCTTCGCCTCCGGCATGTCGGCGATCGCCTGCCTGATGACCCTGCTCAAGACCGGCGACCACGCCGTGGTCTCGCGCAACGTCTACGGCGGCACCTACCGCTTCTTCACCCGTCTGCTCGAGCCGTACGGCCTCACCTTCACCTGGGTCGACACCACCGACCTGGGGGAGATCGAGGCGGCGATGCGCCCCGAGACGAAGATGGTCTATCTGGAAACCCCCACGAACCCGGTGATGGACATCTGCGACATCGCGGCCATCGCACGGCTCACCCACGACCGCGGCGCTCTGGTCGCGGTGGACAACACCTTCCTCAGCCCCTACCTGCAGCGCCCGCTCGAGCTGGGCGCCGATTTCGTGCTCCACTCCACCACCAAGTACCTCAACGGGCACAGCGACTCGATCGGCGGCGTGCTGATCCCGGCGAGCGCCGAGCATGGCGAGCACTTCTATTTCGTGCAGAAGTCGGAAGGAGCGATCCTCTCGCCCTTCGATTCGTTCCTCACGATGCGAGGCATCAAGACCCTGCCGGTCCGCATGGAGAGGCACGAGAAGAACGCCCGGGTGATCGTCGACTACCTGGTGAAGCACTCCAAGGTGCAGCGGGTGCTCTGGCCGGGCCTGTCCGATCATCCCGGACACGAGATCCAGAAGCGGCAGGCCTCGGGCTTCGGCGCCATGATCTCGCTGGAGATGGGGGGCTTCGAGGCGGCCAAGGCCATGCTCGACCGCGTACGGCTGATGGCCTTCGCCGAGAGCCTCGGCGGAGTCGAGACGCTGATCTCCCATCCGGCTTCGATGACGCATGCCTCGGTGCCGGCGGAGCGGCGCGCCGAGCTCGGGCTGAGCGAGGGGATGGTACGGATCTCGGTGGGGATCGAAGACGTGGACGATCTGCTCGAAGATCTGGACCAGGCGCTGGCTGCGGTCTGAGCTTCAGCGCAGGGGAGAGAGGGGCGCGATAGATCGCGTCCCTCTCTAGAAATCGCTGTCGGTGTTGACTTCAGCGTACTCGACGAGCTCGTCGTCCTCTTCGTCCGAGAACTCCGCCTCCTTGTCGACGCTGCCAGCGATCCAGCCCAGGAACCTCTCTTCGCCATGATCCACGTGGAAGGAAAGGATCTCCGGCAACTCGTAGCTGTGCAGCTCCCGAATCGTCGCGGTGACCCCCTCCAGCTCCCCTTCCAGGGTCTTGACGATGAGCAGGAGCTCCCCGTCCTTGCAGATCTTCCCCTTCCAACGGTAGATCGAGCGGATCCCGGGCACGATGTTGACGCAAGCGGCCTGGCGGCGCGCCACGATCTCGCGCGCAATCAGGTTCGCCTGCTCTTCGGTCCCGACGGTGGTCATGACAACAACTGGCTGCATGCCAGCCAAACTACAGCACGGCTTCACAGCGAGTCAATCACCGCCAAACCTCCTCCTCGAAGTCGTACACAATGATCCGCGTCCTCCCTGTACGCCCGGTGACCCGCACGGCCATCAGCCGGCTCTTGCCGTCCGTGAGGTAGACCGAGCCGGGGGTCGAGGTGCCCAGGGGGCCGAAGGAGGCCAGGTCCGAGTTATTGAAGCGGATCGGATCCTGGGCTCCCAGCCACTGCCGCGGCGAGCCGGGGTCGCGCACCCGGCGGCCGGGCGGGAAACCGAAATGCATGCGGCTGCCGAGATATTGGAGCGGGCGCGGCAGGCTGAGCGCCGGGTCTTTTCCCGCGTCGATGTCCCGGTTGAGGACTCCGTTCCCGTTGCCATCGCGATACAGCGTGTAGGTGGCGCCCCCCACCGTCCCGGGACGGAACTTGACCGCCACGTTGAAGCCGCGGCGCGCCGCCTCGGCGCGGGCGAGATGCAGTGTCCCTCCCAGCTCCTGCGCCGCCAGATGCAACCGCAGGCCGCTCGCCAGCTCCAGCGCCGGCGGCACGCCGACGGCTGCGATCAGGGTGACGAGGGTCAAGACCACGATGAGCTCCGCGAGGCTGAAACCCTTCTCGATCCATGGCATGGCTCCCTCCCGCAAGCGCGGGAGGCGGAGCGGCGGCGCAGGGCACCGGCCGCTCCGCCTCCGGACGCTCAGCGCGCCTCCTCCTTGGTGTCTCCCTTGTCGGCCGGCTTTTTCTTCTCCTTCTCCGGTTCGGGCTTGTCCGAGCCGGCTCCGGCAGTTTTCGAGGCCTTCACCTTCTCCTTGAGCGTCGTCTCCCCCGAGACGGCCAGGTAGGGCTTGAGGAGCTGGTAGGTCTTCTCGCCGATCCCCTGCACCAGCATCAGGTCCTCCGGCGACTTGAACGGGCCGTTCTCCTTGCGGAAGTCGACGATCCGCTGCGCCACGCTCGGACCCACCCGGGGCAGCAGCGCGAGCTGCTCGGCATTGGCCGAGTTGACGTTGACCACCCGCCGCCCCTCTGCGGCAAAGACGGGGAGGGCGGTGAAGAGGAGGGCTGCGAAGACCAGGAGTCCGGCAATGCGATATGTGCGATTCATGTCTCTCTTCCTTTCATCTCAGTGGTTTGCGTTCGGTTTCGAAGCATCCGGGCCCGCCGTGGGGCCCGGTCCCTTGCCGTGGGTTGTTCGTCCGTCGATCTGTCTGCGCCGCCACCTCCTCTCCGGTTGTTGACGAGCCCGGAGAGTTCAAGCGGCGGACCAACCTGGCCCTTCTTCGCAACCGTCTGACTAGAAAAGAGTTAGTCGATTCTCCCCGTGCGGGTGCACGGCGGCCGCGTCAGGAGCCCGAGACACGGACCCGGGGGCGAGCCCACGCAGAGCCCGGCGGGGATTGGATTTCAGGGGTGTGTCAGGAACCCAGGACAATGTCCTGGACTTTTGCGGGGGAGGGGTTTCCGGTACAGTAGGCCGGCCATGGAACGGTCCGTTTTTCGCGAGTACGCTGAGGCGTTCATCATCGCGATCATCTTTCTGCGCTTCACGCAGATCTTCGTCCTCCAGACCTTCTACATCCCCAGCGGCTCGATGGAGAACACTCTCCTCGTCGGGGACCACCTGTTTGTCAACCGGTTCATCTACGGACCGGCCGCCACCGGGCTCGAGAAGTCCGCCCTCCCTGCGCGCGGTGTCCAGCGGGGTGACATCGTCGTCTTCCGCTCCCCCGAGAACCCGAACATCGACGTGGTGAAGCGCTGCGTCGGCGTGCCCGGCGACACGATCGACGTCCAGGCCAAGCAGCTCTACATCAACGGCAAGGCGGTCGCCGATTCGAGCTACGCGGTCCACAAGGACCCGATCACCTACTCGGAGCTCTCGTTCTCCGATCAGGGGCGGCTGCGCGACAACTTCGGGCCGGTGACCGTGCCTCCCGACCACTACTTCTGCATGGGGGACAACCGCGACCAGTCCTACGACTCGCGGTTCTGGGGGATGCTGCCCCGCCACCTGGTCAAGGGACGCGCGCTCTTCATCTACTGGTCGAACGGCGGGCCCACGGACGATGGCGAATGGCGCGGTCTCGGCTCTCAGCTCCGGCAGCTCGGCCGCACGGCGGCGGGCTTTTTCACCAATACCCGGTGGGAGCGAACCTTCCGCCTGATCCGCTGAGCCCGTACGGATGGATTCCGAGAAATCGCTCGCCCGGGAGTACCTGGAGGCGCTCCTCATCGCAGTCGTCTTCGCGACGTTCGCCCGCACCTGGATCGTCCAGGCGTTCAAGATCCCTTCCGGGTCGATGGAGCAGAACCTGCTGATCGGCGATCACATCCTGGTCAACAAGTTCGTGTACGGCCCCACCGCCAGCGAGATCGAGCGGACGCTCCTGCCCGTCCGCGACATCCGGCGCGGCGACATCGTGGTCTTCAAGTTCCCCGAGGACCCCACGCGCGACTTCATCAAGCGCTGCATGGCCCTGCCGGGCGACACTCTCGCCAGCGAGGACAAGGTGCTCTCGATCAACGGCAAGGAGGTGGACGACTCGGGCTACGTCTTCCACACCGATCCCGAGATCCTGTCGCGCCGCGACTACTTCGAGCGCGGAGGCGCGCGCGACACGTTCGGCCCGCAGGTCATCCCGCAAGGACACTACTTCTGCATGGGGGACAACCGGGACAACTCGAACGACTCACGCTTCTGGGGGCCGGTCCCGCGGGAGAACGTGAAGGGCCGGGCCTTCATGATCTACTGGTCGTACGACAGCGACGAGCCGTACGAGTGGCCGGGGGTGACCAACAAGCTCCGCCAGATCGGCCGCATGGCTCTCAACTTCTTTACGAAGACGCGATGGGAGCGCACCTTCCGCGTGGTGAGGTAGACTAGGCGCACAAACACCCGCTGCGCCGAAGTGCGCCAAGGAGTCGTCATGCCACGGAGAACCGCCCAACGCGGTGAGGGCAATCTGGGGTGCATCTTCTGGTTGCTGGCTCTCGCCATCGCCGTCCTGATTTCCTGGAAGCTGATCCCGGTGAAGGTGAACAGCGCGGAGCTGGCCGACTACATGGTCGAGGTCGCGCAGTTCCAGTCCGCCAACAAGCCGCCCGAGGAGCTGAAGAAATTGATCATCTTCCGCGCCGGCGAGCTCGGGATTCCGCTCACCAAAGAGAACGTCTCGGTGGTCAAAAACGGAGACCGTATCCGGATGGCGGTGGATTACACCGTCCCCGTAGATTTTCCGGGATATACCTACAACTGGCACTTCCACCACGAGCTGGACCGGCCGATCTTCATCGTCTGACCCGGATGTTCGAGCCCGCGGATGACGCCCGCTCCGCCCAGCCGGCGCGACGCGGGCGCCGTCCCGGCTGGGCTCACGTCCTCGCCGCCGGGCTCGCGCCGGGTGCCCTCGCCGGCGCCCAGCTCGCCGGGCTGATCTTCTTCCTCAACCCGGCTCTGCCGTTCCAGCCTGCGCCCGTGCTGCGCGGCATCCTGATCTATGGCGGGCTGGCCGGCCTCGCCAGCCTGCTGCTCCATCTCCCGTTCACCTGGGGACGGCCGCGCCGCGCCTTGCGTTGGCTCCCCTGGGCTCTGACGCTCTCCCTCCTTATCGCCGCCGTGCTCGACGGCGCGCATGCCTCCTACTACGCCTGGTATCTCCCTACGGGGATCAACGACCGGCTCATCCGGACCTCCCTCTGGCTCGCTCTCGCCGCGCTGATCTTCTTCTACACGGCCCTGCTCCACACCCTGCACCGGCGGAGGTACGGCATCCGCAGCCGTGCCGGCCTCACGCTGCTCGCCCTGCTCTCCATCTACGCCATGCTGGAGCGGCGCGAGGCGTTTCGTCCGCGTCCTGCCGGGGCCAGCCGGCCGGCGGTGGTCGAGGACCGCCAGCGCCCCCGTCTCCTGGTCGTCGGCCTGGACAGCGCTACGCTGGATGCTGTCCTCCCTCTCGCCGGCCAGGGCCGCCTCCCGTTCCTCGACATGGTGCTGCGCGGCGGCGCCTACGGCCGTCTCGAAACCCTCTCTCCGCCGCACCGGGACGCTCTCTGGATGACCCTGGCCACCGGCAAACATCCGGCGGAGCACGGGGTGACCGGGACGCGCATCTACCGGAGCGATTGGATCGCGCCCGGGTCGGCGCTGCAGCTCCTGCCCCGCAGCATCCAGTTCGGCGAGTGGGGTCTGTTCGGAAGCCGTCCCATCGCGCCGCGCGTCTACGTCCGGCAGGCCCTGACGCTTTGGGAGATCCTCCCGCGGCTCGGCGAGCCCAGCGGCGTGATCGGCTGGCCCGCGGCGGCGCCCTCGCACGATCCCGAGTTCGCGCTGTCCGACCGTTTCTTCGTGGGCGAGCCCGAGCCAGGGAGCATACGGCCGGCCGACCTCGCCGAGCGCGCCCGCCTCCTCCGGCCTTCGCCGAAAGAGCTCGATCCCGACCTGCGGCGCCGCCTCGGCCCGAACGCGCCGTCGCCCCTGGTCCAGGCCGCGGCCGCCGACGCCTGGCGGCAGGCGCTCACGCTCGCGTCGATGGACGAGCACCCCGAGGCGAGCGCGGTTTTTGTGGCTTTTCCCGGGCTGCGGGAGGTCTCGCGACGGGCGTTCGGCGGATTCGCCGCCGTGCAGTTCGATGGAGTGCGCGACGCTGCATCGGTAGCCGCGGCGGAGCAGGTGGCCACCTACTATGGGATGCTGGATGACTTCCTGGCCGCGCTCTGGGCCAAGGAGGAGGGGCGGGGTCCCCGCGTGCTCGTGGTCGTCTCCCCGGCGGGCGTCGAGCGCCGTCCCTGGAGCTGGATGCGGGGAGGGGAAGCAGAAGTCGGCGGGACTCTGGAGGAGGCGTCGGACGGCGTCCTCGCTCTCTACGGAGAAGGGATCCGCCCCGGAGCGCTGCTTACCGGAGCGCGGCTGGTCGACCTCGCTCCGACCCTCCTCTACACCCTCGGCGCTCCCGTCGCGCGCGACCTCGACGGCCAAGTCCTCACCGCAGCTTTCGACCGCGGGTTTTTGGCGAATCACCCGCTGACGTTTTACCCGAGTTATGAGTCGCTGAAGGCGCGGGTGCGGTGAGCGCCGGCCTACCCCGCCTTCTGCACCAGCTTCGGCGCCGGCACCGCCTTGCCCTCTTCGCGCGCCATGGAGCAGGCACCCTGGAAGAACCCGCCTTCGTCGATGATCAGAATCGGCGTATCGATATCGGCAAATAATTTGCCTGTCGCGGAAAGATGTATACGCCGTCCGGCACGGATGTTCCCTTTGACCGTGCCGGAGATGACAATCTGACCCACCCGCAGATCGCCTTCCACCTCGCCCGCTTGCCCGACGATCAGCTCGCCGTCCGACACCACCGTACCGGAGAACTTGCCGTCGACGCGGAACGAGGTCTGGAAGCGAAGCTCGCCGGTGACGTTGCTGCCGCTGTCGAGAAATCCATTCAGATCGCTTTGCTTCCCCTCTGTTTTGAATATCATAGGTCGTCTCCCCGATCCATCAGGACGTCGTAGAGGCGCATCAGCTCCTCTTCGGAGTGGAAGGAAATCTGGAGAAGGCCTCCCTTCCCGCGCCGCCGGATCTCCACCTTGGTTTGCAGGCGGCGGGTGAGCTTCTCCTGGGCCGCGGCGGTGTGGACCTCCACCGTCCGGGCGGGCTTCTTCTTCGGGTTGGCCGCGGCGCGCGGCTCCCCGGCCAAACGCTCCATGTCGCGGGCCGACAGCCCCTCGCGCACCGCGCGCTCGGCGAGCGTGACCTGCTCCTCGCTCGTGGCCAGGCCGAGGAGCGGGCGGGCCTGTCCGGCCGAGAGGTGGCCGCCGCGAAGGAGGTCGCGCACCTCTTCCGGCAGGCGCAGCAGGCGGAGCGCGTTGGTCACCGTGGTGCGGGCCTTGCCGACGCGGGTCGCGATCTCTTCCTGCGAAAGCGAAAACTTCTCCTGGAGCGCCTGGTAGGCCTCGGCCTCTTCCAGCGGGTTCAAGTCCGAGCGCTGCAGGTTCTCGACGAGCGCCAGCTCGAGCAGCTCGCGGTCGTCCGCCACCTCCCGGACCACGACCGGGACGTTTTCGAGGCCCGCGCGGCGCGAGGCACGCCAGCGCCGCTCACCGGCGACGATCACGTAGCCCTCGCCCTGGAGGTCGCGCGCCACCACCAGCGGCTGGATCACTCCCTGCGCGCGGATCGATTCGGCAAGCTCCTCGATGGCCGATTCGTCAAAGTGGGTGCGGGGCTGGAAGCGGTTCGGCCGGAGGCTGCCCACCGGCAGGGTCTGCACCGGCCCCGGGGGCGGCGCCTCCTCTTTCTGCAGCAGGGCGTCGAGGCCGCGGCCGAGCCCCCGCTTCTTGGTTGTGCTTGGATTCAAGCCGCCCTCCGCATGAGCTCGCGCGCGAGCGCCAGATACGCCTCGGCGCCGCGCGACTTAATGTCGTACTGGAAGATGGGAAGACCATGGCTGGGCGCCTCGGCCAGGCGGATGTTCCGCGGCACGACCGTCTCGAACACCTTGGCCCCGAAGTGGCGGCGGATCTCGTCGGCCACGTCACGGCAGAGGTTCGTGCGCTCGTCGTACATGGTCAGCAGGATGCCGGCGATGTCCAGCCGGGAGTTGAGCCCTTTCTGCACGCGCTGCACCGTGGAGACGAGCTCGCTGATCCCTTCGAGGGCGAAGTACTCGCACTGGAGAGGGACCAGGACGCCGTGCGCCGCGGCCAGCGCGCAGACCGTGATGTGGCCGAGCGACGGCGGGCAGTCGAGCAGGATGACGTCGTAGCTCTCGGATACCTGGGCAAGCACGCGCTTGAGACGCCCCTCCCACCCCTCCTGCCCCACGAACTCCACCTCGACACCGACGAGATCGCGCTGCGCGGGGAGGAGGTCGAGATTGGGGAAGCCGGAAGGCCGAATGGCCGCCGCGGGCTCGGCCTCGCCGGTCAGCACCTGGTAGAGGTGGGGCGACGTGGCCGTGGCGCCGAGTCCCCGCGTGGCGTTCCCCTGGGGATCGCAATCGACGAGGAGAACGCGGCGCTCGAGGGCGCCCAGGCCGGCGCCGAGGTTGATGGCGGTCGTGGTCTTGCCGACTCCGCCCTTCTGGTTGGCGATCGCGAGAATCGTGCTCATCAGATCCTTCAGAGTCCTCAGATTCTTGAGGAGAGGCGGAGCCGCAGAATGCGCCGCCGCTCGCTCCCGGGAAGCCGAACGCTCCCGTCCACCGCCAGCGCAGGGGGGATCTCGGGACCCTCTCCCCCGACCCAGAGAAGGAGACAGCCGTGCTCCGAGAGGCGCTCCGCGAGCGCGTCCAGCATCTCGGAATCGAGCTTCAAGGCCCGCGTGGTCACCAGATCCAGGCGCGCCGGCAGTCCGGCAGGCAGCGGAACGCCGACTCTAACATTCAGGGCCGCGCAGGGCAATGAAGCCCGCCGGATCGCCGCGAGCAGAAACGCCCACTTCTTCTCCCGCGCCTCGACGAGTATCACCGTGAGATCCGGCCGCGCCGCCGCCAGGACGATCCCCGGAAATCCGGCTCCCGACCCCAGATCCAGGCCGACGCGGGCCTCTTCCGGAAGGAGAGGCAGAGCGGCGAGCGACTCCCCATAGTGGCGCGCCACGATCTCGCCCGCGGTTCCCGGCCCGATGAGGGAGAGGCGCCGGTTCCACAGCGAGAGCTCCTGGTAGTGGGCGTAGAGCGCGTCGATCGCCCGCGCGGAGAGATGCTCCGGGGAGTGCTTCGCTAGCTCCGCGGCAAAGGCATCTCGGGAGAGGGGAGGGAGGGGAAACGGCATGGCCCGGGAATGGTAGCCGAGGAGGACGGCCTGTTCCACGTGGAACGCGGCCTCAAATGAAAAGGGCTACGTTCCACGTGGAACGTAGCCCCAGACGCAACGGGATTGCTCGCTCAGGCAGGCCGAATCATCACACGCTTGAAGAACCCGTCGCCTTCGCTCTCGGTCACCACGTGCGGGTCGTCGGCCAGGGTCACGTGGATGATCCGCCGGTCGGCCGGATTCATCGGCTCCAAGGTCCGCGGCTTGCCGAAGCGGCGGACTTCCTCGGCCATGCGCTGCGCCAGGCTGCGCAGCCGCTCTTCCCGGATCTCCTGGAAGTTGTCGCAGTCGACCCGGACCAGAGCCGCCTCGCCGCTCATGCTGCGGATCAGGCGCGGCAGCAGGTGCTCCATGGCGAGCACGATCTCGCCGTCGTCCGCGAAGCACCAATCCACGTCCGCCCCCGCGAGATCCAACTCGAGGCGGTCTTCACCCTGGAGGACCCGCGGCTCCAGGTCGAGCCCGGCAATGCGCAGCAGGAGCTGGGCGGCCTTCGCCGCAGCCTCGGCCTGCGGACCCTCGGCGGCGGGAAAGCGCTCGGAGACCCGGCGCGGTGTGTCCGGCAAGGTCACCAGGCCGCCCGCCTCCAGAATCCCTGGCTCCCGGCGGCGCTCTTCCACGTACGGGAGGCGCGGCGCCGACTGCGCCCGCTCCCTGGATTCCCGCGGTCCACCCTCGCGCGGGCCGCGGGAAGGACGTGCACCGCGATCGTCGCGCCGCCCCCGCTGCGCCCGGCCGTCGCCTCCTCGATCACCGCGGGGCCCACCGGGCCGGTCGCCGCGCGGAGCCCGGTCGCGCCGCTCGCCGCCGGTGGCTCGCTCGCCTCCGCCCGGCGGGCGGTCCTGCACGGGACGCGCCTCGGGGCGCCGCTCCCGCACCTCCGGATCCCGGTCCAGCTCCTCGGCGAGCTTCTCCGGGCTCAGCGCGGTAGGCACCACCGGGGTCGGCGCGGGCGGGACCGCGAGGATCGCCGGCGGCGGCGCGGCGTTCTTGTCCCGCCGCGGCGCGTCCGGATCCACCTCGATGACCACCTTGCGGCGCACCTTGATGAAGCCGTGCTTCTTCTCGATGCTGCGGTACGCGATCTCTTCCGGGGGGAGGTTGAAATGGTTGGCGGCCTGCACCAGCGCCTGCTGCAGGCTGTCGCCGGAGAAGAATCGTCTCTTCGCTTCGCTCATCGGATTTCGATCACCCTCTCTGGTGCGCAGTCTTCTTCGCACTCTCCCCGACGGTGCGCCCCTGCGAGCGGTTGTAGACCGACTGTTGCAGGATGGTCAAGACGTTGTTCGTCAGCCAGTACAGCACCAGGCCGCTCGGGGAGGGCAGGAACAGGAACGTGAACACGATCGGCATCATCATGAACAGGCGGCGCTGCATCGGATCACCCGCCTGCGGGGCCAGCTTCACCTGGAGGAACTGCGTCGCGCCCATCAGAATCGGGAGCACGTAGTAGGGATCGTGCACCGAGAGATCCTTGATCCACAGGATCCACGGCGCGCCGCGCAGCTCGATCGCGGTGCTCAGCAGGCTGTAGAAGGCGAACAGGATCGGCAGCTGCAGCAGCATCGGCAGGCAGCCGCCCGCCGGATTGACGCCGTGCTCCTTGTACAGCGCCATGACCTCCTGGTTCATCTTCTGCTGCATCTCGACGTTGGGCCGGCCCTGCTTGTCTTTGAGCTTCGTCCGGTACTTCTCCCGGATCGACTGCATCTTCGGATTCAGCTCCTGCATCTTCTTCATGGACTTCATGCTGGTGTGGGTCAGCGGCAGGAGCGCCAGCCGGATCAGCACGGTCATCAGCACGATGGCCCAGCCATAGTTGGCCACGATGTGGTTGTGGATCCAGCGCAGTCCGACGAGGAGCGCCCGGGCCAGGAAGCCGAACGTGCCCAGGCGGACGGTCCCCTCCAGCCCATAGGGGAGCTCCGCCAGGCGGTCGTACTCCTTGGCCCCCCAGAACGACAGGAAAGAGAGGGAGTCTCCCTCGGGCTTGAGCACGACCTGGAAGTCGCGCGCCATGTCCTTCTGGGCCGAGGTGAGATCCTCCGGCAGCGGGATGAAGCGCGCACCGTCGCCGCCTGTCATGTCGATGAGCACCGGCTCGACCACCGCGCGGTCGAGCCCCTCCTTCGGGATGGCGACGCTCAGGAAGTAGGCGTCCTCCAGACCGATCCAGCGCAGCGCCGGCCCGGAGAGGGCCTTCACCTCGTCGGTGTTGGGGGCGATGAGCTTGACCTTGTCGGTCTTGTAGACGGTGCCACGCTGCCCCTGCTGGATGCGGCCCTTGAGCTCTTCCGGCGGCTCGTTGCGGATGCCCGGTCCCATCAGCACGCCCCAGCCGCGGTGGCCGGGGACGCGGATGCTCGCTTGGAGCAGCCCCTCGGGGGTGAAGGAGAACGACTTTTCGGCGGCGCCCAGCGGGCCGTTGTAGCGGAAGGTCACGGACCGGCCGTCCGCGCTCCGCTGGACCGCGAAGAGGGCGTCATTCAAGGGGTGGGACTTGCGGTCCCCCGTGGTCAGGCCGTACGGATAGGGACCTTCCCGGCGGTGTCGGACCAGATCCACGCTTCCCTGGTTGCGGGCGCCGCCCACCTCCAGGGAGACGAGCTGAGCGCCACGGTTGGAGAGCTCGGCTTCCGTGGCCCCCTGGCGGAGGGTGACGGTCTCCTCCCGCGCGGCCGCAATGGGCTGGGCCGGCGGCGCGGCGGGCCCGGCGGTCAATCCGGGCCGCGGACGCTCCGCCGGGGCCGCCGTGGCCGGGACACCCGGAGCAGCCGGAGCCGGAGCCTCGGCAGCCGGCAGCTCCTCCCCGGCGGCGGGGAGGTCCGGCTGCGGCTTCGGCTTGGGGGGGAAGAAAATCGACCAGACGACGACGAGCGCCATGCACAGAAAGGCGGCCAGCAGCAAACGACGATTGTCCAAGAGCTTCGATTCCTCTCTCTTCGGTTCCGCTGCCGCAGCGCCCGTCTACGGCAGATCGACCCCTCCGGGATGGAGGGGTTGGCATCGGAGCAGCCGGCCGGCCGTGAGCGCGCAACCGCGCAGCAGGCCGTGCTTGAGCAGGGCGAGACGGGCGTACTCCGAGCAGGTCGGGGTGAAGCGGCAGGACGGCGGAAGGAGCGGGGAGATCCGCCGCTTGTAGACGTCCAGCAGAAAGACGAGGAGCCGGATCACCCGGCCGCTCCCCGCCGCGGCATGAGGCTCTCCAGGAGCCGCAGGAGATCGGCCCGCAAGGTCTCGAAATTCGACGTGCGCGCTTCGGTCTTCAAGTGGATCACCACATCCAGGGGAGGGAGCGTCCCGCGGTCGTTCCACCGCCGATAGATCTCTCGGATCCTGCGCTTGAGCCGCTGGCGGACCACCGAGTTGCCGACCTTGCGGCTGGCGGTGATCCCGAGACGTGGATGACCGAGCTGGTTCGGGGCGGAATAGACAATGGCCAGCGCGCCGTGGCGCCGCCGGCCCGTCCGATAACACCTGAGATAGTCGGCCCGCTGCCGCAGCCGCTCCTGGGGGAGCAACCGCTCCCCGGCCGTGCCGGGGGCGGGCTCGGCCATCAGACGCTCAGGCGCTTGCGTCCCTTGGCGCGGCGCCGGCTGATGACCGCGCGGCCGTTGCGCGTGCGCATCCGCACCAGAAAGCCGTGGGTCCGCTTGCGTCGACGGTTGTTCGGTTGAAAGGTCCGTTTCACGATGACCCGCCTTCTCCAGAGGTTTCAGGGTTGAGGGGAGCGGCCGCTTCGCAGAGAGCCCGTTCCAGTCGTTCGACACGAATTTTGTACGATACCCCGCCTGGGGCCAGACCGTCAACTTTTCATCAAGCCGATCGACGATCGCGCCGCACCGGGCGGATAGTCCCGCAGTCCTGCTCAAAAATGGCGGAGAGGGTGGGATTCGAACCCACGGACCGGTCGCCCGGTCAACGGTTTTCGAGACCGCCCCATTCAACCGCTCTGGCACCTCTCCGTAACTCTTTTCTTTCTCGATATTTGGCGGAGAGAGTGGGATTCGAACCCACGGTAGAGTTTCCCCTACACACGCTTTCCAAGCGTGCTCCTTAAGCCACTCGGACATCTCTCCAAAAGTCAGAAATTTGGCAAAGAACCCTTCCGCCGCAGCGCCCCGAAGAAGTCGCGCAGCAGAGCCGCGCTCTCTTCCTCCAGGACTCCTGCCGTCACGTCCAGCCGATGGTTCAACCGCGGATCCTGGACCAGATTGCCCAGCGTCGCGCAGTAGCCCGCCTTCGGATCGGCCGCGCCGTACACGAGGCGGTCGATGCGGCTGTTGACCAGCGCCCCGGCGCACATCGCGCACGGCTCCAGGGTCACATAGATCGTGCACCCGTTGAGCCGCCAGCCCCCGATCCGTCCGGCCGCCTGCCGGATCGCCAGGATCTCGGCATGGGCCAGGGGGTCGCGGTCGATCTCGCGCCGGTTGTGCCCGCGGCCGATGATCTGTCCGTCCTGGACGATCACGGCGCCGATCGGGACTTCCCCGATCTCCGCGGCGCGCCCCGCTTCCGCGAGGGCTTCTTGCATCCAGAGCCGATCGTCTGGTCTCTCCACTCAACCTCTCGCGCAGGGCGCACCCCAGGCAGGCGGAGCATCATAACCTGAAGGAAGCGCGGTGGCAAGGCGCGGGGAGCACGGACACACGGACGGACACGGACGAACAGGGACTTTCACGGACGCCCGGACAGGACGTGGTGGTGGCTCGCGCGGATTCTTTCCCTCCCCCCGGTCCGTGTTCGTCCGTGGCAGGTCCGTGCCCGTCCGTGTGTCCGTGTCCTCGCGGAATAAATTCCCTCTCCCCGAGGCTTTACATCCCTGCCCCAAGCACATAGCATTGGGTACCGCAGTGGCGCACGAAGGGTTCGGGTCCTGTGCATCGGCCTTTATCGAACCGCGTCAGGCCCGGAAGGGAGCAGCGCTAAGGTAACCGGTCGAGTGCCGCAGTCCAACCGGAACCCTTCGTGGACCACTGCCAGCCGCCAGCAACCAACCAACGGATCAAGATGACCTACCAGGTTCTCGCCCGCAAATGGCGCCCGCAGAGCTTTTCGAGCCTGGTGGGCCAGGAGCCGATCGTCACCGCCCTGCGCAACGCCTTGCGCGAAGGGCGCATCGCCCAGGCCTACCTGTTCTCCGGCATCCGCGGCGTCGGCAAGACGACCGCCGCGCGCGTCCTCGCCAAGGCGCTCAACTGCGAGCGCGGACCCGCCGCCGATCCCTGCAACGAGTGCGGGTCCTGCCGTGACATCACCCGCGGCTCGGACATGGACGTCATCGAGGTCGACGCCGCGACCTATTCCAAGGTCGAGCAGGTCCGCGAGCTCACCGAGAGCCTCAAATACGGTCCGGCGCACGACCGCTACAAGGTGGTCGTGCTCGACGAGGTGCACCGCCTGTCGCGCCAGGCGTTCGACGCGCTCTTGAAGATCGTCGAGGAGCCGCCGCCGTTCCTCGTCTTCATCTTCGCCACCACCGAGATCGACGCCGTGCCGGCGACCATCCTGTCGCGCTGCCAGGAGTTCCACTTCCGGCGCGTGCCGTCGCAGGCGCTCGCGGCGTACCTGCGCACGATCGCCGAGGCCGAGTCGATCACCACGAGCGACACGGCGCTGCGGTTGATCGCGCGGGCCGGCGAGGGGAGCGTGCGCGATTCGGTCGCGCTGCTCGACCAGCTCGCCACCTTCGGCTCGGGGACGATCGCCGACGAGGATGCGATCCGCCTGCTCGGCGGTCTCGACACCGCTCTGTTCTACAGTCTTCTCGAAGCCATCCTGCGCGGCGACGGCCAGGCGGTCGCGGGCTTCGTGCGGCGCGTCGAAGAGGAGGGGTGGGATCCGCGCAACGTTTACGGCCAGTTCCTCGCCTTCGCGCGCGACGCGCTCCATCTCGGCATGGGCGGCGACCCGGACCAGGTGGACCTCCCGGCCGAGGAGGCGCAGCGGCTGGCCGAAACCGCGCGCGCCGCCGGTTACGAGAACCTGCTGCGGCTGCTTCACCAGCTCCTCACCAGCGAGCAGCTGGTCCGGCGCAGCGACACCGGCGCGCTCGCCGTGGAGATCGCCTGGCTGCGCGCCGCCGAGCTGCCGAAGCTGACGCGTATCGAAGAGCTGCTGGCCGGCGGGGCGTCCCTCCCGTCAGGACCGGCCGCCGAAGCGCCGCGGCCGCAGCCGCGCCCACAGCCGCAGCCAACTCCTACGCCGGCTCCGCCGCCCGTGCAGCGCTCCGCTCCGCCGCCGCGGCCAGAGCCCACACCCGCGGCACCGCCGCCGCGCCCACAGCCAGTTCCGGTCCCGCCGCCGGCGGTCGAACGCGCGCCGCTCGCCCAGGCGCTCGGCGAGCCGGAACAGATCCAGGCCTTCCTCGACGAGGTCAGTAAGCGCAAGCAGCCGCTCGCCGCTCTCCTCTCGGAGGCCGACCTTTATCTGATGGAGGGGGTTCTCCAGATCGCCACCGCGCCGGACGACGGCCTGCTCGACGCGCGGCTGCAACAGCCGGGCAACCGCCAGGTCGTCGAGGAGGCGGTCGCCGCCGTCTGGGGCGCCGGCTCCGGCTGGCGCCTCGTGCGCGGGAGCGCGAAAAAGGCGGCTCCGTCCGCGGCGGCCTCCGCCGCGCCGGTTCCCGGAGCCGGCGTCGCGGAGAATCCCCAAGTGCAGGCAGTCCTTGATATCTTCGGTGGACGGGTTGAGAAGATTGAAGAGCATGGCAGATCCAGGGAGGAGCAAGGCCGATGAGCAGCATGCGCCAATTGATGAAGCAGGCTCAGGAGATGCAGGAGAAGCTCCAGCGCGAGCTCAACGAGCTCGTGGTGGAAACCAGCGTCGGCGGCGGCATGGTCACCGTCCAGATGAGCGGCCACAAGCAGCTCGTCGGAGTGAAGATCGATCCCGAAGCGGTCGATCCGAGCGACCTGTCGATGCTGGAGGATCTGATCGTCGCCGCCGTCAACCAGGCCGGCAAGAAGGTCGAGGAGACCATGCAGGGAAAGATGGGCTCCCTCGCCTCGAGCATGCCGGGATTGTTCTGAGACGCCGGTCCTTCGATCGATGACCGATCCGCTGGCGCGGCTGATCGGCGAGCTGGCCCGGTTGCCGAGCATCGGCCCGAAAACCGCGACCCGGCTCGCTCATCACCTCCTGAAGGTCTCCCCCGCCGAAGCCCAGGCGCTCGCCCAGGCCATCGTCGAGGTCAAGGAGAAGCTGTTTCACTGCTCGGTGTGCAACGCGATCACACCGGTCGACCCCTGCCGCTGGTGCTCCGACGAGCGCCGCGACCGCACCCGCATCTGCGTCGTCGAGGAGCCGTTCAACCTCGAGCCGATCGAGCGGACCGGCGAGTACCACGGCCTTTATCACGTCCTCCTCGGGGCCCTCTCGCCGCACCGCGGGATCGGCCCCGACCGCCTCGCCATCCCCGGCCTGGTCGCGCGGCTCGACGGGATCGAAGAAGTCATCCTGGCGACCAACCCGAACGTGGAGGGGGAGGCGACCGCGCTCTATCTGGCGCGGGTCCTCAAGCCGCGCGGCGTGCGCGTCACCCGCCTCGCCTTCGGGATGCCGGTGGGCGGCGACATCGAGTACACCGATGAAGTGACGTTGGGCCGCTCGCTCGCCGGGCGGCGCGAGATGTGAGCCGCCGGGACGAGCTGACGGGCGACGCCCTGCCCCGCATCGTCGCGCCACCGCCTGGCCCACGCGCCCGCGAGCTCTCCCGCCGCCTGGGAGAGCTCGAAGCCCCCGGAGTCAATACACTGTTTGCTGGAGCCCCCTCTCTCCTCTGGGAGGAGGCCAAAGGCGCCAACGTCCGCGACGTCGACGGCAATCTCTATCTGGATCTGACCTCCGGCTTCGGCGTGGCCGCGGTCGGACACGCGCACCCGCGGGTCGTCGAGGCGGTCCGCGAGCAGGCCGGCCACCTCCTCCATGGCCTGGGGGATGTCCACGCGCACCCGAAGCGCGTGGAGCTGGCGGAGCGGCTCGTCCGCTGCGCGCCGGTGGATGACCCGCAGGTCTTCTTCGCCATCTCCGGCGCCGAAGCGGTCGAGATCGCCCTGAAGACCGCGATCGCCGCGACCGGCCGGCCGGGCATCGTCGCCTTCGAGCCCTCGTACCACGGCCTGACCCTCGGAGCCCTGGCCGTCACCTCGCGCCCCGAGTTCCGCGCCCCCTTTGCAGCCCACATCCATGCCCACGTGCGAAGGCTCCCGTACGCCTGCGATCCCGGCCGGATCGCGGAGGCGCTGCGCCCGGGCGACGTGGCCGCCGTGATCGTCGAGCCGATCGTGGGAAGGGAAGGCATCCTGGTGCCGCCGGACGGCTGGCTCGCCGCGCTCGCGGATCTCTGCCGCGCCGCCGGAACGGCGCTGATCGCCGACGAGATCTTCACCGGCTTCGGCCGCACCGGAACGCTCTTCGCCGTCGAGGCCGAAGGGGTCCGCCCGGACCTCCTCTGCTGCGGCAAGGCTCTGGGCGGAGGCTTGCCTGTCGCTGCGGTGGTGGGCCGCCGCGCTCTCTTCCGAGCCTGGGAGACGCCCGGCGAGGCCCTGCACACCTCGACCTTCCTCGCCAATCCCCTCGCCTGCGCCGCCGCGCTCGCCGTGCTCGACATCCTGGAGAGAGAAGCCCTGCCCGAGCGCGCCGCCCGTCTCGGAGCCGCCGTCGGAGCCCGGCTCACCGCCTGGCGCGAAAGCTATCCCGAGAAGGTCGCCGCCGTGCGAGGCCGAGGCCTCCTCTGGGGAGTCGAGCTGGCCACCGCCGAACAGGCCAAGCGCTGGACCGGCCAGGCGCTGCAGCGCGGGGTGCTGATGCTGGCCGGAGGCCCTGAGGGGAGAGTGGCGCAGATCGTGCCGCCGCTCACGGTTTCCGAAGAGCTGCTCGGGGTGGGGCTGGAGATTCTGGAGGCGGGGCTAATGACATACTTTCCCCCAGGATGAGTACCCCCCGCTGCAAGATCGCCTTCATCGGCAGCCACGGCGTCGGCAAAACCACGCTCTGCTATGGATTGGCCGCCCGGCTCAAGACGCGCGACGTAGCCGTCGAGGTGGTCCACGAGGTGGCGCGGCGCTGCCCCCTGCCGATCAACGAGGAGACCTCGGTGGCGGCGCAATCGTGGATCCTCCACACCCAGATCGCCGAGGAGCTCGTGGCCATGGCGCGCTACCCGACGGTCATCTGCGACAGGAGCGTCCTCGACAACTACATCTACCTGCTCCTCTCCGCCGGCCGGCAGGAGCCGCTCGAATCCCTGGTGCAGGCGTGGACCTGCGGCTACGACCTCCTGGTCCACGTGCCGGTGATCGAGCAGCCCAGCCCGGACGGCATCCGGTCGGCCAATCCGGGCTTCCAGCTCGCCGTGGAAGAGCGCCTCAGCCGCGAGCTCGCCGAGCGCGGGGTCGACGCTCTCCGCCTCGACCCCGGCGAGCGCGCCGGCTGGCTCGACGTCGTCGAGCGAGAGGTCGCGGACCGCGTGCTCGGCCCGGTGCAGCTCCCGCTGCTCTGAGAGCCCTCCCCCGGTATACACTAGGGCCGCTTTGGAAATCTCCGAGCTTCTGCGGCAGTGGGACATGTTCTCCCACTTTTCGGACGAGCAACTCGCCCGGCTCGCGCGGTGCGCGTCCATCGTGCACTATCCGGCGGGAACCCTGGTGGTCAAGGAAGGCGAGCGCACGCGCGGCGTCTTTCTCCTGTTGAGCGGCGACGTCCGCATCCAGAGAAAGACCCCCTATGGGCTGTTCGCCCTCGCCAGCCTCGGGCCGGGCTCGCTGTTCGGCGAGACCTCGTTCGTCGACAGCGGGCCGCGCACCGGCGATGCGGTGACCACGACCGTCGACACCGAGCTCATCGCGTTCGATCCCGAGCTCCTCGACGCGGCGGTCAAGGCCGACCTGCGGCTCCACCTGTCCCTCTCCTGGCTGCTCTGGAAGAGCCTCTCCGGCAAGCTCCGCCAGACCAACGAGAACCTCACCTCGTTCTTCCAGGAGACCGGCCGGCCCGCCGCGGACGCCCCGGTCACCCACATGCAGCCCGGCGGCGAGCTCTACATCGACATCGCCACGAAGCGGAAGCTCTTCGAAGAGATGAAGCTCTCCTCGCTGGAGATCAACTTCCTGGCCACGCTGTCGCGCGAGAAGGCGTTCTCCGCGCACCAGATCATCTTCCGCGAGGGCGAGAGCGCCCATGAGATGTACATCGTGCTCGAAGGCCGGGTGATGATCAGCAAATTCATCCCCGGAGCCGGCGAGGAGGCCCTCGCCTTCATCGAGCGGGGCGGCTACTTCGGCGAGATGGCGCTGATCGACAACCAGCCGCGCTCGGCCGACGCCAAGACCCACGAGGAGGGCGCCGTCGTCCTCGCCATCCCGCGCGAGGTGCTGGAGGGGATCCTCGACATCCACAAGGTCTCCTCGCTGCGGCTCCTCAACATCCTCTGCAACCTGGTGGCGAGCCGGCTCCGCGAGATCGACGACAAGGTGATCACCTGGTTCATTCTGGCCGGCGGCTCCGGGATCTCCTGGCCGGTCGACCGTCCGCAGGTGCAGAAGAAGCGGTAGCCGCCTTCAGCACCTTCCCCACCAGCGACGACAGCGGCAATCCCGCTCGCCCTTCCGCGTCGAACCAGCCGGAGCTCTCCCCGGATGTTCCCTCTGGCACCTGTCGCGCTGGCACCCCTGCCACTTCGGCACGAACGACGGTGATCTCCAGATCGCGGTAGGTGATGCCGTGGCGCACCTCGCCGAGCCGGGGCCCCAGGGTCCAGGAGCCGCCATAGCGGGCCGCCAGCGCTCCCTCGGGCGCCGCGTCGCCGTCGCCGTCCACCCAGGGGAGCTCCCAGGTGCCGGCCAGGAGGTCGCTGTCGTCGGGGCGCCGGAAGAGGAGCACCCGTCCCTTCCGCTCGGCCACGGCTACGACAAGCCGCCGCTTCTCGCTCTCCCGCTTCACCCGCGCGGCCGGATAGCTCTCGGGATCTCCTGACTCCCGGCCGCGGCAGTCAGGTGCAATGGGACAGAGGAGACATTTTGGCCGGCGCGGCGTGCACAACGTGGCGCCGAGCTCCATCAGCGCCTGATTGCTGTCGCCCGGCCGCCCGGCCACCAGGAGATCGGCCGCCGTCGCGAGGAGCCGCCGCCGCGCCGGGCCCGACTTGGGATCGTCCGCCTGCGCCAGCCAGCGCGACACCACCCGCTCCACGTTGCCGTCCAGAACCGGCGCCGCCACGCCGAATGCGATGCTCGCCACCGCCGCCGCCGTGTACGGGCCGATCCCCGGCAGCTCGAGCCAGCCCTCGACCGTGCGGGGGAAGCCTCCCGCAGCCGCGACCTGCCGGGCCGCCGCATGGAGCTGGCGCGCCCGCCGGTAATACCCGAGCCCCGACCAGAGAGTCAGGACCTCATCGACCTCGGCCGCGGCCATGTCATCGACCGTCGGGAAGCGGGCGAGGAATCGCTCGTAGTAGGGGACCACCACCTCGACACGCGTCTGCTGGAGCATGACTTCGGAGAGCCACACGCGGTAGGGGTCCTGCGAGCGGCGCCAGGGGAGGTCGCGGCGGTGCCGGTCGAACCAGGCGAGGAGGTCTGCTGCGGGCTGCGGCACTGTGCCATTCTATCCGCCGCTCGCCAAAACGGCAGGTTAAAATGGCCACTTCAGAATATTAGGTTTTACAGGATAAACTAGCCGAAGACTCTCGCCGTTGCGCATGGCGCCTAGCGGGGTCCTGGAATTTGGTTCGTGGAGACAGGAGAGGGGGTTTCGGTGGGGGGAGTTCCCATCTCTCCGGTTGGCTTTTTTGGCTTTACCCCCGTATCAGGGGGAATAAGGAAGATACTGTGAAAGGTGAGGCCTAAGCCTCGGTTGGGTAGGATCAGACTTGGCTGGCTGGAACCTCCCCCCTCCTCTATTTCCTGTCTCTTACCCTTTGCAACCGCCGTGCCCGCTTTTCATTTCCCCGGAAAAGTAAAACCCCCAGCCCGAGGGCTGGGGGTTTAGCGAGGGGGAGGACCGTCTCTCCGGTTGGCTTTGAGGATTCACCCCTGTTAATTAGGGGAATGTTGGTGAGTCTCAAAGAGGGTGAGATCTCTAGGATCTCTCTGTCGGTGGGCTTGGTTTAGGCTGGTGGTCCGTTTTCCCCTCGGGATTATCCGTTATGCCTCTCTACTGTTTGCAAGCGCCATGCCCACCTTCCGGGACGGGTCGGGACCTCTCCAAAAAAACGGGGGGAGGCCCCAAAACTGCCGATTTCCCCTGCTTGTGGTCCTGTGGCCCTGGCCCAGCGGTCCACCACCGCCCCTTCCTTACATAGATTGTTGTAGACATCCACCGCGCCGAACAGACACCCCTGTGCCGCCTTGACACCTCACCCCCAAAAAAACGAAACGGGGAGCTCGGAAGCTCCCCGGGACCTGCCTGATTGAGCGTTGAAGGGGACGGCTGTGGGAGGAGGGTGGTTGGGAAGAGAACTATCCCCTGGAGAGGGGCGAAAGGGAATTCAAAATATGGAGAGATTGAACATCATCTCGTATGGAAGGACTTCTCATGTGGTGGGCCGCCATCCCCCTTAAAACGCTCCGTAGATTTGTCCCTTCTCCTTTGCAACTCGCGTGCCGCTCTCTCTCGATTCTCGCAACCTATTGAAACAAATCGACATGCAGGATTGGGTCAGCTCATGCAACAGGTACAGGAGGATACCGTCTCGTGTAGATTGTGCGTTCTTCGTCCTTCCTTTTCTACAAAGGCTCTCGGGAGGCCCCTCTTTTTGCACAAGTGACTATCGGTCGCAGAAGAGTCCTCCATTCCGCGGAGCGAAGCACCCGTTCCGCGACTTGGAAGCCTGCTCCAGGAAACGGGATGCCCGTTCTCTGGAAGGGACGGCGCGCACCACGGAGTGGACGGCTTGCTCCGCGGAATGGGAGCGGAATCGGCGGAGCGAGTTGCCGGCTCCGCGGAGCGGGGAGGCCGTTCCGCGGAGCGGGCCAGCGATCACGGCTCAACCGCCCGAGACGAGCTCGTCCGCGGACTTTGCCAGAGGGAGCCGATCAAGCAGCTCTAATAGAGGGTCTATGGAGTCGACTGTCAGGATTCGGTCCGCGACATCCTCCGGCAGCACCCCGAACCGCTGCTCCACGCGCTGGAGCACCGCTCGCCGCATATGCTCTACCGCCTGCGCCACCCCCTTCTCAATTCCCTTCTCGACTCCCTTTGCCTCCGCCTTTCCCAGCCAGGTCAGCTCCATCTCTTCGACCTCCTTGTTCTCTTCCTGCTCCAGGAGCCGCTGGTAGAGCGCGGACTCCTCTTCGGATAATTGTACATAGGTCTCGATCCAGTTGACCAACACTTCTTTGCGGAATCCGGTCACTCCCCAGGCCGCCACCCGGCGCAGGAAGTGCAGCTTCAGCTCGGCCGGGGACCACTTCCCCGGGCGCATCAGGGCTGCGAAGGCCCAGGCGACCGGCTCCGGGCGAGTGAGCCAGTCTTCGGCTTCGCAACCGGAGAGGCCGAGCACCCGGTACCGGAAGGTTCCGGTGGCCAGAGGCTCGATCCCCTCCTCCAGGATCTCCAGCCCCACGCCGGGACGGCCGCCGCGGAGGTTCACCAGGATTGGCAGGACCAGGAGATCGTGCCGGAGGCGGATCTGCATGTAGTACATCCAGAGGCGCTGGTTCATGGTGGCGCTGGCTTCCGACTCGATCTCGACGTGGACCAGCAGAGGAGCTCCTCCGTCCCCCATCGGGACCTGGGCCAGCAGGTCGAGTTCCCGCCTCCGGCCCTGGGGCCAGTCGATGAAGAGCTCTTTGTCCACGAAGGTGGTGGCATCCGAGTGGAGGAGCGGCTCGGAATCGGGGATGGTCAGGCGCAGGAAGTCCTGAAAGAAGGTCGAGATCAGACTCTTCGAGAGCTGGTCATGGCTCATCGGGCGTTCTCCGGGATGGTTGGGCGCGGCCGAAGCTGCGCGGTTCGCCCTATATCAGTCGGAAAATGGAAGGCGATTCTTTCACTCGGCCGGAAAATCTCTCGAAGAAAGCCCCGCCTCGATCCCGTCCGCGATCCTCCGGAGCGCCTGGGCCTTCCGGCTGACGGTGCGGCAGAGGTCGTCTTCGTCGGAGGGCAGGGTGACGTTCCGGCGCTCGTCTCCCAGAAAGGCGAGGAAGCCTTGCAGGAAGCGCAGGTCCGCCACGGCGGCGCGGAGGTGCACCCGGATCCAACCCTCCGGCGGGACGGGCATCAGGTGCGCCGTCTCCAGGATCAGGTGATAGAGCATCCGGCTGAGACTCCGCAGGGCGGCGTTGTGCTCGGGGTCGGTGAAGTTCAGCAGGAAGGTCTCCCGGAAGCCCTCGAAGTCCTCCCAATGGGCCGGATCGAGGAGCGGGGAAGGAACGGCGGGGTCGGCGGGGCTCTGCGGCGTCGGCTCGTCCATGGGCTCTCTCCTGTCCTTATTAGATAGGGGCGTCTCTTCCATCGGGTCAGCTCGCGGACGAGAGCGTAGGCAATCGCGTGTCCGGCGGGAACGTTCGCCGCGAAACCAGGATTTTTTCCCGTTCCGCAGGCGATTTCTTGCTCTTTCTCAGCGTGAGCTCGGCGTAACCCGGGCGGCGTTTCAGCTCCAAACCGGTGGCACAGGCGAGAATTCGCCTGGGTTTTTGGGGAAATTCACAAAGCGGCCGTTCCTCTTCCCTTTTCTGCCCGGCCTCGATAGCCTCTGTGGCACGTTGACCGGAGACACCACAAGAGGAACGACCATGAAGACCTCAACCGTCCTTCTGGAGTGCCTCGCCCTGGCCACCATGCGCCGGACGCGCGGGCTGACCGGGAAGGAGCTGGAGAAGCGCACGCGGATCTCGGTGAGCCTTCTATCTAAGTACGAGAACTCCCTCATTCCGCCGCCGGACCGCCTGAAGCAGATCCTGACCGCGCTCATGTACGAGGTCGAGGATTATCGAGAGCTCGTCGACTTCCTCTCCCGGAAGGCAGCCCGGTGCTCCGCGCGGCCTTCGGTCCTGGTCCCCCCGGTCGAGCAGCCCAAGGTCCCGCCGGCGGTGACTCCGGTCGATCCGACGCTGGAGGAGTGGCGCGACATCCGGCAGACGGCCGCTCAGGTCGGCCAGGAGGCGGAGCTGGCTGCGCTGGACGGCCTGGCGGCCGCGGTGCGCGTCCGCAAGACCGCCGAGGCGCGGGCCCAGGCCGCGGTGCTCTGCGACCGCCTGGCCCCCGAGCCGAAGCCCTGGCTTGCCGTCGAGATCGTCCAGGAGCTCCGGACCTGGGCCGTCGCCGAAGCGCTCGCGCACCGCAGCGCCGAGGCCGCCCCGGAGAACCCCGATCGCGCACTTGGAGCTCGCCGCGCTGAGCTGCCGCGTGGCCGAGCTCGCTCCGTGCAGCCCACCTTTCCGCCACCGTCTCCTCGGCTACACGCTCATTTTTCAAGAAAACGCCCTGCGCGCCGCTCACCGCCTGCCTGAGGCCGAAGCGGTCTTCGCGAGCGCCGAATCCCACTGGCGCGCGGGCGCCGCGGCGCCGGGTCCGCTCGCCGAATGGCGGCGCCTCTCTCTCGAAGGGTCGCTCCGCCGCGATCAGCAGCGCTTCGCCGAGTCTCTGGCGCGCCTCGACGCTTCCCTGGAGATGGCACCCCCCGAGGCGCGGGGACAGCTCCTGGTGACCAAGGCCCTCACCGTCGAAAAGATGGGGAAACCCGAGCAGGCGATCGAGCTGCTCCGGGAGGCGGAGAGCGCAGCGGACCGCCAGCGCGATCCACGGCTCGCCTTCTTCGCGATCGCCAATCACAGCGCGATGCTCTGCCGGCTCGGCCGGTTCGCCCTGGCCGAGATCGAGCTGAACAAGCTCATCGTCCTGGGGAAGACGATCAGCCCGGAGCTGCAGCGGACCTGGCTGTGCTGGATTCGCGGCTCCGTGGCCGCCGGGGTTGGGCGCTGGAGCCAGGCGGAGGCCCACCTCGGCACCGCCGCGCGCGCTTTTGCCGCACAGAAGGCGTCGTGGGAGACCGCGCTGGTGTCGCTGGAGCTGGCGGTTCTCCTTTGCCGCGGCCGCCAGCTCTCCGAGGTGCACGCGCTCGCTCGCGAGCTCGGCTGGATCGTCCAGGAGGCGAAGCTCAGCCGCCAGGCCCTGGCGGCGCTCCAGCTGCTGCGCGATGCTGCCGAGGGCTCTGGAGTGACGCGCGAAGTGGCCGAGCGAGCCTTGCAGCTCCTCCAGCGCGCGCCGAAAGCGGATGCGCCCGAGGAGCCGCAGGGCGCTCAGGAAGCCGGGTCCGGCAGGGGCTCCGAGCTGTCGAGCTTCTCTCCGGCCGCAGTTTCCGCGGCAGAACCTCTACTCCATGGCGACGTCGATGGGGGGAGGCGCTCCGGCTCCGTCGCGGCAGCTGCCGCTAGGGTCGAGGATGCAGCCGCCGTTGATCACCTCGCCGGGGGAGGTCCAGAGGGTGGACATCCAGGCGACCAGGCGATCGAAGAAGCCGGCGGGCTCGGCCGAGGCATCTCGGCCTGCCGCCAGGGCGGGTGAGGCGGTGGCGACGAGGAGAAGGCAGGCGGCGAGGAAACGCCGGGCGGCGACGCGTCGTATCATGAAGAGGCTCCTTCCGGGGGGCGGTACCCGCGCGTCCTCTCCTGGCCGCACCGAACCGTCCCGTCTCGAAAATATAGGTGCCGGAAGCCGGCGAAAAAAGCCCCTGTCCGTTCAACGGTCATGAACCAGAATCCGCCACCGGAAGACCTCCATGTGCTCGTGCGCATGCTGCTGGCCTTGGCAAACTGCTCAAGGCAAAGGCTCGCCAAAGGGGCTGGGGTCAATCCGAACACGCTCACCAACTACTGCACGGGCAGGAGCACGCCCAACCGGGCGATGATCGAGCGGATCGCCAGAGCGGCGGACGTGTCCATCGACCTGGTGGATACATATCTGCTCCCTGTGATCGCGGCCCGGCGGCTGCGCGCGGCAGGCAAGGGCGAGGGAGCCGTCTCGGACGTCTTCCAGCCGTTCGAAACCCGGATGCAGGGGATCAGCCGCAAGCTGGCGGAAACTCCCGTGCCGCTCAGGGCGGAGTTGGAGGACCCGGACAAAGGCTGGTGGCCGCCGGAGACGGTTCGGCAGGAGGCCCTCGATCTCTGGAACAGGCTCGCTCTCGGTGAGGAGGAAGACCGCGCGCCCATGATCGAGCGCTGGGAGGAGTTTCATCACCCGGGGCTGGCCGAGCTGCTCTGCCACCTCAGCGAAGAAGCTGCCTCCGACGATGTAGACCAAGCGCTGAAGTTGGCCAGCATGGCGCATCGGGTCACAGAGCTTGCTTCTGGCAATCCGCTGAGACGCCAACGGCTCCTCGGGTACACGCTGCTGTTCCTCGCCAACTGCCTTCGTGTCGCAGGTGATCTTCCGGCCGCTAGGAAGAAGTTCAACAAAGGCCTCGGGCTCTGGAGGGCCGGCGAAGACGCCTCAATCTTCCTCGCAAAATGGCGTGTACTGGATCTGGAAGCATCGCTGCTGCGCGACGAAAGGCAGTTCACCGCAGCACTGGACCGAATTCAGCAAGCCCTCGATGCCGCACCTGCCGAGTACCGAGGGAGGATTCTTCTGAAGAAATCCGCGGTACTCGAGCAGATGGGGAACGGTGCCGAGGCCATCCAGGTCCTGCGCGATGCGAAGCCTCTCATCAAGCGGAAGCGCGAGCCGCGCCTGTTCCTGACCCACCGCTTCAACTTCGCCACGGCCCTCTGCCTGATGGGGCGGTTCGAGGAGCCCGAACGGATGCTCCCGAGCATTACGTCCCTGGCCAACCAGCTCGGGATGGGCCTTACGAACCTTCGCGTGAAGTGGCTGACCGGCCGCATCCATGCGGGCCGCGGCCGTCTGGACGAAGCCGTTTCCCTCCTGGAGGACGTCCGGTAGCAGTTCACGGAGCGAGCCTCGGCCTGGGACTCCTCCCTGGTCACCCTGGAGCTGGCCACCGTCTTTCTCCGCCTGGGCCGGACCGCCGAGGTCCGGGACATCGCGAACGAGCTGATCTGGGTTTTCGAGGCCCAGGGCATCCACGTCGAAGCCCTGGCTGCCCTGACCCTGTTCTGCCAGGCAGCACTGCAAGAAACCGCGACGGTCGATCTCACGGAGCGGATGGCCAAGTATCTAAGGAAGGCGCAGGGGGATCCGAAGCTGCGGTTCAAGCAGGAGCCCAAGACATTGCCGTAGGGCTTCAATGCAAAACCGCTTCTCTTGGCGAAAAATCGCCCGCTTTTTGTGAATTTTCACTGTTCTGACTCGAAACGTTCCCTTCCTCTCCTCCCTTCTCTAATCTCTCCCTCAGGTCATCGACCTTACGGTGCCAATGAAGGCCTGGAGCTTCCGAAGGAGAGACGTATGAACACGAAGCGGGTGTCGCAGGGCCCGGTCCAGGAGCTGAAGTCGGAGCGGGTGCAGGAGGAGATCGCGCTGGAGGAGCCGTTCCGGATCTCGCTGAAGTCGGAGCGGTCCAGGAGGAGCTCGCTCCGGCGGGAGCGGTGGGGCGCGCCTCCACCGTCTACGAGCTGTCGTTCAACCAGACGCGGGACGTGGCGGTCAAGCTCACGGAGCTGCAGGCCGTCGTCTACCTCGTCCCGACCAGCGGCCTGGAGGCCGCCTAGAAAGGAGAAAGCCATGCCCACTGTGACGTCGCAGGCCGACATCGCCCTCGATTGGCGAGGGCTGATCGAGGCGATTCTGCGAAACCCCGAGCTGCTGAAGCTCGTCGAGGTGGAGGTCCAGACGCTCACCCAGACCCTGGGGGAGGTCGAGACTCTCAAGGCGCGGCAGGATGAGCTGAAGGGTCTGCGCCAGGAGACGACGCAGCAGCTCTCCGACGCCGTGGCGCGCGGCAAGCTGCTCGCCATCCAGATCCGTTCGGTTGTGCGGGGGAAGGTCGGACCGCGGAACGAGCGCCTGGTCCATTTCAACGTGGCTCCGATCCGCTCGCGCAAGCGCGTGGTGCCGGTGAAGCCACCGGACGGGGAGACGTCCGCGACCAAGCCGGATGCTTCGGTCCCCCCGCCCGCCAAACCTGTCGCCTGATCCCTTGAACCCCGGGGGGCGTGTTGCGAGCACGCCTCCCTTTTTGGTCCAAAACCAGATCGACCTGAGGAGAATAACATGCCCGGACGTTCGCAAAAGAAGAAGTTGCAGGACTGGGAGAATCTGCTGCGGGAGGTGCGCCGGCGGGAGATCCAGCTCGCGGCCCTCGTCGACCTCCGCCACAAGCTGGAGGAGTCGTACACCCGAGCCATCTCCACGCGGAGCATGCGGGAGACGCTCGTGAAGACGAAGATCGGGACTACGCAGCTGCTGCGGAAGGTGCTCGCCGAAGGGCAGGAAGCGGCAACGCAGCTTCGGCGGATGGTGCGGGAGGGAACCCGCACCCCGGGTTAAAACCCGGGGCTGGCAAAACATGCCGTCCCTCCCGGGACGGAGGTCGGCTCAAGTCCGCTCTCTCCGTCCTGAAGGGACGGCGATTTCTTAGCCCCGGGTTTCAACCCGGGGATGGGGGTGAGGGCTCACTTCCCCGCCCCAACCCGGGATAGGATGGTCCTCCGGCGGGGCGCCCCGTCGCAGGAAATGAAGTTAATTAGTTTGTAGAGTCCCGATGAAAAGAACTTACTTCGCGGTGGTGATGTCAAGGGGCTTGCAGCCCGCTTGCGCTGTGCTATGATCGGTCCAGTCGTTGCTGCTGACTCCGCCGTACACCATCTCCTCCCTGGTAGGATGAGTTTCCACAGCCTGTGGAAAATCTGTGGATTTATCTAAGTTGTACGCCCGAGGTGTCATGGCCCAATCCCTCTGGTCGCTCCTCCAGAAGCAACTCCAGCAAGAGCTGGATCCCGAGGAGTTCGCGACCTGGTTTCTCCCCTTGAAAGTGCGGGACGAAGGGCAGGACCGCTTGGTCCTGGTGGCGCCCAACTCCCGGTTTCTCCATACGCTGGAGGAGAGCTACCGACCGACGGTCGACCGCGCTCTCTCCGGCCTCAACGGCCCCCGGTTCGAGGTCCAGTTCTCGCTGGAAGAAGAGGACGGGCAGGAGCTCTCGTCGGACGAGATCCTGACGCCGTCGCACTTCAACCCGAAGTACCTCTTCAAGACGTTCGTGGTCGGCAAGTCGAACGAGTTCGCCCATGCCGCGGCGAAGGCGGTGGCGGAGAACCCGTCGCACAGTTACAACCCGCTCTTCCTCTATGGGGGAGTCGGACTGGGCAAGACCCACCTGCTGCACGCGATCGGCCACGAGATCCTGCGCAGCCGTCCGCAGCTGCGCGTCCTATACCTGGCCGCCGAGCAGTTCGTGAACGAGCTGATCAACTCCATCCGCTTCGACCGCATGCCGGCGTTCCGGGAGCGCTACCGCACGATCGACGTCCTGATGATCGACGACGTGCAGTTCATCGCCAACAAGGAGCGGACGCAGGAGGAGTTCTTCCACACGTTCAACACCTTGTACACGAGCCAGAAGCAGATCATCCTCTCCTCGGATTCCTCGCCGCGGAACATCCCTACGTTGGAGGAGCGCCTGCGCAGCCGGTTCGAGTGGGGGCTGATCGCCGACATCCAGCCGCCGGATCTGGAGACGAAGGTGGCGATCCTCCAGCGCAAGGCGTACGTGGAGAACGTCGGCTTGCCGGACGAGGTCGCCGAGTTCATCGCGCACCAGGTGCGGTCGAACATCCGCGAGCTCGAGGGGCTGCTCAACCGGGTGATCGCCTTCTCGTCGCTGACCGGCAAGCCGATGTCCGCCGGCCTGGCGCGGGAGACGCTCAAGGACATCCTGCCGGAAGAGGGGAAGAAGCCGAACGCGAACGAGATCATCAAGGCGGTCGCGAAGCACTACCATCTCAAAGTTCCGGAGATCAAGAGCAAGAGCAACTCGCAGCAGGTGGTCTTCCCGCGGAAGGTCGCCATGTTCCTGCTGCGCAATTTGTCCGAGCTCTCCTACCCCGAGATCGGCAAGCTTTTCAACGACAAACACCACTCGACGGTCATGTACTCCGTCAAGGACATCGAAGAGCGGCGCGCGAAGGACCCGGATCTCGATCGGGTGTTGCAGGGGCTGGAGCAGTTGTTCGGGTAGGCGTCGCCGCTCCCAGCGCCGGTCCAGCCGCCCCGGGTTAAAAACCCGGGGCTCATCAAGATACCGTCCCTCTGGGGACGGAGCAACGCACAATCGGTCCTTCTCCGTCCCGCCAGGGACGGCATCACCTTAGCCCCGGGTTTCAACCCGGGGTGGGATCGCGCGGGATCATCCACGTGGGGGCGGCACCCTTTTTGCTTCTCTAGACACCTGAAGACCGGCAGGTCCCCCCTGGGACCCACCGGAAAAGCTGTGGGAAGCCTGCGGAGGCCTCCGAGAGGGGTGGTGTGGAGGGAACTGCGGAAAATTTTACGCTGACGGAAATCCTTCCACAGAATCCACAGCCTCTCCGCAGCTTCCACACAGACTGGTTCCGGATGGACAAACTCCGGCCGGTCAACTACTTCGGGAGCTTTCCGCAGATTCCACAGCTCCTACTACGGCTCCGTCTATCTATGCTATATATTCCCTCCATCTAGACGGAGAAGAGAATGGAGATCCGCCTCAATCGCAGTGAATTCCTGGGTGAGCTCGTTCCGATGCAGGGGATCGTCGAGCGCAAGACGACCATCCCCGTCCTCTCGCACCTGTTGCTGACCGCCCGCGAGGACAAGCTCCACCTGGCCGCGACGGACCTCGACGTGTCGTTGACGTCCTGGTGCGACACGGAGATCAAGCGCGAGGGCGGCGTCGCCGTCCAGGCCAAGAAGCTCGTCGAGATCATCCGCTCGCTGACGGCCGAGGAGGTTCTGCTGACGCAGGACGAGCCGCGCGAGCTGACCATTCGTGCCGGCAGATCGCGTTTCAAGATCCACGGCCTCTCGCCCGACGACTTCCCGACACTGCCGGGGGTCGAGGACGAAGCGAACGTGGGGATCCCCTTCGGCGAGTTCCGCCGGATGATCGCGAAGATCCTGTTCGCCGTCTCGGCCGAGGAGTCGCGCTTCCAGCTCAACGGCGCGCTCCTCAAGCTGAAGAACGGCTCGGTCGAGATGGTGGCGACGGATGGCCACCGGCTCGCCCTGGTCGAGGGCAAGCTCGAAGCGAGCAACGGCGACGACGCGGTGCTGGTGCCCCGCAAGGCCTTGCAGGAGCTGCAGCGGCTGGAGGGGGACGGCAAGCTCGAATACCGCCGCGGCGAGCACCACCTGTCGTTCCGGCTCGGCCGACGCGAGCTGATCTGCCGCATCCTGGAGGGGACCTTCCCCGACTACGAGCGGGTGATCGCCAAGGACAACGACAAGAAGATCCTCTTCGAGCGGAAGATCCTGTCCGACGCCGTCCAGCGCGTCGCCCTGCTGACCGGCGACCGGGCGCGCGCCGTGCGGCTCCAGTTCGGTCCCGAGCAGATGACCATCTCCGCGGCCAACCCGGACTTGGGCGAGGCCACGGAAGAGGTGGCTTGCGACTACGACGGGCCGGAGTTCCGGCTGGGGATCAACCCCGACTACCTGACGGCGTTCCTGGCCGCGGTCGATACCGAGAGAATCCGCCTGGAGCTGAAGGACGAGAACACGCAGTGCGTCGGCTACCCGTTCGAGGGGCCGGACGTGCGGTATCTGTGCGTGATCATGCCGATGCGGATCTGATCTCGGCAGGTTGTGCTCTCCATCCTCTCCGCAAGCCAGTTTCGGAACCTGGAGCCTCTCAAATGGGGCCCAGCTCCGGGCTCGCACCTCCTTCTCGGCGGCAACGGCGCGGGCAAGACGAGCGTGCTGGAGGCGATCTACGTCGTCGCCACGACGCGGAGCTTCCGCACCGCCCGCCTGGAGGATTGCCGCCACCACGGCTCGCCAATGTTTCACGTGGAAGCGGAGGTCGAGACCGACCGCCGCGCCTCTCTGGAGGTGCGCTGGGTCGATGGCAAGCGGGTGCGCGCCCTGAACGGCAAGACATCGAGCCTCGCCGAGCATCTGGGGGCTCTCCCGGTCGTCGCCTGGACCTGGGCGGAAGCCGAGGTCCTGGTCGGAGCCCCGAAGGCGCGACGGCGGTTCATGGACCGAGGCCTCGTGGGAAGCCGCGCCTCGTCCCTGGAGACGCTGAACCGGTATCGCGGGGCTTTGGTCCATAAGCGGGAGCTTCTGCTGCAAGGAGGCGAAGGGCTGGAAGTCTGGAACCATCTCCTCGCGACCGCCGCGGCCGACGTCATCCGCCTGCGGCACACCTACGTCGAGCGCCTGCGGGAAACGCTCACCACCGTGCTCGAACAGTCAGGCCTCGGCTTTCCCCCGATCGAGGTGCGCTACCGGCCATCGCCGAGCAATGCGCTGGACGGAGCGGATGCGATTGCCGAGAACCTGGAGAGAGTCAAAGAGAGGGAGCGGCGCCGTCAGCTCCCGCTCGTCGGTCCCCACCGCGACGAGCTCGAAATCCTCTGGGGAGGCCACGACATCCGCCGCGTCGCCTCCGCCGGCGAGCGCAAGGCCCTCTCGCTCCTCCTCCTCGCCGCCCACGGCCGCGCCCTGGAAGCCGTCGGCACGCGCCCGGTCTATCTCCTCGACGACGCGGACGCGGAGCTCTCGGCGCAGACCCACGCGGCGGTGTGGGGAGTGTTCCAGGGAGTCGAGCAGGTGATCGCCACGTCGAACCGGCCGCAGGTGTGGTTGACGCTGGAGGTGGGGAAGGCCTGGGAGATGGAGAAGGGGCGGCTGCGGGCGTTGGAGTAGGTTTCAAGCGGGCCCTTTGGGAAGCTCTTCCGCCTTTTTTGCGTTCTAAATGATGTGGGGGAAACAGAGCTTTTCCCGCCACCGCTCGCCCCAGCTTCCCGGCACGTGCCTCGACAGTCCTAAGTCGTTGAAAATTCAGCGTTATCGGATTAGGAAAGAGGCCCGGTCTGTGGTATAATTTACCTGTTGCTGGCCCCACACTCCTGAGGGGTCCTTCCTGCGTGAGGAAAGAGTGGATAACCCGGTTCTGAGCAATCCTGGAACGTATACAGCGGAGAACATCAGGGTCCTCAAGGGCCTGGAGGCGGTGCGCACCCGCCCGGGCATGTACATTGGGGACACCGACGATGCTTCCGGTCTGCATCACATGGTCTTCGAAGTCGTCGACAACTCCATCGACGAGGCGCAGGCGGGCTATTGCTCCGTCATCGACGTGACCATCCACAGCGACAACTCGGTGACCGTCGAGGACGACGGCCGCGGCATCCCCGTGGACCTCCACAAGGAGGAGGGACGGTCGGCGGCCGAGGTCATCATGACCGAGCTCCACTCCGGCGGTAAGTTCGACAAGAACTCCTACAAAGTCTCCGGCGGTCTGCACGGCGTCGGCGTCTCTGTGGTGAACGCCCTGTCCGACACCCTGGAGCTGGAGATCAAGCGCGACGGCCAGGTCTGGTTCCAGACCTATCACAAGGGGATACCCGAGGAGCCGATCAAGGCGATCGGCAAGACCGACCGCACCGGCACCAAGGTCCGGTTCTGGCCCGACCCCGAGATCTTCGCCATCCTGGAGTTTCACTACGACACCCTGGCGACGCGCCTGCGCGAGCAGTCGTTCCTGAATCGTGGGGTGCACATCCGGCTGCAGGACGAGCGGACCGACAAGTCGGCCGAGTTCGCGTACGCCGGCGGCATCTCCTCGTTCGTCGAGCATCTCAACCGGAACAAGCAGCCGCTCCACGAGACGCCCATCTACCTGATGGATACGCGGGACGACGGCACCGGCGCGGAGATGATCGAGGTAGCCCTGCAGTGGAACGATGGATATCAGGAGCTGATCTACAGCTTCACCAATACGATCAACAATCGCGACGGCGGCACGCACCTCCAGGGCTTCAAGGGAGCTCTGACGCGCACGGTCAACGCCTATGCGCAGGCCTCGGGGCTCGCGAAGGCGCTCAAGGAAGGCCTGACCGGGGACGACATCCGCGAAGGCTTGACGGCGGTCGTGTCGGTGCGCATCAAGGACCCGAAGTTCTCATCGCAGACCAAGGACAAGCTGGTCTCGTCGGACATCAAGGGTTGGGTCGAGCAGGTGGTCAACGACCGGCTCGCCAATTTCCTGGAGGAGAACCCGCGGGAGGCGAAGCGGATCGTCGAGAAGTGCGTCGAGGCGGCGCATGCCCGCGAGGCCGCGCGCAAGGCGCGGGACCTGACGCGGCGCAAAGGCGCTCTCGACGGCATGAACCTGCCGGGCAAGCTCGCCGACTGCTCGGAGCGCAATCCGGAGCTTTCGGAGCTGTTCCTGGTCGAGGGTGATTCCGCGGGCGGCTCGGCCAAGCAGGGACGCGACCGGCGCTTCCAGGCGATCCTGCCGCTCAAGGGCAAGATCCTGAACGTCGAGCGGGCGCGCTTCGACAAGATGCTCTCCTCGGACGAGATCAAGACGATGATCATCGCCCTCGGCACGGGGATCGGAAAGGACGACTTCGACGTTGCGAAGCTCCGCTATCACAAGCTGATCATCATGTGCGACGCCGATGTCGACGGCAGCCACATCCGGACATTGATCCTGACCTTCTTCTACCGGCAGATGGAAGAGATCATCCGCCGCGGCTATCTCTACATCGCGCAGCCGCCACTCTACAAAGTTTCGCACGGCAAAAGCGAAACCTATCTGAAGGATGACCGTGAGTATCAAGCATACCTGGTGGAGCGGATCAAGGATGCATGGGAGCTCGAGATCGGTCACAACGGAGACGGCAACGGGGGCAACGGAATTACCAGCCGCCTGACCGGTGTGAAGCTCGCGTTTTTCCTCGAGAAGATCGAAGCCTTCCGGCAGAATATGGATCGCCTCGTCTCCCGCGGCTTCCCCGCGGAGGCCCTGCGGATCGCGCTGCGCGGAGAGATCCGAGACAAGGCCTCGCTGAGTGATCCGGCCCGTCTCGACGCCGTGGCGCGCCAGATCGAAGAAGCAGGATTTCGCAACGTCCAGATCGGTCAGGACGAAGAGCACGGCACGAGCTTCATCCGCTTCACGAGCCGGCGTGACGGCGTGGACCGCGAGTCCCGGATCGATTGGCACCTGTTGACCAGCGGTGAGTACCGTTCGTTGGTCAACAACCAGATTGGTCTGGAAGCGCTCACTGCCCCGCACTTCACCTTGATCAAAGGCGAGCAGGTCTCAGTCCACGAAAGCCTGGACGAGGCGCTCAACAAGTTGTACGAGGGAGCGAAGAAGGGCCTGTCGATCCAGCGCTACAAGGGTCTCGGCGAAATGAATCCGGCACAGCTCTGGGAAACCACCATGGATCCCACCAAGCGCCGGCTCCTCCGCGTCCAGATCGAGGACGACGTCGAAGCCGACCAGATCTTCACCATCTTGATGGGTGACGAGGTCGAGCCCCGGCGCGAGTTCATTCAGATGAACGCGCTGGAGGTGCGGAATCTGGATGTGTAAAACGACCCGATGACAAGACCAAAGATCCCTGACGGAAGCTCGATCGAAGAGCTGGCTCAGTTTTGGGATACCCACGACGCTACCGACTTTTTGGATGAGCTCGAGGAAGTCACTGAGCCGATCTTCGTAAGGTCCAAGATCTACGTCGAGACCTCTGTGATCAGCAGAAAGCGGCAGTGGATGCTCTCCACATTGCAGTGGCTGTTAGCGGAGGAGTGGATTTTCTGTTGACTTGGAACTTCAAGCACTTGGCCAACGCCAGAATTCGAAGCAGGATTGAGAAGGTCTGCCTCCTTCATGGTTATGAACCATCTGTGATCTGTACGCCAGAGGAGCTGCTGGAGGATTGATGCCATGGAACAGGACGAAATCATCCGAGAGGTGAGATCGAATCGCGAGGCTTACGCCGAAAAGTTCGGGTTCAATATCCGAGCTATCTTTGAGGACGCGAAGCGCCACGAAGGAGAGTCTGGCAGAGAAGTCGTCTCCTTGGAGCCGAAGAGAGTACAGCGCGAAGGTATCGAAAAAAAATGACCGCCGGCTGCGCGGCGCAAGCGCCGCGCAGCCGGGCTTCGACTTGATCTGAAACTATGAGCGACAACCAGGAACAGAATCCTCTCTTCGAGCAGCCGATCCCCGTCGACATCGAAGATGAGATGCGGCGCAGCTATCTCGATTACGCCATGAGCGTGATCATCGGCCGTGCGCTGCCCGACGTGCGCGACGGCTTGAAGCCGGTGCACCGCCGGGTGCTCTATGGCATGTGGGAATCGGGCAACCGTTCCGACCGGCCCTACAAAAAGTCGGCGCGCATCGTCGGCGATGTCATGGGTAAATATCACCCGCACGGCGACTCGGCGATTTATGACACCGTGGTGCGCATGGCTCAGGATTTCGCCATGCGCTATCTGCTGGTCGACGGCCAGGGTAACTTCGGCTCGCTCGATGGCGACAACCCGGCGGCCATGCGGTACACCGAGGTGCGCCTCACCAAGCTCGCCGAGGAGATGATCCGCGAGGACATCGACAAGGAAACCGTCGACTGGGGGCCGAACTACGATGGCTCGGAAACGGAGCCGCTGGTCCTGCCGGCGCGCGTTCCGAACCTCCTGGTCAACGGCAGCTCCGGCATTGCCGTCGGCATGGCGACCAACATCCCGCCGCACAACCTGGGCGAAGTGGTCGATGCGCTCCTCCTCCTGATCGAAAATCCGGACATCACGATTCCCGAGCTGATGGAGGTCCTGCCCGGCCCGGACTTCCCCACGGCGGGAACGATCCACGGCGTCCTCGGCATCCGCTCCGCCTACACCACCGGCCGCGGCATTATCCAGGTCCGCGCCAAAGCGGAGATCGAGGACCACGCCAAAGGCGAGCGGCAGTCGATCGTCGTCACCCAGATCCCTTACCAGGTCAACAAGAAAAAGCTGATCGAACGGATGGCCGAGCTCGTCCGCGAGAAGAAGCTCGAAGGGATCTCGGACCTGCGCGACGAATCGGACCGCGAGGGGATCCGCATCGTCCTCGACTGCAAGCGGGGCGAGCAGCCGGAGATCATCCTCAACGCGCTGTACAAGATGACCCAGATGCAGATCACCTTCGGCATCATCCTGCTGGCGATCGTCGACAACCAGCCGAAGGTGATGACGCTCAAGGAGCTGCTGTTCCACTTCCTGAACCACAGGAAGACGGTGATCATCCGGCGTACCCGCTACGACCTGCGCAAGGCCGAGGAGCGCGCCCATATCCTGGAAGGCATCCTCAAGGCCTTGGATCATCTCGACGAGGTGATCGCCACGATCCGCGCCAGCGCCACGCCGGCCGAGGCCCGCGAAAACCTGATGACGGGCTTCGTGTTGAGCGAGGTCCAGGCGCAGGCGATCCTCGACATGCGCCTGCAGCGGCTGACCGGCCTGGAGCGCGAGAAGGTGGTCGAGGAGTACCGCGAGCTGATGGTCCTGATCGAACGGCTGCGTGCGATCCTGGCCTCCGATCGGCTGGTGCTGGAAGAGATCAAGCGCGAGCTGACCGATCTCAAGGAGAGCTACGGTGATCCGCGACGCACCGAGATCATGCTCGAAATGGCGGACATCTCGATCGAGGACCTGATCGCGGATGAGCCGATGGTGATCACGGTGACCCGCACGGGTTACGTGAAGCGCTCGCCGCTCACTCTCTATCGCTCGCAACACCGCGGCGGCCGCGGCCGCACAGGCATGGTGACCAAGGACGATGATTTCGTCGAGCACCTGTACGTGGCGACGGCGCACAGCTACATCCTGGTGTTCACCGAGAGCGGCCGCGTGCACTGGCTGAAAGTGCACGAGATCCCGGAGGCCGGGCCGGCGGCGCGCGGCAAGGCGATCGTCAACCTGCTCGAGCTGGAGCCGAACGAGCGGCTTGCCACGACCGTGGCCGTCCGCACCTTCCCGGAGGACCGCTATCTCCTCTTCACCACCGAAAAGGGGACGGTCAAGAAAACCGAGCTGTCCGCCTATGCGAATCCTCGCGTCGGCGGCATCATCGGCATCAACATCGACGAGGGGGACCGCCTGCTCTCCGTGCGCGAAACGGACGGCAAGAAGGACATCCTCATCGCCACGGCCAAGGGCTTTGCGATCCGATTCCCGGAGAGCGACGTCCGGTGCATGGGGCGGGCCACGTACGGAGTGCGCGGCCTGACGCTGCGCGAGGGTGACCGTGTCGTCGGCATGGAGGCGCTCGACCCGCACGGCGACATCCTCACGGTCACCGAGCGCGGCTACGGCAAGCGGACGCCGATCGAGGACTATCGCAGGCAGAGCCGCGGCGGCCTCGGCATCATCAACCTCAAGGTGACGCCGAAGACCGGCGAGGTGATCGGCGCGCGGCACGTCACCGCGAGCGACGGTCTGATGCTGATCACCCAGGAAGGGATGATCATCCGCATCAACGTCTCCGGCGTCCGTGTGGTGGGCCGCTCGACCCAGGGCGTCCGCCTGATGAACCTGTCGGGCGAAGACCGTCTCGTCTCGACCGCAAAGGTCGAGCGCGAGGAAGAGGCTCTGGTCGAAGCCAACGGCGGCGATGGAGGCGAGGGGGACGGCGATCTCGCCGAACCCCTGGAGCCCGAGCTGATGCTGGAGGCGATTCCGGAAGACGACCTCGATCTCGAAGGGGAGGAGGGCGAGGGGTTCGAGGTCGACGAGGGCGACGGCGGGCCGCCGGACGAGACGGTGCACTGAGCCAGCCCCTTCAGCCATCCGACCCCTCCTCCGTGTAGACTCTGGGAGCAGCGAGGCGTTCGCCTCGCCGCTCCCAACCATCTCCCGCACGGAGGACCTCCGTTCATGGAATTCTTTCTCGACACCGCCGACATCAAGGAAATCGAAACCGGCCTCGAATGGGGGCTGGTTGATGGCGTCACCACCAACCCCTCGCTGATCGCCAAGCAGGGCAAGTCCTACCTGAAGACCGTCCAGGAGATCGCGAAGCTGGTCCCGGGGCCGGTCTCCGGCGAGGTTCTGGCCACCGAGTTCGATGAGATCATGAGCCAGGGACACCGCCTCGCCGAGCTCGCGGAGAACGTGGTCGTCAAGGTGCCGCTCATCCCGGCCGGGCTGCGCGCCGTGGCCAAGTTCCTCGACGACGGCATCCGCTGCAACGTGACGCTCTGTTTCTCGTCGGCCCAGGCGCTCCTCGCCGCCAAGGCCGGCGCGGCCTACATCTCGCCGTTCGTCGGCCGACTCGACGACGTGGGCGAGGATGGCATGGAGCTCATCGACGAGATCGTCTCGATCTACCAGAACTTCGACTTCGACACCAAGGTGCTGGTGGCCTCGATCCGCCATCCCATCCACATCGTCCAGTCGGCCCAGCTCGGCGCCGATGTGGCGACCATGCCGTTCAAGGTCCTCGAGCAGCTCTTCAAGCACCCGCTGACCGACCTCGGCCTGGAGCGCTTCCTGGCCGACTGGAAGAAGACGGGCAAGAGCTTCGAAGACTAGGCTCAGCCGCTTGGAACCTTCCCCGGCCTTGCCGTCCCCCACGCCCGGGCGCCTCTACCGTCTGGCCTGGGGCCTCTACATGGCGTTGGCCGTGGGCGGCGCGGTGTGGATCGGCTTGCGTGAAGGGATCATCCCGCTCCGCCTGTTCATCGACGTGCGGGAGTGGTGGCTCGACCTCCTCCTCGGGATCGGCGCCGGGCTCCTCCTCCTCGGGCTCTGGAGGGGGACCGAGCGGGTCTTTCCCCTGGCGCAGGAGCTGGAGGACCAGCTCGGCGCCGCGCTCGGCCGGCTCGGACGCTCGGAGGTGATCGCCCTCGCCGTGCTCTCCGGGTTTGCCGAGGAGCTGTTCTTCCGCGGCGCCGTGCAGGGGACCTTCGGGTGGGTGCTGGCGACGATCCTGTTCGCTCTGCTCCACACCGGGCCCGGCCGCGCCTTCCGCCTCTGGACCGTGTTCGCCCTGCTCGCCGGGCTCCTGTTCGGCGGTCTCATGGAGTGGCGGGGCAATCTCCTCGGGCCGGTGATTGCTCACTTCCTGGTCAATGCGGTAAACCTGTGGCGCCTCGCCAGCCCGGAGGACTCTGGTAGACTCCCGCGGGGTAGCGCCGAGGGCGAAAAGGAGAGTTGAAGAAATGGCTAGCGATTCGCGGGACGTTCTCTCCCGTATTGACACTGAAAAAGAAACGTATCTCGAAGAGCTGAAGGACTACATCCGAATCCCCTCGATCTCGACGGATCCGGCCTACAAGGCCGAGGTTCTCCGCGCCGCGGAGTTCCTGGAGGGCAAGCTGCGCGATGCCGGTCTGAAGACGGAGCGGATCCAGACCGCGGGGCATCCTCTCGTCTACGCCGAGTGGCTCGGCGCGCCGGGAAAGCCGACGGTCCTGTTCTACGGCCACTACGACGTGCAGCCGGCCGATCCTCTGGAGCTCTGGCGCAATCCGCCGTTCGAGCCGACGGTGGAAGGGGACAAGCTGGTGGCGCGCGGCTCGACGGACGACAAGGGGCAGTCGTATACCCACGTCAAGGCCGTGGCCGCGATGCTCGCCGAGCGTGGGAGCCTGCCGGTGAACGTCAAGTTCCTGGTCGAAGGCGAGGAGGAGGCGGGCGGCGAGTCGATCGACCGGTACGTGCGTGAGGATGGCGGCAAGCGCCTGGCCGCCGATGCGGTGATGATTTCGGACACGTCGCTCTATGCGCCGGGGCAGCCGTCGCTGATCTACGGCCTCAAGGGGCTCTCCTACATGGAGATCAAGGTCACCGGTCCGAACCGGGACCTGCACTCGGGCACGTTCGGCGGCGCGGTGACGAATCCGCTCAACGCTCTGTGCCAGATCATCGCCAAGCTGCGCGACGAGAAGACCGGGAAGATCCTCATCCCCGGTTTCTATGACGACGTGCGGCCGCTGGAGGACTGGGAGCGCAAGGAGTTCGCCGGCCTGCCGTTCGACGAGAACCAGTACCGAAGCGAGCTCGGCGTCGCTGAGCTGTTCGGCGAGGAGGGGTACTCCACGCGCGAGCGCACCTGGGCGCGGCCGACCTGCGACGTCAACGGCATCTTCGGTGGCTACATGGGGAAGGGCGCGAAGACCGTGCTTCCCTCGTGGGGCGGCGCCAAGGTTTCGATGCGCCTGGTCCCGGATCAGGAGCCGAAGAAGATCGCGAAGCTGTTCACCGAATATGTGCAGTCGATCGCTCCGAAGAGCGTGACCGTGGAGGTGGAGCTCCTCCATGGTGCCGACCCGGTGGTGGTCGAGGCGAAAGGGCCGATCGTCGACGCGGCGATGGAGGCGATGCAGGAGGTCTGGGGAGCGCGGCCGGTGCGGATTCGGGAGGGCGGATCGATCCCGATCGTCTCCACCTTCGCCTCCGTGCTCGGCGCGCCGGTGTTGTTGCTGGGCTTCGGCCTGAACGATGACGGGCTGCACTCTCCCAACGAGAAGTTCAATATCAGTCACTTCTACAACGGCATCCGCTCCGTGGCACGGCTGCTGGACCGTCTGGGCGATCTATGAGCAGGAGCAAGGACAATCTCGAGAAGGAGATCAAGTTTCCAGGAGTGGAGCTCGACCGTCTCCGCGAGCGGCTCATCGAGCTGGAGGCGGAGAGGGTCGGGCCGTCGGCTTTCGAGGACAACTGGATCCTGGACCACAACAACGAGCTGCTGTCGACCGGGCGCATCCTGCGGCTGCGCACCGACGGGGGCCGGGCCCGCCTGACCCTCAAGGGGCCGATGCGGCTCGAAGGCAACCTGAAGGTCCGCGAGGAGCATGAGGTGACGATCGAGAACGCCGATGCGGCGCGCTCTCTGCTGGAGGGGCTCGGCTACGAGGTCGTGCGCCGGTACCAGAAGATGCGGGAGGAGTGGCAGCTCGGCGGTGTGACGATCGCGCTCGACCATACGCCGATCGGAGATTTCGCGGAGTTCGAAGGGGACCGCGCCGAGGTCGTGGCGAAGCGCTGCGGCTTCGACGTGGACAAGGCCGAGAGGCGCTCATATCTCCGGCTGTACGAGGACTATCTGAAGGCGCATCCGGAGTCTCCTCCCGAGATGGTGTTCCGTCAGTAACTCCCTTCCGGCTGAGCAGGAGACGCATGCAGGGGAAGCGGCTGAGAGCCCTCGTGCTCGCGGCGGGGCTCGGCACACGGCTCCGTCCGCTGACGGAGCTCACGCCGAAGCCCCTGCTGCCGGTCACCGGCGTCCCCATCCTCGGCCACACCCTGGCCCAGCTCGCCGCCGTCGGATGCGAGGCGGTGGCGGTCAATCTCCATCACCTGGGCGATCAGATCCGTCAGCGCTACGGTGACGCGGTCGCCGGAATTCCGATCACCTGGTCGCACGAGCCCGAGCTGCTCGGCACGCTCGGAGCGTTCTGGCCGCTGCGCGAGTTCTTCGCGCCGGCGGATCTCGTCCTGCTGATCAACGGCGACAGCCTCTGCCAGTGGCCGTTGCGCCGCCTGGTCCGCAAGCACCTGACGAGCGGCGCACCGGCCACCCTCCTGCTCGCCTCGCGCCCCGCACCCGACTCGTTCGGCGGCGGCGTCGGCATCGACCGCGAGGGCAAGATCGTCTCATTCTGGCCAGAGGATACGGAGCGCGGCGAGGTGGCGCGGAGGTACGTGTTCGCCGGCGCCCACGTCTTCACGCCGGAGCTCCTGGAGAAGGTGGGGCCGCAGAAGTCGGACATCGTCCGCAACCTCTACCTGCCGATGCTCGACGAAGGGGCGACGCTGCAGTCGCTGGTCACCCACCGGCGCTGGCACGACCTGGGCACTCCGATGCGGTACCTCGAAGCCGTGGTCGACTGGGCGCGCGCCGGCTGGCCAGAGTGGATGTGGCGCCGCACGTGGACATCGCCGGAGGCGGCGATCGGCAGCGGCGCGAAAGTGCGGGCGTCAGCGGTCGAAGCGGGAGTGCAGGTCGGTGAAGGGGCCCACGTCGAACGCTCGGTGCTCCTCCCCGGAGCGCGCGTGGGCAAGGGGAGCGTCGTCCGCGAGTCGATCCTGGGCTTCGGAGCCGCGGTGCCGCCCGGCACCTGGGTCGAGCGCCGGATCGTGATGCCCCAGGGAGCGGGCTTCGCGCCCCGGCTCGACGACTCGGTGGTGGGAGGGGCGGTGTACATCCCGATCGCCAGCCCGGCGGCGGAGTAGGGCCCGCGGGTTGAACCCGCCCAGCCGCTCTGTCATCATGGCCTCTTCTGGAGCGCTGAATGTCCTTCGAAGCAAATTCTTTCCAGCTTCTCGTCTTTGATTGGGACGGCACACTGATGGACTCGATCGCGTCGATCGTGGCCTGCACGGGTGCGACGCTCGAAGATCTCGGTCTGCCCGCTCTGCCGGACGAGACGATCCGCGGCACGATCGGTCTCGGGTTGCGCGAGACGCTGGATGTCCTCTGCCCGGGTAGCGGCGAGGAGATGTACGAGCGGGTCCTCGAGTGCTACCGGAAGCACTGGCTGGCGACCTACCGAGACCTGCCGGTTCTGTTCGAAGGGGTCCGCGAGATGCTGGAGTCGTTAGTGGAGGACGGCTATCTCCTGGCGATCGCCACCGGCAAGAGCCGCCGCGGGCTCGATCACGTGCTCGCCGAAACCGGTCTCTCGCGGCTGTTCCACGCGACGCGCACCGTCGACGAGGCGTTCTCGAAGCCCCATCCGCAGATGCTGCTCGACATCCTCGACGAGCTGGGCGTGCCGGCGCGCTCGGCGGTGATGATCGGCGATACGACGTTTGATTTGGAGATGGCGCGGAGCGCCGGCACGGCGTCCGTCGGCGTCTGCACCGGCTCGCATTGCCGCGAGGAGCTGGAGCAGTACGGGCCGCTCACCTGTCTGGATGGGGTCGTCGAGCTGCGGGAGTGGCTGGTCGGGGCGGCCCTCACCCGCTGAAGGCCGCCCTCGGAAAAGCCCGTTTACTTTCCGCTCTTTCCCTTCCACTCACCGACCATCTTCTCGAGCTCCGCGAGGGTCTGCGCCGGCGGAGGCTGCTGCGAAGCTTTCGCCGCGGCGATCGCCTTCTCGCCCCAGCTCACCGCGCCCTTGTAGTCGTTCTTCTTGGCGAGCAGCGTCGCCTTGGCGCGCTGGTTGGCATAGGTGGGGGTGAGGGCGATCGAGGCGTCGAGCCAGCGGCCGGCGTCGTCCAGGCAGGTGTCGTTCTGGATGCACCAGCTGGCCGCCTGGTACGGCGTCTGCCAGCGGATCGCCTGGCCGGCGGCCTCGGCGGCGAGCTTCGGCGTGTCGACCTCGACCGCGAAGGGGACTTCCAGCTTTTCCCAGGCGAGCACGACCTGGACCGAGTTGTCCGTGACATCCTCGAAGGTGAAGCGCATCCGCTCCACCGGCATGGGAGCCGGGCGCGGCTTCACCTGGATGCGCAGGGCGTCGTGCTCGGGCTTGTAGTCGAAGGCGCCCCAGAGCTCGGCGTCCTTGCTGAAGATGACCGTCCACTGGTCCTGGGTGGGGATCGTCTGCAGTCCATAGATGCCGGCGGGCAGCTCGGTGCCGCCGATCTTCACCGGAGTGCTGAAGGTGATCGTCGTGTTCTCGTTGGCGCCGGTCCGCCAGACCTCGCCGTACGGTACCAGGCCGCCCCAGAGGCTCCGGCCCTTCACGCCCGGCCGGCTGTAGTGGATCGAGACCTCGGTGACACCGACGGTCTGCGTGACGCTCGCCTTCGGGCTGGGCCGGGGAAGGTCGAGCTGTTGCTGGGCCGAAGCTGACGCGGCGAGTTGCAAAACCAACAGGGCGGCCGCCGGAACGGCCGCGCGAGCCAGAAGCTGTCTCATCTCTCTTCTCCTTTCGAACACGTTGAAATCGAAGCGAAGTCTAACGGAAGAACCGCCTCACCTGCCGTAGCCGGAATCGACCGGCATGGGAGCGGCCTTGAAGGCGGCGGCGCGCTCGGCGGCGAAATCAGCCGCGGCGTGCGCCCGCTCCTCGCTCCAGGCGCCGGGTGCCTCGATCCACCCCTGGAGGTGGCGGAGGGTCACGTCCGCGATCGCCCGCATGTGATCGGGCCGGTCGTTGAGGCAGGGGATGTAGCGGAAGCGCTCGCCACCGGCATGCAGGAAGATCTCGCGGTTCTGCTCGTCCATCTCCTCCAGCGTCTCCAGGCAGTCGGCGGAGAAGCCCGGGCAGACCACGTCGAGCGAGCGGATGCCGGAGCGGGCCATGGCCTCCACCGTCTTGTCGGTGTACGGCTTGATCCACTCCTCCTTGCCGAACAGCGACTGGAACGAGACCTGCCAGAAGTCGCGCGGCAGGCCCAGCTCCTCGGCGGTGAGCCGGGCCAGCTTGTGGCACTGGCAGAAATAGGGGTCGCCCGCGTCGAAGTAGCGCTGCGGAATCCCGTGGAAGGAGAAGAGGAGCTTCTCCGGCAGGCCTTCCCTGTTCCAGGTCTCGCGGAGGCTCGCTGCCAGCGACCGGATATAGCCGGGGTCGTCGTAGTAGCCGTTGATCGTCCGCAGCTCCGGCACCCAACGCCAGCCCGACAGCTCGGTGGCGACCGCATCGAACGTCGAGCCAATGGTGACGCTGGCGTACTGGGGATAGAACGGCAGGATCAGGATGCGGCGGCACCCCTTCTCCTCCAGCTCGCGCAACCCGGCCCGGACCGACGGATTGCCGTAGCGCATGCCGAGGGCCACGTGCAGCGGATTGCCGACGTCGCGGCGGAGGATCTCCTGGAGGGCGGCGGCCTGACGGCGGCTGATCACGAGGAGCGGGGAGCCTTCCTTGGACCAGACCTTCCGGTAGAGCGCCGCCGACTTCGCCGGCCGGGTAGGCAGGATGGCCAGATGGAGGATGGTCCACCAGACGAGGCGCGGGATCTCGATGACCCGCGGATCGAGAAGGAACTCGCGCAGATAGCGGCGGAGTGCCGGCGAGTCCGGCGCGTCGGGCGTCCCCAGGTTGGCCAGGAGGACGCCGACGGCCGGCACTTCGGTGTGCTGAAAATCAGGACGGCCGTAATACATGGCCGGGTCAGTCTACTCCAGGCATCAGGCGTTCGCCGCGAGCTGTCCAAACACCTCGCCGACCTGTTCCCAGCCGACCCGCATGAGGAACGTGTTGTTCCGTCCGTAGGACTTGATCCCCAGGATGAACAGGCCGGGCTCCGGGTTGGTCAGGGTGTCGACGCCGTGCGTCGTCTGGGTCAGACAGTCGCCGTCTGCGGCGCCGAGGAGGGCGGCCGACAGCTTGATCGGCCCGCAGGTGGCGTAGCACTCGTGCACCTGGAGCTGGCGGTAGAGCTCGGCGTCGCCCACGTAGCCGGTGAGCGAGAGGATGCGGTCGACCTCGACCGCCTCTGTGCCTTTAGTCGTCTTGATATCCGCTGCCGCGGAGGGGCGCAGCACGACGCGCAGCTTGCCGTTCGGCCGCGAAATCTCCTCGATGACCACGCCGCGGCGCGCCTCGATGGCGGGTGACGCGCCGCCGGCGAGCTCTCCAGCCGTGGCGGCGAGGCGGGCGCGCTCGGGGAGCGGATCTCCCGGGTGGGTCCCCCAATCCGAATCCGCGCCGCGCAGAGCCCAGATCACCCGGGTGCCCGGCGCCTGCCGCGCCAGATCGGCCAGATCGCGGGCGGCGGTCTGCGCGGAGTGTCCGGCGCCGGCGAGAAGGATGGTCCGACCGGCCCAGTCGGACGCTTCGCGGGCGAAGTCGGGGATGTCGCGCCGGATCTCGCCGTCCAGCGAGCGCTCGCCCGCCGCCGGGATTCCGCCGTCGCCCAGGCGGTTCGGGTTTCCGTACGTGCCGGTCGCGTCGATCACCACGTCCGCGTGCGCGATCTGCTCATGGCCAGACCTGTCGCCCACCAGGAGACGGAACTGGCGCCGTCCGCGCTCGGGCGTGGAGATTTCCTCGTGTTTGAGCAGCCCTTCGCGGCCGATGGCCAGCACGCGGGTGCCGAAGCGGACGTGCGGCGCGATGTCCGGCAAGGCCGCCGCGCGGTCGAGGACGTCGGCGATCTCGTGGCCGGACGGGCACTCGGACTCAGCGGGGACTTCCACACCAGCCGCGGCGAGCCGGTTGCGTACCCGCGCGGAAACGCTCATCTCCCAGGGGGTGAACAGCCGGACGTGCCCCCACTTGCGCAGGTGGCCGGCGGCGCCGGGCGCGGCCTCGAACAGGGTGAACGGAAAGCCGCTCTCGGCGGCGGCGAGGGCGGCTTCGATCCCGGTGGGACCCGCGCCCAGAATGGCGATGTGCGGCTTGGATGCGGACATGGTCGTCAGATCTCCTCGTTCTTCTCGTTCAAAAGCGGGATGCGGCCCGCTCGCGCGCGGGCAGGATCTCCAGGCAGGTGGTCCACCATCCGGACAGGATCGTCTCGACGAACTCCTCCGGCAGCCCTTCCTGCAGCATCTCGGCGGCGAGAGCCCGGTGGTCGTAAACGAGCGGCACGAGCTCGACCGCCAGCCCCTCATCCCGCGCCTCCAGGAGCGCGTACCAGACCTGAGTGGTCCCGTCGTTGGCGGGCCGGCCGATCACTCCGGCGCTCACCACGTCGCGTCCGGACGGGAGGCGCCGGTGCCAGTGCAGCCCCGTGTGGGTGCAGAGCAGGCCGTCGCACGAATGCTGATCGAGCAGCGCTTCCAGGAAGGGGACCGGCGAGGTCGAGGCGAACAGGAACTCGTTGATGCGCCGCGGCGAGCCGTGGATCAGCAGGAGCTCGCGGTCGCCCACTCGCACGCGGCGGCGCTTTGGCAGCCGGCCCATCCAGGCCTTGAATTCCGGCGAGCACTGCCGCGCCGTATAGCCGTACGAGATCCCGGCGAAATGGTTGTCGCGCGGATCGGTGTAGCCACAGTTGCAGTCCTCGCGGCCGGAGGCGAGCGACTCCTCGTAGTTCCCCTGGATCGTCCGCACGCTCCCCTGGACGAGCAGAGGCCAGACCTTCTCGGGATTCGGGCCGAAGCCGCCGAGGTCCCCCAGGCAGTAGACCGCCTCGGCGCCGCGGCGGGCGGCGTCCTCCAGCAAAGCGCTCAGGCCGTAGTGATTGTTGTAGACGCCGCCGAAGACGGCGATGCGCGACCAGGGGCCCTCGACCGGCGTCGCATCCGGGAGGGGCGCCGCATAGTCGCGCACAGCCGCGGCCCGCTCCGCCGCGGAGAGCCGTTGGCCGGTCTTGGCGCTCGCACGGCGAAAGTCAGCCAGAGGGACGAGCTTCTCCCCCCAGGTGGCGAGACCGCGGTGGAGCGTCATCCGCTCCCTCTCCTGGAGGCGGCGGGCCTGCTCGGCGGGATCGCGGGGCGGACGGTATGGCACGGTTCGACTCCGCTCAGGTTTTGCAGCTCACGCCGAAGGCGTGGCAGGTCCAGCAGGCCGGGTGGTTCAGGGAAAACGGGCCGAGGGTGTCGACGAGAGCCTCGCCCATCTTGGCGGAAGGCTCGTTGATCAGGATCGGGCAGACCCAGACCCCCTGATCCGTCACCATGCGGCAGGAGCTGCACTGGAGATGGTCCCATCCATCCTCCGGCGCATCGCCGGCGCGCAGCCGCTGCCAGCTCTCGTAGGCCCCGGCGCGCTCGGCCTCGGCGCCGATCTGAAAGACCGGCAGGACCTTCAGGCGCGGCCGATCCACCCCGAGAGAACGGAGGAGAGCGAAAAACTTCTCCTTGCCGGAGTCGGAGCCCGACTCCCGCCAGACCTCGGTGACGGTCAGCACCGGATTGAGCCCCGCCTGCGCCAGATGGCGGACACCCTCGAGGATGCGGTCGAACGTCCCGGTGCCGCGGATCGGGTCGTTGGTCGCGGCATCCCAGCCGTCGAGCGACACGCGCAGGTCGAGGGAGTACTCGGAGCCGCCGGCCAGGGCTTTGAGGCGGGCGCAGCGGGCCGGATCGAGGAGGAGGCCGTTGGTCAGCACCGTGGCCGGCCCTACCTTGAGCGTCTCCTCCAGGATCGACTCCATCTCCGGGTTGAGGAACGGCTCGCCGCCAGTGAAGTAGTACTCGCGGACCCCGAGCGTGGCCGCGTCGGCGAGGTGGCGCCGTACCTCGGCGAGCGTCATCATCTCGTGCGTGTGGTTGGTCGGCGAGCAGGAGACGAAGCAGTGGGTGCACGCCAGATTGCAGACGGTCCCCGCCACCTGGAACCAGAGGGTGTCCAGCGTCCGCAGCTCGACGCGCGGGGCGGCCAGCGGCAGGGTCTTCTCGGTCAGGGGGGCGCTCATGAACGGCTTCGGGTGTCCTCCACGGAGACCTCTCCAGCATATACGGCCTGACGGCTGTCCCGGATGGCTTCTTCGGTCCGTCAGCGCTTGCGCTATGATCGGCCTCTCTTGAGAAAGTTCCTGATCTTTTCGATCCCGCTCCTCATCCTCGCCATGGCGCTCTTCCACTTCGCGCTGGAGGCGCTCGGCAGAGTCCCGGACGCGGCCGCGCTGTCGCCGGCTGCCGGCCGGAGCGTCCCGGGCTGGGTCGCGCTGGCCACCTGGGGGCTCGAGGCGCTGTCGCTGTCGGCGCTCTTCCTCCTGATCTACAACCGCAGCGGCCTGCGAATGCTTTCCGGGCTGCTGACCGGCTGGCTCGCCTGGGTCTTCCGCGGGCCGCTCCTGGTGGTGACGGTCGTCAGCCTGGCCGGCCTGCCGGCGAGTCCCTGGTGGGGCATGGCCTTCGGGTGGTGGGTTCTCTACACGCTCTGCGGTCTTCTCCTCGGGGGGGCGGCTGCGGCGGCAGGCATGCAGCCATGAGGATCGCCGCCGTCGGGCGGGCGCTCCCGCCGCACTACTACGATCAGGACACCTTGCTGGAGGCGCTGCAACGGCGTTGGGGCGGCCGGTTCTTCAACCCGGAGCGCCTGGAGCGGCTGCACCGCAACGTCCTGGTCGGCGGCCGGCATCTCGCCCTGCCGATCGAGGAGTACGACGGGCTGACCACCTGGGGCAAGGCGAACGACGCCTGGATCCGGGTGGCGCAGGAGGTCGGAGGGCAGGCGGTGCTGGACGCGCTCGACCGCGCCAACCTGGCACCCGCCGACATCGATGCCATTTTCTTCGTGACGGTCACTGGCGTCGCCACCCCGTCGATCGACGCCCGTCTGATCAACCGCCTGGGTCTGGCGCCGCGGATCAAGCGGATGCCGATCTTCGGCCTCGGCTGTGTGGCCGGCGCCGCGGGGATCGCGCGGGCCGCCGACTACGTCCGCGGCTTTCCGGACCAGGTCGCCCTGCTTCTCTCCGTCGAGCTCTGCTCGCTGACCCTCCAGGAAGAGGACCTGTCGATCCCCAACCTGATCGCCTCCGGCCTGTTCGGAGATGGCGCGGCCGCGGTCCTCGTCGTCGGCGAGAACCGTCCGGAGCCGGGGCCGGCGATCGTGGCAACCCGCTCGATCTTCTATCCCGACTCCGAGCGGGTGATGGGGTGGGATATCTCGGAGAAGGGCTTCAAGATCGTCCTCTCCGCGGACGTCCCCGAAGTGGCGCGCCGCTTCCTGCGCCAGGACGTGGACGATTTCCTTGCCGAGCACGGCCTGACCCGCGCCGACATCTCCTCCTGGGTCTGCCATCCCGGCGGTCCCAAGGTGCTCGAAGCCATGCAGGAGGCATTGGAAGTACCCGAGGAGGCGCTGGCCGTCACCTGGAACAGCCTGCGCGAAGTCGGGAATCTCTCCTCCACCTCTGTCCTCCTGGTCCTCGCCGAGACCCTGGACAAGCATCGGCCCGAGGCCGGCAGTTGGGGGATGCTGCTGGCGATGGGGCCAGGGTTCTGCTCGGAGCTGGTGCTGCTCCGGTGGTGAGCGCATGGACACCCGCGTCCTCTACACCCTCCTGGTCGCCGCGGTCGCCCTCGGCCGGCTGATCGAGCTGCGGATCGCGGAGCGGCACCGGCGGAGCCTGCTGGCGCGCGGCGGGTTCGAGGCGGGGGCCGGCCATTATCCGTGGATGGTGGCTCTCCACACCGCGTTTCTGATCGCGTGCCCTCTGGAGGTCTGGCTGCTGGACCGGCCGTTCGTGCCGGCTCTGGCCGCGGGCATGCTGGTCCTTCTGATCCTTGCCGTGGCGCTGCGCTGGTGGGTGATCGCCACTCTCGGCGAGCGGTGGACGACCCGCATCCTGTTTCTGCCCGGCTCGTCCCCGGTCACCCGCGGGCCGTACCGCTTCCTGCGCCATCCCAACTACCTGGCGGTGGTGGCCGAGATCGCCGCTCTGCCGCTGGTGCATACCGCCTGGATCACGGCCCTGGCATTCTCTATGCTGAACGCCTGGTTGCTGCGCGTCCGCATCCGGGCGGAGGAGGCGGCTCTCGGCGCCGCCTCGGATTACCAGGCTGCGTTTGCGGGCCGGCCGCGCCTCGTGCCCGGCGGGCCGCGATCGGGAGAGCGATGAGCGACGACATGATCATCCTTCAGGGGATTTCCGAGGTCGCCCGGCTCCATCTGGGCTGGCAGGGAGGCGACCTCTCTCCCGAGATGCGTCTCGTCGAGGACCTGCGCCTCGACTCGGTGCGCCTGATGACCCTGGCGGCCGAGGTGGAGAACCGCTTCCGCATCTTCCTGGACGAGGCCGACGAGCTGGCGATCGAGACGGTGGCGGATCTCGTCGCGGTCGTCCGGAGGAAGCTTGGCCGCTGAGACCCTCCTGGACTACCTGGATTGCCTGGGGCGCTTCCCCGACGGCGGGCTGCGCTTCGTGGACCGCGCCGAGCGGGCGACATGGTTCCCCTGGACCGAGATCCGCGAGCGGGCGCTCGCCGTCTGCGGCGGTCTGCGCGCTCTCGGCATCGAGCGGGGAGACCGCATTCCTCTGATCTTCCCCACAGAGATCGAGTTCTTCGACGCCTTCTTCGGCGTCCAGCTCGCCGGAGCCGTCCCGGTGCCGCTCTATCCGCCGGTCCGCCTGGGCCGCCTCGGCCAGTACCTGCGCGGCACGGCGCGGATGATCGAGCGGACGCGCGCCCCGCTGGTGCTGGCGGACGCGCGGGTCAAGCGCATCCTCGGCGAGGCCGTGGCCCTGGCGCGCCCGCGCCTGGGCTGCAAGACGCTCGGCGAGCTCCCCCGGGAGCGCGGGGAGGTGGTGCGGGTGGGGCCGTCGGATCTCGCGCTGGTCCAGTTCTCCTCCGGCACTACGGTCGACCCGAAGCCGGTGGCCTTGAGCCACCGCGCGATCATCGCCCAGGTGGAGATTCTCAACAGCTTCTGGCAGGACACGGCGGATTTTCGCCACACCTGCGTCTCCTGGCTTCCGCTCTACCACGACATGGGGCTGATCGGCTGCGTCGTCCCGGCGCTCTCGCGCGAGGCGCAGCTCACCCTGATCGGCCCGGAGCTGTTCGTGACGCGGCCAGCCCTCTGGCTGCGCGCGCTCTCGCGCTACCGCGGCACGATCTCGCCGGCGCCGAACTTCGCCTATGGCCTCTGCCTCCATCGGATTTCCGACGCCGAGATGGAAGGATGCGACCTGTCGGAGTGGCGGACGGCGCTCGACGGCGCCGAGGCGGTGACCCCGGCCGTGACCCGGGCCTTCATCGAGCGCTTCGCGCGCTGGGGGTTCCGGCCGGAGGCGCTCACCCCGGTCTACGGCCTCTCGGAGGCGGCGCTGGCCGTGACCTTCTCGGCGCTCGACACCCCCTTCGAGAGCCGGCGGTTCCAGCGCGACGCCCTGTCGCGCGACCGGATCGCCCGCGAGGCGCTGGAGGGACGCGAGATCGTCTCCGTCGGCCGACCGGTCCCGGGCTTCCGGCTGCGCATCGTGGATGAAGCGGGGCGCGATCTGCCGGACGGCCGGGTCGGGCGGGTCTGGATCCAGGGGCCGTCGTTGATGGAAGGCTACCTGGACGATCCGCTGGCCACCGCCCGGGTGCTGCGCGACGGCTGGCTCGACACCGGCGATCTCGGGTTCCTGATGGACGGCGAGCTGTTCCTGACCGGCCGGGCCAAGGACGTGATCATCCTGCGCGGCCGCAACTACGCGCCGGAGGAGATCGAGCGGGCCGTCGAGGGGATTCCGGGCGTGCGGACCGGCTGCGTGGTGGCAGCGAGCTGGCTGCCGGAAGACGCCGAGGGCGGGCGGCTGGCGCTCTTCGTCGAGACCGCGCGGGACGCCGGCCCCGAGGCGCTCGCGGATCTGCCCGAGGCCTGCCGGACGGCGGTGCTCGGAGCGGCCGGTCTCGCCGTCGATCAGGTGGAGCTGCTGCCGCCGGGGACCCTGCCGCGCACCTCTTCCGGCAAGCTCCGGCGCGCCGAGGCCCTGCGCCTCTGGCTGGCCGGCGAGCTGGCGCCCCCGGAGCCGGTGACCGCGGTGCGCATGGCCAAGGCCATGGCCCGCTCGGGCCTGGCGTACGCGCGGCTCCGCTGGGGACGGGAGGAGGGGTGAGCCCGGCGGCGGACCTGGTCGTCGTCGGCGGCGGGCCGGCGGGCCTGGCCACCGCCCTCGGTGCCCGGCTCGCGGGTCTCGACGTCACCGTTCTCGATCGCTTCCAGCCGACTCTCGACAAGGCGTGTGGCGAGGGGCTGATGCCCGACGCCGCAGCGCACCTGCGTGGCCTCGGCGTGGAGCTGGGACCCGGCGAGGCGTTCCCGTTCCGCGGCATCCGCTACGTGGACGGCGAGGTGACCGCCGAAGGGACCTTCCCCGGAGCCGCCGGCCTCGGAGTGCGGCGCCTCGCCCTGCACCAGGCGCTCGTCAGTCGCGCCGAAGAAACCGGCGTCCGTCTCCTCTGGGGAGTGGCCGCTCGGGGGCTCGCGCCGGATTCCGGAGGTGGCTGGGCGGGGATCGAGACCGACCAGGGGCTGATCGCCGCCCGCTGGATCGTGGGAGCCGACGGCCTTCTCTCGAAAGTCCGCCGGTGGGCGCGCCTGGAGAAGGAGCCCGGAGCGCTCCGCCGCTTCGGCGTGCGGCGGCACTATCTAATAAGACCGTGGACCGACTGCGTCGAGGTCCATTGGGGACCGGGCTGCGAGGCCTACGTCACCCCGGTTGGGCCGGAGCTGGTCGGCGTTGCCATGCTCTGGAGCGGAGAGAAGCTCGGCTTCGACGATCTCCTGAACCGCTTCCCGGCTCTGCACGACCGCCTCGCCGGAGCGCCCGTCGCCTCGCGCGATCGCGGCGCCGGACCGCTCCACCAGCGGGTCCGCGGAGTGCGCCGCGCCAATCTGGCGCTGATCGGGGACGCCGCCGGCTACCTGGACGCCATCACGGGCGAGGGACTCGCCGTGGCTCTGCATCAGTCCGCGGCCCTGGTCGAGGGCCTGCGGCAGGGCAGCCTCGACGGCTACGCGGCAGCCTCCCGCCGCATCCACCGGCTGCCGGATGCGATGACCTCTCTGATGCTGGCGCTGGAGCGGCGCCCCTGGCTGCGAAAGCGGGCGATCCGCGCGCTCGCCGCCGAGCCGGCGCTCTTTTCGCTGCTGCTCGGCATTCACGGACGGCTGCTGCCGGCGCGCTCGCTGGGGGTTGAAGGGGCTCTGCGGTTGGCTTGGCGGCTGGTGGCGGCGTAGACTCCCCTGGAATGGCCGACCCCTCTCCCGCCGTTGTTCTTCAAGCGCCATGAAGAAAACCTCTCCCCGTTCCCACGACTGGTCCCCCTTCCGTGCCGACGAGCGTCCTGTCGAGCGCTTTCCGCAGCACGGACGGCACCGGCTCGCCCTGGCCTACGCGAACACCTACCACGTGGCCATGTCGAGCCTCGCGTTCCAGCGCGTCTACGAGCTGGTCCACCGCCGGCCGGAGTGGGTCTGCGAGCGGTTCTTCACGGACGGCGCCGGCACGCCGGTCTCGATCGAGCAGGGGCGTTCCCTGAACGAGTTCGGCTGTATCACCTTCTCGGTCTCGTTCGAGGAGGACTACGTCAACCTCCTCCAGATGCTCGACCGGGCGCGCATCCCCCTGCGGCGCCGCGACCGCGGCCCGTGGGACCCGCTGATCGTCATGGGCGGCTCGTGCGCGCTGATCAACCCGCTGCCGATGTCGGAGTTCGTCGACATCTTCGCGCTGGGTGCGGCCGAGAACGTGCTGCCCGACCTGCTCGCGGCCCTTGAAGAGGAGAGCGGCCGCGAAGCGATCATCGAGCGTCTGGCCGCCCTGCCCGGCTTCTACGCCCCGGCGTTCCACCGGCCGGAGGAAGACGGCGAGGAGCTCCCCAAGCTCGAAAAGCGCGAGCTCTCCGAGGAGCAGATGCGCCAGCCCGGGCACCTGCCGACGACCGCCATCGTCACGCCGCGCACCGAATTTTCCGAGAAATTTCTCATCGAGATGTCCCGCGGCTGTCCCGAGAAGTGCCGCTATTGCTGGGCCACATTCGGCATGGGACGGTTCCGCTGGCATCCGACCGAGTACATCCTGAGCGCCCTGGAGCGGGCCCGGCCGGTCACCAACCAGCTCGGCTTCGTCGCCACGGCGGTGGGCGACCATCCGGACATCGAGAAGATCCTGCGCGAGGCCAACCAGCTCGGCTTCCGCACGTCGGTCTCCTCGATCCGCATCCCGGCGGTGAACGAAGGAGTGCTGGACGCGCTCCACGCGTCGGGCGACCGCTCGATCACCCTGGCGCCCGAGACGGGCACGGACGAGCTGCGCCGCAAGATGGGCAAGCCGATCCCGAACTCGGTCCTGCTGGAGAAGATCCGCCTGATCTTCCGGCACGGCTTCACCCAGCTCAAGCTCTATTTCATCGTCGGCCTGCCGGGCGAGACCATGGAGGACGTCCAGGGCATCCTCGAGCTGGGCGCCCAGGCGCGGGCGATCATGCTGGAAGAGCTGGTACCGCGCGGCATCATCGGGCATGTCCACCTGGGGGTGAGCGTGCTGGTGCCGAAGCCGTACACGCCGTGGCAGCGCGAGGCCATGGACGACGAGAGGAGCCTCAAGGAGAAGGTCGCCGTCCTCAAGAAGGGGGTCGCCCGGATGCCCAACATCTCCCTGGGCTCGGTCTCGATCCGGCAGGCGGTCTGGCAGACCTATATCAGCAAGGCCGGGAGCGACGCCGCCGAAGCCATCGAAGCCGCCGCCCGCGGCGAGAGCCTCTCCGCCCTCCTCCACCGCTTCGAGCACAAGATCCGCCCCGAAGTCTTCGCCCCCATGCAGGGCGACCTCCGCTGGCACTTCATGCGCCAGAGCCTGTAAACAGACGGCTCCCACCTTGGAACGAGCTGTCCGCTCCGCGAATTGAGCCGCCGGATCTCGGAGCGGGTCATCCAACTCCCGGAACGAGTCACCAAACTCCCGGAGCGAGCCGCCCGTTCCGGGAAACGAGCGCCCAATCCGCCGAGCGAGCCGCTTGTTCCGCGGAGCGAATCGTCCATTCCGCGGAACGAGCCTCCCGCTTCCCGGAGCGAATCGCTCCTCAGCCTTGTTTCGACAGCCAGCGGTCGATCGAGAAGCGCCCGCTCCCCTGCGCCAGCACCGCCAGCGCCATGCCGATGGCCAGCAGGTGGTATTCGAACCCTTCGCCCTGGCCGGTGTTGTACCAGTCCATGAAGAAGCCGTTCTTCAGGTGGATCGTGTAGATCGCGCCCAGCATCACGCAGAGGACGCCGAAGGCGCTGATCCGGCCGAGGAAGCCCAGGATGAGCCCGAGGGCTCCGAAGGATTCCGCGATGATCACCAGCACGACGAGGACGGCAGGGATGCCCAGGCGCTCGGTGAAGAAGTCCATGGTCCACGCGGGGCCGTGGCCGCCGAACCAGCCCAGCAGCTTCTGCGCGCCGTGCGGGAAGATCACCAGGCCCAGGAAAACCCGCACCAGGAACAGTCCGACGCTGTCGTCCGTCCGCATCAGTCTCTTCAGCATGGGGAAGACCTCCTCGAGAAATTGCGCGGCTCAGTCTATTGCAGGTACCCGAGCGCTCTGAGCTTCTCCTCGGCTTCCCGGCTCTTGCGCAGGCTCTCGGCGCTCTCGGCGCCTTCCGTGCGGTCCAGCCAGGCGGTGAGCGCGCCGCGCAGGCGGTGGAAGCTCCGGCGCTCGGCGGAGCGGGCGTCGTTCGTCTCGCCGGGGTCGCGTTGCAAGTCGAAGAATTGGAAGGCGCCCGTCCCCAGGTGCTTGATCAGCTTGAAGCGATCGTCGGCGACACCGCGGTACGGTCCCGCCAGGCTGTACTGGTGCGGGTCGCCCGGCGGCGGCTGTCGTTTCTCGATCAACGACCGGAGGCTCCTTCCTTCGAGCCGCTTGTCGGCCGGGACTCCCGCGTAGTCGAGCAGGGTGGGCACGATGTCCAGGTTCTGCACGGGGGCTTCGATCGTCCGCGCCTTCACGCCGGGGATGTGGACGAACAGCGGCGTCTTCACCAGGGTGTCGTAGACGGCACGGCAGTGCTCGACGTGGCCGTGGTCCAGGAACTCCTCGCCATGGTCGGCGGCGAACACAACGATGGAGTCGTCGAGCCAGCCGCCGCTCTCCAGGGCGCGGAGGAGCTCCTGAAACTGTCCGTCGAAGTAGGCGATCTCGTCGTCGTACAGGTCCCGCAGATGCTGGAGATCCTCGGGCGTCACCTTTGGGTCCGGTCCTCCCCGGTAGATCCAGTGGCCGATCGGGTTCGGGCTCCCCTTGCGGATGAAGTCCTTCGCGGGACGCCCCTGGGCGAAGCGGCGCTTGAAGCTGGCAGGCGGCGCGTAGGGGTCGTGCGGGTCGATGTAATGAAGATAAAGGAAGAGGGGGGCGTCCCCGGCGCGGGCTCGGTCGAGCTCCGCGAAGGCCTGCTGGTTGACGCACTTCGCCGGCCGCCAGAGGCAGTCCTCGTGGAATTCGTCGAAGCCGCGGCCGAATCCGCCGGTCGGATTGCGGTGGCTCGGCCGGTTGCGGACGATGGCGCTCGTGGAGATCGCCCCGGTGCGGTACCCCCGCGGCTGGAGGACCTCGGCGATCGACGGAATCGCTTCAGGGATGCCCAGGGCCTCATCCGGCTGATCCAGAAAGGCGAACGGGTAGCGCGAGGTGAGGATCGAGTTGACCGACGGGAAGGTGCACGAGGCCTGGCTGCGCGCGTTCTTGAAGAAGATGGAACGGCGGGCGAAGGCGTCGATGTGCGGGCTGGTGTTGCGGGCGTAGCCGTAGACGCCGAGGTGGTCGGCGCGCAGGGTGTCGACCACGATCAGGAGGAGGTTGAGCCGGCGCGGCGGTGCGCTCCGATCGCGCGAGCAGGCGCCCGTGCAGATCAGGGAGATCAGGATCAGGGCGATCGGGGCGAGCCGTCGATCCACTCTCGATCTCGTCTCAGGCGCCGGCCAGCCGGATGCGCGCGTCGAGCGCCCGGGCGCGGTCTCGCGAAGGACCGGCGAGGAACGGGTTGATGTCCAGCTCCTGGATGCGCGGGTGGCGCTTCGAAAGCTGGGCCAGGCGGAGGAGGATCTCGGCGAGGAGGTCGAGGTCCGCTCCGGGCTCGCCGCGTACTCCTTCGAGCAGCTTGAAGCCGCGGATGCCCCGGATCATGTCCTCCGCCTCGCTCTTGCCGAGAGGCAGGACGCCGAAGCGCACATCCTGGAAGACCTCGACGTACTTGCCTCCCAGCCCGAACATGAGGAGCGGCCCGAAGCGCGGATCGGTGGTGATGCCATAGATCACCTCGTGCCCGCCGCGCGCCATCTCCTGGACGAGCCAGCCCTCGATGCGGTGCCCGGCGCCTTCGACGGACGCCCCGGCGCGGTCGAGCGCGCGGGCCAGCTCGGCCTCGTCCCGCAGGTCGACCTGGACCGCTCCGACGTCGCTCTTGTGGACCAGGTCCGGCGCCACGGCCTTCAAGACCACCGGATAGCCGATCTCCCGCGCCGCGGCCAGCGCCTCCTCGCGGCTCCCGGCCATCCGCCAGCGCGCCAGGGGAATGCCATAGAGGTCGAGGACGCGGAAGGCGTCGGCCGGATCGAGATACCCCTCGGGTGCTCGCTCGAGGATTGCGGCGACCGCGGCGTCGTCCACCGGGAAGTCGGGGACCGCGGCCTCTTCGGGGCGGCGCACCCAGGCGGCGTAGCGCGCGAGGAGGAACATGGCACGGGCCGCGGACTCGGGGAAGCGGTAGACGGGGGGGAGGTCCGCCGCCTCCTTCACCCTCTCGTAGAACTCGTCGGTCGCCATCATCACCGCGAGCACCGGCTTGGTGCGGTCGCGCGCCACCTCGCCCACCGCTTCCAGGATGTCGATCGGGCTGGAGAGGAGCGGCGTCACGTTGATCACCAGGGCCATGTCCACCCCGGGGTCGTCGAGCACGATGCCGAGGGTACGGCGGTAGGACTCGGCCGTAGCCGAGGCGATCATGTCGACCGGATTGGAGACGCTCGCCTCGGGCGGCAGAAAGGCGCGCAGTGCGGCGCGGGTTTCCTCCGAGATGTCGGGGATTTGCAGGCCGAGGTTGACGCAGGCGTCCGTGGCCATGATCGCCGGCCCACCGGCGTTGGTGACGATCCCCACCCGGAACCCCTGCGGCAGCGGGCAGCGGTCGAGGGCGCGGGCCACGTCGAACAGCTCCTCGATGGTGTTGGCGCGCAGCACGCCGCACTGGTCGAGGAACGCCGAGACAGTCACGTCCGTGCCGGCGATGGCGCCGGTGTGGCTGGAGGCGGCGCGGGCTCCCTCGGCGGTGCGGCCCGATTTCACGACCAGGATCGGCTTCTTGCGGGTCACCCGCTTGGCGATCTCGGTGAAGCGCCGCGGGTTGCCGAACGATTCGAGGTACATGGCGATGACCCGCGTCTCCGGGTCGTCCTCCCAATGCACCAGGAGGTCGTTGCCCGAGACGTCGGCCTTGTTGCCCATCGAGACGAACTGGGTGAGGCCGATCCCCAGGTCCTGGGCGACGTTCAGGATCGCCACGCCGAGCGCTCCCGACTGGCTGACGAAGCCGATCGAGCCGCGGCGCGCCGGGGTCGGGGCGAACGTGGCGTTCAGGCTCAGCTCGGGGTCGGTGTTGATCACCCCCATGCAGTTGGGGCCGATCATGCGGACCCCGGCGGCGCGCACGCGGTCGCGCAGCACGCGCTCGTGCCGCGCCCCCTCCTCGCCCGTCTCGGAGAAGCCGGCGGTGATGACGACCAGGCCGCGCACCCCTTTGGCCAGGCATTCGTCCACCGCGGCGAGCACCTTGTCGCGCGGCACCAGGATCACCGCCAGGTCGATCGGGTCGGGGATGGCGGCCACATTCGGGTAGCACTTGAGCGAGTGGATCGCCTGGGCGCCCGGATTGACCGGATAGATGGCGCCGCTGAACTGGTTGGCGATCAGGTTGTGGAGCAGGGCGAAGCCGATCGAGTCGCGGCGCCGCGAGGCGCCGATCACCGCGATCGAGCGGGGGGAGAAGACGGCGTCCAGGGGGCGGGCCGGTCGTTCAGATGATTCCATGGCACCTCAGGCTTTGGGGAAGAGAACTTGCAGCTGCTCCTCGGCCAGGCGGACCCGCACCGGCAGCCGCTCCTCGCAGAGGTCGCCATCGATCTGGGCCTCGGCGCCGGCCGGGCCGACGAAGAGGACCTCATCGACTTTGCGGATCTCCACGTCGCGCCTCCGCACGTGGGCAGAGCGCAGGAGGTCGAGGATGAAGCCGAGGGTCGCCCAGCGCCCGCGGCCGCGGAAGAGGACCAGCTCGAGCCGGTGGCTGTCCGGGCTGGCCTCGGGAGCGAGCCGGAAGGAGCCGGCGTAGAAGGGGAGATTCGCCACGGCGGCGAAGGTGGCGCAGAGGCGCTCGCCGTCGGCGATGACCTCGATGTTCGGATAGCTGTAGCGCCACCACTCGCGGAGCCCCTGCCAGACGATCGCCGCCTCGCCGAAGCGCCACTTGAGCTCCACGTCCAGCGCCGCCAGCACGGTGGCATCCAACCCCGCCGAGGTCATCATCAAGAACGGATGCTCGCCGGCCGCTCCCCGGGTCAGGCCGACGTCGAAGGCGCGGACGGGGGCTTTGCAGAGGACCGCCGCGGCCTCGACCGGGTTGCGCGGCAGGCCGAGCGCCAGGGCCAGGAGGTTGGCGGTGCCGCCGGGCAGCACGCCGAGCGCCACCGGCGAGCCGAGGAGCCCGGCGGCTACCTCGCGCGCCGTGCCGTCGCCGCCGAACGCGAAGACCGCCTCGACGCCGCGCGCTTCGGCGAGCCCGCGGGCCAGCTCGATGGCCTGGCCGGCGTACGCGGTCGGGGTCAGCTCGACGAGGAAGCCGCCGTTCTGGAGGGTGCTGACGATCCTCTCCAGCACCGTGCTGTGGCGCTGGCGCCCCGACTTGGGGTTGTAGATCAGGGCGGCGCGGCGCACGATCGGAGCAATCAGAACAGCGTGCCCGTGGTGCCGGGGCGAGGCGGGTAGCCGAGGTGCTGGTAGGCGCGGCGGGTGGCGACGCGGCCGCGCGGCGTGCGCTGGAGGAAGCCCTCCTGGATCAGGTAGGGCTCGTAGAGGTCCTCGATCGTGCCGCTGTCCTCGCCCACCGCCGCGGCCAGCGACTTGAGTCCGGCGGGGCCGCCGTCATAGTGCTCGATGAGCGTCCCCAGGATCTTGCGGTCCACGTCGTCGAAGCCGAAGTCGTCCACCTCCAGGAGCGCCAGCGCCTTCCTGGCGATGGCGAGGTCGATCTTGCCGAGCCGCTCGACCTGGGCGAAGTCGCGCACGCGCCGCAGCAGGCGGTTGGCCACGCGGGGCGTGCCGCGGCTGCGGCGGGCGATCTCTTCCGCTCCGTCCGGATCGATCGGCACCTGGAGCAGGCGCGAGGAGCGCTGGATGATCTGCGTCAGCTCCTCCGGCCGGTAGAAGTCGAGGCGGTGGACGATGCCGAAGCGGGCGCGCAGCGGCGCGCTGATCAGGCCGGCGCGCGTGGTGGCGCCGACCAGGGTGAAGCGCGGCAGCTCGATCTTGACGGTGCGCGCGGCCGGCCCCTGGCCGATCACCAGGTCGAGCCGGAAGTCCTCCAGGGCCGGATAGAGGATCTCCTCGACCGAGGGGCCGAGCCGGTGGATCTCGTCGATGAACAGCACCTCGCCGGGATCGAGGTTGGTGAGGATCGCCGCCAGGTCGCCGGCCCGTTCGAGGACCGGCCCGGCGGTGATGCGGAGCGGCGCGTTCATCTCGCTGGCGATGATGTGGGCGAGCGTCGTCTTGCCGAGGCCGGGGGGGCCGAACAGGAGCACGTGGTCCAGGCTCTCCCGCCGCTCGCTCGCCGCGCGGATGAAGACCTTCAGATTATCGATGATCTTGCGCTGGCCGATGTACTCGTCCAGCCGCTGGGGGCGGAGCGCGGGCTCGACCCCCAGGTCCTCGGGATCGGGAACCCCGGAAAGAATTCGTTCGTCCGCCTGCATCGCGCCTCATTGTATCGGACCTTGACCCAGCGGACCTTGACCCCGGCGCCGGAAACATATAGCCTGTGGCAAATTCAAGGGATTCTCATGATGCGAGCTCTCTACGCTTCCGCGCAGGGCTGCCGGACTGGGATGGGTCTGGCCGGTGCGCTCCTGCTGGCCGCCGCTCCCCTCTGGGCGGGCGCCTCGACGCAGAAGAATCCGGCGGTCACCTTCTCGACGGCGGGAACCAAGGAAGTCACGCTGCAGGTCTGCAACCCGGCCGGCTGCTCGTCGGTGACGAAGACGCTCACCGTGCTCGATCCGCGGCCGGTGGTGAGCTCGGCGAGCTTTGCGCCGCTCGCGCCGGAGGCGGGCCAGCTCGTCTTCCTGACCGGCGCGGGGACCGGCAAGCCGCCGCTGAATATGACCTGGAATCCGACGCCGGTGGGCGGGTCGCCGCTCGCCAGCCTTTCGGGGCAGACCCTCTGGTGGAATACCGCGGGGGTTCCTCCCGGGGCCTACACGCTACGCTTCGAGATCCAGAACGGCTCGGGGACCGCGGTCGCGCAGCTCCCGATCATCCTGGCTCCTGCCGCCCCTCTCGACTTCTACACCGTCGCGCCCTGCCGGATCTACGATTCGCGTCTCGGCGTGGTGCCGCTCTTCTCCGGCATCGCCAAGGTCATCCAGGCGACCGGAGGCGCCTGCGGGATTCCCGCGGCGGCGCGGGCCCTGGCGGTGAACGTGACGATCATCGATCCGTCGGGTCTGGGCAACGCGTCGTTCTACCCGGGCAACTACCCTCAGCCGGTCGCCAGCACGATCAACTTCACGGCGGGCACGACCCGGTCCAACAACGCCATCCTGCCGCTCGCCACGGACGGCTCGGGCACCCTGACCACGCTGTTTTCGATCGCCGGCACCAACGGCAACGCCAACCTGGCGGTCGACGTCAGCGGGTATTTCGCGCCGGGGGCTCCGTAGCTCAGGCCCGCGACAGCCTGTTCAAGCTCGCGCGCAGGAGGTCGTTGAAGGCGGCGTCCGGGCGCTCGCGCCGGACCTCGGCGACGGCGCGCTCGGCGAGGGTGCTCTTGTAGCCCAGATTCACCAGGGCCGAGACCACGTCCTGGTCCGCGGGGGCCGCGGCGGTCGCCGTCGCGGGCAGATCGGCGGCGAGCAGGCGGATTTTCTCTCGCAGCTCCAGGACCATGCGCTCGGCCGTCTTCTTCCCCACCCCGGGAATGGAGGAGAGGCGGCCCAGGTCGCCGGAGGCGAGGGCTGCCATCAGATCGTCCGGCGGCATGCCCGAGAGGATCACCCGCGCCAGGCGCGGCCCGATCCCGCTGACCGCGATCAGTCTTTCGAACAGCAGCTTCTCCCGCTCCGTCCAGAACCCGAAGAGGGAGATGTCGTCCTCGCGGACCTGGGTGTGGATGAACAGGGCGACGCGTTCCCCGGCGGGGCGCTTCTCGATCTCGTACCAGGTGGAGAGGGGGATGTGGACCTCGTAGCCCACCCCCTGAACGTCGAGCAGGAGACGTTCGGGGGTGGTGCGGAGGAGGTTTCCCTGGAGGTAGCCGATCATCGACCGGTGAGATCTCAGCCCTGCTGCGAGGGTCCGAGCTGCTCGGCGGTGATCCCGAGGGAGTCGAGCAGCTGCTGGTCGTACTTGACTCCCATCTCGCGGCGGCGCTCGGCGAGCAGGGAGGCGAGGAGCTGGTTGAGCTTCTCGTTCTGCACGCTGGCCCGGGTCTGCTCGCGGACTCCGGCGAACTGGATCGGATCCCAGGCCTTGCGCTCCTTGACCTCGAAGAGGAGGGCCCCCTGGGCGTCGGCGACCGGCCCGCCGAGCTGGCCGGGCTGGAGCTTCATGGCTTCGGCGACCAGCTCGGGGTTCATGCCGATCCCCGGAATGGCCCCCTGGGCGCCGAACTCGGCGCTCTCCACCACCTGGAGACCCAGCTCGCCCGCGATCTGATCGAGGCTCGTGCCGGTGGCGCGGGCCTGCTTCAGGCGCTCGATCGCCCGCTCCTGCATCTTCTGGGCGGCGACGGTCGCCCGCACCCGCGGCTCGACCTCGTTGAGCTCGGGTACACGCGGCTCGTGCGTCGCGGAGACCCAGAGCACGGCCCAGCCGCGCGGCACCTGGACCGGCTGGGTGACCTTCCCTGCCTTGTCGAGGGCGAAGGCGGCCGAGGTGAGAGCGGGCGCGGGTCCCAGCCCGGTGATCGGGTCCTGCGGACCGAACTTGCCGGTGGCCGAGGAGGTGACGCCCGGGTTCGCCTTGGCGATCGTCTCCAGGTCCGCGGGGGTCTTCGGCGGATTCTTCTCGAGCTGCGCGGCGAGCTCCTTGGCCTTGGTCTGGGCGAGCTCCTGCGCGCGGGTCATGGCGGCGCGGGCGCGGAGCTGCTCCTTGATCTCGTCGAACGGCGTGACCCCCGCCGGGCGCTTGCCGGTCACCTGGATCAGATGGAGGCCGAACTGGGTCTTGACCGGCCCGACGATCTGGCCGGGCTGGGCGCCCATCGCGGCCTCCTCGAACTCCTTGACCATCTGGCCCTTGCCGAACCAGCCGAGATCGCCGCCGCGCTCCTTGGCGCCGGGCTCTTCCGAGACCTCGCCGGCCACCACGCCGAAGTCGGCGCCGGCCTGGACCCGCTGGCGGGCCTGCTCCAGCTTGGCGCGCGCCTGCTCCTCGCTCACCTGCGGGCTGACCCGCACCAGGATGTGGCGGGCCTGCACCTGCTCCGGATGGCTGAGCTGCTGCTGCATCGAATCGTACTCCTTGCGGAGCTGCTCGTCGGTGACCTGGACCTGCCCGCGGAGCTGATCGGCCTCGACGAGGAGGTAGGCGCCCTCGCGCTGCTCCGGCATCTTGTATTCCTCGCGGTGGGCCTGGAAGTACGCCTGGAGCTCGGCCGGAGTGATCTGGGCGGCCGCGTCGGCGAAGCGGGCGCGAGGGAGCTGGACGTAGCGGATCTTCGCCTTCTCCACCTGCTCGCGGTAGGAGCGCTCGACCTCGGCGTCACCGACCCAGATGCCGGCCCGCAGCATGTCCTGCAGCTTCTGGCGGAGGAGGTCCTTCCGCATCGACTGCTCGAAGCTGGCGGGGGTGAAGTTGTTCTGGCTCAGGATGCGGGCGTACTCCGCTTGCCCCACGAACTGCCCCTGCGGGTTGCGGAACACGGGCTCGTCGAGGATCCGCTCGCGCACCTCGGCGTCGGTGACCTCGAGACCCATCCGCTCGGCCTCGGCGAGGAGGATCTGCTCGGTCACCGCCCGCTCCAGCGCCTGGAGGGGCAGCCGCATCTGCTCGGCCAGCTCGGGCGTGAACTGCTCGCCGTAGAGCTGCCGGTACATGCTGTCGAGCTGCCGGTATTCGCGCTGGAAATCCTCCCGCGTCACCACGCGGTCGCCGACGCGGGCGGCCACGGCCGTCCCGGTGCCCGCCTGCCCCCGCACGCCGCTGCCGAAGTCGACGAAGACGAAGAGGACGAACAGGCCGATGACGACCCAGAGAATCCAGCTCAGATATTTGAGATTGTCACGGAAAACCTTGAGCATGACGGGGGCTCCTTTACCTTCTTGCTCTCATACCCTGGAGAAGGGCAGGGAAATTTACCACACCCTCCGGCGGCGCGCGAGCCGGCACGTCTCTTTTGGGAAAGCGCTGTGGTATATTCGCTTTCCCAAATGAGAGGAACCTGAGGTGCCGCCCCAGAAGGCCAACAGCCCGAGGAAGGACTGGTACAGCGTTTCGGTCGAGACGCTGCGCGGGATGGGTCTGCTCGTCCTGGTCGTGGCGACGCTCGGGCTGGGGTTCCTGGGGTACCGGGCGTTCGAGAGCCGGTCGCTGGCGCGCGAGGCCGCGCAGGTGATCGAGGAGGTGCAGGGGCTCTATCAGCGCCTGCAGGCCGAGGAGCGGACCGGTGCCGGCTTCAAGACCGAGCTCGACGCCGCCTGGCGGAGCCTCCAGGATGCCCAGGGCAGCTTCAGCCGGAAGGACTACCGGAAGGCCCTGGAGAGCGGACGGCGCAGCCGCAACGTCCTCCTGTCGATCCTCGACGCGCTGCAGCTCCCCGAGACGGCGGGCCAGGCGCAGTTCATCTCCATCCAGGGCGAGGTGAGCTACCGCCGCGGCGAAGGCGGCGACTGGAAAGAGGCGCGCAGCCGGTCGGCGCTCCACCCCGGCGACTACGTGCGGACCTCGGAGAACGGCTCGGCCGAGATCATGTTCCTGGACGGCACCATCTACACCGTGCGTCCGAACACGCAGTTCATCGTCTCGGCCGGCCGCAAGGCCGCCGGCGGCGAGGAGCAGAGCATCGAGATGGAGTACGGCTGGGTCGACATGAACACCGCCCAGGGCACGAGCAACGTCAAGACGCCGAACGCCGTGGCGCGGGTCCAGCAGGACTCGGAAGCGTTCGTGACGGTGGACAAGGGCTCGGCCGACGGCCGTTTCGGAGCCCTGAGCGGCGCCGTCCAGGTGGCGGCCGAGGGGGGGCTGACCCGGGCGGTGCAGCCGATGCAGCAGGTGGTCCAGACGGGCGACCTGCTGTCGGAGCCGGCGCCGCTGCCCGATCGCCCGGAGCTCCTGGACCCGTCCGACAACGCGGACCTCGACCTGGAGCGCCTCCGCCAGGTCGTCCTCTCCTGGAACCCGGTGCCGGGGGCGGGCCGCTACGCCCTCCAGATCTCGCGCAACCATCTGTTCGTCGACAACGTGATCGACGTGTCCAACCGGACGAAGACGCGGGCCACCGTCGGCCTGCGCGGGGAGGGGACCTTCCAGTGGCGGGTCGCGGCGTACAAGGATGGTCTCCAGGGTCCCTGGAGCAAGCCGCGGAAGTTCCGGGTTGCCTCGTTCCGGACCGGCGGCGGAGAAAAAGATACGATCCCGCCGGAGCTTGACCTCGCAGATGTGAAATCCTACGGTAGTATCTTCATCGTCGGTGGGCGCAGTGAGCCCGGCGCGCGGATCGAGATCAACGGGGAGCAGGTCAAGACCGAGGCGGATGGATCGTTCACCAAGACCGTCCAGCTCTCGAAAGATGGCTGGAGCTTCATTGAGATCAAGGCCCGTGACGCCAGCGGCAACGAAACGCTGCGCCGCCACCGGGTCTTCGTCGAAAATCCGTAAACTGCTGTAGACGCTTGAACCGTAAACCCCTGCTCCGGCCGCCCGGCTGCCCGCTGTCGCGGACCGCCCGGGGCAAGACCGATAAGGACCAGGAAGGCTGATGCCCTTCGCCTCGCTGCTTCGTTACTTCTCCAAAGACCTCGCCATCGATCTCGGGACCGCCAATACCCTGGTGTTCGCCATCAACCAGGGGATTGTGGTCCGCGAGCCCTCCGTCGTCGTCATCAACAAGCTCACCAACCGGATCGAGGCCGTCGGCAGCGAAGCCAAGGAGATGTTGGGCCGCACGCCGGGCAACATCGAGTCGATCCGGCCGATGAAGGACGGTGTGATCGCCGACTTCGAGGTGACCGAGCGGATGCTCGAGTACTTCATTCGCAAGGCGCACGGCCGCAAGATGTACGTGCACCCGCGGATCGTCATCGGCGTCCCCTCCGAGATCACCCAGGTCGAAAAGCGGGCAGTCCGCGACTCGGCCATGCGGGCCGGCGCGTCCGAGGTCTTCCTCGTGGAGCAGGCCATGATGGCCGCGATCGGCGCGGGGCTGCCGATCACCGAGCCCTCCGGCAACATGATCGTCGACATCGGCGGCGGTACCACCGACGTGGCGGTCATCTCGCTCGCCGGCACGGTCTACAGCCGCTCGGTCCGGATCGCCGGCAACGAGATGGACGTGGCGATCATCCAGTACCTGAAGCGCAAGTACAACCTGCTGATCGGCGAGCGCACCGCGGAGCTGATCAAGATCGAGCTCGGCTCGGCCTATCCACTGAAGGAAGAGCTCAAGCTGGAGATCAAGGGGCGCGACCTCGTCGAAGGCGTTCCCAAGACCCTGACCATCACCGACGAGGAGATCCGCGAGGCGCTGGCCGAGCCGGTCGCCACGATCGTCGAGGCGGTGCGCATGGCGCTCGAGCGGACGCCGCCGGAGCTGTCGGCCGACATCATGGACAAGGGCATCGTACTCTCGGGCGGCGGCGCTCTGCTGCGCAACCTCGACCAGCGCCTGCGGGATGAGACGGGCCTGCCGGTGGTGCTGGCGGAAGATCCCCTGGCCTCGGTCGTGCTCGGCACCGGCAAGGTGCTCTCCGACATCAACCTGCTGCGCAAGGTCTCGATCCGTTAATCCGAGCCGCTTTCGGAAACGGATGGTAGCGTGGACGGTAGCGTGGACGAGCGCCGCACCGGTTGGGTGCTGATCATCGTGCTGGCAGGTCAGCTCGTCTACCTCGCCACGCAGGGAGCCCGTGCCGGCAACACGCTCCTGGAGTCGCTGGGCGTGCGCCTGCTGGGCCCGGCGGCGCGGAGCGTGGCCAACCTGCCGCAGGACGTGGCCGGCCTCGGCGAGGGGATGCGCACGCGCAGCAGCCTCCTCGACGAGAACCGGCGCCTGCGCCGCGAGGTGGAGGACCTGCGCCTCCGCCTTCTCCAGCTCAACGACGTGCAGGGCGAGGCCAGCCGCCTCGGGGCCGCCGTGCGCCACGCCTCGCCGCCGCTCGGCCGCATCCGCGCGGTGGACGTGGTCTACGCCGACCACGCCTCGTGGCTGCGCACGCTCGTCATCTATACCGGGGGCGCCCCGGCCCTGGTCAACCAGCCGGTGCTCTCGGCGAACGGCCTGGTGGGCCGGGTGGTGACCGTGGCAGGTCCCTACGCCAAGGTGCAGCTGATCACCGACCGCGCCGCCAGCGTGGGCGCCATGATCCTGCGCACCCGCCGCCAGGGGATCGTGCGCGGCAGCGGCCGCGGCTCCGGGACGATCGAGCTCGGTTTCGTGCCGCTCCAGGCGGACGTGCGTCCGGGGGACGCCGTGCAGACCGCCGGGATCGACGGGGTCTATCCGCGCGGCATCCCGATCGGCACCGTCACCTCCGTCAGCCAGGGGGGACAGCTCTTCCACAACATCCAGCTCGCCCCCGCCGTCGACTTCGGCTCGCTCGACCAGGTCTACCTGCTCGACCATGAGCCGGTTCCCCAGGAGCTTCGGGAGACCGCGCCGCTTGAACGCCCTTAAGTTTTTTGCCGCGGTGGCCGCCGCCGTGCTCTTCCACTTCCTGGGGGTGCGGCTGATCCCTCATTTCTCCCAGGTGATCGATGTGTTCCTGGTGGTGGCCGTCCTCTACGGGCTGGAGGGCAACTCGCTGGGCGCGCTGTTCGCCGGCATGTTCGTCGGCCTGGTGCACGACTCCCTCTCGGGCGGACCCTTCGGCCTCTTCGGCTTCGCTGATACCATCATCGCGTATGGCGCGGCGCGCCTGGCGCAGCGGCTGGTGATCCAGCGGGCGACGGGTGTGCTGGCGCTGGTGAGCTTCGCCACCGTCGCGCAGCAGGCGATCGTCGTTGGGCTGGCTCTGCTCCTGCTCCCGACGCCGGAGGTGCCCAACCCGGTCTGGGTCGCGATCCGGGCCGGCGCCTGCGGGTTGCTGGGACTGTCCATCTACATCGCTTCGGCGCACTGGCGGCGCACGTCGGAGGCGCGCCGGCGCGGCCGCATGAGCCGGCTGCGGCTGGGCTGAGGAAGGAGATCCGTCATGCGAGTCGTTCGCGAGCATCGGGACGATCTGGTCGCACGCATCCGCGTGCTGGCCGCTCTGGTCACCGGCCTGATCGCGGTGATCGCGGTGGGCTTCTGGTTCGTCCAGCTCGTGCGCGGCGACGAGTACCGGCAGCTCGCCGAGGAGAACCGTCTCCGCAAGCTGCCGATCAAGGCGCCGCGCGGGCTCATCTACGACCGCCAGGGCCGCCTCCTGGTCGAGAACATCCCGAGCTACAACCTGATGCTCGACCGCAGCCGCAGCGCGGACCTCGGCAAGGCCGTGCGCTTCGCCGCCGGCGTGCTCGGCCTGCCGCCCGACGAGCTGCGCGGCATCCTCGACCGCTACCGCGGCATCCCCGCGTTCACCCCGGTCCTCCTGGCCGAGAACCTGACGCTCGCGCAGGTGTCGCGCTTCGGCGTGATCAGCCTCGAATATCCCGAGTTCGACGTCGAGGTCCAGCACCTGCGCCTCTACCGGCACGGCGCCCAGACCGCCGCCTTCCTCGGCTATCTCGGCGAGGTGACCCAGGACGAGATCGAGAGCTCCGAAGGCCTCTACAAGCCCGGCGACCTGGTGGGCAAGAAGGGGATCGAGCAGACCTACGACGCGGTGCTGCGCGGCGTCGACGGCGAGCGCGCCGTGGTGGTCGACAGCCGCGGCGAGCTGCTCGACGAGTTCGGCCGGCAGCAGGCGGTCCCGGGCACGACGCTGAAGCTGACCATCGACCTGGAGCTGCAGCAGGAGGCGGCGCGCTGGCTGGAGGGGCCGGAGAAAGTCGGAGCGATCGTGGCGATGGACCCGCGCAACGGCGAGATCCTGGCCCTGGTCTCCTCGCCGGGCTACAACTCGAACCTTTTCGCTCGCCGCCTGCAAGTGAATGATTGGAAGGCCCTCCTCGAGGACCCCTACCACCCGCTGCAGAACCGGGCGATCCAGAACACCTACTCGCCGGGCTCCACCTTCAAGATCATCATGGCCACCGCCGGGCTGACTGAAGGGGTGTTCAACGAGCACACCCGGGTCTTCTGCGGCGGCGCGGGGACCTTCTACGGCCGCAGCTTCCGCTGCTGGAAGCGGGGCGGCCACGGCTCGGTGGACGCGCGCGGCGCGCTCAAGAACTCCTGCGACGTCTACTTCTACACCCTCGGCCAGAGGATGGGGATCGAGAAGATCGGCCGCTACTCGCGGATGTTCGGGCTCGGCGAGCTGACCGGCATCGACATCAAAGGGGAGAAGAAGGGGCTGGTGCCCAGCCAGGAATGGAGCCTCAAGGCGCGCGGGTTCAAGTGGTACCCGGGCGAGACGATCTCGGTCTCGATCGGCCAGGGCCCGGTGCTGATGACCCCCCTCCAGATGGCGTCGATGACCGCGATGATCGCCAACGGCGGCTATCGCGTGACACCCCACCTGGTGCAGGACGCCGACGTGCCGGCGCCGGTCCACGTCCCGCTCGACGCCAGCGCCCTGAAGATCGTCCGCGAGGGCATGTGGGCCGTGGTCAACGAGCCGGGCGGCACGGCGTACAATTCGGCGCGCGTGCCGGGAGCCGAGATGGCGGGCAAGACCGGCACGGTGCAGGTCATCGCGCAGGCGCAGCGCACCGAAGCCAAGGCCCTCCCCTTCAAGTACCGCGACCATGCCTGGTTCACCTCGTTCGCTCCGCTCGACAACCCGGAGATCGTCGTCGCGGTCTTCGCCGAGCACGGTGGCTCGGGATCCAAGTCGGCCGCTCCGATCGCGCAGGCTATTCATGCAAAATATTTCAAAATCGATCTCCATCCTGCCGCTCGCTGAAGAGAAGCCGCAGCGGCTGCGGTTCCTCTCCTCGCTCGACCTCGGCCTGGCCGTCTCGGCCCTGCTGCTGGCGGTCATCGGTCTCGCCACCGTGCACAGCGCCAGCGCGGAGATGACGGTCGACTACTTCCCGCGCCAGGCCGCCTGGGTGGGGATCGGCCTGGTGCTCCTGCTCGCGGCGGTGAGCATCGACTACCACGTGCTGCTCGACCTGTCGATCGTCCTCTATGCCCTGGGCCTGATCTCGCTGGTGGCCGTGCTGTTCATCGGCGTGGAGCGCGGCGGCGCCGCCAACTGGATCCAGATCGGTCCTTGGCAGTTCCAGCCGTCGGAGTTCGCCAAGCTCGCCACGGCCCTCTTCCTCGCCCGCTACCTGGCGTCGATCAACTCGCGGTTCCTCGACCTGCGGCAGATCTTCACGGTGGTCCTCATCGTGGGGCTGCCGATCGTCCTCGTCGCCATCGAGCCGGACATGGGCGGCGCCGCCATGTACTCGCCGCTGGTCGCCGGCATGCTGCTGGTCGCCGGGGTCCGCATGCGCCTGCTGGTCACCGCGGCGCTGATCGCCATCCTTCTGGGCGCCGGCGTCTGGGCCGTCGGAATGAAGCCATACCAGCGCCAGCGCGTGCTCACCTTCCTCTATCCGGAGAGCGATCCGCTCGGGGCCGGCTACCAGGTGCGGCAGAGCAAGATCGCCGTGGGCTCGGGCGAGCTGGTGGGCAAGGGGTACATGCAGGGGACGCAGAGCCAGCTCCGCTTCCTGCCGGCGCGCCACACCGACTTCATCCTCGCGGTGCTCGCCGAGGAGTGGGGCTTCGTCGGCGTGCTCACGGTGCTGGGCCTCTACATCCTCTACATCCGGAGCGCGGCCCGCATCGCCATGCGGGCCCGCGACCGCGCGGGCATCCTGCTGGTGGCGGGGCTCCTCTCCGTCACCTGCTTCCACGTCCTCTACAACTCCGCCATGGTGGTCGGCTATCTGCCGATCACCGGCATCCCCTTGCCGTTTCTCTCCTATGGCGGCTCGTTCACCATGGTGAGCTTCATCGCGACCGGCATCATCCTCGGGGTCGACCTGCGGCGGTACGTGAACCGGTGATTCGATCCCAATGACGTCCAAGATGCTCATCGAGAGCGATCCGCACCAGACGCGGATCGCCATCCTGGAAGACGACCGGCTCACCGAGATCTTCGTCGAGCGGCACCGCCATCGCGGCCTGGTCGGCAACGTCTACAAGGGGCGCGTCACGCGGGTGCTCCCCGGCATGCAGGCCGCGTTCGTCGACGTGGGGCTGGAGCGCGACGCGTTCCTCTACGTGAGCGACGTGGCGAGCGACGTCGAGTCGATCGAGGAGCTGGAGATCGAGGAGCCGCGCCCGGAGGAGCCGCCGGCGCACCATGCCCCGGCGCCGTCGATCGACGAGCTGCTGAAGCCGGGGCAGGAGATCATCGTCCAGGTGGTGAAAGATCCGCTACCCAACAAGGGGGCGCGGATCAGCACGCACGTCACCCTGCCGGGGCGCTACCTGGTCCTGCTGCCGACGGTGCGCCACTTCGGCGTTTCGCGGCGCATCGAGGACGAGGCCGAGCGCGAGCGCCTCCTCACGCTGATCAGCCAGCTTTCGGGGAACAACGGCGGGCTGATCGTGCGCACCGTGGGCGAGAGCAAGGGGCCGGAGGAGTTCGAGAGCGACTTCGCCTACCTCTCGCGGCTCTGGGAGAAGATCCGCCACCGCGCCTCCCGCGTCTCGGCGCCCACCCTGCTCCACCAGGACCTCGATCTGGCGCTGCGCGTCGTCCGCGATCTCCTGCGGCCGGACTTCAGCGTCCTCTGGGTCGACGGCGAGGAGACCTACGAGCGGATCGTCGAGTTCCTCGACCAGGTGCAGCCGTCGCTGGTCGGCAAGGTGAAGCTGTTCCGCCAGGGGGCGACGCTCTTCGAGCAGTTCGGCATCGAGGAGCAGATCGAGGCGGCGCTCAAGAGCAAAGTCTGGCTCAAGTCGGGCGGCTACATCGTGATCAACCCGACCGAGGCGCTGGTGGCGATCGACGTGAACACCGGCCGCTTCGTGGGGCAGAGCAACCTGGAGGACACGGTGCTCCAGACCAATCTGGAGGCGGTGCAGGAGATCGTGCGGCAGATCCGCCTGCGCGACCTGGGCGGGATCATCGTCATCGACCTGATCGACATGATCGAGCCGGAGCACCGCGAGCAGGTCTTCGCCGCCCTGGACGGCGAGCTCAAGAAGGACCGGGCCAAGACCAAGATGCTCGCCATCTCGGAGTTCGGCCTCGTCGAGATCACGCGCAAGCGCAGCCGCGCCAACCTGGAGCGCCTGCTGACGCAGCCCTGCCCGTACTGCTCCGGCCGGGGTCGGGTCAAGTCGGTGGCCACGATCTGCCTGAACCTGCGCAAGGAGCTCCTCCACCTGCGCGGCCGCTTCGGGCAGCAGCCGGAGCTCCTGCTGCGCGTCCACCCCGAGGTCGCGCGCGCCTTGCAGCAGGAGGAGCGGGCGATCCTCGACGAGCTGGAGCGGTCGCTGGGCGTACGCATCCTTCTGCAGAGCGATCCCGAGCTCCATCACGAGCGCTTCGACGTCGTGGAGGTGTGAGCGGGTGGGGAGCCGTCCCTTCGCGCTCCCCGGCTGGACCGGGGAGCTGGTTGAAGATCTTCCTCCGGTCGACCTGGCCCGCGAGGTGGCCCGGGTGGTCGACCCGGCCGCGGCGCAGAAGACGCTCCACTGGGGGCGCAACTATCTCTACGTGGTCCGCCTCGAGACCGAGGACGGCCCGGTCGACGCGGTGGTCAAGCAGTTCCGCCACGCCGGCTCCCGCGAGCGGCTGAAGCGCCGCGTCCAGGGGAGCAAGGCGGCGAAGAGCTGGCGTGTGGCGCACGCCCTCGGCGCCGCCGGCCTGCTGACCCCGGAGCCCCTGCTGCTCGTCGAGTCCGCGAGCGAAGCCGGGCCGGCGTTCTACGTCTGCCGCCATCTGACCGACGTGCTGGAGGCGCGCTATCTGCTGCGCGCCGCGAACGCCGGCCGCGAGCGCGAGGAGTTCCCCGGCGTCGACTACCCGCGCTTCCTGGAGGAGTTGGGGCGGATGACCCGGCGGCTGCACGACGCCGGCTTCTGGCACCGCGACCTGTCGAGCGGCAACGTCCTGTTGCGCTGCGATCCGGACGGCGTCCCCACGGCCCTCTATCTGATCGACCTGAATCGCACGCGCATGGGGCGGCGGCTCAGCACCAGCGAGCGGATGCGCGACCTCTCGCGCATGCCGATCCTGCGGCCGGAGGACCAGGAGCGTTTCCTGGCGGCGTATGGGGGTGAGAGCGGGTCTGTGCACAAGTCTCTCTACCTTGCTTATCACCACGGCTTCCTCTGGAAGAACCGGACCAAGCAGCGGCTGCGCGGCGGCACGCGGAAGCTCGGCGATCTATTCCGGCCGCGCACGGCCCATGCCCACATCCCGGAGGCGCCCGCCAACGCCTCAGCGCGCGACCGCATCGTCTGGGACCGCCTCTCGGATCAGCCGCACCAGCACGCCGGCCGCCTCGACAAGCTGCGCGTCCGCCTGGCCGACGTCCGGGCGCACACGGAGGAGGCGGCGACGGTCGCCGGCGCCCTGCCGCGCATCCGCCGCCAGTACCGCCAATTGAAGCGAGAGCTCTGGACGGAGCCGGTCGCCTGGGACGGCGCCGGCCTCTGTCTGCGCCCGTTCCCCGAGAACCCGCAGGCGCCGCTCGAGTTGGTCGACGAGCTGGGCGTGCGGCACGTCCTCCTCCGCCTCCACCCCTGGGAGGAGGAGCACGCCGCCGAGGAGGAGCTGGCGCGCGCCCTCCACGCCCGCGGCTGCGAGCTGACCTTCGCCTTGCCGCAGAACCGCGAGCTGGTCCGCGATCCGGCGCGCTGGGAGCGGGCGGTCGAGCGGCTCGCCGCGACGTTCGCGCCCTATGGTCCGCGCTTCCAGGTGGGGCAGGCGATCAACCGCAGCAAGTGGGGGATCTGGAACCTCAGGGAGTACGCGGAGCTGGCCCGCTCCGCCGAGGCGATCCTACGGCGGACGCCCGGGATGCAGATCCTCGGCCCGGCGGTGATCGACTTCGAGTACCACGTGACCGCGGCGGTCCTGAACCAGAAGGCCGCGGGATTCCGCTTCGACGCCGTCTCCGCTCTGCTCTACGTCGACCGCCGCGGCGCGCCGGAGAACCGCCAGGCTGGTTTCGACACGGTCGACAAGGTGGTCCTCCTCAAGGCGATCGCGGACACAGCGCGGAACGCCGCCGGCCACGTCTGGATCACCGAGGTGAACTGGCCGCTCTGGGAGGGACCCCACTCGCCAGCCGGAAAGAGCGTCTCGGTGGATGAGGAGTCCCAGGCGGACTTCCTGGTCCGCTACTTCCTGCTGACCCTGGGAACCGGGTTGGTGGAGCGGGTCTTCTGGTGGCAGCTCGTGGCGCGCGGCTACGGCCTGATCGATCCGGCCGACCCGGATCGGCCGCGGCGGCGGCCGGCATTCTTCGCCTTCAAGACGCTCCTCCGCGAGCTCGCCGGCTGTCGGCTGGAGCGGATTCTCCCGGCGCCGGAGCCCGCCCGCCTCTGGTTGTTCCGAAGGCCGGACGGCGCCGAGATCGTCGTCGGCTGGAGCGCAGCCGCCGGTCCGGCGCGAGCGGCGCTCCCGCGCCCGGCGGTCGCCGTGACCGGCCGCGGCGGCGAGGAGCTGCCCGTGCCCGGCGGACTGGAGATCGAGGTTTTCCCGGCGGCGTGCTATTTCCGATTGGCCGCGGCAGGCGCGGCGTAGAGCGCCACGGCGCGCCGCATCCGCTCGACACCGCGGTCGAGCTCGGCGAGGGGGATGCGCTCGTCCGGGTTGTGGATGCCGCGCAGGTCCTCGCCCGGGAGCGCGAAGGGGGTGATCCCGTAGGCCGGGATGCCCCGCTCGCGGAAGAAGCGCGAGTCGGTGAAGCCGGGCACGAACGTGGGCACCACCGGACCGCTCGCGCGGAGCGCCTGGGACAGGGCGGCCCACACCCGTCCCGAGGTTGGCGATGGCTTCGCGGGAGGCGACGTCACCAGGACCTCGACGTCGCAGTCGTCCCCCAGAGTCTTGCGGATCTCGGCCAGGAACGCCTCGCTGTCGGTATCCGGCAGCAGGCGGACGTCGAGGAGCGCCCGGGCCTTCTCCGGAATCACGTTCACCTTCTCGCCGCCGTCAAGAACCGTCACCTGGACGGAATCGACAAACAGATTGGCCATTCCGGGCAGGAGGAACTCCTTCGGGCCGGTCGGCGCCACCACGTTGTCGATGTCGCCGAGGACGCGGCGCCAGAGCCCGTCGTGCAGCGGGGCGATGGCGTGCGCGTAGGCGCGGGCCGGCGGGGTGACCCGCCAGCGCAGCGGCTTCTGGAGCAGGCGGGACAGAGCGATCACGAGCTGGTGGTTGGCGCTCTCCGGATTGAGCCCGGAGCCGTGCCCGCCGCGGCCGGAGGTGGTGACCTGGAGCCACAACGGCCGCTTTTGGGCCACCTCGATCCCCCACCAGAGGATGCGCCCTTCGCCTGAGAGCTGCGAGCGCCCGCCCTCGCCGACGACCCCTTCGACGCCGCGGAAGAGCTCGGGGTGGCGCTCCATCATCCAGGAGACCCCCTGGCCCCCGCCGTTCTCCTCGTCGGCTACGGCGAGATAGATGACGTCGCGCTCCAACGGCACCCCCCGCCGCTTCAGATCGAGGAACGCGGCGAGCTGCGCGATGCCGAGGCTCTTGTCATCCACCGCGCCGCGCCCCCAGAGACGCCCGTCGCGGATCTCGCCGGCGAACGGCCGCGCCGTCCAGCCCGGGCCGGCGGGGACCACGTCCATGTGATGCAGGAGGACGATCGCCCGGCCGCCACTTTTTGGTGAGTCGAGGCGAGCCCAGAGGCTCGTCCGCCGTTGCGACGAGACGAGGAGCCGCGTGGCGATCCCTTCGCGGTGCAGGATGCCGGCGAGGAACGCGGCGGCCAGGTGCTCGCGACCGGGCGGATTCGTCGTATCGATCCGCAGGTACTGCTGGAGCCAGCGCGCGGGCTCGGAGAGCTGATCCGTTCCGGGCGTTTCCGCCGGAGCGGGAACCGGTCCCAGAAGAGCCAGGGCGAGCAGGGGCGCGAACAGGCGCCGGGGGATCATGCGGAGAGGGAGTTTACCAGGAGAGCGCATCCGGAAATAAAAAGGGGGCGCCGCCCAACCGCGACGCCCCACGAAGAGGAGGGTGTTTGGTACTGCTGGTACTGCTTGGTACTGCTCGGAGTTGCTGCTCGGTCCTCAGGGCTTCTGCGGCCAGCGGACGAAGAAGCCGTCGGCCCAGACGATGTCCTGATCGTAGTCGGTCGGCTCGAAGGAGGTGACCGAGTAAGCGGCGGTCGAAGGGGTCTTGTTGCGGCCGTTCGAGCGGATCGCCATGACCTGCTGCGCGAGCGGGTTGGCGGTGTTCAGGTAGTACTCGAAGCCGTTCTTCCAACCGTCGAGAGCCGGGACGTCCTGCATGTACTGCGGCACGAGGACGGTGTCGAGGATGGTCTCCGTGATCGGCGCGTAGGTGCCCATCGTGACCGTGCCGTTGGCGCCGGCGGCAGCCGCGCCGACCTGGTCGGTCAGCCAGGAGAACATGGCGGTGCCGGTGTTGCGCATGTCGGCCACGGTCCTCTTCTGCTTGGCCTTCTGCAGCGCGTCGAGGAAGTTGGGGATCAGCAGCGCCGCGATGATGCCGATGATCGCGACCACAATCAGCAACTCGATCAGCGTGAAGCCCTTCTGCCGGTTCCGGATTTTGCTCAGCATGGGATTGTCTCCTCCCTGGTCCTGAATACCTGCCCCCGGGGAATCCAAGGGGCCAAAATTGTGTCGTCGGTTCTCTATAAAGCAGGCCCGGTGCCAGCCTCGAAAAAACTATAAGTTGTTTGTTTTCAGAGGATTGTTTCTACGCCCCTGACAATTTGTGACACCGCCTGCGGCCCCTCAGTGCCACTCAATGTCAGCTCACCAGACGGCGCACCACGTCCTTGTACGTACCCACGCCTTCGACGAACCCTGGGAGCGCGAAGCGCTCGTTGGCCTTGTCGACCTGCAGAGTGTCGGTGTTCATGATGAGGAAGGGTGAGAAGCCGTAGGACGGCACGCCCATCGTCCGGAAGAAGCGGGAGTCGGTGGCCGTCCAGGGGAGGAACCAGGGACCTCTCGGAGCGTCGGGATAGCGCTCCTCCAGGGCCTCCTGGATCTCGACGAAGACCGGGTGGTCCAGCGGGCTGCCATGGCGCGCCGACGGCGGCTCGTCGATCGTCCGGGTCAACCCCCAGGTGAGCCAGGGAGGAAGGACGTCGTCGATCACGTCGGAGAGCTCCTGGCCCGGCAGGAGATGGAGCTTGATGACCATCTCGAAGCCGCCGCCGGGCGCCTCCGTCACGGGGAAGGGGACGGCTTCGGTCCGGAACAGCGACCGGACGTAGTCGGGCAGCTTCCGGAACGCCTGCGGATCGAGGATGGTCTCGTCGGGATGGGCGAGCATCTCGCGGAAGTCCTCGCGGTCGCGGGTCGACCCGTAGCTCTGCAGATAGGCGCGCACCTCGGGAGTGACCCGGACGGGGATTTCCGGGGAACCGCGATCGATGCGGTCGATGAGGAGCTGGTGCAGGTCGTCGAGCTGCTGGCGGTCGCTGCCGCAGAGGGTCACGTCCACGAACCGCTTCTGGCCGAACTCGGTCCCCCAGTATTTGATGTCGTCGCGCGCCCGCGCCTCGACGGCGCCGCCCTCGGTGAGCACCGCCCAGAAGTTGCGGACCATCTCGGGGTGCAGCCGGATGATCCGCCGCACACCGAGGCGGCTGCCGCGCTCCTCGCTGCTGGTGGCGAGGAACAGGACGGAGCGCTTGAGCGGCACGCCGCTCTTCTTGAGGTCGATCATCGCCAGGAGCTGGGCGATCGCCACGCTCTTCATGTCGAAGACGCCCCGGCCGTAGATCCAGGGGATTTCGATGTGCCCCTCGAACGGAGGATGGAACCACTCCTTGGGATCTACCGGCGAGACGTCGATGTGGTTGTGGAGGACGAGCGGGTGTGGATCGGTCCCTTTGAGCTCGGCGTAGACGTTGGCGTGCCGGTCGTCGAGAATCTCGATGCGCGCCGGAATGCCGGCCGCCTCGAGCTGCCGCGCCAGGAACCGGGCGCCCGCGATCTCGCTGCCCGTCGTCTCGGTGGTGTCGATCCGCACATACTCCTGGAGGAGCTTCACCTCGGGGAGATTGAGGTAGTCGACCTCGGCCCAGCGGTCCGAGGCGAGGCGCGGCATGGGGCGGTCGAGGCCGCGGACGAGAGCCCAGGCGGCCAGGCCGGCCAGGACGAGGCTGGCATAGAGAGCGATCCGGGCGGCGAGCCGCTGCCGGCGCAGGAGGACAGAATCAGTCGTTCGACGCATGGTCAGTCGCGCATGATAATAGGCCAATGCCGCTCCTGAACGACAATCCTTCCGGGGTCCGCCCGCTGGCCTGGCTGCTGCCGGCCGCGCTGCTCGCCTGCCTCGGCTATCTCGCGACCGAAGCCTGGCTGCTCTCCGGCGACCTCGGCTTCCCCCTGGACGACAGCTGGATCCATCTGCAGTTCGCGCGCAACCTGGCGGAGGGCCATGGGCTCGCCTACAACCCCGGCGAGCTGGTGACCGGCTCGACGGCGCCGCTATGGACGGCGCTCCTCGCGCTGCTCTTCTATCTGCCCGGGAGCGTCGTCGTCTGGACCAAGCTGCTCGGCGTGACCTTCCACTTGGCGGGCGTGGCCGCGACCTGGAAGCTGGCGCGCGAGCTGGGGCTCGGCCGGGGCCTCGCGAGCCTGGCCGCCTTCTTGACCCTGGCCACCTCGTGGCTCGTCTGGTCGGCCCTGTCCGGGATGGAGATCCCGCTCTTCGTCTTCCTCTCCCTCTCCGGGATGATCCTCCACCTGCGCGAGCGCGCCGCCCCCGAACGCCCGCCGCTCGCGGCCGGGGTGTTCGCGGTCGCCGCGCTCGCTCGGCCCGAGGGCCTGCTGCTCCTGGTCCTCTCCCTGCTGGACCGCTGCCTGGTTTTTCAACGGGAAGGCCAGCGGGAGGAGGACGGCGCGCTCGTCTGGCGGCGGCCGCCGCTCCGCGGCGTGCTCCTGGGAGCCGCGCTGGCCGCCTGTGCCCTGGTGGGTCCCATCCTCTTCTACCGCTGGGCGGGCGGCTCGTTCCTGCCGACCACGTTCGCGGCCAAGGGGGGCGAGCTGCGGCGCTGGCTGCCGGATCTTCAATACATCTATACGATCCTCGGCATCCTGTTCCGGCCGCAGCCGTACATGGTGCTCCTCTCCGGAGCGGGGATCGCCGCGCTCGTCGAGAGGCTCGGCACGCCGCGCGACCGCGGCCTCCTGCCCGCGCTCTGGCTGATCGGCCTGCCGCTCGCCTACTCGACGATCAGCCCGGGGGGCAAGAGCCTGCTGGCGGGCAACTTCGGGAGGTACTACTTCCCGTTCTTCCCGGTCCTGGCGGTGCTCGGAGTCCTCGGGCTGGAGCGGGCCGCGGAGGCGTTGGGGCCGCGGCTGCGGGCGGGCCGGCTGCGCCTGCCGGTGCAGGCGCTCCTGATCGTCCTCCTCCTCTGGCCCACGCTCTCGACGCTGGTCCAGGGAGCGGGCCGCTACGCCCAGAACGTGGCGAACGTGCAGGACAGCGACGTGGCCGTGGCCCGCTGGCTGGCGCCGCGGCTGCATCCGGACGCGGTGCTCGCGGTCAACGACATCGGAGCCCTCAAGTTCCTGCTGCCGAACCGGGTCATCGACCTGGCGGGGATCGCCAATCCGGAGATCCGGCGGGAGGTGAACCGCGCGCTGCGGCAGAACCGCTCCTGGGAGCCGGTGATGGCCGAGGAGATCGCGAAGCGCCAACCGGACTACCTGGTGATCTTCCCGGAGTGGTTCCCCACCCTCTCGCTCGACCCGCGCTTCCGGCCGGTCCACGGGAGCCCGATCCCGGACAACATCACCATGGGTGGGGATGAGATCGTGGTCTACGCCACGCCGTGGACGCGGTATCCGCTGCGGGAGCCATGACCTCTACTTCTTCTGCCCCAGCCGGATTAGCCGGTCCACCGGGGCATACTCGTCGCTCAGCAGGGGGATGTCGCGCGAGATGAATTCTCCGTGGAAGCGGGAGGCGACGATCTCGCTCAGCCTGGGATCGAAGGAGAAGCGGGCGTCGATCTCGCGGGCGCGGGCGGCGAGCTGCGGCGGAAGCAGGGCTGGCCGCTCGGTCGCCAGCACCTCCACGTTGGAGGCGCCGCGCACCGGAAACACGTAGACCGACTGGAAGCGGTCGCGCACCGTGTTGTAGATGGCCTGCGAGAAGGGGTCTTCCAGCCCCGCGGCCAGGTTCACCATGAAGATGCCGTCCGGAGTCAGGTGGCGCTTGACCTCGTCCAGGAACTGGACCGTGGTCAGATGGAACGGCACGGACAGGCCGATGTAGGTGTCGCAGAAGATCAGATCCCAGCGCTCGCTCGAGCCGTGGAGGAAGCTGCGGGCGTCCGCCACGAACACCCGGTCGCCCGGCCGCGGCGCGAAGCGGAGATAGCGCCGCGCCACCTCGGGGACCGCGGGATCGATGTCCACCGAGTCGATCCGCAGGTTCGGGACCCGCCGCTGGAGATAGCCGCCGGTGCTGCCGCCTCCCAGGCCGAGGACCAGCATCCGCTCGATCCGCGGATTGAGCACCAGCGCCAGAGCGCTCCATCGCGGATAGTGGAGGGCCGGCTCGCCATCCCGTAGATCCACTCCCGCCTGCTGGACGCGGTCACTCTCCAGAGTCCGCACCTGGCCCCGCTCGTGAACGACGAGCGTCTGGTACGGAGTGACCCGCTCGTAGATGACGTCCCCCGTCAGCCGGACTCTGGAAAAGACCGCCGGCACGCAGGCGATCACCAGGAGGGCGGCGAGAGCGCTGGCGGCCATCTCGCCGCGGAACCCGTCCGCCAGCGCCAGGAGGGCGGTGACCGCCGTCAGCAGCGCGAGCAGGCCGATGATCTGGCGCAGCTCCAGATAGGGAATCAGCCCAAAGGTGCAGCCGAGCGTGCCGGCCAGGCTCCCCAGAGTGGACAGGGCGTACAGGCGGCCGGCCGTGTTCCCCACCGATCCGAGGTCGTGGATCGCCAGCCGCACCGCATACGGCGAGACCGTGGCGAGGAGGATGCTCGCCGGCCCGAAGAGGACCGCGGTGGCGAGCAGGGTGCCGGCCGGAGTCGCGCCGGTCACGTCGCCGAGCCAGGAGGCCAGCGGGGAGCCGATCCAGAGGAGGAGGGCCTGAAAGGACGCGGCCAACGCGACGAGCCGCCCGAGAGCGGCGATCGACGGATGCCGGTCGGCGAGCCGGCCGCCCCACAGATAGCCGGCGGACAGGGCGGCCAGGAAGACGCTGATGATCGAGCCCCAGACGTAGACGCTGTTGCCGAAGTGCGGCGCCAGCACGCGGCTCGAGAGGATCTCCAGAGCCATGAGGACCGCTCCGCAGACGCCCACAACCCAATAAAAGCGCCAGTAGAAGCGGAAACGGGAAAGCACGCCGGGAGTATAGCCGGGTACAATCCGCCTCATCATGAACATCCCCATCCTCGACCTGAAGCGTGCGCGGCAGCGGATCGCCTCCGAGCTGGAGACCCGCTGGGCGCGCATCCTCGACGAGAATTCATATGTCCTGGGCCCGGAGGTCCGGGAGCTCGAAAAGACCTTCGCGGAGTTCCTGGAGCTGCCGGCGTGCGTGGCGGTGGCCAACGGCACAGATGCGTTGATCCTCTCCTTGCGCGCGCTCGGCCTGAAGCCGGGGGACGAGGTCATCGTCCCGGCCTTCAGCTTCTTCGCCACGGCCGAAGCGGTGCTCTGGCTCGGCGGCATCCCCGTCTTCGCCGACGTCGACCCCGAGACGCTCAACCTCGATCCGGCGGACGCCGCGGCGCGGGTCACCGAGCGCACGGTGGGCATCGTCGGCGTCCACCTCTACGGCCGGCCGTTCGACGTGGACGCGATCCTGGCCCTTTGCGAGAAGCGAGGGCTCTGGCTCGTCGAGGACGCGGCGCAGGCGCACGGCGCGCGCTGGAAGGGGAAGCGGGTCGGCGGCTTCGGCCAGCTCGCGGCCTGGAGCTTCTACCCCACCAAGAACCTCGGCTGCATTGGCGACGGCGGCGCGGTGAGCGGCCCGGATGCCGATCTCGTTCAGCAGGTCCGGCTGCTGGCCAACCACGGGCAGACGAGCCGCTACCACCACACTCTCGTCGGAGTGAACAGCCGGCTCGACAGCCTGCAGGCCGCGGTGCTCAACTGCCGCCTCAAGCTCCTCGAAGCCGACAACGCCCGCCGGCGCGAGCTGGCCTGCCGGTACTACGGAGGACTCGCCGGAGCCGGCGACGTCCGGCTCCTCCCGGACCGCGATGGGGTGACCTGCGTCTACCACCAGCTCACCATCCGCACGGAGCGGCGGGATGCCCTGATGGAGCACCTCAAGACCCACGGCATCGCCTCGGCCGTGCACTACCCTTCGACGCTCGACCGGCAGCCGGCTCTGGAAGGCCTGGTCGCGGTCCGAGAAGGGGACCTCCCCGTGGCCACCGCCGCGGCGCGCGAGGTGCTCTGCCTGCCGATGTACCCGGAGCTGACCAACGAGGAGGTCGAACAGGTTTGCGAGGGGGTGCGGTCGTTCTACGGGTGAGCACGCTGCCGGTTCGGGTCCAATTCGTTATTTGTAATCTCCCGCTCGCCCGGCCACAGTGGCTCTAGCGGGGCTCCCGGCGTAGTTGTTATACTGGTTAAGATTAAGATCCGGCGTAGCCCTTCGAAGAGGCAGAGGACGACCCCCGGAAGGTGAATCCCTGTACTGGGTTTACTCGGTGCACAGAATGGAAAGGATAGAATGCAGGGGCTCTAACTCTAGCGTAGCGACTCCAGCAGTTCCAGTGCACGAGAGTCGTTCCGCGCACAAGGAAACCTGATAGCATGTCTGATCAGCCATACTCTGGCAGGGGAAGCACTGCAGGACCATCCTTGCAACACAGGGTAAGCGAGGTCCGGATTATCCTTGATAATGTCAGCCAAATTATTCGCCACGGATCGGCGGACGTATACTTCTGGGTCATCCTTTAGGAACTCCAAGAGTTCTATGACCGGACGAGGATCGCGCTTGAACTGCTCGAGATGTCTAGACCAAGGCAACCTTGGCCTTGTTCCCTCGCTTACCAGCCGACGAACATGCAAATCTGAGTCTTGCGACCATACTCTCATTACAGAAAGTGTCCGACTTGGATGCCGCATCAAAAAAGGACGAACGTCAAATTCTGATGTGAACCTACGCGTCATCTGGTAAAGGGCTTCCATTGATTCGTTGAAGTGGGCCAAGCCAAAATGTCCTACGAACCGCGTAAGCGGCAACACCCAAAAATTTTCGATAGCCCCATACCCCGGACTTTTTCTCGGAGCATCCAAGACATCAACAAGAATCCTCAGTGCCCGAGGAAGGCTCGCCGGCAGAGAACGCCTCAGACATTCGGCGATGTGGTCGGCACGTCCGAAAAGAGGCAAGCCATCCAGCCCCGCGAGAGCCCGGCTCAAAAAAGCTGACCTTCGGAAAGAAGAATCAACCGCAGCGATTCTATGCGCTAGTGTGCACACCGCACCAACCCCAAGACTATCTGCGACTCGGCGATGTGTCATGTCACACAGGGGGAACGCGTATGAATCGCCTCTGGTCGTCACACAGAATTTTCCAGGTCTTTTTGTCGTGCACTTCCTGCTGAAGGGTGCAGTTTGCATGAATATCCGCGACAATCTCCTTCGCGTGATGAGTATTCTCCGCCTTTCGTAGCTTCTTGGCGAGCTCACCAAATTCGGCGAAAGTCAGGTCTTCTAAAGATCCCTCATCGAGGAGTCCAAACTTATCTAACAGGTCTCGTGCTTCTCTCCAGTTTGCGAGCTTAGCCTCTCTGCTGGGTGGCATAACCTGTACCAGCAGGTCAAACCTCCCTGCCCGCCGAATGGCGAAGTCGAACTGGTCGATGTGGTTGGTTGCGACGATAAAAACAATTCGGCGCTTCTGATTTATCAACGCAAGCTTGGGCAGCATAGCGGTTGTGAGGAAACGCGATAGAACTTCACTCTGATCAGATGTTCTCTCACGCACCATTTCGTCAAACTCGTCCAATAACACTACCACTCGTTCTAAGGAGGCAAGCATACTAAAGAGAGTGTTTGTCTCAGCCTGGATTTGATCTAGGCCTTTACGAACCAGATGTGAGGGGTCGATGGGTAACAGAGGCCACCCCAGAACATCGGATATCTGCTTGGCCAGTTCGGTCTTTGAAGTGCCTGGCGGCCCAAAGAAGATAGCCGAGATGGGTACGCTCCGAGGTAGGTCGCTCCCTCTTTCAACATCACTCGCCCGAGCCGCAATCAGCTTTACGAAGCGGTCGTAGATCACACTTCTAAGAGATAAAGACTCCTTTGAGGGCAGCACCAACGACGAATCTAGAAACTTCTCGGCAAAGGGTTTAGAGGTGCCAACTCCTGCATTGACCGGAGGCAAGTACTCAACACCGACATACTCAAATACGGCGCGTCGGATAGCCTCGGCGAGCAAGCGATCGAGTTCGTGCAGAAAGTGGTACACAGATGCCGTTGACCAGGACTCGGGCCCCGCTATTTGCGGGTGGTGGCCCGAAGCCCACCCTAAGCCCTGCTCCCCAAGCCTAAACGCGGTTTCGTGAAGCCGCCGGGTAGCACGCTTCAATTCTGGCATATGCGGAAGCAGATGTTCTGTCAACGCCTTACACTGTAGAAGTTGGGTCAGCATTTCGTACTCGAAGCAGTATGCATTGCCGATTTTTGGATAATGGAAGAGCGGACGACTTCGAGGCCACGAACCATCCGGCATCTGGGCTTTGAATATTTCGCAAACAGCCTTGCCAAGGATTTGGCTTTGATCAGGAGTAGTCTCAGACGGGCTCGTACAGGAGACAAACAGCATAACGGCATAGGCCAGCGAGTACGCGTCCGCCGTTTTACTGCCGCTAAACGTAAGAGCCAGCTCGTGCTCTATCTCTCTCCAAGCCCAAGAGCGAACACCCTGGATTAGATCCCGGTCATCAAACCTTTTGCAACGTCTAAGGACCCGCACAACCAGCTGGGTTAAGAATGAAGAGGGTGGGTAGTTCTTGATCTGCGCAGCTCCATAAACCGCGAACTTACCAGTCTTATTTTTGAGGGAAGATATTAATATATCTGCCGCCTCGGTTATTTTTTCTGAATTTTCGGGGCTGGAGATAAGAGACTCATCCACTTCACCAAGTGCCAGGACTGCCTCAAGAAGGAAGGACACGGTAAAAGGATTCTTGGCGGGCAGTCCTGCACTCTGCCATTTGGGGACATTGAGCATTTCTGATACGAGCGCTCCCGTCTGATTGAACCAAGGCTGCTCGCTTGTCCAACGCCCCGTCTCAGTTAGCGAAAGCACGCAGGTGCCGGTGGATGTTTTGGAGAACTCGTCACGCTTTGAGTTATAGAGGTGACGGAAGCCAAAAGACCTAGAAATGTGATACTCGTTTAGAGACTCAACGTGACGCTCTTCCAAGGCGGCAATCTCGCGCCGGAGCGACTCAAGTTCCGCGAATTCCATTTTAACCCAAGCGTACTAATGGAAAGACATCAGCTTCGCCAGCCTAAGCTGATGACTTTTTAACCTCTCACTTAGGTCCCCCTCCATATGGGCACCCGACACGAGAAGCCTTGCCGCGTTGTCAACCTCCCTATGAGCAAGCTCGGCCGCAACAGAGGGGTCCACCAACAAAGAGAGGGACTGCTCACAATGCGGTGCCTTGGCATGCGAAGAAACTAATTGTACCGCCTCTTTAAGACTCCCCACCCTTTTTACGTACTCGCGCATAGTTAAGTCCGGCGGAACGTTAGTGCTCAATACTGGTACACCACAGGCCATCGCAAAGCCGATTTCCAGAGATGCGGACTGCCCAATGTAGCCATCGGGATTGACAAGCCACAAGAAGTCTGACTGGCCTATTGACGCCAGGTGACGGTCTTGCACAAGCCGAATTGACCTGTGCCGATCACTGGCTACGAACAGAAAGGAGTCAATCGCGTCAACTACTCGCGGATCTTCAGGAGATAGAACCCGCACATGGTAAGAATGAAGCTCCTTGACAGCCTCCATTATGGCTTGAAGATGCCGGTGGAAGCTTCCTGAGACCGTTGCTTTTAAATGAGACATTCTCCACCTCTAATCATAAGCCGGGTTTATTTCGACAACGGCAACGTCGTTTGAGCCCGCGACGAACACGGGCGCGCTTGGCGGAGCTTCTCTATATCTCTTCTTAGCGTTCTCTCGAGCACCTGCCCTCTCTCTCCAGCAGTTCGGTCGGGACGGCCCTCAAGATACAGCCCGACGGCTCTTTCTGTGTCGGACAGAACAAGCTGACCACTTATAGGCTCGAAGGAGAGGCCTTGTATCTGGGCAACAATTCTCCTGCCATCGCGCCGAAAAGCCACCTCGCTTAGAGGATTAAGCACGCCGAACTCCTTCCTTAGCCATTCACAGATGCGCTCGACTTCCTTGAGTCGCAATCGCCGCCCGAGCTGAAGAGCCTCTGTGCCGCCTGCCAAGAAGATCGCTGTCTTAAGCCCCACAAGGTCACGGAAGGTGAAGCGTGACCACTTTGGGCTAGTGGCTGCCGCAGAACCAACCGGGGCAGCCACTAGACGAAACAGCCTCCTAAGCTGATGGTAGTCCAAACCCTCTAAGCCGAGAATCCGGACCACTTCCCCTGGATAGAAGTAGCCACGATCGATGCTTGCCGGGCTCTTGGGTAGCTGTTCGGGAGATATTCGAATCCGCGGTGCCATAGCCGATACCTCTGCTAAGTTCCTATTATAGGATGCTTTTATGGTAGTTTCAAGGGAGCGATAAGAGATGTCCTACGGAAGATAACTTGTTGACGTTAGGCGATTTACAGTAATTCTATGGGGTGGATTTGTTCTTTGTGTCGTAGATAAGCAAGAATCTGCTCCGGCTGACTTACCGAGTGTGCAGGCCGGACAGAGCCCGCGGGGTATGCTTAAGCAATGGTGCGGCCAGTTGCGAACCAGTTCGCAGTGCGTGGCTTGGTGTCGTGAGGCTGTACAAGACCTGTCCTACATGTGCGTCTTCCGCTCTGGCACAGTGTGGCTTGAGGCGCCTTGGCAACATCCTGCATCACCTGTCTGGGGTCTGTTCCCTCCGGCCGAGGGGATCGATTGCCGCCTGCGCCGTTGGCGGGTCGATTAACTCCCCCCAACCGCCACCAGCACCTTCCGCACCTGCTCGTTGTCGCGGATCGCCAGCGCTGCCCGGAGGTCCTGCCGGGCGGCTTCCAGGTTCCCCTGGTAGAGCGAGAGAACGCCCCGGAAGTAGAGGGCGCGCTGGTTTTCGGGCCAGGCGGCGAGCACTTGGTCGAGCTCGGCGCGAGCGAGCGAGGCCCGGCGCGGATCGCGCGCGAGATGCTCCAGGCCCGGGCGCCCCCCGAAGCCAGGGAAGGAGCTCAGCTCCAGACGGTCGAGGAGCGCCGCGTGCTCCGGCGTTCGCCGCAGGTAGACGGCGCTCCAGTCGTCCCAATAGACCAGCCCCCAGCGCTCCGGGATCTCCGGCGCGATCCCCTCGAAGTCGTGCTCGGCGATCAGCAGGGCCTCGACCCCGTACTTCTCCACCACCCGCGGGAACGGCGTGGTCGTTACCTCCTGGACGAGCGAGACGAAGACGTCGTTGCGGCCATCCCAGAAGACCGGCTCGCGCCGCCGCCAGAGGAGGAAGCCGCCGTAGTTCTGGTGGTTGAAGACCCGCTCGCGGAACCCCTGCGCCTCCAGAAAGCGGACCGCCCCCTCCGGGAGCTGGGGCGCGAGGAGCCGCCGCGGATGCTCCAGCCAGGTGGTCGCGGCCACCAGGGCGAGGACCGTGGCCACACCGGCGGGCAGGAGCCGGTGCAGCAGCGGGCTCAGCTCCCGTCCCGCCCACAGCCGGTAGAGCGCCGGCAGCGCCAGGATCGCGACGTGAAACAGGAAACGCGGCGAGCGGAACGAGAGCGCGAGGAAGGTGGCGATCCCCAGGATCTCCGCGAGCGAGAGCGCGAGCAATCGCCGCAAGGGCAGGACCCCGGCGAGCAGCAGGACCAGGAGCAGGAGAAAGGCGGAGTTGCTCCGCGGATCCGCCGCCGTGAAGTGGCCCAGGTCCCAGGCGATGCCGCTGGCGAACAGGATGCGGCTCAGCTTGAAGGGATAAAGCCAGACCTCCCAGCCGTTCGGGTTGATCAGTGTGATCGGGATCGTGATTCCCAGCAGTATCAGATAAGGACGCGGCGGCCCGGCCCGGAAGAGCGGCGCAAGGCCCGGCCAGCGGCGGACCAGCGGGCCGGCCGCCACAGCCTCCAGCGTCCAGAGGCCGAGGACGAACAGCCCGAAGATCACCCCCGAGTGCAGGTTCGCCCACAGGAGGAAGAGGACGGCGACCGCCGCGAGCCATCCCCGACGGCCGGTCTGGCGGAAGCGGGTGAGGAAGAGGAGCGTCAGGGCGAGGAACAGCTCGCTGACCAGGGCGGCGCGCAGGATGAGCTCCGCCGCCAGCATCCAGAGGCCGAGCCCGAGGAGAAGGGCGAGCCACGGGACGGATCGTGGGGCTTCCGGGTCCGCTTCTGCGAAAGCGCGCCTGGCGATCACCCAGCCGATCGCCAGGATCAAGAGGACCCGCGCCGCGATCAGTGCCGGATAGCCCCCGAGGCGCCAGATCCCCCAGGCCAGCAGCGAGAACCCCCACTCGTGGGTGATCCAGCGCGCGCCGGGCCGGGTGAACGAGAAGGGATCGGTGAGCGGCACCCGCCCGGTCTCCACGATGTGCTCGCCGGTCCGGAGATGTCCGAAGAGGTCGTCGTGGGTCAACGGCAGGCTCGCCCGGGCGATTGCCAGAGCGGTGAGGGCGGCGAGAGCCAGCCAGTCGAGGAGCTTCAGGTTCCGCACCGGGGGGGATATCTCCGGCGGGAATGGTAGCAGGAGGGCTCGGATCAGGCCGCCTTTTGTCAGCCTCCCGAGCCCGCCGAATCCACCAGAGCGCCGCCGTCCCCGCATCCCCTCCCCCGCTGGTCGTGCGGCACGCAGACGGTCACCTCTCCTTCGCACCGCCCGCCATGACCGTCGTCCGCCGCGAAGCGCAGGTGGTAGACGCGGCCGTCTCCGCTCCCCACCCGGTCCGCCCGGAGCATCGGTCGCGCGGTGCCGACCCCGGTGGCGTCCGGCTGACCTTTCTTGGAGAGCGGCTCATCCTGGCGGATCGAGGTGACGGTCAGCGTCACCCGATCGCCGTCCGGATCGGTGACGCCGCGGATCGAGATCGCCTGGAGCTTGCCGTTGGGCGGCCAGAGCCGGTCGGGCCGGGCGCTTGCGCCGGTGCAGTCGGGCGGCCCGCCCGGCGCCGCGATCTTGGACACGAAGGCGTCCTCGTCGCCGCCAAAGACGGGCTGGGTGGGCCGTACGGTCGGAAAATCGGCCGAGTGGGTAACGCCGGTCAGGTAGGAGTTTCCCTGGGCGTCCGCCGCGACCGCCCAGGCACCCTCCGGGTCGAGGCCGAATTCGGTCCCGGCGAGCGCCACCGTGTCGACGATCCGCGTCATTGCCGGATCGAGGCGGACGAGCCGGGCCCCCTCCTGGCCGAAGCCGCCCAGGTGGATCGTTCCCGCGGGGTCGACTGCGATCCCGGTGGCCGACGCGAACAGGTCTCCCAGGCGCAAGGACGACACCATGGTTCCCGCGGCGTCAAACCGCGTCAGGAAAGCGCCCGAATCCGCCGGTTGGAAGGGGCCGAGGAGAGGGAAGTCAGGCGAGTTGGACTCCCCGAAGACAAATGCATGGCCGGCCGCATCCGCGGCCACGGCGAAGGCCCCGTCTTCATGGTTGCCGCCGAAGACGGTCGAGTGGAGAAGCGCTCCGGAGGATGCCAGGGTGGCCAGGAAAGCGTTCGGGGCTGCGTGCACCGGCGGTGCGGACGGCAAGGTCGGGAAGTCCTCCGAGCTGGTGCCCCCGACGACGTGGACGCGGTCGCTCCCGTCCACGGCGGCTCCGAGCGCATTTTCCTCGCTGCTCCCGCCGAGGTAGGTCGAAACCTCGAGGGCGGAGCCGGCGGGATTGACCTTGACCAGGAACGCATCGTTGAACCCCCGGAGGGCGGACACCAGGGGCTTCACCTGCGGGAAGTCAGGTGAGCTCGTGATCCCGGCCACCCAGGCGGCGCCGGAGGAATCGACCGCGATGGCCTGGGCGCGCTCCGAGCTCGAGCCGCCGAGGAGGACCGAATAGACCAGCGCGCCGGAAGAATCGATCTTGGCGACGAAAGCTTCCTCGGCCCCGAAATGCGTCGGCGTCGGCATCGTGCCTACGCGGGGGAAATCCGGCGGTCCTTCGAAGCGGACGCGCGTCAGGCCCGCGACGTAGGCGTTGCCCGCCGCATCGACGGAGATGGCCAACGCCTCGTCATCCCCGCTGCCTCCGAGGGCGGAGGCCCAGAGGAGCTGCCCGGAGGCGTCGAAGCGCGCCACGAAGGCTTCCATCCCACCCCCCGCGGGCAGCGGTGGACCCAGAAAGGGGAAGCCGGATGGTTCGGTGACGCCCGCCACCCAGACGTGGCCGGTGGCGTCCACGGCGATCGCCATCCCTTCGTCCCGGAAAGCGCCGCCCAGGAAAGTCGAAAACACCAGCTCGGGCGCACCCTCCGCCGGGGACGCCGGCAGGATGGCGAGGGCGAACGTCCATGAACAGAGCCACCGAAGATCCGTCATCCGCCGCATGCCACACCTCCTGCAAGGGGGTTCGCGGGACTCTTCGGCAACCGGACGGTCTCCGGCGAGACTCTGGCTTTGCGCCCCCGCCTCGCGGCGGGTTTGCGTTTTCGAAGCCCTGCAAGTTGATTGTGCGCGCCCCTCCGGAGCGCGCACAAGCTTATGAATGCAAAGCAAAAAGCGGAGGGACTACTACCTGGACTTCTTGCCGCCGGACACGAGCTTCGCCACCCAGGCGTCCGCGATGCCGGCCGCGAAGGCCTGGAGCGGGCGGACCTGGGGGAAGTCGGCGGCTTCGGTGATTCCGGCCGCCCAAGTGCTCCCTTCCGGGCCCGCGGCCACAGCGAACGCGTGGGAGGCGTCCTGCCCGCCCAGATAGGTGGCCCAGACGATTCCGGCCGCTCCCGGCTGGAGCTTGGCGACGAAGGCGTCGGAGCAGAAGGGCTCGGAAAGCCCGCACCTCGCCTGGACTGGATGAGCCACGGGGAAGTCCGCGGAGCCGGTCCCGCCCGCGACGTGGAGAGCGCCGGCGGCATCGACCGCGATGCTGCTCGCCGAGTCCTCCTTCCGGCCTCCCAGGTACGTGGAGGCGACCAGCTTCCCGCTGGGCCCGAAACCGGCCACCACCGCGTCGCTCTCTCCCCGGAGACGGGTCTGGAAGGCGGCGCGCACCGGAAAGTCGGGCGAGCTCGTCCAGCCGGCCACCCAGGCGCGGCCGCCGCGGTCCAGCGCAACCCCCTGCAGCTGCTCTTCTCCGCATCCGCCGAGGAAGGTGGACCAGAGGAGCGCGTTCCCGGAGGGGGCAAGCTTCGCGACGAACCCGTCCGAGAAGCCTCCCCCCCAGGCGGGCTGGGCCGCATGGACTACGGGGAAGTCGGGCGAGGTGGTGACGCCCGCGATCACGGCGTGCCCACCGGCGTCCACGGCGATCTCCAGCCCGTTCGACGTCTCGCTCCCATTGAGGAGGACGGAGTACGCCAGGCGCGAGCTGTCCGCGGAGAGCTTCGTCACGAATGCCTTGAAGTAGCCGGTTCCGGCCGTGCGGAGCTTCCGGGCGACCGGGAAGTCATGCGACGAGGTGCCGCCGGTCACGTACACGTTCCCTCGTACGTCCACCGCGATCCCTTCGCCGTAGTCATCGTCCGTGCCGCCCAGGTTGGTGGAGGTGAGCAGAGAGCCGTCGGCGGGATCGAGCGCCGTCACGAAGACGTCGTGATCACCGGTGACGGTCGGCGCCTGCCCTTCGAGCGGCCCGAGCCGCGGGAAGTCGCCCGAGTCGGTCCAGCCCGCCACCCATACGCAGTCCCGGGTGACCGCGATCCCGTTCGGCAGCTCGTTGCGACTCCCGCCGAAGCGGGCGGACCAGACGAGCTGGCCCGCGGGATCGAGCTTCACCACGAACACGTCGTGCCGCGGCCCCGAGGGCGGCAGCGGATGGGGGTCGGGGAAGTCGTCGGAGAGGGTCACGCCAGCCACGTAGACGAAGCCGGCGGCGTCCGTGGTGACGGCTTGGGCCGAATCGACGGCGTCTCCTCCCAGATAGGAAGAAAAAGCGAGGCTGGGCGAGTCCGCCCGCACGGCGAAGCCGGCCGCCAGGAAGACCAGGCCGGCGCACAGGGATCGAGACTGCATGTTCATTGAAAGCTACTTCCTTCTTGAACGACCACGGGATCGATGACCAGTGGGCGGGTGCGGTCCCAGGCCTCCGGCGTGAATGTGAGGCGATTACCAGGGAGCAGCCGGAAGCCACACGGGACTTCCCGTCGTGTCTTGCCAATTTCTTGCCAAGCGGCCGGCTTCCGCAGCCGGAGCTCGCCGCCATCCATCAGCGCGAGGATCAGATTCCCGGCATCGTCGATCTGTGCCCGCTCGGCCCCATCGAGCGCGAGAACGATCCGCGCCGGATCGGCCCTGGGTGCCACAACGAAGTCCTGCTCGAGCTCCCGCGCGGTGCCGGAGAGCTCGAGATCGATCCCCGGCCAGAGCCGCTCCAGGCGGACGCGCGACCAGAGGGGCGCTTCGATCTGGAAGCCCGCCGGCTTTTTCCCGAGAAAAAACTGCACGCGGCCGGAGAGCTTCCCCTCGGTCTTCACCCGGGGAGCCGGGTCGGCGTCCAGCCAGCGCAGATGCAAGGCTCCCGGGCCGGCGGAGGGCACCAGCACCGCCTCGCTCAAAGTCAGGTAGAGCTCGAATTCGGGGGTGCGGGAGAAGAAAAGGACGTTGGGATCGGTCTGGCCGCGGTTCTCCTCGAAGGCCAGGGGGCGCGGATCGGGTGGAGCCGCTGCCGCGGGCGAGGAGATCGCGAGCGCGAGCAGGGCCAGACGGGAGAGTTCCCCGATCGCCCGGCTCAGGATGAGCTTCATCACCTCACCGTGCGGCCGGCGCCCGCCGCGGCGCGATCTTGACCACAAAGGCGTCGCGGGTCGGCCGCCGGCAGCGGCAGGTTGGTGGCGATCCGCGGGAAGTCGGTGGAGTAGGTGATCCCCGTCACGTACACGTCCCCACGGGGGCTGACGCCGAGCCATAGCCGAGCTCGCCCGAGGAGCCTCCCAGCCAGGTGGACCAGACGAGGCGGCCGTCCGGACCGAGCTTTGTGACGAAGGCGTCCGCGTCCCGCAGCGGCTGGAGGGAGCCGGAGACCGGGAAGTCGGCGGACCAGGTGACGCCCGTCACGTAGGTGTTGCCCTGGGGGTCGGTGGCCACCGCGAACGCGATGTCGTCGTCGCTGCCCCCGAGATAGGTCGAGTAGACCAGGCGGGGCGGAGCCGGAGCGGCGGCGATCGGGAGCGCGAGCAGGGCCAGGCAACAGAGACACCAGGTCTCACGGCGCATGGAGAGCCTCCTGTCGAGGAGAGAAGGGAAGAGAGAGCTTCTGAAGAAGTTCCGGTTGCACGAGCAGGCCCTCGCGGGCTCTTCGGCAACCGGGCGGTCTCTGGGGGAGACCCTGGCTTTGCGCCCCCGCCTCGCGGTGGGTTTGCGTTTTCGAAGCCCTGCTCAAAGATTCTGCGCGGCCCCGGCGGGCCGCGCAAGCTTATGAGCGGACGTCGAAGAATGACTGGTCAGCGGTCGCCAATGGAGTCGACCAGCGCGCCGCCGTCGCCGCAGGTCGATCTCCCCTGGTCGTGAGGCACGCAGACCGTGACGGTCCCGGTGCAGGAGGCGCCGGCCGGGTCCATCGCGGTGAACGTCAGGTGGTAGACGCGGCCGTCGCCGTTGCCTGCCCGGAAGGCGCGGACGTTGGCCGTGGACATGCGGATCCCGGTGGCGTCGGGACCCTTGCCGGTCCGCGGCTCGTCCTGCGTGATGCCTTTGATGGCGATGGCGATCGGGTCGTCCTCAGGATCGGTGACACGGACGATGGAGACCGGAACGAACTTGCCGTCCGGCGGCCAGACGAAGGAGGGGGAGGCGGCGGCGCGGGAGCAATCGGGGGAGCCATTCGTCGAAGGGTCCGCCGTGTCTGCGGCGACCTGTGCGTGGAGTGAGGCACCTCCCAGGCTGGCCAAGGTGAGGAGGATGAGAGCATCGATCCAAAGAGCCGTCCGCGATGTTCTTCTCAAGATGTGCTCCTCTGGAAGGAGGAGCTCTTTCGAAACCGGGATGGAGTGTTGTCATGGGCGCGCCGGTAAATCAGGGAGGCTTCCGGAGCCGCGGATGGAATCTTTTTTACGCCTCGCCGGTTTCCTCCTCCGACTCGATCCCAGAGACCATGTCCGCCTGCCTCTGCAGGGTCAAAGAGCTCCACGATTTGAGAATCGCTGCGTAAGGATTTGCTGCAAGGCGCGAACCAAAGCCATCCGGGTATAATGGCGGCGAACCGCGCAGCCGCGGCTCATCCCGACGCAAGGAACATCGAGAGGTTTTTCCATGGCCAAAGCCCGTGTATCCGTCATCAAGACCAAGCCCGAGACTGTCCTGGAGGATGTGGGGCGAACGATGGAGCTCGCGGAGGTCCGGCGCTATCTGGACCCCAACGCGACGACCATTCTCAAGGACAACATCTCCTGGCACTTCCCGTTCCCGGGCGCCAACACGACCCCATGGCAGCTCGAAGGAACGATCCAGAAGCTGCGCGCCGACGGCTACCGGGACCAGGTCTGTGTCCAGAACAACACGGTCGTGACCGACCCGAAGAAGGGCGAGCGGCTGAACCGCTACCTGCCGGTGCTCGACAAGTACGACGTGCCGGTGCGCTACAACTGCTTCGCCGACGACCTGAAATGGATCAAGTACCAGCCCAAGGGGAAGATGCTGGTGCTGCCGCAGATCTATCCCGAGGGGATCACCATCCCCGAGTTCTTCCTGGGCAAGAACATCGTCCACCTGCCCACGGTGAAGTGCCACATCTACACCACCACGACCGGCGCGATGAAGAACGCCTTCGGCGGCCTGCTGAACACCCGGCGCCACTACACGCACTCCTACATCCACGAGACGCTGGTGGATCTCCTGACGATCCAGAAGGAGATCCACAGCGGCATCTTCGCGGTAAAGGACGGCACGACCTGCGGCAACGGCCCGGGCCCGCGGACGATGATCCCCGTGGAGAAGGACATCCTGATGGCGTCGGGGGATCAGGTGGCGATCGACGCGGTGGCGGCGAAGATCATGGGGTTCGATCCCATGAGCATCAAATACATCCGCCTGGCGCATGAGGCGGGGCTCGGCGTCGGCGACCCGCGGGACATCGAGGTGGTGGGCGAGGACATCTCGAATTGGAACTTCCGCTTCACGGTGGGGGACAACGCGGTCTCCCGCTTCGGCGACCTGGTCTGGTTCGGGCCGCTCCACTGGATGCAGAAGATGCTGTTCCGCACGCCGCTGGTCTACTTCTTCGTGTTCGGGTCGTTCTTCTACCACGACTACGCGTGGTACCCGACGATCGGCAAGCACCGTATCGAGCACTACAAGAAGACCAGCAAGTGGATGCGCCTCTTCGAGCAGTACCCTGAGGCGTCGCCCATCGAGAAGGCTGCCTGAATCCCGAAGAGAGCGGCACCGGTCTCGAGCGGCTGGGCCGGCGGCTCCTGGTGCCGCTGGTCCTCGGCCTGCTCGTGGTCGTCGGCCTGGTGCTGACGGCGAGCCCGCGCGAGCTGATGGCGAGCCTGCGCCGGCTCGATCCCAGCCTGCTCCCCTGGGTTCTGGGTCTCTCCCTGGTTAATTACGCGTTGCGCTTCGGTCGCTGGGAGATCTATCTCCACCGGCTCGGGGTGCGGCTCGCCCGGGCAAAGAGCCTGGGAGTGTTCCTGGTCGGCTTTCTCCTTTCGGTGACACCGGGCAAGGCGGGGGAGCTCGGCAAGGCCTGGCTGGTGCGGGAGCTGGGAGGCGGCCCGGCGTTGCGGGTGGTTCCCGCGGTCCTGGCCGAGCGGGTGACGGACCTGCTCGGAGTCCTGGTGCTGATCGCCGTGGGCGCGCTCCCCTTCCCGGGCGGCCCATGGATCGCCGGCCTGCTGCTCGCGGCGGTCGCGGGAGTGGTCCTGGCGATCACCTGGAAGCCGCTGGCCGATTTCGCCTTCCGCATCGCCGCGCGCCTGCCGCTGATCGGCCGGCGGCTGCCGTCCCTGGTTGAGATGTACGACCGCCTGCGCGGCCTCCTCTCGCCGGGGCTGCTTCTGGGCGCCCTCGTGATCTCGGTAATCGCCTGGGGCGCGGAGGGAGTGGGCTTCTGGCTGGTCGTCCGCGAGTACGCGCCGGACGCGGACCTCCTCGCGGCGCTCTTCAACTACACGGGGGCGACCGTGGTCGGCTCGCTCTCTATGCTCCCCGGAGGCCTCGGCGCCGCCGAGGGCTCGATGGCGGCGCTCCTCCATGCCCAGGGCCTGGACACGGCGGACGCCAACCTTGTCACCCTGGTCGTCCGCGGCGCCACCCTCTGGTTCGCCGTCGGCCTGGGGCTCCTCGCCCTGCCGTTCCTGGTCCGCTGGCTGGCCCGGCGGCGGTAGCGCTGCCAAACTTGAGATCACAGTTTGTGATCTCAAGTTAGACCACGAGTGCAAGATTCGACCTCCGTTTTCCGACTTATATAGGGGCCCGGGACTCTCTCGTTCCTGGGTAACCTGGGGCCCATGCGGGGCCTGCGGGGAGACACGGCAACTTGAGATCACAAACTGTGATCTCAAGTTGGCCAGGGAGCTCAAGGATGGGACAGATACAGGCGCTGGTTCCCGCCGAAGTGGTCGACAGCATCATCGTGGTCGTCCGGGGAGAGAAGGTCATCCTGGACCGGGATATCGCCCGCCTCTACGAGGTGGAGACCAGGACCCTCATGCAAGCCGTCAAGAGGAACAAGGAGCGTTTTCCCAAAGACTTCATGTTCCAGCTCACCGTCAAGGAGACGGCCATCTTGAGGTACCAATTTGGCACCTCAAGATGGGGCGGCAGCCGCTATCGGCCTTACGCCTTCACGGAGCAAGGGGTGGCGATGCTGTCGGGTGTGCTGCGGAGCGAGCGGGCAGTGCAGGTCAACGTCGAGATCATGCGGACCTTCGTCCGGCTCCGGCGGCTCACGGCCTCCCGGGAAGACCTCGCTCGCAAAGTCGAAGCTCTCGAGGAGAAGTACGACGACCAGTTCCGCGTCGTCTTCGACGCCCTGCGGGAGCTCATGGCGGCCCCTGAGCCGTCGGACCGGCCGATCGGTTTCGAGAGGGTGCCCTGAGCTGGTTGCGGGAAGACTACCAACTTGAGGTCACAACTTGTGACCTCAAGTTAGACCGCGTCGAGCTGCTAGGCGAACTTGTTCCCGCAATCCGGGCAGAACTTGGGGCTTCCCTCGACCTGCGCGCCGCAGGAGTCGCAGCCCCTCTTCTGTTGGGCGGGCGTGCCGCACTCGGGGCAGAACTTGGCGTTGCCGGTCTTGGCGCCGCAGGAGCGGCAGACGGCGGCGGCCGGCTTGGCGACATCCCTGCCGTGCGTCTTCAGCCAGTCGACCTGCTGCGCCCGTTCGAAAGCCTGCTGCTTCGCCGCCTCGGCCTGCGCGGACGCGAGCTCCTCGTCGAGGTCGGGAGCACAGCTCTCGCAGAGCTGGGCTTTCTTGTTGAAGCAGATCGGCTCGCAGATCCAGTTGCCGCAGCGGGTGCACTGCTTGAAGAGCGGTCGGATCTCCTCCACCGCTTCGCGCAAGGCCGCGTCGTGCGCCGGCCCACCGACCGCCCGCTGGATCTGGTAGGCGGTGTCCGACACCCGGCCGAAGACGCCGCCGAAGAGGCTGCCGGCCGCCTGCGCGGCCGAGGCCGCGAGGCCCAGCTTCGAAGCTTTGAAGCTCGACATGTAGCCGTTGCCGCACTTTTCGCAGTAGAACTTGAACTGATAGCCGCGGTCGGTGGACAGATCCTCGTAATTGCCGGTGAACTCAATGCGCGACATGATCCTCTTCTTCCTTCTGAAGCCGGTCGATCGTCAAAGGTGCAGGATTTCGAGGCCGATATGGTACCACCGGGCACCCGGATCTGTGCCAGAGTAGCGGGTCCGTGAGCACCCCAGCCCGGCCGCGTCCCGTCCTCTGGGCGATCCTGGCGATCGCTCTGGTCCTCCGCCTCGCCCACTGGTGGGCGGTGCGGGACGAGCCGTTCTTCGCGCAGCTCGCGATGGACAGCCAGGAGTACGACCGCTGGGCGCAGGAGATCGCCGGCGGCGCGTGGCTTGGCTCCCAGGTTTTCTTTCAGGCTCCGCTGTACCCATATCTCCTCGCAGCGGTCTACAAGGTGGCCGGCCGGAGCCTCGACACGATCTATCTGCTCCAGGTCGCCGCCGCGATCGCCGGGATCTGGGCGCTCTATCAGGCAGGCAGGGAGATGGCGGACGAGCGGATCGGGCTGGTGGCGGCGGGGCTCGCTGCGGTCTACGGTCCCTTCCTCTTCTATGACGTGCAGCTCCTCAAGGAGTCGCTCGCGGTCACCGTCACCTGCTTCCTCCTCTGGGCGCTGGTCGCGAGACGGTGGCTCGCCGCCGGGGTCCTGCTCGGCGTCCTCGCCCTGCTTCGCGAGAATGCCCTCCTGCTGCTCCCCTTCCTGCTGCCTCTCGCCTGGAGCCGCGAACGGAGGATAGCCGGGCTGCTCCGCTCGGGCGGAGCCCTGATCGCCGGCTTGATTCTCGCCCTGGCGCCGGTGGCGGTACGCAACGGGCTGGTGGGCGGCGACTTCCTCCCCACCACCTTCCAAGGGGGTGTCAATTTCTGGATCGGGAACAACCCGGATGCGGACGGAACCTACCAGCCGATCGTCCCCGGCAAGCAGATTCCGGCCCTGGAGCGGCAGGAGCCGGTGCGGATCGCCGAGCAGGAGCTGGGCCGGTCGCTGACTCCCGCGGAGGTCTCTTCCTACTGGCTGGGCAAGGCCCTGAATTGGGCGGCCGGGCACCCCGGCGCCTTCCTGCGCTTGCAGCTCCGCAAGCTCGGACTGTTCTGGAGCTGGTATGAATGGCCGGACGCGGTCGATTATTACTGGGTCCGGGGGCTCTCGCCGGCCTACAGCCTCCCGTTGATCGAATTCGGCACGGTCTCGCTGCTTGCCCTGGCCGGGCTCTGGCTGGCGCGGAAGCGCCCGGGGCCATTCGCGCCGGCTCTCCTCTTCGCCCTCGGCTGGATGCTCTCGACGGCGATCTTCTTCCTCTTTTCGCGTTATCGCCTGCCGGTCGTGCCGGCGCTGCTGCCGCTGGCCGCCGTTCCGCTCGTCCGCCTCGGCGAGGCCTGGCGCGAGCGCCGGCGTGGCTGGCGGACCGGCGCGGCGCTCCTGACCCTGGCGTTCCTCCTGCCGGATCTTCCCTGGTTCGAACCGCGTATGGACCTGGTGCACTACAACCTGGGGCGGCTCGCCGAGGAGCGCGGAGACCCGGCGGCGGCGCACGAGCACTACAAGTCGGCGTTCATCCTGGACCCGCGGAGCTTCCTGGCCTGCATGAACCTGGGGAATCTCGCGGCACGCCAGCGCGACTGGCCCACGGCGCTCCGCTTCTACCAGCGGGCGGAGGCGATCGAGCCGCGGTCGGACGACGTCGCGAGCAACATTGGAGGCGTCTGGTTGGCTCTCGGCGACTTGGCGCAGGCTGAGGAGGCGCTGGATCGCGCTCTCACCTTGAATCCCCGAAACCTGTCAGCCCTGCACAACAAGGCCCTGCTCCTCGCCAGGCGAGGGGATCTCGATGGAGCGCGCGAGCTCAACCGGAGGCTCCTGGAGGTTGATCCGGAGAACCCGGCGGGGATGCGGCTGCGGGAGCGGCTGGAACCGAAGCAGATGCCACAACCGTAGCTCCTCTCTAACGATTACCGCTAGCGTGGCAATCCGTGCTCGTCGTACCCGAGGATCTCCTCTGGAGTTCTCGAATCCAGCACGGGCAGCTGGGCGCAATGGCGGGCGATCTCGTCGAGATCATCGGCGGAGCGTCGCCGGGACAGCACGCGACGCAGGCTGGTAAGTCGGTCCCGTAGCGCTTGACTGATCCAGTTCAACGCTCCGCCCCCGCCCTCCGCGCCCGCCACGGCAGAAACTCGTAGATGACGTTCGTCGCGTCCTCGTAGCGGACGACGAAGAGGTCAGGCCGCGACTGCGCCCAGGCGTTCTCCTCCGGAAAGCCGATCTGCGGGAAGCGGCTCAGCCAGATCCAGCGGACGTCCTGCTTGAACAGGTTCTGCATCCAGGCCTGGGGATCGGGGTCGACCCGCGGCTCGCAGGCGGGATAGTCGGCGGCGTTGCGCGAGTCCTGGCGGTTGATGTTGACGTAGGTGGCCCGCCGCTCCAGGTGGGGTCCCATGGCCGGGTAGACGAAGTAGTTCACCGGGCTGCTTACCACCGCCACCGTGCCGTCGCCGCCATAGAGGTCGAGCCAGCGCCAGGCGCGGGCGAAGTGCTGGGTCGCCACTTTGTGGGTGGTGAACTCGCGGAGAAAGGCTCGGCCCCGGTCCTGCACCCGGAAGCGGGCGAGTGCTGGGGTAGCGGCTATGGCCACGATCACGGCAGCGACGGCCAGCTCCCGGATCCGTCGGCGGGCGAAGCCGCGCAGGCCGGGTGACAGGGCGAGCGCCACGGCCGCGATGTCGACCATTGCAAGGGCGAGCCGCACCCCGCGCGGCATCTCGGCGTGGAGCATGAGGAGGTCCTGGATCAGTAGGGCCAGCACGATCCCCGCGATCCAGGCGTCCCGCATCCCTTTCCGCTCGGCCCAGGCGACCACGCCGGCGAAGGCCAGGCCCAGAGCGCCGACCAGATAGCGGATGTTCGCGAAGACGTGCCCCGAGCTGGCATAGGGGACCGTCACCCAGACGAAGAGCTGGACCAGGATCTGGCTCCAGACAAGGAGGGCTCCTCGCCGTTCTCCGGCGAAGCCGAGCGGCAGGAGGAGGGCCAGCAGGAGGAGCAGAACCTGCGGTCCCACCCCCAGCTCCAGGGAGCCGGGATAGGTGAGGCCGAGGAAAGAATCGAGGAGCCACCCCTTGGCGAGCATCTCCTTCCAGAGGTAGGCCACCGTGTTGATCCGCGGGATGGCGGGGGCGACCTTCACCTCTTTCATCGCATCGCCCTGGTCGCACTGCGCGGCCAGCGGGCCGGCTCCGAGGGCGATGTTGCGGACGTAGAAGTAGCTGCCGAGGAGCGTGCAGAGGAGCAGGGCGGCGACCACCTGCGGGATGCGCCGGCGCCACTCCCGGCGTGCCAGGACCACAGCCATGGGGGCGAGGGCCAGCGCGTAGGCGAGGCCGAGCACCTTGGCTCCCGAGGCGAGCCCCAGGCCGATCCCCACGAACACCGCGTCGCTCCAGAGCGGCGCGCGCATCCAGCGGAGGGCGAAGAACGCCGCGGCGGCGATGGCGGCGCCGACCAGGATGTCCACGTACTGGGTGGCGGCCCAGCGGATCACCGTGGGCGCCATCAGCGCGAGGTAGGCGGCGAGCGGCCAGTGACGGCGCGCTCCGAGCTCCCGCGCCACGGCGCCCACGGCCAGCGCGAGCAGCACAGTCTGCGGGAAAAACGCCAGATTGGCGTAGAGCTCGCTGTGCGACGGCGCCACCCACCACCAGAGCCAGGCCGACCCGCCGGCCGGCATGTAGCCGTAGAAGTTGAGCGGCCGCATGCCGAAGACCGGGTTGATCCGTCCCTCCTGGACCCAGGTGGCCACAATCGGCATGTGGTACATCAGGCTGTCCCAGGAGAGCGGCGGGCGCAGCAGCCCGCGCAGCCCCTCGGCCGCGGCGGCGTGCACGGCGATGAGTGCCAAAGCCGGATGCTCGCGGAGCCGGCTCCCGACGCGCCGGCCCAAAAGGCGGGCCGGTCCCCAGGGGTCGCCGAGCGCTCGAACGCGCCGAAGCAGCAGAACAGTCACCACTGCGAGGAGCAGCAGGCCGAAGGAGATCTGCAGCAACCCAACCGCGCCGAGCCCGATTGCCAGGAGCGTCCCGAGGGCGGTCATCGAGGCGAGCGCCGCTACCGCGAAGGCGAGCGGGTCCTCCTCCGCCTGCTCTCGGAGCAGGAGCCGGGCGAGGAGATATCCACTCAGCCCCAGGAAGAGCAGGGTGATCAGCGTGAGAACCGCCCCTAGCAGGTCGACGACGAGCATGGCGCGGATTCTCTATGAATCGGCGGCGAGGAGCGAGAGGAAGGCCGCTTCCATCTCCCCCGCCACCGCCGACCAGTCGAAGCGCGCGGCATGCCGGCGCGCGTTGTCGCCCAGGCGGTGCGTCTCCTCGGGATCGTCGAGGAGCCGGCCGAGAGCCGCGGCGAGGGCGCCCGGCTGCGCCGGCGTGCTGATTCCATGGATCCCGGGCTCGACCAACTCGCCCAGCGCGCTCTCGGACGACTCGCAGTAGACCACCGGCAGGCCCGCCGCCATCGCCTCCAGGGGGAAGAGACCAAACCCCTCGCGCGAGGAGGGCTGGACGGCAATCCGCGCCGCGCCGATCGTCTGCCAGACGGCCGCATTGGTGCGCAGATGACCGTGGAAGGTGACTCGCGGGTCCGCGCCGAGCAGGCCGAGGCTCCCGGCGAGGCTGGCCAGGCGCTCGCGGTCCGGACCGTCGCCGATCACCGTAAGGAGGGGCCCGGGCCGGCTGGGAGCGAGCTTGGCCACCGCTTCCAGGAGCAGGTCGACCCTCTTCTCGCGCAGCAGGCGGCCGGCGTAGACGAGGGGCGGCCCGGTCTCCTTCCTCCCCTCGGCGGCGGCATCTTCGATGCGCGCGGCCGGGATACCGTTCGGAATCACCCGCACCTCTTCGTGGCGGCGGGCCTCCACCCGCGAGGCGGTCAGGTGGCTCACGGCGAGCGCCCGGGTTCCCAGGGGTGCGCTCAGACGCTCGATGGCAGCGTAGACCGGCCACTTCGCGCCGAGGTACTGCTTCCAATACCGGCCCCAGTATTCGTGCCACGTCACCACGAACGGCTTGCCGCGGAGCCGGCAGCGCGCGGCGAGCAGCGGCAGGTGGGCGTAGGGGATGTTGGCCGCCTCGACCACGTCGAACGGCCGGAGGTCGATCCGCGCCGCCGCCGTGGCCAGGCGCGCCGCCTCGGATGTGCTCCGCTTGCCGGCCGCGCTGTAGAGGCGGCCGGGAGGGCCGACCGGCAGGATCTCGACCCCGTCGTAGGGACACGACGGCGCGGCGGCGAAGCCGGCCAGGGTCACGCGATGACCCCGCGCGGCGAGCGCCCGGGCCAGCTCGTGGTTGCGGTGCTCGACGCCGCCGACCGACTCCGGATAGATGCAGTCATAGAAGAGGAGGACCGAGAGCGCTCTCATTCCTCCTCCATCTCCGGCCCCATCTCCGGTGCCACTCCCTGGCGCCGCAGGAGGGCCAGGCCGGCGAGGCCGATCGCCAGCTGCCAGACCAGGCTGAACACCCAGTGCACGAGGCTGAACGCCAGGACGTCCGCCCCTCGCGCCTCCGCCGTGGCTCCCTGCGCCCAGGCGCTGAAGAAGAGCACCTGGAGGATCTGCGTCGTGCCCAGGCCGTTCGGCGTGATCGGCAGCGCCGAGATCAGCAGCACGACGGCCATCAGGGCCGTCCCCTGGAGGAACGGAACGGCGACGCCCCAAAGGCGGAACGCGCCCCAATGGAGCAGCGCGAGCACGGTCATGTGGGGGAGCCGCGCCGCGATCGCCCGCACGTGCCCCGCGACCCCCGCTTCGAAGAGCGGCGCCAGCACCCCCCAACCTGCGAGCCAGCGCGGTCGAGCGGCGATCACCGCCAGGTAGAGCACCATGCCGAGGAGCGCTCCGCCGATGAGCAGGATCAGGATCTCCCTCCGGTCCGCCGGGAGATCGGCCAGAAGCCCGGCCGCGGCGACGAGCACGATGGCGATGCCGTTCGTCACCATCAGGAGGAGCACGCTGCCGGTGGCGCGGGCCGCCCGGGTGCCTCCCTTGGCCACCCAGAAGCCGATCCCGCCCAGGCTGGCGAAGTAGGAGAGGAGGCCCAGCAGGTAGGTCGCCGCGCGCGCCAGCATCAGCTCGGCGAACGTGCGGCGCACGCCCACCGCGGCCAGGCCCACACGCGTGGCGAAGGCGTCCGCCGGCAGGGTGACGACGTACTCCAGAAGGACGTAGGCGAGAAGGAGGAGGTACGGGCCGTGGCGCAGGGCCTCCCGCACCTCGACGAGCGGCACCCGGTGGAGCAGCCAGGCGAAGAGGGCGACGGCCGCCAGCCAGGGGAGCGCCTGCCGGGCCCGCATGCCGAGCCCGGCGGCCCGGTCCGTGCTCACCGCCGCGGGATCAGCATGAGGCTGACCAGGAACGAGGCGAACACCGTCTGCGCGCCCATCACCATGCCGGCCATGCCGATAACGACCCCGCGCACCGCCATCAGCGCACCGGCGCCGGCGCCCAGCCAGTCGAGCACGATCTTCACCTCGAGCCCGAGGCCCGCCAGGAAGAGAAGGCCGCCCAGGAACAGGCCGCGCTCCAGGGAGAACCCGCCCATCAGCCGCCGCAGCCACTGCCCCGGCCGCGCGAAGTCGGCCCCCATCGAGAAGGTCTTGGCGAAGACGTCGAAAAGGATCAGGTTGTACCCAAGGATCAGCGCCAGCGCCCCGAAGATCAGCACGTGGTAGTCCCAGACGTGGCCGAAGATCTCGCGCGGTCCGCCCGCCAGAAGGACCACCAGGACCGCTCCCAGGAGCATCAGGAGATACCCGGGAAGCTGGAACAGGTAGGACGGCGAGAACAGGAGCATGAAGCGGACGTGCCGCCAGGCGTCGCGGAAGCCCGAGAGCTTGGACTCGCCGATGCGCGGGCGGTAGGTGATCGGGATCTCTTGGATTCGGAGCTTCTCCCGCAGGGCATTGACCACCATCTCCGAGGCGAGCTCCATGCCGGTCGTGTGCAGGCGCATCCGCTCGTAGGCCTCGCGCGTGAAGGCGCGCATACCGCAGTGCGAGTCGGAGACGCTCGTCCGGAAGAACAGCCGGAGCATGCCGGAGAGGATCGGATTGCCGATCCAGCGGTGCGACCAGGGCATGGCGCCGGGGAGGATGTTCCCCTTGAGACGCGAGCCCATGACCATGTCGAACCCCTGCTCGCGGAGCGGCGCGATGAAGCTCGGGATGGCAAGGAAGTCGTAGGTGTCGTCCGCGTCGCCCATCACCAGGAAGCGGCCGCGCGCCTCGGCGAAGCCGCGGAGGTAGGCCGAGCCATAGCCGCGCCGCCGCTCGTGGACGACCCGGGCGCCGGCCCGCTCGGCGACCTCGGGCGAGCCGTCGGTCGATCCGTTGTCGACCACGATCACCTCGGCGCTCACCCCCATGGACCGCAGCGCGCGCCACGCCTTCTCGACGCAGACGCCCACGCCCTCGGCCTCGTTGAGGCAGGGAAGGACGACCGACACCTCGATCTCCTCCGCGCCCTCGTCAGGCAGAATCGGAGCGGATGGCGCGGTGCGGCTCTGGGGGTTCGGCTCCACAGGGATCTCCTCGGAAATCGGCAGGGACTATAGCATTGCGCTATCCTTCCCCGCCGTGAGAAAGCTCAACCTGGGGTGCGGGCGGGACATCCGGCCGGGGTACGTCAACCTCGACCTGGTCAAGATGACGGGGCTCGACGTGGTCGCCGACCTCGAAGCCTTCCTGCCGTTCCACGACGATTCGTTCGACGAGATCTTTTCGTCGCACGTCCTGGAGCACGTGCGCGAGCTGATCCCGCTCCTGGGCGAGCTGGCGCGCATCGGCCGTGCCGGCGCCGTCCTGCGGATCGAGGTCCCCCACCTGTCGTTCTTCGGGGCCTACACCGATCCCACCCACAAGCGCTTCTTCGGCTATCACAGCTTCGACTACTTCACGCCCGAGGGGACCTACAACTTCTACTCGCACCTGCGCTTCCGCATCCGCAAGCGCGAGATCCGTTTCTACTGGATCAAGAACGAGCGGCGGGTCCACAAGAGCCACCTGATTACCGGGCTGATCAACCTCTTCCCGCTCGCCTACGAGCGCTTCTTCTGCTGGATGCTGCCGGCCAACGAGCTCTACTTCGAGCTCGAGGTGGTCAAGGATCCGGTCAAAGCCCCGAAGAGCGCCTCGTAGTCGTCCGCCACCCGCTCCCAGGTGTAGCGCCGCTCGATCAGCCGGCGGGCGTTCCGTCCCCTCTCTGGAAGCTCGCTCCTCGTCTCGTGGAGCTTCCGCAGGGCGGCGGCAAGCGCATCTGCGTCCCCTGGCGGGACGAGGAGACCGGCGCCGCTCCCCTCCAGATCGCCGGCCACTCCGACCACCGGCGTGGTCACCACCGGCCGGCCGCAGGCCATGGCTTCCAGGAGCACCAGGCCGAATCCCTCGCGCCGCCCGTCCGTCGAGGGGAGCGCGAACGCGTGGCAGGAGGCATAGAAAGAGCTCAGGTCCGCGGCCGGAATGAAGCCGAGGAAGTCGGCCGCGTCCGCCACCCCCAGCTCGGCCGCGCGCCGTCGATAGTTGTCCCGCGCCTCGCCGGCACCTCCGATCTTCAGGCGCACCGGGACCCCCTCGCGGCGGAGCTGGGCCGCGGCGCGGAGGAGAACGTCCAGCCCCTTGTAGCCGTGGTGCGCGTCGAGGAGGCTCAGGAAGCCGACGACCAGCTCGCTGCTCTCCGCCGGCGCATCGCTCAGCGGCCGGAAGGCGTCCGCATCGACCCCCCAGGGGATGCAGACGAGCTTCGGGTCCCCCTCCGTCAGATGCGGAGATTGCGACGGATAGATCGGATTGGTCACCACGATCCGCCGGCTCCGCGCCAGCAGCCGGGGTAGGAAGAGGCGGTTGTAGACCCCGGCCAGCACCCCCTTGAGCCCATCCCCCACCAGGTCGTTGTGGTAGGTGAGGACGAGCGGCACCCCGGTCGCCGCGGCGAGACCGGCCGCGGCGTCGGCGAACAGGGCGGTCGGCAAGTGGGAATGGAGAACGTCCGGCCGCGGCTCGCTGCGCAGCGCGGCGCGCAGCCCGGGGCAGACGTTCGTGTTGCCGATCTTGCCGCGCCAGGGGAGGCGGACCACGTCGATGCCATCCACCCGCGGCGGCCCGCCCGCCGGCTCGTCGGCGCAGACCACCCGCACCTCATGCCCGCGCCCCACCAGCCGGCGTCCCACCTCCAGCACCGTGTTCTCCACCCCGCCGACGTAGGGATGGAAGCGGACGACCACCTCCAGGATGCGCACGGGCGGAGCGGCTCAGCCCCCGAGGAGGCCCCCGAGCCCGCCTCCGTAGACGATCCAGATCACGGCCAGCCCCCAGAGCACCATGTTGATCAGGAAGGGCGGATCTCTGAGAATCGCCTCCGTCGGGTTACGCTCTCCAGGGCTCTGGTACATCAGATAGAGGTAGCGGAAGATCCCATAGAGGACCAGCGGGATCGTATAGACGAGGTCTTGCGTGTTGTACTTGGCCACCGTCTCGGGCGCGACCGCATAGAGCGCGTAGGAGACCACCGACGAGGCGGTCACCACGTTGATCATCTGGTCGAGGAACGCCGGGCTGTAGTGGTCGAGCACCCTCCGCTGCCCCGACGCCGCGCCCGCCAGCAGGGTGATCTCGTGCCGGCGCTTCGAGAAGGCGAGGAACAGGGCGAGGAAGATGGTGCAGAGGAAGAGCCACCGCGAGACCTGCACGTTGGTGGCCGCCGCGCCCGCCAGCACCCGCAGGACGAAGCCGAGGCTGATGCACATAACGTCCAGGATCACCATGTGCTTGAACCAGTGGGTGTAGAGGAGGCTCAGCGTCATGTAGATGCCGAGCGTCACCAGGAAGGGGCGGCCGAGGAAGACGGCGAGAGTAAGCGCGGCGCCGCCCAGGACGGCCGCCTCGGCGACCGCGACCGGGACCGGGAGCGTGCCCGCCGCGATCGGGCGCAGGCGTTTGAGAGGATGATTGCGGTCTTCCTCGCGGTCGCGGATGTCGTTGATCAGGTAGATCGTGCTCGCCCCGCAGCAGAAGGCGGCCAGGGCGAGCAGCGCCCGGCCCATGGCGACCGGGTCGCCGAGCAGATGGCCGAACACCAGGGGAGCCAGGACGAAAAGGTTCTTGGCCCATTGCAGGGGCCGGAGCGAAACGAGAAGCGGCCGGATCACGGGGTCGTATTGTACGGTCAATTGTCAGGTCAAAGGACGGAACGCATGAGACGCCGCATCTTTCTGCTGTACGGACTCCCCCTCCTGATCCTGCTCGTCTGGGTCGCCCTCCCCTTGATCCGCGGCACCGAAACGCTCTACCTGCGGGACGTGCTCAACACCCACTTCCCGATGAAGCAGGCGCAGGCCGAGGCCTGGCGGCACGGCTGGTTCCCGGTGATCGACCCCTACCGCGCCGGCGGGCAGCCGCTCTCGGGCAACCCGAACGCGGTGCCGTTCTATCCGACCAACCTGCTGTATCTGAAGGGCTCGACCTTCTGGGCGCTCAACGCGCACTTCTGGGTCCACCTCCTCCTGGCGCCCTTCGCATTCTTCTGGATGGCGCGGAGCTGGGGCCTGGCCCGCGAGCCGGCCTGGGCCGCCGCGCTCTGCTACGTGGTGAGCGGCTTCTATCTGTCGCACCTGTCCTTCTACAACCTGATCGCCGCGGCGACCCTCGCGCCGGCCTTCATCGCCGCCTGCCTGGACTTCGCGGCCGGCCGGAGGCGGCGCTGGATGGCCCCACTCATCGCTCTCCTCTGGGCCCTGCTCCTCCTCGGCGGCGATCCGCTGATGGCGGCGCTCGCCGGTCTGCTTGGCGGCACGGCCCTCCTCGCCACCTGGGGAAGCGGCTGGCGCGCCCGGCGCGAGCGCCCGGGGTGGGGAGAGCCGCTCCTGTTCGCCGCGACCATCGGCGTGGGCACCCTCCTCGCGTGGCCCCAGATCTCCGAGTTCCTGCGCATCCTCCCGCTCTCGTTCCGCGGCCACTGGGGCTACACGCGAGAGGTGGCCACGGTGGCCAGCTTCGATCCGCGGCAGCTCCTCGAATGGCTGATTCCCTTCGCCTACGGCCGGCCGGACCTGCTCGACCGGGGGACCTTCTGGGGGAGCAAGTTCTATACGGACACGCCGCCCTACTATCTCTCGCTCTATCCCGGCCTCCTCGCCTTCGCCCTGATCGCCGCCTCCGGCCGGGCGCGGACGACGGCCGCCTGGTGGGCCTGGGGAGGCATCCTGGCCGGGCTCTTCCTCTCCCTCGGCCGCTTCAACCCACTGGCCGCCTGGATCTTCGGAGGGCAGGGAGCGCTGCGCTATCCGGTCAAGCTCTGGATGCCGGTGGCGATCGGATCGGCGCTCCTCTGCGGGATCGGCTTCGCCCGCCTCTTCTCAGCCGAAGGCGGGGACGCGCGCGCCCGGCGGTCGTTCCGGATCGCGCTCGCGGTCCTCTTCCTGATGCTCGGCGGGCTCTGGATTTGGCTCAACTTCGCGAACGGTTCGTCGGAGGCCTGGCTGCGGGGGCTCATCCCGGAGAAGTTCGACGCGGCGTTCGCCGCCAACGAGCGTTTGCGCTGGGCCGCGCTGTGTTTTCTTTCCCTGGTCTTCCTGGGCATCCTGGCTCTTCTCGCCCGGATCGCCCGGCGGCGCCCCATACGTGGGGCGGCGGCGCTCCTCGCCGTCTTCGCCCTCGGGCAGCTCCTGCTGCTCCAGCCGCTCTTCCCGATGGACGCGCTGGTCCCCTATCGCGTGCCGCCGCCGGCCCTCGATCACCTGCCGGCCAACCTGACGGTGGTGAACCCGGACTTCAACTATCTCTTCGGCCCGTCGTCCCTGAAGCAGGGAACGTTCCCGGCGCCGACCTCCGAATGGATGGAGCGCCGGGCCTTCTATGAGGCCTATCCGTTCACCGGTCCGCTCTGGAAGCGGCGCTACGAGCTGAACGTCTCGGCAGAGGGGCTCGACAGCTTCCTGACCCGCATGGCGCAGGGGGCGGTGAAGGGATCGCGCGACAATGAGCAGCGCATCCGCCTGCTCGCCGCCTGGGGCGTGGGCCGGCTGGTCATGAACCACCCGCTCACACCGAAGCCGGAGCGCGCCCGGCTCCTCGCCGAGATCCCGAGCTTCGGCCGCGTCCTGTATATCTACGAGATCCAGAACCGCGCGCCGGAAGCCTTCCTGGCCCGCCGCGTCTTCCCGGCGCCGCACCTGAACGCCGCCTACGCCCGTCTGAGCAGCGCCGCCTTCGACGCCCGCACCGACGCCGTGTTCCCCGCCGCCAAGGACGGTCCACCGGTCCAGCGGGGAGGAGGCACGGCGCGGATTGTCGAGAAGGGTCCGGAGAGCCTGGAGGTCGAGGCGGTGGCCGGCCCGGGTGGGAGCCTGCTGGTTGTCCAGCGGTCGCACGGGCTCTACAAGGCGGAGGTCGACGGGAAGGAAGCCGAGGTGCTCACGGCCAACCTGCACCGGCTGGGTGTCGAGGTCCCCGCCGGCCGGCACCGCATCCGCTTCTGGATCGACCGCCGGCCGCTAGTGCGCTCGTTTTTCGCGGTGGCGCTCGGGCTGGCGCTGCTGCCGGGGTTGGCGTGGTGGGGCTCAGCTAACCGAGGATCTGCGCCAGGACATCCGCCCGAAACCCATAGCGATCCTTCTCCTGAAGGTCACGAACCACCTCCGCCAGCTGATCGCGATCCAGAAAGCGGGACAGCTTGAAGGCCAGGAGGAGGGCGGGGATGTTGATCGCTTCGATTCCGCGCTGAGCCGCCTCGCGGCGGGCCCGGTTGTCGTTCATCAGGAGGATGGCGCCCGGGGATGGGTGGACGAGGGCGATCGACTCCCTTTCGCCCGCCCCCAGATCGTCAGAACGGCTCCCTTGGAAGAGCTCGGTCGCAAGACCGGGCCGCGGAGCCTCGACCCGGAGCCAGGCGGTCCCGGCGAGCTTTTCGAGGAGCGAAGTCAGGCTGACCTCCCGATAGACAGCCGGCGGGATCAGCAGGTGCTCCGCCTGGTAGAAGTCCCTGATCAGAGAGAGTCGGTCGATCTTGAGAAAGGCGCTGAGAAAATCCGCATCGAGGACGACCCGGATCTCGCTCAATCCGCCGTTCTCCCCGCCGCGCGCAAGGCGGCCCGCGCCAGGGCTTCCGTCTCCTCGACCGTCTCAGGCGCCTGGCGGGGGATGCCCCTGCGGTCGAGGAGCTCTTTGAGATCGTCGATCGAGAGCCCGCTCCACTCCGCCGCCCGGCCCAGGGAGAAGATCCCCTTGTCGTAGAGCCGGCAGGCGACGACCTCCCGCAGGTCGGGGCGGGCCGCGAAGAGGGTCTGCACCGCATCCGAGAGGAAAGACTCCCGGCTGTCGTAGAGCCCGGTTTCGGTGACGGCTTCGAGCTCGGCTTCGAGGAGAGACTGGCGTGCCATGCCGGAAGCTTACGCTCTCTCCCTTCGCCGGGTCGATCCCCCCCGGAGGACGAGGTCTCCCGCCGGACGGGCAGAGCGGCTAAGATAACCTCCCTGCCATGACCGACAACGTCCCCAAGAAACGAATCCTGAAGGTCCTCATCGCCAACCGGGGCGAGATCGCGGTGCGGGTGATCCGCGCCTGCCGCGAGCGGGGGATCCGCACGGTGGCGATCTACTCGGAGCCGGACCGGCTGGGGTTGCCGGTGCTGCTCGCCGACGAGGCGTATCCGATCGGGCCGGCTCCCTCGCGCGAGAGCTATCTGCTCGGTGACGCGATCGTCGAGCTGGCGGTGCGCGTCGGCGCGGATGCGATCCATCCGGGGTATGGGTTCCTCTCGGAGCGGGCCGGGTTCGCACGCCAGTGCCGCGACGCCGGCATCACGTTCATCGGCCCGTCGCCCGAGTCGATCGACGCCATGGGTTCCAAGGTGGAGTCCCGCCGCCTGATGATCGCGGCCGGCGTGCCGGTCGTCCCGGGTGGCCAGGACCCTTTGCCCGATCTCGAGAGCGCGGCCGCGTTCGCCGAATCCATCGGCTACCCGGTCATGCTCAAGGCGTCGGCCGGCGGCGGCGGCAAGGGGATGCGCCGCATCGATGGCCCCGACGGTCTGGCGTCCGCCTACCGCGCCGCCCGTTCCGAGGCCGGCGCGAGCTTCGGCGACGACTCGGTGTACATGGAAAAGTTCATCGTCGATCCGCGCCACGTGGAGATCCAGGTGATGGGCGATCTCCACGGCAAGGTGGTCTCGCTCAACGAGCGCGAGTGCTCCCTCCAGCGCCGGCACCAGAAGGTCGTGGAAGAGGCCCCGTCGCCGGTGGTCTCCCCCGAGCTGCGCCGCCGCATGGGCGAGGCCGCGGTCAAGGCCGCGTCCGCCGTGGGCTACAGCAACGCGGGCACCTGCGAGTTCCTCCTTGCCCGCGACGGCAATTTCTATTTCCTGGAGATGAACACGCGCCTCCAGGTGGAGCACCCGGTCACCGAGCTGGTCACCGGGATCGACCTCGTCCACACGCAGATCCGCGTCGCCGAGGGGGAGCCGCTCGGGCCGGAATTCGACGGCATCGAGCCGCGCGGCCACGCCATCGAGGTGCGCCTCTATGCCGAGGACCCGTTCAACCGGTTCGCGCCGTCGCCCGGCCGCATCGAACGCCTGCGCTGGCCCGACGGCCCCGGCGTCCGGGTGGACAGCGGCGTCTATGAAGGGTCGGAGGTCTCGATCTATTACGATCCGATGCTGGCCAAGCTCATCGTTTGGGGCACCGACCGCGAGATGGCCCTCCAGCGGTTGGAGCGCGCTCTCTCCGAGATGCGGATCGAGGGGATCCGGACAACGGTCCCCCTCTACAAGGCCCTGCTCGCCGATCCCGACTTCCGCTCCGGGAACATGGACATCGGCATGCTCGACCGCAAGCTCGCGTCGGGCGAGCTGCACCCTCCGGCGGAAGAGGACGGTCCGGCCGACCTGCCGCTGATCGCCGCCGCTCTGGCCCACTTCGAGGACGCGGCTGGCCTGGCCGGCTCCGCGCCTGGGCCGCAAGGCGCCAGCAGCCGGCGCTCGCGCTGGGGGAGCGCCGCCCGCCGCGGCGCGTTGCGAGGTGGCTCATGGAGCTGATCGCCCGTCTCGGAGAGCGCGAGGAGAAGGTCCGGGTCCGGCGGATCGACGACTCGTATGAGGTCGTGATCGGCGACCGGACCTACAAGGTCGATGCCGTCGGGGTGCGCGACGGCGTGCGCAGCCTGCGGATCGACGGCGCGCAGCACGAGGTCTCGATGCGGCGCCAGGGCGAGGGCTGGTCCGTGGTGAGCCGCCACGGCGCCGTCGCGGTTTCGGTGACCGATCCGCTGACCCATCTCGCCCAGCAGACGCGCGGCGGCAAGGGCGGCCGGCGCAAGCAGCGGGTGGACGCCTACATGCCGGGCCGCGTCGTCGCCTTGCTGGTGAACGAGGGGGACGAGGTCGCCGCCGGCCAGGGAATCCTGGTGCTGGAGGCGATGAAGATGGAGAACGAGATCCGCGCCGAGCACGAAGGCCGGATCACGAAGGTCCACGTCCAGACCGGCCAGCCGGTCGATGCCGGAGCTCCGCTGTTCGAGATGGAGTGACGCGCAAAACCCGGATTGTGCTCCCCGGAAACCTCCCGTCCGCCAGCTCCGCGACTTCCTTGTACTCCGCCGCGATCTGCGGATCCGCCAGGATCGGAGCGAGGACCTGCGGGCGGAACAGGACGACGTCGAGGAGATAGTCCGGCCGCTCCCGCGCCACCAGCTCCGCCAGATTCCCCCGCCGCCTCGCCTCCAGCGCCTCGGGGCTCACCAGCCCCATGAGATCGAGGACGGGCGCCTCCGAGAAATAGCCGAGGAAGCCGATCTCCACCGCCGCCACCGATCCTCCGCTTTGCCGGATGATCCGGGCCGCTTCGACGTAGCCATTCCAGCGCGGGTCCGGCGGATGTCCCCACTGCCGCGCCACCCAGATGGCCGAGGGGAGCAGGATCGGCAGAAGGAGGACGGCCGCTCCGGCGATCGGCAGCGTCACTCCCCGCAGGAAGCGCGAGGCGAGCAGGAGCGCGCCGAGCGCCGCGGCGGCGAGGAGGCCGTTGATCAGGGGGACGTGATACCAGGGGGCGAAGGGGACTCCCAGCAGACGGTAAGCGGCTTCATGCGCCAGGAGCCAGAGGCCGAGCACGGCGGCGAGCCGGCTCGCCGGACGCCTCCGGATGGCTTCGATCGCGGCCCAGAGCGCCAGGGCGCCGAGCGTGAGTCCCCCAGTCCAGGAGAGGCCGCGCCGGAGCCAGCGCCACTCCCGCGCGGTGTAGGACGGGTCGGCCAGAAGCTTCAGCTCCGACTGCTTGGCGGTCATCGTGTTTGGGACGATGGCGCCGAGCTCGGCGTGGAGCCAGCCGAGGAAGGCCGCGAGGGGGAGGAGACCGGCCAAGGCGAAGGCCCAGGGGAACCGCCGCCGCTCGCGCCAGAGCGCCAGGCCGAGGATCGCCGCGAGCAGTCCGGCGTCGAGCCGGCAGATCATGGCCGCGGAGATCAGCAGCCCGGCGGCCAGCGGCCGGTCGCGGTCGAGCGCCAGATGGGCCGCCGTCACCCCGAGCGCGAGGATCGGAAACGTCTCGGCGCCCAGCATCTCCACGTTCCACTGCAGGAGGAAGGCGGCAATGGCGAAGAGGAGCGGCCCCCCGGCGCGGACGGCCGGCGGCGCCTCGCTATCGAAAAGGACGTTCCGCAGGACCAGCGCGACCGCCGCGAGCGAGGCTACGGCGAGGAGCGTCCCCCAGGCCGGCGCATCCACTCCGGTCAGCGCCGAGAGGACGCCCAGCAGCAGCGCGTACCCGGGCGCCGTCGTCCCGAGCACCCGCTCGCCGGGGTTGAAGACCAGCCCCGCGCCCTCCGCCCAGTTGCGCGCGTAGCGGTAGGTGATGAACGCGTCGTCGTAGGAATAGCCGAGGAATCCGGCCGCGATGGCAACGGCGAGCCCTGCGAGGACGAGGACGAGGACACCGCCGCGCATGGTCTAGACTCTACGCCAGGTTCGCGATGACCAGCCCCCGCTCCGTCACGGCCGCCGCCGTCCTCCTGCTCGCCGCCTTCGCTGCGCTCTGCGCGCACGGCCTGCGCACGGACACGCCGACGGTCGACGAATTCGCCCACCTGCCGGCGGGCTACTGGACCCTGAAGACCGGCCGCTTCGAACTCTTCCCGCTCAATCCGCCGCTGATCAAGGTGCTCTCCGCCTTGCCGCTTCTCGCGCTGGACCCGGAGATCGACACGGCGTCGCCTGTCGAGAACACCGGTTGGTTCCCCTGGGTCTACGGCACGGGCTTCATGGAGCGGAACCGGCCGATCTACGACCGGATCTTCCTGTATGGCCGGCTGCCGGTCGTGGCGCTCGGGATGCTCCTCGGGTGGGTCGCCTTCCTCTGGGCGCGCGAGCTCTACGGCGACGAGGCCGGCCTGGTGGCGCTCTTCCTCCTCGCCTTCTGCCCGTCGCTCGTGGCGCACGCCCACCTCGCCACGACCGACGTGGGCTTCGCGGCCTTTACCGTGCTCGCCCTCTGGACGTTCCACCGCTACGTGCTCCGGCCCACTCCGGCACGACTCGTCCTCTGCGGCGTCGCCCTCGGCCTCGCGCAGCTCGCCAAGATGTCGGCCCTCCTGCTCTACCCGCTCTTCCTGCTCCTCGCCGCGATCGCCTTCTTCCGCTCTTCTTCCCCTCTCCCGCTCCGCGGGGGAGGGGCCAGGGGAGGGGGCCGCCTCGCCGCGATCTTCCTGATCAGCCTCCTCGTGCTCGACGCCGGCTATCTATTCCAGGGGGTCGGGAGCGCGCTCGGGAGCTTCCATTTCGAGAGCCGGGCGCTGCGCGCGGTGGCCTCAATTCTTCCCGCGGGCCTGCCCGTCCCCCTCCCCTTGGCGTACCTGCAGGGGCTCGACGCGCTCCAGTTGATCAACGATGCCGGCGAGTTCCCCGAGTACCTGTTCGGCCGCTGGTCGCGCGAGGGCTCGCCGGCTTACTATCTGATCTCGATTCTCTTCAAGACGCCGCTCCCCCTGCTCCTCGCCTTCCTGGCCGCGCCGTTCGCCCGCCGCAAGGAGGCGCCGCGAGGCGAGGTCTTCCTCTGGCTGTCGGCGCTGGCGCTCCTCGGCTGGTTCTCGTTCTTCTCCAGCGTCCACTACGGCATCCGCTACGTCCTGCCCGTCCTGCCGCTGCTGACGATCTGGTCCGCCCGGCTCGTCCCCTGGCTGCGCGGACTGGAGCGCGGCCGGCTCCTGCGCAGCGCCGGGGCGGCCCTGCTCGCGGTCTATCCGCTGTCCGTCCTGCTGGCCACGCCGGACACGCTCTCCTACTTCAACCTGCTGGCCGGCGGCCGGGGGGACGAGATCCTGCTCGATTCCAATCTGGATTGGGGGCAGGGGCTGAAGCGGGTCCGGGATTACATGGACCGCGAAGGGCTCGACGAGATCGGCCTCGCCTACTTCGGGCACGTGGACCCGGCGCTCTACGGCATCCGCTGGCACTTTCCAGAGCCCGGCCGCGCAGGGCTGGTGGCGGTGAGCGCCAACTTCCTCCACGGCTACCCCTACGCCTCCTACGCGGAAGGGCGCATCGTGCCGGTCCCGCCCGGTGCCTTCGCCTGGATCGGACGCTCCCCGCGAGTCGCCGATCTGGGAGGCGGGATCTTCGTGTACAACGTGGAAGGCCCGCCCGCCCCGCCAGTGACCGTCCCGCCTCGCTGAGTCGGTGATCGCGGCCCGATTCACGGCGAACCGGCCCGGGTTTCCGTGATCTCGCGGCAGATCGCCATGAACCGGCCCCGGGTTTCCGTGATCGCGGCCCGATTCACGGCGACCGGGCCCGGGTTTCCATGATCTCGCGGCAGATCACCGTGAACGGCCGCGGTTCCCGTGATCGCCTCCCGCCTCACCGCGAGCTGGCCCGTGTTCGCCATGAATTCGGCCGCGTTCGCGGCGATCGAAAAAGTTCGAGCTGGGGGCTTGACACCAGCATGAATATGCGGGTAATCTCGCGCACAGTCAAAGCAGGGCATCCCGGATTGGGACCCGGGATGGGCATCACATCAAAAACCCGGAGAACAAGCTCCGGCTCCATGAAGGAGCCGATGCTCTGGGCCAACAACGGGGCCTGTGGACATGGTGTGCCCAGGCTTCGTCAAGGAGGACGCGTATGAAGGGAAAAGCAGCATCCCGGGGCCCGCCGTGGAGGGAACACACAGGTGAACCCTCGAGCCCCGGGACAGAAAACTCAGAATAGGAGAAAGACCATGTCGACGGATACGTTGTCCAAGAACCTCGGCGCCTGGGAGGCGCAGATCGCGAACGTGAAAGCGCGGCTGCCGCAAATGCCGCAAATGGGGGAGACCGTGCAGGGTTTCGAGGCGCTGGTCCTCGAGGCCAAGGACCTCCAGAGCAGCCAGGACGTCTACCGGAGCCAACTCCGCGAGGCGACCCTGCGCAGCAAGGACATCTTGCGGCGCGGGCGCAGCTTCCGCAACCGTCTGGTCGCCGGTGCGCAGAGCGTCTTCGGCGTCGAAAGCCCCCTGCTGTTAGAGGTCGGCGCCAAGCCGCGCCTGCCGAAGCGGCAACGCCGCCGGACGCCGGAGGAAAAGGTTTCCGATCTGAAGGAGCAGCTCGCGGCCGCGGAGGCGGCGGCCGAAGTCGCGAAGGCAAAGAAGAAGGGTTGAGCCCGCCGATCTCGAAGTAGCTCTCTTCCCCGGGGGCGGGTGTCCCACCCCCGGGGTTTTTCGCTCAGGGATGGAGTCGCCGGCCAGCCGAAGGAAGCGAAAATCCCAGAGGGCGGCCCGGACGCGGAGACTTGACAAGGAGAGATGAATCCGACAATGTTTACCCTAAGTTAATGAGACTATGTCGCAATAAGGGAGATCTGAATGCGTGTTCGATATATGGCCTGTGGAGTGTTGTTGGGTGCCGGTCTGTTGCTCTCGGCGGTCTGCCGTGCCGATGAAAACCTGTTGGGGTACGTCGCCGGCGCCGAGGTCATCCCGCAGGGGGGATGGGAGCTCTACAACATCACGACGATGCGCAATGACAAGGATGCCGGCTCCTACCGGGCCTTCGACAATGAGATCGAGCTCGAATATGGCGTGAGCAATCGCTTCAACGTCTTCGGCGGGATCTCTCTGCTGTCGGTGGACACCAGCGGTCTCAGCATCGACGGCTACCTCCCCGGCAACGAGGACGTGGGCCCGGACCTGTCGGGTGTGGAGCTGGGCGCCAAGCTCAACCTCCTGCGGCCGGCGGCCGACGACTTCGGCCTGAGCCTGCGTTTTGGCCTCGACTACAGCTGGCTCGACCGTCACTCCGGAGAAGACAAGGACACGGCCTCGTTCGAGGTCGATCTGATCGGCCAGAAGTATTTTCTTGACGGCCAGCTCGTCTGGGTGGGCAATCTCGGCCTGGAGAGCACGTATGCCGACCGCGCGCCGATCGACGACCTGCCCGAGGGCTTCGACTGGCCGACCGATCCGGAAATGGAGATCGAGATCAAGACGGGAATGGGGCTCAGCTACCGTTTCGTTCCCAACTGGTACGTCGGCGCCGAGACCATCTATGAGACCGAGTTCGAGACGGAGGTCGGGCAGGAGCGCTGGTCGGTTTTCGCCGGCCCCAGCCTGCACTACGGCAGCGCCAGGTGGTGGGCGACCCTCACCTATTTCCCGCAGATCAAGGGCGGCGGAGAGGTCTACATCGACCAGACCTCCGACCTCCACCTGATCGAAAAGACCAAGGAAGAGGTCCGCTTGAAAATTGGAGTGAACTTCTGAGCATGCGCGATCCGGTTCTGGCTCTCTGGCTGGCGCCGTGCGCCGCTCTCGTCGCCGCTCCCGTCGGTGGCACCACCTATTTCACCGTCGAGCAGGCGCAGGCCGCCCTGTTTCCAGGGGCGCAGATGACGCCGCACCCGGTGACGCTGACCCCGGGACAGGTCAAGGCGATCGAAAAGGCGAGCGACACCCGGGTCCGGGAAAAGACCGTCAAGGTGTGGCGCGCGTCGAGCGGCGGCTGGTTCTACCTCGACCAGGTGATCGGCAAGCACGAGCTCATCACCTACGGCCTGGCGCTCGACGCCCAGGGCGTGGTCCGCGGCATCGAGATCCTCGACTACCGGGAGACCTACGGCGGCGAGGTGCGCGACCCGAAATGGCGTGCCCAGTTCGTGGGCAAGAAGATGGGATCGCCGCTCCATCTCGACGTCGACATCGTCAATCTGTCCGGTGCCACGCTGTCCAGCCGCAACATCACCACCGGCGTGCGGCGTTTGCTCGCGACGCATGCGCTCGTGGTCGGCAAGCCCTGAGGAGGGCGTCGCGGTGTGCCAGCGGGCCCAGCCCTGGTTGGGCACACTGGTCTCGATCCGCGTCGAAGCCGCATCGTCCGTGGCGGCGCAGGCGATCGGTGCGGCGTTCGACGAGATCGGCGAGATCCATCGCCGCATGAGCTTCCACGATCCGGACTCGGAGCTCAGCCGCCTGAATGCCACGGCGCACCGCGCGGCCCAGGCGGTGTCGTCCCACCTGTACCGCGTCCTCTCGGCCTCGCTCGCGCTCGCCCGTGCCTCCGGCGGCTCCTTCGACCCGACCGTCGGCCGCGTGCTGGTCGAACGGGGCCACCTGCCCGCGCCGGCCGGCGACGCCCCGGATCCGGGCGCCCGCTGGCGCGACGTTTCCTTGTCCACAGACGGCCGGGTGCGCTTCCGCCGGCCCCTCTGGCTCGACCTGGGTGGCATCGCGAAAGGCTATGCCGTCGACCGCGCGATCGCTTGTCTCCGGCGCCAGGGCGTTGCAGCGGCCGTCGTCAATGCCGGCGGTGACCTGCGCAGCTTCGGGGTCCGCCATACGGTCTGGGTGCGGGACCCCGCCGATCCGGGCGGCGGCGTTCCCCTGCTGGAGACCCGCAATGCCGCCGTCGCCACCAGCGCGGGGTATTTCAACGAGAACCCTCCACATCCCGCCATCGTGGAGCCGCAGACCGGTGCCGGTCTCGGGGACGATGGCTCGGTGACCGTCTGCGCCCGGCGTGCGATCTGGGCGGACGGTCTGACCAAGGTCGTGCTGGCGCATCCGGCCGGCTCGGTGTCTCTCCTGCGCCGGCTCGGCGCGAGCGCCGTCCTGCTCGATCGCGACGGCGGCCGGCACCACGTTTCCTGATGCGTCCCATCATCTCCTCGAACAACAGCTTGCGCCTGCCTCCCTGGGTCGCCCGGTGGGTCTACGGCACGGGCCTCGCCGCGCTCGTGTCCGGGGTGCTGTGGCTCCTCTTTCACCACTACGTCCGCCGGGAGGGCCCCTTCGGCCCCGAGGCCCACCCGCTGGAGCACCTCTGGCTGACGCTCCACGGCGCCGCTGGCTACGCCGTCGTCTGGAGCCTGGGCCTCATCTGGATCTTCCACGTGCGGCGCGGCTGGTCGGGCAGGCACAACCGCCTCAACGGCCGGACGATGACGATCCTCCTGGGCGTTCTCGTCCTCACCGGCCTGGGCCTCTACTACCTGGGAGACGAAATCTGGCGCGACCGCATCGCCATCACGCACTGGGCCCTGGGTCTCTTCGCCGGTGCCTGGCTGCCCTTCCACATCTGGAGCGGACGACGCAGCGGAAGACAGGGACCGCCGGCGTAGGTGCGAGGCTCCTCTCAAGGCGGGGTGGAATCTTTGTGCATCAACTGGAATACAGCGACCGACCCGTCAGTTAGAATCCGGGCGGAGGTACTGTCGATGCACCGATCCTGTCCTGTCCGGTTCCTGGCCGTGCTCTGCGGGGCCACCCTGGCGCTCGCCGTTCCCGCTCTGGCTCAGGAGACGCCGCCGGCAACTGGCGAGCACCATCACCATGAGGCCGCTCCGGCGCCGCCCGCCGCGGCTCCGGAGGCCGGCGAGAAGGTCGATCTCAAAATCCCGGACGTCTCGCTGGTCGACCAGGACGGCAAGCCGGTCCATTTCTATAGCGACCTCGTCCGCGGCAAGGTCGTGATGATCAACTTCGTCTTCACCTCGTGCACCACGATCTGCCCGCCGATGGGCGCCACCTTCGGCAAGGTGCAGCAGCTTCTCGGCGACAGGGCGGGGCGCGACATCCATCTGATCTCGGTGAGCGTCGATCCGGCGACCGACACGCCCGAGCGGATGAAGGCCTGGGGGAAGAAGTTCGGCGCCGGCCCGGGCTGGACCCTGGTCACCGGCCAGCGCGAGACCATCGTCCAGCTCTTGAAGGCGCTCGGCGTCTACACAGCGAACCTGAACGACCATACGCCGCTGGTGCTGGCGGGCAACGATCCGCGCAATGAGTGGACCCGCGCCTATGGGCTCGCCGCTCCGGCCAAGCTCGTCGAGCTGCTCGACGGGCTGTCCACGCCGGCGGCTGCCGCGGCGAGCCCGGCCCCCAGCTCAGGGCAGAGCTACTTCGGCGAGATCCCGCTGGTCGACCAGGACGGGCAGACCCGGCGGCTGTACAGCGACCTCCTCCGCGGCAAGGTGGTGGTGATCGACTTCATGTTCACGAGCTGCACCGGCGCCTGCCCGATCATGAGCACCAACTTCGCGAAGATCCAGGACTGGCTCGGCGACCGCCTCGGCAAGGACGTCTACCTCCTCTCGGTCAGCGTCGACCCGGTGAACGACACGCCGGCCAAGCTCAAGGAGTACGCGGCGCGCTTCAAGGCGCGTCCGGGGTGGTACTTCCTCACCGGCTCCAAGGAGAACGTCGACGCGGCCTTGCGCAAGCTCGGCAACTACGTCGAGACTCCGGAGGCCCACCAGAATCTCTTCATCATCGGCAACGAGCGCAGCGGCCTGTGGAAGAAGGCCTTCGGCCTCGCCCAGCCGGAGGCCCTGATCCCGATCGTCCAGAGCGTGGTCGAGGACAAAGGCTGAAACCTCTTCGGTGACAGGCAGTGACAGCGAGTGGCGCCCGGGTGACCATTTTTGCCACCCGCGAGGCGGGGATCTCGACGGAAACCCTTGAAAACAGGTATCATTTGGCAACCTTTCCACTGGCACGGCGCTTGCGATTTCCCGGGATCGCCGTACTCTGACCTCGTCCGTGGGGGATGCGAAATGAATCGAAGATCTTCTATTTCTTCGCAGGGCTTCACCTTGATCGAGCTGTTGATCGTCGTCGCGATCATCGGGATCATCGCCTCCATGTTGATCCCCAACATGCTGGACGCCATGCAGAAGGCCAAGCAGAAGCGGACCATCGCCGACATGCGGATCGCCGGCGGTGCCATGTTCTCGTGGCTCACCGACCAGGTCGGCGCCGCCGCCGCCGGGCAGAGCAGCACCCAGGTCGACCTGAATACCTATGGGGGCGTGAAGTCGGTCACCGATCTGACCACGATCCTGGTGCCCAGCTATCTGCAGGACATCCCGGTCAAGGATGGCTGGAAGAGCCCCTTTGACTACTACCTGAACACCGCGAACCCGCACGCCAGGAACGTCATGGCGATCCGCAGCCGGGGGCGCGATTCCCAGGCGGACACGAGCAGCTACACGGTGACGTCGTTCGAGCCGACCGACTACAACCGGGACGTGATCTGGGCGGACGGCTTCATGGTCCGCTGGCCGGAGAAGCACTGAGGCGGGCTCCGGTTCTCCTGTTGGCTGCCGGCTGGCTGCTCGCCCTCTTCGGGCCTCTTCTCTCGCCTGGCCGGGTGCTGGCGAACCGGGACATTCCGCAGTTCCATCTCCCTCTGCGGACCGCCTTCCGCCATCTGGCGGAGGGCGGTCTGCCGGTGTGGAACCCGTGGCTGCATGGTGGGCAGCCGATCCTCTCCAACCCGAGCTACGCGGCGTTCTATCCGCCCAGCTGGATCGCCCTGGTGGTCCAGCCGGCCTATGCGCTGAGCCTCCTCGTGGTCTTCCACGCGGCGGTCGGCTTCGCCGGGGCCTGGTGCCTGGCACGCCGGCTCGGCGCCGGCCGCGGAGCGGCGGCCCTGGCGGCCGTGGGCTATACCGGAAGCGGGGCACTCCTGTCGCTGCTCAGCGCCTTCACCCTGTTCTGCAGCATGGCCTGGTTCCCCTGGGTCCTGGTCTGCGGCGACGCGGCACTCGAGCGCCGCTCCTGGTTGCGCCCCGCTCTGCTGGCGGGCGGCGCGCTCGCCTTGCAGCTCCTGAACGGCGAGCCGGTGACCGTGGTGGTGAGCGGTCTCGGGCTTCTGGCACTGGCCGCGGCGCGGGCGGTGCGCCGGCCGTTCCACCCGGGGGCCGCGCTGCGGGTGGCGGTGCCCGTGCTGGTCGCCCTGGCGCTCGCCGCCGTGCAGCTCCTGCCGACCGCGCAGCGCCTGGCCGACTCGCCGCGGGCCGGCGGGCTCGACGCGGCCGAGGCCAACACCTGGTCGGCGCCGCCGTCGCGCCTGGTGGAGCTGGCGTTCCCGCGCTTCTTCGGGGACCCGGCGCGGCCGCAGGCCGGGCGGTTCTTCGGCTGGAACCTGCACGACCGCGACTTCCCCTACGTGGCCTCGCTCTATCCGGGGCTGCTGCTGAGCATCCTGGGCGTCTGCGCGCTGTCGCTCTGGCCGATCTCGCGGCGCGGCGCCTGGGCGCTCGCCGCGCTGGTCGGCGCGTTCCTCGCCCTCGGCCGCCACAACCCTCTGTTCGAGGCGCTGCGCGAGGCGGTGCCGGGGCTCGCGGTGGTGCGCTTCCCCGAGAAGTTCGCTCTCCTGACGGTGGTGGCGCTCGCCTTCGCGGGCGCCCTGGGCTGGCAGCGGCTGATGGACGAGCGCGCCGCCGGGCGCCGCTCGGCCGCCGACTTCCCCCTGGCCCTGGCGCTCGTCGTGCTCGCCACGGCGCTCACCCTCACCCTCCTTCTCCAGGCGTCTCCGCGCACCGGCCTCTGGTTCGTGCGCAGCCATGGCGGTCCCGACCTGAACGATGCGACGGCGCTCCGCGGGCTGGGCTATCTGCGGGGCGAAGCCTGGGCGGCGGTGGCCACGGCGGCCGCGGTGGCCGGCCTCTTCGCCCTGTGCCGGGCCCGCCGCCCCTCGGGCCGCGTGCTCACCGCCGCGGCCCTGGCGCTCCTGGCAATCGATCTCTGGCGCTACGGCCACGGGTTCGTGATCACCCTGCCGGCGTCCTTCTACCGCGACCCGCCGTTCCTGGTCGACGCCATTCCTCCGGGCACGCGCCTGTTCATCGAGCCCGAGCGGGCGGGGCAGCTCGCGGTCTTCGCGCGCACCAGCGATCCGCACCTCGCCCCGGTCCGCTCGCTGCTGGCGCGCCTCGAGCCGTACGCGGGCTCGCTCTGGGGCATCCCCTACGTGTTCCATCAGGACTATGACCTGATGCTCACCGGCTGGGCTCAGAAGTCGACGACCGTGGCGCTGACCGAATGGAGCAGCGGAGCGTCCGGGAGCGAGCTCACCTTCCGCTTCCTGGGGGCGTGGAACGTCGGGACCGTCCTGGTGCGCCTGCCGACCGCGGAGTGGGCCGCCTCCCTGGCCAGCGATCCGCGCGCGCCCGGCGTCCGGCCGGTGGTCAATCCGTATCTGATGCCGCGCTACCGTTTCGTGCCGCGGGTGAGCTTCCATCCCACCTGGGGCTCGGCGCTCTACCAGTCGCGCCGGCAGCGCTACGTGGTAAGCGGGCTCGAGCACTGCGTGCGGGTCGACCAGCCGCCGGGCGAGACCGAGTACGCGCGGCCGCGCCCGCTGGAGCTCCGCGACCAGGGCGGCCGGGTGTTTTTGCGCTACCGCGCTCCGGACAAGGCGTTCTTCGTGGTGGCCTCGACCTATGATGACGGCTGGCTCGCCACGGTGGACGGCGCGCCGGTGCCGGCCTGGCCCACCGGTCTCGGCCAGATCGGGATCGAGCTGCCGGCGGGCGAGCACGAGCTGGTGCTCGCGTACCGGGAGCGGCTCCTGCCGGTGGGGGCGGCGGTGACGTTGGCGGCGTTGGGGATCTGGGGGCTGGCTCTGCTGAGAACCAGGGAAAGGACATCAAGGACGCAAGGGACCTAAAGGACGTCAAGGACCTGAAAGACGACCTCGAGGTTTTTCTGTCCTTTAGGTCCTTTGAGTCCTTTTCGTCCTTGGTCCTTTGTAGAATCCCGACCGTGCTTCTCCTCCTGATCGCTCTCTACGTCGCGATCTGCGGATTGATCGTCGGCAGCTACCTGAACGTGGTGGTTTACCGCCTGCCGCTCGGGCTGTCGACGGTCTACCCGCGCTCGCGCTGCCCGGGGTGCGGCAGCCTCATCCGGGCGCGCGACAACGTGCCGGTGCTCTCGTTCCTGCTGCTGCGCGGGCGCTGCCGCACGTGCGGCACGCCGATCTCCTGGCGCTATCCGCTCGTCGAGGCGACCACCGGGGCGCTGTTCGTGGCCTGTCTGCTGCGCTTCGGCCTGACGCTCCAGGCGTTGACGGCGATCGTCTTCTCCTGCCTGATGCTGGTCCTTGCGCTGATCGACTACGACCACATGATCCTGCCGGACCGGATCACCCTGCCGGGCGTCGCCGTGGGGATCGCCTCGCAGCTCGTCGCGCCTCTCGCCGGTCTGTGGCCGGCGGTGATCGGGGCGGCGCTCGGCGCGGGCATCCTGCTGGCGGTCTGGGGGCTCTGGCTGCTGGTCCGCCGCGAGGAGGGGATGGGGCTCGGCGACGTCAAGATGCTCGCGCTGGTCGGCGCCTTCCTCGGCTGGCCGGGCGTGCTGGTCACCCTCTTCTTCGGCGCGCTCTCCGGCTCGATCGTGGGGATCGCCCTGATGCGCCGGGGGAGCGTCGACATGCGCTCGAAGCTGCCATTCGGCGTTTTCCTCGCCCTGGGCGGGCTGGTCGCCCTGTTCTTCGGGGACCCGCTGGTCGCGTGGTACGCGGGGCTCTTATGAAGCCGCGCCGCCTGGGATTGCGCCGCGAGGTGCTGATCCTCCTGCCGGCGGCCCTGCTCATTCTGGTCGTCCTCTCGACGTCCACCCTGTTCTCCTACCGGAGCTCGCTGAACCTGCTGGCGTCGGAACGGCGCACGGAGGCGGCGCGCCTGGCGCGGGCGCTCGCCGGGCAGCTCTCGGCGGAGGGGCTGCGGACCGATGCCGCGGAGCTGCGCCGGCTCGCTCCAGGCGCCCTGAGCATCGCGATCGTCGATGCGGCCGGAGCTCCACTCGCCCGGACGGCGGAGATCCTGCCGCTGCCGCCTCCGCACGGCGAAGCCCCGGCCGCGATCGGGCTGGTTCCGGCCCTGCCAGCCTCCGTGGCCGGCTTCGCTCCGCTCGGCTCCCCCGGAACGCCGAGCCGCCTCTGGGTGCGGGTCGACCTGGAGGCCGAGGTCCTCGCGCGCCAGCAGCGGGCGCTCCGTATCCTGACGGTCTCGGTGCTGGGGATCAACGGCGCGCTGGTCCTCCTGGTCCTGTTCTTCCTGGGACACCTGCTGGCGCCCTACGAGGTGCTCCTGGCGCGGGCCCGCGCGCTGAGCGGCGGCGGCCCGGATGGCGACGAGGTCGAGCTCCTGCTCGGCGCGTTCGAGCAGGCTCTGGCCTCTCTCGCCGGACGCGAGGCCCGCGGTGCCGAGGACGACATCGCGGCCCTGGAGCGCACCCTGGCGCCCAGCCTCCAGAGCGGGCTCCTGCTGCTCGACCGCGAGGGCGACGTCCTCGCCTTGAACGCCGTGGGCGCGGAGCTCCTCGGCATCGCGGCGCCCGCGCCGGGCACGCCGTTCGCCGAGGTGCTGGCCGGCCAGCCCGAGCTGCGCGAGCTGCTGGAAGGCGCCGTGGCGTCCGGCAGCGCGCCGTCGCGGGCCGAGTGCGCCGTGCGCTCCGGGCGCGGGGAGCCGCTGACCGTGGGGCTCACCGTGCATCCGCTGCGCCGCGACGACGGCGGCACGCGCGGCTATCTGGTCCTGTTCGCCGATCTGACCGAGGTGCGCCAGCGGGCCGAGGAGAGCCGGCTCGCGGAGAGCCTCGCCCGGCTCGGCGAGATGGCCGGCGGCATCGCCCACGAGCTGCGCAACAGCCTCGCCACGCTCTCGGGGTACCTGACCCTGATCGAGCGGCGGCCGGACGAGGAGTCGGTGGCCGACTACCTGGCCGAGATCCGCCACGAGGCGAGCCACCTGGAGCGGGTGCTCGACGACTTCCTCTCCTTCGCCCGGCCGGGATCGGCGCGCATGGGCGAGCTCTCCCTCGACCGTCTGCTGCGGCGCGCCGCGGCCGATCCCTCTCTCGCCGGGGTCGAGGTGCGGGTCGAAGGAGACCCGGCCGGCGAGGTCTGTCTGCGCGGCGATCCGCAGCTCCTCGAACGGGTCCTGCGCAATCTCCTCCACAACGCCGCCCAGGCGGAGCGCGAGGCCGGCCGCAACGGTCCGGTGCACGCCGCCGTGGCGCTGCGCGACGACGGCGCGGTCGTGACCATCGAGGATCGCGGCCCCGGGTTGCCGGCGGAGGTCCGCGAGCGGCTCTTCCACCCCTTCGCCACCGGCCGCCGCGGCGGCGTCGGTCTCGGCCTTGCGCTGGCCCACCGCATCGTGGTCCTGCACGGCGGCCGCATCCGTCTGGACGACCGGCCGGACGGCGGGACGCGCGCCGAGCTCTTCTTCCCTCGCGACACAATCGTTACGGTAGGTAACAAAGCGGAGCCGGCGGCGGAAGCCGGCGGCGGGCCGCCTCACGCCTCGTAAGTTTCTTTCCTCCAGACGCTTAGCCGGATTTCGGAACCCATCGTCCGGTGTGGCACCCGGCTTGCTCTTTAGGGGTCCGCCATGAACAAACACAGAGCGAGCCGTGGTTTCACGCTCATCGAGTTGTTGGTCATCCTCGCGATCATGATGGTCCTCGCGTTTCTGAGCATGCCGATGATGCTGGAGGCGATCGAGAGCTCCAAGCTGCGCGGCATCACGCAGGGGACGGTGAGCCTGATGCGGCTCGCGCGATACGAGGCGATCAAGAAGAACGCCTGCGGCCTGGTCCAGCTCGACACGGCGTCCGGCCTGCTGTCGAGCTACCTCGATCAGGACTGCAACACCGCCACCGGCAACAAGCTGCTCGGCACGCAGCTCCTGCCGAGCGGGGTGACCGCGACCTCGACCTTCCCCGGCGACGTCATCTTCCTGGGGAATGGAAGCGCGAAAGAGAAAGGCAGTTTCCTCTTCGTGAACCGCAAGGGGGCGGCGAGGGAAATCAAGATCGAATTCCTGTCCACCGGCAAGATCAGCGTCCTGTAGCTCTCAGGAACGGAGGAGACGCGTGCAACGTCGAAATCTGCGCATACGACCGGTCCGTCAGGGAGAGGCCGGGTTTTCGTTCATCGAGGTGGTCATCGCGGGGCTGCTGATGCTGATGATCGCGATCAGCGTGCTCCCGCTGTTCACCGAGGCGGCGTCGAGCAACGAGACGGGCCGCGAGTACACCCAGGTGTCAAACCTGGCGCGCTCGCGGGCCGAGGAGCTCATGCAGCTCCCGTTCAACTCCACGCCGCTGACCGTTGCCTCGGGCACCTCGCTGATCACCGACGAGTACTACTCGAAGCTGAACAAGCGGTGGATGCCCGGCACGACGCCGACGACCTCCGGCGATACCGCGATGTGGCTGCGCCGCACCACGATCCGCCAGTTTGGTGTCACCAATCTCGACAAGCTCGACAGCCCGCTGGCGGCGGGGACGCCGCCCGAGGGGGTCCACGTCAAGGAAATTCAGGTCGAGATCCGGGGAGCCACCGTCGGCAGCCTGTTCGGCCCATCGAAGAACATCACCGTGCGGATGCTGAAGTCGCAGTAAGAGGGCGAGGAGACACACCCATGATCCAGCGATTCCATTCCCGTTTCCGTGCTGGGCGCAGCCGCCGCGCCGCGGCGGGCTTCACGATCGCCGAGATGGTCGTGACCCTTCTGATCTTCTCGATCGTCGCGCTCGGGATCCTCGCGATGTTCGACATGAACGGCCGGATCGCCCGCGTCGAAGGGCGCGTCACCGACATGCAGCAGGCGCTGCGCGCCGGCCAGCAGGATATGGTGCGCGTCGTCCGCATGACGGCCCGCGGCGGGCTGCCGTTGATGCTGTTCAAGGACACGCCGCCCGGCTTTCCCGGCAAGGAGCTCCCCGCCGGCCTGGCGATTGAGGTCGCCAACAACGTGGCGGCGGGCACCCAGATTGCCGGCAGCGCCGAGGCGCCGGTCGTCCAGGGGACTGATGTGATCACCGTGCGGGGCGTCTTCTCGACCCTCTACCAGAACAACCCCGCGGGGGCCGGCTTCACAATCACCGAGCGCGATAGCAACGGCGTACCGAAGAAGGGGCGCCTGGCGCTCAGCAACACAAGCCCCACGGGGGTCCCCCAGAACCTGCAGGACGTCGCGGAAGCGATCGACAGGGCGAAGAACGGCAAACCGGAGTCCTACCTGCTGGTCAGTCCGCTCGAGGACGCGATTTTCGCGGTGGTGGAGATCGATGGCAGCACCAGCGACCACGTCGAGGCCGGCGGCGTGACTACCTCGGCGACCGTCAGCTTCAACGCTTCAGGCACGGAGCACAGCGATCTCTACAAGCTGCTGTCGCCGGGCGGAAACTTCCCCTCGACGATGACCACCGTGGCTTATTCGGGGGTGCTCGTGGAATACAAGTACTACATCCGCGATCCCGGGCCGCTCAAGGGAAAGGTCCAGGCCAACCAGGGAAACCTGCTCGAGCCGACGCTGGCGCGGGCGCGCCTCTATCCGGGGACCAACACTCCCTACGAGAAAAGCGACGAAAACCTCCGGGAGGAGATCGCCGAAGACGTTTTCGACCTGCAGGCCACTCTGGGGATCGACCTGAACGGCGACGAGATCGTCGCCGAAGGGATCGACGCGGCCGGGCGGAAGGCCGACGAGTGGCTGTACAACGAGGTGGGCGACGCCACGACCTCGGCGACCTGGAACGGCACGGCGGCCGCGTCGCGCAAGCTTTCGTATGTGCGGATCACCACGCTCGCGCGCACCGCCGGCGCCGATCCGCAGCCGCAGTGGCAGGCTCCGGTCCTCGCCCGCTTCGAGGACAAGGACTACCAGACGTCGCCGTTCAACGAATTCAACACCACCGTGCAACGGCGCTACCGCCGGCAGTCTCTGCAAAGCGTGGTGGACCTGCGCAATCTGTCGTGAGGTGAGGTGCCATGAGCCAACCGTGTCTTTCGATCTCCGCTTCCCTCGCTCGCCGCCGGGCCGCCGCGCGCGGCGAGTCGGGCAGCGCCTATATCCTGGTCCTGCTCGCCCTGGTGGTGCTGACCATCATGGGCCTGTCCCTCGCGTTCATGACCCAGACCGAGGTGCAGATCGGCTCCAACGACCGGGTGGTCAGCCGGGTCTTCTACGCCGCCGAGTCGGGGATCGCCGCGGCGGCCTCCAAGGCGATCGTCTCCGCCGACTACGAGGCCCACACGTACGTATTCAAGGAGCCCGGCACCGTGCCGGGGCTCGACTTCAAGAGCTCGGTCGACGTCTCGCCCGTGCTCCCCATCCTGGATTCTCCCTGCAACCTGTGCGAGATCAATAACGCCGGGACCTACAGCGAGAAGTCCTACCGCAAGATCAATCATGCCGTCACGGCGGTGGCTACCCGCTATGCGGGCTCCGGCACGACGCCTCTCGCCCAGAAGACGCTGACCGCGATGATCGAGGTCCAGCCCTGGAAGGCGGCGACCGAGGCGTACAAGCCGATCGACGATCCCGTCCAACTGGCCAAGGTCAAGTTCTGATTCCAAGCTTTTGATTTCTCTTTGGGGAGACCGCTCATGCGCACGACCCACCCGCTTCGCAACCTGGCGTTCGCCGCCGGGCTGTTCGCCACCGTGACCGGACTGCTGCTCAGCACCAGCCAGCCGGCCTGGACGGACGACGTCGACCTGCTGCGTTTCGACACCGGCAACCCGTACCTGTTCATCATCCTGGACACCTCGGGATCGATGAACCTGCCGCTCGAAAAGGGGGCCGCCCCCCTGCCGGGAGACGGCGACCAGGAGGGCTCCCGGATCTATGAGGCGAAAAAGGCCCTCTTCAACGTCTTCAAGGACGTTGACGACGTCCATTTCGGCATGGCGACCTACAACCAGGACGCGCTCCGAGTCGCCTCCAAGCACTGGCTCTACAAGCCGACCGAGATCGGCACGAACGCAAGCTGGCCGCTCACCGGCTATCCGGCCCTGTCCGACGTCATGACGTTCGGCCCGCATCTGCTGGGGTCCGCCACGGCCGGCTCGTGCAGCGCGCCTCTCGTCCTCTCCAGCCGTCGCGACGACATCAACCGGTTCTCGAAGCTGGACGACGATCTCAACACGGCGACGACGATCTGGATCCAGGGGGGCAGCAACAAGGTCTACCGGGTCATCTTCACCAAGATTTCGGGCTGGGTGCCGGGGGCGATCGACCCCAAAGACATCGAGATTCAACTGACGGCGCAGGAGTTCTCCAGCTGCACCTCGACCGGCTCGGCCCAGACGCTCAACGTGAAGCTGGGACCCAGCACACCGTTCGATTTTCTGCTGTATGACGGAACGGTCGCGAACGAGGATTCCAAGGGCACCTGGACGTTCCAGGACGCTTCCGCCGATAAGACCCTCGGCGCCGACCGGCCGTTCACCGGCCTGGGCTGGGAGGGGAACTACGACTCGACGGCGTTCGCCTCCGGGATCGCCGCGTTCGACGCGAACATCGACAATGAAGACCCCTTCTGCCTGAACGACTCGTTGGGCGCGAACAAGTGTCTGAACCTGAAGTTCGACACGACGCGGCATCCGTTGTTCCCCTCCGGCCTGCCCTACTACCCGGAGGTGGACAGGGGCGACGTGCTGACGCTCGACTGGCGGAGCAGCGACGGCAACAAGAACGAGATGCTGCGCCGCCTCGCTCCGAACCTGCGCTCGCAGGGGATGAATGCGACGCCGGACTTCGGGATCGCGACCTACTTCGAGGATCAGTCCGAATTCCCAAACGCCGGAAACGGCGCCAATGCCAGCCACTACTTGAGAAACCCGGGCGAGATCCCGCTCATCGCCTGCGGCAACTCGCCGCTCGGCCGGGCCATCAACGACTACCGCTGCTGGTGGAACGGCAACGGCGACAACAAGTGCAAGGGCACCCGCCCCTACACGAAGGGCTTCGAGGCCCTGGCCCTCCAGTTCGATCCCGAGTGGGGATGCCGCCGGCCGTACCTGCTGATCATCAGCGACGGAGAGGACAACTCTACGGCCGAGGCACCCCAAGCCGACGTCGCCAACCTGAACTCACAGTCCGGCATCAAGACCTGGGCGATCAACCTGGGTGACGCGACCGCCTGCAACCCGCCCAACACGCTCCACGCCATCACCCGGGAGGGCAAGGGCGAGTGCGTGACCGCGGCCAAGCCGGAGGAGCTCGAGGCCGAGCTCGTCAAGCTGCTCGGCCAGATCCGCGAGGAGACGCGCGCCTTCGCGTCCGCCGCCGTGCCCTCGGTGCAGGCGACGGTCGAGGACAAGATCTTCCTTACCAACTTCACCCCGATCGAAGGCGCCTCGGTGTGGGACGGCCACGTCCATTCGTTCCTGAAGCCGCTCCCCTTGAAGGACGGCCGGCCGAACACTGCCATCAAGTGCACCGACCCGGCGGTCTCCCAGTGCCACCTCTGGGATGCCGGAGAGGCGATCCTCGCGCAGGCCCCGGGCCCGCCGGCGTCGCGACCCACCACCGCCGCGGCGATGGCGGCGGCGGTGAACAACGACGAGCTCCAGGTCGGCATCGGGAGCACCAAGCGCTGGGTGTTCTACGCCATGCAGGAGGACGAGGGGACGTGGACGAAGGGCGGCCGGCTCCTGGCGAAGACCAGCAACACCGCCTACCAGGAGGACTTCTGGACAGGCCTCGTCCTCCCCTTCACGACCCCGGCCGAGAGGGTTGCCGCCGCGGCCACGACCAACGAGGTCATGGTGGGCACGTTGTGGGAGAAGAAGGCGACCATCACGCAAATCGTCAACGGATCGCCCGTCACGAAGGACATCACCTTCGCGCTGGGGGATATCTTCCATTCCAACCCGCTGGTGGCCGGGAGCCCGTCGAACACCCGCTACTTCGCCGAGAACGCCGGGACCCAGGGCGACACCTGCGACGATGCCGACACCGGCTATCGCTGCTTCTTCAAGAAGCACGAGAAGCGGCGCAAGATGCTGCTCGTGGGCTCCAACGACGGCATGGTCCACGCCTTCGACGCCGGCCAGTGGGACGAGCAGAGGAAGAAGGTCATCTCGATCACTCCCGTCATCCAGACCGAGACCGTGCCCGGCTTCGACAATGGCAACGGCAGCGAGATCTTCGCCTACCTTCCGCGCCAGGTCCTGCCGACGGTCAAGGATTTCGTGCTGGATCCGGACCACCGGACCTGGGCGGTCGATGGCACGCTGTCCGTCGCCGACGTCTTCATCGACCCCGATCACACCGGGACCCCGACTGCCGCCCAGCGGCAGTGGCGGACCATCCTGGTCGGCGGCCTGCGGGAGGGCGGCAACGGCTACTTCGCGCTGGACATCACCCAGCCGGACAAGATCGAGGACGTCACCAACCTGCCGCTGCCGAAGGACCGGCAGCTGTCCGGCAACCCGGAGAACCGGGTTCCCTCATGCTTCAAAAAAGGCGCTGAAGGTCTGACCGAGCCGGAGACCGGCTGCGGCCCTGTGCCGTTCCCGGCCGTGCTCTGGGAGTTTCAGGACGGCGGCCTCGACGCCGCGGGCCGGTTGGAGTTGGACAGCGACGGCAAGCCGGACCCTCTCGACGAGGATTGGAGCGGGACCGGTGACAGATACGAGGACCTCGGCGAGGCCTGGTCGGTCCCCAACATCGGCCGCATCAAGCTGTGCGAGGGGGGCGACTGCAAGCCGGGCAGCGCCGACATCAAGGACAAGTTCGTGGCCGTCTTCGGCGGCGGTATGGATCCCGACAAGCTGGATCTGCGGGGCAACTACCTCTACATGGTCGACATCGAGACCGGCAAGGTGATCTACAAGCGCCCGCTGGACGGCTCCGCCCCCAGCGAGCCGGCGGCCGTGGACACCGACCAGGACGGCTATCTCGACCGCGTCTACATCGGCACGACCAAAGGCTTTCTCTACCGGGTCGACCTGGGCGTCGACAGCACCGGCGAGATCCCCTCTCTGGAGCCGCTTGCGGTCTCCGGGAAGAAGGGGACCCATACGGCCTACCGCATCAGCGACGTCGACAGCGCGGGCGAGCCGCTCTGGGTCCCCGAGAAGATCTTCACCACCGGCGGCCGGCCGATCTACTTCCGTCCCTCGGTGATCTTCGTCGCCAAGCTGGGCCGCTACGCCCTGTCGTTCGGCACCGGCGACCGCGAGGACCTGTGGAGCAAGTCGGCTCTCGAGGGCCGCTTCTACGTCTTCGTCGACGAGACGGACAGGCTGCTCTCGCTGCCGATGACCGAGACGAATCTCCAGGAGATCCAGGCCACCAGCCTCGACGTGACGAACGCCGACTACCTGCTCGGGCGCCCCGAGGGGCAGCGCGGCTGGTTCCTGCGGCTCAACGTGAACGAGCGGGTCATCACCGATTCGTTCGCTCTCTCCGGAGTGACGTTCTTCTCGAGCTACCAGCCCGACACCTGCGTCGGCACGCTCGATCCGACCACCAACGTCTGTACGCCGCCCAAGCAGAACGAGGACGAGAAAACCTGCGCCAAGACCGGGCGCAGCCGCGTCTTCATCGTGAACACGACCAACGCCAACAGCTTCATGGTGGGAGCGGACGGCCAGCGCACCAAGTTCTTCATGGTGTCCAACTTCGTGACCAACCCCTACGTAGAGCAGGGGCCGACGAAGAACCTGCTGTCCAACACGAACACCACGCCGACCGCGGACCAGATGACCGCCGGCCTGAAACAGGTCATGGAAGAGCTCAAGAAGCTGTTCCCCCAGAACTGCAAGTTCACCAACTACCGGCTCGACATCAAGACGATCAGCTCCGACACCGGCGTGGTCTTCATCGCCCCGGTGCCGGTGTGCATCGTCGAGAAGAACTGGAAGGAGATGTAGCGTGACGCAGCACAACCGATCGACCGCCGCGGCGCTGGCCGCGGCGCTCCTCGCGCTGGCCGCGATGCCGGCGTCCGCCGACTGGCTGGTCACCCGCCAGGGCGGGCGGGTGGAGACCAAGGGTGCCTGGCAGACCAAGGGGAAGCTGGTGGTCTTCACCCTGCCCGACGGCAAGCTCTCCTCGCTCCGGCTGAGCGAGGTCGACCTCGACGCCAGCCGCCGCGCCACCGAAGAGGCCGCGGCGGCCCAGGCCGCGCCGCCCCCACCGGCGGAGCCGCAGAAGCCGCGCGAGGCGAAAGTGGTCCTGACCGACGAGAGCTTCCGGCGCGCGGCCCCGCCCCCGCCGCAGGCCGCACCGGGAGAGGAGAAGAAAAAGGACGAGGCCGCACCCCCGGAGGCCGGCAAGATCGTCGTCGCCTCCTGGGAACGGCTCTCGGCTCCCGGCAACGGCAGCGTGGTGATCGCCGGCACGGTCCGCAACGAGGCGCCGGACGAGGCCACCGGCGTGGCGGTCACCGTGCTGCTCTACGACGAGACCGGCAAGCTGCTGATCTCGGGGGACGCCATCCTGGGCAGCACGGTCCTGCCGGCGGGCCAGAGCGGCAGCTTCCGCGCCGAGTTCCCCGACGTGTTCAGCTTCGCCGCGGTGAAGTTCGACGCGCGCGGCATGCTGATCCTGCGCAAGCCCGGCGAGCCTTCGAAGAGCGGCGGGTAGAAGAAGGCCCTCACCCCCGGCCCCTCTCCCGCGAGCGGGAGAGGGGAGAAGGTTACGGGGCGCATAGATCACGGAACCCCTTCTAACCCACACCCCTCTCCCACTTGTGGGAGAGGGGCCGGGGGTGAGGGCTCCGCCCCCTTCCCCTGCCAAATTTTGCCCCCCGCTCCTGCCCTTGTTTGTCATGCTTCAATGCACATATACTAGTCCGGTCAAGAAGCACCGCAGTTTGTAGCACCCTGTTCTCCGGCATGGCCCTTGCTCTTGCTGGAGGGCAGAAGTACCAGCAGGGCGGCTCGCGCCGCCCCCGATGATCAACGGAACACCTCGCGGAGGGAGGCCATGAGGTATCCGAAGAATCATCGTGCCAGCGGTGTGTCCGGTGTCTCTGGCTTTTCTATGCTGGAGGTGCTGGTCGCCGGCACGATCATGCTCTTTATCGCTTTGGGTCTGGTGCCGTTGTTCGCCCAGGCCATCCGCAACAACGAGACGGGCAGCGACGTCACCCAGGGAACCAACGGGAACAAGTCCCGCCTGGAAGAGTCGCTCCAGCTTCCGTTCAACAACTCGGCCCTGGACGTACCCGCCGGCCTCGACGAGGGGCAGGTCGTGGACTCGTTCGCCCAGGGAGACCGCACGAAGACCGGGGACGCCAACGAGAAGTGGTGGCCCGGCGCTCCGGCGGACAAGGGGCTGCTCCTCTGGACGCGCACCACGCGCATCCACCAGTACAGCATGGGGGACCTCGACAAGCGGACCAAGGACTACGTCCTTACCCCGAGCGAGCGGGAGCCCGGCGGCACCGATCCGATCTACGTCCATCTGAAAGAGGTCGAGGTGGTGCTGGAGAGCGAGAAGGAGCACGCGCTTTTCGGCGGCGGGCGGCGGATCACCTTCCACCTGCTCAAGCCGTTCTGACGCGAGGAGGATGCCGATGCGCGCGCGCTCTTCGCCGATCCACCTTCGATCCGCCGGCTTCACCCTCGTCGAGCTGTCGGTCTCGCTGCTCGTCCTCGTGGTCGTGCTGCTCGGCATGCTGTCGCTGTTCGACTTCGCCAACCGCGTCTCCAGCGTGCAGACCAACGTCGCGGATATGCAGCAGTCCCTGCGCATCGCGCAGCAGGACGCGATCCGCACGGTCCGCATGGCGGGGCGCGGCCCGATCCCGCTGGGGCAGCCGCCGGCCGGCATCTCCGTGGCGGTCTGGGACCAGGTCCCTGCTGGCACCCGCATCGGCGGCAACGGCACGCCCACGGTGGTTGCCGGGACCGACGTCCTGACCGTCCGGGGCGTCTTCTCTACGTCCATCTATCAGGTCAACGCGGCGCGCCCCAACGCGTTCGCGATCCAGACGGTCGACGGCGGATTCGCCGGCAACGTCGTGGTCGGCGACACGACGCCCACGTCGATCCCGCAGGACTTGGCGCCGCTGCGCGACGCGGTGCTGAGCGCCCAGGAGAACGCGGTGCGGCCGCGCGAGCGGCTGCTGCTGGTGAGCGCCCGCAATCCTTCCATCTGGGCGATCGTGGCGCTCGATCCGGTGACCAGCTCGGTGAGCGGCTCGCAGGTGCAGCTCGGGTTCACCTCGGTGCCGGCGGAGACCCCGGCCTACTTCAACCTGCCGGCCGGCGACCTCGCGAACATCTCCTCGGTCGCCTTCGTCGGCCTCCTGGAGGAGCACCGGTTCTACGTGCGGGAGGCGTTCGAGACGGCGCCCAACGGCACGCAGGACCTCGCCTCCCGGTTCTCTCGCGCCCGTGTCTTCCCGGGGACCGACCGGCCGTGGCGCGGCCGCGGGGACGATCCCGCCGTCGGCGATCCCGTCCATCCGTCGTGGAGTCAGGACGTGTCCGACAACATCCTCGACCTCCAGGTCGCCCTGGCGTTCGACTCTCCGCGCGGCGGCGGGCGTATCACCGACGACGAGAACAACGCGGGCGACGACGACCGGATCTTCGAATCGGCCGACGGCGCCGACGACGACTGGCTGTTCAACGACAACCAGCCGGTCAATCCGGTGCAGTGGGCCAACCAGCAGCTCTATTACATCCGGCTCACCACGCTCGCCCGCACCGACCGGCGCGACGCGGGGTACCAGTCCCCCGAGCTGGTGCGGCTGGAGGACCACGACCTGACCACGTCGCGCTTCAACAACCGGACGGACCGCATGTTCCGGTACCGCCCGCTGCAGACCCTCATCGACATGAGGAACATGTGATGCATCGCGAAGCGGGCAGCGCCTATCTCACGACCCTCCTCGCCCTCGTCGTCCTGACCATCCTGGCGATGGCTCTCGTCTTCGTCACCGGCACCGAGGTGCAGGTGGCGACCAACGAGCGCAACGCCAACCGCACGTTCTACTCCGCCGACTCCGGCCTCGGCGTGGCGGCCGCCCAGGTCCTGGTGAGCGGCAACTACGGACCGAACCTCGTGCTGCTCAACCAGCAGACCGTGGGGAACGTCAACGTGGCCGAGCGGGTCGAGATCGCCCCGATGGCGCCGATCCTCCTGGTGCGCTGCGACCTGTGTCCGGCCAACGACGACGGCGTCCCCGAGTTCTGGAAGGTCAACCATGCGACGACGGCGACCGCGGAGCGGATCGCCTGGAACGGCTCCTGGAACGGCGAAGGCGCCCTGCCGCCGGCCGCCCAGCTCCTCGGACAGAAGACCTTGAGCGTCATGTTCGAGTTCCAGCCCTGGCCGACGCCGCCGGTGGAGTCCATCGCGGACCCCGCGGAGCTCCAGAAGATCAAATTCTGATTCTGATCGGAGACGTGATCATGAAGCGCTCTTCGAAGATTCTTCTTCCCTGTCTGCTCGCCGCTCTCGCCCCGCTGGCCGCCGGACCGGCGCATGCCGACGACCGCGACCTGCTGCGCGAGGCGGTGGGCGAGCCGTATCTCTTCGTCCTGCTCGATACCTCGGGCTCCATGCACTGGACGCCGAGGTGCCCGGTGCAGGTGCCCGATCCGGCGAATCCAAAGAACACGATCCAGGTGCCGGCGAATGCGAACGACTGCGCCGTGCTCTGCCCGACGGGCGACTGCTTCGTGCCGCGGAACGGCGACAGCCCGAGCTCGAAGCTCTATCAGGCCAAGCAGGCGCTCTACGAGGTGCTGCAATCGATCGACGGCATCCAGTTCGGCTTCGCCACCTACAACCAGGACGACCTCTACGTGCGCGCCAAGCACTACATCTACCAGGCGACGGCCAGCGGGCCGAACGTGCCCGGGTTCGGCGCGTTCCCGCCGGCGGGCGCGCAGGAGGTCTTCGGCTACGTCTGGACGTGCGACAACGGCGGTGGCGACGCCGAGGCCTCCTGCACCGCCGCAAATCCGGCCGACCTCGACGACTCGTGGGAGGTGGCGCGCCTCCTCCGGCAGCCGAAGGTGGGACAGACGTTCAACCAGATCGTGAACACCTACATCCGCCAGTCCGGCGAGACGTACCGCCTGCGCTACGAGCCGCAGGGCTCCCCCACGCCAGGCGGCGACGTGACGGTGCAGATCGTTCTCGAGCGCTGCAAGAACACGAGCTGCTCGAACCGCGACACCGCCGTGACGAAGAACGTCCTCTACCGGGCCCTCTCCGAATTCATCGCCTGGGACAACCAGGTCGACCGCAACAACCCGCAGCAGGGCTTCTTCACCAGCGGCGCGGATTCCCTGATCGACACGGACACGACGTGCTCCGGCTGGGACCCGACCACGGATACGCCGAGCGACGCGCACAACGGCTACAGCCTCCGCTGGCCCACGACGACCCGCGATCCGCGCGGGCCGTTCTTCGATTTCGGCGACGTCGTCCCGCTCGATTGGAACAACGATCACAAAGCCGACATCATGAAGCGCCTGGCGCCGAACACGGCGCTGGCGCCGACCGCGACGCCGGACTTCTCGGTGTCTCCCTACTTCCGCGACCTGCCGTCGGGCTCCGAGACCTTCCTGCGCCTCAAGGACGAGCGGGCGCGGCCGCTCATCGCCTCCGGCTCGACCCCTCTGGGCTATTCGGTGCGCGCCTTCCGCAAGTGGTACGCGGGCTGCGAGCAGGGGACCTGCCCGAAGGGCCAGGGGTGGAGCAACGTCGCCGCGAAGCAGGACCCGAACTGGGGGTGCCGCCGCAAGTTCCTGCTCGTCTTGACCGACGGCGATGACACCTGCCCCGGCGCCGACCCCTGCTCGGCGACCGCCTCCCTGCGGGCGCAGGAGGGGATCGTCACCTACGTCGTGGCGTTCGGCGTCCAGAACACGTCGGGCAACAAGCTGAACTGCATGGCGGCGAACGGAGGCAGCGGCAAACCGATCTATCCGCAGAACAAGGACGAGCTGGTCAAGGCGCTGACCGACATCTTCGGCCAGATCAAGGAAGAGGCGAGCGCCTTCGCGTCCGCCGCCGTGCCGTCGGTCCAGGCCGAGGTCGCGGACCGCATCTACCTGTCGAGCTTCACGCCGCTCAACGGCCAGTCGGTCTGGGACGGCCATCTCGACGCCTACCTCAAGCCGTTGCCGCTCGACGCCGCGGGCCGGCCGAACAAAGCCAAGAAGTGTTCGTCGCTGCCGCCCGACAAGCGCAGCAGCTGCCATCTCTGGGACGCCGCCGAGGTGCTGCGGAGCCAGGCGCCCGACCGGGGTCCGGTCGAGACCGCCAATCCGCTGGACGGCTCGGTCCTGAAGCTCGGTCTGGCCGTGGACCAGCGCCGCGTCTTCTACGGCAAGGCACCGTTCGGCGGCACCCTCCCGCGCTCGCTCCGGCTGTTCAGCCCGCCGGCGGGCTCCCCGGCGAGCGATCCCGACTGGGCCGACCTGTTCAACGGGCTCGGCATCAGCACGGCCAACCTGACGACCGCCCGCCAGGACGCCGAGAAGGTCCTGCGCGAGACGCTGGTAATCAAGGACTCGTTCATCGGCACAACGCCGGTGCGCTACGTGCTCGGCGACATCTTCCACTCCGATCCGGTGGTGGTCGACCGGCCGAACGACTTCTTCTCCTACGCCGGCAACCTGGAGTCCGACAAGGTGGCCTGCGGCTACAAGTGCTATGCCGACAAGCTGCGCTACCGCCGCAAGATGCTGGTGGTGGGGAACAACGACGGCCAGCTCCATTTCTTCGACGCCGGCATCTGGGACGACACCGCGGGCGCGTTCTCGAACGGCACCGGGACGGAGCTGTTCTCGTTCATGCCGCGCCTGATCCTGCCGTCCGTCCGCGAGCTGGCGCTCCAGGGAGCGCACGTCTTCGGGATCGACGGCACGCCGCGCCTCGACGACGTGTTCCTCGATCCGATCCACAACGGCACGCCCGATCCGACCGAGCGCCAGTGGCGGACGGTCGTCCTCGGCGGCTTCCGCGAAGGCGGCAGCATCATGGGAGGCGGCCGGGTTCCCGACCTGGTCAGCGGCTACTACGCTCTCGACATCACCCAGCCCGACAAGGTCGGCGTCACCAACAAGCCGGTCAATCAGAACGTCGTGCCCGGCTGCCTGTCGCTGAACAACCAGGTCGTGGCGGGCTGCGGCAATCTGCCGTTCCCGGCGCTCCTCTGGGAGTTCACCGATGCGACCACCGGCTCGCGCTGGGACGAGGACCTGAACGCCTATCCCGACCTCGGCGAGACCTGGTCGGTGCCGACGGTCGGCCGCATCCAGGTGACCGAGAACGGCAAGCTGACCGAGAAGTTCGTCGCCATCTTCGGCGGCGGCATGGACGCGGCGAACAAGACCAGCCCCAAGCGCGGGACCTGGCTCTACATGGTCGACATGGAGACCGGCCAGGCGATCTACAAGCGGCGTCTGGTAGGAGCGGCGGCCGCCGATCCGGCGGCGGTCGACGTGGATCTCGACGGCTTCCTGGACGTCGTCTACATCGGCACCACCTCCGGATTTCTGTACAAGGTGAGCCTCACGACGCCGCTGGAGCTCCAGAGCGTCACGCTGCCGCGGACGAGCGCGCTGCCGCCGCTCGCCGTGGACGTGACCGCCAGGCGGCTCGTCGATCCCAACCCGGCGCTGGTCCGCGACCAGGATTGGGATCCCGTCCCGATCTTCGACACCATCGGACGGCCGATCTTCTACGCGCCGATCGCCTTCTACGTGGCCTCGCTGAACCGCTTCGTCCTCGCGTTCGGCACCGGAGACCGCGAGAACCTGTGGGGCTTCAGCGGCCAGGAGGGGCGCTTCTACATGATCCTCGACGACAACTTCAACGCGAGCCAGCTCGGCACGGGCTTCCTGCCGCTCGACGAGACCAGCTACATCAAGATCGATCCGGAGACGGGCGCGCCGCCGGGGGCCACGTCGACCGACTTCCTGCTGAGCCCCGACCTCGGATATCAGCGCGGCTGGTTCATGAGCCTGGATCCGGACGAGCGGGTGATCACCCAGGCGTTCGGCCTCGCCGGGATCATCATCTTCTCGGGCTACAGGCCGCAGGTCGACATCGAGACGAACCAGGACAAACAGCAGGTCTGCTCGCGCGGCGGCGACAGCCGCATCTTCGTGGTCTACGCGAACAACGCGGGCGCGCTGATGACGGTGGACGGCGCGAAGAGCCGCTACCGCGTCGTGCCGGAGTTCGTCACCAGCCCGTACGTGGAGCAGTCGGCGACGAAGAACCCGAACGACCGGGCGCCCGACAACAACTCGGAGCAGCTCTCGCCGGAGCAGCTCGAGATCCTGGCGACGCTCAAGAAGCTCTTCCCGCCGGGCACCAAGTTCGGCAACTACTGGATCAGCGTCAGCGGCATCCGGTCCGACACCGGGTACGAGCGCTACGCCACGATCCCGATCGGGATCGTCGAGCGGAACTGGAAGGAGCACTGAGCCAGCCGCGCCAGCTCACTCCCGGTACTGCGGAACCCCTTCGAGGTCGTGCTCTTTGACCTTGCGGAGGAGCGTGCGGTAGCTCATCCCCAGCAGCTCGGCGGCGCGCCGCTTGTCGCCCCCGGCCTCGACCAGGGCCTGGCGCAGGCGGTCGCGCTCCCCGGCTGCGGCGAGCGGACGGAGCAGCGCCTGGATGTCGGCGGCGTGCAGCACGGGGCCTTCGGCGAGGATCACTGCCCTTTCCAGCACGTTGGCGAGCTCGCGTATGTTCCCCGGCCAGGGCTCTGCCGCCAGGAGCCCGGCGGCGTCCTCCTCCAGACGCGGCGGCTCGGTCTGGTGCCGGCGGGCGATCTCCTGCAGCAGGTGCCGGGCGATGAGCGGCACGTCGCTCGCCCGCTCGCGCAGGGCCGGCAGCTCGATCGGGAAGACGTTCAGACGGAAGAAGAGGTCGGACCGCAGCTCGCCGGAGCTCACCATCGCCTCCAGGTCCCGGTTCGTGGCCGCGACCAGCCGGACGTCGGCCCGCATCGTCCGCCCGCCGCCGACCCGCTCGAACGTGCGCTCTTCGAGCACCCGCAGGACCTTGCCCTGGACGCCCAGCGGGAGCTCGCCGATCTCGTCGAGCAGCAGCGTGCCGCGCTCGGCCAGCTCGAAACGGCCGGGCTGGCGGCGGTCGGCGCCGGTGAACGCCCCTTTCTCGTGGCCGAACAGCTCGTTCTCGATCAGGGAGTCGGGGATCGCCGCGCAGTTGAGCCCCACGAACGGCCCGGGGCGGCGCGGCGACAGCGCGTGGATCGCCCGCGCGAAGAGCTCCTTGCCGGTGCCGCTCTCGCCGGTGAGCAGGACGGTGCTCTCGGTGGGAGCCACTTTCTGGAGCAGGCGCAGGGCCGCCCGCAGTCGCGGGTGGCGGCCGACGATGGCCGGCGCGCCGGGTACGTGGAAGACCGCGGCCCCCTCGAGGTCACCCTGGTCGCGATGGTCGCCGATCGCCCGCTCGATCAGCCGGTAGAGGTCGTCGATCGCGACCGGCTTCTCCAGGAAGTCGAACGCTCCGAGCTTCATCGCCTCGACGGCCGTGGCCACCGTGCCAAAGCCGGTGAGGACGACGACCGGCGTGCGCGGCGCGGAGCGGCGGCTCGCCGCCAGGACGTCGACGCCTGAGCCGTCGGGGAGCTTCAAGTCGGTGAGGACCAGGTCCCAGGCGCTCTCGCCCGCGCGGCGGATGCCCTCCTGCGCGTCGGCGGCCGAGGCGACCTCGTACCCCTCCTGCGCCAGGGCGCGCTCGAGCATGCGGCGCAGGGAGTCGCGGTCCTCGACGATGAGGATTCGGCCCGAGGGCATGGTGGTGGCTTGGACCCTTCCGGGAGCTCGCCCGTATAATGGTTCGGGTCTGGAGACCCCTGAAGGAATCATAGGAGATTCGTGGACCCCAAGCGACCCGCGCGCCCCGGATTCGGACCGACCCCGCTGGCGAAGCCCGCCCAGCCCGGGCAGCGCCCCGGCGCGCCAGCGGCGCCCGGGGGACCGTCGGCGCCGAGCCGCGCTCCCGCTCTGGGCGACACCCTCGATCAGCTCAACCGGGAGATCCGGCAGCTCCAGATCGAGTACGAGAAGTTCTTCAACGGTGCCCTCCCGACCCCGCCGGAGGAGCTGCGGAGCCGCATCCAGACCCAGATCCGCAATCTCCGCAACCTGAAGATCACGTCCACGATGGACAACTACCGCCTCGGCGACGTGGAAGCCCGCTTCAACAGCTACAACGAGCTGTTCAATCGCCGGCTGCGCGACCGCGAGGAGGGGCGCCGGCACGGCGCCGTCCACGCGGCGCCTCCGGAACGGCGGCGCTACGATCCCCGAGAGGGGATCACCTTCGACGGTCGCTTCGAGCCCGAGGCGGTCGAAGCCCTCTATCAGGGGCTCGCCGCGAGGCCCGGCGACGGGCCGAAGTTCGACCTGGACAGCTTCGAGAAGTATCTGGCCCGGCAGGTCGCCGCCCTGCGTGAAAAGACAGGGTGCGACCAGGTGCAGTTCCGCCTGGCGGAGGAGGACGGCAAGCTCAAGCTCAAAGCGCGTCCCGTCCTCCGCACGGGCTCATGAGAAGGAGATGAAGGTGCATAAACGGACTTTGTGGATTTCCGGCCTCGCGCTCGCTTGCCTCGTGGCGGCCGTTGCCGTCGCGCTCGCCGCGGTGCCCTCCAATCTCGGCAAGGCGATCGAGGAGCAGCGCCGCCTGGTGGCCGAGCGGCCCCAGGATCCCGGGGTGTACAACGACCTGGGCAACCTGCTCGTTCTGGCGAGCCAGCCGGACGAAGCCGAGGAGGCCTACCGGAAGGCCGTGGAGCTCGCGCCCGACAAAGTCTCGGCGCTGTTCAACCTCGGCCTGTTGCAGCAGCAGCGCGGCGAGCTGCGGGAGTCGCTGCGCCTCTACAAAGAGGTGCTGGACCTGCAGCCGCAGCATGCCTGGGCCTGGTACCAGGTTGGCACGCTCTACGAGCACTGGGGCCAGAACGGGCGGGCGGTGGAGGCCTATGCCCAGGCTTTCCGCATCGACCCCCAGCTCGCGTTTCCGGAGACCAACCCGCACGTGGTCGAGAACGGTCTTCTGACCCAGGCGATGCTCCGCGCCTATCAAGAGGGCGACAGCGCGCCGACGGCCCCCGCCATCTATGAGGAGCCGGGGCGGATCGTCGGCCTGCTGGTGCCGCGGCCTCATCCGACGCAGCAGCCCGCGGACGAGGAGGAGATGGCGGCCGGGCAGGCGCGGCCGCAGCCGCAGCCGGGGCAGCCGGGAGCGGTCACGCGTCCGGGCCAGGCGGCCCCGTCGAGCGTGCTGCGGCAAGGGGACCTCGACGGCCGCAGCACCGGCCAGGCCACGCCGCAGGGGCGCCGCCCCGGCTCGCGCCCGTCGTCTCCGGACAGCATGCCCCGCTCTCTGCGCACCTGGGAGAGGCCCGAGCCCACGATCGAGGATCCCGGCTATGAGGTGCCTTCGGAAGAGCAGCCGGGCGAGGTCGTCACACCGCCGCCCGGCGGCGTCTACTACCGGCCGGGTCTCGGCAGCACCGGCCGCCTGGACCTCCAGGTCGTCCCCGACCGCAGGACGTCCCGGCCCCGGGAAGGCCGCGGCTAGCCGAGCGTCTCGCCCCCCGGGAGGTTGAGGTTTAGGATAAACCTCCAGGGAGGTGAGGCGATGAGCGGAGACACGCAGCTTTCAGGACCCGATCTGGCGCAGGGCATTCCCTGGAGTGATCTGCCGGAGGGAAGCCGGCTCCTCGGCCACAGCGGGGGCGAGCCCGTCCTCCTGGTGCGCCGCGGCGAGGAGATTTTCGCCGTCGGCGCGCAATGCACCCACTACGGCGGCCCCCTAGCCGAGGGCATCGTCGTCGACGATACCGTGCGCTGTCCGTGGCACCACGCCTGCTTCAGCCTGCGGACCGGCGTGCCTGTGCGCGCTCCCGCGCTCCATCCGGTGACCGTCTGGCGCGTGGAGCGCGACAACGACCGCATTCTCGTCCGGGAAAAAGTCGAGCCGCCCCCGCCGCAGGAGCTCCCCGGCCCCGATCCGGTCGTCATCGTCGGCGCCGGCGCGGCGGGCGCGTGCGCGGCCGAGACCCTCCGCCGCGAGGGCTTCCAGGGCCGTGTCCTCCTCCTCGCACCCGAGGGAGAGCTGCCCTACGACCGGCCCAATCTCTCCAAGGACTACCTGGCCGGCAATGCTCCCGAGGAGTGGATTCCCCTCCACCCCCAGGACTTCTATGACGAGCACCGGATCGAGATCGTGACGGCTCGCGCCACGGCTCTCGACACCGCGGCGAAGACCGTGACGCTGTCCGATGGCAGCCATCTCTCCTACGGCGCTCTCGTGCTCGCCACCGGCGCCGATCCGGTCCGCCTGCCGATCCCCGGCGCCGATCTGCCGCATGTGCATCTTCTCCGCTCGCTCGCCGACAGCCGGGGGATCATCGCAGCGGCCCAAGAGGCCAAGCGGGTGGTGGTGATCGGTGCCAGCTTCATCGGCCTGGAGGTCGCGGCCTCGCTTCGCGCCCGGGAGCTCGCGGTCACGGTCGTGGCTCCCGAGGACCAGCCGCTCGGCCGCATCCTGGGGCCGCAGCTCGGCGATTTCCTCCGCGCTCTCCACGCGGAGCACGGGGTGGTTTTCCGCCTCGGCCGGAAACCGGCGGAGATCGCGGCGGGAGAGGTCCGTCTCGATGACGGCGAGGTTCTTCCGGCGGACTTGGTGGTGATCGGCGTCGGGGTGCGGCCGAACGTCGCCCTGGCGCAGGAGGCCGGGCTCCAGGTCGACAACGGCATCCTCGTCGACGAGCTGCTCCGCACGAGCGCCCCGGACGTCTGGGCCGCGGGGGACATTGCCCGGTGGCCCGATCCATGGTCGGGCGAGCGCATCCGCGTCGAGCATTGGGTGGTGGCCCAGCGCCAGGGGCAGACGGTAGCGCGCAATCTCCTCGGCCGTGGGGAACGTTTCGAGGCGGCGCCGTTCTTCTGGAGCCAGCACTACGACGTGACCATCGCCTACGTGGGACACGCCACGCGCTGGGACGACATCGAGGTGCGCGGATCGATCGCCGAGCGCAATGCCCTCGTCACGTACCGCTCCGGTGGCCGGATCGCCGCGGTGGCCACCCTCTTCCGGGACGTGGAGAGCCTCGAAGCCGAGCTCGCCATGGAGCGGGGCGACCGGGATGCCCTCGCCGCGATCCTGGTTCGCTGAGACCTCGGCAAGAGCTTGTAAGAGAGATGTAAGAAGTCGGCCCGCTCCGGCGGGCGCGGTGCGGGCGGGAGGTATGCTGGCGCCGTGCGTGTCGGACGTCCGGAATGGGAACGGCTCCTCCTGCCAGCGGCCGTGGTTTCGCTCACCGTGCTCCTGGTGGTGTTGGCCGTCCTGCAATACCGCTGGATCGGCGAGATCGGCAAGGCGGAGCGCGAGCGGCTGCGGGCCGGCCTGGAGGCGGCGGCGGCGCGCGCTTCCGGCGAGATGGACCGCGAGATCGGCCGCGTCTGGCTCGCCTTCCACCCGGGCCCGGGGGAGAACGCCGCCGAGCGGCGCGCGGAGCTGGCCCGCCAGCTCCGCGACTGGCGGCGGGCCGCGCCGGTGCCGGGCCTCGTCGCCGGCGTGCTCGTGGCGGTGGGGGACCCAGGCGGCGCGCCCACCCTGGAACGCCTCGACGAAGCCTCTGGGACCTTCGTCCCGGTCCCCTGGCCCGGCGACCTGAACGAGCTGCGGGAACGGTTGAGCCGAGCTCCGGACGACGCCTCGCCACTGGCAGCCCGTCCCACCGGGCCCGGTGAGGCCTCGAATCCGGCCCTGATGGTTCCCTTCCTGCGTCCGCAGCCCGGCAGCCCCATGTTCGATCACCGGGCGGTGGCGCTCGTCCGGCTCGACCGGCGGCACCTGGTGAACGACCTGGTCGCCGAGATCGTGGAGCGCCAGCTCGCGCCCAGCGGAGCGTCCGTGCTGCGGGTGGCGGTGCTCGCCTCCAGCGGCCCGGTCTGGCGCTCGGACTCGGCCCTGCCCGCGGACGCATACCTCCCCGCCGACGTCGAGCGCCAGCTCCTCGGACGGCGGGAGCCCCTGCGGATCGGGTCCCGGGTCCCCCGTCCGACGCCCCCGCCCGGACCTTCGGCCGGTCTTCCGGGTGGTCCTCCGGGAGAAACGGGGCGGCGGGGTCCGCCCGTGATCCTCGCCGACGGGCCGTGGCGCCTCGTCGTCCGCCCCGCGGCCGGTTCCCTCGACGCGGTGGTGGCGCGGGCGCGGCAGCGCAACCTGGCGGTGAGCGCCGGAGTGCTGGCGCTGCTCGCCGCGAGCTTCGCCATGCTGGTCGTCGCGGCGCAGCGGGCGCGCCGCCTGGCCCGGCAGCGCATGGAGCTGGTGGCGGGGGTCACCCACGAGCTCAACACCCCGCTCGCCGCCATCCGCTCGGCCGGCCAGAATCTCGCCGACGGTGTCGTGGCCGATCCGGAGCAGGTGCGGCGCTATGGCGCGCTGATCGAGCGGGAGGGGCGGCGCCTCTCCGCGCTGGTCGGGCAGGCGCTCAAGCTGGCGGGAATCGAGTCGGGCGCGCGCATCTGGCGGCCGGAGCCCGCGTCGGTGGCGGACGCTGTGCAGGAGTCCCTGGCCGACTGCCGGTGGCTGCTCGCCGAGAACGGGACGAAGGTGGAGACCGACCTCCCCGCCGACCTGCCGGAGGTGATCATCGACCGCGGCGCGCTGGGATTGATCGTGCGCAACCTGGTCGACAACGCGGCGCGGCACGCGGCGGCGGGCAAATGGGTGGGAGTGCGGGCGCACGTCGAGCCCGATGGCCACCACGTCCTGCTGACCGTCGAAGACCGCGGTCCCGGGATCGCGCCCGAGGACCGGCCCCACCTGTTCGAGCCGTTCTACCGCGGCCGGAAAGTGGTGGGGAGCGCGACCCCCGGCAGCGGCCTGGGGCTCGACCTGGTCCGCCGGGCCGCAGCGGCGCATGGCGGGACGGTGCTCGTGAGCCCCGGGCCGGGGGGACGCGGCGCGCTCTTTTCCGTCCGGCTCCCCGCCGCGCATGGAGGAGAGTGATGGACATGGAGATTCTGCGGAGCGACGGGAACGCCGGAGCCGCCGTGCGCCGGCGCATCCTCCTCGTCGAGGACGAGCCGAGCCTTGTGCTCACACTGACGGACCGACTGGTCGCCGAGGGCTATGACGTGGAAACCGCCGGCGACGGCCCGTCGGCGATGACCCTGGGCACGACGCAGCCGTACGACCTGATCATCCTCGACGTCATGCTGCCCGGCGCAAGCGGCTTCGACGTCTGCCGCGACCTGCGCCAGCGCGGCATCCAGGTGCCGATCCTCATGCTCACGGCGCGCGCTCAGGTGGTGGATCGGGTCGTTGGCCTGAAGCTGGGTGCGGACGACTACCTTTCGAAGCCGTTCGACATGATGGAGCTCCTGGCGCGGATCGAGGCGCTGCTCCGGCGGGCCCGCACACCGCTCGCCGACGCTCTCGGCTCCTACGCGTTCGGCGACGTGGTCGTGGACTTCCGCCGCGCCGAGGTGACGCGCCAGGGACAGCCGCTGCCGCTCTCGGCGCTGGAGCTCAAGCTCCTGCGCTATCTGATCGAGAACCGCGGCAAGGTGATCTCGCGCGACGAGCTGCTCGACCGCGTCTGGGGGTATGACGCGGCCGCCCAGACCCGCACCGTGGACGTGCACGTGGCCTCGCTCCGCCAGAAGGTGGAGCCGGCCCCTTCGCGTCCGCAATTCGTCCTCACCGTCCACGGGCTCGGCTACAAGTTCGCCGGATGAGCCCTCTTTACACTTCTTACAGAGGCCTTGCGTCCGCTTGAAGATCCCGCGGGTGCTCCCGGCCTACTCTGGGGACCGTGGCCGCGGTGAGCGGTCACGGTTTCCAAGGAGAAAGACCATGAAAAAATCCATCATTCCGGCTCTGGCCCTGGCGGTCCTCTGCTCTCTGTCCGCCGCGTTCGTCGCCACGGCCCAGCCCGGCAGGATGCACGGCGGGCACGGGGGACCGATGGACCTGGACCGGCTCACGGAGTATCTGAGCCTCACGGCGGCGCAGAAGACCCAGGTGCAGGAGATCCGGGAGAAGACGAAGCAGGCGATCGAGCCGCTGTTCGAGGAGCACAAGCAGCTCGTCGAGCAGGTCGAGGCCGCTCTGGAGAGCAACGCGGACGCGGCGACCGTCGGGGCGGCCGTCATCGCCGCCCACGAGCAGGGCAAGAAGATCCGTGCCGTGCACGACCAGCACGACGCCGAGCTGGAGGCGATCCTCACGCCCGCGCAGCTCTCGCGCTGGCGCGCCCTCAAGGACGCCCGGAAGATGATGCACCCGCCGATTCCGGGGCTCGGCCCCGGCCACGACTGAGAGTCGATCAAAGGACAGCAAGGACCTCAAGGACAGCAAGGACGAGCACCGTTTCCCTGTCTGTCCTTTGGGTCCTTTAAGTCCTTTTTGTCCTTTCCGGCAGATCAACCAGCACAGGTCCCGCCGCCGGCTCTTCGCGCCAGCCTATCCGTCCGGGCGTACAATCGGAAGCCGCTGGACTTCCGCAATGAGACGCCACGCCATCCAAGTGCTCGGGCAGGTGCTCGGAATCACCGCGCTGCTCCTCCTGCCGCAAGGGGGATGGGCGGAGCGCGGGCCGTCGATGCCGAAGGAGCGGGCGAAGGCGCTGCGGCTCATCCGCCAGCTCGAAACCGACCCGCTCGGAAGCGAGGCCTACGAGGCGCGGCGTTGGCTGGCGCTCTGGCTCCTCGACGTCCCGGACCTCCAGGTGCGCTACTGCGCCGAGATCGTCGGCGGCAACCGCGCGGCACGGGATCGGATCCGCCCCGACCTGCTGGCGCAGGTTCTCTGGTCGGGAGCGGCCTTTCTCATCGAGAACCCGGAGAAGAAGGGCGCCAAGGCGGAGGTCTACACGGCCGGCCTGCTCGGCGCCCTGCGCGCCTACGAGGCACTGCTCCGCGCCCGGCCGGACCAGCGCACGGTGCTCTTCGACGAGCTCCTCGCCAAGCGCGAGGAGGGCGAGCTCGCTGCGTTTGTGGCGGAGTCTTCTCAGGTCTGCCCGTAGCCTCACGGCAGCGGCAGAAGCGGAGCCCACTCGAGCTCAGGGCCTCCGCCCCCCGGCGCCATCTCCTGCCTCTCGGTCAGAACGTCGAGCGGCTCCCCAGCCTGCCGGAGGCTCTCGTGCTCGGCCCGGTTCTCGCGCGCAAGGTCCGCCATCTCCTCGGCCAGGCTCCGGGCCGGCTGTGCGAGGCCGAGATCTCCGAAGCGCTCGAAGGGGAGGAAGCAGGCGTCCTCCGGGGTGGACAAGAGACCGCGCTCGACGGCGCTCCGGGCGAGGCCCCGATGAACCGGGGCGAGCCGGTCGAGAAGAGCGCGCCAGGTCTCCCGGAAGCGGCCCCGGTAGCGGTCGTGCCCGGGCACCGGATACGGCGCCAGCGCCCGCCGCGCCGCCTCGGCGCGCTCCGGCGCCGCGGCCCAGGAGGGGGCGAGAGGATCAAGGGGACCAAACAGCCGCAGATCGGCGCCCCGGCCCGTCCGCAGTCTCCAGGCGGCGCGGCTGAGTGCGGGCGGAACCTCTTCGCCCGCGGCGCGCGCGGCCCGGCGATTCAACGCGGCGATCAGGTCCGCCAGGAGAGCGTCTCCCAGACGGGGGAGCCGGCGCGCCAGCTCGCCGCGGTACAGGCGCCAGAGCTCCTCCGGAGATCCGTCCTCCCCCAGCTCCGGGCCGCGCGCTCCCGGCGTAAGGAAGCGGAGGAGCCGCACGCGGTGGAAGCCGACCGCGGCGCCCAACGCCGGAGAGACCGCCGGCCGCTCACCGATCCCCCCGGGCTCGATCAGGGCGCCGACCACGTCGCCGCCCCCCGGCGCGTCGGCGAGGAGGTGGCGGAGCTCTCGCGCGTCGAAGTAGAGCCGCAGCCGGATCGTCCGGAACGGCGGCACCTGCGGAGCGGGGAGACCCAGATGGTAGAGGGCGTAGCGGAGCGCCTCGGCCGTGGCCTGCTCGAAGAGCGTCGATCCGAGGGGCGACAGCGGAGGCAGCGGGCCGGGGGTGAGCAGCGCCCGGCTGAAGGCGGGCCGCGGTCCGGGCTCCGCTTGGGCCGGGCCGGGGAGCGTCAACTCTTCTCGCACCTGCTTCGCGAGACTGCGTGAACCCCGGAACATCAGGACAACCCTACCATGAACGCTCTCCCGGACTTCTTGAAGAGGAGTACTCTTGACGAGAGAGTTCCCGGCTAGAATACGAGCCAGTCAGTTTCCGCTCTTTTGAATCGCCTTTTCAAGCGAGGGTGCGCCGGCGGATGCCGTCCGCTCGTCCTCGCCTTTTAATCCAGGGGGTTCACCAATGATGAGGAAGCACACGTTCATCGTTTTCCTGCTGCTGGCTGGAGTGCTGGCCGGAAGCAGGATCGTCCAGGCCCAAGAGAACGGCCGCATCGCCGGGCACGTGAACCGGCCGGACGGCACTCCGGTTCCCGGCGTCTCGGTCCGTACGGAGCCGCTGGGCCAGGAGGTCCTGACCGACGAGGCGGGCCATTACGAGCTCCTCGTTCCGCCCGGAACCTACACTGTCATCTTCCGACTGGCCGATCGCACGGCGACCGAGGCCGGCGTCGAAGTGGCGGCCGAAGGGATCCGCACGCTGGACAAATCGGTGGACTGGGATGTGAGCTTCGCCGAGTCCATCACCGTGAGCTCGGTGTCGCGCCGGGAGGAGCGGATCACCGAGGCGCCGGCCTCCGTGACGGTGATCCCCGAGCGGGAGATCGAGCAGAAGGCCTCCTCCGGACAGGTGCCGAAGCTCCTCGAGTACACCCCCGGCGTCGATTTCGCGCAGAGCGGCCTCTACGACATCAACTTCAATACCCGTGGGTTCAACAGCTCGCTGAACCGCCGCATCCTGACGCTGATCGACGGCCGCGACCCGGCGGTGCCGTTCCTGGGCTCGCAGGAGTGGGCCGCGGTCTCCTTCCCGCTGGACGAGCTCTCCAGCGTCGAGCTCGTCCGCGGCCCGGGCGCGGCGCTCTACGGCGCCAATGCCTTCAACGGTGTCCTCAACATGACCACCAAGGCGCCGCGCGGCAGCGAGGGCGGCCAGATCCGCCTCACCGCGGGCGATCCGAGCACGGTGCGCGGCGACTTCCGCTGGGCGGGGAGCCTCGGCGCCGATTTCTACATCAAGGCCGTGGGCGGTTATATGAAGAGCGACGACTTCACCCGCTCGCGCAACACCTCGGTCGAGTACTCCACCTTCTGCACGACCCCCGGCCAGACGAACTGCCTGCGCCGCGAGGCCGTGCCGCTGGATCTGACCGAGGACAAGATCGGCTTCGGCGGCGTGCGGCTGGACAAGTACTTCGGGAGCTCGGTCCTGACGGTCGAAGGCGGCACCGCCAGCCTCGAGGGTCCCACGTTCCAGACCGGCATCGGCCGCGTCCAGGTCACCGACGTGACGCGCCCCTGGACGCGCCTGAACTTCAACACCAACCACTTCAACTTCCTGGCCTACTACGACCAGCGCAAGGCCGAGGACCAGCGCGCCCTCGCCTCGGGAGGTTTCCTTTTCGAGGACTCCTCGAACCTGCATGGTGAGCTTCAGGGCAACGTCGGCTTCGCCGGCGGCAAGGGCTTCCTGGTCGGCGGCATCTCCTACCACGAGCAGGAGGTCGATACCGCCAACCGCCAGGGCTTCCAGACGCTGCTCAAGACCCCGGCGCGGAACGAGGACCAGCAGGCGGCGTTCGCCCAGGTCGATTACAGCTTCACCGAGAAGCTGAAGGCGGTGGTGGCCGCCCGCGTGGACGAGAGCACGCTGCATGACACACAGTTCTCGCCCAAGGCCGCGCTGGTCTACTCCATCACACCGAACCACACGGTCCGACTCACCTACAACGAAGCGTTCCAGGTGCCGAACTACTCGGAGTTCTTCCTGCGCGTACCGGCCGGCGCGCCGATCACCGCCTTCACGCCACTGGAGAATGCTCTGGCACCTTTCCTCGGCGGGCGCACTCTCGGCCTGAAGAGCATCCCGATCCTCGCTCTGGGCAACGACAACCTGGAGGTGGAGGAGATCACCAATTACGAGATCGGCTACACGGGCATCCTCTCCAGCAAGGCCTATCTCACGGTCGACTACTACCAGGGCAAAGTGGAGAACTTCGTCACCGATCTGCTGCCGGGCGTGAACTCGCAGTTCGCCGGTTATACACCGCCGTCCTTCCTGCCGGCCCCGGTGCAGCAGCAGATCCTCGCCACCCTGCGCGGCGGCTTGGGCGCGAACTTCGCCGGCCTGACGGATCTGAACGGTCAGCCGACGCTCGTGTTGTCCTACGCCAACGCCGGCGCGGTGGACACGCAAGGTGTCGACGTCGCCTTGAACTACTACATCACCGGCAGCTGGATCGCCGACCTGAGCTACTCCTGGTTCGACTTCGAGGTCAAGGAGAAGCAGATCGGCGACCAGCTCCTGCCCAACGCGCCGGAGAACAAGCTGAGCGCCGGCCTGGCCTACCATGGCGAGCGTTTCGGCGCCTCGGTCAAATACCGCTGGGTGGACGACTTCGCCTGGGCCGCCGGCGTGTTCGTCGGCTTCGTGCCCTCGTACGACGTGGTGGACCTCGGCGTCAACTACCGCATCACTGACCATCTGGAGGTGGGCGCCGATGTCAGCAACCTGCTGGACGAGGAGAACTACCAGGCCTTTGGCGGCGACATCGTGACGCGCCGGGCCCTGGGCCACGTTTCGTTCAGCTGGTAGGGCTGTCTTAGCTGGCGCGGTGCTCCTGTTGCCAGGGGTGCCGCGCCTTAATCTTCCGCGGATGCGCTAAGCTTGATCCCGCTATGGCCAAGCTCACGTTGGAAGTCCCGGCAGAAGTCCTCGATGCAGTCAAGCTTCCCCCGGGCGAGGTGGAAGGCGAGCTCCTCAAAGAGTTGGCCGTGGCGCTCTACGGCCGCCGGGTTCTTCCGCTCGGCAAGGCCCGGCTCCTCGCGCAGATGAACCGCTGGCAGTTCGAGCAGCTCCTGGCGGAGCGTAGGGTCCCTCGGCACTATACGGAAACAGATCTCGAAGACGACCTCCGGTATGCCCAGGGTCGTCGGTGACTCCTCCACTCTGATCCACCTCTCGGCGATTGGGCGTCTCGCCCTGCTGCGGGAGCTCTTCGGTGAATTGACGATCCCGCCGGCTGTTTGGAGAGAGGTTGTGGAGCAGGGGAAGGGTCGGGCGGGTGTCGACGACGTGGAGGCCGCACGGCGTGCGGGATGGATCCACGTCGAAACAGTCTCGAACGAGCTCCTGCTGCGCTCCTTGAGACACGAGCTCGATGATGGAGAAGCTCAGGTCATCGCCTTGGCCGTCGAGAGCAGGGCAGACCTGGTCCTGCTGGACGAATCGGAGGCCAGACGAGTCGCTGAGCTGTTCGATCTGCAGAAGACAGGTGTGGTCGGAGTGCTCCTGCGAGCCAAGACTGAGGGGACCATCCCGCTTCTCAAACCAGAGCTGGATCTGTTACGGGAGAGCTTCTGGATCGACGAGAGGCTCTATCGGAGAGTGCTCCAGGCGGTTGGGGAGGAGTGAGTGAGCGCTGGCCCCGCCGGTTTGACACCCCTCTGGGGCCTGCCGTACACTCACGTGCGCGTTTTTCGTCGGGGCGTAGCGCAGCCTGGTAGCGCACCTGCCTTGGGCGCAGGGGGTCCTCAGTTCAAATCTGGGCGCCCCGATATCAAGCTCGACGAACCGCGCACATGGCTGCCTGTAGCTCAGCTGGATAGAGCGGCGGCCTTCTAAGCCGCGGGTCGGGGGTTCGAATCCCTCCAGGCAGGCCACATTTTCCTGTATCATCCGCGCACAATGCCGGGAGGCCCAAGACTCCCGGCGCATGAATTGTTTGACAACAGGCGCCCTTAGCTCAGCTGGATAGAGCGACAGCCTCCGAAGCTGTAGGTCAGAGGTTCGAATCCTCTAGGGCGCACCATCCCCATCGTTCATGCCCGCCGATCTCTCCCGCCTGCTCCGTCTGCTCTATCGCGGTCCGCGCGGCGCTACGCCCGGAGTGGCCAACCCATATCGCGACGAGGCGCCGGATCTCGATGGTCCCGGTGCGGCGCGGCAACGGCGGCGGAACCTGGAGGCTTATCTGGAGCGCGTCGGTCGCGTCCGCTGCGTTCTGGTCGGCGAGGCGCTGGGGTTTCGCGGCGGGCGGTTCTCGGGGATCGCGTTCACCAGCGAGCGCCAGCTCGCTGGCGACGACGGCCGCCGCCTCCCCTGGGCGTCCGCGCCCCCGTTCGCGCCGACCAGCCGCAATCCGGCGCTCTGGCTGGAGCCGTCCGGCAGTGTGGTCTGGGATACCCTCGGCGGCGAGCCGGACGGGGTCCTCCTCTGGAACGCGTTCCCGTGGCACCCCTACGCGCCGCGAAGCCCGCTCTCCAACCGCTGTCCCGAGCGCAACCTTTGGCGGGCGAACCTGCACGTCCTGGAGGAGCTTCTTGCGGAGCTTGGAGCGGTACGGGTGCTGGCGGTCGGGCGCACATCCCAGGCGGCTCTCGCCGATCTCGGCGTCGCGGCGCCCGGGCTCCGGCACCCGGCGCACGGAGGAGCCGCCCTGTTTCGTGAGCAACTCCGGGCCGAGCTTCGAACCTGTGCTATTCTTTCCTAAGCTTTCATGAGCGGCACGTCCGCCGCAGGAGGTTTCTCCATGCGCAGGTCCCTGGCTTGTCTGTCCCTGCTCGCGCTCGCTTGCGCCGTCCCGGCGGGGGCGGAGGTCTTTTTCGTGACCCTCACCAACGGCTCGACCTTCGAGACCGTCTATCAGCCCCAGGCGGCGAGCTGGGATCCCGGCATGGTGCTGCTGCTGACCGAGCAGGGCAACTGGATCGGGCTGCCCCAGGCGGACATCCAGGAGGTCCGTTCCGAGTCGCAGATCGCCGGGTATGGCCGGGCGATCGACGACAACACGTTCGAGCTCGGCTACGCGCCGAACGACGCCACGGACCCCAACGCCAAGCCCACCGAGCCCGCCGAGGCGCGCGCTCAGATGCTCGAACAGGTGGTTGTGCAGCAGCAGCAGGAGCTCGAAAATCGCCGTGCCGAGGAGAACTTTACGGTCAAGCAGTTCGTGGATCCGGGAGAGCTCCAGGGGATTCCCTCGCGCTTCATCGGCACGGCGAATGGGCCTATGCCCAACCGGAACCAGTAGTAAGATGGCTCTCCGGGTCTCCCGCCGTGGGAGCCCTACTTTGACAGACCCGATGGTGCGGTGACCCCAGCCTCCCTTGTCGAGGAGGCGCGGGTCGAAGAGGGAAGCCGGTGAGACTCCGGCGCGGCCCCCGCCACTGTAACCGGGAACGAAACCGGAACGCGCCACTGCGCGGGTGGATCACACAACGTGGTTGCCCGCGTGGGAAGGCCCGGGAGTAGGTTGATCCGGAAGCCAGGAGACCTGCCGTACCATCCGACGCCACTTGCGGGGGTGCAGGTGTGGGTATCGGAGGCCTCGCGGTCTTCTCGCGCCCCGCCATCCCCCTGGCGGGGCGTCGCGCTTTTCAGGAGCCCGTATGCGCCACATCCTGCTCGTGGCCGGCGTCCTCGGGGGCGGACTGCCGGTTCTCGCTCTCGCCCAGACCGCCGTCCCGACCTTCGAAGAGACGCTGGTCGTCAGCGCCTCGCTCGATTCCGCGGACCGGGAGGACGTCCCCGCCTCCGTCACCGTCGTCGATGCCGAGGAGATCAAAGCCCGCCAGGCCGACTCGCTGGCCGAGGCGGTCGCCGTCGTTCCCGGCGTCACCGTGGCCCAGGCCGGCGGACCCGGCCAGCAGACCTCTCTCTTCCTGCGCGGCGCCGAATCCGACCAGGTTCTGCTCCTCTGGAACGGCATCCAGCTTAATAATCCCTACTTCGGCGGCGTCAACTGGCAGTTCGTCTCCACCGACGGCGTCGAGCGCGTCGAGGTGGTGCGCGGGCCGTTCAGCGCCCTCTATGGCAGCAACGCGCTGGGCGGCGTCGTCCAGGTGTTCACCGGCTCCCAACAGGGCGGCACGGTGCGGCTCGAAGGGGGAGAGAACGGCTATGGCCGCGCCGGGCTGGCCGCCGGGGCCGACACCGGTCCGGTCCGCCTCGACGTGACCGGCCACGTGCGGCGCGGCGACGGCGAGCTGGAGAACAGCTTTTTCGACAGCGAGGATCTGATGGGCCGCGCCCTGTGGACGATGCGGCCCGGCGTGCAGCTCGGCCTTCTGGTCCGCGGCAACGACTCCGACTCGGGCATCCCGCTCTCGGGCGGGCAGCCGACCCCGCGGCGGACGATCGAATGGCGGGAGCGCGAGGTCGCCGTCCCCTTCCGTGCCGAGGCCGGCCGCTGGGAGGTCGAGGCGCAGCTCTCCCGCACCGCGTTCGACTCCGCCTTCCGCGATCCCGACAGCCAGTTCGGCTCCGCCTCGGACACCGAATCCGAAGGGCTGCGCGGACGCACCGTGGTCACGTACCGTGCCGGCGACCGGCTGTGGGTGGCCGCCGGCTCCGAGATCGAGCGGTTGGAGGTCACCGACTCCTCCACCTTCGGTACCAATCTGGACGGCGCCCGGCAGCGCACCTGGGCCGCGTTCGGCCAGGCGAGCTGGGGCGCGGGACCTCTCCGCCTCGACGTGGGGCTGCGCCGCGACGACAACGACGTCTATGGCGCGAAGACCAGCTTCCGCGCCGGGACGGTCGTCGACCTGGGCGGCGGCTTCCGGGCGCGCGCGAGCTACGGCGAGGCGTTCCGCGCTCCGTCGCTCGGCGAGCTGTTCTTCCCCTTCTATGGCAATCCGGACCTCCGGCCCGAGACCGGCGCAACCTGGGAGGCGGGGATCGAGCGTGAGCAGAACGGCTGGAGCTTCGCCCTGGTCGGCTTCGAGACCCGGCAGCGCAACCTGATCGACTCCCACCCGGTGACCTTTACGGCGGTCAACATCGGCCGCGCCGAGAGCCGGGGCCTCGAAGCCGAGCTGGGGGTTACGCGCGGGATCTTCGCGGCCCGCTTGAGCGGCACCTGGCTCGACACCGAGAACCTGGACACCGGCGCACCCTTGCTGCGGCGGCCCGAGGAGAGCGCCAGCCTGGTGCTCACGGCGCGGCCGGCCGCCTGGACGTTCAACGTCGAGGCCCGCTATGTGGGCGACCGGCCCGACCTCGACGAGGCGACGTTCACCACGCGGACCAATCCGAGCTACGTGCGCCTCGACCTGGCGGCGCAATGGCAGGCCACTCAGCACCTCGCTCCCTACGCCCGGGTCGAGAACGCCGACGACGAGGAGTACGAGGCCGTGCTCGGCTATCCGAGCCCGGGCCGCACGTGGATCGGCGGCCTGGCGGTCGAGTTTTGAGGTCCCGCGGCGCTCTCTTCTCCATCCTGCTTCTGGCGCTCTCCACCGGCTGCCGGAAGGGGGAAGAGCGCGCCGCCGTCCCTTCCGACGCCTCATGCCGGCGGATCATCGCCCTGGCGCCGAACCTCTCCGAGACGCTCTTCGCCCTCGGCCTCGGCGCGCGGGTGGTGGGGGTGGACGACTACAGCCACTGGCCCCCCGAGGTGGAGAAGCTGCCGCGGCTCGGAGGGTTGTTCAATCCGAACCTCGAAAGGATCGTCGCGCTCAATCCGGACCTGGCGCTCCTCGTCCCCAGCGAGCGCGACGTCGGCGAGAAGCTTCGCCGGTTCGGAATCGACTCGCTGATCGTCTCGAACGAGACGCTGGCCGACATCGAGCGCTCGTTCCACACCGTCGCCGACCGCTGCGGCGTGCCGGAGGCAGGCGAGCGCCTCGCGGCGCAGTGGCGCCAGGATCTGCAACTCGATCCGGTTGCCGGTGCGCCGCGGGTCCTCCTCTCGACCGGCCGGCCCGCGGGGCGCCTCGCCGATCTGGTGGTGGCCGGCCCGGACACTTTCCTCGATGAGATGTTGCAGCGCCTGGGAGCGGTGAACGCGTTCGCGGACGCGCCGATCCGCTATCCCGAGGTCGGGATGGAGGAGATCGTGGCGCGCGCGCCGGACGTGATCATCGAGCTGCGCGCCGATCCGCTCTCCCCCGAAGTGGCCGGTCAGCTGGTGGAGGACTGGAAAGCCCTGCCGCAGGTGCCGGCCGTCCGGGAGGGGCGGGTGAAGGTGATCTCCGGCGATCACGTGCTGATCCCGGGGCCGCGCCTGCCGCAGTTTTATCGGGAGCTGCGGAAGGCGCTGGAGGGCGCGCCGTGACCGCTCCCCTCCTTACCGCCAGCGGTCTCGCCTGGGACGCCGGTGGCCGAACCATCCTCGGACCGCTCGATCTGGAGGTCCGGGCCGGTGAGAGCCTGGTCCTCGTCGGTCCCAACGGAGCGGGCAAGACCACGTTGCTCCGTCTGCTCACCGGCCTTCTCCAGCCCCGGTCGGGTGAGCTTGCCTGGCAGGGCCAGCCGTACACGGACCTCTCGCGGCGTGAGCTGGCGCGGCGCATCGCCTACGTGCCGCAAATCCGGCCTTCTCGCGTGCCGCTCACGGTGGAGGAGGTGGTCCTGCTGGGCCGCTATCCGCACCTCTCGGCCTTTAAATGGGCACCTCGGCCGGAAGACTTCGCCGCCGTCGACGAAGCTATCCGACGGGTCGGCGTCGAAGATCTGCGCCGCCGCCGTGTCGACGAGCTCTCGGGTGGCGAGCGGCAGGCGGTGTACATCGCCGCGGCCCTGGCCCAGGAGGCAGAGCTGCTCGTCCTCGACGAGCCGACGATCCACCTGGATGCCCGCCATCAGAGCGACCTGGCCGGGCTCCTCCTCCGCCTGGCCGGCGAGTCGGGACGGACGGTCGTCCTGGCGACTCACGATCTGAACCTGGCGTCCCTGTTGGGCGATCGCCTGCTGGCTCTGGAAGCCGGCCGGATCCTGGCCTCCGGCCGGCCGGCGGAGATCCTGCGGCCCGACGTGCTGGAGCGTCTCTTCCGCGCACGCTTCGAGATCGTCCGCGACGGCGAGCGGCCGGTGACGATGCTCCGGCTCGATCCGGCCGCGCAGGCGAGCGAGAAGGTCGGCACGACGTGACCGCGCGCCCCCGTCTCACTCTCCTTCTGCTGACCCTTTTCGCCGTCGCCGCTCTGCTGGGGGCGCCGCTGGCCGGCAGCCACGACATCTCCCTGTCCGATGTGCTGCGCGGTGAGCCCACGGCCGCAGCCATCTTCTGGCAGCTCCGCCTGCCGCGGGTTCTCCTGGCCCTGCTCGCCGGCGCGGGGCTGGCGGTCTCCGGGCTCGGCTTCCAGACCCTGTTCCGCAACGAGCTGGCCGAGCCCTACACCCTCGGCGTGGCGAGCGGCGCGGCTCTCGGTGCGGTCCTCGCGCTGCGCCTGGAGGAGAGCGCGGCGCTCATCGGCTTGCCGGTGGTCGCCCTGGCGAGCTTCGCCGGCAGCCTGGGAGCCACGGCCCTGGTGGTGGGGCTCGCCCTGCGCCGCCGCGACTCCGCCACCTCGACGCTCCTCCTCGCAGGCATCGCCGTCTCGCTCTCCTGCTCGGCGATCATCCTCTTCCTGCAATACCTGTCGGATTCGACCCAGACGTTCCGCATGGTGCGCTGGATGATGGGCGGGCTGTCGGTCGTGGGCTATGGCGAGGTGCTCTGGGTGCTGCCGTGGGTCCTCGGAGGGGCCGTCCTGATGCTGGTCCTGCGCTGGGATCTGAACCTTCTGCTCCTGGGCGAAGAGCTGGCGGCGAGCCGGGGCGTCGACCTGGGAAGGCTCCGTCTGAAGGTCCTCCTCGCCACCTCTCTGATGATCGGCGCGCTGGTGGCCGTGGCAGGCCCCATCGGCTTCGTGGGCCTCATGGTGCCGCACATCCTGCGCCGCTGGGTGGGGCACGACCACCTGTACCTGGCGCCCGCCTGCGTGCTCGGCGGCGGCGCCTTCCTGGTCCTCTGCGATCTGGCGGCGCGGACGATCATGGCCCCGGCCGAGCTACCCGTGGGCGTGCTGACCGCGCTCCTCGGCGGGCCGTTTTTCCTGTGGCTGCTAATCTGGCGGTCCCGCGGATGAGTGAGCCCGTCCTCCTCTCCTGGAGCGGTGGCAAGGACAGCTCGCTGGCCCTCCATGCCCTCCGGCAGATGCCAGGCGTGGAGGTCGCCGGCCTTCTCACCACCGTCACCGAAGACTACGACCGGATCAGCATGCACGGCGTCCGGCGGACCCTGCTCGAACGGCAGGCGGCCGAGGACGGGCTGCCGCTCCACGTCGTCCTCATCCCCCGAGAGTGCACGAACGAGATCTATGAAGAGCGGATGACCGCCGTCCTGACCGGCATCCGCGACGCCGGCATCCGGAGGGTGGCGTTCGGCGATCTCTTTCTGGAAGACATCCGGGCCTACCGCGCGAGCCGGCTTACCGGATTCGGGATGGAAGCGATCTTTCCGGTCTGGGGACGGGACACCGCGGAGCTGGCCCGCGACTTCCTCCGCCTCGGCTTCGCCGCCGTCCTCGTCTGCGTCGACACCGAATCCCTCGCCCCGACCTTCGTCGGCCGTGCCTTCGACGAGGACCTGCTGCGCGACCTGCCCTCCGGCGTCGACCCGTGCGGCGAGAACGGCGAGTTCCACACCTTCGTCCACGCCGGACCAATCTTCCGGGCGCCGGTCCCCATCCGGATCGGCACGGTAGAGGACCGCGGGCGGTTCCATTACTGCGATCTGGAGTGACCGGACCGCGATCCCTTGGGGAGGGCGAGCTCCCGGTTCCGGAACGATCCATCTCGGCTCCGACACTGTCGGAGCCCGCCCGGAAGCTTCCGCCGCTCTTCTGACACTGTCGGAGCCCGTGCGGAAGTTTCCGGCGCTGCTCTGACACTGTCGGAGCGCCTGCGGAAGCTTCCGGCGCTGTTCCGACAGCGTCAGAGCGCGCGCGGAAACTTCCGGGGCTCCTCCGACAGTGTCGGAGCGAGCTCGTAAGCTTCCGGGGCTGCTCCGACACTGTCAGAGCGGGGTCAGGCCGGATCCCGCGTGTACAATCCCCGCGAACGCAGGAGGGTGCGCCCATGAAAGCCATCCGAGTCCAAGCCTATGGAGGTCCCGAGGCCTTGCGCTTCGAGGAGGACGTTCCCGATCCGGTTCCTGGCGAAGGCCAGGCTCTGGTCCGCATCGAGGCCATCGGGGTCAACTTCATCGACGTCTACCACCGGACGGGTCTCTATAAGGTCCCATCCCTGCCGTTCACTCCCGGACAGGAGGCGGCCGGCACCATCGAGGCGGTCGGTCCCGGAGTCAGCAGCCTCTCTTTGGGGGACCGCGTCGCCTATACCGGCGTGCTGGGCGCGTATGCCGAAAAAGCGGTGGTTCCGGTCGACCGGCTGGTGAAGCTTCCGGAAGGACTGAGCGCCCGGGATGGCGCCGCCGCCATGCTTCAGGGGATGACGGCGCACTATCTCGCCACCTCGACGTATCCGCTGAAGACCGGCGATACCTGCCTGGTCCATGCGGCTGCGGGCGGAGTCGGCCTGCTCCTTTGCCAGATCGCGAAGATGCGGGGCGCCCGCGTGTTCGGAACGACCTCGACGGAGGAGAAGGCGCAGCTCGCCCGCAAGGCCGGGGCGGACGAGATCATCTTCTATACGAAGCAGGACTTCGCGGCCGAGGCCCGGCGCCTCACCGGCGGGCAGGGAGTCCAGGTCGTCTACGATGGCGTGGGCCGGGAGACGTTCGACAAGAGCCTGGACGCCCTGGCCCGCCGCGGCATGCTGGCTCTCTTTGGACAGGCGAGCGGGCCGGTTCCTCCTTTCGATCCAACGATCCTGAACACCAAGGGCTCGCTCTTCCTCACCCGGCCCTCTCTCGGGCACTACATCGCGACCCGGGAGGAGCTCGCCGCACGGGCTGCCGATGTCCTCGGCTGGATCCTGGACGGCAAGCTGAAGCTGCGCATCGATCTCGAGCTGCCGCTGCGCGACGCAGCCGAGGCGCACCGCGCTCTCGAAGGGCGGAAGACCACGGGAAAGGTGCTCCTCCTGCCCTGAGGTCCGCTCCGCGGAGCAGACGGCTCGTTCCGCGGAACGGGTCAGCAATCCACGGAGCGGATGACTCGCTCCGCGGAACGGATAACTCGTTCCGAGGTACGGATCACTCGCTCCACGGAATGGACGCTCGCTTCCCGGAACGGGTGGCCCGTTCCGCGGAACGGACGACCCGCTTCGCGGAATGGAAAGCTCGCTCCGCCGAGCGGACAACGCTCAGTCGTAGAGCCAGTCTTGCGAAACGACAACGACGGCGCCGTTGCGGAAGCCGACCCGGTACGACCGCCACGCATAGTCTCCCAAGAAGGAGCAGTGGTCGGACGAATAGACCCACTCCAGGTCCGGGTTGCCCGGCAGTACATAGCCCCAGGACTTCGGCGGGCGCCGAAAATGGGGAGCCCCCGTGACGGCTTCGACTTCGGTGGTGCTCATCCCGGGATGGAGGCGATCGAAGCTCGCCCGATCGAAACCGGGGTCGAAGCAGGTGTCGATGTAGGGATCCAGCAGAAACTTGCTCTCAGGAGCGCACGAAGCCATCAGCAGACCGACCGCGCCCAGGATCACGAGAAGGCTTTTCATCGTCTTCGGCGGTGCCCATGGCGTGATCCGGCCCCAGGCCAGGCCGAGCAGGGCAATCACGGGCAGCGCCCAAAGCACCCCGATCACACCGCTCCCCCCCGGTCGATCCCACAGAGCCAAGGCGATTCCGAGACGGTACCCTCCGACACCGAGGGCGCCGCAGACGGCCAGGAAAATGATCCAGGAGATCCAAGCGATCCAGGAATGGCGCATTGAAACGCGTCTACGTTCTGGAGCGACGGGATGTCTAGGCTATCGGTGAAGGAGGCCCCGCGGGAGAGGATCCCGCGGGGCTGGGCTTGCGCCTACTTGGTGGTGGGGGTGACTGGCCCGATGGGCATTGCGTGGATCTCGTAGGTGACGCCGCCGACCGGGTCGAGCTTCGGGTCCTTCATGCTGTCGGGCGTCAGATGCTCGACGACGTTGAAGAGGTAGGTGACCGTTCCGTCCTCGTTGGGGCCGGGGGGGACTTCGCCGGTCGGCTTTCCGGTGTCGGCGATGTCCATGGTGATCGGGAACTCGGCCAGCTCGGGGACCGTCACGGCGATGTAAGCGTCCGGCGCGACCACCCGGAACGAGAGGTCGTCCATCAGCTCGATGCCGCTCGCCTCCTGGCCTCCGGCCTTCCACATCTCCGCGAGCTCCGGCGGCAGCGTGACGCCGACCAGGCCGCGGGCGATGAAGGGATGGTCGAGGCCTTCGGTGCGGTCGACGAACTGCAGATACAAGGTCTGCTCGCCGGGCTCGAGGTTCCTCAGGATGAACTCGACGTGCCCGTCATCCGGATCGATGTCCTCTTCTCCGGTGGCCCCCGAGCCCGCGGCGAATTGCCACGGGAACTGCACGATGTTCACGTTGCGCCAGACGATGTTGTTGTTCTGCCGCGTGTTGTAGCCGACGTCCGAGGTCTCCGGGAAGGTCATCGGATCGCCGTCCCCGACGAGACGGATGAGGATGCAGAAGTGGCCGAGAACGGTCGGCACCCAGGGGATCGAGGCCACCACGGGACCGCCGGACGCCACGTTGGTCAGCGTCTGCGACCCAACGAACGTCCACTGTCCGGGCCAGGACAGACCGACCGAGGCGTTCGCCACGTAGGCCTCGACCGTGACCGAGGGGGCCGTGACGGTGCTCCGGTTGCGGACGTTGACCTTGATCTGGTTCGTCGTGTTGATCAGCGGATTCTGGGGAGTGGTCGAGGTGTCGATCTGGCGGCGCACCCAGACGTCCGGGCTCGTCCACATGTCCCCGGCAACTCCGGGCTCGTTGCCGACGTCGGCTGCCAGGTCCTTCGACCAGAGGTCGGGCCGCTGGCAGAGGTCCAGGAAAATATCGTCGATCCAGAAGGTCGTCGGCCGCTGCGCGTTGTTGCCCGAGCGGAACCGCACGCGGACCGTCTGGCCGCGCCAGGGGGACAGGTCGATGTGTGCCTGATGCAGCCACTGACCCGCCTGCCAGCCGTCGAGGCGGAGGTCGGGGACCGCCACGGTCGTCGCGCCGACCAGCACCTCGGCGAGGAAGAAGTCGCTGTTCCAGCCCGTGGCCTGGGCTTCCTGGGTCGTCATGAACCAGTGGAAGGTCAGCTCGGCCTTTCCAGCCCAGGTGGGGATGGCGAAGTCCTTGAAGACCTGGTTCTGGAGGTTGTTGCCGGCGGTGCCTCCGAGGCGCATCGACCACGAGCCGTGGCCGGTGGCCGGAGCGGCCGTGCGGGCGGACCCGTTGACCAGCGTCCAGCCGTCATTGCCGGACTCGAAGCCGGAGAAGCTCTGGGTGCAGGTATTGACGTTGAACGGCCGCGGCTCCGAGGTGAAGGTCAGGCCGTAGGTCTGCGGCCCGGTCGGAATGGTCGTTCCCACCACGCGCACGGTCCAGTTGCCGGTCACCGGGTTGGTGACGCGGACCTGCTCCTGGTTGTCGAGGTTGTTCACCGCCGTAGTCGCGGCCTGGTAGGGATTCGCGGCGTTGAGCACCCACGGGCGGTGGATGGTGATCCCGTTGGGCTCCACCAGCTCGAGGTTCAAGTTGTTGACCAGGGCGCCATTGGAGAGCGACGGGGCCGGCGCGTCGTCCCAGGCGAGGGAGGCTTTGAGCTCGCCTGTCCCCGCGGTCACGTTGATGGTGAAGCTGTGCGTCTGTCCCTGCGAGATGGAGCCGGTCCCCCAACGGCGGCGGCTCGATCCACCGAGGGTGTTGTTGCCGGCGCGCGACAGCTCGAGCAGGGCGCGGGCGTCGACGGTACCGTAGCCGAAGATGTAGTCCGGACCGTCCTGGCCGGCGTCCTTGGCGGTCTGCATGACCATGGCCTTGACCAGGGCCGGGAGCGGCCGGGCGGTGGAATTGCCGAAGCCGCGCGCCCGCCAGTCCTCGATGTACTGGGCGATGACTCCGGCCACGGCCGGCGTGGCCATGGAGGTGCCGCACATCGTTCCGTAGGTGCTCGTCTGGTTGCAGGTTCCCGTTCCCGGGGGGGTGGCGGTGCACACCGACGAGTAGATCGCGTTCTCGCCGGTGACCACGCCGGTCTCGCAGCCGGGAGCGGAGACCAGCGGCTTGAGCCGGCCGTCGTCGCACGGCCCCCAGCTGCTGAAGGTCGTCATCGAGCTGCCGTCCGAGTTGACCGCGCCGACGTGGAGGGGGTTCTTGGCGCAGGAGGGAGGCGGCACCGTGTTGTAGGCGCCGCCGCAGCGGCCGACCGGCGTGCCCGAGCTCCGCTCGTTGCCGTTGGCCCAGGTCATCAGCACCGCGCCGGTGACGTTGGGATTGGTGCCGCGCACGATTCCGTCGAGCAGGTTGCCGCTCGCGGTGTAGTCGCCCTCGTCGGTGCAGGGAGTCAGGGACAGCGGATCACCGGCGACGACGAAGCCGATCGAGTTGGTGCCGAGATCGGCGCTGTGGGTGTTGCGGGCTGTCTGGTAGCGGGCTTCGATCTGGCCGCTGTTGGCGACCGCGCCGGACAGGATCGGCGCGTCCGTGGCAATGCCGCGTCCACGCCCGGAGCTGGAGTTGCTGCCGTCACCGGCGGCGGTGCCGGCCACGTGGGTGGCGTGGTTGGCGGGAGCGCTGGCGTCGATCACCGTGACGCGGCTGCCGGTCCCCGGGTTGAACGTCTCGTGCGTCGACAGGGCCGAGCCCGTGTCGAGGACGAACAGGCGGACGCCGGTGCCGTTCAGGCCATAGGGCGCTCCCCAGAAGAGCTCGCTCCGCAGATTCCCGCGGGCGCCGTCGTTGAACGGCGCGAAGGCGGGCGAGGCCTCCTCGATCCACAGCACGTCCTCTTCGTGGGCGAGGCGGGACAGCTCCTTCTCCGCCACCCAGAACTCGAGGCCGTGGACGCCTTCGATCACCGTCACCTCGGTCGCGCCGACCTCGGAGGCCAGGCGCTGGCCCCGGCTCAGGTCGACGTCGGCATGGAGCTCGACGTGGAGCTTGATCCGGTCGGGCTGCGCCGTGTCGCGGGCCGACGGCGACACCTTGCCCGCCTTGAGGCGCGGCTGGACCTTGTGGGCGGCGTCCCACAGGGTCATGTAGCGGATGTCTTTCCGCTTCATCACCTGCTGGAGCTTATCGACGGGGATGGACGCGATCCAGGCGCGGCGGGGGACATAGGTCCCCAATTCAAGCCCGGCGCTCTCCAGCTCGATCTTCGCGTCCTCCTGCGGGACCTTGTAGAGCTGGACCAGCACATGGACCTTCGAGCGCCCCTTGGCCTTGAGCTCGGCCGCTCTTTCGGTCACGCGCTCCGCGATCGACTTCGAGATCCCGGCCGCGGGCGTGAAACGTCCGCTCTGGAGCTGGAGCTCATAGGGATCGTCGGCGGCCTGAACGGGCCAGGGCGCCAGGGCGAGGGACAACACGAGCATCGACAACCAACGTCTTGACATGAGAACTCTCTCCTCCCACAGAGTGTTGAAAAATGCAACTGCTCTTCTCTGCAATTAACGGGTGCCTGGAGGAGGGAAAGATGAGCTGCCCAGGAATGAGTAGAATCTCCGCCATGTTCCTCCACCGCATCGCCGCCGACACCTGGGCCGTCTCCGGGACGCCGGACGGTCCCCTCCGTCTCCTGCGCTCCGATCCTCTGCAGACCCCTCCCAAGGAGTGGGATCTCGGCGCTCCAGCCGAGCGACCGGACCGGCTCTTCGCCCCGTTCTTTCGTGGCGCGAAGATCGTGGGGATCGGGCGCAACTACAAGGAGCACGTCAAGGAGCTGAGCAGCCCGATGCCGGCCGAGCCGGTCCTCTTCCTGAAGGCGCCGTCGTCGGTGATCGGCCCGGGCGAGGCGGTGGTGCTGCCGCCGGAGAGCCAGCGGGTCGAGCACGAGGGAGAGATCGCGGTGATCGTCCGCGAGCGGCTGGGGCGGGGGGCCTCGCCGGAGACCGCCCGGCGCGCCGTGCTCGGAGTGACCCCGGTCTGCGACGTGACCGCCCGGGACATCCAGAGGAAGGACCCGACGTTCGCCCGCGGCAAGTCGTTCGACACCTTCTGTCCGCTAGGTCCGGCGGTTTGGGTCGGCGCCGATCTGGAGAATCTGGAGGTGATCACCCGGGTCGATGGCCAGGAGCGCCAGCGCGGCCATACGCGCGACATGACCTGGGGGATCGTCGACCTGCTGATCTACGCTGCGTGGATGATGACCCTGGAGCCGGGGGACGTGATCCTGACCGGCTCGCCCGCCGGCGTGGGGCCGCTCGCGCCGGGCAACCGTCTGGAGGTGGAGATTCCGGGGGTGGGGGTGCTGGTGAACGGGGTGGTGGAGCTGAGCGCCTGAGCCCTCACCCCCAGCCCCTCTCCCGCGAGCGGGAGAGGGGAGCAAAGCAAAGGCAGCAGAAGACAGGAGAAGGATTTGTGCTGTTCACCCCTCTCCCGCTTGCGGGAGAGGGGCCGGGGGTGAGGGCCCCTACCGTAGAGCCTTCCACGGAAAAACCACCGCCGCGCCCGCCAGCAGCAGGTGCACCGCGCCTCCGGCGGCCCAGCCTGCGAACAGCAGAGCCAGCCATCCCGAGAACAGGAGGAGAGCGAGGGCGGACCTCGTCAACGGGGACATCGCGGGAAAATTATCACAGCGGCGGTGGCCTACCGGCCCGCTTGGAGTATTCTGGCCTGTGGCGGTTTGCATGATCCGAGCGCTCACCTTCGACGTCACCGGCACCCTGATCCACTCCCCGCGCCTGGGATTTCTCTATGCGGAGGTCCTCGGCCGCCATGGCATCCAGGTCGATCCGAGCGAGGCGGGGCGGCTCGTCCGCGAGGTCTGGCAGGAGCTCGCCTGCCTCGCCGATCCTGGACGCGACCGCTTCACGGCCCACCCCGCGGGCCCGCGGGGCTGGTGGAAACGCTTCCTGGAGCGGTTCTGCGAGCACCTCGAGGCGCCGCCGCCGTCCCCCTTCGCCGCGGCCGAGCTCTACCACCGCTTCGCCACCGCCGAGGCCTGGGAGGTCTATCCCGAGGTGCCCGGCGTCCTCGCCCATCTCCAGGATGCCGGGCTCCGCCTGGGTGTGATCAGCAACTGGGACCCGCGCCTCCCCGATCTCCTGGAGCGGCTCGATCTCGCCCGCTTCTTCGACGCGATCGTCTACTCCTCCGCCGTCGGAGTCGAGAAGCCGGACCGCCGGATCTTCCTGCACGCGGTCGGCCGCCTGCGGGTGCCTCCGGGGTCGAGCCTGCACATCGGCGATGGCCGCCTGGAGGACGTGGAAGGGGCTCTGGGCGCGGGCCTGCGCGCTCTCCACCTGGACCGTTCCCGCGGCGCCGGCGACCTGCGCGACCTCTCCCGCCTGCCGACCCTGCTGTCGGCCGGCCGGATCGAGACGCGGCCGAGCCTGTGCTAGACTGGCCAAGGACGACCTGCCGTCAGCTATGAAAATATCAACCAAAGGGGAGTACGGCATCCGGGCGATGCTCTATATCGCCATGCATGCCGACAGCGGTCCCGTCACCAGTCACGAGATCGCGCGGCACCAGGGGATCCCGGAGCCCTACCTGCGCCAGATCCTGGCGCAGCTCTCGAAGGAGCGGCTGATCCTGTCCAACCGCGGCCCGCAGGGAGGGCACGTCCTCAGCCGGCCGGCCACCCAGATCTCGCTGCGGCACATCCTCCTCACCCTCGAAGGGCAGACCACGCCGATCGACCAGATCCTCTCCCTGCCTTGCACGATCGACGTCGGCCCGGAACACTGCGCCATCCGCGAGGTCTTCCTGGAGGTCAAGGAAGCGATCGACCGCATCCTTGGCTCGATCAGCCTGGCGGACATGGCCTCGCGACAACGCGAGATCCTCGATCTCGGCATCCTCGTACCCCACGACGTGCCCGATCGCAAGCCGTCGCCTCTGAGAGTGTTGGTGGAGTAGGGGCCCTCACCCCCGGCCCCTCTCCCGCGAGCGGGAGAGGGGAGCAAAGCAAAGCAAAGACGGGGCAAACACGAGAGCCCCTACGTAGGGGCAGGCCTTGTGCCTGCCCTCTTCGCTGTTCTCCCCTCTCCCGCTCGCGGGAGAGGGGCCGGGGGTGAGGGTCCCTCCCGGGGACTTTGTGAAAAAAGTCACAAGCTCCCTTGTATGCCGCCGGGAAGGCTGTTACACTGCGCCCGTCGAGCAGAGATGTGTGGGTCCCGGACCTCGACGCCATGGCCGACCATCCCAGAGGAAGCGCCAGTAGAAACGTCCAGCGGCGATCGAGCGGAGCGCGGTTGGCTGGGATGGGGTTCGAGCTGGTGGCCGCGGTTGGGGCCTTCATCCTGATCGGCTACTGGTGGGACCGTCATTTCGGCTCCGAGCCCAAGGGTTTGATCGTGGGAGCTTTGCTGGGGCTCATCGGCGGAATGTACAACCTGATTCGTCAGTCGTTGCTTGCAACTAGAGACGCTGCGGCGGGCCCCGAGAGAACCGACGGCGACAACAAGCGATGACCGACCCAGCCAAGCCGGCCGCCGGATATCTGCGGTTCCTGGCTTTGGCGGCGGGAGTCGCGGTGGTCGTCGGAGCGATCGGAGTCGTCCCGACCCGGCGGTTGGCCGGGGAGGATGGTCTCCCCGCCCTGGTCGCCGGGTGCCTTGTCGGCCTGCTGTCCTCCGCTCTCGGAGGTTTGCCGATCGCCCTGATCCGCGATCGGACTCCGATGGGCCGGGTGCTGGCCATGATGGGCTCGATGGGAGCGCGGCTGCTCGCCGTGGCGGTCCTCGGGGTCGCCGCCGTGCTGAGCGGCTGGTTCGCGCCGGTCCCGCTGCTTCTCTGGATCGCGATCAGTTATGCGGCCCTGTTGGGGGTCGATGCCTGGTACGCCCTGCGGACGCAGGGGGCCGGGCCCCCCCAAGCCGGATAGAGCCTGGATAGAGAGACTGGAGACTCGAATGATGCTCGCTTTTCTCATGGCAGCCAACCCGCTCGAGCACGTGATCCAGCATCCGCTGGTCCAGCAGCCGGCGGATCTGGGTCTATTGACGCCCGAGGGGAAGATCACCCTGTTGTCGGATCAGATCGTGATCCTGATCCTCGCCGGCCTTCTCCTGATCCTCCTGGTGCCGATGCTGGTGCGCCGCCGGCGGTCGACGGACTCCGTGGGGCGCCTGGTGCCCACCGGGTTCGCCAATTTCTTCGAGGCGGTCTGCCAGTACCTCCGCAAGGAGGTCGCCGAGCCGAACCTGGGCGAGCACACGGATCGCTTCATCAAGTACATCTGGACCGCGTTCTTCTTCGTGCTGGTGAACAACCTGCTGGGGCTCCTGCCGATCGCGGCGGTGATGCCTCTCGCCGGGCTGCACATCGGCGGGACCGCCACCGGCAACATCTGGGTGACCGGCACGCTGGCGTTCCTGACCCTGGGGATGATGGTGGTCAACGGCTTGCGGCTGGGCGGCACGCACTACCTCGCCCACTTCTGCCCGGGCCCGATGTGGCTGGCGCCGCTGCTGATCCCGGTGGAGATCATCGGGACGCTCGCGAAGACGGCCGCCCTCGCCATCCGTCTCTTTGCCAACATGCTGGCCGGGCACGTGCTGCTCGCGGTGCTGCTGATGTTCATCGCCCTGGGCGCGAGCTCGATGGGGACGGCGGGCGGTCTCGGGATCGCCATCCCGGTGGTCATCGGCAGCGTGGCGATCAACCTCCTGGAGATCTTCGTCGCCTTCCTGCAGGCCTACATCTTTACGTTCCTGACCACGCTGTTCATCGGCCAGTCGGTGGTCTTCCATCATGGCGACGAGCACCACGCCGAACAGGCGGCGGCGCATCACTGATTTTTTCCAAAAAACGACGAAAGGATAGATTGAGATGAGCAAGAGAACGGCCAAGATCGCGCTGCTGTTGATCTTCGTTGGATTTGTGACGATGTTCGCGTCGGTGGCTCCGGTGCACGCCCAGGAGGGTGTCGGCACCGAGGCGGCCACGGGCGACGCGGGCTTCCTGACCACGGACGGCGCCCGCAAGCTGGGCGGCTCCATCGGCGCCGGCCTGGTGATCATGGGCGGTGCCGCAGGCATCGGCCGCATCGGCGGCAGCGCCGTCGAGTCGATCGCCCGCCAGCCGGAGGCCACGGGCCAGATCAGCACCGCGATGATCATCACCTCGGCGCTGATCGAAGGCGTCACGCTGTTCGCGGTCATCATCTGTCTGCTGGCGGTTCTCTGAGCCGTTTCCCTGGACTCGCCCCTCCCTTTGCCGGGGAGGGGCATGACTTGAAGAGACTCCGCTGATGATCGAGAGAGCTCTGGCTGCACTGATTACTCTGGCCCTGATGGCCGCGCCGGCCATGGCCGCCGAGGGGGGGCACGCCGAAGGCGTCGCCAACAACCCCTTCGCCGGCGACATCGGCAACGCCCTCTGGACCATCATCATCTTCGTCCTCGTGCTGGTGGTCCTCGGCAAGTACGCGTGGGGCCCGATCCTCAGCAATCTCCAGGCGCGCGAGAATTTCATTTTCGAGTCGCTGGAGAAGGCGAAGCGGGACCGCGACGAGGCGGAAGCCCGCCTGCGCCAATACGAGGAGAAGCTGGCGTCGGCCCGCGCCGAGGCGAGCGCCATCGTCGACGAGGGGCGCCGCGACGCGGACGTCGTCAAGCGCCGGATCGAGGAGGACGCGCACAAGGAGGCGGACCGCATGATCGAGCGGGCCCGCCGCGAGATCCAAATCGCCACCGACACGGCGACCAAGGAGCTCTACACCCTGTCCGCGCGTCTCGCCACCGACATGGCCACGCGGATCGTCGGCAAGGAGCTCGGTCCGCAGGACCACGAGCGCCTGATCGCCGATTCGATCGCCTCTATCAACGCCGCTCCCCGGCCGCAGCGGGTGGCCTGAGCGGAGGCACGGATCATGTCGCGCATCGATGATCGCAATCTCGGCCTCGGCCGCCTCTACGCCAAGGCCCTCCTGGACCTGGCCGACGAGCAGGGGGGCGCCGACGGACTGCTGGACGAGCTGACGGATCTGGCGGATTACCTGGAGGGCAACCCCGAGCTGGTGAGCCACTTCGGGAGCCCCCTCGTGGAGGAGACCGACCGCGCCCGGACGCTCGAGAAGGCCTTCCGCGGCCGCGCCAGCGACCTGCTGGTCGATGCGCTGCAGGTGATCAACCGCAAGGGCCGGCTCGGTTCCCTGCGGGCGATCGCCGAAGCCTACCGGCAGGAGCTCCGCGACCGGCGCGGCCAGGTGGACGTCTACGTCCGCACCGCCGTCCCCCTGAGCGAGGGCCTGCGCGCCCGGCTGAGCGAGTCCCTGGCTCAGTTCACCGGCCGGAAGCCGACGCTGATCGAGAAGGTCGATCCGTCGGTCATCGGCGGACTGGTCGTGGAGGTCGCCGGCACCAAGATCGATACCAGTGTGGCCTCGCGCCTCAAGGGTCTCGGCGCCGCCCTGGAGCGGCGCGCTTCGGAAGAGATCCACCGCGGGGTCGCTGCCTATACTTCTGAGTAGTTGAGGAGCATTCATGAAATTCAAAGTCGACGAGATCGCGTCGGTCATCACGGAGGAGATCCGTCAGTACCGGACCGACATCGACCTGTCCGAGGTGGGCAAGGTCTTGGAGGTCGGCGACGGTATCGCGCGGATCTATGGGCTCACCGGCGCCATGGCCGGCGAGCGTCTGGAGTTCCAGAACGGCGCCTTCGGCCAGGTGTTCAACCTGGAGGAGGACTCGGTGGGTGCGGTCGTCCTCGGCGACTACCTCGGGATCCGCGAAGGTGACGAGGTCCGCCGCACCGGCGAGCTGCTGTCGGTCCCTTGCGGTCCGGCCCTGATCGGCCGCGTGGTCGATCCCCTCGGCCGTCCGCTCGACGGCAAGGGCGTGATCGAGACGCCGCACCGCCGCCCGCTAGAGTTCAAGGCGCCCGGCATCGCCGAGCGGCAGCCGGTGACCGAGCCGCTGCAGACGGGGGTCAAGGCGGTCGACGCCATGATCCCGATCGGCCGCGGCCAGCGCGAGCTGATCATCGGCGACCGGAAGACCGGCAAGACGGCCGTGGCTCTCGACGCCATCCTGAACCAGAAGGGCGGCGACGTGATCTGCGTCTACGTCGCGATCGGCCAAAAGGAGTCGACGGTGGTCGGCCTGGTCGACCGGCTGCGCGAGCACGGCGCCCTCGACTACACGATCGTCATCTCGGCGTCGGCCGCCGACGCGTCGCCGCTCCAGTACATCGCCCCCTATGCGGGCGCGGCAATGGCCGAGTACTTCATGTACGGCGAGGGCCGGGCGACGCTGGTGGTCTACGACGACCTGTCGAAGCAGGCGCAGTCCTACCGCCAGCTCTCGCTCCTGCTGCGCCGGCCGCCGGGCCGCGAGGCCTATCCGGGCGACGTGTTCTATCTCCACTCGCGCCTCCTGGAGCGCAGCGTGAAGCTCCGCGAGGAGTTCGGCATTGTCCCCAAGGACACGCCGGCCGGCAGCACCGACCGCTCCGTGGTGCTCAAGCACCCGCAGGGGCTCGAGGCGCCGGCCGGGGAGCGGCCGGACGACGTTTACGGCCTTTTCCACCGGCCGCACGGCAGGGAGAAGGCGGAAGCCTGGTTGGGGACGCTGGCCGACAAGGACAAGTACCGCGTGCACCGCTTCCCGGACTCCGGCGGATCGATGACCGCGCTGCCGATCATCGAGACGCTGGAGGGCGAGGTCTCGGCCTACATCCCGACCAACGTGATCTCGATCACCGACGGCCAGATCTATCTGGAGCCCGACCTCTTCTTCGCCGGTGTGCGGCCCGCCATCAACGTCGGCATCTCGGTCTCGCGGGTGGGCGGCAACGCGCAGCGCAAGGCGATGAAGCGGGTCGCCGGCACGCTCCGCCTCGACCTCGCGGCCTTCCGCGACCTGGAGGCGTTCGCGCAGCTCGGCACCGAGCTCGACCCGGCGACGCAGCGCCAGCTCGACCGCGGCCAGCGGATGGTGGAGCTGCTCAAGCAGCCGCAGTACCGTCCGTACCACGTCAACGAGCAGGTGATCTCGATCTTCGCCGGTGCCAACGGCTTCCTCGACGACCTGCCGGTCAGCGAGGTGCTGCGGTTCGAAGCGGCTCTCCTCGATCACGTCCGCAACGAGCACCCGGAGATCTACGAGGAGCTCGACCGCACCCGCGACCTGTCGAAGGAGCTGATGGAGAAGATCCGCGGCGTCATCCGCGACTTCAAGTCCCACGCGCGGGCCGCGGCCTGACCGGCGGCAAGGACGGTTGACGATGGCCAATCGCAGAGTACTGGTCAAGCGGCGCAAGGCGGTGCGCAACATCCGCAAGATCACGCGGACGATGCAGCTCATCGCCACCGCGCGGTTCCAGGCGGCGTTCAACCGCGCCATGGCGACCAAGCCGTATACCGAGAAGCTGGCGGAGCTGGTGGCGGATCTGTCGCGGGCGGCGGGGAGCGTGACGCACCCGCTGCTGCAGACGAACGACGCCCCCCGCTCCGCCCTGGTGGTCCTCACCAGCAACCGGGGTCTCGCCGGCGGCTACAACGCCAACGTCCTGCGCTCGGCGGTCGAGCACCTGGACCGGCAGACGGCGGCCGGGATCGCCACGGACGTCCACATGGTCGGCAAGAAGGGCGTCTCGTTCTTCAAGTTCCTCCGCCGGCCGATGACCGAGCAGACCACGACGATCAGCGACAAGCCGCGGTTCGACCAGGTCGAGCCGATCGCCAATGCCCTGATGGACCGCTTCATCCGCGGCGAGATCTCGTCCGTGCACGTGGCCTACATGCGCTTTCTGTCGGCCGGCGTGCAGCGGCCGGCGGTGGTGCAGCTCCTGCCGCTCTCGACGGAGGGGAGCGGCGAAGGGGTGGAGCCGCGGGCGGTGGAGTACGAGTTTTCTCCCGACCCGAAGCAGCTCCTCGACGAGCTGCTGCCGGCGACCGTGCGCGTGCGGCTCTTCCAGGCCTTCAACGACGCGACCGTCTCCGAGCAGGTGGCGCGCATGGTCGCCATGAAGGCCGCCACCGACGCCGCCGCCGACATGATCAAATCCCTGACCCGGGAGTACAACCGCGCCCGGCAGACCCAGATCACCATGGAGCTCCTGGACATCGTGGGCGGCGCCAACGCCCTGTCCTGAAGTCCTGAGAGGAAATACGATGGAAAACGGCAACTACGGAAAGATCACACAGGTCATCGGCTCGACCCTCGACGCGCATTTCGCCGAGGACAAGCTGCCGGGGATCTACAACGCCCTCAAGGTCGACGTCACCCGCACGGTGCTGGGCGAGACGTTCCAGGAGACTCTCTGGTGCGAGGTCGCGCAGCACCTGGGCGGCGGCCGCGTGCGTGCCGTCGCGCTCGGCTCGACCGACGGCCTGCAGCGCGGCGCGGCCATCCTGGACACCGGCGCGCCGGTCAGCGTCCCGGTCGGGATCGAGACGCTCGGCCGCGTGTTCAACCTGGTCGGTGAGCCGATCGACGCCCGGGGCCCGGTGAGCACCACCGAGCGCCGGCCGATCCACAGCCTGCCGCCCGATCTCGACATCCTGTCCTCGAAGACCGAGCTGTTCGAGACCGGCATCAAGGTCATCGACCTGCTCTGCCCGCTGGTGCGCGGCGGCAAGGCCGGCCTGTTCGGCGGCGCCGGCGTCGGCAAGACGGTCATCATCCAGGAGCTGATCGCCCGCCTCGCGCGCTTCCACAGCGGCTACTCCTGCTTCGCCGGCGTGGGCGAGCGCACCCGCGAGGGGAACGACCTCTGGCTGGAGATGCAGGAGGCGAAGATCGGCGACACGGGCAAGAGCGTCATCGACCAGACCGTGATGGTGTTCGGCCAGATGAACGAGCCGCCGGGCGCCCGTCTCCGCGTCGCCCTCTCGGCGCTCACCATGGCCGAGTACTTCCGCGACCAGACCGGCGTCGACACGCTCCTCTTCATCGACAACATCTTCCGCTTCTCGCAGGCGGGCTCCGAGGTGTCGGCGCTCCTCGGCCGCATGCCGTCCGCGGTGGGCTACCAGCCGACGCTGGGCACCGAGATGGGCGAGCTCCAGGAGCGGATCACCTCGACGAACCGCGGCGCCGTCACCAGCATCCAGGCCATCTACGTGCCCGCCGACGACTACACCGACCCGGCGCCGGCGACCGCGTTCACCCACCTCGACAGCACGGTGAACCTGGAGCGGAGCATCTCCGAGAAGGGCATCTACCCCGCGGTCGATCCGCTCGCCTCCAGCAGCCGTATCATCTCGCCGGAGTACATCGGCGAGCGGCACTACAAGGTGGCGCGCCGGGTGCAGCAGATCCTCCAGCGGTACAAGGACCTGCAGGACATCATCGCGATTCTGGGTGTCGACGAGCTGTCCGAGGAAGACAAGGTCATCGTCCGCCGCGCGCGCAAGATCGAGCGCTTCTTGTCCCAGCCGTTCTTCGTCGCCGAGCAGTTCACCGGCCTGCCTGGGATCTACTGCTCGCGCGAGGACACGATCCGCTCCTTCGAGGAGCTCTGCGACGGTAAGTGGGACCACCTGCCCGACCAGGCCTTCATGTACGTCGGCGCGATCGAGGGCGCGGCGGCCCAGGCGGAGCGCCTGGCGGCCTAACGAGATCGGAACGACAGGGAGAGCCATGGCCAGGAACGACACGTTCCACTGCAGCGTCATCACTCCGGAGCGCGCGGTTCTGGAGGCCGATGCCACCTTCGTCGCCTTTCCGGCGCACGACGGTGAGGTCGGCATCCTCCGCAACCACGCGCCGCTCCTCTACAAGCTGGGGGTCGGCGTCCTGCGGGTCGAGACTCCCGAGGAGAAGCATGCGTTCTTCGTGGACGGCGGCTTCGCCCAGATGGTCGAGAACCGGCTGACCCTGCTCACCGAGCAGGCGCGGCCGGTCAGCGAGATCGACCGGGCGACCGCCGACCGCGCCCGCGAGGAGGCCCGCTCCCTGCCGGCCGCCTCCGGGGACACCGAGATCGCGGCACGGCAGCGGGCGCAGCAGCGCGCCCGGGTGCTGGACCGCATCGCGAACAGTAACCGCTGACGCGCTGAGCTGAACTTCTCCGGAGGAGCGCGTGCCCTCCGAATATGATCCTCTCTTCACTCCCACCCGCACCGGCGAGGACGACCTCGAGCCGGTGCGGGAGCATTTCCGCGCCGCCAGCCGGCCGTTCCTCTGCTCCCCCTGGCCGTGGGTCGCCTGGGCAGCCATCCTGCCCGCGGCGGCCCTGGCCACGCCGGCGGCTCTCGCGGCCGGAGGGTTCGCTTTCGGGCTCTTTCTCTGGTCGGGAGCGATCCTCCTGGGAGGGGCGGTGGAGATGGTGGGCCTGTTACGCGCCCGGACAGCGACCGGCAGCACGCCGCTCGCGAGCTGGGTGCTGAGCATCCAGGGCAACGTATCGCTGGTGGCCGTGGCGCTGTCAGTCTTCCTGCTCTGGCAGGATCTGGCCTCGGCGCTCCCCGGCGTCTGGCTCCTGCTCCTCGGGCACTCCTTCTACATGGTCGGCGGGCTCGCCTTCCCGCCGTTCCGCACCTGCGGCCTGATCTACCAGCTCGGCGGGGCGGCGGCCCTCTGGCCCGGCCTGCCGTCCCTGCCGGTGTTCGCGGCGGCGACGTTCGTGGGGAATCTGTGGATGGCGGTGGGGGTATGGCGGAGCCGCGCCTAAGCCGCTTCCGGCTCCACCACCTCGCCGCCCCGCTCCGACCAGGTTACCGATCCGCTGAGCAGGTCCGCCAGGGAGCGCCCGCCGAGGGCAACCAGGAGCGGCAGGCCGGCGGCGGCCAGGGTCAGCAGGGCGCCGAGCCAGCGGCGGGCCGTCTGGTCGAAGGTGAGCGGCTCGCCATCCCGGTTCTGGGCGACCAGACCCGCCCAGGCCATGCCCAACGTATGCCCCCAGAAAGCCAGGGGGACGATCGTGTACAGGAATGAGAAGGCGAGAAGGAACAGACCCAGGGCAGGCGCATCCGAGAGGGTCGGGCGCACTCCCAGCAGGCGGGTCCCGATCAGCAGGACCATGAGGATCGCGGCATGGACCAGCAGGTCCGCCGCACCCGCCGCCAGCCGGCTGACGAGCCCCGCGCGCCCGGCGGCTGAAATCTCCTCATCCGAAAGCTCGATCTCGTCCTCGTCCTCGTCGTCGCGGATCACGGCAGGGCGCGTGGGCGCCGGGGCTGGAGTGGGAACGCTCTCCGGGCGCGGACGGGCCGCCGTCCGCCGCGGTTCGGCGCGGCGGGGGACCTCGGCCGCGGGGTCGAGCGGCAAATCGAAGAGGAGCTGGTCCTCGCTGTCTTCGTCCGGGCGTCGCATGTCAGTAACCGCAGACTATCGCAGAGCCAGATACTTGACGTAGATCCTGTAGAGGAGATCCTTGGGTCGTTCCTGGTACGTCTGCGCGAACTTGTGGTGCCGCTGGAGGAGCTCGTCGTTGGGAGCGAGGCGAATGGCTTCCTTGAATTTGTCGGCGGCCTTGACCGCATCCGAGCGCTGCAGGTCGCGGACGCCGAGATTGTAGTAGGAATCCACGATCAGACGCGTCACGTCCCGATCTCCGGGGTTCTCCTCGTGCAGCCGCCAGAGGTCGTTCAGAATGTAGTCCCACTCATGCTGGCGGAAGAGGTCGATCTGCTTCGAGATGGGCTGGAGCTGCTCCTTGGCGCTCGCCAGGAGAGCCGTCTCCTCCGGACCGAGCTTGCCGATCTGCGCAGCCTCCTCGAAGTACTCCACCGCCCGCAGGCGGCTCCCCTCGGCGAGAGCCTCGTGCGCCGCGTTCAGCAGGGCGGCTTGCGGCGCCGGGATGACGGGAGCCGGGGTCGTGGCGGGGACCGCCACCGACGGCGTCGCGGGTGCGGGCTCCGCCGCGGCCTCCCACTGCGCGATCAGGGCCTGGGCCTGTTGATACTGGGGATCAGAGGGCGGCAGGCGCCGGAGCTGCGAGATGGCGTTCGCCGTCTTGCCGGAGTCATGAAGGGCCTGGGCCCGGGCGATCGGGTCGGCATTGGGAACGTCCGTCCCCCCCTCGGTCTGCGAGTTGGGGAAGAACTGGTCCCGGTTCTGGAACACGTACCAGCCGCCGCCCGCGACGAGCAGCAGGACCACGCTCCCGACCAGCAGGAACATCTGGCGGGGTCGGCCGCCCGTGGCCTTGCCGGCTTTCTTGGGAGCGGCCTTCCGGTCGGCCGCCGCGAGCTCGCCCGGATCGGGCGGGACGAGGATCTCTTCCTTGAGATCGTCGAGCGGGGCGAGGGCCTCCATGGGCAGCAGAGTGTCCGCGGCCGATGCGGCCGACGCCGCCACGGACGCGGGCGATCCACCCGGCCGGACGGGGGGCAGCGTGCCGGATTCGATCTGCTGCAGGTACTCGCGCGCCGCGGCATAGCCGGGCTGAATTTCCAGGACCTGCTGGAACGTCTTGCGGGCCGCTTCCACGTCCCCGGCTTCCAGTTGCGCCACGCCGTCGTGGAAGATCTCCTCCACCTGGCGCTCGGACTCGGCCTTGAGCCGGCGGGCGAGGTCGATCCGGCGCGCCGCCTCCGGGTGATCGATGTCGATGAGGAAGATCCGCGACCAGGCGTCGATCGCGCCCTGCGGATCGCCCAGGTCGAACGCCCGCTGCCCCTCGTCGAGGAGCTGCTGAATCCGGGGATCGCTGTCGACGCTCGCGCCGCCGAAGAGGTCGGCGGAGCCGAACGCCGGCCGGGTGCCCATCTCGGGCTCGTCCTCCAGGGACAGGTCCAGCGACGGCGAGTCGAAGCTCAGATCGAAGCCGGCGGACTCCGCCGGGATCGCGCCGAAGTCGAGCGACGCCGCCTGCGGAGGCGACGCGGCCTGGCTGCGGGCGGCGTCGAGCTCCGCCAGGGCCGGATGGGACGCATCGAGCGCCCGGGCCTTGTCGAGCAGGCGGGTGACCTCGTCGGTCTGGCCGGCCTGGAGAGCCGCCCGCGCCTGGCCCAGGAACTTCTGGACGTACGGCTCCGCCTCCAGACGCTCCTGCGCTTCCTGGAACAGGGCCTGAAGCTCCGGATCGGCGGCGATGGCGGCGCCGTGCTGCGGGCCGAGGGCCATCACGTCCTGCAACCGGCGCTGGTCGAGCAGGCTCCGAACCTCGGACCGCAGATCGGGCGCGAAGCTGTCGGGCGGCAGGTCGGGGAGCTCCAGGCCAAGCCCGTCGAGGCTGGCGAAGAGGTCCGGCGGAGCGGTGATCGGGGGAGCCGAGGGGCGCAGGTCGTCCAGGTCCACGATGGCTCCGGCGGACGCCCGCAGGCGGTCCTGGAGCCGGCGGGCCGGCTCGAACTGAGGGTCCATGCGCAGCACGAAGTCGCAGCCCAGGAGCGCCTCCTGGCGGCTCCCTTCGGCGGCGAGGTTCAGCGTCTGCTCGAAGGTGTCGAGGACCCTCTGCTGGACGTCACGCGAGAGGGACGAATTGCCAGAGTAACTCATCTCGGAAAAAGACTTTCGGACCTGATGAAATCGCCACGTATCGTAGCAGGGATCTCACCGGTGCTCAAGGTGAGGGGCGGGCCAGCATCAGGACACCCGCCGTATACTGCCACCCGTGTTTTCCCTGGAGTGCGTTCCCAACCTCAGCGAAGGGCGGCGTCCCGAGGTGATCGCCCGGCTGGCCGCCGCGGCGAGCTCGGATGTCGAAACCCGGCTCCTGGACGCCTCGTCCGACCCCGATCACAACCGCACCGTGCTGACCCTGGCGGGCACTCCCGAGGGGCTTCACCGGTCTCTCCTCGCCCTCTATGAAACCGCGCTCGCCGAGATCGACCTGACGCGGCACGACGGAGTGCATCCCAGAGTCGGAGCCGTCGACGTGACCCCGTTCATCCCTCTGGGCGACACGCCCATGGACGTGGCCGTCGCCGCCGCCGAGCGCCTGGGCCGCGCCGTGGCCGAGCGCTTCGACCTCCCGGTCTACCTCTACGAGCAAGCCGCCCGGATCCCGGAGCGCCGCCGTCTGGCGGTCATTCGGCGCGGCCAGTTCGAAGGCTTCCCGGCCAAGCTGGCTGATCCCGCCTGGGCGCCCGACTTCGGGCCGGCGCGCGTCCATCCCACCGCCGGGGTGACGGTGATCGGCGCGCGCTTCTTCCTGATCGCCTTCAACGCCGTGCTCGACACGCCCGACGCGGAGGTCGCCCGGACCATCGCGCGGCAGGTCCGGGAGTCGAGCGGCGGCCTGCCCGCCGTGCGCGCCCTGGGGTTCTTCCTCGCCCGCCGCGGTCGGGCCCAGGTCAGCATGAATCTGGTGGACTACCGCCAGACGTCCATCCTGACCGCGCTGGACCGGGTCCGGCGCGAGGCCGAGGCGCTCGGCGCCCGGGTCGTCGAAACCGAGCTGATCGGCCTGGTCCCCGAGGAGGCGATGCTCGGCGTGGCGCGCGAGGCCTTGCAGCTCCCGGAGCTGTCGCGTGGGCGGGTGCTGGAGAACAACCTGGGTTGATCCGGAGATGGGGGCACCCTCCTTGCACTCGCCTCCGGCATGGCGACACGCAGCAAGAAAGAGCCCGCTTCGAAAACAGTGACCGCTGGCGCGATGCCGGCCGAGGCCCTCGAGGGGGATTTCCCGCCGATCGACCTGCCGGTCCATCCACCGTACTCTCCCATGGAGGCGCGATCCGCCGAGCGCATCCCGAGCGGCGGCGGGTGGCTCTACGAGCCCAAGTGGGACGGCTTCCGCTGCCTGGCCTTCCGCAAAGGCAAGGAGGTTCTCCTCCAATCCAAGGCCTGCCAGCCCCTCGGACGCTACTTCCCCGAGCTGGTCGAGGCCCTCGCCGCGCTCCCCGTCTCCACCTTCGCCTTCGACGGCGAGATCGTGATCTCGCACAACGGAGTCCTCGCCTTCGATGAGCTTCTGCAGCGCATCCACCCCGCTGAGAGCCGCATCCGCAAGCTGTCTCGCGAGACGCCCGCGAGCCTCTACGTCTTCGACCTGCTGGTCGATCCCAAAGGAAAATCCCTGGTCGACCAGCCTCTGGAAGAGCGGCGCCGGCGCCTCGAGGCGCTCTTCGAAGAGATGCCCGAGAGGACCGCGGGGTCGTCCGCCATCCTCTCCCCGGCGACAACGGACCGCAAGCTCGCCGAGCGCTGGATCACCGAGCTCGGCGCCGCGGGGCTAGACGGGGTCGTGGCCAAGCGCCTGGAGGCTGCCTACCTTGCGGGCGACCGCAGCGGCATGGTGAAGATCAAGCGGGTACGCACCGCCGACTGCGTGGTCGGCGGTATCCGGAAAGCCCAGAAGGGCGAGGGGCTCGGCTCGCTCCTCCTCGGCCTCTACAACGACCAAGGGGATCTCGACCACGTGGGCTTCTCCGCCAGCTTCACCGCCACGGAGCGCAAGGAGATCGAGAAGATCGTGAAGCCCTACACGGGAGGGAGCGGCTTTACCGGCAAGGCGCCGGGGGGGCCGAGCCGCTGGTCCCAGGGGCGCTCCACCGAATGGGTGCCGCTCGATCCCGTCCTGGTCTGCGAGGTGCGCTTCGACCACTTCTCTGGAGGCCGCTTCCGCCACGGCACCAAGTTCCTGCGCTGGCGCCCGGACAAGGACCCCCAGGCCTGCACCTTCGAGCAGGTCGAGCCGCCGCGGCGCTCGGCCGCGGCGTTGGAAAAGCTGGGAGTCGAGGTGTAAAAAAAGAAAAAGGGCAGGCACAAGGCCTGCCCCTACAAGCGATATCCGTGAAATGTAGGGGCAACCCTTGTGGTTGCCCCCGGGGGGCTCAAGGCCGCTACATCATCGCGATCGGCGGCGCCGGCTCGTCCGGGCTGCCCGCGTTTGCCAGGGGCACGCGGACCAGGATGAAGGCGAGGATCGCCATCACGACGAGACCGGCGAGATACGACGGGTTCTCGAAGATGACCGGCACAGGCCACTCGAAGAAGTTGAAGGTCGCGGTCAGCAACCCCATGAGCGCCTCGCCGGCGATCAGGCCGGACGCGACCAGCACGCCGACGTTCTCCACGCGTGCCTTCTGCGCCTCGTTGAAGCCCCGGCGCTCGCGCCGCATGTCGGTCAGCCCACGGATCATGCCGCCGACGAAGATCGCGAAGGTCGTGGCGAGCGGCAGGTACATGCCGACCGCGACGAGCATGGGGCTGCGCACGCGGAGCAGGATCATCGCGATCCCCATGAGGACGCCGACCACCACGAGAGCCCAGGGCATCTGACCGCCCACGATCCCCTGGGCAAGGGCAGCCATCAGGCCGGCCTGCGGCGCGGGGAGGGCGGGGTCGCCGAAGCCGATGCCGCCGGCGTTCTTGTTGCCCACATGGAGGATCATCACGGGGAAGAACATGACGAGGCTCGCGCAGACCACCGCGATCAGCTCGACGATCTGGATCGTCCGCGGGGTGCCGCCGAGGATGTAGCCGACCTTGAAATCCTGGAGCAGCTCACCGGCCACCGCCGACGAGACGCAGACCACGGCCGCCACCCCGAGGACCGCCACGATACCGCGCGTGCCCGATACGCCGAGCGAGACCATCAGCAGAGCGGCGATGATCAGGGTCGAGAGCGTCAGGCCGGAAATCGGGTTGTTGGAGGACCCGATCAATCCGACCAGATAACCGGACACGGTGGCGAAGAAGAAGCCCGCCAGGAGCATCACGACGCCGGCCACGATGGCGCCCATGACCAGGCCCGACATGTAGACATAGAGGAAGACCATCAGGACGAACACGACGGCGATGAGCGCGAAGACCGTGCGGGAGTTCATATAGCGCTCGGTCCGCCCGACCTGCTCTTCCCCGCCCGCCTTGCCGCTGAGCTCGGCGAAGGCCCGGGTGAGCCCGCCGAACAGGTTCTTCCGCATTTTGTAGAGCGTGTACGCCGCGCCGACGAGCATGCCGCCGACGGCGATCGGCCGCACGATGAAACGCCAGACGAGGGCGACCTGGCCGGCCCAGTCCTCGGCCGGCGCGCCCGGCGGGAGGAAGCTCTGGAGCTGGGGACCGAGGAGGAACATGAGGAGCGGGACCATGAAGCCCCACGCGAGCACGCCGCCCGAGAAGTTGAGCGCCGCGAGCTCGGGGCCGATGATGTAACCGACGCCGAGGTAGGCCGGGCTCACGGTGGGAGCCGCGAAGGTGGTGAGGCCGCCCGTGGTCAGCGCGGGAGCGTTGGCGGCGGAGCCCAGGCGGATCTTGCTCAGCCCGACGGAGCCGAGCTTGAGGAGGAAGTCCTTGTCCGGCGCGAACAGGCGCAGGACGCCGAGGATATAGACCAGCCCGCCGAAGCCCATGCTGTAGAAGAGGTACTTGGCCGCCTGGGCGCCCCTCTGGCCCGCCTTGTGGATCTCGGCCGCGGCCACCGATTCGGGGAACGGCAGCTCGCGGTCCTCGACCATCACGCGGCGCACGAGCGAGACGAACAGGACGCCCAGAACGCCCCCGACCAGCATCAGGGCCGTGGACTTCCAGTACGCGTCCTTCGCGGAGAAGGACGGCCATACACCGGCAATGACGAAGGCCGGGAGCGTGAAGATCGCGCCGGCCGCGACCGACTCGCCGATGGAGCCCGCCGTGCGCGCGATGTTCTCTTCGAGGATCGACCCCTTCCACAGGCGGAGCACCGCCATGCTGATCACGGCGGCCGGATAGGTCGCGGCGATCGTCACCCCGGCCCGCAGGCCCAGGTAGGCGTTGGCGGCTCCGAGCACGAGCGTCATCACGAGACCGACGAGCAAGGCGCCGAGCGTGAACTCCGGCATCTCGGCGGTTACGGGGACGAAAGGCTGATGGCGAGGTGGTCCGGCGGGTGGTGGTCCGGCGGGTGGCTGGGCCAAGGCAGATCTCCTTTCCTCTCAAACTTTCCCGGGGATGCTAGCACAACGCCTCTGAGGGTACGCCCCTGCTCCGGACCGTTTAGAATCTCCGGAGGATCTTCGAGACCATGGACGCCACTCCCCTCTTGCCAAGCTCATCGACGAGCTCTGACTGAAAGTTACCGCGCGCCATGCAGACCGAGATCACCACCTGGCACCTGGAGCTGACCGTCCGGCAGGATTTCCGCCCCGCCCGGCCGAGCCCGGAGCTGCGGATCGAGCGGGCGGAGATCCCTTGCCCGGAGCTGAACCGCTTCTTCTATGCCGCCGTCGGCGGCGATCTGTTCTGGGTGGACCGGCTTTCCTGGACCTGGAACCAGTGGATGGCGTATCTCGACCATCCGGAGGTGGAGACCTGGATCGGCTCCGTGTCCGGAACGCCGGCCGGCTACTTCGAGCTGGAGCGGCAGGCGGAGGGGAGCGTCGAGATCGCCTATTTCGGATTGCTTCCGCAGTTCGTCGGGCGCGGTCTGGGCGGTGCGCTGCTCAGCGCGGCCGTGGAGCGCGGCTGGGAGGGTGGCGCCCGCCGCGTCTGGCTCCACACCTGCTCGCTCGATCACGCCGCGGCCCTGCCGGCCTATCAGGCGCGCGGCTTCAGGATCTTCAAGACCGAGACCGCCGTCCGCGACCTGCCCGAGACATCGCCCGAGCCCTGGCCGGGTGCGGGCCGGGCGCGGTAAGGGCGTGCTCGCCGCACCCATAGAGATGAGCGTATAAGACGCTCATCTCTCAAGGAGGTTGCCGATGAAGAAGCTGGCTGGTCTCGGCCTGGTCCTGGTGCTGCTCGCTCTTGCCTCCCCTGCCTTCTCGCATCCCACGGGGGGACGCCCCCCTGTTCTCATCCCGTACTGCTGGAACATCGAAGGGACCTCATGCCCCAGTGTGGGGCAGACCACAAAATGTACGGATGCCTGCAGCTACACCTACACCTGCACCTGCATCTTCTGGAACGGACAGCGCTACTGGGACTGTCCGGAGGTCTGCTAGCACCCAAATAGGCCGGCAAATACGACGCGGTTCTTTGACAAGCGGGTCAATTTTTCCCGCCAATTGGGGGACCGGCGTGAGCCGCGCCGGCCCCTGTCTTTACGATTCTTCAGAATCCGCGGACGGGAAGAAGATCTTGGCGACCTCGAGCTGTAGGCCAGGCAGGACGGTGGAGCCCACGGTCTCGCCCTCGCCTCGCCGCTCGCGCAGGACGTACTCCGGCCGGTCCGGATCGAGCACGAAGACTTCGACGGTCCGCGCGGTCAAGTCAACCAGCCAGGTTTCTGGGATTCCCGCATCGCGGTAGGCGGCGAGCTTGATCGTTCGATCGAAGCGCCAGTTTCCAGGGGACAGGACCTCGACCGCAAGGTCGGGTACGCCATCGAACCGCAGAGCGCCGGCTCTCGGCTGGCGATCGCGGCGGATGAACAGAACGTCCGGCTGAACGGGATTGCCGAGCCCCTCGGGAAGCCGAATGTCGAGTGGAGCGACCAAGACCATCCCGAGCCGGTTCTCCTTGACGTAGGCGTTGAGGAGAGTGCCGAGCTGGGTGACGCTGTATTGATGAGGTAAGGAAGGCGCTGGGCTCACGTACAGGAATCCTCGGATCACCTCGTAGCGCTGCCCATCGTCCGGGAGGCGCAGATAGTCCTCATAGGTCCAGCTTCCCTGGGCGGGCCATGCCTGCCCGTCATTTTCGGGAAGGGTCAGGGGATATGCTGGTTCGGCCATCGGTGCCTCCGAGACTCCAAAAGGGAGATTACAGCCCCGGCGCGGCTCCGTCAATCGTGCTTCTCGTTGCGGGAGAGCATAACGCGATCCGCTTCCGCGGTACAGGGTGAGGTCTACGCTTGCGAGCGCCGCGACCGCAGGATCGCTCCGCCCACCAGCGCCGCGGCGCCGAGGCCGAGGAGCAGCGGGAATGGATCGGAGACAGGCGGTGGCAGGGCCACGACTCCCGTTTCGTCCGCGACCGCCGGCTGCCGCACGTAGCGGCCGTCCATGGGCATGTAGTGCCCGAAGTTGCGGACGAGGTCTTCGAGCTGCTCGCGCATCTCCGGACCATCCATGGGGGTGCCGTGACCGGTGGCGACGAGGCGCGGGTCGAGCCAGGAGAGCTCTTCGACCGAACGGCGCGCCGACTCCCAATCGGGTGTGAAGTAGGCCGGCGGCCGCCAGACCTCCTGCTTGCGGGTGAGCACGCCGAGCAGCGACTCCTGCTTCTGCGTCACGAACGCGTCGCCGACGATGAGCACGCTGTCCGACTCCCGGAAGAACGAGACGTGCCCCGGCGTGTGCCCCGGAGTATGGATGTAGCGCCAGCCCTGCATGCCCGGAACGTCGCCATCCGTCGGCAGGGCATGGACCCGGTGTCCCAGATCGATCGGGCTGGCCGGGAAGAACCGCGAGCCGAGCGTGGCCAGGCTGCCTCCGCCGACCGTGGGGTCCGGCGGCGGGTAGGACGAGCGCCCGGTCAGGTAGGGCAGCTCCAGGCGGTGGGCGTAGACCGGCACGTCCCAGTAGGAGGCCAGCTGCTCGACCGAGCCGCGGTGATCGAAATGGCCGTGCGTCAGCACGATCGACGCGGGCGGACGCCCGCCGAAGAGCTCCTCGGCCGCGCGCAGGATCTTCCCGCCCGAGGTGGGCATGCCGGTGTCGACCAGGGCCCAGGGGCCGCCCCCGGGCCGGCCGACCAGATAGACATTGACGAGCGACAGTTGCAGCCAACCGAGGCCGGGCGCGATCTCCCGTATCGATGTCCCCGCGCCGTTCCTCTGAACCTCGTTTCTCCGAATCAACCTTAACGCCATGAAGACCTCCAGCTCTCGAAGGGATTCTCCCCCACGGAGATCTGTGCAACCGCCATGCTCTCTTCCGGAGTCAGGGCATCGCGTTCCGCAAAAATCCCGCGATGTCCTGCTTGAGCTTGCGGTGGTCGGCGGCGCGGATGTACATCATGTGGCCGGCTTCGTAGGTGGTGATCACGACGTGGTCCCGCAGCTCGGGCGGCAGGCCCAGGTGGTCCACGGTATAGAAGGCGTCGTAGTAGGGCGTGGCCAGGTCGTAGAAGCCGGCGGTGATCAGGACTTTCAGGGCCGGGTTGCGCACCATGGCCTGGCGGAGGTACTCGGCCATGTTCAGGTACTGGTTCTCGAAGTCGTCGAAGCTCCACGGCCGGACTCGCGGGCTCGAGTGCTCATAGGCCAGGTCGACGTCGAACTCGAGCTCGCGCCGGATGTAGTCGTTCACCGCCGCCACGTACGGGCCGCCGAGCGAGACCGAGCTCGGGTCGTATTCGACGTTCTCGCCCGCGGCATCGAGGTCGCGGCCGGTGAACCGGGTGTCCAGGCGGCCGATCGTCTTCCCCTCGTCGCGCAACAGCTCCTTGATGAACCGGTAGATGTCGATCCGCAGGTTGGTGCGCTCCACGTAGTCCTGCGACAGGCCCGAATAGCGCGCCACCTTCGCCGCGATCTCCTTGCGCCGCTCGGGGGACAGCCGGTCTCCCTCGTGGAGCGCCAGCGCGTAGTCGGTCCGCGAGAACGTCTCCACCTCCTGGAGCAGCCCCCGCAGGTCGCGCTGCTGCAGCTCGGGCGGCATCTTCTTGTGGTACCAGGCGGCGGCCGCGTAGGTGGGCAGATGGATGATGTAGGGCATGTCGTTGCCTGTGTGGAACTCCTGGTTCTGCCAGTTGAGCACCGAGGAGACCAGCACGAGGCCGTTGAGCTGCATGCCGTAGCGCTCGTCCAGGAAGCGGGCCAGGCCGGCGGCGCGCGTCGTGCCGTAGCTCTCGCCCGCGATGAATTTCGGCGAGGCCCAGCGCTCGTTGCGTGTCACCCAAAGGCGGATGAACTCGCCGACGGACTCCACGTCCTGCCGCACGCCATGGAACTGCTTGCCGTCCTGGCCCGGCGCGGTGCGGCTGTAGCCGGTGTCGACCGGGTCGATGAACACCAGGTCGGTGAGGTCGAGGATGGAGAGGTCGTTGTCGACGAGGCGGCCCGGCGGCTTCGTGGACATCCCCTCCGGGTCGCGCTCGACCCGCTTCGGTCCGAAGGCGCCCATGTGGACCCAGAGAGAGGCGGAGCCCGGACCGCCGTTGAAGGAGAAGGTCACGGGCCGCGTGCCCGGGTCCTTCACTCCGTCGCGGGTGTAGGAGATGGAGAAGACCGTGGCCTTGACCGTGCCATCGTCGTCCTTCAGGAGGATCGTGCCGGCGGTGGCGGTGTACGGGATCTTCTGGCCGTCCAGGGTGATCGAGTGCTGGGTCCGCGAGGATTTCTCTTCCGGCGGCGCGGGCTTCTTGTCCGGGTTTTTCTCCGGGGTTTTATCCGGATTTTTGGCGGCGGCGGCGTTGGCGTCCGCCGGCGGTTGGGCGGTCAGGGGGGCGGCGAGCAGGGTGAGAGCGAGAACAAGGGCACTCCAGAATTTCAAGGGCATGCGGGCTCCTGGGTTTTTTCAGACTTCGAACACCCGCCCCGCCGACGCCAGCTCCACCGGCAGGTCCCCTGCCGCGTTCCGCGCCTCGCGGAGCGAGACCTGGGGATCGAGGGTCGGCCAGACGTGGGTCAGGGCGAGGTTGCGGGCTCCGGCGCGCCGAGCGAGCTCGGCGGCCTGCCGCGCGGAGAGGTGGACGGGCGCGCCCATGGCGGCGTCCTGATAGCACGCTTCGCAGACGAACAGGTCGGCGTTCCGGGCGAGGCCGGTGAGGTCGGCCGCCGGCCCGGTGTCGGCCGAGTAGGCGAGGACCCGGCCGCCCGTCTCGGCGCGCAGGGCCAGGGTCTCGACCGGATGCGCGGTGCGGGCGCAGCGGAAGCGGACGCCGGCGACCTCGGCCTCGCCGCCGTCTTCCAGCGGATGGAAGTCGAACGCCTCCTCCAGCTTGAGCGGCCCTCCGCCGTAGGGATCGAGGAAGCGCGGCACGATCTCCCAAACCTCGCGCGGTGCCCAGAGCGGCTTGCGCAGGGCGCCTTCCATCCGGAAGCGCAGCGCGACGTAGAGGGTGAACAGGTCCGCGCAGTGGTCGGCGTGGACGTGCGAGATGACGAGCGCGTCGATTTGTTCGAGAGGAACGATCCGCTGCACGGCGGCCATCGTGCCATTGCCGGCATCCATCCAGATGCGGGTCTCTCCCTGTTCGAGGAGAAACCCGGTGCAAGGGTTGTCGGGGACGGGATACCCCCCGGAGCTGCCGAGGACGTGCAGGCGCATGGCTGGCCTCCTTCTGAGAAGGATATCGCAGATGTGTGGGGGGCCTCCGATTGACACCCGTCGATGCCTCGGGATATCAAGGCGGGCGATGCGATCCGGTCCCTCCGGACGTTTTTCCCTTCTTGGAGGCAGCATGCGTCGAATGTCCCTGCTCCCCGCATCCCTGCTCGCTCTCGTTCTCGCCATCCCCATTGCAGCCGCTCCGCTCGCGGCAGCGCCGGTCGATCCCAAGCTCCTGGCCGGCCTGAAGGCGCGCTCCATCGGTCCCGCTGTGATGAGCGGGCGCGTGGCCGACGTCGTGGGCGTCGAGTCGAACCCCGACATCTTCTATGTAGGCGCGGCCAACGGCGGCATCTGGAAATCGGTCAACGGCGGGCTCACCTGGGATCCGATCTTCGACGACCAGAAGGTGGCGTCGATCGGCGCGCTGGCCGTCTTCCAGGCGAATCCGGACATCGTCTGGGCCGGCACGGGCGAAGGCAACCCACGCAACAGCGTGTCGGTGGGCTGGGGCATCTACCGCTCGCTCGACGGCGGGCGGACCTGGAAGCACCTGGGCCTGGAGAAGACCGAGCACATCCACCGCATCGTCCTCCATCCGACGAACCCAGACGTGGCCTGGGTCTCAGCCCTCGGCAAGCTCTGGGGGGAGAACCCCGAGCGCGGCGTGTTCAAGACGACCGACGGTGGACGCACCTGGCGCAAGGTGCTCTACGTCGACGAACGGACCGGCGCGTCCGACCTGGTGATGGACCCGGCCAATCCGAACAAGCTGTTCGTCTCGACCTGGCAGCACCGCCGCTGGCCCTGGCTCTTCCGCTCGGGCGGCCCCGGCTCCGGCATCTTCGTGACCTATGACGGCGGCGAGACCTGGAAGCGGCTCACCGAGGACGACGGGCTGCCCGCGGGCGACCTCGGCCGCATCGGCCTCGCCATCTCCCGCTCGAATCCGGAGATCGTCTACGCCCTCGTCGAGGCCGAAAAGAGCGCGCTGGTGCGCTCCGACGACGGCGGCCGCACCTGGAAGACGGTCAACGACGATCAGCGGACCGCCAACCGGCCGTTCTATTACTCGGACATCCGGGTCGATCCCGCCTGGCCGAACCGGGTCTACAACATCGCGACGCGCCTCTCCGTCTCGAGCGACGGCGGCAAGACGTTTGAGGACATCGATACGAAAACCCACGGCGACTTCCACGCGATGTGGATCAATCCGAATGATCCCGCGCATCTGATCACCGGCAGCGACGGAGGTCTCGCGATCACGAGCGACCGCGGCCAGACCTGGTACTTCCCGCCGAACCTGCCGATCGGCCAGTACTACCACGTGAACGTGGACATGGACGTGCCATACAACGTCTACGGCGGCCTGCAGGACAACGGCTCGTGGCGCGGCCCTTCGGAGGTGCAGGACGACAACGGCATCCGCAACCTGAGCTGGACACGGGTCGGCGGCGGCGACGGGTTCGACACCGTCCCCGATCCGGAGGACTCCCAGCGGGGCTATTCGATGTCGCAGGGGGGTGAGCTGCTGCGGTGGAACCTGCGCACCGGAGAGATCAAAAACGTCCGGCCGCCGGAAACGAGAACCGGGGACTCGCACGAGCCGCTCCGCTTCAACTGGAACGCCGGCATCGGGATCGATCCCTTCGAGCCGGGCACGATCTACTACGGCAGCCAGTACGTCCACAAGTCGACCGACCGCGGCGAGACGTGGACGATCATCAGCCCGGACCTGACCACCGACAATCCGGAATGGCAGAAGCAGTCGGAGAGCGGCGGCCTGACGCCGGACGCCTCCGGGGCGGAAAATTTCACCACGATCCTCACGATCGCGCCGAGCCCGGTGCAGCGCGGCGTGCTCTGGGTGGGCACGGACGATGGACGGGTGCACGTGACGCGCGACGGCGGCCAGACCTGGACGAGCGTCGAGAAGGGGCTCCCCGGTGTGCCGGCGAACACCTGGGTGCCGCACATCCGTGCGTCGCACGTCGACGCCGCGAGCGCGTTCGTGGTGATGGACAACCACCGGCGCTCGGACTGGACGCCCTACGTCTTCCGCACGGACGACTGGGGGAAGACCTGGAAGAGCCTGGCGACCAAGGACGTCGACGGCTACGCGCTGGCGATCGAGCAGGACCCGGTCGACCGCGACCTCCTGTTCCTCGGCACGGAGTTCGGCCTGTACGTGTCGAACGACGGCGGCCGGCGGTGGATGCATTGGACGCACGGCCTGCCCACCACGGCGGTGGCCGATCTGGTGGTCCATCCACGGGATCACGACCTGGTGATCGCCACGCACGGGCGCGGCCTCTACATCGTCGACGACGTCACGCCGCTCCGTACCCTGAAGCCGGAGACCCTGCGCGAGCCGCTCCACCTGTTCCCGGCGACGCCCGGCCGGCTGGACCGGCGCGAGATCTCGGCCGGCAACAACCGGTCCGGCGCCGGCGACTACCGCGGCGAGAACCGGCCGTACGGCATCCAGCTCACCTACTCTCTGAACGTCCCCGGCCTGCCGTTGCAGGACGCCGAGGCGGAGCGCGCGCGCAAGGAAGAGGAGCGGTCGGCGGCGCGGACCGCCGAAGCGAAGGGGCCCGCCAAGCCCGGCGAGACGCTGAAGGAGGACCCGGAGCCGACCGAGGACACCGGGAAGAAGGGCGCGAAGGACAAGGGGCCGAAGGTCGAGATCCGCATCGAGGACGCCGCCGGCAAGCTCATCCGCAAGATGGACGGTCCGGCCCGGCTCGGTGTCAACCGCGCCACCTGGGACCTGGGCCGCGACATCTTCGCCGCGCCGCCGCCGGTGCGAGAGGGAGGGCGCCCGCGGACGAGCGGTCCAAAGGTGCCGCCCGGCACCTACAAGGTGACGGTGAAGTACAAGGACCACACGGCGCAGCAGAACGTGCAGGTCGTGCCGTCGCCGCTCACCAAGAACACCCCCGAGGACTGGCAGGCGCGCGAAGCCGCCTTCGAACGGGTGCGCGGCCTCCAGGAATCGCTCGTCGCGGCCCTCGACCGGATTACGGCGGTCCGCGCCGACGTCGATGTCGTGACGAAGAAGCTGGACGCCGCGGAGAAGGCCCGTAAGGCGAAGAACCCGGACGCGGAAGAGGACCCGAACCGCGATCTGCGGAAAGCCGCGAAGGACCTGAAGGCGAAGCTCGACGCCGCGGAGAAGACGATCGCCTTCCCGGCAAGCACGAAGGGGCTCGTGGACGAGAGCGGAACCGCCTTCGAGCAGGTCCAGGCCGCCCGGCGCTCGATCGAGTCCTCCTGGGACCGCCCGAACGCCTCTCAGCTCTCCGACCTCGACCGGGCCGAAGCCACGGCCAAGGCCGCCCTGGCCGGCGTCGACCGCCTCTGGGCGGAGGATGTTGCGGCGTTCCGGCAGAAGGTGGCGGCGGCGGGGGTGGGGCTGCTGGGGGAGTGAGCTCACCAGGCCCACGGACGAACACGGACGAGCAAGGACTCAAGACAAGCCGCGTCAGTCCGTGTTCGTCCGTGCGGGTCCGTGTTCGTCCGTGGGCTCGCCCAACCCCCTACGCCACCTTGACGCACACCTTCCCGAAATGCCCGCCACCCGCCATCAACTCGAAGGCGGCCGGCGCCTCTTCGAAACCCAGGGTGCGGTCGACCACCGGCCGCATCTCGTGCGTGGCGATCGCGCGGTTCATCGCCTCGAACGCTTCGCGGTGGCCCACCAGGATGCCCTGGACCCGCACCTGCTGCATGAAGATGAGGGCGAGCGAGAGCTGCGCCACGAGGCCGGTCAGGTTTCCGATCAGGCAGACCGTTCCCCCCATCCGCACGGAGCGCAGCGACTGCTCCAGCGTCCCCGCGCCGCCGACTTCGAGCACGAGGTCGACCCCGGCGCCGCCGGTCAGCTCGCGGACCGCACCGCTCCATTCCGGCGTCTTCTGATAATTGATCAGGCCGGAGGCTCCGAGCTGCCGCGCCCGTTCGAGCTTCTCGTCGCTGCTGGAGGTGATCAGGACGCGCAGGCCGAGCAGCTTCGCGAGCTGCAGGGCGAGGATGGAGACGCCACCGGTCCCCTGGAGGAGCACGGTGTCGCCCGCGGTCAGCCGCCCCTGGGTGACCAGCGCGCTCCAGGCGGTCACTCCGGCGCAGGGGAGCGTCGCCGCCTCCTCGTCCGTCAGATGCGGCGGCACCAGGACGACTCCTTCTTCATGCAGGACCACCAGCTCGGCGAGCATGCCGTCGAACGGACCGCCGAGGGTCGAGCGCAGCTTCTCGCGGTTCGGCTCGCCGGCGATCCAGCGCTGCGCGAAGATGCCGCAGACGCGGTCCCCTGGCTTGACCCGCGTCACCCCTTCGCCGACAGCCACGATCTCGCCGATGCCGTCCGAGCAGGGGATGAGCGGAAGCTTCTGCTTCGGGTTGTACTTCCCCTGGACGGTCAGCAGGTCGCGGTAGTTGAGCGAGACGGCGCGCACCCGGATCAGCACCTGCCCCGGGCCGGGCTGCGGGTCCGGGCGCTCGGCGAGCGTCAGGTTGCTCAGGCCGAAGCCGCCCCGGATCTCCCAGGCCCTCATGAATCGAGAGCCTTCCGCATCTTCTCCAGCAGCTCGCGCGCGGTCGATTCGGAGAGCTTGCGCGCCGGCCAGAGGACGCCCAGCCCCTCGCTGCCGAACTTGGGGATGATGTGGAAGTGCACGTGCATCACCACCTGGTGCGCGGCCGCGCCGTTGTTCTGGAGGACGTTGTAGTCGATGCAGCCGGTGGCGCGCATCACCGCGCGGCAGAGCCGCGGCAGCACGCGGCCGATGGCGGCGGCCGCCTCGTCCGAAAGCTGGTGGAGCTGCGCCTTGCGTTCCTTCGGGATGACCAGCGTGTGGCCTTCCGAGAGGGGGCCGATGTCGAGGAACGCCAGGACGTGCTCGTCCTCGTACACCTTGTAGCTCGGGATGTCGCCCGAAATGATCTTGTCGAAGATGGTCGGCTGATGGTCGCTCATGACTGGGTATTCTATCGGTACACGCCGAGGAGAAGAGGGGTCCAGGTTCAGGAAAATCCCGGAGGAGCCGGGGGTGAACCAGGGGTGAAGACACGATTTGTAAGCTTCCTCTTGACACTGGCGGAGAGTCCGCTATCGTTTATTTCGTGGACGTGAACGCGGCCCCCGACGAACCTCCGGGTCCTGGCGCCAGACCGAACCCTCCGACGGTCCTGCTCAGGTCGACGGGCCGTGCCATCTCCTCTGACGTCCCCCCTCCTTTTCACCCTCCCGTCGCGGCGCAAATGGATGCGCCGAGACACCTGATTACAGGCTGAAGCGACGGTCATGACCGCCGCGCCCTCCGGGGCACTTCCACCGGGTGACGTCACCGGGTGGGTCGCCGCTGATTGCAGCGGTGATCCGAACCCATCCACCACTCCTTTCCGACAAGGGGAACGTGACATGAAGCAGGAGGCGTACGCCTCGCCCATGGCCATGGCTGACACGACCGCACGGCGCGAGGAAATCTGCGCCGTCTTCGGCGAGACCTACGACCCCGCGCGCTGGGGCGACTGGCGCTGGCAGATGCGCCGCCGCCTCACCAAGCTCGATCAACTCGAAAAGCTCTTCCAGCTGACCGAGTCCGAGCGCCGCGGGCTGCTCCTGGCGAGCGAGAAGTTTTCGGTCGCCATCACTCCACACTTTGCCGCCCTCCTCGATCCGGACGATCCGGCCTGCCCGCTGCGCCTGCAGGTGATGCCCGTCGAAAAGGAGCTCCTGGTGAGCCCCGGCGACATGGCCGACCCCTGCGGCGAAGATCACTCCAGCGTCGTCGAAGGGCTTGTGCACCGCTACCCGGACCGCGTCCTTTTCCTGGTCCTCGACACCTGTGCGGCGTATTGCCGCTATTGCACGCGGAGCCGCCTGGTGAGCCAGGGCGAGCTCGAGCCCCTGGGCCGCCGGGTCGAGGCTGCGATCACATATCTCCAGCAGCACACCGAGATCCGCGACGTGCTGCTCTCCGGGGGCGATCCGCTCCTCATGTCGGACTCGACGCTCGACCAGCTTCTCGGCCGGTTGCGCGCCATTCCTCACATCAAGTTCCTCCGCATCGGCACCCGCATTCCCTGCTTCATGCCGCAGCGGATCACCCCCGAGCTGGTCGCCGTGCTGCGCAAGCACCGCGTCTGGCTTTCCGTCCACTTCTGCCACGCGCGCGAGCTCACGGCGGAAGTGGCCGAGGCCTGCGATCGCCTCGCTGACGGCGGCATCCCGCTGGGTTGCCAGACGGTGCTCCTCCGTGGCGTGAACGATTCGGTCGAAACATTGCGTGATCTGTTCCACGGTCTGCTCGATTTGCGCATCCGGCCGTACTACCTCTACCAGTGTGATCCTGTGGTGGGCACGGGTCACCTGCGCACGCCGCTCGAAACCGGGATGCGTCTGATGGATGCATTGCGCGGCCACATCACCGGCTATGCGATGCCGACGTTCGTCGTGGACGCGCCGGGCGGCGGCGGCAAGATTCCTCTCTTGTCGTCGTCGATCGTCGCCCACGAAGAAAGCGCCTGGATCTTGCGCAACTGGGCGGGGCGCGAGTACACGTACATCGATCCCGCAGGCGAGCGATGAAACGTCTGCGCATCGCGCTCTGCTACGACCTCAAGGAGGACTACCTCGCGGAAGGGCTCACGGCCGAAGAGGTGATGGAGCTCGACGACGAGGAGACGATCGACGGCATCGCCAACGCCCTGCGCGGGCTTGGCCATACGCTGGAACGCGTGGGGCGCGGGGCCGAGCTGGCCCGGCGCCTCGCGTCGGGCCAGCGCTGGGATCTGGTCTTCAACATCGCCGAGGGACTCCGCGGGCGCTCGCGCGAAGCGCAAGTGCCCGCCCTCTGCGAGCTGTTCGATCAGCCCTACACATTCTCTGATCCATTGACCTGCGCGGTGACCCTGGACAAACCGCTGGCCAAACGGCTGGTGCGCGACCACGGGTTGCCGACCGCTCCCTTCGCGGTGGTGGAACAGCTGGGCGATATCGATCAGATTGATCTCACGCCGCCGCTGTTCGTCAAACCCGCCGCCGAAGGGAGCTCCAAAGGAGTGACCGACCGCTCGCGCGTCGACTCCAGCGACGAGCTGCGCGACGCCTGCTCCGATCTGTTGCGTCGCTTCGATCAACCCGTCCTGGTGGAGAGCTATCTGCCGGGGCGGGAGGTGACGGTCGGAATCGTCGGCAACAACAGTGAAGCGCGCGTCGTGGGTGTCCTGGAGATGAGCTTCCGCAACGGCACCGACGGCGACTACACGGCGCTCAACAAGGCCGAATACCTGACGCGGGTGGACTATCACCTGCTCGACGGCGAGCCGCTGGGAGCACGGTCGCGGCAGGTGGCGCTGGCCGTCTACCGCGCTCTCGGCTGCCGGGACGCGGCGCGCATCGATCTGCGGTGCGACGAGCGGGGCGAGCCCTGCTTCATCGAAACCAATCCATTGCCCGGTCTCAACCCGGTGAGCTCCGACCTGCCGATCCTGTCGCGCCTGGCCGGGATCTCCTATCCCGATCTGCTTGGCCAGATCGTGGAAGCTGCTGCCCGGCGCCAGGGATTGTGGGATTGAGAGTCCTCATTGCTCACAATTCCGTAGCGCCGGAAGACGACCCCTCAACCGCCGACGTGCTCGACGAAGCCGACTTCGTCGAGCACGGTCTCCAAGCGTTGGGGATCTCCGCGGAGCGCCGCCCTCTGCCCGGACCGGACGCGCTGGCCGCCCTGGCGGCGGAAGCGCGCACACCCGGAACCGTCATCTTCAATCTGATCGAATCGCCACCCGGCATGTGGTGGCAGCAGTGCGCCGCCGCCGGAGTCTTCGAGCTCTTCGGAGCACCCTACACCGGCGCCTCCGCCGCAGCCCTCTGGCTCACCACCGACAAACTGCTGACGCGAGCCGTCCTCGCCGCCGCAGGCCTGCCCGTCGCACCCGGCGGAAGACTCGATCCATCCAATCCGGCCGTGCTGGACCAAGTTGCACCGCCGTGGATCCTGAAACCCGCCTGCGAGGACGCCTCGATCGGCCTCGAAGGCAATCCGCTCTGTACCACACGCGAAGAAGCCCTCGCCCGAGCCGCCGCCCTGGCGCAGCGATTTCCAGGCCAGCCGATCCTCGCCGAGCACTTCCTGCCAGGCCGCGAGATCAACGTCTCCGTCCTGGAAGGTCCCGAAGGACCCGAGATCCTGCCGATCGCGGAAATGACCTACGTCGACTATCCCGACGACATGCCGAAAGTCCTCGGCTGGGAAGCCAAATGGGACGAAGGTTCCTTCGCCTGCGAGCACACCGTTCGGAGCTTCATGGAAGATCCCGCCGATGAGCCACTCCTGGCGAAGATCCGAGCCTTGGTGAAGGAAACCTGGCGCGTCTGCGACCTCTCCGGCTACGCCCGCATCGATCTCCGCCTCGACGAAACCGGAGAGCCCTGCATCCTGGAAGTCAACGGCAACCCCTGCATCGCCGCGGGAGCCGGCTTCGAAGCCTCGGCACTTAAAGCCGGGATCAACAATGCCAGTGTGATCCAACGCATCCTGGACGCTGCGCTCCGTCGAGCGTCGAACGAACCATCCAGCCCACAGGAGACCCTCCCCACTGTAGAGACGCCCCGTGGGGCGTCTCCTTCCGAGGTGCCCGCGGTACCACGGAAATCGCCGGGGTTGAATGCCGCCGCCGCAGGAGACGCCCCACGGGGCGTCTCTACAGCGGGGGACACCGCATATCGCTCGGCAAGGTCTGCGCCCCCCATCGCCATCCGCCGCAGTCTGAACCCTGCCGACCGAGCGCCGCTGGAAGCCCTGATCCGAGCCACCGATTTCTTCCACGCCGAAGAGATTGCCATCGCCCTGGAGCTCATCGATCATCGTCTGGAGAACGGTGAAGAAAGCCACTACCGGTTCCTGGTCGGAGAAGTCGACGGCCGCCTCGCGGGCTACGCCTGCTGGGGATCGATCGACGGAACGAGGGAATCGGTGGACCTCTATTGGATCGCCGTCCATCCAGATTTCCAGGGCCAAGGGATCGGAGCCGCGCTGCTTGAAGATGCCGAAGCGTGGATCGCGGAAAGTGGACGGAGGCGGGTGTACGCGGAGACCTCGACCCGTGCGCAGTATGAGAGTACGCGGGCGTTCTACCGGGCGCGGGGGTATGCGCTGTCGGCGGAGCTGGTGGATTTCTATGCTCCAGGGGATGGGAAGGCGATGTTTGTGAAGGTGCTGAGCGCAACTCGTAGATCCGCATGAGAGTGGTTGGCCCTCGGCTGGGTCCGGAGACTTGCCGCAGGCCGGGGAACCTACTGCGAGAGCCTTCGCTCTTGGAGGGGAGAGACCTGGGCAAGGAGAGAAAAGTCGCGATCATGATGGAGAACCAGCAGACCATTCCGAAGGGCGCACGCGGCAATTAGACAGTCGACTCCCGAACGAATCGTCACCCCGGCTCGGCGAGCCAACCGATACAGTTGAGCTGCCTCAAGAAAGACTTCGCTCCTCAGCGGCGATTCGACGATTGGGAACGCGAGCATCGACTCCCGCGCCAAACGAAAACCACGCTCGTCCTGGAATCCCTGGAGGACCTCCTGGACGACCGGCAGACAGGTAACGATCTCGTCAAGATCGACGACGGAGTCGAGTTGAAGCCGGCTCGGTTTCCGGAAGACCTCGATCCAGACCGAGGTGTCAACGAGAACCACGAGGCTCCTGGCGCGAAGGGGCATCTCCTCTCATCTCGGCGAGATCCCCGTCCCATAGGCCACTTCCGGCGAGCTCAAGAATGCGCCCCGCCCGGTATCGGCGCAGGTAGTCTTCGATGGCCCGAGTTACTGCGCGCGAGTAGGTCCTCTCACCGCTCACCCGGGTGACCTCTTCCAAGAGCTGCTCATCCAACACAAGATTCGTACGTTTCATACACACAGGCTACCACGGGAGCCCGACTCCAGAGGCTCCACCAAAAAAGACAGGGGCCAGCCGTGCCCGGTGGCCGGCCCCTGGATGAAGGTAGGACAGGGCAGAGGGGCGCCACCCCTCTCTGGCCCTTTGGTTCAGTTGTCAAAGAACGCCACTCCTCAGGACGGACCTGAGCGAGCAGCCGCTTCATGCGCTCTCTGCGCAGCGAGATCATGCATACTTCGCCATGAAGAGTCAATACTACGATTGACTCCAGAGAATACTTTGCACTAGTCTGTCCCGTCGGCTTCGCCAGTTGCTTGCAGATGCATCCATGGTCGAACGGAGGCGGCGGGCTCTTTGACAGACGATGTACCGGGCAGGAGAGGAAGGCGGCCTCTCCTGCTCGGCCTTCCTTTTGCTCATGCGGGTGGCTCGCTCCCCGGAGCGGACGGCCCATTCCGCGGAACGGGGAAGCATTCCACGGAGCGAACGGCTCGTTCCGGGGAACGAGTGGCTCGCTCCACGGAGCGGAGGACTCATTCTGCGGAGCGGATCACTCGCTCCTCGGAATGGAGGCTCGTTCCGAGGAGCGGACGGCCTATTTCGAGGAGCGGATGACTCACACCGGGGTCTGGGGTGCGGAGAATATCCGGCTCACGCATCCACTTGGACATTCCGGATCAGAGCCCGCGGCTAAACCCAACAGTCCTTCATCGCCTGCCACGCAATCTCGACGTCCTCCTCGAGCGTCCGCCAGTTGGAGATCGCCGCGCGCATACCGGCCACTCCCTGAAACACGGTCGGCGTCAGGAAGACGCGGCCATCATCGCGGAGACGGGCGAGATAGGTGCCCACCCGGGGAGCGTCGACGTCTCCAGTCAGTGTGAAGCAGACCACGTTCATCCGCACGGGGGCGAGGAGACGGAAGCGGTCCGACTTCTCGATCCGCTCGCCCAGGCTCCGCGCGAGGGCGCAGTTCCTCTCGACGATCTCTTGATAGCCGGCGCGGCCGTAGGCTATCAGGGAGAACCAGGCCGGCAGCGCCCGCAGGCGGCGGGAGCTCTCCGGCGCCAGGTGGATGAAATCGGGCGGATCGGCGATCGGCCCCACATAGGCGGCGGAGTTGCGGAAGACGTCGCTCTGTAGAGCGCGATGGCGCGTGAAGGCCATGGCCGCGTCATAGGGGACGTTGAGCCATTTGTGGGCGTCGATGGTGACGCTGTCCGCCCCCGCGACCCCGTCCATCAGATGCCGGTACCGCGGAGAGCAGGCTGCGAACCCGCCGAACGCCGCGTCCACATGGAGCCAGAACGGAAAATGCGCCTTCAGATCGGCAATCGCCCACAGGTCGTCGAAGTCCACGGTGTTGACCGTGCCGGCGTTGGCCACCACGATGCAGGGCTGGCCGGAGAGAGCCGCGAGCTCCCGGCGCAATGCGTCCACGTCCACGGCTTCGCGGTCCCCCGGCAGCCGGGGCACGGAGCGCAGGCTCTTCCGCCCCATCCCGAGCATGGCGAGCGCCTTGACGGCGCTGCTGTGCATCTCGCAGCTCAGCACCGGGATCGGCGGGATCGCGGCGAGCCCCTCCTCGGCGGCGCTGCGCCCGAGCTCCCGGGCCACCCATTCGCGGCCGGTCGCCAGCCCCACGACATTGGACATGGTGGCACCCGTGACGAAGATGCCGTCGAAGGCCGGCGGCAGCCCGAACAGCTCGCGCAGGAGATGGATCGCCTCGAGCTCGATGTGGGGAGCCGTCGAGTTGGCGATGTGGGTCAGATTGAGATCGTAGGTGCCGGTCAGCCAGTCACCCAGGAGCGAGGCCGGCGTCGTGCCGCCGGTAACCAACGCCCAGAAGCGCGGTCCGTTGCTGGCCGGCATGGCGTTGCCGTAGCGCTCGACGAAGAGGTCGAGGGTCCGCTCGGCGCCGAGCCCGGCGTCCGGCAGCCCGAGCGGCTCGATCGCCGGGAGCGGGGCCGCCGCAGGGCGGGTGTCGACCGATTCGAGATAGTCGACCGAGACCTCCAGCGTCTTGCGGAGGAGGTCCGGGAGGTGGCTCGCGTCGTGCTGCAGGTTCGGATCCATTGAAGTCTCCCAGCGCTTTTTCCAGATTATCCGGGTGCTACCATACGCGGGCCATGGGGCCCGATGCCCGCAGAACCGCCGTCCTGATCGCCGCGATCGTCATCTGCCTGATCTGTCTGGCGGGCGTTCTGCATCTGCGCTCCGCGCCGCCGCCGCAACCAAACATCCTGGTGATCATGTCGGATGACCAGCGGCTCGACGACATGCGGGCCCTGGTCAAGACGCAGGCCCTGATCGGCGCCCAGGGGACGACGTTCGCCAACACCTACGTCGCGACCTCGCTGTGCTGCCCGTCCCGCGCCACCTACCTGACGGGTCAGTACGCGCACAACAACAACGTGCAGGACAACGGGCCGCCGCTGGGCGGCTTCGACCGACTGGACCATACCAACACTCTGGCGGTCTGGATGCAGAGCGCCGGCTACTACACCGCCCATCTGGGGAAGTACCTGAACTTCTACGGCGTCACGTCACCCCCCGTCGTGCCCCCCGGCTGGTCCCGCTGGTTCGGCCTGGTCGACCCCTCGACCTACCGGATGTATGACTACACGGTGAACGACGACGGCACGCTGGTGACCTACGGACACGAGCCATCCGAGTACCAGACCGACGTCCTGGCCGCGAAGGCCGAAGAGGTCCTCCGCGAGCGCGCCGGCACGGATCAGCCGTTCTTCCTGACCGTGGCGCCTCTCGCGCCGCACCTGGAGGGCGGCGACGGCTCGGGCGCTGGGGCCATCCTCCGGCCGGCGCCGCGCCATCAGGGGCGCTTCCCGCGCGCCAAGCTCCCGGGCAAGGCTTCGTTCAATGAGGTCGACGTCCTCGACAAGCCGGCCCACATCCAGGCGCGGGGGCGGTTCACGAAGAAGCGGCGGGATGAGATCGTCCGCATCTACCGCGCGCGGCTCGCCTCGCTCCTGGCTGTGGACGACCTGGTGGAGCGGCTCGTCAACGTCCTCCAGGAGACCGGCCAGCTCGAGAACACCGTCATCCTCTTCACCTCGGACAACGGATTCTTCCTCGGCGAGCACCGCCTGCCGGATGGCAAGTACTACCCCTACGAGGAGGCCTTCCGCGTGCCGCTCCTCATTCGCGGCGGCGGCTTTCCGGCAGGCTTCACGGCGCAGCAGCTCGCGGGCAACGTAGACCTGGCGCCGACGATCCTCTCGTTGGCCGGAGCCGACGCCGATCGCGACGTGGACGGCCAGCCGCTCCTCCCCCTGGCCCTCGATCCGAAGCTGGAGACCGACCGGGCGTTGCTGATCGAGGGCTTCAGCCACGGCCGCCGCGCCGGGCTCCCCTTCGTCGGAGTGCGCACTGGCCGCTGGGTCTACGTCGAGTACGAGACCGGGGAGAGCGAGCTGTACGACCTGAAGACCGACCCGCAGCAGCTCGACAACCGCGCCGCCGCGCCCGAGCTCGCTGGCCGGCGCGCGGCGTTGGCGGCCCGGCTGGAAAAGCTGCGCGGCTGCTCCGGCGAGAGCTGCCGGTAGGGGCGGGGTCAGGCCGGGTCGCGGCGCACTGCGTAGATCAGGATGACCAGACCGCTGCGGTAGATTTCGTGCTTCGTGAGCTCGAGATGGACGGAGCGCGGCAGGGCGGGTGCGAGCGGCACTCCCTGGCCGATCAGGATCGGGTTGATTCCCACTTCGACCGTGTCGACGAGATCCGCCGCGGCCAGGCTGCAGAACAGCTCTCCGCCGCCGCAGAGCCAGATGTCCTTGCCCTCCTCGGCACGTAGCGCGGCCACCGTGGAGACCGCATCCTCGGGGGAGACGATCGTCACGCCGGGGAAGTCGTCCGGGCGCAGCGTCCGGGAGAACACGTAGGTGCGCAGCCCGGGGTACGGGCGCTTGCCCGCAACCTCGAACGTCTTCCGCCCCATGAGCACCGTGTCGATGGATGCGAAGAAGGCTTTCTGGTCGTATTCGGCGTCCATAACCAGCCAGCCGGTCCCGCCTTCCGGGTCGGCGATGAAGGCATCCAGGCTCATTCCCACGCCATAGCGATTTCGGCGCATGATCGTTCCTTTCGTGCGAATCCCCGCATCGTACCGCAACCGCTCGATCCCTGAATCCCCGTGTCGCCGACGATCCGGAAGTCCGGGGGTTCATCCTTCTATCCCCGGAGGGGCGGAGGGCGACGCCCGCGGAATCGATCACGGGCACCGGCTTCCATTGAGACGAGCGGTACCGCAATCCCACCGAGAATCTCGACGCTCTCGCGGTCGATCACTTCCTCGATGAGGTCGTGGTGCAGGGGCTGGTCGATCCCGACCGGATCTACGTGTTCGGTTGGAGCAACGGCGCCTACATGTCGGAACTCTACGGCATGTGGCGCAGCGATTGGATTGCCGCGATCGGCCAGTACGCAGGAGCCAATCCCTGGTCGCGCACTCCCTGCCCGGTGCCGATCCCCGAGGGCCGAAAGGTGCCGCTGGTCCTGCTGAGAAACCTTTGCGATGCTCTGATCCCTTTGTGCCACCAGCAGCGAATGGATCGATGATCTGACCGAGCTCGACTGGCCGTTCATCTCGATCTTCCTGAGTGGCCATGGTCGTCTCCCTTCATGCCCACGCGCTCATGGTATTGCAGCCCGTCAGCGCGCATTCGAAAAACTCTCCTTTTGAGGAGCCGGTGCCTTTCCTCAGATCACGCGGTGTCACATCGAGAGATTTGCATAAATTGGACGTGACGCGGTAGAGTACGCCCTGGCCGCACTCCGGCTCGGTCAGGGAATCGACCCCGGGGGCTGCGGCCACGAAGTAGAAAGGAGACATCATGAAGAAGTTTGCTGCTCGCATGTTCCTGCTCGGTCTCGCGCTCACCGGAGGAGCGATGGGGACCGTCTCCTACGCCGACCAGTGCGTGCCTGACCCCAACGCCATCTGCCCGCTGATCTATGCGCCGGTGACCTGCAACAACGGCGTTACCTACTCGAACTCGTGCTTCGCGGACGCCGCCTGCGCCAAGGGCTGTCGTCCGGCGGGCAACACCGTCTAGTCCCCATTACGCTCGGGCGAGCCCGGCGTCGCGCCGGGCTCGCTCTCTTATTAGGTCGAGGTCGCTCTCGCCCGCCGCGATCGCGGCACCGGCCGCCGCCCGTTTGAGCGCCGTGCGCGCGCTGTTGCGGATCACGATCATCATGAAATGGCTCGTGAGGGTGATGTGCTCGAGGACCTCGTCGACCGTCCATCCCCAGCTCGAAGGCCGGTACGACCGGACGGCCACCGGCTTGTCGAACCAGAGATCGACCTGATCGAAGGTGTCCACGAGCGCTGAGCGGACCCTCACGATGGTCTGCACGTAGGCGGCAGTCGGATATGTTTCTACCAAGACCCCAGCCCCTGCCGCACCGTCACGATCTGCCCCACGTGATATGCGTTGTGATCCGCCACCAGCATCGCCTCGCGAAGAATGGTCTGGCCCTCCCCCCAGGGGATCTTCGCGAACAGATCAGTTTTCGGATCGGCCACCAGGTCTTTCATCGCCTGAAGATCACGCCGGAAGGTTTCGACGCTCTGCTCCCAGGCCTTGTCGGACGGCGGCGCTTCGGTTTCGGGCCAGTAGTCGTCGGGCCACTTCGGCGCTTGGTAGTCGGCGTTGCGGCTGAATTCGAGGATGTCTTCCTGGGCGATGCGCAGGTGCTCGACGAGCTGCCAGACGGTGTGCTCCTGCCCCGCGGCTTTCTTGCCGCGCAGCTCGGCGGGCAGGTTGGCGATGGCCTTGTCGAAGTCGAGATGGGCGCTGCGGGAATTCAGCAGCTCGAGGAGGTGGTCGCGGAGCGCCTGATCGCGGGTGTCCTGGCTCATGCGCTCACCCCCGCGACCTCGTTGACCAGAGTCTTGCTCCCCTGCACGGCGACTCTCTGAAGGTAGAGCTTCACGCCGACCAGGCCTCCCAGCTCCTCGCCTCCTCCGGCCCGGCCGGGGCCGCCGTGGAGCGCCTGCGGCAGCGCGGCTCCGGACCCGGGCGCGTCCGCCGCCGAGCTTTCGGAGCCGACGTAGACACGGCCGGCCGCGCCTCCGCCGTTGGCCAGGAACTCTCCCACCCAGCCTGTGTCATCGCTGTAGACCGAGGTGACCAGGATGCCGCCGCCCAGGGACACGATCTCGGAGGCCGCGGCCGCGCTCGCGTCGTAGGGCAGGAGGGTGGCCACCGGGCCGAAGACTTCCCTTTCGTGGACGGCTCCGGCCTGCCTGGCGTCGTCCGCCCGCAGGAGGGTCGGCGGGAAGAAGAAGCCTTTGTCTCCCGATCTCGTTCCTGTGCCATGGACGATCCGCGCGGTCTGCGCCAGCTCGGCGACTCCCTCCTCGGCATCCCGGAGCTGCTGTGCCGTGGCGACCGGGCCCATGGTGACTCCGGCGTCCGCCGGGTTCCCTGTCACGACGGAGCCGAGGTGGGCGATCAGGGCGTCCTGAACGGCATCGATCCGGTCCGAGGGGACCAGGATGCGCCGCACGGCGGTGCACTTCTGGCCGGTCTTCTGGGTGATCTCGCGGACCACGTCCTTCAGGAACAGGCCGAAGGTCGCGGAGTCGGCGGCGGGATCGACGTCCGGTCCGAGGACCGCGGCGTTCAGGCTGTCGGCCTCGACGTTGACCCGGGTGTTGGCCGCGAGCAGGCTCGGCCGGTTGCGCAGCTTGCGAGCGGTGTCGGCGGAGCCGGTGAAGGCCATCACGTCCTGCGGTCCGAGCCGGTCGAGCAGGTCGCCGGTGGAGCCGATGATGAGCTGGAGCGCCCCCTCGGGGAGGATACCGGCCTCGATGATCAGCTCGATGGCGCGTTCGGTGGTCAGGGCGGTGGCGGTGGCCGGCTTGGTGATCACCGGCATGCCGGCAAGGAGGGTGCAGGCGGCCTTCTCGGCGAAGCCCCAGACCGGGAAGTTGAAGGCGTTGATGTGGACCGCCACTCCGCGCCGCGGCACCAGGATGTGCTGCGCCCAGAAGCCTTCGGTCTTGGCGAGCTGCACGCCGTCGCCTTCCGGCAGGGAGTGGCGATCGCCTAGGGACTTCGAGAGGGCGGCGTAGTACGCCAGGGTACCGCCGCCGCCGTCGACGTCGAAGGAGCCATCCCCCTTGGTCGTGCCGTTGTTCTGGCGGGAGAGGTCCAGCAGCTCGTCGCGGTGGTCGCGCAGGACCTTGGACATGTCCTTGAGGAGGGCGCCGCGCTGGGCGAAGGTCATCGCCCGCAGAGCCGGCCCACCGCGGTCGCGGGCATAGTCGAGGACGGCGCCGAAGTCGATGCCCTCGCTCGATGCCTGCGCCAGAACCTCTTCGGTCGACGGATCCACCAACGGCGCGAAGCCCGACGTCGCTTCGTGCCAGCGTCCACAGATATAGCTTCTCAGGGTTTTCATCCAGATCTCTCCCGCGGAAGGCCGCCCCGGGGTCCGGGGCGGCCGGGAGAGATCCTATCAGGAGGGTCCTAGAACCGCAGGAGGGCGGTGAGCACGAACGAGCGTGGAGACGAGAACTCGGTCCCTGCGCCGAAGGTCGAATTGTCACTCACCCTCGGAGGAGGCACGAAATTCGGCGGGCGGCTCAGAATGAAGCGGTCGTCGACCGCGAGCACCGCCTGCTCGTCGAAGACGTTGGTCACCCGGCCCTCGAGCTCCAGGCCGATGTTGCCGAAGAGGAACTCGTACGAAGCGAGCAGGTCGACGTTCATCCAGTCTTCCATCCGCCGCGACCCGGCCGGCTCCAGGTACCTGTAGAAGGAGCTGGAGACGTTCGAGGCGGGTTGGCTGCGGGCCTCCCAGGCGCCGCCGCTCTGATAGCGGATGTAGGTGCCGAACCGCACCGGCTCCCAGGGACGGATCGAGGCGAGGATCTTCGCCACGTGGGTGCGGTCGCCGCGCAGGAGACCGTCGCGGTTCTCGGTGATCAGAACGCCCGGGCCGTCCTGGAGGATCGAAGAGTTGTAGAAGAGCGAGTCGGCGTAGTCGATGTCCCAGTTGCCCTCGAGACGGCTCCAGGTGTAGCTGGCGTTCAGGGACAGATGGTAGAGGCGATCGTTCCGCGGGATGCGGATGAGCTGCAGGGTCCCCGCCGTGTACTCGCGGCGGGCACCTTCGAGCTGCTCGACCCGGAAGGGGCCGTTGCCGAGCCCGTCGTTGCTGACGTCTTCCATGATGTCCCCAACCTCGCGGTACTGCCCCCAAATCTCGAGAGCCCAGGCCGGAGCGAGGGGCCGCGAATAGCCGAGGATGTACTCGTCGGTGTACTGCGGGTCGATCCCGGGCACGATCCGCTTGCTCTGGGTATTGGCCGCCGGCACCTCGCTGATCAGGTTCCCGAACCGGTCGAAGGTCCGCCGGGTGGTGAAGATGCGGGTCGGCGAGGCGGCGCGGACGATCGACTTGTTCTCCGTGTTGTAGTAGCGGCCGATATAGCCGAAGACCTTGTCGCCGAGCTCGCGGTTCGGCACGAAGGTGATGCCCAGGCGGGGCTGGATCTGCTGATCCCAATCGAAGGTGAGGATCTTCACCTTGGTCTTGGTACCCGGCGAGGAGCCCAGCCCCTCACCGTAGTAGTCGTCTTTGTTGAGCAGGAGGCCCGCGGTGATCGTCGTCCGCTCGCCGAGGGTGAACTGGTCCTGGAGGAAGACGCCGTACGCCGTGCCGCGGCCGGTGTGCGGCGGCTGCTCGGAGGTGTACGTCGCGACGAACGTGCTGGCCGCCGGGTTCGCGGCGTTGGGGTTCCAGGTCACCAGGCCCCAGCCGTTGGCGCGGCGCTCGAGGCGCTCGGAGCTCTCCTCATAGGAGACGCCGGCCCTGATGTCGTGCGTGATGCCGAACCAGCCCCGGAAGAGCTGGTAGACGAGACGCATCTCATCGCGCTCGAAATCCTGGTTGTTGATCGCCAGCGAGGCGCCGCCGACGGACTGGCCGGCCCGGTTGGCGCCGCCGACGACGAAATCCGGCGTCGTGGTGAAGAGCCCCATCCGCTCGGGGTGCGCGGCGTCGAACGTCGGCCGGTAGCCCAGGTTGGTGACCGGATCGGTCGAGTTCTCTTCTTTGTCGTGGTTGTACTTCGCTTCGAGGAAGCTGTCGGCGTTCAGGTTCCACGTCCAGGTCGCGGTGCCGATCAGATAATCGGTCGAGTCGTTGCTCAATGTGGACGGATGGAAGTTCGCAATGTTGGTGCCCGCATTGGCGGTCGTCGATTCGCGGGAGCGGCCCGCCGCGGAGATGTAGTGGCTGGGGCTGGGGTTGGCGGTCAGCTTGACGAAGTATTCGTCGGTCTCGAGCTCGCGGTCCGGCAGCTCGCCGACGAAGTTCGTCCGGTCCGTGGTGTTCACCGTCGGGAAGCTGGCCGAGCCATAGAACCAGAAGCGGTCTTGGAGGATCGGTCCGCCCAGGGCCACCGCGGGTGTGTCGCGGTCGATCGTGTTCTGGATCAAGGCGTTCTTGTTGTCGGACACGAAATCCGCCGCCTGATACTCATACCGCGCCTGACCATGGAACTGGTTGGTGCCGGACCTGGTCACAGCGTTGACCACCATGCCGCCGGTCCGGCCGAACTCGGCGGTGATGCCGCCGCGCTTGATGCTCACCTCGTCAATGTCGATCTCGGCGATGTCGGGCACGAGGTCGCCATAGTGCGGGTTGGTGATGTTCACGCCGTCGACGAGGAAGGTGTTGTCCATCCGGGCGCCGCCGGCATTCGGGGTCAAGCGATTGTTTTCCGAAACGCCGGGCGCGAGTTGGAACAGTCCCTTGTAGCTGCGGGTGATGGGCAGGTCCTCGATGGCTTCCTGGGTGAAGTTCACCTGCACCTCGGCCGACTTGAGGTCGATCACCGGGACCACGGCCGCGACGGTGATCTCCTCGGACATCGAGGGGTTCAGGATGAGGTCGAGCTGCGTATCCTTGCCCAGGGCGACGACCGCCTCCCGCTTCACGATCCCGAGGCCGGTCAGCTCGGCGGACACTTCGTAGTTACCCGGGGGCAGGCGCTGGATGTCGAACCTGCCATCGGCGTCGGTCACCTCGGACCGGCCGGCTGGCAGGAGCGGACCGCTCGCCTGAACGGTGACGCCCGGCATCGGCGAGCCGTCCTCGGCGCGGATTTGGCCCGAGATCGAGCCGGTCTCTTGAGCCATCGCGGGCACGGCCGACAGGCCGGCCATCAGAATTACCAGAAACAGCCAGAGGGAACGTCGTGACCTCGACAACATGGTGCTCTCCTCTCTCCGGTCGGATGGAAAAACGCGAATTTCAGTGCCGGATGCTACCACGGGGTGACGGCGCGGTGGCGCGCCCCACGAAACAGATGGAAGCCCGCGGCGTAGTGTCAGAAGACCGACATGAGGTGAACCATGAACGACCTTCTCGACCGCATGCTCCCCCTGATCGCCGCGTGGGGGATTTGGATTGCCGGGGGCCTGCTGGCTCTCGCGCTGCTCGCTCTCTGGCGGCTGGGCCGCGGCGGGCGCTTCCTCGTTCCGCCCACCTGGCCGCGCCGTCTCGGATCGGGAGCCCTGGCGCTCTCGATCGTGCCGATTGGCGGCGCCCTGTTCCTGCTCCTGGGGCCGATGGCCCCGATGCTCTCCGAGGTGCGCCGCCTGAACGGCGCGGTCGGCCAGCCCGCCCCGGAGCTGGCCTTCCAGGAGCTCGCCACCGGCGCGCCGCGCCACGTCTCCGAGCTGAAAGGAAACGTGGTGGTGGTGAACCTCTGGGCAACCTGGTGCCCTCCCTGCCGGAAAGAGCTGCCCGATCTCGACAAGCTCCAGGCCACCTATGCGGACCGCGGCCTGGTGGTGCTGACGATCTCGGACGAGGAGCGGGACCAGCTCCAGAAGTTCGCCGCGAAGTATCCGATGAAGACCCTGAACGCCTACAGCCAGAATCTCGGCTGGTATGACGTGCCCGGCCGGCCGATCACCTTCGTGATCGACCGGGACGGGACGGTCCGCCAGCTCCTGACCGGCGGACACACGTACGAGACGTTCGAGGCGGCGGTGCTGCCGCTGCTGGGGTAATTCCTACTCTTTGGTGATCTGCACGAGCTCGACGTCGAAGACCAGCATGCCTTCGGGCATGTTGGGCTGGCCGCGGTAGGCCAGCTTTTTGGGGACCCAGAAGCGGCGCGTCTCGCCCTCGACCATGAGCTGCAGCCCCTCGGTCCAGCCGGGAATGACCTGGGTCAGCTTGAAGAGGGAGGGAACGCCCTTGGGGATCGAGGAGTCGAACATCTTGCCGTCCGTGGTCCAGCCCGTGTAGTGGACCTTGACGATGCTGTCCCGCTTGGGATGGCGGGTGCCGGTGCCACTGGCGAGCTTCTTCGAGGCGAGACCGGAGCCGGTCACCTCGGCGTCGGCGGGAGGAGCCGCGACGTCCGGAGGGACCGCCGGCACGTGCAGGACGTCGAGGAGCTCGACGTCGAAGACGAGCATCCCCTGGGGGCGGTCAGGCCTGCCCTCATAGGCGAGCTTCGCCGGGATCCAGAGGCGGCGCTTCTCGCCCTCGACCATGAGCTGCAGCCCCTCGGTCCATCCGGGGATGACTTTGTTGAGCTGGAAGACCGCCGGCTTGTTGCGCGCGACGGAGGAGTCGAACATCTTGCCGTCGGTGGTCCAGCCCGTGTAGTGGACCTTGACGGAGTCCTCGGGGACCGGGTGGTCGGTCCCGGTTCCCGGAGCGAGGACTTTGGAGGCCAGGCCGCTGGCCGTGACCGCGGCATCCGCCGGGGGGGGCGGCGACGTCCGGAGGCGCGGGAAAAGACGCGGTGTCCTGGCCGAGCACCGGCAGAGCGGCGAGGGCCAGGACGGAGACCAGACACTGGAAACGGATCGCGTGCTTCATGGGCGCGTACGGTAGCACGAGCGCCCCCAGTGGCCGCTTACTCCTCGTCGAAGCGCCATGCACGGAGCGGGCTGAGACCCTGACGCCGCAGGATGCGCATCTTCATCCTCTTCTGGCGAACCCGGCGGACCAGCTGCTGCCCGAGGTTCTGCTCCAACATCCATCCCGCGACCGCTCCGATGAACAACGTACCGACGAAAGTGACCATAACAAATGCCTCGCGACCTTGAGAACTCATTGGGGTCAGAGGAGCCTTTGGGTTAGGCCCCCAGGGGTACGACCCATACTCCTTTGACGAAAACGTTGGAAAGAAGTTTAGGCCCTCACCTGCCGCGCGTCAAGACGAATTTCTCGCGGCACGTTCGTTGCTTTGCTTCTCCCGGATCGGACCGCGTGCGCGGAGCCGAAGAATTGGAGAACCATTTCGTGACCGCCGAGATTTCCAACCTCCGCCGTACCCTCCGCCGAAAATTCGGGTTCCGCACCCTTCGCGAAGGGCAGGAAGAGGTGATTCGTTCCATCGTCGAGGGGCGAGACACGCTGGCGATCATGCCCACCGGCGCCGGCAAGTCGCTCTGTTATCAGCTTCCCGGCACGGCCTTGCCGGGCACGACCGTCGTGGTCTCGCCGCTCCTCTCGCTGATGAAGGACCAGGTCGACAAGCTCCAGGAGCTGGGCATTGACGCGGTCCAGGTCAACAGCACGCTGACCGCGCGCGAGGAGAGCGCGGTCCTGGAGGAGATCCGCCAGGAGAAGCGCGAGTTCGTCTTCGTCACCCCCGAGCGGCTCGCCCAGCCGGAGTTCATGGAGACGCTCCGCCGCAACACGATCGACGTGTTCGTGATCGACGAAGCGCACTGCATCTCGCAGTGGGGGCATGACTTCCGCCCCGACTACCTGCGCCTGCGCGAAACCATCGAGGCGCTTGGCAGCCCGCCGGTCCTCGCGCTCACCGCCACGGCGACGCCCGAGGTGGTCGAGGACATCCTGAGGCAGCTCGGCCGCGAGGAGATGGAGGTCATCGACACCGGGATCTACCGCGAGAACCTGCGCTTCGAGGTGATCGCCTGCCGCGATGAGGAGATCAAGCGCATGCACCTCGCCCGCCTGATCGGCGAGATCGAAGGGACGGGCATCGTCTACACCTCGACGATCCGGGACTGCGAGGAGCTGACGGATTATCTGGAGGGGCTCGGCTTCCGGGTGGCCCGCTACCACGGCCGCCTGGGAGCGCGCGAGCGCAAGGCGACCCAGGACCGCTTCATGGCCGGCGAGGTCCAGGCCATCATCGCCACCAACGCCTTCGGCATGGGGATCGACAAGCCGGACATCCGCTTCGTCATCCACTTCAACCTTCCCGGCTCGCTGGAGTCCTACTATCAGGAGGCCGGCCGCGCCGGCCGCGACGGCGAGTTGGCCCGCTGCGTGCTGCTCTATCTGCCCGAAGACCGCAACACGCAGATCTTCTTCCTGAACGGCCGCTATCCGAAGCGCGAGCACTTCGACGGGGTCTATCGCGCCCTCGACCGGCTGAAGGCCGACCAGCACCCGGTGACCGCGCAGGACGTCCACGAGCGGGCGCGGGACGTGGCGCTCGGCAAGGTGCGGGTCGTCCTCGCCACGATGAAGGACTTAGGAATGGTCGGCGAGCCGGAGGCCGGGAGCTTCCGGCTGCTGCGCTCCGGGCTCGCGGCCGAGGATCTCGACGAGATGGCGCGCCGTTACGAGCAGCGCGCCGAGATCGACCGCGACCGCCTGCGCCGGATGGTCCTCTACGCCCAGTCGGCGCTCTGCCGTTGGAAGCTGATCGCGGAGTACTTCGGGGTGGAGCTCCTGGATCCGCGCTGCGGCCACTGCGACAGCTGCGACCGTCCGGAGTTGGAGCCGCCGCCGGCGCGCGAGCAGCGACCGCGCGATGCCGAGCTGCTGCCGCTTCCCCCGGTTCCGGGAGTCGATCTTTCCACTCTGCAGCCGGGAGACGTGCTGACCCTGCCCATCTGGGGGCGCGGCGAGGTGCGCGCGGTGGACGAGGCTGTGCTGGTGCTGGAGCTCGCGGAAGGCGAGGTGCGGGAGTTCCGGCGGTAGGCAAAGGAAAGAACACGGACGAACACGGACGGACAAGGACTTTCACGGACCAGCCGACGGAACGGTCCTCGTGGTCCGTGTCTGTCTGTGTGAGTCCGTGCTCGTCCGTGTGTCCGTGTTTTTCAATTCACCGCGTGGGGCGCCGCCAGCGAGAACGGCGCGATCACCGCGTCGAAGCGCTCGCCGGCCCGGGTGACCATCTGATAGGAGCCGTGCATGGTGCCGACCGGCGTCGGGAGGGGACAGAAGCTGGTGTACTCGAACGTCTGCCCCGGCGCCAGCACCGGCTGCTCGCCCACCACGCCCGGCCCCTGGACGTGCTGCTCCTGGCCCTGGGCGTCCGTGATGATCCACTCCCGGCTGATGAGCTGGGCGGTCTCCTCGCCTTCGTTGGAGATCCGGACCTGATAGGCGAAGAAGTAGTAGCTCTCGTCGGGAGCGCTCCGCTCTTCGTCATAGAAGCTCTCGACCTGGATGCGGATGCCGCGGGTCGTCGTGTCGCTCATGCCGGGGCATTATGCCACGGGCGTCCGGCGCTCCTGCGATAGAATCCGCCCCTCGTGCCGGGAGACGCGACCGGCCGGCCCCCCGGCTTTCTTGAGAGGAGCGCGCGATGGAGTGGATGCAGTGGGTGAACAACCCAGAGAGCTGGATTGCCCTGCTGACGCTGACGGTGCTGGAGATCGTTCTCGGCATCGACAACATCATCTTCATCTCGATCCTGGCCGGAAAGCTGGCTCCGGAGCAGCGGAACAAGGCGCGGCGCCTGGGCCTGACCCTCGCCATGTTCATCCGGATCGCGCTCCTCGCCTCCCTGGCCTGGATCGTCAAGCTGGAGGGCACGCTCTTTACCGTCCTCAGCCAGGACATCTCTGGACGGGATCTGATTCTCCTGCTCGGCGGCGTGTTCCTGCTCGGCAAGGCGACGCACGAGATCCACGACAAGCTGGAGGGAGCCGAAGGGCACGCCAGCGCCAAGGTCGCCGCCTCGTTCGCCTCGGTGATCATCCAGATCCTCCTCCTGGACATCGTCTTCTCGCTCGACTCGGTGATCACCGCGGTCGGCATGGCGGACGAGCTGGCCGTCATGATCATCGCCGTCATCCTCGCGGTCGGCGTCATGCTGTTCGCCGCCGGTCCGGTCAGCGAGTTCGTGGAGCGGCATCCCACGGTGAAGATGCTCGCCCTGTCCTTCCTGCTGCTGATCGGCATGTCGCTGATCGCCGAGGGGCTCGACCAGCACATCCCAAAGGGCTACATCTACTTCGCGATGGGGTTCTCGGTCTTCGTGGAGATGTTGAACCTGCGCGCCAAGCGGTCGCCGGTGCACCTGCACAGCCGCTACACGGCGGATCCGCCGGAGCCGGCGAAGAAGCGGAAGCGGTAGGGTTTCACGCCCGCGCCGGCGCCCCGACCAGCGCTTCCGCCAGCCGGTGCGGCATGCCCTCGAACGACCCCGACGACATGGTCACCAGCACGTCGCCTTCCTGCGACTCCTCCAGAGCGCGGCGGAAGACCTCGTCCGTGCTCTCGCAGAGGGTCGTCGGAACGCCGGCCGCGGTGATCTCCTTGGCGAGGGTGGCGAAATCGAGCCGCTCCTCGGGAGCCAGGCGCCCGAGGTGGAAGGTCGGCGCGAAGAGCACCCGGTCGGCTCCGGTGAAGGCCTGGCGGTACGGCTCGTGGAAAAAGGCCCGGCCGGCCGTCAGGCTGCGCGGCTCGAAGAGCACCGTGACGCGCCGCCCGGGATAGCGCTGGCGCAGCGCGCCGAGCGTCTTCTCGACCGCCGTGGGGTGGTGCGCGAAGTCGTCGACCACGGTGATGCCGCGGCCGGTGCCCAGCTCCTCGAGGCGCCGCTTGACCCCCTGGAACCGGCCGAGCGCCGCGGCCACCTCGGCGGCCGTCAGGCCGTCCCGCCGCGCCGCGGCCCAGACGCCGAGGGCATTGGCGACGTTGTGGTCGCCGGCGAGCGGCAGGGCGACCTCCACCTCTCCCGCTTCCGGATCGAGCAAGCGGAAGCGGCTGCCTTCAGGCCCTCCCTCGACGGGTCCGATCGGACGCACGTCATTGCCCTCCTCCAACCCATAGAAGACGACCGGGCAGCGCGCCCGCGCCGCGAGCTCGCGCACCTTGGAGATGTCGCCGCAGGCCACGAGCAAGCCGTCGGCCGGCACGAGGTCGACGAGGCGGGCGAAGGCGTCGAAGAGCGCCTCGGGCGTGGGGTAGAGGTCCGCGTGGTCGTACTCCGCGCTGGTGAGGATCAGCGTCTCGGGACGGTAGTGGAGGAACTTGGCGCCGCGGTCGAAGTAGGCCGCGTTGTACTCGTCCCCCTCGACGACGAAGCGCTCGCCGTCGCCGTCGCGGAAGCTCCCCGGCAGATTGCGCGGCACGCCGCCGATCAGATAGCCGGGATCGCGGCCGCAGTCGGAGTAGACCCAGGCCGCCATGGCGGTCGTGGTGGTCTTGCCGTGCGTGCCGGCCACCACCAGGGGACGGTGGTGCTCCAGGAAGAAGCGCGAGAGAGCCTGCGGCATGGAGAGGATCGGCAGGCCGAGGCGCTCGGCCTCGACCGCCTCCGGATTGTTGCGGTGGATCGCGTTGCCGATCACCACCAGGTCGGGCCGCGGGTCGAGATGCGCGGGGTCGTACCCTACCAGGGGGTGGATGCCCGCCTGCTCCAGCAGAGTGCTCATCGGCGGATAGAGCGGATTGTCCGTGCCTCGGACGCGGTGGCCCTGCGCTTGCAGAAGACAGGCGAGAGGTGCCATACCAGTTCCGCCGATGGCCATGAAATAAATGTCGAGCTGTGGGGATTTCACGTCGGTAGACCTTCTCGGATCAGAGTCGCCGAGTGTACCATTCCCGGGTCACCAAACTGTGTTTGCAAAGGAGCAGGCTGCATGAATCGTCACGTTAGAACCGCCATTTTGGCATTTTGCGCCGTGTTGCTTGTCGCGACCACGCTGCTGGCCCAGGCCGGCAAGCCGAAGGCGGTCCCCGTCGAGCCGATCAAGGACGTTGGCATCGTGCCGAAGGGGGACAAGGTCGTCCACGACTTCGTGATCCGGAACGAAGGAGACGCTCCGCTCGAGATCACCGACGTGCGGGCGTCCTGCGGTTGCACCGTGGTCGACTTCGACAAGACCATCGCTCCGGGGCAGACCGGCAAGGTGCATGCGGAGATCGACACAACGACCTTCAACGGCCCGATCTCCAAGGGCGTGACCGTCTTCACCAACGATCCGGAGCACGCGCAGATCGAGCTGACGCTGCGGGCGAAGATCGAGCCCTATATCCAGGCGAAGCCTGGTTACGCCCGGTACATCACCGTCCAGGGAGAGCCGAAGACGGGAACGATCCACCAGATCATCTGGTCTCCGGACGGGACGCCCTTCGACATCGTCAAGGTCGAGTCCCCCTTTCCGTTCCTGGCGACGGACTTCCGGGAGGCCAAGCCGGAGGAGCGGGTCCCCGACGTGCAGGGCAAGCAGTGGCGGATCGACATGACCTTGTCGAACGACGCTCCTGTCGGCGCACTGGCGGATCACGTGCGGATCTCGACGAATCATCCGAAGCAGAAGCTGGTGACGATCCCGGTCTCGGGCTTCGTGCGGCCGGTGATCGCGGTCACGCCGAACGTTGCCGAGTTCGGGAAGGTCGAGCTGCGCGAGCCGCTCGTCCGTACGCTCAACGTGCGCAACTTCGCGACCGAGCCGATCAAGATCACGGGGATCGAGGGGAACCTGCCGGGCATCAAGACCGCGATCGAGCCGCTCCAGGATGGGCGCGAGTACACCGTCCGCCTCACCTTGAGCCCCAGCATGGCCAAGGGCCCCTTCAACGGCAAGCTCCTGCTCCGCACGGACAGCCAGAAGAAGCCGACCATCGAAGTCGAGATGCACGGCGACGTGATCTGATCTCCGCCGGGCTTTGAGCAGTCCCTCCTGACGGCCGCCGGTTTTTCGGCGGCCGCTTTGTTTTCGCCTTGAAAGAATACGCGGTATCTCTCTTGCACATCGAATTCCGTTGGACGGGCACTCGTGCTCTCCGGCGAGAAACTTCGATGCGCAGAAAGCCCATGGATTCGTCAGCGATCGCCTCGGTGGGCTACGACCCGAAGCGGGAGACGCTCGAAGTGGAGTTCCGGAGCGGCAACGTATACCGGTACCTCAACGTCCCGGAGGAGGTCTATCAGGATCTCCTCCAGGCGAAGTCCAAGGGCCGGTACTTCGGCTCCCACATCCGCGGGCAGTACACGTCGACGCGCGATTGACCTACGGCCGGCCCCAGAGGTTCTTCTCGGACTTCGGCGGGGCGGGCTTGCGGGAGCCGCGGGCGAGCACCTGCTGGACCTGCTCCAGGGTCGGCGCGAGCACCTCGTTCTGGGCCGCGGCCAGCTCGCGGATCCCCTGGAAGGCCAGATCCACCAGGACATCCATCTCCTCGCGGCGGAACGCCCGCTTCTCTCCCGTCCCCTGGATCTCCACGACGGCGCCCGCGGCGGTGCCGACCACGTTCATGTCCACCTCGGCCACCTGGTCCTCCACGTACTCCAGATCGAGCAGCGGGACCCCGCCGACGATGCCGACGGAGACCGCGGCGATCTGGTCCACCACCGGCCAGCTCTGGATGTCGCCGGTGAGCAGGAGCTGCCCGAGCGCGAGGGTCGCGGCCACGTAGGCGCCGGTGACCGCGGCCGTGCGGGTGCCGCCGTCGGCCTGGATCACGTCGCAGTCCAGGGTCAGCGTGCGGTCCGGCAGAGCCGTGAGGTCGAACGCGGCGCGCAGGCTGCGGCCGATCAGGCGCTGGATCTCCGCCGTGCGGCCCGAGGGCTTCCCCTGCGACACCTCGCGCGCGCTGCGGGTGTGGGTGGCCCGCGGCAGCATCGAGTACTCGGCGGTGAGCCAGCCGCGGCCGGAGTCCTTCATGAATCCCGGCACCCGGTTGTCCACGCTGGCCGCGACGAGGACCCGCGTGTCGCCGATCTCGATGAGCACCGAGCCTTCGGCGAATTTCATGGCTCCGGGCTGGATGCGCACGGGACGGAGGGCGGCGGCGGCGCGGCCGTTGGGTCGGCGGACAGGGGGGCTCGTTTCATTCATGGGGGCATTCTCTCTCATCCAAGCCGGTCTTCATCCAAACAGGAAATGGCTCCGTAGAGATCAATGAAGGCCGGGAGGGCTCCCGGCACCACGAGATAAGAGGAGGAACCCAATGAAAAAAGCCCGTCTTTTGTTCTCCACGTCCTTGATTGCCTGCGCCCTGGTGGGCCTCACGAGCCTGCCAGCAGCGGCCTCGAGCCACCGGGAGGCTCCCGGGATCACCGAGACGCCCAAGGTGGACGGAACCGACTTCTACATGTTCCGCAGCTATGAGTCCGGCCGCGAGGGGTACGTCACCCTGATCGCCAACTATGTGCCGCTGCAGGACGCCTATGGCGGCCCCAACTACTTCGCCCTCGATCCGGATGCCCGCTACCGCATCCACATCGACAACACCGGGGACGGAGTCGAGGACATCACGTTCCAGTTCCGCGCCTCGCAGCTCCTGAAGGACCTGAAAGTCCCGGTCGGCGGCCAGCAGGTCTCGGTGCCGCTGATCAACATCGGGCCGATCTCCGAGGCCCCGGGCAACCGGTCGCCGAATCTCAACGTGCAGGAGAGCTACACGGTCCTGGTCACTCGCGGGCCGGTCGACCATCCGACCGGCTCGGCCTTCGCCACCAATCCCGGCGGCACCCGCCGGTTCGGCAAGCCGGCCGACAACATCGGCGAGAAGTCGATCCCGGACTACGCCGCGTACGCCGCCAACTTCGTCTGGGACATCACGATCCCCGGATGCAGCGGCAACGACCAGGGCCGGGTGTTCGTCGGCCAGCGCAGGGAGTCCTTCGCCGTCAATCTGGGAGAGATCTTCGACCTGGTCAATATCGAGAACCCGCTGGGTCCCCGCGATGCGGAGCCCAACCTCCTGGCCGACAAGAACGTCACCTCCTTCATCCTGGAAGTGCCGATCGGCTGCCTGACGAGAAACGCACAGAATCCGGTCATCGGCGGCTGGACCACGGCGGCCCTGCCGCGCAACCGGACGCTCAAGAACAATCCCACCTTCGAGTCGCCGACCAGCGAGGCCGGCAACTTCGTGCAGGTGTCCCGCCTGGGCATGCCGCTGGTCAACGAGGTCGTCATCGGCCTCAAGGACAAGAACCTGTTCAACGCTGCCAGCCCGGAGGGAGATGCGGCGCTCGCCACCTATGTGACCAATCCAACTTTGCCCGAGCTGCTGGAGATCCTCTTCGGCGCGGCCGGCGTGCGCGCGCCCAACAACTTCCCGCGCACCGACCTGGTGGCGGCCTTCGCCACCGGCGTGCAGGGGCTGAACTTCCTCTCCGACGGCGCGCCGCACGAGATGCTGCGCCTCAACACCTCCATCGCGGCGACGCCCGCGGCCTCGCAGAACAACCTCGGCGTCCTGGGCGGCGACAACGCCGGCTTCCCGAACGGCCGGCGCCCCGGCGACGACGTGGTGGACATCGAGCTGCGGGTCGCGATGGGCGTCCTCTGCCATGCCTTCCCGGGCGTCTTCTGCGATCCGGCGGATGCGCCCTCGGGCAACCTCCCCTTCACGGACGGAACGATCCAGGACGTGAGCCAGTTCGACACCACCTTCCCCTATCTGCGCACGCCGCTGCCGGGGTCGCCGAACGGCGCCAACGGTGAGCCGGCCAGCAACTAAGGACGCTGACGATGCGACGCGCTGCCTGGATCTCGCTGGTCTCGCTGGTCTCGCTGGCTCCCGCGCTTCGGGCGCACGACCTGTGGATCGAGCCCTCCACCTTCCGGCCCGCGCCGGGAGAGCGGGTCGCGGTCCGGCTGCGGGTGGGGCAGGCGTTCCGGGGAGATCCGGTGCCGCGGATGACGGAGCGCATCGAGCGCTTCGCCGCCATCGGTCCAGGCGGTAAGACCCCGGGCGGTGAGATCCCGCTGCCTGGCGTCGAGGGCACCGATCCCGCGGGATGGGGCACCCTGCCGGCGCCGGGCACCTGGCTCCTCGTCTACGACAGCGACCGCTCCTCCGTCGAGCTGGACGGGCCGAAGTTCGAGGCCTACCTGGCCGAGGAGGGGCTGGAGCGGATCTCGCGGCTCCGGGCCCAGCGCGGGCAGACCGCGGCGCGGTCCCGCGAGATCTACTCCCGCTGCGCCAAAGCCTTGCTCCAGGCGGGGAACGGCCCCGCGCAAGGCTACGATCGGGTGCTGGGGCTCCCTCTCGAGCTGGTGCCCGGGACGAGCCCGGCAGGGCTCCCGGCGGGCGGCGAGCTTCCGGTCACTCTCCTCTTCCGGGGGAAGCCGCTCGCCGGAGCGCTCGTCGTGGCGGTCCCGCGCGACGCGCCGGCCGCCAGAGTCTCCGGCCGGACCGGCGCCGATGGGCGGGTCCGGCTGCGCCTCGACCGGCCGGGCGACTGGCTGGTCAAGGCGGTCCACATGGAGCCGGCCCCCAAGGGGAGCGGCGCCGACTGGGAGAGCTTCTGGGCGTCTCTCAGCTTCCGGCGCTAGGTGGAGTTAGGAGGACCGGCCGGTTTTTTGCTAGCGTATCCGTCGGCCGCCGTCTGCGGCCTCTCATGACACTGCGACCTTCCCAGGAGATCGACCTCATGCGCCGGATCGCCGCCGGAGACGGGGAAGCTCTGTCGCAGGTTTTCGATCTGCACTCTCCGGTGGTCCTCGGCCTGCTCGTCCGCATCCTCGGCCGGCGGAGCGAAGCCGAGGAGATCCTGCAGGAGGTCTTCCTCCAGATCTGGACCCAGGCCGACCGCTACGACGCGGAGCGGGCCACGCCGCGCGGCTGGATGTTGATGCTCGCCCGCTCGCGCGCTCTCGACCAGCTGCGGCGCCGCAATGCCTCGCAGCGGCGGGACGAGACGGTCGCCGACGCGGAGGCCCGGTGGGAGGGACCGGTCGGGACGGCGCGGCTCGAAGCCTCCGAGCGACACGGCCGGATCGCCTCGGCGCTCGGCGTGCTGACGCCTGAGCAGCGGCACTGCATCGAGCTGGCGTTCTTCGAGGGACTGACGCACACTCAGATCGCCGACCGGCTGCAAGCGCCGCTCGGAACGGTCAAATCCAGGATCCTGCTGGGCATGGGCAAGCTCCGGCAGGCGTTGAGCACGTCCTGAGCATTCCATGACGACCACGACCCACTCCCCCCGCTATGACGAGCTGCTTCCGGCCTACGCCGTGGGCGCCCTGGATGGGGACGAGCTGCGCGAGCTCGAGACCCACCTGGCGACCGGCTGTCCCGAGTGCGGCGAGCAGCTCGCGCTCTGGCAGGGCGACCTGGAGGAGCTGGCGGCCTCGGTGCCGCCGGTCGCGCCGTCCACCGAGACCCGGGGTCGCATCCTCCGCCTGGCGGGAGCCGGGCGGCCGGTCCGGTGGGCGGTCCATCGGACGCCGAGCCTGCGCTGGCTCGCCCTGCCCGCGGCCGCGCTCCTCGCCCTGGCCCTCTGGGGTGTCGTCCGGCAGGCGCGGCTCGGCGGCGAGGTGGAGCGCCTGCGCTCCGAGCGGACCCGCCTGGAGCGCCAGGTGGCGGAGCTCGACCGCGAGCTCGGCCTGGCACGGGCCGAGTCGCAGCGGATGGCGGCGACGCTCGCGATCCTCTCCACCCCCGGGGCGCGCACGATCCGGCTCGCCGGGCTCGATCCGGCGCCCGGCGCGGTCGGGCAGACCTTCGTCGAGCCGCACAACGGGCAGGCCGTCTTCTGGGCCTTCCATCTGCCCGCACCCGAGCCCGGCAAGACCTATCAGCTCTGGTGGATCGGGAGCCAGGGGCCCGTCTCGGCCGGCACGTTCGACGTGGACGCCCAGGGGCGGGGCCGGGTGGAGGTGGCGCGCGTCGACCGGCCGGAGGATATCCAGGCCTGGGCAGTGACGGTCGAGCCCGCGGGAGGGGTCCCGCAGCCGACCGGCGCCATGGTCCTCAAGGGGTAGCTCTTCAAGGGGTGGGGCGGCCCTGCGGCGGTCTGCTAAGATCGCGCCGCCCGATGACCAACATCAACTCCGAGAACGCGCGAAATTTGTTGGAGCACCTCCGGGAGCGCGCCCGGAAGGTGCCGGCCGACATCATTCTCGCCGAAGGGGAAGACCCGCGGGTGATCGCCGCCGCCGAGCGCGCCACGGCCGAAGGGCTCTGCCGCGCGTCCGTGGTCGGCGATCTCGAGCGGGTGCAGGCCGCGGCGGAAGCGGCGGGCGTCCGGCTCACCGTACCGGTGCTGGAGCCGATCCGCGAGCCCGATCTGCCGCATCTGACCGCCCGCCTCGCCGAGCGCCTGGCGCCGCGCGGCATCTCCCGCGAGCAGGTCGAGCGGCTCGCCCGCGATCCGCTCCACTACGCCGCCCTGCGGGTCGCCACCCGGCGCGCCGATGGCGCGGTGATGGGCGCCCTGGCCACGACCGCCGACACGATGCGCGCCGCGCTGCGGGTCATCGGTCCGCGCCCCGGCCTGCGGGTGGTCTCCTCCTGCTTCCTCATGGTCCTGCCCGGCCGCGCCCTGATCTACAGCGACTGCGCCGTGGTTCCCGATCCCCAGCCGGAAGATCTGGCCGACATCGCCGAGGCCGCGGCGGCGAGCTGCCGGACGCTGCTGGGCGAGGAGCCGCGCGTGGCCCTCCTCTCCTTCTCGACCAAGGGGAGCGCCGAGCATCCGCGCGTCCAGAAGGTCCGCAACGCCCTGGAGATCCTCCGTCAGCGCAACCTCTCCTTCGCCGTGGACGGCGAGCTCCAGGCCGATGCCGCCCTGGTCCCCGAGGTGGGGCGGCGCAAGGCGCCCGGCAGCAGGGTCGCCGGCAGCGCGAACGTCCTCATCTTTCCGGACCTCGATGCGGGCAACATCGGCTACAAGCTGACCGAGCGGCTCGCGGGCGCCCGGGCCGTCGGGCCGCTCCTCCAGGGGCTCGACCGGCCGATCAATGACCTGTCGCGCGGCTGCTCCGTCGAGGACATCCTCGACGTCATGGCGGTGACCGCGCTGTCCGCCGCCGAGCGGAGGAATCCATGAAAGTCCTGGTCGTCGGCGGGGGAGCCCGCGAGCACGCCCTCTGCTGGAAGCTGCGCCAGAGCCCGCTCCTGGAGGATCTCTACTGCGCTCCGGGCAACCCCGGGATCGGCGAGATCGCCGACCTGGTCCCGCTGGCCGTCGAAGAGGTGCAGCGCCTGGCCGATTTCGCGGCCGAGATGAAGATCGACCTGACGGTGGTCGGTCCCGAGCTGCCGCTGACTCTCGGTCTGGCGGACGCTCTGCGGACGCGCGGCCTGGCCGTGTTCGGGCCGAGCCAGATCGCCGCCGAGATCGAAGGGAGCAAGGTCTTCGCCAAGCAGCTCATGCAGCGGCACGGCATCCCCACCGCGCCCTTCATCGTCGCCCACGACGCGGCTGAAGCCCTGGCGGCGCGCGGCCGCTTCGGCTGGCCCGCCGTGCTCAAGGCCGACGGCCTCGCCGCCGGCAAAGGGGTGGTCATCGCGCGCGACGAAGCCGAATACGACGCCGCGGTGCACGAGATGTTCGATGAGCGCCGTTTCGGCGCCGCCGCCGACCGGATTGTCGTCGAGGCCTTCCTCGAAGGCGAGGAGGTCTCGCTGATGGCGTTGTGCGACGGCGAGCGGGTCCTGCCGCTGGCCACCGCCAAGGACTACAAGCGGATCGGCGACGGGGACACCGGCCCGAACACCGGCGGCATGGGCAGCCACAGCCCGGCCGGGGTGCTCTCCGCGGAGACGGCCGCGGCCGCGTTCGAATCGATCCTCCATCACACCGTCGCCTGCCTGGCGACCGAGGGACGCCCGTTCATCGGCGTGCTCTACGCCGGTCTCATCCTCACGCCCGAGGGACCGCGGGTCCTCGAATTCAACGCGCGCTTCGGCGATCCGGAAGCGCAGGCCATCCTCCTGCGCCTCAACGACGACCTCCTGCCCGTGCTCGCCGCCGGAGCAGCCGGGAATTTCGGCACGCGGCGGCTGTCTTTCCGAAAAGAGGCGGCCGCCTGCATCGTCCTGGCGAGCCCGGGCTATCCGCTGCGGCCGGTCCAGGGCGAGGTCATCCGGGGTCTCGATCGCGCGGCGGTCCTGCCGGGCATCGAGATCTTCCACGCGGGCACCGCCCTGGCGGGAGAAGAGCTGGTGAGTGCGGGCGGGCGGGTCCTCTCGGTCTGCGCCCTCGATGCCGACCTGGTCGGGGCGCTCCGGCGGGCCTATGCGGCGGTGGCCGAGATCGACTGGCCCACCAAGGTCTACCGGCACGACGTCGGCCGGAGGGTGCTCGACCCGGCGTGAAGCGCCCTGCGTTGACCTTCCGGGCGCGTGGCTTCAGAATGGTCGCGGTACTTCATTCGGTTCCATTCGAAGGGGCGCGACCGGTCCGATGGGTTGGTACCCATCGTGCATAGGGGATCGGTCGCTGCCGCATCGGAAGAAAGTCGGCTATGAGCTGCAATGGATGTTCTTACAAGGGTATGTCGACGGCTGTCGAGGACGCGTTCGTCGGCGTGAGATTCCGGGAGGAGACGAATCTGACTCTCTGCTCCACGGCCGGGACGATCTATGCCCGGGGAGACCGGGTGATCGTCGATCTCGAATCGGGGCCGGCCTACGGTCAGGTCGAGCAGTCGCCGATGCCCGTATTCAAGCCCTGCCAGAAGTCGAGCGCCCGGCCGATCCTGCGGGCGGCTGACGAGACGGACGCCGCGGCGTTCGACCGCCAGCGGCAGAACGAGATGCAGGGCAAGCTGTACGCGCAGGAGCGGTCCCGCGCTCTCGGGCTGGATATGAAGGTCTCACTGGTGGACTTCTCGCTCAGCGGGAAGAAGGCGACTTTTTACTTCACCTCGGACGGCCGCGTGGATTTCCGGCAACTGGTGCGCGACCTCTCGTCGCGCTTCTCCGTCCGGGTCAAGATGGTGCAAGTGGGCGCACGCGATGAGGCCGGCCTGATCGGCGGCATCGGCGTCTGCGGGCGCACTCTTTGCTGCTCCACCTGGTTGAAGGACTTCCGGCCGATCTCGATCCAGATGGCGAAGCGGCAGAACCTGAGCCTCAACCCCTCGAAGATCTCCGGCCAATGTGGCCGGTTGCTCTGCTGTCTGGCGTACGAGGACGACCAATACAAGACGCGCAACCCGGACAGCCGGCCGACGCCGCTGCCGGTCATCGCGGATGCCTGACGGGCCCGTGTGGGAGTGAGATGGCCAACCGAAAGCTGATTCGCCCGGACATGAACGAGCTCAAGAAGGAGCTCCCTTCGCGCAGCGTGCGCCGCAAGCAGTCCCCGCCGGAGCAGACCAATGCCGAGGAGTTCTACTACCTCAAGCAGATGGCGGCGAAGACCCCCATGGTGGTCATCCTCAACGACGGCGAGGAGCTGCGGGGGTGGATCGAGTGGTACGACAAAGGGGCCCTCAAGCTCAACCGCCACGCCGGGCCCAATCTCCTGATCCAGAAGCACTTCATCAAGTATATGTTCAAAGAGGAGGAGCTCAAGCGCGTGCGGGTGAAGCGGTCCACCGGCGACGACGCCGAGCACGCCTGATCTCCTGGCCTCCCTCTCCATGAGCGGCACGACCGTGCGCCGGCGGCCCCGCCTCGCCCTGACCCAGGGTGATCCCGCGGGGATCGGTCCGGAGATCCTCCTCAAATTGTTGACCACGGCGAGTGGGGGTGAGGATCTCTGGAATCCGCTCCTCGTGGCCGAGCGCGCCGCTCTCGAGGCGCTCCGGCCCATCCTGCCGGACGCACCGTGGGACCGTCTCCACTATCTCGATCGCCTGCCCTCCGCGGAAGAGCTCGACGGGATCGACGGCATCCCGGTCCTCGATCCGGTCGGCGACTCCCGGCCGCTGACGTTCGGAGACTCCGGACCGGCGGACGCGGCAGGGGCCATGGCGGCGCTCGACGCCGGCATCGCGCTGGTCCGCTCCGGCACGGCGGACGCCCTGGTGACCGCGCCCGTCAGCAAGGCCTCCATCGCCCGCCAGCACCTCCCCGGCTTCAAAGGACACACCGACTACCTCGCCGAGGCCTGCGGACTGGAGCGCTACGGCCGCGACTACCTGATGGCCTTCCTGGCGCCCACGCTCCAGGTGGCCCTCCTCACCGTCCACGTGCCGCTGCGGGAGGCGATCGACACCGCCGTCGACGGCGGCGCGATCGGCGAGGCGCTCGACTGCCTGCACCGCCACGCGGGAGGCCGGATCGCGCTGGCCGGGCTCAACCCGCACGCCGGCGAAGGCGGGCTCCTCGGCGAGGAGGAGGGGCGCTTCCTGGTGCCCGCGGTGGTGGCGGCGCGGGAGCGCGGGATCGACGTCCACGGACCGGAGAGCGCCGATTCGCTCTTCGCCCGCGCGAGCCGCGGCGAGTTCGACTGGGTGCTCGCCCTCTACCACGACCAGGGGCTGATCGCGGTGAAGACCGCCTCCTTCGGCCTGGCCACCAACTGGACCCTCGGCCTGCCGTTCCTCCGCACCTCCGTCGACCATGGGACCGCCTTCCCTCTGGCCGGCAAGGGAGTGGCCGACCACCAACCGATGGCCGAGGTGGTCGAGGCGACGCTGGGCTTGATCGAAGGACGCCTGCCGAAGAGGCGCTGAAAGACATGCCCTATACCGACATCGAGTGCCAGCAGGCGCGGCGCGCGTTCCCGTCGCTCGCCCGTACCGTGAACGGACAGCCGATCGCCTACCTCGACGGCCCGGCGGGGACCCAGGTCCCCGAGCCGGTCATCGCGGCCATCTCCGACTACTACCGGACCTCGAACGCCAACCAGCACGGCGAGTTCGTCACCAGCCGCGAGACCGACCAGCTGATCGCGGACACGCGGGACGCCGTGGCCGCCTTCCTCGGGGCTCCGAGCGGACGGGAGATCTCCTTCGGCGCGAACATGACGACCCTGACCTTCGCGCTCAGCCACGCGCTGGTCCGGGAGATGAAGCCCGGAGACGAGATCGTCATCACCCGGCTCGACCACGAGGCGAACCGCGGCCCGTGGCTCCTGCTCGCCGAGCGCGGCATCGTGATCCGCGAGGTGACCCTGCGGCCGGACGGCACGCTCGACCCTGAAGACTTCGCCCGGCAGGTCACCGGGCGCACCCGCCTCGTCGCTATCGGCGCCGCCTCGAACGCCCTGGGCACGGTCAACGATCTCGCCCTGGCGCGGCGGCTGGCGACCGAAGCCGGCGCCTGGCTGCTGGTCGACGCCGTGCACTACGCCGCGCACTTCTCCGTCGACGTCCAGGCGATCGACTGCGACTTCCTGCTCTGCTCGGCCTACAAGTTCTACGGCCCGCACATTGGCCTGCTCTACGCGCGGCCCGGCCTGCTCGACCGGCTGCGCACGGACAAGCTCTGCACGCAGGACGACCAGGCACCCTACCGGATCGAGACCGGGACCTTGAACCATGCGGCGCTCGCCGGCGTGAAAGCCGCGATCGAGTTCATCGCCGGTTGGGGCCGCGGCGAGACGCTGCGCGAGCGGATCGTCACGGCCATGGACGACATCGCCGCCTACGAGCACGAGATCGCCGCCCACTACTACGACGCGGTCCGACGGATCCGCCGCGCGAGGGTCTGGGGCCCGAGCTTCGCGAGCCGGCACCGAGCCCCCACCGTCTCCTTCTCGATCGAGGGCAAGCCGACGGCCGAGATCGCCCGCAGGCTCGGCGAAGCCGGCCTCCAGGTCTGGGGCGGCCACTTCTACGCCCGCTGCGCCATCGAGACCCTCGGCCTCGCCGAAACGGGGGGAGTCGTGCGCACAGGCGTGTGCATGTACAACACCCGCGAGGAGATCGAGCGGCTGATCGACGCGATCCTTGCGCTCTGAGGACGCCTCTCCGCAGTTCCAGAAGCAGCCGAATAGCCGTTAACGGGCCGAGTTAGCCACTAACTCGACGAGTTAACGGCTATCTCGGCCGAGTTAGCCGTTAACCGGACCGGTTAGCGGTAAACCGGACGAGTTAACGGCTATTCGCGACCGTATAGTGGTTAACTCGCCCTGCTAACGGCTAACCGCCACAGTTACTGGCTAACTTTTACGGGCAGCTCGCGAACGCCCCTGTATCCTGAATCGGCTGGAACGCCGCCCCCTGCGGGTTGTTGTACTGCTTTGACGCCCCAGTCCGCGTGTCGGTGACTGTGATGCGCACCCGCGTGTTCGTCAGGCCTCCGGCGAACACCCAGTAGCGGCCGTTCACTCCACAGCCGTCGAGCACCTTGACGACAACCTCCACGTTGGTCTGATCGAAGAACCAGAAATAGCCCGTGTCCGAGGTCAGCTCGACGGCTCGGCCCGCGCCGGTGTTGCCGCCGGGGGTCGTCCACGTCGCCTCGACCCGGAAGCGGGCGCCGGTGAGGCAGAGGCGGGTGTCCGTACCCGTGCAGCCGCCGCCGGAGGGGGCCGGCTGCCAGCCGAGCTGGATCACCTCGAAGTCGGAGGCGCGCAGCGAGGCGAAGGCCGGGTTGAGCACGTCGTTGTTCCACCGGGTGTCGTGCGTGCCTGTGATGTACATGTCCGTGCCGTTGTCGGCCAGGATCAGCCCGTAGGTCTTCATCGCCTGGAAGATCCTGCGCACCTCGGGCGGATAGCTGGAGGTGTCCTTGCCCGTCTTGAGGCGCAGGCGCGCACCCATCGGCAGCGCGTCGGGGCTGTTGCTGGTGCTCGCCGTGTGCGAGGCCGGGAACACGCGCCCGCGGCTCTGGCTCACCGTGAAGCGGAAGGCGTGGCGGATGGGCTCGGTGCCGAAGGCCTCTTCATAGCGGACGAGGCCGGGAAGGATGGCGAGGCCCGCGGCGTCGGCGCTGGTCCACCCCTCGGGCCGGCGGGCGTTCGAATCGAGCGGGAAGACCGCCCCGGAGCCCGCTTCCCAGCGATTCAGCGTGGCGTTCCAGCGCGTGTGGTACAACTCGAACAGGAGGTGGCGGTCGCGGTCGACGAGCAGCATGTGACGGTCGCCGGATACATCGGTGTTGCCGGGATAGCCTCCTTCGATGTAGCCCGGCTGCGTCTTGGCCGCTTCAGGGATCGGATACCCCGCGGGCCGTCCAGGCGCGCCGTCGTCGCTCTCGTCGCCGAACTCGACGAAGGTGACCGGCACCAGCGGCTGGGTGCCGGGGACGCTGACGTAGATGATCCCGTAGGTCTCAGGGAAAACGTCGGCATTGCCGCCGAAGTCCGGGTGGAGCGGCGTGCCGCCCCCGATGAAATCGATGAAGTCGGCGCTGTTCGGATCGAGCGGCGCCTGGCTGACGTCCACGTTCCACCAGTTGTCGGCCGGGAGGAGAGGGAAGGGTCCGGGCAGCGGCCCGCCCGGCTGGGCCGGGAGGGAGGCCGCGCACAGCAGGAGCCCCAGGGCGGTGAAGAGCACGCGCTGTCTCGCATTCATGATTGACGACAAGCTTAACCGAAGGAACGTCGTTTATCCTGGTGCCGCCATGGAGATCCGCGACTTCGCCCGCACCGTCCTCACGACCGAAGACCTCGCCGTCAAGCTCGCACCGCCGCGCGAGGAGCTGACCGATGAGCGGCCGGGACCCGCGGAACGCGCTTCGGGGCCATGCCGGCCGCCCAACCTCCGGTTCGACGCGGACGCCAAGGCGGAGACGCCGTCGCACGAGGGGATGCCCGACCCGGCGCAGCGGCCGCGCATCCTGCACGGGCTGGCCAACCACGAGCTCCAGGCCGCGGAGCTGTTCGCCTGGGCCCTCCTCGCGTTCCCGGACGCGCCGCCCCGCTTCCGGCGCGGGCTCGTCCACATCCTTCAGGACGAGCAGCGGCATACGCGCATGTACATCGCGCGGCTCGAAGACAACGGCCGCCGCTTCGGTGACTTCCCGGTCAACGGCTATTTCTGGAAGAAGGCCCCCCAGATCCAGTCGCCGCTGGACTTCGTCTGCGCCATGTCGCTGACCTTCGAGAACGCCAACCTCGACTACACCGTCGAGTATGGAGACGCAGCGCGGCGCGCCAAGGACCCGAAGACGGCGGCGGTGATCGACCAGGTGCACAAGGACGAGATCGAGCACGTGCGCTTCGGCTGGACCTGGCTCCAGGTCTTCAAAGGTGAGGACGAGTCCTCCTGGGACGCTTGGCAGAGCCACCTGGCCTTCCCCCTCCGTCCGGAGCGGGCCAGGGGCCGCACCTTCCATCGCCGCGGACGCGAGGCGGCCGGGCTCGATCCCGAGTTCATCCAGAGACTGGAAGAGTGCCTTCCGTGACAGAGGGAGCCCCCCGGCTCCTCCTCGCGAACTTGCTCGCCGAGGACGACCTCGAGGCCCTCGCCCACGCCGGAGATCCCCGCTTTCGCCGCCGCCCTCCATCGACCAGGACCCTGCAAGTCGTCTCTCAGATGGCCGGCCAGCTTGCCATTTTCGGCCGCCCCGGGGACCGGCTGTGGCTGCCGGGCGACCATCCTCCGGAGCCCGCCGCGGAGGTCCTCGCCTGGTGCGAGACCCCGGAGTCCGCCGCCCTGCGAACCGCTCCTCGTTCTCTGAACACCCCGCCCGATCTCCCCATGCGGGAGCTCCTCTGGCACCTGCCCGTTGCTTCACCAGAAACAGTTGCAAAGGTCCACCATCGTAGCTTCGCCCTGCGGGTCGCCGAGGCGCTCGGCTGCGCTCTCCCCGGCGCGCAGATGGTGGAGTCGCTCGTGGAGCTCGATCGCATCCTGGCAGAGCGGGCCGCACCGGCCGCCTGGGTCGTCAAAGCCCCCTTCTCCGCCGCGGGCCGCTCCCGGTTCATCGAAAGGCAGGGCCCGCACCTCGCCGATCCCAAATCTCGCCGCACCGTCGAGAACCTGTTCGAGAGCCACGGTTCCCTGCTCTTCGAGCCCTGGCTGGACCGCGTCGCCGACTGGGGGTGCTCCGCGCTTCTGACGAGGGAGGGGCTGCGCATGGTCGGCATCCATCGCCAGCGGGTCGACACAAAGGGTCAGTTCGCCGGCATCGAGCTGGACACCGGGGACCTCCCTGATTCGGACCGGGAACGTCTGCTGGAGGTTGTCGCAGGCGCCGCCGCCGCTCTCCGCCGAGCCGGATATACAGGCCCGTTCGGAGTCGATGCCTGGCACTGGCGTCGGCCCGACGGGACGGTGGCGTTCCATCCTTTGGGCGAAATCAACGCGCGGATGACGTTCGGGCTGGTGGAGTGGGCTGGTTTAGATAGACTGCAAGGATGAAGCGCGCTACCGCTCCCTCCCGCCGTCGCAAGATCAACGCCTGGGGTTTCGAGGGGATCACATATCCTCCGCCGCGCGCCATGCGGAACTGGCTGGAGGAGCGCCTTGGCCCTCCCGAGCACCGGACAGCCGTCGATCCGGCTTCGATCCGCGTCTCCGATCCGCAGCCGCTTCCCGATCTTCCGGTGCCGACCTCCACGGAGCGCGCCGATCGCCTGCTCCATGCGCGCGGCCGCGGCTTCAGCGATCTCGTCGGGCTGCGCACCGGCACGCTCCCGGCGCTGCCCGACGCGGTCGTGCGGCCCGAGGACACCGCGGACGTCCAGGAGGTGCTGCGGCTCTGCTCGCGCGCGGGGATCCGCGTCATCCCCTGGGGAGGCGGGACCTCGGTCACCGGCGCGGTCAACTCCCAGCCCGGTCCGGCGCCGACGGTGGTCCTTGATCTCGAGCGGCTGTCCGGGCTGGTCAAAGTCGATGCCCGCTCCGGGCTCGCCCGCTTCCGCGCCGGGACGCTCGGTCCCGCCCTGGAAGCGGCGCTCACGCCCCACCGCCTGACCCTCGGCCACTTCCCGCAATCGTGGGAGCTGTCGACGCTGGGCGGATGGATCGCCACCCGCTCCTCAGGCCAGGAGTCGCTCGGTTTCGGCCGCATCGAGGACATGGTCGCCGGCCTCGAGCTGGTCGCTCCGGCCGGGCGGCTCACGCTTCCAGCCCTGCCCGCTTCGGCCGCCGGCCCCGACTTGCGCCAGCTCGTCCTCGGCAGCGAGGGGCGCTTCGGAGTGATCACCGAGGCGACCGTCCGCGTCTGGCCCCGCCCGGCCCGGCGCGCGGTCGAGGCGTATCTCCTCCCCACCTGGGACGAGGGCGTCGAGGCCGTGCGCCGGATGACGCTCGGCGGCCTGCCGCTCCATATGATCCGCCTGTCCGATTCGACCGAGACCGAGGCGGCGCTCGCCGTCGGGATCGGGGGCCACGCCTGGGCGCCTCTCGCTCGCGGCTGGCTGCGCCTGCGCGGCGCCGGTCCCGGCTCGTGCCTGCTGCTTTGCGGCGCCGCCGGGAACGACCGCGAGGTCCGCTGGGCCCTGGGCGAGACCCGCCGCCACCTCAAGCAGCACGCCGCCGTCTCGCTCGGCCAGGGGCCGGGACAGCGCTGGCTCGCCGACCGCTTCCGCCACCCGTATCTGCGCGACAGCCTGCTCGATCTCGGCTGGGCCACGGACACCCTGGAGACCGCGGCGTCCTGGTCGGCCCTGCCGGGGCTCTATCGCACCGTGCGCCTGGCCCTCGCCTCCGCCCTCCCCGAGGAGGAGGTACCGGTCCTCTGTCACATCTCGCATCTCTACCGCGACGGCGCCTCGCTCTACTTCACGATCTTCTTCCGCGACGCCGACGACCCCGAAGAATCGATCGCACGCTGGGCCGCCTTGAAGCGCGCCGCCACTTCGGCCATCACCTCCGCCGAAGGCACCCTCAGCCACCACCACGGGATCGGCTCATGGCATGCCCCCTGGTATCCGCGCGAGGCCGGCACGGACGGTGTGCGGCTCCTCGCCGCTGCGGCCCGGGAGCTCGATCCGCAGGGCATCCTCAACCCGCACGTCCTGTTCGATCCGACCGACCGGCTGGAGGTTTGAGTGCTCGATCCCCTCTGGCGGCAGCGGGCGCTCGCCGGGCTGGCGGAGCCGTTCGACCTGATCGTCCTGGGGGGCGGCATCACCGGCTGCGGCATTTTTCTCGACGCGGCCCAGCGCGGCCTGCGCGTGCTGCTGCTGGAACGCGGCGACGTGGCCTCCGGCACTTCCTCGCGTTCCTCCAAGCTGATCCATGGCGGCCTCCGCTATCTCAAGAGGCTGCAATTCCAGGTCACCCGCCTCGCCGTCCGCGAGCGCGACCGCATGCTCGCGGTCGATCCCCACCTGATCTGGCCGATTCGCTTCCTCTATCCAATCTACCAGGGAGGCCATCCGCCCGGCTGGCAGGTGGAGATCGGCCTCCGCATGTACGGAAGGATGACCGGCGGACGCCAGCGCCACCAACGGATCGCGCCCGAGGATCTCGCGCGGAGCGCCCCCGGCGTCGCCACCGACAAGCTCGCCGTGACCTTCGCCTACGGAGATGCGGTGACGGACGACGCCCGCCTGACCCTGGCCGTCGCCTCGACCGGCGCCGCCTACGGTGGTCTGCTTCTCACCCGCATCGAGCTGGAAGACGGTCTGCGCGATGCAACCGGGCGGCTCCGCGGGCTGCGCTTCCGCGACCAGGAGACCGGCGATGTCCACACCGCCGAAGCCTCCCTGATCGTCAATGCCACCGGCGCCTGGGTCGACGCGGTCCGCCATCGCCTGGGGATCGAAGGCGTACGCATCCGGCCGTCGCGTGGGAGTCATCTGATCTTCGCAAGCGAGCGGCTGCCGATCACCGAGGCGGTGACGATTCCCTCGCCGGATGACGGCCGGCCTGTCTTCTTCATCCCCCATCCGGAGGGGGTCCTGGCCGGCACGACCGACCTGTTCCACAACGGAGATCTGGACGATCCCCGCCCGGCGCCGGACGAGATCGGCTACCTCCTTCGCTCCGTCCAGGCCGCCTTCCCCGGCCGCGGGATCGGACCGGAGGACATTCGCGGCACCTTCGCCGGGCTGCGTCCCATCGTCGACGCCGGAGCGGCCGATCCCTCGGCGGCGAGCCGTGAGGAGGCGCTCTGGGAGGAGAAGGGGCTGCTCTCCGTGGCCGGCGGGAAGCTCACGACCTGGCGGGCCATGGCCGAAGAGGTGGTGGACCATGCCCTCCGCCTGCTGCCGTCCGAGCGAGCCCGGCAGGCCGCCTCCTGCTCTACGGTGGGCACCGCGGTCGGAGCGCTCGCGCCGCCTGATCTGGCCGACCGGCTACGTGCGGTCCATGGCACCGACCCCAACATCGCCACAGGCCTGGCGCGCCGCCTCGGCGGCCTCGCCTGGACCGCCTGCGCTCTGGCCAAAGGATCGGAAGAGCTGCGGCCGCTCCTGGACGGTACCGACCTCTGCGCCGCCGAGGTGCGCGGTCACCTGCGCCACGGTGCCGTGGCGAGGCTGGACGACCTGCTCCTGCGCCGCGCCCGCTTCGGCCTGTGGGATCCGCCTGCGGCGCGAGCCCTGGTGCCGCGGCTGGCTTCGCTCTTCCGGGAGGAGCTGGGCTGGAACGCAGAGCGGTGGGAGCGCGAGACAGAGGCGGCGGAGATGGCGTTGGCGGCTTGGAGGCCAGAGGGAGCGCAATGAGCGAGGAACGCCCTTCGTGGTGAGAGCGTGCCAAATGTGCAGCGATGTTCTAAGCCAACTCACTAGTGTCCGGTTCATTTGCTGTCTGCCGACCGTAAGACCAGCACTGACTGTAGTTTCGGGCGACTCAGGGGTGTCCACGATTTGAATTTCGGAGGAGGAGGGCTCCTCGAAGCGATTGA